>Ga0316204_10000535_pt1 | contig 138564 bp, 130 predicted proteins | sample 6monrhotite_MG_2_FD_205661 | JGI IMG/M metagenome (GOLD analysis project Ga0316204, IMG submission 205661) | Microbial mat bacterial communities from mineral coupon in-situ incubated in ocean water Damariscotta River, Maine, United States -... | ecosystem: Environmental > Aquatic > Marine >... | reverse complement strand
TAAATATGACTGAATACGCACTAATTCTAATAAGTACTATTTATTTAGATGATTAACAGAGTTTTTTTACTACTTACGAAATATTGATAAATATGACTGAATACGCACTAATTCTAATAAGTACTATATGGGTTAACAATTTTGTATTGGTTAAGTTTCTTGGCTTGTGCCCGTTTATGGGGGTTTCACGCAAACTGGAAACTGCGATAGGTATGGCACTGGCAACAACATTTGTACTGACCTTATCATCTATCTGTAGCTATTTAGTCAATGAGTATATTCTTGAAACATTTGACATTATGTACCTGCGTACCATTATGTTCATTCTGGTAATTGCTGTTGTGGTGCAATTTACAGAGATGGTTGTTCATAAAACCAGTCCTTTGCTTTATAACGTATTAGGCATTTTTCTACCTCTTATCACTACAAACTGCGCGGTACTTGGTGTTGCACTGCTTAATATTCAGGAAGACCACAGTTTTCTTGAATCCATTTTTTATGGTTTTGGTGCCGCCGTTGGTTTTTCTATGGTGCTCATTTTATTCTCGGGAATTCGTGAAAGGATAGCGGTGGCTGATGTACCCAACGCATTTCAGGGAACAGCCATTGCCATGATTACAGCGGGTATTATGTCACTAGCCTTTATGGGTTTTATAGGCTTGGTGAATTAGTTTAAATGTCGATACTCACCGCTATTATTGTACTTGCCATTATCTCCGTATTTTTTGGCTTATTACTTGGTTATACCTCTGTTAAATTTCATGTTGAGGGTGATCCGGTTGTGGATAAAATTGATGCTTTACTACCACAAACACAATGTGGGCAATGCACATACCCGGGCTGTCGACCTTATGCTGAAGCTATTGCTAGTGGTGAGGCAAACATAAATCAGTGCCCACCCGGCGGCGAAACTACTATGCTGGCTCTCTCAGAACTATTAGGTGTTGAGCCAGTTGCACTTGAAGACGAACACGCTGATGAACCTGAAAAAACGGTTGTTTATATAGACGAACAGGTCTGCATTGGTTGCACATTATGCATTCAGGCCTGTCCGGTAGATGCGATTTTAGGTGCAGCAAAACAAATGCATACCATTATTGAAAGCGAGTGTACTGGTTGCGATTTATGCATACCACCCTGCCCGGTAGATTGCATTCATATAATACCCGTTAAAATTGAACCCGAAACCTGGCGTTGGTCATTACCTGAATCAACAGATACAACACCAAAGGCCTAGACTTTCAGCCTCAGCTAAAATATGAATAGATATATAGAGACACAATTTTAAATATGACTCGATCTTCCCGGCAACTCTGGAACTTTCATGGTGGCTTAAAACTTGAAAGTAATAAAGCGATCTCAACACTATCGCCTATTGTAAAAGCTCGCCTGCCAAAACGTTTGACATTGCCGGTGCAGCAGCACATAGGTGAGGCTGGTGCATTGTTGGTAAAAAAAGGAGATAAGGTTTTAAAAGGACAGGTAATCGCGCAGAGTAATGAGTATGTCAGTGCACCAGTTCATGCTTCATCATCAGGCACTGTTGTAGATATCGATGAATATCCAGCGCCTCATCCATCAGGCCTGAACACACTATGTGTCGTTATAGAAACTGATGGTGAAGATAAATGGATCGAACTTCAACCTACCCATTATGTAAACACTAAATCACCCGCAGAATTGCGCCAGTTGATACGTAAAGCTGGCATCGTTGGTTTAGGTGGAGCGGCATTCCCTACCGCAGTAAAAGTTAATCCGGGTCCTGAATCACATATAGAAACGTTAATAATTAACGGCGCTGAATGCGAACCCTATATCAGCTGTGACGATATGCTGATGAGAGAATATGCCGCTGAACTAGTTTCTGGCTGCAGCATAATTCAGTATATGGTCTCGGCCACTCATTGTCTGATCGCTATCGAAGACAATAAACCCGAAGCAATTAAAGCCATTCAGGCCGTTGTAAAAGAGCAGGCATTACATACAATCGAAGTCGTTAGTATTCCAACGATTTATCCTACCGGTGGCGAAAAGCAGTTAATAAAAGTGCTTACACATAAAGAGGTGCCCAGCGATGGCCTCCCATCAGACATTGGTCTACTGGTTCAAAACGTGGGCACGGCTGTCGCTGTTCATAAAGCTATAATCTTAGGCGAACCGCTTATTTCTCGTATCGTTACGGTTACCGGTGAAGGTGTAAAACAGCCACAAAATATGGAAGTACTTTTAGGCACTTTTATGTCTGAACTAATTGAACAATCTGGTGGTTATCATGATGATGCCTGCAAATTAATTATGGGCGGACCGATGATGGGTTTCACCATGCAAACCGATCATTTACCCATCATTAAGGGCTGCAATTGTTTACTTGTTGAAAACAAACTTGAAGAAACTCCTGCGACTATGCCCTGTATTCGTTGCGGTGCTTGTGCCAGCGTTTGCCCGGCACAACTATTACCTCAACAACTATTCTGGATGGCCAGCTCGAAAAACTTTGATCTGGTACAGGACTACCATCTTTTCGATTGCATTGAATGCGGTTGCTGCGCTCAGGTTTGTCCGAGCCAGATTCCTCTGGTGCAATATTATCGATTTGCAAAAACTGAAATATGGAATCAGGAACGGGATCGAATAAAATCTGATCACGCACGTGTGCGCCATGATTTTAAACAGGCTCGCTTAGATACAGAAAAGAAAGAGCGTGCAGAAAAACTACGTAAGAAAAAAGAATTATTAGAAAAGAAAAAAATAGCTGAAGCCGCTGCTAAAAAAGAAGGCACTGAAACAGAGGTAGACCCTAAAAAAGCAGCGATCGAAGCTGCAATGAAACGGGTACAGGAAAAAAAAGCAGCCAAACAAACTAGTAGCACCAGTCCAGATGAATAATATTTTGAAAAATAGTATTTTTTTGGCTCAAAAAATAAAAAACAACATGCTTTTATGTTTTTATAAATCAGCAAATCAGTACACCAGCCCATCAACATTAAAGCAATCAAAAAACACTGGAAAATGCAATGCAATTTAAAACAGCCAGCTCTCCACATATTGCACAGCAAAACAATGTACAGGGATTAATGTTTAAAGTTTTACTGGCGATGATACCCGGCACGATTGCGATGATCGTATTCTTTGGCTGGGGCGTGTTAATCAATATCATACTCGCGTCAGTAGTCGCTCTGTCCGCTGAAGCATTAATGTTATGGATTCGTAAACGTCCAATCAAACCTTACATCAGTGACGGTAGCGCAATTCTAACTGCGTGTTTACTGGCACTTGCCCTGCCTCAGTTAGCACCCTGGTGGTTAACAGTGATAGGCACCCTGTTTGCAATTATTGTTGCCAAGCACTTATATGGCGGACTCGGCTTTAACCCGTTTAATCCGGCAATGGTAGGTTATGTCGTTGTTATTATTTCTTTTCCTAAAGAAATGACACAATGGGTGCCACCTTTATTAGAAAGTTATACCCAACTCACATTTAGCGAAACATTTAGCATTATTTTTGGTGGTGATTTACCGCTTGCCTACACATGGGACGCCATAACAATGGCCACACCATTAGACACGGTTAAAACACAGCTTGGCCTTGAACTTAGTATTAACGAAATAGAAAATCACAAAGAATATGGCTCTATGTTTGGCTCAGTTGGTGGTTTTGGCTGGGAATGGGTTAATGGTTTATTTCTGGCAACGGGTTTATACCTGGCCTTAAAAGGCATTATTGACTGGCGCATCCCTGCAGGACTTATTGCCGCTTTACTGATTTTATCAAATACCTTTGCGCTTTATGACTACGCATCATTTACTCCACCCACTTTTCACCTGTTTAGTGGTGGCATTATGCTCGCTGCATTTTTTATTGCGACTGACCCAGTGACTGCAGCTACAACCACTAAAGGTAGATGGCTTTATGGTGCGGGAATAGGTGTATTTATATTTATTATTCGCACCTGGGGTGCCTACCCTGACGGAATAGCATTTGCCGTTCTCCTGATGAATATGGCCGCCCCTTTACTCGATTACTACACTATGCCTCGTGCATTTGGTCATAGCTGGACAGAGTTTCCACATCACCATAAAGCAGATGATGATGAGTAATAAACGATATATTTTAGTTAGTGGTTTAATACTAGGACTATTTGCAGTTGTTGGTACAGCTCTGGTCGGTGTGACTCATCAGGTTACCGCTGATAAAATTGCGGACAATGAACGCCTTGCATTATTGAGAAAACTTAACCAGATTCTACCCTCTGAAAAATATGATAATGATTTATTGCACACCACAATAACCTTACAAGCTGATAACCGATTAGGCCAGGAAAAACCATCTACTATTTATATTGCGAAACGCGAAAGTGAAATTAGTGCGATGATTTTTTCTGTTAGAGCTCCCAGAGGTTATAGCGGTGAGATAAAAATGCTGGTTGGTATTAATATCGACGGCACATTAGCCGGGGTACGTATTGTCAGTCATAAGGAAACTCCAGGTCTTGGAGATATCATGGAAATTGACAAGAGTGACTGGGTACTTGGTTTTAATGGCAAATCACTAAATGAGCCAGCTGAAAAGTTATGGAAGGTTAAACGTGATGGTGGAGTATTTGACCAGTTCACAGGGGCAACAATTACCCCACGAGCTGTAGTACAAGCTGTACATTTATGTCTGGTATACTTTGACAGACATAAAAAAGAACTAATCGAACAATATAACAAACAGGTTAAACTATCCGCTAGCAACAACAAACCAGGCGACCCCGTAAAGTGAGCGATACAAATTACAACGAAATAAGTAAAAACGGCTTGTGGAACAACAATGTTGCACTGGTGCAGTTGCTTGGACTCTGCCCTTTACTTGCGGTAACCGGCACGGTTATTAATGGGCTGGGCCTGGGCCTGGCAACGCTGTTAACACTCGTTTTATCTAATACGGTTGTATCTCTCATTCGTCACTGGGTTCGTCCTGAAGTGCGCGTGCCTGTATTCGTAATGATTATTGCCTCGGTGGTTACCGCTATTGAATTATCTATGAATGCCTGGTTGTATGAACTTTATACTGTGCTGGGTATCTTTATCCCTCTTATAGTCACTAACTGTGGCATTCTCGCTCGCGCAGAAGCCTTCGCGTCTAAAAATAGTTTATTACCCTCCATCCTCGATGGATTAATGATGGGCCTTGGTTTTACCTTTGTGCTGGTTACACTTGGTGCTATTCGAGAAATACTCGGCTACGGTACACTTTTTAGTAATGCGCATTTAATGTTTGGTGATATTGCACAAAACTGGACATGGGTATTCGTTGAAGACTACTCAGGTTTTCTTCTGGCGATACTGCCACCTGGTGCATTTATTGGTATGGGTTTAATCATCGCTTTAAAAAATGTTATTGATACCCACAATAAGAAAAAACAAACCATCACCGCAGCTCAGGCAGTGACTACGTCAGAAGCAACTGCTTAATAATATTAAATAAATATCAGCTATGAATAAACTTAAACGAATCGAAATATTTTCTCGACTCAAAGCTGAAGACCCTAAACCCACTACTGAACTTGAATATTCAACCCCATTTGAGTTACTGGTTGCTGTTGCTCTATCAGCACAATCAACGGATAAAGGTGTAAATAAAGCGACAAGAAAATTATTCCCTGTGGCAAATACTCCAGAAAAAATACTTAAGTTAGGTGAAAACGGTTTAAAAAAATATATAAAAACAATTGGTTTATTTAATACCAAAGCCGCTAATATTATTAAAACGTGCAAAATATTAATTGAAAAACATAACTCTGAAGTACCCGATGATCAGCAAGCACTTGAAGCATTGGCAGGTGTTGGCAGAAAAACAGCTAATGTCATTCGTAATACTGCTTTTGGCCATCCCACTATTGCGGTAGATACACATATTTTTCGAGTTTCTAACCGCACTAAAATCGCCCCGGGAAAAACAGTACTTGAAGTGGAAAAAAAACTACTTAAGTTCGTACCCAGTGAGTTTTTACTGGATGCGCATCACTGGTTAATTTTACATGGCAGATACACCTGCATTGCACGAAAACCTCGCTGTGGTTCCTGTATAATTGAAGACCTTTGTGAATTCAAACAAAAAAATAATGACTGAATATTTTTTATAATCTTTAAATTTAATTGCGGAAAATACGTTACATGTTTGGAAATGATAGAAACCAGTTAAGGCAAATGTATAAAAGTGCGTGGGAGAAATTCCAGCTGCAACAAATACTAACTCCACTTGAAATACAAATTACCGATGTCATTAAAGAACATCCTGAATACCATGATTTTGTTACTCAGTTAGATAAAGATTTTCTGCCTGAATTAGGGCAGACCAATCCTTTTTTACATATGGGATTACATTTAGGTCTTCGCGAGCAACTGTCAACTAATCGTCCGGCAGGTATAACGGATGTTTATAAACAGCTGGTAAAAATAAAAGGCTCTAGCCATGATGCTGAGCACAGCATGATTGAATGCCTGGCAGAAGCTATGTGGTCAGCTCAAACAAATAATACACCTCCTGATGAAAATCGTTATCTTATGTCGCTCAAGAAACTTTTAAACGTTTAACGAAACCATATTACCTCCTTCTAATATTGAATTAAATTTAGACAAATTATTGAACTTGCATTAAATTCAGAGTCTAAGTTTATCCAAAGTTAAAAAATGTGAACTTGTAGTTAAATCACATGCCTAATTTTATGTCCTTTCTGAATAATTCAGGATAGACTCAGGCCGTAAACTTAGGGACATTAGTTTGTTGCACATACGAGGTTACGCGCCTGTATGCACAGCTAACAAATAGTTCTAAATAAAAACCAACCCAGAAGGTATAAAAAGATGACTAAATTATTTAACAAATCTCTTATTTCAGCATTAAGCTTTTTATTAGTAATGGCATTCAGCCCAATGACTAACGCATCAGAAAATCCATTTGGTATGAGCAGCATTGACACTGACCAGATTACCGTTGCTGAAAAAGGCAAATGTGGTGAAGGTAAATGTGGCGATAGCAAGAAAAAGTCTAAGTGTGGTGAAGGTAAATGTGGCGACAGCAAGAAAAAAGGTAAATGTGGCGAAGGCAAATGCGGCGACAGCAAGAAAAAAGGTAAATGTGGCGAAGGCAAGTGTGGCGACAGCAAGAAAAAGTCTAAGTGCGGCGAAGGTAAATGTGGCGGTAATTAATACCAATACTTAAGCACTTAAGAATCTGATTTTTCAGTATTCGCTTTAAAAAGGCCCCGATGATCGGGGCCTTTTTTATTTGCCTCAATTTTAGATGTTAACTTGCTCTAGTTATTTAACTCATCAAGACAAACACAAATAATCATATACAGCAAAAATTAACGATTACTGCTACTTTATATATACAACTCTAATTATTAAGATGATTAAATATGACTGAACTGCCTTTCTTCCAGAGCGTCCTGCAAATCCTTGCCATATTATTTGTTACCTCAATTGGTGTCGGCGCAATTTTTATTATTATTATTTATATAATTGACAGAAATCAGACCGTACATGCCATTCGCCGTAACTACCCTGTTATTGGACGATTTAGATACTGGTTTGAACACCTTGGCACATTTTTTCGTCAGTATTTCTTTACCATGGACCGCGAAGAGCTTCCTTTTAACCGGGCGGAACGCTCCTGGGTTTATAGGGCCGCAAAGAATATCAGTAATACTGTTGCATTTGGTTCAACCAGAGATTTAAAACCAGCAGGAACAGTAATATTTGTGAATTGTCCGTTTCCTACATTAGGAAAAGACGCGGTTGTTCCCAAGCCGGTCACCATAGGTGAAAACTGCGAACAGCCTTTTACAACCTCTTCGATTTTTAATATTTCCGGTATGAGTTTTGGTGCACTTTCAAAACCTGCTGTTGTTTCTTTATCGCATGGCGCTCGAAAGGCCGGCGCATGGATTAATACAGGTGAAGGGGGTCTATCACCTTATCACCTTGATGGTGGCGCAGATGTTGTATTTCAAATCGGTACTGCTAAATATGGCGTCAGGGATGAAAACGGCAAGCTGTCTGATGAAAAATTAAAAGAAGTGGCTGCAATCGAACAGGTCAAAATGTTTGAAATCAAACTCAGCCAGGGCGCTAAACCAGGTAAAGGCGGCATACTTCCCGGGGGGAAAGTCACCGCTGAAATTGCCGCCATTAGAGGCATTCCTGAAGGCCAGGATTCAATAAGCCCAAATCGTCACCCTGACATCAATTCAAATGATGATTTATTAAATATGATTCATCACATACGCAGTGTCACCGGAAAACCTGTTGGATTTAAAGTTGTTATAGGTGCCTACGGCTGGATTGATGAGTTATGTAAAAAAATAAATGAGCGCGGCCAGGATTACGCTCCAGATTTTATTACGATTGACAGCTCAACCGGTGGCACAGGTGCAGCGCCTATGAGCCTGATTGATTATGTTGGCCTACCTATTCAGGAGAGCCTGCCCCTTGTGATAGATAAATTACAGCATTATGGATTACGTGAAAGAGTAAAAGTTATCGCTTCAGGTAAGCTGATTACACCTGCTGAAGTTGCATGGGCTCTTTGTATGGGGGCCGACTTTATTGTGACTGCCCGTGGTTTTATGTTCGCTCTTGGCTGCATACAGGCTTTACAGTGCGATAAAAACACTTGCCCAACGGGTATTACTACCCATAACCATAAACTCCAGCGCGGACTGGTTCTCACACAAAAATCATGGCGGGTAACCCACTATATTCAAAATATAATTCATGAGGTTGGAGTCATTGGTCACTCCTGTGGCGTGAAGTCACCTCGTGAATTTAATCGCGATCACGCTCGAATTGTGCAGACCAACGGTTGTTCGAAATCACTACGTGAAATTTACCCTGAGAATCAAGCAATAAATACGCGTGAAAACTAATATGAACTTAAGCCTCATACATAAGTCAACCAAACATAATAAATTTATAAAAAGGCCCCCCTTATGAACAAGTTAATAGACTTGATGGCAGATACTCATATTTTCTTTCTTGAAAAGATAAAATTACTCGACTTCACCGCTCCCCTGTTAATAAGAATCTACCTTGCACCTATTTTCATTTTAGCAGGCTGGGGTAAGTTAAATGATCTGGAAAGTACCGCTTATTACTTTGGCGAATATCTGGGTTTACCCTTCCCTGATCTAATGGCATTTATGGCTGGCTCGACAGAGTTTTTTGGTGGCATAGCCATTTTAATCGGGCTTGCTACACGCTGGTTTTCAATTCCACTTCTGATCACTATGATTGTTGCAGCAACCACTGCTCATTGGGGTAATGGCTGGCATGCTCTGCCAGAAACAACACTGACTGTTCCATGGGAATGGCGTATGGACCTGATTGAAGAAGCAGTGCAGCGACGTGATGCAGCCCGCAGCCTGTTAGAAGAACATGGCAATTATGAATGGTTAACCAGTGCAGGAAATATAACGGTACTTAAAAACGGTATCGAATTTGCCGCAACCTACTTCATTTTGTTATTACCATTATTGTTTTTCGGTGCGGGTCGTGCAAGTGTTGACCACCTGTTACATAAAAGATTTATGCTTTAGATCTAAAATAACTGCCTTATAAACAGGGAGCTTAAATTCTTTAAGTTTAAGCTCCCCCTAACGTAGCACGCACTAAATCAAGCATTCAAATGACTCACCTTCTACTAAATTTTTGCCCTTCTAGATGATAATTTTTTCTTATTAAGCACAGTCTATAAATTAATTTTCTTGGATATTTTGTTTAAAAACTCATAAAATTAAGCGTAATACGTTCCAGGCATAATGGAGAATGTTATGGATATACATATGTCAGATATAATGCTTCATATTGATGAAAATCTTAATTCCAAAGAACAGTTAATGCTTGAAACCCAAATGCGCGAGCAAACGGGTGTAGTTGGTTTAGGTTATCACGGCACGCAGCCGCATTTGATGATTGTTGAATACGATCTTGACGCTACAACATCAAAAAATTTATTACACGCGGTTAATAATTTTGGATTGCACGCTGAATTAGTTGGCTTTTTATAATACTAATAACGGCAGATAGTTAAGCAAAAATCTTTTGCCACCATCGTCGACGGTTGTTAGCAGGTTGTAGTGCGTCCTGTAAATCAACCGGTTTCATTTTTGACATTACCCAACCGGGTAAAGGCGGGTTTTCACTAAAACCACAACTCACACCCAGATTATTTGGATCAAATATTTTTATAAAATCCGGGCTTTGATGATTATCGGCATAAACAATACCGCAATAAGACTCATCATGTTCGTCGTGAAGTAACTGGTCTATTTCAGTAATAAAACTCAAGACATTTTCTTTACTGCTGGGTTCCAGCGGAGCCGTTTCGCCAATAGCATATACGTACCAGCTATCATCTATCTGTGGACGTAGAGTATTCCAGAAATTTTCAAGTTGTTGCCAGCGCATTAATGATTCAAAACGACCTTCTTTAAATCGTTTAACATAAGGATCTGAATATTCGACATTCTGACTCATAAGTAAAACCACCTTATTAGTTACTTAAAGTTTGATTGAGCCAGCTTTGAAGGTCATCAATACTTCTATGTAAAAATGGCGCATCTTTATAAACATTAGCAATAAGAATAATGCCCTGCATTTTAGCTAATAAATCTTTGGCTATATCAGCACCACGGTTACTTTGCCCTAGTTTATTAAGCTGCTCTTCTATCCAGCTTTTTAATAAATCAAATACAGCAGTCAAACGAGCCTGAGATATTTCTGTATCCTGTTCTTTAACCAGCTCTGAACTTAGTGAGCCAATCGGGCAACCATATTGCAGAACCTGAGCTTCACGTTGAAGGGGAAATTGAGTCAGTGCATGTAAACGTTGCAACGGGTCAGAAGTGGCTTCTTCGCAACTTTTTAACATAGCCTTAAATTCAACCAGACGTGCATCAACTACTGCAGCGAGAATATCTTCCTTAGTTTTAAAGTAATAATAAAAATTACCCCGCGGAATTCCTGTTTCATCAGAAATATCACTAAATGAAGTTTGGTTATAACCACGCGAATAAAAAAGATGATCAGCGGCATCGACGATACGTTGGCGGTTGACTGATCCTTTCGTTCCCATAATTCTACCTGTGTTTTACCAATACTATGTAATTAACTAAGACTGTACATGAATTATAGCTGTACTTTAAAAAAGAACAGACTACTCTTAAATATAAGACAATCGTATTATTTTTTAAGCTTTTTTTCAAGTTATACCTGATAAGCGGTTAACGGTCATATATAATCAATAACTTACTCAAATTTAAAAGCCTGTTCTGAAACCATGTATGCCTTAGAAATCAAAGATTTAAAAAAAACCTATAACAACGGCACGGAGGCACTTAAAGGTGTAAATCTAAAGGTTCAGGAGGGAGATTTTTTTGCTCTGCTCGGCTCAAATGGCGCGGGGAAATCGACCACAATCGGTATAGTGTCGGGGCTGGTTAACAAGTCTGCTGGCTGCGTTAAAATATTTGATTTCGATTATGATACACATCAGGCTCAGGCAAAATCCTGCATCGGCCTTGTGCCGCAGGAGTTTAATTTTAACCAGTTTGAGCGTGTTATTGAAATTCTTGTCAATCAGGGTGGCTATTATGGTATACCCAGAGCACAAGCATATAAAAGGGCCGAAACCTACTTAAAGCAGCTGGAGCTTTGGGATAAACGTGATGATATGGCCCGTGAATTATCCGGCGGTATGAAACGCCGCTTGATGATTGCACGGGCTCTTATACATGAGCCAAAGTTACTTATACTTGATGAGCCCACAGCCGGGGTCGACATAGAAATCCGACGCACTATGTGGGACTTTCTAACTAAAATCAATAAACAGGGTACAACGATTATCCTGACGACACATTACCTTGAAGAAGCTGAAAGCTTATGCAAGAACATCGCTATTATTGACCATGGTCTCACCATTGAAGACACCAGCATGAAGGCGTTATTAAGCCAGCTTAACACTGAAACCTTCATACTTTATCTACAGTCTCCAATAAACGAAACTCACAATCTAAACAGCGAAGATTTGTCTCCTTTCGATATTCATATGCTTGATGAAAACACTCTTGAAATTAGTATTCATGAAAAAATGCAATTTAATCACTTATTTGAACTGCTGACTGAAAAGGGAATTAATGTAATCAGTATGCGAAACAAAACCAACCGACTTGAACAACTATTTATATGTCTGGTTGATAAAAATCGCAATAACCCTGACCTCGTTGAGACACTACAGCAAACATCACAAACTGAAAATTTAGACGGATAATCGAGTATGAGCTGGTCAGAAAAATTTAACGCCTTAAAAACGATTATAATTAAAGAATATCTTCGATTTATTCGTATCTGGATTCAAACAGTATTACCTCCCGCTATTACCACAGCACTTTACTTTGTAATTTTTGGCAACCTAATTGGCTCACAAATAGGTGATATAAACGGTTATAAGTATATGGACTATATTGTCCCTGGTCTGATTTTAATGGCCGTCATAACCAACTCATATGGTAATGTTGTATCTTCATTCTATAGCGCGAAATTTCAAAAAAGCGTTGAAGAACTGCTCGTTTCACCTACTCCCAACTATTTAATTTTAATTGGTTATGTTGCTGGTGGTGTCGCCAGGGGCATAATTGTTGGTATTGTTGTAACTTTAGTGGCAATGTATTTTTCTGACATTCAGGTTCACAGTTACGCCGTAAGCCTGTTGGTATTTACTCTAACGGCCACTTTATTTTCCATTGCCGGTTTTATAAATGCTATTTATGCCAATAGCTTTGATGACATCAGCATCATCCCTACATTTGTTCTAACACCACTCACTTATTTAGGCGGCATATTTTATTCAATTGAGATGTTGCCCGATTTCTGGCAAACACTTTCATTAGCCAACCCTATTCTCTATATGATTAGCTCATTCAGGTACGGAATGATAGGCACTAGCGACACAGATATTACCACTGCTATTATGATAATCATCGGATTTACAGTTGTGTTTTTCGCTTATGCCATGCATTTACTTAATAAGGGTATTGGGATCAGGCAATAGCCAACTACACCCTAATTGGTTTATACTCGCTGCTATTGCTTAAAGTAGTAAAAAGGCATAATGGAGTAAGCCTCATTTGACATGGACTGCTCTTCTGCCGAGATAGAGCATCATTTTGTTAAAGTTTTCTAATATTGAAACCTGAAAAAACAAATTATTCGTTTTCATTGAAAGACTATGCGCTTGTGATAACAGTGTTGATCAGCCTGAACTGTGGCTTTATTTCAATATCTATCTGGATGAGCCAGCAGGATATAGAAAGCGAATTTTCTCATCACTCACAAACAATTCATAACACTCTGTTGCACCGCTTAAATAATATTGACGCAGCTTTAATCTCACTAGCGGGCATGAACCATAACCCCCTTGATGACAGTAACTATAACTCATCCAGATTGTCCCAGGATATACTCGACAATTTTGATTTTGTAGACGCTGTTTATACTAGTAACAAAACAAGTTTACCCGAAGCTGGTTCAAGCTCTTCATATCCTATAACGTCTATCACTCCCTATACACAAGAAACATCTCAATTCATAGGTGTCGATTTTAATCAAAACGATCAATTCTCAACAGAAATTTCAAAAGCTATTTCTCTGGGCAATATTGTTCACACAAAACCTGGTAATATTTTATACCAATCAGACACCCACTACTTTCTATTAAAAGTCATTTATTCTGGATACTTTAAACCTGCTAGTGAAACATCTAAAAAAAATCAGGCGCACTCGTTAGCGATTATTCAGATAAATATAAAAAAATTAATTCCGAATTTAATTATGTTTAATGATGAATTTAATATTTCTATTTATGGAAAAAACTCGAACTTTATTTCAATTAAATCCGAAAGAACAAACACTACACCATTCTGGAACTCTGAACCTTTACGTTTCATAACTGAATTACAAGTGCATGATGATAATTTTGAACTAAATATTTACAAAAACTTAAGCATAGACGAGTTTATAAATAAACACCTACTTACTGCAACTTTTCTATCCTTCAGTATTAGCCTGGCATTTATTTTTCTTTTACTCAGCCTCAGAAAGTCACAACGCCGACAACAACTTTCCCAGGAAAAACTATTTGACCAGCAAGAAAAAGCCCGCATTACATTAACATCAATTGGTGATGCCGTTATTTCAACGGACATCCTCGGTAGAATAGAGTTCATTAACAATGCGGCTGAACTGCTACTCGGTTATACCCTGAATGAAGTTTATGGAAAGGAGTTCTCTCAAATCTTTGTGTTAGTTGATGAAACGGACCCTAACAGTGTGAAAAAGCCCGTGGAATATTGCCTGAACAACCCAGCAGCTGGAAACCTTTCTGAAACAGCCATGCTGTTACATCACAATGGAACACCCATTTCAATCAATACAAATGCGGCAAGCATACATAACTCATCCGGTCAGTTAATAGGCGTTGTTCTGGTTTTACGAGATATAAGTAAAGAGCGAAAACTTGTTAGGAAAATCGCCCATCAGGCCACGCATGACGAACTAACGGGATTAACCAATCGGCGTGGATTTGAAACTCAACTGCAATATGCTATTGATAATCGGCGGAGCGATGCCATTCAATATAGTTTTTGTTATATTGATCTTGATGAATTCAAGGTAGTTAATGACACCTGTGGGCATACTGCTGGAGATGAACTACTAAAGTTAATCAGCTCTAAGATCAAAAAACATATTAGAAAAGATGATGTTTTAGCACGACTCGGGGGAGATGAATTTGGCATTTTACTAACGAACTGCGACATTAATATTGCAGAAAAAATTGCCAATAGCATTCGAGCAGAAGTAAAGAAAACGCAGTTTTTATGGGACTCTAAATTATTCACTGTTGGTGCTAGCATCGGCCTTGTTTTTATAGACAATCACACTGAGTCTATAACTGATGTATTAAGTGCTGCTGACTCCGCCTGTTATATTGCTAAAGAAAAAGGTCGTGATACTGTACATATATATACACCTGATGATAAAGCTATTGCAGAACATATTGGATTAATGCAATGGCCAACACGAATTAGAGCTGCCCTACAGGAACATAATTTTGTTTTATACAAACAGTTGATAACACCAACAAAACCAGATGAAAAAACACCTATTACCGAATTTTTGATACGCCTTAAATCAGATGATGGTGACCTGGTTCCTCCAATGGCCTTTATTCCCGCAGCTGAACGTTATAATTTAATGCACGAAATTGATTGCTGGGTAATTAAACATGCTATTAGTGAAATAGAGTCATTAGGTATTACTGATATGTTATACAGCATAAACATATCTGGACAGTCTTTGGGTAAATCAGACTTGTATGAATACATTGCCAACAATATTACACAAACAGGTATTAACCCCAATCAACTCTGTTTTGAAATAACTGAAACCGCCGCTATTACCAATCAGGAATCTGCTCTTACCCTCATAACACAACTAAAAAAACTGGGCTGCTCTTTTGCATTAGATGATTTTGGTACAGGGCTCAGCTCTTTCTCTTATCTTAAATCTTTACCTGTCGATATTTTAAAAATTGACGGTGTTTTTATACGCAATATGGTTTCAGATAAAATAGACCAGTCACTGGTTAAAACAATAAATCAAATCGGCCATGAACTAAATCTAAAAACCATTGCCGAATGGGTAGAAAATGATGAGTCAAAAACATTATTAACAGATATGGGTGTAGATTACTTGCAGGGTTATTATATAAAAGAACCTGAGATTGCCAGCATTTTTTGTCATGGCTCTCATTGAAGTACAGGCCAGTGATATACCGTAAATAATAACTTCTCTGCCATGTTTCTTTTTTACAACCTCAATGGTATTAAACCCTTGTTTATAATGTGACTTTTCAAACACTCAGAATCATTTATATTCAATAATTATTCACTTTTTATAGGCTACACTTAATTTAATCTAAAAACAGCGGAAAACTAAAAAATGAAAGCATCAGATCTATTTGTAAAATGTCTTGAAGAAGAAGGAATTGAGTATATTTACGGTGTTCCAGGTGAAGAAAATGCTGATTTCATGCTGTCACTAGAAAAATCCGAGAAAATTAAATTCATTTTATGCCGTCATGAACAGGGGGCGGCTTTTATGGCCGAAATTTACGGACGTTTAACGGGTAACCCTGCATGTTGTTTAGGTACTTTAGGGCCAGGTGCCACCAACCTTATTACAGGTGTAGCTGATTCGAATATGGATCATGCACCTATGTTAGTACTAACCGGCCAAGGTTCATCACAACGCCTTCATAAAGAATCACACCAGGTTATGGATGTGGTCACAATGTATACACCGGTTACTAAATGGGCAACCAGTGTCTTACATCAGGACAATATCCCTGAAATTATACGTAAAGCAGTACGTGTGGCACGATCAGAAAAACCCGGTGCAGTATTAATTGAGCTGCCGGAAGATATCGCTAAACTTCAAACAACAACAAAACCTATACCCCCCCGCCGTTTCCGTCGCCCAGGTCCGGATAATAAAATCATAGATGAAGCTTATGAAATGCTTAAAAAAGCAAAGCGGCCGATTATTCTAGCCGGTAATGGCTGTATTCGGCGTCGTACCAGTGAGCAGTTAAGGCGTTTTTGTGAATCCACCGGCATTGGTGTAGTTAGCACCTTTATGGGTAAAGGCAGTGTTGATATGGATGCCGATTATTGCCTGTATACCATTGGCTTACAGGCAAAAGATGTAGTGGCCTGTGCAGTTGATGCATCAGATCTTGTATTAGCCTTCGGTTATGACATGGTTGAGTATCACCCTAACCTCTGGAATAAAGAAGGTGACAAGCATATTATTCATGCGGATTTTCACCCTGCCGAAATTGATGCCCACTACCACCCTGAAGTTGAACTTATTGGTGATATGGCACAAACCATAACCATGTTACTAGAACGTATAGAAAAAGAGGGTGATCTAAGTTATGACTTAAGCCAACAAAAAGCCACCCGTGAACAAATGCATCAGGAACTGGCCATGTATAAAAACGATGATGCCAATGATGTATTAAAGCCTCAAAAAGTTTTATGGGATGCACGTGATGTAATGGGACCACACGATATTATGTTATCAGATGTGGGCGCCCATAAAATGTGGGTAGCCAGACACTACCAGTGTCATGAGCCTAATACCTGTTTAATTCCAAATGGATTCTGTTCTATGGGCTTCGCTCTTCCCGGCGCAATTGCCGCCTCAATGGTACATCCTGATAAGCGTATTTTAGCGGTATGTGGTGATGCCGGTTTTCTGATGAATGTACAGGAAATGGAAACCGCTAAACGCCTAAATGTAAATTGCGTTGTTATGGTCTGGGAAGATAATGAATATGGTTTAATTGCCTGGAAGCAACAAAGCCAGTTTGGTCAACACACTGATCTAGCTTTCGGTAATCCAAACTGGATGCAATTATCCGAAGCATTTGGCTGGAATGGACACACCGTCACAAAATCATCTGAAATAAAAAACACACTAGAAGCCGCATTTAACGAGGACGGCCCTAGTCTTGTATTAGTACCGATAGATTATCGTGAAAATATGATACTCACAGAACGTTTAGGTGATATAGCCTGCCCTATTTAACTATCTCTACATAGCCGTCGTAATCCAGTAATCATTGCTGAATAAAATACTAATTTAGTATTAAGGAATAAAATGAGTTCACACTATAACAATTTAATAGCGGGTAATATTAAAGCTAGTGGCAAACTAAACGTAACAGCTCCTTTTGATAATCAGTTAATTGCAACCGTAGATCAAGTTGATGCTGATGCTATTGAGCATGCACTTAGTATTGCCAGCAATTTATATAACGACAGATCAAAGTGGTTAAGTGCTGATAAGCGAATTCGAATACTCACTCGCCTGTCTCAACTGATGGAAGAAAATGCAGATCGCCTGATTCTTATTTCAGCTCAGGAAGGGGGCAAACCCCTTAATGACACAAAAGTTGAAATGGCTCGCGCAATTGACGGTATTAATAATTGTATAGAGTGCATTCGCAATAATCACGGCGAAGAAATTCCAATGGGATTAAATGCAGCATCAATGAATCGCCTGGCATTTACTTCACACGAACCTATTGGTGTTGTGGTTGCGGTTAGTGCATTTAACCATCCTATTAATTTAATAGTACATCAGGTTGGACCCGCTGTAGCATCAGGCTGCCCGGTAATTATAAAACCAGCCGACGACACGCCACTATCCTGTTATGAATTAGTAAAGCTCTTTCATCAGGCTGGCTTGCCTGAAGAGTGGGCCCAGGTTGTAACTCCTGAAAGTCATGTCGTAGCCGAATCACTGGTAACTGACAGGCGAGTTGGTTTTTTTAGTTTTATAGGCAGCGCAAGGGTAGGCTGGATGTTACGCTCAAAACTGGCTCCCGGTACGAGATGTGCGTTAGAGCATGGTGGTGTTGCACCGGTTTTAGTAGAGGCTGACGCTGACCTTGAAAATGCATTACCTATGCTTGCTAAAGGTGGCTTCTATCATGCTGGTCAGGTATGCGTTTCTGTTCAGCGGGTATTTGCTGAAAAAAGTATTGCTCGACAGGTAGCTGAAAAAATTGCAGAACTGGGGAATGACATGGTTGTAGGTGACCCGACTCTGGCAGAGACAGAGGTTGGCCCGATTATTAGACACTCTGAAACTGATCGCATAAATGAATGGGTAGAAGAAGCCATCAGTGCGGGAGCTGAAAAAATATCCGGCACAGGAAAAATTTCAGATAGCTGTTATTCTCCAACAGTATTATTTAACCCTCCTGAAAATACCTCAGTCACCTGTAAAGAAGTTTTTGGCCCTGTTATATGTGTTTATGAATATGACGATATTAATGACGCTATTAAACGAGCAAACTCGCTGGATGTTTCCTTTCAGGCTGCGATTTACACCTCTAATTTAAATACCGCAATGCACGCTTACAAACAACTAAATGCGTCTGCTGTTATGGTTAATGATTTTACTGCTTTTCGCGTTGACTGGATGCCTTTCGCCGGGCTGCGACATTCAGGCATGGGGGTTGGCGGCATCCCTCATACATTTAAGGACATGCAAATTGAAAAAATGATTGTTATAAAGTCTGACAAATTATAACCAGCCAATTCAAATAATTTATCAAAATCTAATGACTCTATCATTTCGATAGAGTCATTTTTAACTAATCTACACTTGAATATGTAATCGGCGTAGCTAAAGAAATACCAAACTCGTCAGCGGTATTTAATATACACTCGCGCATTTGCTGTCTAATTTTAATTAACGATTTAACATCTTTAGTATAATAATACACCGCCCATTCAATAGCATGGTCGCCTGTATTTTCAACGCCTACTTCAAGCGAATTTTCATCTGAGAAATTAATATCACAGTCTTTACCTATCTTTTTTTCAGCTGCAGCAAACATCTGTCGAACTTTATTACTTGATACATCATATCCTATGTGAAAACATAACTTTTCTCTAAGCCCCTTTGCCGAAGAAAACTTTGAAAGGTTCTGAATTGTAAATTCTCTTAAACGTGAATTTTTAAACATCACTCGATGATTATTTATAAGATTTAAAACCTCTGTGTGAAACATTTTTGTTTTATAAACCACCCCTATAAATGTTCCGTTTTCATCGAGTTCAATAACGTCACCCTCTTCTATCATGCCACTGTTTAAAAAAATCAAACCACTAATAATATCTGGCGCCCATGCATTCTGTGTCAAGGCAAGAAAAACACCAATTACACCTATTACACCTCCAGCCTGTAATAAACTATCAAATTCTAATACCTGTATAACCGAGATAAGCGCAATAACAAAAACTACTACCCCAACCAACAGGCTCAATAAACGACTGGTATAAGTTTCAACACTTTTTTTATCACCATTAACTTCACGAATACGACCGTACTTGTTTCTCACCCAGTAGCTTAGTATTTGTTTGATTAAATAAGAAAGGTAAATAATGATCAAGATTGATATCAGCTTTAGTCCCAGACCACTTATCTCGGCATTTTGATATATGTTGATATAACCATAGGTAAGAATAATCAGCAGGTTTAAGGCTCTAAAATTTTGCACCTTAAAATTAAAACTGGGTGTATCGGTATTTTCACCCTGAAAAAACCTCAAAATCAGCCCCGCTGAAAAAAACAATAACAGGTTTATAACTAGCACAAAATAATCAATAAACTCTATACGAGCGATATAACTCTCTAAATCCATCATTATCCCTTAATTTGATGCCAACAACTCTGTATGGGATTGGCATCCCTATATAATTACATTTATAATAGGCTACATCATTTTTAATATCAAAGTATCACTATGAATCAAATACTTATCCCAATCTCTCCCGGTGAGCTGCTCGATAAAATCACTATTCTGGAAATTAAATCAGAGCGAATCGAGTCTACCGAGAAAAAAGCCAATGTAAACAAAGAACTTGCCATGCTTAATAGCGTCTGGGCAGAAGCCGTTACTGAAGATGAAGAGATTAAAGCTATGCGATCTGAAATGAAGTCTATCAATGAAACCCTATGGGTAATTGAAGATGATGTTCGTGACGAAGAACGTGATAAACGTTTTGAAACTCGCTTTATTGAACTCGCACGCAGCGTTTATGTAACGAATGACCAGCGAGCTGACGTTAAAAAACGAATAAACCTTTACTTGAAATCGGATATTGTTGAAGAAAAGTCTTATCAGGACTACACATAGAAATTAACCTCTCATGCACTCAAAAAAAGAATCGTTACTCAAACGCTGGCACAGTTTAAGAATAAATCCGAAAACCTGTGCGAATAAATGGAATCATCAGTACTGGCAGGACATTGATGGTTGCCGTGTAATTTCATGCGCTAAGTGCCCCAGCTTTAATGATAAGAAACACGCATGTAACATTAACTTTGGAACTCCACTACGCAAGTGCGTTGTCTCAAGTATTGAAGCACACTTTTTTGACTGCAAAAACAAAGATGTACTAGAGATAGGTTTTGGCCGTTTTAAACTGGCAAAAAAGCTAATCCAACGAAGCGGGGGCACATGGACAGGCGTCGAGCCCAGACGCCCTGAAAATGAAACACCTGTAATTGGTAAAGGCGGTTATGGACACGCGACACATGTTCCATTTCCAGACGAAACGTTTGATATGGTTTTTGCTGTGCAATCTATTGAGCACTGGGGACAAAAAGCAGGTGGTGTGCGCGAACCGTCTTCTTACCCGGATTGTATTGCTGAGATAAAACGCGTACTAAAACCTGGTGGAACCGTTTATCTAGATGCCCCGGTACATTTTCACGGTAATGAAATATTCATTATGGGTGATGTAGATAAAGTCAGATCCCTTTTTCCAGAAGACCAATGGAAAAATGTTCATATAGAAAAATGGCGAGAAGATTATTTACCTTTACAACGATATACACCCTCTCAGAATGAATTTAATGACTGGCCAATTGAAATTACCAGTTACTCGGAAGATCAGATAGCCGAAGCAAAAGCGAATGGCGTTGTATGGCTGCTTACCGTTACAGCCGAAAAAATTTAATGATGAATATTTTAGCCTGTACATCTAGTGACTGCTCATTTAACAGCCTTCGACCTGAACATGAAATTTACATAAGCCTTGCAAAAGCGGGGCACTCTGTCTCAATCATCACCCATAAAGATGCCCCATATAAAGAATTATTTATTAACAATAATATAGATGTTATTGAACAACCTGTTACAAAAAAACTGAGCCTCAAATCAATTCGTTTAATTCGGCAAACGATAAAAAATAAATCGATTGATATCGTTTATGCAACAAACTCAAAGTCTATACCAAATGCAGCATTTGCCTGTATTGGCACACCCGCCAAACTTGTAGCCTATCGCGGAACAGCGAGTGGTTTATACTGGCATGACCCGGGCAGTTATCTGGGTACATTACACCCAAGAGTAGACGGCATTATTTGTGTATCGAAATATGTTTATAACTATGTTGCATCGAAAAAAATTTTAAAGAATAAAAAAATTATTTCTATATATAAAGGTCACGATTTAAGCTGGTATGATAAAAAGCCAGCTGATCTAAATGAATTCGGCATCAAACAGAGCGATTTCACAGCCATCTGTGTAACCAATGCACGGCCTCATAAAGGCATTCATATCGCTCTTCAAGCAACCAATAAACTTGCAGAGATTGAAAACTTCCATCTTTTGTTAGTTGGCAATGGAATGAATAAAGAGCCATACAATAGCTTAATAAACAACAGTAAAATGAAACAGCGGATACATCTTGCAGGTTACAGAAATGATGCGCCTGAGCTTATCTCCGCAAGCGATATTCTTATACAGCCCTCAATTTCTGGCGAAGGTCTGCCTCGCGTTGTTCTCGAGTCCATGGCTTATGGCACTCCCGTTGTAGCATCAGCAAACCCTGGAAGCATGGAGATCATTGATAACGGTATAAATGGCTGCATTGTCGCCGTTGGTGATTCTGACGCTATAGCAAATAAAGTACAGGAACTTCACGACTCTCCCGAGTTATTAAAGTCACTATCTGTGAGCAGCCCTAAAGTTTTACTTGGAAAAATGTCACACACCAGAACGGTTGAGCATTATATTAATTACTTTGAAAGCCTGCTAGAAAACGGGAAAGCGAGAAAACTAAAGCTTTAGTTTTTTACGTTATTATCTGCCATTACCTGGTCAAGCTTTCCACACACATCATCAACCCTGATCAATTCCATCACCCCGGGCATTTCAATTTTTGTTCCCCAACGTAATTCATTTGCAGATTTATTTAAAAACTTTTCAGCCGCCATTTCAAATCTATCTACGCAATATTCCAGGGAGTTATATGGGCCACTTCTTTTGCTCCAGGTACACGCATATAAACCAATAACAGGTACTGCTAGTGCATTTGCAATATGCGCAGGACCTGAATCAGGTGACACAACCACTGTAGCCTTGCGTAACAAACCTACTAACTGCTCAAGTGTATCTTTTCCTACCAGATTTAAAGCCTTATTCTGCATATTAGACTCAATATCCCGGGCCATATTAAGTTCTAACTCCGAAGGTCCGCCACTTAAAATAACCTGCATACCATATTCGTTAATGGCGTAGTCAGCTAACTTTGCATATCGTTCAGCAAACCAGTTACGCAACTTATGGCTTGAACAAGCAGATATAACTAAAACAGGTTTATCTTGCTCTATATATTTTTCTGCAAATAACTTTGCTTCATCTGTAACCGGCACATTCCATATAGGTGATTCCACCTGTAAGCCTAGTGATCTGGAAAAAGATAAAAAACCCTGCACCTGATGCTGCTGTGTTATCTGGCTTATACGTTTGTTTATAAAAAATTGGTGGAAATCTCTTGATCTGGCTTTATCCCAACCTAGCCTTACTTTAGCTTTAATACCTAAACTTGCGATATTTGCTCTGGCTGCCACCTGCATTTGGAGTAAAACATCAAAATGCTCATTTTTAAGTGTGGCCCATAATTTTTTATATTCTTTTAATCCATTTTTTTTATCAAAGACAACAAACTTTACACCACTAATAACTTTAAGAAATTTATATTCGAATTTTCCACAAATCCAGGTTATTTCAGTTTCGGGCCATTGTTGTTGTATAGACCTAAGAACGGGCAAAACATGTGTTACATCACCAATGGCCGAGAGACGTAAAATACATATTTTTCTGGGTGGGTTTACTGATGAATACATAAATAACTGAATCTAAATATTTCTTAGTTCATTACACAAATCGTCAGCTTCAGACTCATGAACCAATATATAGTCTCTGCGATGACTGCCATCAAAACTTTCTAAAGTATTCAGCACATTAACATCTGAAGGTTTTTTTGAAGATACGCCTAATATTTTATAATCAACACTCTGCATTAACTCACGTATTAACTTTAATCTTTCTAATTTTTCATCATATGTAGGGTGGCCAACTTCTGGTAGTTGCCATATTTCACAAAAAAGATATGGCTTATATTTTGAAATTGTACCTGTAAGACCACGCAATACTTCAAGTTCAGAGCCTTCAACATCTATTTTAAATGCACATAAAGCCTCGGGTGCCAACATCTCAAAAAACTCATCTGCTGGAAATGTAAACAGATCAAATGCAAACTTATCTGTTTCTCCAAAACGGGCATAGTCATTTAAAGACCCCATTTTGTCTGCCTTTCTTCTTATATAAAATGTTCTCAATTCTTTTTTATCGGATAATGCAAATGGTAAAACACGTACATTCTGGAAGTTATTTGATCTAATTAATTCCTGTGTATAGTAATTACAAACAGCATTAGGCTCAAAACCAATATAGTTACGTTGCTGATCAAGTGCTTTTAACTTGACCATATAAAGCCCGATATTCACACCAATATCGACAACTGTTCCCTGCTTTTTTTTTAAAAACACAGCAAGACAATCCGACATCCATTTATCATCAGGAACAAGAAAACCTGCGCCCAGGCCATGCAATATAGGTACATTCAGTTTCAAACCGAAATAATCTGTTTTCGCCTGTTTCAAACAGATTTTAGATAAAGGTTTATATAACTCTCTACGAAACTTATTAAAATATCTAACCAAACTCATTGTTACTTTTCTCTTATTTAACTCTCAGACTCATACCTGAATCTTAAAAAATTATATTTATTAAATGTATATTGCATTTGTATAATTGAAATCAGAAAGCCATGATAACCATCTAACACGCCCAGACGTATAATATAATGTCGAATAAACGCAAAAAATGAATGCCCAATAATTCCTAATGTTGAAGTTTTTCGTCCTTTCTTGTATTGACTATCGGCCCATGCTTTTGCATAACTATTTCTTTTATTCATATACTCTTCTAATGACTCAAAAGTATAATGATATAACTTGCCCTGTAGATCTATCTTCTTGGCACTTTTAGAATCGACTGTTTCATGAACATACTTATCATTATATGTGTAATGATTTTTATTAAATAAGCGAACAATCCTATCCGGATGCCAACCGCTATGATAAATAAACTTATTACAAAAATGAGTTAGTCTATTTACACGATATACATAATCTTCATTAATCTCGGGTAATAGTTCTATAATTTCATCTCTAAGCTCGTCACTCACCACTTCATCCGAGTCCAACGCTAACACCCACTCATTACTTGCTTTCTCTACCGCAAGCCTCTTTTGCAAGCCAAAACCAGGCCACTCAGTATTGCTATATATTTTATCGGTAAATTCAGCAACAATTTCAAGCGTTTTATCTGTACTACCCGAATCAACAACAACAATCTCATCAACCCATGAAACAGATTCAAGACATCTTCTTATTATTGCCTCTTCATTTTTACAAATAATGGTAACTGATAACTTTGATTTCATTTTTTACCCAATATGAAACTTATCTTATGTTTTCTACATGCGAATATCGACTAAATACTTTATACCACAATATTAATATTCATATTATACTTAAGCTTATGAAGAAATATCTATTTTATATATCTCAGAACTATAGTTTCGCAATATTAAGGCCCATTCAAGAAATACTAATAGCCCGAAATGATGAAGTTTTCTGGTTTTTTGAGGGTTCTGATGTTACTCCATCCTATTTATCCAAGTCAGAAAAAGCACTTAACACGATATATGATGTGTTTAACTACCAACCTGACGTAGTACTTGCTACTGCCAACAACTTACCTTCATTTATTCCAGGATTAAAGGTCGCTATTTTTCATGGTTTTGATGCTGGAAAACTTGATAATAGAGGCAAAAATGATCACTTCAAAATTCGAGGTGGTTTTGATTTGTATTGCACTCAAGGTCCAAGCACCACATTACCTTTTAAACGAATTGAAAAAAAATTAGGATTCTTTAATGTAATAGAAACTGGTTGGGCCGCTCTAGATCCATTATTTCCATCAGAGCCCAACACTCATAGAAATCCTAAACCCACTATTCTATTTTGCTCGACATTTTCTAAACGGCTTAGTTGCGCAAAAGATGCTTTTACAGAAATAAAGAGACTGAGTAAATTAAATAAATGGAAGTGGATTGTTCAATTTCACCCCAAAATGGATAAAAAGATAGTTGATCAGTATAAATCAATACAAAATGAAAACTTATCTTTTATTGAAACTGATAATATCATTCCTTTATTAAAAGAAGCGGACCTAATGGTCTGCGATACATCATCTGTTATTACAATGTTTCTAATCCAGAATAAACCTGTTATCACTATTAATAATATTAAACCTTCCCCATACTTATTAAATATTTCAGACCCTTCATTATTAGAGAAAACAATTGAAATTGCGTTAAACCACCCTCTCGAATTGATGACTCATATTAAAAAATTTGTCGATCAAACTCATCCATATAGTGATGGCGAATCTTCTAAACGAGTAGTAAAAGCTATTGATGATGTTTTAGATGGACATTTCCCATTAACCAAGAAAAAACCTCTTAATATATTGAGAAATTTAAAATACCGCAAACGTCTCGGATATTGGAAATTTCTATTTTTTTAAATGATACTCAGCACCACAATATGGGCATTTGCCATCACCGTTCTTATCTAATGCTATAAAAACCTGTGGATGCGAGTCCCATAAAGTACTTCCTGGCATTGGACAATGCACAGGAATATCATCTTGAGTAACTTCATAGCTATTTTTTGTATTCGGTGTTGATAAACTTTCCTGAGCTGTCATCTGTCTTCTCTTTAAGGCTATACTCGTTTTATTACACTAACAAAAAATGAATGTCCAAAACGTTTCTACTTAACTGTTGTTAACCAGTTATCTTCGAAAACTTTTCTACCGTGTACCACATCAAAATATAGTGCTTGAAGCTTCTCGGTAACCGGGCCACGAGTACCTTCCCCTATCATACGATTATCCACTTCACGTATTGGTGTCACTTCAGCTGCTGTGCCGGTAAAGAATGCTTCATCAGCAATATAAACTTCATCCCGCGTAATACGTTTTTCTACTATATCAATACCCAAATCTTTGCAAAACCTGAATATTGTATTTCGTGTAATTCCGTTAAGAGCCGACGTTAAGTCCGGTGTATAAATTACGCCATTTTTAACTATGAAGATATTTTCTCCACTGCCTTCAGCTACATAACCTTCATTATCAAGTAACATGGCTTCATCATAACCGTCACTAATTGCTTCTTGCAAAGCCAACATTGAATTAATGTAATGACCATTAGCTTTAGCTTTCGTCATGCTTATATTCACATGATGACGGGTATAAGATGATGTATGAATTCTTAGTCCCTTTTTCAGGTTTTCTTCACCCAGGTACGCGCCCCATTCCCAGGCCGCAACGATGACATGAGTTTTTAAATTATCAGCACGCAACCCCATACCTTCAGAACCATAAAAAGCCATTGGTCTAATATAGGCTGAATCCAGGTTATTTTCACGTACAACTAATCGATGAGCTTCGTTAATCTCGTCTTTATCATATGGCATATCCATGCGCATGATATGTGCTGAATCAAACAGTCTATCCGTATGAGCTTCCAGACGAAAAATAGAGGTACCCTGCTCAGCATGGTAAGCACGAACACCCTCAAAGACCCCCATACCGTAATGTAATGTATGAGTTAAAACATGTACCTTAGCTTCGCGCCAGGGAACTAGCTCCCCGTCAAACCAAATTACACCATCGCGATCTGCCATGGTTTGCATACTTCTTACTCCTAAATTTATTTTTAACCCAGGCCTTTATTAAGAGGACCTTTATTAACCGGGCCCTTAATTAATCGGCGGGTTATCTAAGTCAGCCGGTTTCTCAAATACATGCTGCCAAACTTCTTTTACTTTATCTCTTAGCGCTTCTATCTCGGTGCTTTCAACCAGAGAAGATAACTGCTGTAGCGCGCGCTGATGACTACAGGTTCGATAGTCCTTATAGGCATCAAATAAGCCCTGCGCCTGCTCTTTGTTTAATAAAGAGCACTCAACTAGCTGCATGAGTATTTTTCTGGTCGCGGTATATTTTGTAAACTGCACATACATTGATGCACAGCTTAATACACCATATTGAGCAATAAACTCAATATCCACCAATCCACCCGCATCCTGCTTTATATGAAACTTTCCAGCAATATGCCCGGCACCTAGTGCTTCACGCATCTTTTCACGCATTTCAACAACTTCTGATGCCAGTGTAGCCTCATCCCGTTGCTGCGTTAATATCGAACGGCGAATTCTATCAAATTCTGCCTTTAAATGTTCATTTGAACACAATATTCTGGCTCGAATCAGTGCCTGATGCTCCCATGTCCATGCTTTTTCATGCTGATATCGGTCATATGCATGAATATTACTCACCAACATACCCGCATTACCATCCGGACGAAGCCTCATATCCGTTTCATACAATCGGCCATTTGCCGTTTGCAAACTCAACAGGTGGATGACTCTTTGTGCCATACGTGCAAAAAAGCTGGTATTGTCTATCACGCGCTCGCCTACCGTCTGTTGTTGTTCGCCCTGACTATCATGTAAAAAAACCAGATCGAGATCAGAGCTATAACTTAATTCTCGTCCGCCCATTTTACCATAGGCAACCACCGCCATTGAGGGTCTGTAAATCTGCCCATCAATCTGACACTCAGGTACACCATGCTTGGCCACCATCCAGTCCCAGGCCATGCGCATAACCTTATCAAGCAATACCTCAGCAATATTACTAAGTTGCTCGCTAACTTCGAATACATCAAGAGTGCCTGCAACATCCATTGCTGCAATTTTCAATACCTGAGCTTGTTTGAATTTTCTCAGATTTTCAATTTGTAACTCTTCATCATCTCCCACACGTTGCAACAGGTCTTCCAGCTCCTGACCCAACTTCAAACTACTCGATACCTGATATAAATTTCGCGGATCTAGTAATTCATCAAGAAGAACCGGATACCGGCTAAGCCACTGAGCAATCCAGGGGCTTGCAGCAAACAGGGTAACCAGTTGTTTTAATGCCTGAGGGTATTCATTCAATAAAGACAGATACACACTACGTCGTAATATTGATTGCAATAAAGCCAGTAACCTTTTTAAAACCTCTGCAGGGTCTGCTTCATTAATTATCGAAGCCAGTAACTGAGGCATTAAAGTATCCAGACGTTGTCGACCGGTTGCCGTCATTACATTTAACTGTGCAGATTTTTTAAATTGATCCAGTAATTTGTAAACCTCAGCTGCATCTGATATGCCTGTACTTTCAAGTAATGCCAGGCCATCTTCTTCATCCTGTTGATATAACCAGATTGAACGCGTTGCATCTTCTTTCTGATTATCGTCCTTGTCATCATCAGATTCTGAATCATGTAAAAGCTGCGTAAATGAAGCCTGCACTGATTCACGACAGGTTTCACAAGCACTAAATAACTTATCCCAGTTTTCATAACCCATAGCCAGAGCCATGCTTAACTGTTGTTTTGGATCGTCGGGTAATAAATGCGTTTGCGCATCTGAATACATTTGCAATCTATTTTCAAGACGCCGCAAGAAGTCGTAACTCGTCGCAAGTATTTCAGACTCTTTATTATCCAGGTATTTTTTTTCTGCTAATAATTTAAGCACATCAAGAATACCTCGGGTTTGCAAATCAGAATCACTCCCGCCGCGCAACAATTGAAATGTTTGCCCAATAAATTCGATTTCACGAATTCCACCTGAACCTAATTTAATATTGTTTAAATTGCCCTTACGACGAATTTCTGTATTGATCATCGCCTTCATATCACGTATCGATTCAAATGCCCCGAAATCCAGATAACGCCTATATATAAAGGGTTTAAGCATATCCATAACAACCTGGCCCTGCTTACGGTCACCCCCTATCACACGGGCCTTTATCATTGCATACCTTTCCCAGTCTCGCCCTTGCGTCTGATAGTATTGCTCAAAAGCGGCCTGACTCATAACTAATGGCCCGCTATCGCCATAAGGCCTTAAACGCATATCAACTCGAAACACAAAGCCATCACCGGTTACATCATTTAACGCTTTTATAAAACGTTGGCCTAATCGAATAAAAAACTGACTATTTGAAAGTGAACGTGAACCAGAAATTTCACCTTCTTCTTCAAAGCAAAATATCAAATCGATATCAGATGAAAAATTTAATTCATAACCACCCAGCTTTCCCATTCCAATGACAACTAAACGCTGTTCATCACCCTGAGAATTTACAGGTACACCCAAGTGTTTACACTGATCCTGATAGAGAGTTTCCAGGGTAATATCAACACAGGTTTCCGCGAGGTCGGTCAAATTACATAATGTTTCTGATGTCGTCGCACTATTCGCCAGATCACGCCAGGCAATACGTATCATTTGTTGCGCGCGGAACAGCCGCAACTGCTTCATTAGGGCAATATCATTTATTACGGCATTATCTTCCAGCCGATGACTCAGCTGTTGACGATAATCATCAAGAGAAAACGTTAATTCAAGCGAGTTTTTCTGCGTTAATTCAAACCAGAGGTAAGGATGACGAATCATGGTGGTCGCAATAAACTCACTACAGGCCCAAACTTTTCCAAGCAATGATAAATCGACACTGTTTAGTGGACTTTCATCAATTGATTCACAGGCCACTAGCCAGTCTTGCCAATGGCGAGTGACGCGTTCATGTAATAACTCAGGAACAAAATTAAGAATTGAATTTTCAGACACGTGTTAATTCCAATACTAGATATATATTAAAAAATGACGTAAAACGCAAAACGGGAAGCAAAGCTTCCCGACATACACTCCCTGATGAGATCAGGAAGAAAAATTCTGACATAAGACTTATAACTTATGACTCATGGCCATCGTCTAACGCATACGTTTGGTTTTCACCAACATTTCATACGCATGTTTAATGTCATGAATAATATCATGTGCTTCAATGACCTCAACTTCAGAGGCACCTTTAGCAAGCAATTTATCCGGGTGAAATTTACTCATCATTCGGCGATACGACTGTTTAATCTGGTCCTGACTCGCCCAACGATTTAAATCTAACATTTCATAAGCGTCCGCTAGACTAAAAGCTTTTTTAGGCGCATTAGCCACTGGCTGATTAGCTACTTTTTTTTCTGCTCTTACACGGCGTTCAATACGGGTATAAATAGATTCTGATACATCAAGACGTTTGCACATACGTTTGATTATTTTCATCTCTTTTTCATTCAGACTGGCATCTGCATAAGCCATTTTCAGCTGAATTTCGATAAATACCTGCACCACACTGACACGGTGGCCACATTGACGCTTAAAACGCCATAACAATGTTTCCAGAGCAAAGTCTTCGTTTTTACCTTCATTGAATAAGCGAATCGCCAGCTGTTTCTGCTCCTGACTTAGATTAAGGTGCTCCATTACCTGAGTTGCTAGCTCAATTTCTACATTTTTAACCCGTCCATCACATTTTGCGATATGCCCCATTGCTGAGAAGCTGGCTATAAAAAATGCACCCTGTACAACACCATCATATCCACTTTCTTCAAGTTTCTGCTGATGGGTCTGCCACCAACGTGCTAATGGGTCTCTGAAAAGTCGCTCTGATAGAGCATCAGGGCTAATAGAACGGAATGTTTGAGTAACTACGTCGGCTAGGCGAGGCAATGTCTTATCCTGTTTTAATCATTTAGTTAAATACAACAATAGTCTAATAAAAATAAAAGGTAAAGAAAAAAATCAATTAAAATAGTGATTTAGATGATTTAGTTAATAACTCACACTAGAAAGAGACGCTAAATCTGATCAGAACAACTCAACATCATCTGTTGTGGCAACCTGATGCATTTTTTCCAGCACCTCCATCATATCCTCACCATTAAGGATTGCATCAAATAATTCACGCTCTTTTTCCATTGTATAACGGCTGCGTATAACTTCCTGCAAAGCCCCCCATTCATGTGGAGAATACAACCTGGCCGGGTCACTCACCAGGTCCCCCAGTTTGGACAAACTATTTACAACATGGTCCATTCTTTGTACTAGTGTGTCATAGAACTGAAATGCAACAATCGCCTGCTGCATCTTGCCTGCCACTTGCTGGCAATTATCAACAACTGTCTCCTGGTCGTCTATAGAAATATTATATTTTTCAAATAAACCTGTGGTACTTAATTCAATAGCTTTAATACTACCCGCCATACTGGTAAATGAATCAGTTAATGTATTAACTGAGTTTGTTCCGTCCTTTAATGAAAATTCAACCTGAGCAGCTGCCAGTTTAAGCATTAATACTGTTTCTTTAACCTGACTCCAGTCCAGATCAGGGCGAGCAGATGAGGAAGTTTTTGGTAATTTAGTGTCTGACATATTAAGCATATCTCTCGATTATTTATTTCAAACTAGATACATCGAAGTGTAGTTCAAACGCTTAATAAAAGAAGGGGTATTTTATCTTAAAATACGATTAAAAATATTTTTATAGAAACACATCAAACGATAACTTCAAACTCAAACCGGCTTAACTGTTGAGGCAGCCAATCGAGCTCGACCACGCGCCTCTTCTATTGAACTCGCACTGGATACAGCAACCCCCATACGACGTTTTTCAAATGCTTGCGGTTTACCAAATAACCTGATTTCTGTTGATGGCACACTCAACGCTTTATCAACATCTTCAAACGAAATAGCCTCAGCATTTTTACCACCATAAATTACCGCGCTAGCACCGTCACAACGCAGGCTTGTATCCACTGGTAAACCGAGTATCGCCCGTGCATGTAATGCAAACTCTGATTGCCACTGAGTAATGATAGTGACCAGTCCCGTATCATGCGGTCGTGGACTAACTTCACTAAAATAGACTTCATCTCCCTTTATAAACAGCTCGACACCAAACAAGCCACGACCGCCTAAAGCAGTGGTAACTTTTTCAGCTATCTCTCGCGACTTTTCTAATGCGTTTTCAGACATAGGCTGAGGCTGCCAGCTTTCTACATAATCGCCATTTTTTTGAATATGCCCAACCGGTGCACAAAAATGCGTTTCTAATTGACCTTGTGCATTTAAAGCACGTACTGTCAGTTGTGTGATTTCATAATCAAAATCAACCACACCTTCAACAATCACTCTGCCATGATTTACTCGACCCGCATCCATCGCATATTGCCAGGCTGATTCAACATCATCAGCAGACTCTAGTCGTGACTGGCCTTTACCCGATGAAGACATCACCGGTTTAATAATGCAGGGGAAACCGATTAATTTTGCAGCCTGTTGTAACTCTTCGAAACTATCTGCAAACACATAACTGGACGTTTCAATTTTCAAATCTTCAGCGGCAAGTCGACGAATACCTTCTCTATTCATTGTAAGCTGAGTTGCTCGAGCAGTTGGGATGACTTCAGCCAGGCCTTCTTCTTCAATTACAGCCAGCATGTCTGTAGCTATCGCTTCAATTTCCGGCACGATTAAATCAGGACGCTCTTTTTTAACCAGCGCTTTTAAAGCATCACCATCTGTCATATCAATTACATAAGCACGATGAGCAACCTGATGCCCCGGCGCATTTTCGTAACGATCAACCGCAATAACTTCTACACCAAAACGCTGCAACTCAATAATAACTTCTTTACCAAGTTCACCCGAACCTAATAGCATTATTTTTGTTGCCGAAGGAGAAAGAGGAGTGCCTATTTTCATTTTTTACCTCTGGATAATTGTGCATGGATAATTGTGCAAATAAATTCGCACCTACAGTATTATTAATTAATAATGATCATTCAAAATTGTAGGTGCGAATTCATTCGCACAACTCACAACCATTGAGCATCCCAATGAGAATACGCTGAAACATTATCAACCAAACCCGCTCTTAATGGATTAGCTACAATATATCTTGCCGTTTTTTAAGGCCTTCATTGTCTCTTAAACCATGGTCATAATAAGTTTTCTGCCAAACACTACCATCACGATTTAAATATTGATTGATATCTTTGGCTGAAATAGATTTTAATCGTTTCATTACCATCGGTAATGTCGCTTCGAATTCATTCGAATGACTGTCACTCAGTTGAAATAACCAGTGCAAATGATCTGGCATAAGCACCCAACTTAGTGAATCAATATAGTTTTCATCATGTAGGCATTTCATTGTTTTTATAACAATTCCTGCCACATAAAAATCGTTAAATAGTGGCTCTCTATTTTTGGTCACCGTTGTTATAAAAATAAGCTCTGCCTATTTCAGAAACCCTTCCTTTTCTTAGTGCATCATAACCCATCATAAAACATCCTTGTTTTTGATTGCTGCGCGAATGAATTCGCACCTACATTGGTAAATTCATTTTATACAAACGACTTATTTTTCTAACTGTGAAACATCACGCACTGCTCCACGTGCAGCACTGGTTGTCATTGCTGCATAAGCTTTAAGTGCATTACTTACTACACGTTCACGCCCTAAAGGTTTCCAGGCATCAGATCCTTTTGCATCCATTACCTTTCTACGCGTCGCTAACTCATCATCGGTTACTGCAAGATTAATTGTGCGATTAGGAATATCGATTTCAATTGTGTCACCTTCTTCAACCAGACCAATTGCACCGCCCTCAGCGGCTTCTGGAGATGCATGACCAATTGATAAACCTGATGTTCCACCAGAGAATCGTCCGTCAGTTAATAAAGCGCAGGCCTTACCTAAACCTTTCGATTTTAAGTAAGAAGTTGGATATAACATTTCCTGCATACCCGGGCCGCCTTTAGGGCCTTCATAACGAATAACAACCACATCACCCGCAATCACACTGTCATCCAGTATGGCAGCAACCGCCGCATCCTGTGATTCAAAAATTCGCGCAGGACCGGTGAAAGTTAAATTTTCTTCATCTACGCCGGCGGTTTTAACAATGCAGCCTAACCTGGCAATATTGCCAAATAAAACAGCCAGGCCGCCATCTAATGAATAAGCATTTTCCAGATTACGAATACAACCATTGGCCCGGTCTATATCTAATGGCCAAACTTTTTCCTGTGAGAATGCTTGTTGTGTTGGTACATTGCCCGGCGCTGCAGAAAATAGTTTTTTAGCTTCTTCATCTTCACTAACTGCAATATCCCATTTCGCTAAAGCCTCAGCCATGCTTGCACTGTGCACGGTCGGTAAATCATCATGCAAACAACCTGCACGGTTCAATTCACCTAATAAAGAAAAAACACCGCCTGCACGATGCACATCTTCCATATGGTATTTTTGAGTAGCCGGCGCAACTTTACAAAGATTAGGTACCTTGCGAGATAAACGATCAATATCGTCCATGGTGAAATCTACTTCACCTTCCTGTGCTGCTGCTAATAAATGTAAAACCGTATTGGTTGATCCACCCATCGCAATATCTAAAGTCATCGCATTTTCAAAGGCTTTAAAGTTTGCAATTGAGCGCGGCAACATATCGTAGTTATCATTTTCATAATGATCTCTGGTTATCTCAACTATACGACGACCCGCTTCTAAAAATAAACCTTCACGAAAAGCGTGAGTGGCCAGCAAAGAGCCATTGCCCGGTAAAGACAAACCTAAAGCTTCAGTTAAGCAATTCATTGAGTTTGCAGTAAACATACCAGAACAGGAACCGCAGGTTGGGCAAGCTGAACGCTCTACCTGATCAACAATTTCATCTGACTGACTATCATCCGCTGCCATCACCATGGCGTCTACTAAATCTAAATGCACTTCTTTACCCAGCATTTCTGATTTACCAGACTCCATCGGACCACCAGAAACAAAAATGACTGGAATATTTAATCGCATCGACGCTAATAACATACCCGGGGTAATTTTGTCGCAGTTTGAAATACAGACAATGGCATCAGCACAATGCGCATTAACCATATACTCAACAGAGTCGGCAATAATTTCTCTGGATGGTAGTGAATACAACATGCCACCATGTCCCATAGCAATTCCATCATCAACCGCAATGGTATTAAATTCTTTAGCGATACCACCGGCTTTTTCTACTTCACGTGCAACCAGTTGCCCCATATCTTTCAGGTGTACATGCCCTGGTACAAACTGGGTAAATGAATTTGAAATCGCAATAATTGGTTTTTCAAAATCACCGTCTTTCATGCCGGTTGCACGCCATAGTGCACGGGCGCCCGCCATATTACGGCCATGGGTTGACGTTCGAGAGCGATATACTGGCATTTTGAGACCTTTAAATTTGTTTTGAATATTAAGTACTATTGTAAATGAATAAACACTGAGTCGTAAGTCTTTAGTAATAGCTCTGAAACTATAACCCAAAAAACAAAAAAGCGACCTCTCCAAAGGAGAGCTCGCTTTTGACTAAAGACTTCTGACTTAAGACTTACGACTATCTGTTAAACCTTTAACCTCGAAATCACATGTTTGAGCTCTTCTGCCACATTACGCAAATCTTCAGAGGTTTGGGCTGTGTGAGCAGCGCCTTCAGAAGCGACCTCAGCACTTTGTGAAATACTCACAATACTACGGTTTATTTCTTCTGCTACTGCATTCTGCTCTACCGCTGAACTGGCAATGAGCGTATTCATGTCATTTATATTAGTGACTGAGCTAGTAATACTGGTTAATACCTGTCCTGCACGGGCAGCCGTATCTCGCGTCACATCTGCCTGAGACCGACTCTGGTTCATTGCCTCAACCGCCTGCTGTGCACCACTTTGTAACTTTTCAATCATGTTTTGAATTTCTTGAGTAGATGTCTGTGTACGCTGGGCTAATACACGGACTTCATCAGCCACCACCGCAAAACCCCGTCCCTGCTCACCGGCTCTGGCAGCTTCGATTGCTGCATTAAGTGCCAATAAATTAGTTTGCTCTGCAATCCCTCTAATGACATCCAGTACCGAACCTATTTCTACCGAGTTACTCTCAAGCTCCTGAATAACATCGGCAGCCTTTTCTACCTGCTGCACTAATTTTGAAATGGCACTTATAGATTCATTAACAACACTCTGCCCGGTATTTACTTCAGTATTTGCCTGGCTGGCTGAATCAGCCGCAAGCTGGGCATTTTGAGCCACTTCATGCACCGTAGCTGTCATTTCATTCATAGCCGTAGCCACCTGATCTGTCTCAACACGTTGCTGCGTTGTTGATTGATTAGACTGCTCAGTGATATGCGCCATTTCTTCGGCTGAAGTAGAGAGTTTGAATACCGACTGATTTATCTGATTAACAATATTTCCAATATCATCCCTCAATATGCTCGCACTATCGGCTACCTGACCTAACTCATCACCGGAATCTGCTGTAATTTCATTAGTAAAATCACCCGATGCCAATAAAGACAAATCGTGAGCAACAGTCTGAGCCGGCATTACAATAATTTTTTTCACCATCATAAGGAATATCATGTAACCAACCACAAGTGAAATCGCTAGAGAAATTATGGTAATTTTCACGCCTTCCAATGCGTGCCTCTCACTTCTTGCTACAATAACGCTAACACTAGCTCCCAAATGCTCTGCTATGCTATTCAGCATTTTTGCTGGTTTTCGATCGATACCCTTTACAGCTTTATCTCCCGCTTTATGGTCAAAACCTGAAGCAACAAAAACATCCAGACCTTTTTTATATAAAGGCACAAGATTAGCGTGTATTTGTTTAAACTCACGCAATTCCTGCTCAATTTCCTCATCATGAACATCTTTAGATAACTGATCTATCCCCTGTTGTATAAACTCATATTTTTTTAAAAACTTGCCCCAGTATTTTTTTCTCTGATCATCATCATGACCCCTCAATAACACGTTTTTCCAGTCCTGAACCTGTGATTTGAATGTTACTGTTATTTCTGTGAATTCTTCTTCAACCGTCAGTGCGTGATGAATAGCTTCTGACATTTCCTGCTTCACCTGCCAGCCACTATAAATACCGTAAATTGTTGCTGCCAGAACCAGAGATGTACCAAAAGCCGTAATCATAAGCAGTTTGTTTCGAATACTTGAACAGATATATCTTTTTATCACTTTATTCTCTCACCTTGATGATTGCCGGATAATTGCCTGATAAATAGTGCTGTTATTACTGTTATAGCAAAGATATCGACAAACAACAGGGATGCTTTAGTAAATACATTTACTAAAGCATGATATTTTGATAGATTTTTTAAATTAAAAAACAATTCAACTGAAATTAAATCATGACACTAACTGAACTCAAATACATTGTCGCTGTTGCACAATATAAACACTTTGGCCGCGCTGCCAAAGCCTGCTTTGTTAGCCAGCCCACATTAAGCCTTGGCATTAAAAAGCTGGAAGAAGAGCTTGATATTAATATATTTGAAAGAGAAGCTCGTAATGAGTTACGTATAACCGAACTTGGACAGCAAATTATTGAGCAGGCCCAGAAGATACTGGATCAGGCTTCTCAATTAAAAATACTTGCCCAGTCACATCAAGATCCATTGGTTGCTCCGCTTCGTTTAGGCGCTATTTATACCATTGCACCTTATTTATTACCGGAGCTCATTCCTCGTTTACACATACGTGCTCCAAATATGCAATTACGTCTGGAAGAAAACTTCACAGCAGTACTCTCTGAGCAATTGAAACAGGGAAAGCTGGATGTGATTCTGGTTGCCCTGCCATTTAATGAGCCCGGCATTATTACTCAGGCGGTTTATGACGAACCGTTTGAAGCAGTGATACCAGCCAGCCACCACTGGAAAGACCGGCAGCAAATTAAGGCAAATGAACTGGCTCAGGAAAACCTGCTTTTACTTGGCCCGGGGCACTGCTTTCGTGATCAGGTTTTACAATCTTGTCCTGACTGTAACTCATCCAGTAATTTGCAGGAGAGTCTGGCAGGGGGCTCATTAGAAACCATACGCCACATGGTTGCCAGTGGTACTGGTATTACTGTTCTACCTTCTAGCTCTAAACAGAAAGCAACAAATAACCCGCTTATTAAAATGATTCCTTTTGTCGAGCCGGCCCCAAAACGTCGTGTTGCACTGGCCTGGCGTAAAAGTTTTACCCGGCCTGAAGCAATCGAAGTATTACGTCAGGCAATTTTAGAATGCTCACTTAGTGGAGTAAATATGATCCCTTCTGAAAACGAATCAACAAGCCCAGAGCCCAAGATATAGTATGAGTTTATCGGCTACAAAACCCACTACTCTGGAAATGATTCAGCAGCTTATTGCAACGCCTTCAGTAAGTTGTGTAAACCCACAGATTGACCAGAGCAACTTGCCGGTAATCAACCTTCTGGGCAACTGGTTAAATGAACTGGGGTTTCAGGTTGAAATACTCCCCGTGTCAGAAGGTAAGGCCAATTTGATTGCAACGCTGGGTTCAGGTTCGGGTACAGGCGGGCTAATTTTAGCGGGACATACTGATACCGTGCCATACGATGAAAATCGCTGGTTACATGACCCGTTTAAGTTAACTGAAGATAATGGCAAACTCTACGGATTAGGCACCTCAGATATGAAAGCCTTTCTGGCTCTGGCAATTGAGGCAGCCATTAGTTTTGAAAAAAAAGCATATAAACAGCCACTAATTATTCTGGCAACTTCTGATGAAGAAACCACCATGGCTGGTGCTAAAGCACTGGTGGATGCGGGTAAACCTACGGCACGATATGCGGTTATTGGAGAACCCACAGGCATGCAACCCATCCGTATGCATAAAGGCATTATGATGGAGGCTGTACGCATCACAGGACTTGCCGGTCACTCTAGCAACCCGGCATATGGTCACAATGCATTAGAAGCAATGCATCTGGTGATTGCGGAACTTTTAAAGTGGCGTGAAGAGTTACAACAACAATACAGCAATCATTTATTTGAAGTTCCAGTGCCTACTATGAACCTGGGGCATATTCACGGTGGCGACAATCCAAACAGAATCTGTGGCGCCTGCGAATTACATATAGATATTCGCCCCTTACCAGGCATGAATTTACAAACTCTCAGGCAGGAGCTCAAAACACGTTTACAAACCATCATGCCCGAGAATGGGTTCAAGCTTGAGGTATTACCTTTATTTTCAGGCATTCCGTCTATGGAAACGCCTGCTGAATCCGCCATTGTAAAAGCCGCTGAAAAACTAACCGGCACACCAGCAAGCAGTGTAGCGTTTGGTACAGAAGCCCCTTATTTGACTGAAATGGGCATAGACACTATTGTATTAGGGCCGGGCGATATTGCTCAGGCCCACCAGCCGGATGAATTCCTGGATTTAGACAGAATTGAACCGACGGTAGAATTACTAAAAAAGCTGATACATAAATTTTGTATTCAGAGTTAAATATGTACGAAGTCAGTTACACTGCCATGGCCCATCTCCATCGGGGAAAGATGCTCTTTCCCCGATGGAGATGGGCCTGAGATGAGCCTGAACAACAGAACTAATTGAATTTATAATAAAAACCAAATAAGTAGTTAAGTATAATAATGAGTATAGAAAAACAACAATATGTAGACTGGTTCCGTGGCTCTTCACCATACATTCATAGTCACCGCGGCCGTACATTTGTTATTTATATTTCTGGTGAAACTATAAACCATACGGGCTTTGCCCATTTAATTCATGACATCGCATTACTGAATAGCCTGGGTGTAAAACTGGTGCTGGTTCATGGTGCGCGCCCACAAATAAAACAACAACTTGAAACTCTGAAAATTGAATCTGAATTCCATAATGGTTGGAGAATCACACCAGCTGACATACTTCCGGGCATTGAACAGGCAGTCGGGCAGGTACGAGTAAATATAGAAACACATTTATCCAGAGGGCTTATAAACACACCCATGGCTGGCGCTTCTCTAAGAGTAATCTCAGGTAACTTTGTTACCGCCAGGCCTTATGGTGTCAGAGAAGGTATAGATTTTGGTTTCACTGGTGATATCCGTAAAATTGATACCGATGCAATTCAACAACAACTTGAACTTAATAATATCGTTTTATTATCACCTATCGGTTATTCGCCTAGCGGTGAAGCATTTAACTGTCGCGCAGAAGACGTTGCAACGATTGCCGCCACTGCTCTGGGTGCCGATAAACTTATTTTCATGATGCCTGATGCCGGTGTAAAAAATAAGCAACAAAAAATCATTCACCAGTTAAATATAACTGAGGCAGAGTCACTGGCCGAGAAAAAACACAATGATGAAATCACCCAATTGCATCTTTGCAGTGCGGTTAACGCATGTAAAAAAGGCGTACGCCGGGCGCATTTAATCAGCCACGAAACAGATGGTGCTTTATTACTGGAGTTATATACCCGTGATGGAAGTGGCACAATGATAACCACCGACACATATGAGGGTTTACGTCAGGCAAATATTAATGACGTAGGCGGTGTTCTCGAACTCATTCAGCCACTCGAACAGCAACATATTCTTGCACATCGTTCACGGGAACAGCTCGAATTAGAGATAGAACAATTCACTGTGATAGAACGTGACGGAATGATCATTGCCTGTGCCGCTCTTTACCCATATGACAACCATTGTGCAGAACTTGCATGTGTTGCCGTACATAATAGCTATCAAAAACAGGGCCGTGCCGGAGAATTATTACAACACATACAACAACAATGCATTCAGAATGACATTAAACAGTTATTTATATTAACCACACATACCGCACACTGGTTTATAGAAAAAGGTTTTATAGAAGGCGACTTAAAACAAATCCCGATACAACGCAGAGACATGTATAACGCTCAAAGAAACTCAAAGATATATATCAAAAATTTATAACTTTCATGCATCGTTTCTATAGTCTCATCAATGAATTAAAATATGATCAACACGGCCAGCATATACGTTTATTATTAATAGCCAGTTACTCTATTATTTTTTGTATTATGCTGGCTGCTATAGCCATCACCTATAAATCAGGCTCTGACATAATTTCATTAGGCACACAAACCCATAAAAACAGCCACCCTGTAACACTGCAAATCATCTCTTTGAAACTATCTATAAATGAAAGCAATCAACTTATTAACACCTGGCTTGCAAAACCAAACAAAGAGATGCGCAACGCTTATAAAAAAGCCAATCAACGTTTAAACAATGAACTAAATAAGTTAGCATCATTAACAAAAAACAATAAACCCCTCATAAACACATTAACCACCGAAATAAAAAACAATCAAAACCTGATAAAAAACACACTACTCATTTCCAACAACATTGAGCACTGGGCGAATGCCCGAGAAATAATCAGGAACAATTCTTCCATCAATGGTCTTATTGATAAATTAATTAAAGAACACACGCTTGTATCGCAAAAAAACAGCCGGAAGTTAAACAAGAAATTATCTCAAATCATTAATGTTAATATAGGCATTATGTTCTTCGCTTTATTGTTTGGCCTGGTTATTGTTTTTAGAATAAGCAAACACGTTGTCAACCTTCTGGACGAACTAAATAAAAATCGCGCAGATGCTGACGCCGCAAGAACTACCGCAGAACAGAAATCATTAGAACTGGATAACACCAGTCGTGTATTAATTAAAACCAACCGTAATCTTATAGACTCTATCGAAAACCTTAACAGCACTCGGGACCAGTTAGTGCAAAATGAAAAAATGGCCTCTCTGGGGGAGCTTGTAGCTGGCGTTGCTCATGAAATAAATACACCTGTTGGTATTGGCGTTACAGCCGCATCACATTTACAGGACACCGTGATTGTTTTCACTAAAAAATTTGAAAGCGGACAAATTACAAAAACTGAATTTGCAAATTTTTTACACAATGCTAATGAAGGCAGCGCAATTTTACTCAACAACCTTCAGCGAGCAGCAAAACTTATTCGAAGTTTCAAACAAATAGCCGTTGATCAAACATCAGAAGACAGACGCAACTTTAATATAAAAGAAACCATTGAAGAAACATTATTCAGTTTACAACCTAAAATAAAAAAAACACGTATAAAAATAAAACTAGAAAGCCCTGAGGACATCGAGCTAGATAGTTTCCCAGGGTCTTATTCACAAATAATCAGCAACCTGATCACAAATTCATTAATTCATGGCTATGAAGAAAACGAAGAGGGCTTAATAAATATTAACGTTACAACCAATAAAAATAATATTTTAATAACCTATTGTGATGATGGGCGGGGCATACCTGAAGAAAACCGAAACAGGGCTTTTGATCCTTTCTTTACCACACGCAGAGGACTTGGTGGTAGTGGCCTGGGTTTACATCTGGTTTATAATATTATTACCCAACAATTAAGAGGGGAAATATTGATAGCTAAGCATCGCGAAAAAGGCTTATGTTTTGAAATTATTCTGCCACTCAAGCTGATATAAATCACTGCTGTCCCGTTAACTCGGCATCATCCGTCATTCCCGACACAAGCATTCGGAGATGACGATTTTGTAGTTTGCTATTTTCATGTCTCAATTTATATCATGCACGTCAGAGCTTGCTGTATCAGTCCTGCAAATAATATCCAAAATAGTTAACGGGACAGCAGTAGATATAAATACAAAAAATCACTCTACTACTTATCGGCCCATCAGAAAAACATTAGTATTTAACAATATGATTGTGGTAGTCTCGGACTAACTAACTCTAAATATATAGAGATATTCTAATAAACAGAATGACAACCACCCATTCAGGTGGTTATCGCCACGCAGCGAGCAAGCCCGGTAAACATTATGGGCTCCGGCATAAGGATTAACCGGTTAAAATTTTTTCACCTTTTATTTGGCTGGAAGCCCGGTAAGGTATTTTTGACATGGTATAAGCAGTAAATGTCTGATGATATTTTTGAATTTCTAGATGATAAAAAAGAGAAGCATCTAAATAATCACCTGGAAAACACGCAATCAAACGCCCTTCATGATTCCGACTTACTAGCTTCTGGTAGCTGGAAAGTACTCATTGCAGATGACGAACCCTCAATACACGAAGTAACCACTCTTGCCCTTAGGGATGTGATCTTCGAAAACAAACCTATTGAATTTCTGCATGCCTATAGCGGAAAACAGACAATTGAAATACTGCGTGAGCACCCTGACACCGCTTTATTATTACTTGATGTGGTTATGGAAACGGATGAGTCAGGTCTTGCTGCAGTTGATGTAATTCGAAATACATTAAATAATCACTCAGTACGAATTATTTTACGTACCGGCCAACCAGGGCACGCTCCAGAATTAGATGTTATACAAAAGTATGATATTAATGATTACAAAGAAAAAACTGAACTTACATCTAAAAAATTATTTACTACCGTTTACACTGCACTAAGAAGTTATAGCGATATAGTTCGGATTGAGCAAAGCCGCCAGGGTTTAGAAAAAATAATTAACGCAACTGCTGATATTTTTAGACTACAGTCAATGGAACAACTTGTTTCCGGCGTACTCATGCAGGTTATGTCAATTATTGGTATTGATGAAGGTGCATTTTACGGGCATTCATCAAGTTTCATCAGCCTTAAAAACAAACAGCCAGAAAATAGCAATGCCAATGATATGGTTATAATATCTGGCACAGGTCGCTTTGAGTCCATGACAAACCAGCCTGTCAATCAAACACTAAAACCCGATGTCATTCAGCATATTAATACTGCTTATAAAGAAAAACGCCATGTTTTTACCGATGACAGTTGCATTGTATATCTTCGAAATAACAGTCTGATTTATATAGACGGCTACAAAAAATTAAACAAACTTGAACAGTCTTTACTGGATATATTTAGCGCTAATGTTACCGTGGCTTTTGAAAATGTGGAATTAAATGAAGAAATTCTCGAAACTCAAAAAGAGGTTATTTTTACTCTAGGCTCAACAACAGAGTTTCGCTCAAACGAAACAGGAAACCACATTGCCAGAGTATCTGAAATGTCTCGCAAGCTGGCAACACTAGCAGGTCTTACAGAAGATGAAGCTGAATTAATTCGCCTTGCTTCACCAATGCATGATGTAGGTAAAATTGGTATCCCTGACAATATTCTTTTAAAACCTGAAAAACTAACTGACGCAGAGTTTGAGGTAATGAAAACCCATACCACTATCGGTTACGATCTCCTTAAACATTCTTCTCGTCCTATATTTCAGGCTGCAGCAACGATAGCTTATCAACATCAGGAAAAATGGGATGGTAGTGGTTACCCCCGTGGATTAAGCGGAATGGACATACATATTTTTGGCCGAATAATATCAGTCGTTGATGTGTTTGATGCCCTCTCCAGCTCCCGCTGTTATAAAGACGCGTGGTCGGCTGCAGACATAAAAAAATACTTCAGTGAGCAAAGAAACAAACATTTTGATCCGCAACTAGTTGATATCTTTATAGATAATTTCGACAGCTTCACCGAGTTCAGAAACCAGCTAGGTGATGACTAACAAAGGTTAAACTATACGCTATAATTTGAGTGCGCCCCTTCTGTAGGCAGGTTACTTCTTATCCTCAAATCTATAGCGAATTAACTAATGAGCTCTATCTCAAATGAACAGGCAATGGATGAAGCTGATCTTTCAAAGCTCATTCGGAGTTATAACATACCGCCTCAACCGCACATTTTAACTAACATACAAGATGCATCTGATAATTTAAACAAAATAGCAGAAATCATCAGCCAGGATGTAGCGCTCTCTTCAGGTTTGCTACAAACCATTAACTCACCCTACTATGGATTAGCAAATCACATAAGCTCAATACATCAGGCAGCCATGCTACTGGGGCTTAACGCTGTTAAAAATATCGTTAACTGCCAGTTACTTCGAGCTCAGGCAGGTAAATATCAAGATAAAGATCTCTCTGATTTCTGGCAAACTGCTAATGATGTAGCTAATACAGCATCCACACTGGTCCACATACTTGGTTTTGGCTCTACGGACGAAGCTTACACACTGGGTCTATTTCATAATTGTGGTATCCCCATATTAATGGATAAACATAAAGACTACCTAAGCACCATACAATCTGCATATAACAAGACCAACTCCAGAATCACCGATGTAGAAAATGAAAAATACGCCACCAATCACGCCGTTTTAGGTTATATGGTATCGAGAACATGGAAGCTTCCAGAGCATTTACGAACAGCTATTCGAGATCACCATAATTTTGACCGTTTAAGTTTTAAATTACATGATCACGGAACTGAAGCAGATACAATACTCGCCATTTTAAAAATGGCCGAACATATTTCCCATGTACATTCTGTACTCGGTAAAGATAGTGAAGACAATGAATGGCAAACAATCAAGGGGGATGTTTTTGATTTTCTTGGTATCAGCGAGCCTGACTTCGAAGACATATCTGATGCTGTTATTGAAAGATTAAATATGTATTAACTATAATGTTATTTTATTAAAACCTGTACTATACCCCCCTCAACGCGTAAACCATTTATTTAAATTAAAATAAATAAACGTCAACTTAAACAATTTAACGCCATTTGGTACTCTTTCGTTTTTATTTCCATAGGACTCATACATCTTGATATGATCTCCTCCATTCAAGGGTTCATATTCTTTAATTGAAATTGAAAGCCTGTTTTTAAAAGGCAATTTATGAAAACTTTCAAAGTCATCTGCTGTTGCTCCTGCACCATCACTAAATTTGAAAAAATAATTATCTTTATTTGTTTCTTCCTTCATTCGTAATGTGCGTCTTTTCCATTTTTTTTCCGCCTCTTCCTCAGTAGTATAATGTGGAAAGTGAATTTCTATATCACCCAACACACCCACCGGATAAATTTTAGGTAAATCAGGGTATTTTGTTGCATCAACGAACTCTAATTTTTTATCCATATAGTAGTCAAAATCAGATAATAACTTCATATAACACGGAGCGTATAAAAACAAACCCACAAATGGCGAATTATAGGGCCGCTTATACCATTGATATACAGAGCCACCCCAACAGTCATCAGAGATAATGACAAAATTTTTATTTTTAACAAGAGCAATATCTCTACTTCTAAAATACTGCTTAAATATCACTCTTAATTTTCGTCGAATATAATTTATATACTGCCTAAACATACATCTTAACCTGGTTAAACCTAACACTAATATTCCTATTTTTTCTTGTTATGAGCCGACTGTATAATACCTTTCGATAGTAAACGACAAACCCCCTGAAACTGCACATATTCCGCCTGCGTTAATTCCCCTTTTACCTTATCTGCATACATTAACCCCATCGCATGATTATTTGCGAAAATAGACATGGCAAAAAACTGCTTAACACCTAGAGACAATTTTACCGTATCAGGAAGGGATTTCCAGTACTTACCACGATTTGAATCATTCAAGAATAAATTACGACTTTTTTCCATCAACAATGAAAATACATTGGGTTTATTAATAGTTATTTTAAGTGGTTTAATTGCTATGTCATCAGATACCTGAGCTACATATCTGGATACTAGCAAATTTTTATTAGGGACTTTAATTACAAATACGCTCCTCTGAACACCGCATAACAAACAGGTATTAACAGCATGCTCTATTAAATCATGAGCAGGTTTTCCCTGAGACACCATTAATTGAAACTCTTTAATAGAAGCCGCTAACTCTTTGCTAACGGAAGCAGGTTTTTTTATATTTTCTTCAGGTTTAATTTCTTTCTTTAGAGAGTCTTTCTCTCGAGATACATGTGAAACTGATTTTTCAGTTTTAACGGTATCCTGTTTATATTCTTTTTGTTTTTCAGCCAGTTTTCTTGCTTTTATTTTTTCTAAAATGGCATCCCGTGAATGATTCGATGACGCAACTTTCTGTGTAATCTTTTCCGGCTTAACTTTTACCTGTTTTACATCAGATTGTTTTTTACCGAGAGACAGATCAGAGCTTCCCTGCTCTCTTACATCTTCTTGTTTTGCTGGTTTTTCTACTGGCTCATTTTCTTTATTCAAAACAAACTGCGGGTAATTATAATTATCATCTGCAAGCTGAAACAACAATTTGGCAGGTGCTTCAAAACCTTTATCCAGCATAACATCATTGACATCTACCGCATTCAGATGCAAACGACGCTCAATCTCACCTTCTGCGCTGCCTTTATATTTAGCAATACGCTTAACCATATCCTCAGCATCCTTTCCATACCAGTTCAAAGTCACTATACGAGCTAGTTCGGATGCCAGTGAGACACCCGTTGCCAGAGTAAAGTTATCCTGCCTTGATAACAGGCCATCTAGTGCCATTTCTGGTAGATTCCATTCAATTGCCAACTTACTTCCTAGCTCCCTCATACCGCAACCTAAAACCTTGTTAGCTGCCTGTTCGTAAGATTGTTTCTTTACATAACATAACTCCTCAATTTCAGGCATAACATCACCACCATAACACCAGAGCATTAACTCGGTTATATTTTGCAACAGTGTTGCGAGCTGTGTTTCTTCTGTTTCTACCACATTCCTTTGTAGGGCCCAGTTTTTTGCCTGTAACGAAGCATGGCACGCTTGTCCCATCACCCTGATATAACCCTTAATGTTTTTTTCAGGTAACTTCAAATCGTCAAGTGAGGGTGTTTTATTTAAAAATTCATGAAAAGCCGATTGCCCCATATGAGATAATGCATTTCCCATTGTAGTAAGAGGGTTTTTACCTGATGACACCCTTTGTGTATTCACGTGACGAAAAACATGTGTGCTAAAACCTGCATCATAAACAATGGGTGTAGAGTATTGAGTTATTGATAACTGAGTTTGCTTGATCAAGCCCAGCACATCTGCTCTGGTACGCTGCAATATAGGCAATTGCTTAACCGATAAATAAGCCAGCCATTGCGCAAGGCCATGCTGCATAATATATATCCTGTTGGATTATGAGTTAAAAACGTAATATTGAATTTCAACATATTAAGTATATGCAATCTTCAGGGAATTGGCTGATATTTATCTTTGGATATTTGTCTTTAAAACGTTTATCTTTGCCTGGAAAATTTTACACATGACCTGCCTATGCTAGTATTAAGCCAAACAAATAGAGACTCTCATTTTTAGTGACAACTTCACTGGCAACATTAATTCGCCTGCGCGGCATTCAAAACAAGACCCGTCAACTATTTGAAGGGCTTAATGATATTCATTACAGACTCCAGTACCATCATGATCTAAGCCCTGCGGGCTGGTATCTTGGACAAGGTATCTTTTTAGAAAACTACTGGTTACATGAAGTTATTCAGGGCAACATTCAATACACCGAAGATAAATCATTATTTATTGACGATAATTGCCCCATATCTCAGCGTGGACCAAGACTACCTGCTTTAGCAGAACAAATTGAAGCTATCTGTGAACAGCAAGATAATAATGATCTGTTATTGCTAGAAAAGTCCGCTCCACTCAGCCAACACGTCTTATTTAAAGATGAATACATAGAGAATTTCATCATTCAGAACTACGCTCTAAACTATGAAGCAATTTATGCAGTATTGAACCAGGTTGCTCTAAAGAAACACAACAGAAGCAAAAAGAAACAAGCCTATTCTCCCGCTAACCAGCTAAAACCTCAGGCCCTTATTAAAAATATAACCCAGATTAAAGCTGGTCAATATTCAGTAGGTGGCGAATGGCCTTATTCTTTTGATAATGAGTTGCCCTGCCACCAAACTCAGCTCAAGGACTTTTTTATAGCGAATACGCCTGTCAGTAATGCTCAATATCTACGTTTCATTGAAGATAATGGTTATAACAATAAAAACTACTGGAGCGACTCTGGCTGGCAATGGCGTGAAAAAAATAACATTCAACACCCTGAGTACTGGAGCAGAAATGATTCAGGCCAATGGTACGGCATAAATTGCAGTGGCCCGTTTGACCTAAATGTTAATGATGCGGTATTCGGCATCAGCCATTACGAAGCCAATGCATTTGCCAGCTGGGCTGGTGCACGCCTGCCCCATGAGCATGAATGGGAAACGGCAGCTCGACTTGAATTAATAAAAGGCACGACAGACGTATGGGAATGGTGTAGCAATATATTGCAGCCTTACCAGGGGTTCAAAGCATTCCCCTACACTGAGCGTAACCAGGCAGAGTTTAACGATGAACATTTCGTTTTAAAGGGAGCGAGTCACTATACTCGCCCGGAAATCAAACGAGCATCCTTTAGAAACCATTATCAGGCTCATCAGAGACATATATTCGCAGGTCTTCGACTAGTATTTGATTAAAATAAACGTACACTACGGCTAACTGAAAACAGACTACAAACTAATTATGCACGTACCACACAGCTACATAGAAGAAAGCGTACACATTGCCCTCAATGAAGATGTTGGTAATGGCGATGTAACCGCAAAACTCATTGCAGAAGATGATTTTAGTCTGGCAACAGTGATTAGCCGTGAAGCTGCAACAATATGTGGAATTGACTGGTTTGAAGAGGTTTTTGCACAACTTGATTCTCAAATTTTTATTGAGTGGGATGTTGATGATGGTGATATAGTGGAAGCAGGACAGCAGCTTTGCTCTCTTAGTGGCTCTACTCGTGCTTTATTAACCGGTGAACGCAGTGCATTAAATTTTTTACAAACTTTATCCGGCACTGCAACAAAAGCTGCAGAATTTGCAGCTGCCGTTAAAGGCACTAATGTAAAAGTATTAGATACTCGAAAAACGATTCCCGGTTTACGACTGGCTCAAAAATATGCAGCTAAGTGTGGTGGCTGTCATAATCATCGAATAGGTTTATTCGACGCTATTTTAATTAAAGAGAACCATATTCTTGCTGCTGGCGGCATTGCTGAAGCTGTTGAGGCTGCACGCTTTCACAGCCCTGAACTAATGATAGAAGTTGAAGTTGAAAACCTGGAAGAACTGCAGCTTGCTTTAGATGCAAATGTTGATCGAATCATGCTCGATAATTTTGATTTAGACATGCTGGTTCAGGCGGTTAAAATTAATAACAAAAAAACTGAACTTGAAGCATCTGGTAACGTCACGCTTGAAACTATCGCTGAGATTGCTAAAACCGGCGTAGATTTTATCTCTACTGGAGCTGTAACCAAGGACGTAAAAGCACTAGATTTATCTATGCGTTTTTCTTAAATCACATTGAAAATGTTTAAACCAATATTACTTAGCTGGAAATTATTTCGAATTAGTCTGCATTTGTTTTCAGGTTTAACACTGACCTTACTTTTTGTACGTAACGGCATACACAATTCAAACACCGCTTCACGTTTGTATATATGGTGGAACAAACGTTTATGCCATATCTTCAAAGCGAATATTTCAATTCATGGAGACATGAATCAGGAAGCAACATTATATGTAATGAATCATATCTCATGGTTTGATATTCCTGTATTAGCCTCCCAGCAACCTTTACATTTTTTATCTAAAGCCGAAGTTAAGTCATGGCCTTTAATTGGCTGGTTCACACAGAGGGCAGGTACATTATTTATTCAAAGAGGTGCCGCAGGTGCCGCAGCAAACTCTTTGAATGAAATCACACAGTGTCTGCAAAGTGGCGGCAGTGTTGTGGTTTTTCCCGAGGGCACTACTACCGATGGCTCTATCATAAGAAATTTTCATGGCAGGCTGTTACAGGCAGCTATCGATGCACAGGTAAAAGTACAACCTGTTGCTTTGCGTTACCCTTATAAAGAAAGCATTAACCCACATGTTCCTTACATAGATGATATGTCATTTATGGATTCAGTAATGGGGCTAACAAAATCCAGGCCTCTAAAAGTTGAATTACATTTTCTAAACTCTATAGATAATCACCTGCACAAAACTGCGAATATAACTAACAAGCAACTTGCCCTTGCGGCAAAACAGGCCATTGCCAGTAAACTGGAATTGAATAGTTAAAATTATTTAATCCGTTACTGATACATCATTCGTTATTACATTCACAAGCAAGGGAGTTACACGACCAGTGTCGTGAATTATTTTCAACTTAACCTGCAACATCACTTTTAAATCTGGACACAAAAAATAATAACACCGATGCAAGCACAATAGATGGCCCCGCAGGAGCATCCCACTGCATTGATGCAAACACACCACCCAATACCGAGAACAAACCAAACAATACCGCTGTTATAGCCATCGACTCAGGTGATGTTGCAAATCGTCTGGCACTTGCCGCAGGTATAATAAGTAATGCGGTGATTAAAATAATACCTACAATTTTCATCGCTACGGCAACGACTATCGCCATCAATAACATAAAAATCAAACGCACCCTGTCTACTGCTATGCCTTCACTACGAGCCAGCTCTTCATGAACCGCCACCGCTAATATCGACTGCCATAACCAGCTCATTAGTGCCAACACTAATATACAAACCCCGCTTAACCAGATGAGGTAAGCCCAGCTAACCGAAAGAATATCTCCAAACAGGTAAGCCATCAGATCAATTCGCTGTCCCTGAGATTGCATAATAGCTAATAACACCAAACCGCCAGCCAGGGCACCGTGAGATAAAACACCTAAAATAGCATCGCTGGATAAATCTTTTTTAGCCTGCAACCTTATTAATAAATAACTCAGCACAATACCAATCAGCATCACTCCGATCAGCGGATTAATATCAAACATAATAGCCAGTGATGTACCCAGCAAGGCAGAATGCGCCAGAGCATCTCCGAAATAAGCCATACGCCTCCACACCACTACACAACCCAACGGGCCTGATACCAGCACAACCAGAAGGCCCGCCAATAAAGCACGAACAATAAAATCATCAATGATCATGATTACAGTCTCCGTGATGTTCATGCTCAACCACATCACCACTTAAGTCATGAGAATGATTATGGTTGTGGGTATAAACCGCAATTCCATCCAGTGAAGCACCAAATAACTTCAGATACTCAGGATGCTTGCTAACCGCCTCAGGATGCCCCGAGCAACAAATATGCGTATTAAGACAAAGCACCTGATCGGTTGCTTCCATGACCAGATGCAAATCATGCGACACCATTAAAATACCGCAGCCAAACTCATCACGAATAGTAGAAATCAATTGATATAACTGTTGCTGGCCATTGATATCAACACCTTGAGCAGGCTCATCCAGCACCAGCAAATCAGGCTTTCGCAATAATGCCCGAGCCAGTAAAATACGCTGAAATTCACCCCCTGACACAGATTGCAGTGGCTGATCTAACAATGAACGAACGCCTAATGTACTGATCATATGGGCAATATCATCAGCATCCGCTTTAATTCCCATTTGTAAAAAACGTAATACACTCAAGGGTAAAGCCGCATCAATATGTAATTTCTGCGGAACATAACCTATCACCAGATCAGGTTTTTTCTGTAACCGTCCCTGATCAGCCTTAATTAAACCCAGCAATACCCTGACCAGTGATGTTTTACCCGAGCCATTCGGCCCTACCAATGTCAGTATCTCAGATGGTTTTATGCTCAAACTGATATTATCCAGAATCTGACGCTGGTTAATCTGCAGGCCAATATTGTCTGCTTTTAATAAAAATGAACTCATTTAAGCTTTTGCCCAACTTATTTTCATATCTTAATCTTAATTGACCAATTATTTCTGACCTGTAAACTACCTGTCAGAAAACAACCTACAATAGCATAATTTGATGTTTGCCAGTTATATAACACACCGATTCATAAAGCCAGGTAGCTTAATACTGCTGATATTTAGTATTACAGTTAATGCCTTTGCAAATGATAACGATAATAAATCGCTAAATATTTTAGTGAGTATAAAACCACTACACTCTCTTATAAGTCATATAACTGAGGGCGTTAACCAGAACAAACTATTATTAACTCAACAACAGTCTCCTCACAACTTTCAGTTATTACCCTCTCAAAAACGTTTAATAAATAATGCCGGTATCTTTTTTTATAGCAGTGACAGTATCGAAAGTTTTGTACCCGCATTAATAAACACCACCCAAAATGTGGAATTTATTCAACTTAGTCGTATACCCGGCATTAACTCTCTACCTGTTCGCAGCTTTCATTCCCATCAGCACCATGATTCGAACAATATAGATGGCCATGTCTGGTTATCGATAGAAAACGCCAAAATAATTGCTAAATATGTAAGCCGTATTTTAAGCGAAAGATCTCCTGACTACACAGATCGTTACAACCAGAATTTAAAAAAACTGTTATTAAAACTCAATAACCTGAAACAGAAAAACTTTAGTCTCTTAAACAAACATAAAGACAAAGCCTATCTTGTTTATCATGATGCATACCAGTACTTTGAAGTTGAAAACACACTAACCGGTGCCCACTTCATTACCAGCGACCCAGATCATGCGCCTGGCATAAAACGAATCACAGAGTTAAGAAAGTTAATTGATTCTGAAAATATTCAGTGTATCTTTTATGAACCACCCAATATCCCCGCACTGCTTTATACAATAACAGAAAAGAAATCAGTCCAGTTATCCCCTATTGATCCAGCTGGTTTAAACATCCCCATGGGCAAACAACACTATTTTCAACTGTTACGGCAAACCGCCACTTCACTTGATAACTGCCTTAAGCAATAAGGATTTATAAATGCAAAAACGAGAAATAAGAACACTGGTTAATAACAGCTCTGTTCATCTTGAAAGAACATCGGACAAACAAATACAGACTGAATACAAAGTACTCAATATCAGTCGTGGCGGTTTATGTTTTGAAAGTAAAACTGAAGAATTTCAACTTAATGAAGTCATTAAACTAGATCTGATTATTGACAAACATTCTATTCATAAAGCTAATGGGCGCGTTTGTTACTGCAACAATGAAGACAGTGCATCCGCATATGGTCTGAGCTTTCTTGATAAATTTATTGATACAGACATTCTTCGCAGCAACTTAACTTAGAAAAAAACACACAAGATACGAGCCTGATAAATACAGGCAAAAAAAAGCCCGCTCAATGGGCGGGCTTTTTATAGAATAAAAATAGCGGGACTACTCCTTGTCCCTATGCATCAGCGTGGTTGCATTATTAAAACTTGTATAAACAGTTTCAGTCAAACTTCCCGTCTAACTGTGAAAACAAACGATGTTATTTAAACATCTATCAGCATGTTTCTGACATGCTGGAATAAAAAGAGCGATGCTATTCCATGCATCTAAGCATCAGCGTGGTTGCTTTATAAAATCTTAAAATCAATTCCAGTTGTAGCTCTGTAACTTTTAAAGGTTTTAACTAATAAGTTATTACCTTAATGCCTGTAATACGTTGCAGAGGTCATGCCAATAATTAAATTTCTTTGTTTTTCAAACAGTTATGATTTTAAGGTGTTTTGAATCGCGTCAATTTATTGCAACTTGCAACGCATTTGCAAATTGCATACTGCAAGTTGCAACATCGATGTGAGTTAGTTTCTTTAAAAGCGATGGGGTCAGACTCGATTGGTTTTAAAAGCGATGGGGTCAGACTCGATTGGTTTTAATCTTACCGACAACTGATGAGTGATAGGGAACAGGACCCCATCACGACTCCGTAAATCTTTTGGTGGTATTAATAAGGGGACAGAGCGCCAAAAAGCGGCGGTCTATCCCCGATGGTGACGCGCCTTAACAGGGCAAAAAAAAACCTGATCAATAGATCAGGTTTTTTAAATAGAGCAATGTAATACGGTACGTATACGCAACATAGTCATTGTTCAGGTTGCCCCGGCAGTGCCTCAGATCAAGGCGGGAAAAACCTTTCTGGAAAAGGTTTTCGCGCAAGCCCCGAAGGGGTAAGGCGCAGGGAAGCGCCTTACAAATGTGAGCCTACAAATGTAGGCGTCCATTTCCCAACGCAGAGCTGAGGTGCTGACAGGGTAAGCTGATCAATGACTACATCATGCCACCCATTCCGCCCATTCCTCCGCCCATGCCGCCCATGTCACCACCACCAGCTGCATCATCACCTGCAATATCAGTGATCATACATTCTGTAGTAATTAACAGACCAGAAACAGACGCTGCATTTTGTAATGCAGAACGTGTTACTTTAGTTGGGTCAAGAATACCCATTTCAATCATGTCACCAAATACATCAGTTCCGGCGTTATAACCAAAGTTACCTTCACCTTCTGCAACCCTGTTTAAGATAACAGATGCTTCTTCGCCGGCATTTGAAACGATTTGACGTAATGGCTCTTCCATTGCGCGTTTTGCAATTGCGATACCAACATCCTGATCATGGTTCTCACCTTTAAGGGCTGCAATCGCAGTACATGCACGAATTAGCGCAACACCGCCGCCAGGTACAACACCTTCTTCAACCGCAGCACGAGTCGCGTGAAGCGCATCATCAACACGGTCTTTCTTTTCTTTCATTTCTACTTCAGTCGCCGCGCCAACTTTAATTACAGCAACACCACCAGCTAATTTCGCTTTACGCTCCTGTAGCTTTTCAGAATCGTATTCAGAAGTTGATTCTTTCATCTGCGCATCAATTTGAGCAACACGTCCAGCGATATCGTCTGATGTACCTGCGCCATCTATAATGATAGTCAGGTCTTTAGTTACAGTAACTTTCTTCGCAGAGCCTAAATCTTCTAATGTTGTTTTTTCTAAAGATAAACCAACTTCTTCAGAAACAACCTGACCACCTGTTAGAATCGCAATATCCTGTAACATTGCTTTACGACGATCACCAAAACCAGGCGCTTTAACTGCTGCTACTTTAACGATGCCGCGCATGCTATTAACAACCAGTGTTGCTAATGCTTCGCCTTCAACGTCTTCTGCAATAATTAATAATGGACGACCTGCTTTTGCAACACCTTCCAAAATTTGTAATAAGTCGCGAATGTTTGCGATTTTTTTATCAAATAATAAAATGAATGGGTTATCTAAATCAGCTGTCATGCTCTGCTGATCAGTCACAAAGTAAGGAGAAAGGTAACCACGATCAAACTGCATACCCTCAACAACTTCTAATTCATTTTCTAAAGATGTACCTTCTTCTACAGTAATAACACCTTCAGTCGTAACTTTCTCCATTGCTTCAGCAATGATGTCACCCACGTCTTTATCAGAGTTTGCAGAAATTGTTGCAACCTGTGCAATTGCACTATTATCAGCGCATGGCTTAGAGACTTTTTTCAACTCTTCAACCGCTGCTATAACCGCTTTATCGATACCACGTTTCAGGTCCATTGGGTTCATACCCGCAGAAACTGACTTCATGCCTTCACGTACAATCGCTTGTGCTAAAACAGTCGCAGTTGTTGTACCATCACCCGCGATATCAGATGTTTGTGAAGAAACTTCTTTCACCATCTGTGCGCCCATATTTTCAAACTTATCTTCTAGTGTAATTTCCTTTGCTACAGATACGCCATCTTTTGTTACGTGTGGTGAACCAAAAGGCTTATCCAAAACTACATTACGACCTTTAGGGCCTAATGTTACTTTTACAGCGTTAGCCAGTATATTTACGCCGTTAACCATGCGGCCACGTGCGTCATCTCCGAAGCGGACTTCTTTTGCAGACATGTTTATATCCTCTAAAATTTATTCTTTAATGTAGGTTCGAATATATTCGAACAGGGGTGTATAAAAACGTGTAATCCGGTCACACGACAGCTTTAGCCTTCAAATACACCTAAAATATCTTCTTCACGCATAATCAAAACTTCTTCACCATCAACTTTGATTTCTGTACCTGCGTATTTACCAAATAAAATCTGGTCACCCGCTTTTACATCCAATGGACGTACATCACCGTTGCTATTTACCTTGCCATTACCTACGGCCAGGACTTCACCACGTGATGGTTTTTCAGTTGCAGAGTCAGGAATTAAGATACCACCAGCACTGGTCGTCTCTTCTGCCATACGTTTTACGACCACGCGGTCCTGTAATGGGCGAATATTCATTAGATTTTATCCTCGTTAATTTTTTTAGCACTCTGGCTTTGAGAGTGCTAATGATAGTCATGAGGCGAGCAGAGTCAAGTCCATCACTCTAAATGCATAAGCTTATGCATTAGTCTTCGCGGCGATAATCGCCTTCGATGGTATGTGAGTCCTGCTGGCCTCTATTTTCTTGATGAACCGTATATGAGGATTTGATTGTAGATTTCAAGAGCAGATACTGAATAATTCCACGCCGCGTAAACGGAATCAGACAGATAAAACCAATAACATCAGTAAAGAAGCCCGGTGTTATCAATAATGCGCCACCAACCGCCAGAAACAGGCCCTCCATCATTTCCATCGCCGGCACCTGCCCCTGCGACATGGCCTGATTGGCCCTCATTAGGGTACTGACACCCTGCTGGCGCAACAAATTAACTCCGATAATTGCCGTCAACACAACCAGCAATATAGTCCAGCCGGCACCAATATAACTACCGACCTCAATTAACAGGTAAACCTCTATAATCGGTATTATTAAAAATAAAACCGGCCAAAATCTAAGCATATATTTCTCTCTAAATTCAGTACACAGCTTGCACTGGGCACATAAAATCTTTAATGTTTCACACCTGTTAAGCACATCTTAAGATGCCCTTAAGCATTTAATATAATAATATCAGCTTAACTAAACTACATTTTAAGAACTTCTACACATTATAAAGTTCTAAACTACCACACAATAATTATTGGGTAATTTCACAATGCATTTTAAGCTACCACGTGTTATCGGCTATTCGCTGTTTTGGCTGTCATTCATCATTTCATCATTATTTGCTCAATCAGCTCTAGCTGAAAACCCTTTCAGCGCTGCAGACAGCCCGGATGAGGGTATCAGCCTTAGCTCCAGCTTTGGTGGTGACGATGACATTCTCGAAGTTGATCAGGCCTTCAAACTCACCACCCGCTCTGAAAACGGTCGTTTAATCGCTGAATGGCAAATTGCCGATGGTCACTATCTATATCGCGATAAAACAAAACTAATGGCCGCAGACTCAAATGTTATCACTACATCAAACTTTGTTGTCGATGAAGGTGAGCTCAAACATGATGAGATTTTTGGTGACGTTTATGTTTTCCATCACCAGGCAAAAGCATCATTAGCTGTTAATAATGCACAAGATGGTGTTAAAAACGCCAGTTTCAAGGTCAAGTACCAGGGATGTTCAGAAATTTCTGGTATCTGTTACCCTCCTGAAACAAAAACCATCACACTTGATATCAGCCCAATTTCTAATGCCGCGGCCAGTACAATCGATACTCCAGCATCTAGTGCACCCATTTCAGAACAGGATCAGATCGCCGATTTACTAAAAAATAGCAGTGTATGGCTTAGCCTGGCCACCTTATTTGGAATTGGTTTATTACTCGCATTTACACCCTGCGTTTTCCCAATGATCCCTATTTTATCCAGCATTATTGTTGGCCAGGGCACACAAACCAGTACTGGACGCAGTTTTTCATTATCCGTCGCTTATGTTTTAGGTATGGCTTTAATTAATTCTGCTGCCGGCGTGGCTGCAGCATTAACCGGTGAAAGTCTGGCCGTTATGCTGCAAACCCCCTGGATACTCGCCAGCTTTGCCGGTGTTTTTGTTCTTCTCTCACTTGCCATGTTTGGCTTTTACGAATTACAAATGCCCGGTTTTATTCAGAACCGCTTAACTGCTTTCAGTAATAACCAGAAAAGCGGCTCATTAGGTGGCGCTTTCATCATGGGCTTATTATCAGCGGTCATTGTTGGCCCCTGTGTGGCTGCCCCCATGTTTGGTGTGCTGTTATTTATTTCTCAAACAGGTGACCCGTACTTTGGTGGTCTTGCTCTATTTGCACTTAGTCTGGGCATGGGTGCTCCCCTAATTGCCATTGGTACATCAGCAGGTAAATTATTACCTAAAGCCGGTGCATGGATGGATGCGGTTAAAGCGGTTTTTGGTGTATCACTATTAATGGTCGCCATCTGGATGATTCGCAGCATTGTTTCTGAGCAGGTTGTATTATTACTTTCAGCAATTCTACTTATTGTTAGCGCGATATACATGGGTGCTCTGGATGGTTTAAAAGCAGAAGCAACTGGCTGGACTCGCTTCTGGAAAGGCACAGGTCTGGTTATATTTATTTATGGTGTCATATTAATGTTCGGCGCCGCTGCGGGCAGCTCAAGTCTGCTTACACCATTACAAGGTATAGTTAGCAGCAGTGGCTCCCATGCAACTGAACAACATATGCAATTTACAAAAATAAAAGGTGTTGACGGTTTAAACAAAGCACTAGCCGAGGCAAAAGCACAAAACAAAACCGTGATGTTAGATTTTTATGCTGACTGGTGTATATCATGTAAAGAGATGGAAGCCCTGACATTTACCGATCCAGCAGTACAAAGTACATTATCAAACACCGTGTTATTACAGGCCGATGTAACTGCAAATGATGACGCAGATAAATCACTTTATAAACATTTTAAAATCATCGGCCCACCTGCAATTATTTTTTATAATACAGAAAGTGAAGAGTTAAAACCTTATCAGGTCGTTGGTTATATGCCTGCTGAAAAATTTAACGCTCACATTAAACAGGCTTTTAATCTTTAAAAAAATACTTCAAAAAATTACCACAGAGGCACGGAGAACACAGGGTTTTATTTTTTATTTATGCGCTAAGCGCATAAATAAAAAGAAGCTTTTTCTCTGTGCCTCTGCGGCAAATTACTTCAAATAAAAACACTAAATTATGAAAAACATTCTCCCATACATACTTGTTATTATTATCGCTGGTGGCGCCGGTTTTGGCTTTCAACGTTATCTGCAAAATGAAAAACGTGAGCTCGCACCTGTTATTCCAAAAGCCGTTAATAACGATGTTATTGGCGAACAACGACCGGCGTTTGAATTAGAAGATCTGGAAGGCACATTACGTAATATTGATGAATGGAACGGCAAAGTTTTACTGGTAAATTTCTGGGCCACATGGTGCCCACCCTGCAAAAAAGAAATGCCGGCTTTTATAGAATTACATGAGCAGTACCAGTCCCAGGGTTTTGAAGTTATTGGCATTGCGTTAGACGACAAGGAATCTGTGCAGGATTTTGTAGATACACTGGGCGTTAACTACACCGTATTTGCTTCTGAATATGCGGGTTTAGAATTATCACGTTTATATGGTAACCGTATTGGTGCATTACCTTTTTCTGTTTTTGTTGATCGTGACGGAAAAATAAAATTAACCCGGGCAGGTGAACTTTCTAAAGAACATGTAGAGGAAATCATTAAGCCTTTGCTAGCAAAATAAATTTATGTAGTGCTGCTTCCTCCCTGAACCAGCACTTCGTAGAGATATACTCTAACTTCCGCTTCATCAGGAAGTAGATATATAATTTCAATTATTTGAACTTCTCAAGCGCCCAAAATCTATAGCTCGTTGTTATTGAATTGGCAGGGCCGTGCCTCTAATTATTTCTGGTTGTAACTAAATCCTAATAATTAATACATATTTCTGACATTTTATCTCCGTATATTCAAACATTAATGAATGTTAATTTGTCTCACAATTGGAGTTTGAAAATGAAATTAAGTTTACTTAGACATAAAAAGTCTATTTTAGTTATGGCTGTTGCGACGATTTTATCAGCATCACAAGTAATTGCAGATGACAAAAGTGATAGCGTATTTCAACGTATTTCGACATTTCCTGTTTATTTGAACACCGATATTAATCTTGAAACAGTTGCTGAAATAGTATCTGTTAGTAATGATGGCAATACTCTAATTTATACTGATGGGAAGACTGATAATTTGGGCTTCGTTGATATCACGAATCCTGAAAACCCGTTACCTGCAGGTACATTGTCAATGGGTGGCGAACCCACATCAGTTAGCGTGGCTGGAAAATATGCATTAGCAGCAGTAAATACTTCTCCTAATTTTGTTTCTCCGAGTGGTAACTTACAGGTTGTAGATATTGATTCACAAGAATTAGTGACTAGTTTTGATCTAGGCGGACAACCTGACTCCATTGCTGTTAGCCCTGATAAACGTTATGCAGCCATTGTTATAGAAAATGAACGTGATGAAGACCTTGGGGATGGTGCTCCATCTCAGGCACCCGCTGGTTATATGGTTATTGTAGACATGATCGGAGAGCCTACTGACTGGACTCTTCGTAATGTTAGTCTTACCGGTATGAACGGCATGCGTTTTGCGGATGATCCTGAACCAGAATATGTTGATATTAATAATAAAAATATTGCTGTTGTAACCCTGCAGGAAAATAATCATATTGCTTTGATAGATCTTGTAAGCGGTAATATTATGAATCATTTCAGTGCCGGTTCTGTCGATCTAAATCAGATAGATATTCAAAAAGATAAGATTATTAATTTAGACGGCACTTTATTAGAAGTACCTCGTGAACCGGATGGTGTTAGCTGGATTTCAAACGACCAGTTTGTTACTGCTAACGAAGGTGATCTTGATGGTGGCAGTCGTGGTTTTACTATATTCAATCTGGACGGAAGCATCGTTTATGAGTCTGGTAATAGTGTAGAACATGAAATTGTACGTCACGGTCACTTTCCAGATAAACGTGCCGGCAAAAAGGGCAATGAGCCTGAAAATGCTGAGTTTGGTAAATTTGGTAAAGATAAACTCATGTTCGTTGGTTCAGAACGATCCAGTGTTGCATTAGTATATAAAATCAAAAACAGGAAAAATAAAAAAGGCAGGGCACCTGAGCTAATACAAGTATTGCCTACCGCCGTTAAGCCTGAAGGGCTATTATCCATTCCACAACGCAATCTATTTATCGTCGCAGGTGAAGAAGACAGTCGTGATGATAAAATTCGCTCCAGCCTGAGTATTTACCAGAGAGGAGAAGACAAAAGTTACCCAACTGTTATATCCAAAAATCGCCGTGATGGAACACCTATCCCATGGGGCGCTTTATCCGGTCTGGCAATAGATCGCGAAGATGATGATACGGCATACACAATACAGGATAGCTTTTATGAAAAAAGCCGAATTCTAAAACTGGATATAGACGATACACCAGCAAAGATCACCAAAGAAATTATTCTTAAAGATATGATGGGGCGATTAGCGAAAATAGATCCCGCTATGGTAAACAGCGACAGTACCGTAAACCTTGATCCGGAAGGCATTGCTATGCGCAAGAATGGTGGCTTCTGGATGGCATCTGAAGGCAAAGGGACAATTGGAAGCAGCTCGAAACCATTTGAAACATTAAACCTGCTACTTCGCATTAATAAACGCGGTCTTATTGAAAAAGTGGTTACATTACCTAAAACGGTTAATGACCGTCAGGTACGGTTTGGCTTTGAGGGCGTGACAACTGTAAACACATCAGACAATGAACTTGTTTACGTCGCTTTCCAGAGGGGATGGACAGGAGATAAAGAAAACCTTGTTCGTATTGGTCGTTATGATACAACTTCGAATGAATGGAGTTTCTTCTACTACCCAATCGAAACACCTTTATCCATCAATGGTGGCTGGGTTGGCTTATCTGAACTAACCTACTTAGGTAATGATGAATTTGCAGTGATCGAACGCGATAATCAGGGTGGACCAGACGCTGCAATTAAACGTTTATATAAATTTTCTATAAACAATCTTCTTTCAGTTGCAGATAATGGCGGTGAACCCAACTTCCCTGTTGTTAGCAAAACTCTGGTTCGTGATCTAATGGGTGATTTACAAAACACCGGTGGACTCACCTTAGAGAAAATTGAAGGTTTAGCTGTAACAGAAGATGGCACCGCTCTTGTCGTTAATGATAATGACGGCGTGGATGATTCAAATGGCGAAACTCAACTATTAAAACTAAAAGGCATTTTTAACACACAAGCAAAGTAGTCATCACGGCTAACAACTGCCAGCAATAAAAAAGCCGGTATCTTAAAAAGATACCGGCCCAGTTGAATTACAAATTATTTTTATTTTAATTTCTTACTTCAATCTCATGAACCCCAACATTAGAAGCATTATCAGGCGCGCCCATCTGGATGTAAATTTTTGATGTGTTCGCATTAATATAAACGGTGTCACTTCCGCGATTTACGCTCATTGAACCGGTCATATCTGTCCAGCTTCCATTCACCAACGCATAAACACTAAACCAGCCTGGTAACATATTGCTATTCCAGTGAATCGTCACTTCATTAACCTGCTGCGCACTAACCCAGGTAAGATAAACCTTTTCATCCGTCGGGTTCCAGTAACTAATGTAATCACTCATCCAGTAATTATTAAAACCCTTATCACCGTCATTTACTTTTGATGTACTGTAATACGACATGTATGTGCTACTCGCCGATACATTTGCATTCGGTGCAATATTTTCACCTATAACAGGATTAATAGTTACGTTAACCGTTGTAGTCGACTTCGCCCCATTACTATCAGTAATGCTGGCAGTTATAGTATGTGAGCCCGCAGTTAAAGCGACATTAATTGTTGCTCCCTGCCCCATACTGCCATCAATATTTGAGCTCCACTGAACATTGGCACTAATCGCGCCATCTTCATTATCTGACGCCGTCGCTGTAAATGCATTTACCTCACCAGCAGTTGACGTTGAGCCTGAAGATGGAGAATCAATTGAAACTGATGGAACTGTATTAGTTGGCGTTGTAGTGCCGCCATCCCCTGAACCGCCACCAGAACCGCAGCTGTCATGATGATCATCTTCTTTATCAGCAAATAATATAGCCGGACCAGCAGAGCACGGGTCATTAAGCATACCGATCAGGTTACCAAAATCTTCAGCACTGAAAGGCACATGTTGAAGCTGCATCAGACCCTGCATGTGCCCCATTACCTGTTGTGCAGGCATCCATTGATGTGTCATTGCTCCGGATATTAGCCCCCTGAAAAAACTCATTCCGAATGCATTCATTTGCATATTTTCATCCAGCATCAATGGCATAAACTGACCAAATAATGCATTTGCTGGAACAGAACTATCGGCTACCGGCGGATGATCAGCATCCATTTGATACGCTGGCAAAATACCATCTGCCATCGCCTGAATCATTGAGTACATATAATAGGTAGACTCATAAGGGTGATCATTTGTTTGGGCCTCCTGAGGGGTACAGTAACGATCCCACCACTGACAGGTTCTTTCAGGAATATGAATTCTTCCCAGGAACATAAATTCCAGCATACTTTGCTGGTCTGCACCGTCAATTTGCGACAGGCCATTCATAAAATTCAAACCCGCTTGCACATTACTAAACAGGGAATAGAACATACGTTCATTCGCAACATGCAACGTATGATCATGCCCTTGCGGGTCATCATGGGTAGTACCTGCAGGATGTATACTGCGCAACACCTTACCAAAGCGAGAATCAACATCCATTGACTGAGATGGATTGTCTCTGATTAACTCACTTAAGCTAAGCGCAACATCAGTATCACAATAGAAAACATTGTCTGCATAATTCACATATAAATCTTCATTAATTTTTGCCAGAAAGAAATTTTTTAAATTGCTATGACGGGTTGCCATTTCAGTAAAATTAGCACCTAAGGTACAGCCTTTTGAAGAGCCGTCTCCAGTCTGCCCCATGTAATCACCCATTTGACTTAACAGAGCTGGGTTTTTATCAATCACATGTAACATAAAACTTAACATTGATGGGTTCTGGTCCGCGCAGGCCAGCATGTCCAGGGTTAGATCCGGGTTTTGTAGAATTTTAGAGAAAAAAGCACCGGCCATCTTATCTAGATCAGGACAAAACATGCCGAAGAATGGCATTGATTTACAAAACCCATTCATAAAGTTTGCCATGCTGTAGGCCATCAAGCCCATGTCAGACATCATATTAGTTATGCCAGAGGAACACATATTTGGGTTTTCAAGCTCGATGGCCTGAGATGTAGCAGGAATTGCTGCACCGAGAGTTATTGCGAGAACTGCACCCTTAAATTGCTTTTTCACAGCGGACACACGGACGCCTATCATTCCTGAAAAATAGTATTTCATATCGATTTTCTCATTTTTTATATTTTTATATAATAATTTTATAATAAACACACAAATCTTTGTATTCATTAACCACGCATGAGCATATAAACACAACTTATAAGTTTAGATCAACCATAAAAAGCAGATTACTTAGCCCTTAAAGCAATAAAACATGTATAAAACTGCAAAAATAATGAAAAGATAAAAAAATATCAGATATTTACATAAATACTAAATTTTCTATAAAAATTATAGATATAGCCTCGACAGCCAATGTCATAGATTAAGCTTTCTTTTAATTAAGATGGAGTGTGAAACAGATCATATTTGCAGGCAAAAAATGCATCGATCGTCATAAACTTTGCAGGGAATGGGTCAAATTTTGTAGACAACGTTACTAATTCGTTGCACAATTCACCCTTAATAAACGCTGCAACCTGAAAAATCTGCTTTATGGCACAAATTCTTGTCTTAAATGGCCCTAATTTAAACCTGCTTGGTACCCGCGAGCCGGAACATTACGGCAATAAAACACTAGATAAAATCATTAAAGACTTAACATTGCAGGCAGAATCATTAGGCCACGCAATAACACACTTACAAAGTAATCAGGAACACCAGTTAATAGATCAGATTCACGCCGCTCAGTTAGACGGTACAGAATTCATCATTATTAACCCCGCCGCTTTCACTCATACCAGTGTTGCATTACGTGATGCATTAAGCGGCGTAAAAATTCCTTTCATTGAATTACACCTCTCAAATGTGCATGCACGTGAAGAATTTCGTAAAAAATCTTATTTTTCCGATATTGCGTTAGGCGTAATTTCAGGCTTAGGCGCACAGGGTTATCAACTTGCACTGTTAGCGGCCCACGAACAAATAAACTTAAACCAATAAAAGGTGTATCACCAAAATGGATATACGCAAAATAAAAAAACTGATTGAGCTGTTGGATGAATCTGGCGTTGCTGAAATCGAAATAAAAGAAGGCGAAGAATCTGTTCGCATTTCACGCCAGCAAAATGTTGTTGCTGCAGCCCCTGTAGCCGTTGCTGCGGCACCTGCACCTGTTGCAGCCGCACCGGTAGCAGAAACACCAGCCGAACCTGAAGTAACAGGCCATCAGTTGACTTCGCCTATGGTTGGTACCTTTTACCGCTCAGCATCACCTGGCGCAGCTGTGTTTACTGAAGTAGGCCAGAGCGTTTCTGAAGGCGATACACTGTGTATCATTGAAGCAATGAAAATTCTAAATCAAATTGAAGCTGATAAGTCTGGCACTATTAAAGCCGTTCTTGTTGAAAATGGTCAGCCTGTTGAATTTGGTCAACCCCTCTTTATTATTGAATAGTCCAATATCATGATAGAAAAAGTAGTTATAGCTAACCGCGGTGAGATAGCCCTGCGTATTTTACGTGCCTGTCGTGAGATGGACATTAAAACTGTTGCCATTCACTCTGATGCAGATCGTGACCTAAAACATGTGCGCCTTGCTGATGAGTCAGTTTGTATTGGCCCCGCACCTTCCGATCAAAGTTACTTGAATATCCCGGCTATTATTAGTGCGGCCGAAGTAACCGATGCCATGGCAATACACCCTGGTTATGGGTTTTTATCTGAGAACGCTGACTTTGCGGAGCGCGTAGAAGACAGTGGTTTTATTTTCATTGGCCCTAAAGCCGAATCTATTCGAATTATGGGTGATAAGGTTCAGGCCATTGCCGCCATGAAAAAAGCAGGTGTTCCATGTGTGCCTGGCTCTGACGGCGCCATTGATGAAAAAAATACAGAAGATAATTTACGTATCGCCAAAGAAATTGGTTATCCAATTATTATAAAAGCATCCGGTGGCGGCGGTGGTCGCGGCATGCGTGTTGTGCACACCGAAAGCGCATTAAACAGTTCTATCTCTTTAACTAAAGCTGAAGCGGGTGCCGCATTTGGTAACGACGAAGTTTATATGGAAAAATATCTGGAGCATCCACGCCACGTGGAAATTCAGGTGCTTGCTGATGGCCAGGGTAATGCTATTCATTTAGGTGAACGTGACTGTTCAATGCAACGTCGAAATCAAAAGGTAGTTGAAGAAGCTCCGGCTCCTGGTATCACAGAAGAGCAAAGAAATAAAATTGGCGCCGTATGCGTAAATGCATGCAACGAGATAAACTATCGCGGTGCAGGTACATTTGAATTTTTATTCGAAGACGGTGAATTTTATTTCATTGAAATGAATACCCGTGTTCAAGTTGAACACCCTGTTTCCGAAATGGTTACCGGCGTTGATATTTTGAAAGAACAATTATATATCGCCGCTGGTGAACCATTACGATTAAAACAGGAAGATATTAAAATCAATGGCCATGCTATTGAGTGTCGAATTAATGCAGAACACCATAAAACATTTATTCCATCACCTGGTTTAATTACTCGCTATCACCCACCGGGTGGTCCTGGCGTACGCGTTGATTCTCACATCTATGCGGGTTACAGCGTGCCACCACATTATGACTCTATGATAGGTAAAATAATTTGCCATGGTAATACACGTGAAGTAGCGATTGAACGAATGAAAGGTGCATTATCTGAAATGGTAATTGATGGTATCAATACCAGCACACAATTACAGATGAGCATTATGCAAGACGCTAATTTTCAGGCCGGTGGTGTAAACATTCACTATCTTGAAAAGAAACTTAAAATGTCTTAAACAACATTGCGCAGACCAGGAGAATACAGAGTTTTTTAATTAAAACATCTTTTCTCTATAGGCTCTGTGTCTCTGTGGCGACAATATGCCCTGGATACAACTAACACTTCAAACCGATAAAGCCAACAACGATAAAGCAGAACAGGCTTTACTCGATGCCGGCGCCCTGTCAGTTACATTTCGAGATGCGCAAGACAATCCTGTTTTAGAACCCTTGCCCGGTGAAACACCCTTATGGGACGAAATAATTCTTACAGGTTTGTTTGAGGCTGATATCAATACTGAGTCTTTAAAATCTGAAATAAAATCTCAGTTGGGTGAACAAATCACCCTTAAATTGGAAGCGCTTGAAGATAAAGACTGGGTGCGCGCATGGATGGATGATTACAAACCCATGCAGTTTGGTAAGCGGTTATGGGTTTGCCCAAAACACTTACCACCACCTGAGCCCAATGCTGTTAATTTAATGCTCGACCCAGGTTTAGCCTTTGGTACCGGCACTCACCCTACTACCGCTTTATGCCTGGAATGGTTAGATTTTACTGACGACCAGAGCAATGGCATTAAAGATAAACAGGTGCTAGATTTTGGCTGTGGCTCAGGTGTACTGGCAATAGCCGCACTAATGTTAGGCGCAAAACACTGCGACGGTACAGACATTGATCCACAGGCTATTCTGGCGAGTAAGGATAATGCGATTGAAAATCATGTTGATAAAAAACTAGATTTATTTTTACCCGCAGACATGCCAGCGCATAAATCTCATGAAAGTTATGATATTGTATTAGCCAATATTCTGGCTGGCCCACTAACCGAGCTTGCACAGCAGTTAGCTGGTTATTGTAAAAGTGGCGGAGATATAGTTTTATCCGGCATACTGGAAACCCAGTCTGAAAAAATTATTCAAGCTTACTCACCCTGGTTTAATCTTGATCCTATTGCTGTAAAAGAAGACTGGATTAGAGTAACTGGTAAGAAAAAATAAACATTAACAATAAACAGCGCATTAAGCAGATTAAATAATATGCAAACTGAATGCCCACATTGTAATACTATATTTCGTGTTAAAGAAAGCGAACTCGAACAGGCTGATGGACAAGTTCGATGTGGCCATTGTCTTGCCGTATTCACAGCAGACAACCCTTACAGCACAACCACTTATAGAACCGAAAGTGATCCTGACAACAATTTTGAAGAATCTGATAGTTTTGCTCTAAAAGGTGAAACCGAATCAGAAGACTCACACTTAGTAGCCGATGTAATTCCACCAGAGTTACGAGCTGAAGCCAGAAAGGGAAAAAATCACTTTGGTTTTTTAGGCACCCTGGTAATAAGCCTGCTAATTTTAACGAGCATCTCAGGACTATTCTTACAATACGCCTACTACAACAGGAATAATCTTGTAAAAATAACAGATTTACGCCCCTGGCTAGAAACTATGTGCCAGCAAATTAACTGCACATTGCCGCCACCTAGAGATCGCAAAAAAATCATTCTCAGTAGCAAAAATATTTTTTCTCACCCTAATGTTGAGGGCGCCTTGATGGTTTCAGCTAGCATCGTCAATCAGGCCGATTTTGCGCAGGAATACCCCATAATCGAATTACGCTTTGAAAATGTCCGCGGCAAAACAATTGCCGGCCGACGTTTTAATGCGGTGGAGTACTTAGGTATACCCGAAGATCAAATTTCTCAAATGCAACCAGATATACCGATTAATATTAATCTGGAAATCAAAGACCCGGGCAATAACATGGTAAGTTACGAATTCTCATTTTTATAAAAGAAAGTTCTGATTATGCTCTGCGACTACTATTAAAAATTAAAACATTTTGTCCGCTAATGGACGATAATAAACGCAATTTTTTATAGATTTATGCGCCTACAGCGCATCCATTTTATTACATATTTTTAATTTTATTTTTGATTTCATTTGCGAGCATTAGCGGACAAAAATGCTTTTTCTTTTTTATATTAGAGACTGACTACAAACAGGTTTTACCAAACAAGATCATCTGGCACTTCAAAATCCGCATAAGGGTCATTTTCATCCTTGATTTCTTCTTCAAGAATAACCACTCGTTTTTCATTACGTTGTTTGATTTTTTCTGCAATCGCTAAAGGTACTAACTCATAGATACCTTCAATTCTGGCAATACCTAATTTACCTTTTACCAACTGCTGTTTCATATCGGCATTAATATAAATTTTCTTAACTTTATTCTGGTGCTCAAAATTATATGAAATTTCACACGTTTCATCACGGTTAAGTTTATTTTCAGTAATAAGTTGATTGATTTCGGCGGAAAGTGCCTTACCTCTTGCCTGATCCTGTTTTTTCTTATTTAATTCACGATCCCGAGCCGCTTTTTCTTCAGCTGCTTTATCAGCTTTGAGTTTGGCTTCATTAACAGGTTTTACTTTTTTATTATTATGTTGCTGTTTTTTCTTTTTATTCTTTTCCTGCTGTGCTTTTTGTACCTGCTGCTTACTTACAACACCCGCTTTAAGAAGTTGATCTGCGAAAGGATTGTTCATTCGGTTATCTCGGTAATATATCTGTATCGGGCTATTTTACCGTGATTTTAATACAATGTCTTGGTACTAACCCTCTACATGCCAGATTAGTCCCACAGCCATGCCGCTCCCCTAACCCCACTGGAATCTCCATACTCTGGTGCAACCAGTCGAGTACTCACAACATCAGAAAAAACATATTTTCCCCATAATTCAGGGACATTCTTATAAAGTCTCGTAACATTAGACATCCCCCCGCCCAGCACAATGACACCTGGGTCCAGCACATTAATAATATGCGCCAGGCCACGCGCCATTCTACCTTCATATCGCTGCAGGCAAGCCTCAGCCCGTGAATCCGTACTTGCCAGATCAACTATCTCAACTGCTGTCTTTTGCTCACCCACCGTAGCAAAGTAGTCTGTAGACAAGCCGGGGCCTGATAGAAAGGTTTCTATACAACCGTGTTTACCGCAGTAACACTCAGGGCCAGGTAACTCGTTATTTTCAGGCCAGGGTAAAGGGTTATGCCCCCATTCACCGGCTATTGCATTCGCACCGTTCAAAACTTGTCCATTTATAACAATACCAGCGCCGGTGCCGGTGCCAATAATTACACCAAAAACCAGCTCTACTCCTTTAGCAGCACCGTCAGTCGCTTCTGATAATGCAAAACAGTTTGCATCATTAGTCATACGAATCTCACGATTAAGTAATTTTTCCAGATCCTGTTTTACAGGCTGGCCATTCATACAAACAGAGTTAGAGTTTCTAAGTAAGCCGGTTTCAGGCGATAGAGAACCTGGCGTACCTATTCCAATACTGCCACTATCATCTAAAGAAGTTTGTATATAGTGCACTAAATTAACGATTGCTTTTAATGTTGCCTGATAATCAGACACAGGTGTAGCAACCCTGTGACGTATGAGCTCACGCCCCATATCATCCAGTGCAATTCCTTCTATTTTCGTACCACCCAGATCTATTCCAATACGCATTTTAAAATTCAATTTTTTAAGGTGATTAAAATTTCATTACTTAATTTTATTACTAAAGAATATTACCTCAAGCTATCGATCTTACGCACTTTTTCTTTAGTTTGAATTAATATACAGTCATTACACAGATATCAGCTTTTATGACATATATTTAAAATATCACCCAACAACTAAATCCAGCGAATATTCTCAATGAGCTTTTCCTGCAACAATTTCAATGACTCTCCTTTTTCACCTACCACTGCCATACTACCTTTACCTGCGGGCATAATTAAACCATTAAATCGTTTGTCACTAATAAGATGCTGTGAGTTTACGGGCGAATCAGGTAGCATCATCACGGTTATAGGGCCAACGGTTCCCTCTACCACCATGTGCACTCCCTTTTTATTAGCAATTTCACAACTACCAAGATAATTTATGGAGCCGATAGAACGATTTAAATGACTCCCGAACTCTGAAAGTAAGATATTCACCTGCTTTAAAGAACGATCCTGCTGCTCATATAAGTGATCAATTTCATGATATATGTGAGACAGGACTTGTTGATCCAGATTACTCTTGTGCTGATTAACTGGCTGCAATGAAAAAAACACAGCAACCACGATCAATACACTGGCTGCCATTGACCCGTAAAGTGTTCGTTTACGCATAACCTGATGATGCCTGAGAGTCTGGTTTAGCTTAATACGCTCAGCCAAATCTTCAGGTGGTTTAAGGTTCATTGCCTGCTTCAGGCTTTCATCCAATAATTGAAGATCTTCCACAAAATTCACATTATCAGCTGACTTATTTTTGTGCTCGAGAAAACCAGAATCTTTGCACTCAGGATCAGTATAAGCCTGACGACGAAACTCTAAATCATCCATCAGTTAACCCTCCTGTTTGTTTTTTTATACCTGCTGGCTTCTCAGTTATAATTTTTTTCAATTGATTTCTGGCTCGAAACAAACGAGTTAAAACCGTATTTTTATTAATCTGTAAAATATCTGATATTTCCTGTGCGCTAAAGCCCCCGACTAATTGCAAAACAAGAGGCTCTCTAAACTTCAAAGCTAAACTTAAAATGTGTTTCTGTATTACAGAATACTCACCATGATCGACTGGTGATAAGCCTTCAGCACCTAAATCAATTTCATCAATATTAACCACATCTGGTTGAAATTTCTCATATTTACGTGCATTTTCACGACGCACAATTGTAAACAGCCAGGCCTTTGCAACTTTTTCGTCCTTCAGGTTTTCAAAGCTTTTCCAGGCCCTTAGGTAAGTTTCCTGTACCAGATCTTCGGCCATAGACTGGTTCTTGCAAACCCAGAACGCATAACGATATACATCCGCATAGAGCGCATTCACTAGCATATCAAAACGTTTTTGTTTACTAACCATAATGTATAAGACCGGACTAGTACTGTTTTAATTCCCCGATTAGAGAAGTTATTTAGATTTAAATTAATTTGAAATTTTTAGCGGACTAGTCAGGTCTTGTATATATAGCAGCATTAAATGTTGCCATACATCATTAGTCATTTAACTTTTAGAAGCAACTATCTATACGAGGGTATAAACATGAAAACAGAAAATAAAACAATCGCCATCGCAGCACTCAGTAGCGCACTTGTTCTGAGCACTTTATCGTCGGGAGCCATTGCCGGAAAACCGGGTTTTGAAAAATGCGCAGGCATAGTTAAAGCAGGAATGAATGATTGCGGCACTAGCAAGCATAGCTGCTCTGGCCAGGCAAAATCTGATAACCTAAAAGATGAATGGTTATATGTGCCCGCTGGCACCTGTAAAAAAATTACCGGCTCTACATTAAAACAGAAAGCCACATAATTTAAATATATACACGTCTGATTTGAATTTTGTTATACGGATTCTGGTCAGACTTGTATTATCTAACACACTACAGGTTAAATACATGTTACAACTCCTCCCAAAAAGTGCCGGTATAGGTCTCAGGCCTGAGCATTACTCAACCATAATTGAGAATAAACCTGATATTGGCTGGTTTGAGATTTTAACTGAGAATTATATGGGTGAGGGAGGTCTTCCATTAATTTATCTAGATAAAATTCGTGAGAATTATCCTATTAGTTTTCACGGCGTCGGCATGTCATTAGCATCTACTGACCCACTAAATATGAATTACATGATTCAACTTAAAAACATGATTCAACGCTTTCAACCTCTACATATATCGGATCATATGTCCTGGGTATCCGTGCAGCAACAATATGCACATGAGCTTTTACCTTTTCCTTATTACCCCGAATCACTACAACATTTGACAGATAAAATATCCCAAGCTCAGGATTTTTTACAACAACAAATTCTTATTGAGAACCCGTCAAGTTATATGTTATTTGATGAGTCAAATATCCCAGAATGGGATTTTATAAATCAGCTAATTGATAAATCAGGGTGCAAGTTATTACTCGATGTTAATAATATCTATGTAAGTGCATTTAACACAGGGTTCAATCCTCAAAAATATATACAACGAATTAATAAAGAAAATATAGCTGAAATACATCTGGCGGGGTTTGAAGATAGAGGCAGTCATTTATATGATACACATGGCGCTGTAATTCATGACGATGTGTGGTCATTATATGAAGAGCTTATCAATTTAACAGGACCTGTTCCCACCTTAATCGAATGGGATACGGACATACCAGAATTTTATATTCTGCACTCAGAAGCAAATAAAGCACAACATATAATTAACCAGCACTCATCAACTCATAATCTTAGCCACTGTATAAGCTCATGAATAGTCTTGCTAAATTTCAGGTAGATTTTATTAACGCCTCATTGTTAAATAATGAGCAGGCTATTTACTCTCTTAAACATACTTTAAGAGAAACACCTCAGCTCACAACTGACGCTCAAATATCTATTTATACTAATAGCATTAATAGTGGCCTGGTTAACGCATTAAGTAATATATATCCGGTTTGTGAAAAACTGGTTGGAGAGAGATTCTTTCATATAATGGTATTAGAGTATATTCAAAGTTATCCTTCACTCTCACCTGATCTGGCTAATTACGGAGCTGACTTCAGCCTCTATCTCTCATCAAACAAAGCCGTTAATTCTGTACCCTATCTGTCAGATGTCGCAAAACTTGAATGGTCTTATCACCGCGCCTTTCACTCTAAAGATGAATCAGAGTTCGATATAAATACACTCGCTAAATATACAGCAGAGCAACTAACAAACTGTATATTTTTATTACCTGCTTCACATAAACTTATACAATCTAACTATCCAGTTGATGATATATGGCGTATAAATCAAACAGAAAATGAAGAACAGTTAATTTTAGACGATGAACCCGTTTATTTATTTTTATATCGTAAACAACATGAAATTCACATAGATAAAATAACCAAAATTGAGTTCATATTTTTACAAAAAATAAATTCACAACAACCATTTTTAGATGTTTGTGAACAGCTTACTGAAACAGCAGAGTTATCAGCTTTACTGGCAAAAAGTCTGCAATCAGGCTGGATCAATAAGGCTAGGATGGCTGTTTAACAATTCGGTCTGATTGCCAGTAAACCTCATTAATATTCTGAGATTTATTTAACATTCTACCCGCCACAAATAACCAGTCAGATAAGCGATTAATATACGCCAGTAAATCATGATTAATTTCAGTTTCAGAATTTAATGAGACCATTGCACGCTCGGTACGTCGACAAATAGTACGTGCCATATGACAGAAGCAGGATTCCTCAGCTCCGCCTGGCAATATAAACTCTTTAAGTGGTTCAAGTTGTGCATTCATTTTATCTAAGGTAACTTCCAGCCACTCAATACGTTGCTGATTTATCATTGCATAATCGGGCATCGCCAACTGGCCACCCAAATTGAATAAATCATGCTGAATAGTAATCATATTTTCCCTGATTTCACCTGGACTTGATTTATGTATAACCACGCCAATCATACTGTTCAGCTCATCAACATCACCAATAGCATGCATTCGTAAACTATCTTTAGTTACCCGGCTACCATCAGCCATGCCCGTAGTGCCGCTATCGCCTGTACGTGTATAAATTTTAGAAAGTCGATTGCCCATAAGATGAAACCTGCGTGTTAATTAAGTTAATTAAGCTTATAATCACTCTGTCATTAAATAAACCCACAGACCCTGTTTTTTTAAAATGCGTAAACCCCTAACTATACTTGTTCTGCTTATTATTCTAAGCATAGCTAGCTTTTTATTTGCACTTTCAGTGGGTAGCCTGCCTTTATCATATATGGATATATTAGAGGCATTAAAAGGTGGCGGCTCAGATATTACACAAACCGTTATCTTTGAATTACGTCTGCCTCGTGCCTACGTTGCTTTTCTAACAGGTGCGCTTTTATCATTAGCAGGCATGTTAATGCAGGTTTTACTAAGAAATCCCCTGGCAGATCCATACATACTTGGGGTTTCAGGCGGTGCGTCAGTTGGCGCTATGCTCGCTATCTCGGCAGGTCTAGTCAGTAGTCTGATATCAGCAAGTGCATTTATCGGTGCACTTATATCTATCACGCTTGTTTTTAGTCTGGCCCATGGTCGTGGAAGCTGGAACCCCTCACGTCTATTATTAACTGGTGTAGTACTTGCAGCAGGATGGGGTGCAATCATTAATTTTATTTTATCCACAAGCCCTAACCAGTCACTTAAAGAAATGCTCTTCTGGCTAATGGGCGATTTAAGTTTTGCTCACTCAGATCAATTAAGTAATCTCACTTTACCGCTTTTATTAATTATCGGACTAACTCTCAGTCTGCTTATGGCACGTTCTCTTAATGTATTATCCCGTGGCGAGATGCAGGCAAGCGTACTTGGTGTATCATTAAAACCACTTAGGTTGAGTCTGTTTTTATTAGCCTCGGCATTAACAGCCATTGCAGTAACGCAGGCAGGCAGCATTGGTTTTGTTGGTTTAATTGTTCCGCATATGATGCGCTTAATTATCAGCAGTGACCATCGCTGGTTAGCTCCAGCCTGTGTATTTGCTGGCGGCAGTTTATTACTTTTATCAGATACTCTTGCCCGTAGCATTATTGCTCCCCAACAATTACCCGTAGGCGTCATCACGGCTTTTATTGGTGTACCTCTATTTTTATTTTTATTAAGTCGTGGTTATAAACAGCAGGCAATATCATGAGACTGTTAAGCACTACAGATTTAAAAATAGAAATAGCAGACACTCAGGTTTGTGAAAGCCTGAATCTAGAATGCAAAGAAGGTGAAGTATGGGGCATACTTGGCCGAAACGGAAAAGGCAAAACAACCTTACTACACACTCTCGCTGGTTTACGGCCTGCTGTTGATGGCGCTATATTTATCAAAAATAAGAACATTCAAGAGCTAACCCGTAAACAAATTGCTCAACAACTAGGCGTGTTATTACAACACCATGAAGACAGCTTCCCCTGCAGTGTAATGGAAACAGTCATAACCGGACGTCATCCACATATCAGCAACTGGCAATGGGAAAGTAATCACGATTACGAAATTGCCCATAAAGCACTAGAGCAGGTGCAGATATCACACCTGGCCGATCGACCAATCAATCAACTCTCCGGCGGTGAAAGACAAAGAGTCGCTATTGCCACTTTAATAACACAAAACCCACAAATACTATTACTGGATGAACCCAATAGTCATCTGGATTTAAAATACCAAATTCAAACACTGGAAATTTTATGCCGTCAGGTAAAAAACAATAATCAGATATTATTAATGACACTGCACGATTTAAACTTAACTGCACGTTTTTGCGATAAGCTGATATTACTTCTGGGTGATAATGAAGTACTAATTGGCAATAGCCTGGATCTATTAAACGAAAGTAATTTGCAGCGATTATATGACTATCCCATTTCAAGAATTGAAACAGACACATACCCCGTATTCTCAGCAAAATAAATACCGGCTAACTTGAACTGAACACATCAAGTTAGCCGGTAGCTCTTTTTAATACACTCTAATTTGGAAAAGCAACTGTTCCTGGATTCAGTACTGTTGATACCATATCAATCACTTCATCCGTATCCGCATTTATAATATATACCGTTGCATTAGAAGAATCTGACACCCATAAGCGACCTGAGTTATCAAAAATAATATTAGATATCTGTACATCCTGTAACGCTGCAATTGAACTCTGTTCTACCGCTTTTGTTGTCGGATTAAATTTATATAAATTATTATCTGTAAAACCGTCATATCCAACAAAATACGCAGATGTAGCTGAACGAATTGCAAAGGAAGCAATATTGCCGTACGGGTGAGTCGTTTCATCACCATCATCAAGAACTATTGAGCTTGCATATGTAATCGGATTAATAACTTCAACGCCACCGGTGAACTGAGGACTAAAGAATGACCCAAAAGCCTGCACATAAATTAAACCAGAATCATTATCATAAACAACATCAGAAAATGGATTACGAACCTCTAATGGAATACCGTTAAAACCGTTAACTGAATCCGTATTGGTATCAATTTCTATATCTGTATTGATATCAAAAACGGCAATATACGCTAACGCACTAGGTGAGAAGTTTTCCAGTCGCTGCATCGCAATAAATAACTGGTTACCAACGACCACGCCATTATCCATATCGGGAATACCGTCTGTACCACTGTAGGCACTTAAATCTAACTCACCAATTTTGAAATCAGCTTCAATTAATGCTGATGGGTTAACTATCCATGCAGTGGTTTTACCATAACGTAATATATACGCTTTTTGGTCATTAACAAAAACCATCGCGTGTGGATTTGAACCTGTATCTGTAGCTGAGTTTTTAGTTGTAAACTGCCATATCACTTCACCTGGATTTGAAAATGCATATTTAGTAACACTTTCAGCAGATCTATCAACAATATAATAAAAGCTACCATACGATGCGACAAACACATCTGAACCACCAGGGGCCAATTCATTAAGTGCTGCATACTCACCTGCGGTTTCACCCACTATAGAATGCGCCCCACTCAAATAATCTGCAGCAATTGTCGCAACAACAGCCTGAACCCGGCCAATTTCTGGTAAATCCAGTGCATTATCATTACTACAGGCACTTATAAAAACAGCCAATAGTACAGCTATATACTTTTTCATGTTACTTCCTCAAAACTTTTGTGAATAGGTTAAATAGTAAGCCGTGCCCGAGGTGGGCTGCAGCCTGAAATTTTCATATTGATTATCAAGAATATTTTCAACTTTCAGTTCGATTGAATTAGTTTTCCATTTATGCAAAAGACTAAAACTCAAATCAGATACGTCTGATGCAGGTAAAAGATTAGCCCTGTCATAGAACATGTTATTTTTCACATCCCAGCTAACAGTTGATATCCAGCTACTCAGCGTATAAGTAAAACTTAAATTGTAATCTTGCTCAAATTGACCTGGCAACTGCTTGTCATTAAATGCAATCGTATTACTTGTATTTTTACTATCCAGGTATGTGGCGTTGAATAATATTGATAAAGATTCAGCAGGGTATACTTTTAAGCTAGCTTCAAGACCATTAACTTCTGAATCTGTTATATTTTGTGAAACACTAATCCCTATTGCATTAGTACTTCTTACAATTAGATTTTCTGCTGTATTATTAAATAAACCGACGTATATCTGCGCATCATCTAACCAGCTACCCGGATCATATAATGTTTGCAAATAACCAATATCCATATTGATACCTGTTTCTTCCTGTAAATCACTATTACCCCTGAAAAAACCCTGATCACCAAACAACTCGAAAAATGAAGGCAGTCTAATATATTCACCAATATTAAAATTAATATAGGATCGAGCATCAAACTTATATTTAACACCTAACTGAGGAGTTACTTTCTGATATTCCCTGTCATCTACATCAACCGGATTACCAAAAACATCAAAGGACTGACTATTTTCATCTTTAGAAACTAACTGGCGTAATGTTATTGATGTAATCAGGCTGTTATCTAGATAAAATCCTTTATATTCAAATGCCTGTTCAAAATAATTACGGGTTGAATTTTGTGCTGATAGATTGTTTTCAAGATCTTCATAAGCATAATCCTGATTTTCATAAAAAAATCTGTATTTAAGCTGATATGAATTTAGTTTATAAATATAGAACATTTCTGTTCCTAACTTATCTGTTTCAACTTCTATATTTTTTTTGGTAAATCCATTTGCACCGAAATTATCTGTAAATTTTTCATCCAGCTTATTTGCAAATACCTTAACTGAAAACTCACCATGATCTGAAGCAAACTGTTTTTGAGTAATTTGAGAGTAAAAATCTAAATTTTCTAGTAACAATCGACCATCAGCCTGAGGGTTATTCTGCACACCCGGCACTTCCTGATCTTTATCTAACCATTCGATTTTATTATTAATTGTCGAATCATTATCAATTTTATATTTCCACTTGGCTAATAATGCACTCTGACTCAGAGCGGCATTATTTCTTTTCTCCTGCCTGTCATCGGCAGAATTCTCTGGTGTTCCGTTATCATTTATAAATTCAAAGTCATTTTCACTATTTAAAATATCCGCTGATAATATAAAGCTATTCCTGCCTGATTTTGCAGAGGCGAAAGTATTATACTTCTGCGTATCAAAACTGCCCGCTGTTAATTTAAATAACCCATTAACACCTTCAGCCGCTTCTTTTGTAATTATGTTAATTGCTCCACCTAGTGAAGCATTGCCTAGTTCTACCGGCACACTACCGCGATAGGTTTCTATGCTTTGAATATTACTTAATGAAATTAAACTAAGATCTACGCCGCCACCAGATGCGTGATTAATTGGAACGCCGTCAATATAAACAACAACCTGTTCACTGCTTGAGCCGCGAATACTGGCACTTGAAAAACCGCCGACACCACCAGAGCTTTTAACCTGTATTCCTGTTTCATGCTCAACTAATTTTCCCAGCTCCTGTTGCCGATATTCGAACTCGTCTGATTCAATAACTGAGTGAGTTGATGTTGTATTATCAAGATTTACCCGCCCTACAAGCACTTCATCGTTAACAGGTTTTGAAACGTACACAGTTAAACCTTCAGCTATCACCTGAGATGACACTAAAGAAAAACAAATAAAATATTTCAACTGATGAACGAACTGATTCATTCCCACGTAATAACTCATAAAATGTTAAACAATGGTGAATGAAAAGAGTAAAGCCCAAAATACACCTGAACAGGCGATAGACTTCCCCTCGCCGCCCACCGCAGCATCTGGTATGAATGTTCAGGCAGGTCTCCGGACTTATGAGAATAGATTATGAATCGCCTTCCCACTAATGTAGTGGCTGAGCCGTTATACAGGGCTCTAATTCATTTTTACTCAATTACCGTTGCGGGGGCAGTGTCAGAATCACTTTGTTAGACAAAATTTACTGACTTCCCTATTATCCCGATTACTCAGGACCTAAAACAAGTGCGGGGAATATACAGGAGATACGTTGAAATAACAAATACCGCACGTCATCAAACTATTGGAAGAACTGGGCTCACTGATTTATTTTATTTCTAACTGATTGTAGTATTTCACACATTTCTTTCGCTCCAGCCAGTATTCTAGGCGTCTGACGTACAATTAACTCAGCATTTATTGCAAATACATGATTATTCTTTACGGCATTAATACTTTTCCAACGCTCCCAGTCTGTCAGCCACTCACGTCGTCCTTCTGTCATACCCGCAATAACCACATCTGGATTTTTTGCCATAACCGACTCAATATCAACTACAGGAGCAATATTACTTAAATCTTTAAACACATTAATACCCCCACAGAATTCAATTACATCATTAACAAGATGTTTGTGATTAATTGTCATTAGAGGTTTATTCCAGACCTGATAAAAAACCTTAACTTTTTTTAAACCTGGTTTCTGATATTTCAGCTTTAGCGCTTTGAATTGGCTAATAAAATTTAATGCCTGCTGTTCAGCGTATTCCTCTGTTCCTAATAAACGGCCTAACATTCTGATAGATGAAGGGATGTCTTCAAATTCAGTTGGTTCATTATTAAATACTTTTAAATTTAAGTTTTTAACACCATCTATCATACTTGGGGGATTACCGGACTTCCAGTAGACAATTACCTGCGGCTGTAATTCAAGAATTTTTTCATAATCAATTTTTTCATAACTGCCAATTCTTTTTATTTTTTTCGCCTGCTCGGGAAAATCACTATACTCAACCGTTGCTATTACCTGTTTATCAGCCCCTGCTGCATATAATAACTCCGTTGCATGGGGAGCAAGGCTAATCACTCTAACTACTGGTTTTTCAAACGAAATTTTATTTCCACTATCATCCGTAACGACAACTTCACTATGCACCGTAAACGGCAACAGCAGAAAACATAACATTAAAAATTTAACTAGAAACATTTTATAAATTAAATCCTGTTTGTAATTCATCACTAATGACTATACGCTTCACAGCTTCGATAACAAGTTCAGAGAACACCTTAACTTATGTCCGCGTTTACCCTTATGATCCAGGGCACCACATCTGATGCAGGTAAGAGCATTCTCGTTACCGGATTATGTCGTGTATTAAAAAAACGAGGCATCAATGTGGCCCCATTTAAACCTCAAAACATGGCACTCAATAGCGCTATTAGCTCTGACGGCGGAGAAATTGGTCGTGCCCAGGCAGTACAGGCACAGGCTTGTGGCCTTGAACCTCACTCAGATATGAATCCGGTATTACTCAAACCCAATACAGATATTGGTGCGCAGGTTATTATTCACGGCAAAGTTTTGCTGGATATGGATGCAAAATCATTTCATGATTACAAATCAGTTGCTATGACTGCGGTACTTGAATCACATCAACGCCTGAACAATCAATATGATGTAATTATGGTCGAGGGTGCCGGCAGCCCGGCCGAAATTAATTTACGTGATCGTGATATTGCGAATATGGGATTTGCTGAAGCAGTTGATTGTCCGGTAATTTTAATTGCCGACATAGATCGTGGCGGTGTGTTCGCACACCTTGTAGGAACTTTAGATTTATTATCTTCCTCTGAACAAAATCGAATAAAAGGTTTTATAATAAACCGTTTTCGTGGTGATATAAGTTTACTTCAGCCAGGTCTTGACTGGCTTGAAGAAAAAACCAGTAAACCTGTGCTGGGGGTTTTACCTTATCTTCACGGTTTACATATAGAAGCTGAAGATGCGATAAATACACAGTTATTTAATAACAAACAAGGCAATTCCTTAAAAGTTATTTGCCCTGTTTTACCCCGCCTAAGCAATCACACAGACTTCGATATTCTACGCCTGCATCCTCAGGTCGATTTTGAATTTATAACACACAACTCACCTATTCCACCATGTGACTTAATTATTCTGCCAGGCAGTAAAAGTGTACGATCTGATCTTGATTTCCTATTACAGAATAACTGGCGCGAGCATTTACAGAAGCATTTAAGATATGGTGGAAAAGTCATTGGCATATGTGGTGGTTTCCAAATGCTTGGTAATAAAATTCACGACCCCAGCGGCATCGAGGGCAGCGCAGGTTCGTCAGATGGTTTTGGGTTTTTCGATATGCATACCACCTTGAAAAAATATAAACAACTTCATAATAAAACAGGTTATCTGTGTTTAAACAATGCAAAGGTCTCGGGTTATGAAATTCACGCAGGTATCAGTGAAGGCAGCGCTTTAGAACGACCCGCTGTTATAAGCAACGACATTCATGATGGTGCGATATCATTTGACAACAATATTCTTGGATCGTATTTTCATGGTTTATTTAATGAAGACGAGGCTTGCATAGCTTTACTTGAATGGGCCGGTTTACGCCAGGTTGAAAGCATTGATTATCTTGATTTACAGGATAAGGAAATTGACCGCTTAGCGATAGCGATAGAAGAGCATCTGGATATGTCAGCTATTATGAAATTGATTCAATAAAAACAGGCCTACTACCAGACACTCAACTATCTGGCAACCAGTGTTAGCAAAACCACAACTTCAATAATTTCTATTGCAGCTCCAATAGTATCCCCGGTCATTCCCTTAATAAGTTTAAGCATTAAATATCGTAAAAACCAAAACACACAGCCGACAAATATAATCAGTAAAACGACCTGTGTAATACCCAATAAAGCAATTCCACACACCAATACACAAGCCAATACTAGCCATGCCTGTTTTACTGGTAAATATTCAGCCATTGCACTGCCAAGACCATTTTTTCTTACATATGGCGTTGTTAAAAACAGCAATAACGGAACACAGCGAGCAACAACTGGCGGCACTAACAATAAATACATATCGTTTTGTAAATTTAAACTAGTAATAGCTGAAAATTTTATTAACAACAGCAGGATTAAAACAACCACAGCGACTGGACCAGCCTGCGGGTCTTTCATTATATCTAAAGCGCGCTCTTTATTTCCATGACTTCCCATCCAGGCATCTGCACTATCCGCCAAACCGTCCAGGTGCAAAGCGCCGGTAATTAAAACCCAGAAAGATAGAATAATTGCAGCTATTAACAGTGGGTCTTGTGCATTAAACAGTTTCGCCACTACTATTAAACACAAACCAATAACAGCACCCACAAGTGGGTACCAGGGCAACGATAACGCTACTTTTTCATCAGTCCATTGAATATTTATATTTAATGGTAATCTTGTTAGAAACTGCAGGGCAATAATAAAAGATGTCATAATTACCGTCTAATCGGCTGGTTAATAAAACGCAAACTCGAATCCCCCTCATAACACTCGATTCGAGTTAAACCCGCATAATCAAGATAGATTTTTTGTGAAGATTTAAAATCTATCGATAGAATATTAGACACTATCTGCCTAATTACTCCGCCATGTGTTACCAGAAGAATTTTCCCATCTTTATATTTATGTAAGATATCAGAAAATGATTGATCTACACGATTTTTAAAATCTGATAATTTTTCGGCATTCGACGGAGGATTATTTACGGGATCAACCCAAAATGCCTTTAATTCACTTTTTTGTGTTTGCCATAAATCTTCTGCTGTTTTAGCTTCCCAGTCTCCAAAATGTATTTCTCTTAAATCTTTTTCAACAGTTAAAGGCAAATCATTATTAGTCGCGAACAATTTTGCAAATTCAACACAACGCTTCAAAGGTGAACTTATTACATATTGATAAACCTGGTCATCAATAGCCGATTGTACCTGCAACCAACCCTGCTCACTTAATGTCACATCTGTAGATCCCAGAAAACACGAGCCCGCCGTTGTCTCCCCGTGTCGTAATAGATCAATAGTTAATACATTCGGCATCATTGCTGTCCCGTTAACTTAAGGCTTCTGTCATTATTACGGACTCCTGTCCTACACCCTTCGGGCCAGGCAGAGCCTGTTTAAAGTTGCTCCATGTGACTTTGCAGGCTCTAAGGTCGCTGGATCTCCGACACAAGCATTCGGAGATGACGATTTTGTAGTTTGCTATTTTCATGTCTAATTTGGTTGAGCGTACGCTTATAGTCAGCTTTATAAGTTCTGAAGATAATACCTTAAAAGATTAACGGGACAGCACTGTTTCAGCATATAACACTAATACTTTTAAATTAAAATTTACGTCGTTTAATTATATGGAATTAATTCTGAGAAACACTTGCCTGTTCAAATGTTGCCATATCATTTTGTAATGCACAGGCAAGACGCATTAATGGCACCATTATAGCTGCACCACTTGCCTCGCCTAATCTCATACCCATATCTAATAAAGGTTTAGCTTGCATTGCCTGCATAATAACAGCATGTCCTGGTTCAGCTGAAGCATGAGAGAACAACATCCACTGTCTTACCTGCGGATTTATTTTTATAGCAGCTAATGCTGCAACGCTACTGATAAAGCCATCAACTAATATGGGCAGCCCATTTTGTGCACAATTAATATATGCACCAACAAGAGATACTATTTCAAAGCCTCCCAGACACTGCAAAACATCTATAGGTGTGGTCAATTGCGCTTTATGTAATATGATGCTTTCTCTAATAACATCGGCCTTATGGGAAACTCCTGATTTATCAAGCCCGGTACCTGGCCCTACTATTTTTTCTACATCTTCATTTAATAAAACACTGGCAATTGCAGTAGCCGACGTTGTGTTTGCTATACCCATATCGCCACCAATAAATAATTGTGTTGATACACTTATAGCCCTGTCAACCGTCTCACTTCCTGCATTTAAGGCTTCTTTTAATTGAGTCTGTGTCATGGCTGGCATTTTACTAAAATTTTGAGTACCTGCCGCAATGCGTTGTGAGACCACCCCGGGCATATCTTCGTGCTCACTTATTGTGCCCACATTTATCACTTCAAGTTTTGCAGCCAGTTGTTTTGCCAGCACACTAATAGCTGCACCGCCACGTGCAAAGTTCTTCACCATTTCCAGTGTTACAACCTGCGGAAAAACCGATACATTCTCTTCTGCCACACCATGGTCAGCTGCAAATACAGCTATCATAATATTATTTACTTCTGGTTTATCTGTGGCCTGCATTGCAGATAACAATATGGCAACCTCTTCCATTCTGCCTAATGAGCCCGGTGGTTTGGTTAAACTATTCTGGCGCTGTTCAGCAGCAACTTTAAATTCTTCAGTAATTAATTTTACAGGTTTGTCTAACCAGCTTATATTTAACATTTTTTCTTCTTTTAATGTTCGCCGAAATTATTTATTGGCATTAAATTATTTTAAAATCTGGGGTAATCCCGCCGTAATAAATACAACACTGTTACAGACCTGTGCCAGTTTTTGATGCAAGCGGCCAGATTCATCTACAAAAACCCGCCCTAATTCACTCATTGGCACAATTCCCTGGCCAACTTCATTGCTTACCAGAATTAAATCCGCCTTTAAATTGGTTATAGTCTTTATTAGGTCATCCTGTTGCTGATTAATATTGATATTTTCTTCCATTGTCAGGCAGTTACTTAACCACAAAGTTAAACAGTCAACCAACAGACAGCAGTCTTCATTATCGTTATCACGTAATACTTCTGATAAATTAATCGGTTCCTCTACCAGTTTCCAATGATCAGGACGCTGCAGTTGATGAAATGAAATTCTCTGTTTCATTTCATCATCGCCAGCTGTTGCAGTGGCAATATAAATTATTGTTTTACCGCTGGCTTTTGCAGTTTTTTCAGCGTAACTACTTTTGCCCGACCTTGCTCCGCCCAATATAAACTGCTTCATGATATAAATACTTCTCTTTGAAATGGCTTATTGTACTGGTTTACTGTACTGGTTTACTGTGCTGGTTTACTGTGATGGCTTATTAATTGTCAATTCACTTTGGTTTTGCGGATTATAACCTACCATGTTCTTATAGAATGCCTTAATCTCCTCAAAATCTGACTCAATATCGCCTGTCGTTTCTAACACCTTACCTACACCCAGTTTTTTATTTTTAAAATCAAGATAAGCCAGTGCTATGGGTACATTCGCGCCATCTGCTATATGATAAAAACCGGTTTTTAACCGCTCGGTTTTCGAGCGCGTACCTTCAGGCATAATACCGAGTACAAATTCTTTTCTTATTTGAAAGAGCTCTATATTTTTTTGAATAAACCCAAAAGTCTTATCACGATTAATTGGTATACCTCCCATAGCAATAAATAGTGGCCCAAACGGCCCCCAGAACATACTGTGTTTGGCAACCCAGTTAAGGGGCATATCCATTGCCCACTTAGCCAGCATGCCCAGAATAAAGTCCCAGTTGCTCGTATGTGGATATGCAATTAATACATACTTATTATCAGAAGGCTGCTGCTCATCTAATTGCCAGCCCATACTTTTTAAGATCAATCGACTGATTCGTCTCATTTTTCTGTTATCTACTTTAAACTTTTGTTTCTAAATATGGTCTTTACTAACCAACAAATGATAAAATTTGTCGCAAATTAAAATTCAACCCGTTAATGGAGAGACCTTTGTCGCAGCACACTGCAATTTCACAACTCAGAGACTATATTGGCCAGCAAATACTCGGCCAATCCGCACTAGTTGACAGACTCATTATAGCGCTTTTGGCAAATGGACACCTGTTAGTTGAGGGGGCCCCCGGTCTGGCCAAAACCCGTGCTATAAAAGTTTTGAGTGAAGGAGTTGAAGCAGAGTTTCATAGAGTGCAGTTCACCCCGGACCTGCTACCGGCAGATTTAACCGGTACAGAAATTTACCGCCCCCAGGATGCCTCTTTTCAATTCCAGAAGGGCCCTTTATTCCATAATCTTGTTCTTGCTGACGAAATTAATCGTGCACCGGCAAAAGTACAATCGGCGTTACTGGAAGCCATGGCGGAACGCCAGATTACGGTAGGCTCTGTAACCTACCCATTACCCGAATTATTTCTAGTAATGGCGACTCAAAATCCATTAGAACAGGAAGGAACCTACCCCTTACCTGAAGCTCAGTTAGATCGCTTTCTAATGCACGTATTTGTAGATTACCCAAGTGCGGAAACAGAGCGTGAAATTCTACACCTGACTCGAGCTGAAGCACGAAAGGGTTTAAATGAACCCGCAGAGCCAGCGCAAACCATGTCTCAAAACGCCTTATTCGAGGCGCGCAATGAAGTGTTAGACATTTATATGTCCGATGAGCTGGAAAACTATCTATTACAACTGGTTCTCGCCACTCGAGACCCGGGGCGTTACGATGAAAAATTAACTGACTGGCTGGAATATGGTGCATCCCCCCGTGCATCCATGGCGCTTGACCGATGCGCACGAGCTCACGCCTGGCTTTCTGGGCGTGACTTTGTAGGCCCCGAAGATATTCAGGCGGTTGCCCATGATGTTTTACGACATCGCATTATTTTAAGTTTTGAAGCTGAAGCTGAAGGTATTACTAAAGATCAGTTTATAAATGAGTTAATTGCTCTTATTGCTGTTCCATAGTAATGCCAGAAACAATACCTGAAGCAAGAATGACTAAATACACGTCAAAAAGTTTTGAAAATACAGCAGATGATGTTGTACGCATTAAACAATCAACCCTGATTGCATTAAATCGTGACGCTCGACAATTACCGCTAAATTCAGCCAGCATCCGGGCTCAGTTTAATGGACAATATCTATCGACCTTTAAAGGCCGAGGTATGGAGTTTGATGAATCACGCCCCTACCAGCCAGGTGATGACATTCGCGCTATGGACTGGCGTGTCACTGCTCGCACAGGAAAAGCCCACTCAAAGGTATTTCGTGAAGAACGCGAGCGCCCGGTTTTATTATGGGTTGATTATCGTCAGCCTATGTTTTTTGGTACACAACAACATTTTAAATCTGTACTCGCTTCAAAAGTAGCTGCTCTTTTAGCCTGGAGCACGGCACATCATGGCGACAGATTAGGTGGCCTAATTTTTTCTGAAAACGAACATATCGAGCTTCGCCCCAGTAGGGGCAAGTCTGCCAGTCTGCATTTTATTAAACAGTTAGCGCAGCACTCTGCATGGAATAATAAAAACAGAGAATCAGTACCGTCTAAAAGCGCAGCCGATGCACTGGGTCGATTACAACAAGTTAATAAACCCGGCTCACTTATTTTCTTAATCAGTGACTTTCGTAACATGGATGATCTAGGCTGGTCTAAATTATCTCAGTTAAGCAGACACTCGGATGTGGTATTAATTTCTACCCACGACCCATTAGAACAACAACTACCTCCCGCCGGCAATTACAAAATAAGTCATGGTGAAAAAGAGCTTAATTTAAACACCTATAACAAAAAACAAAGGCAACTGTATCAACAACGTTTTTTAAACCAGCAATCACAATTAAAAAACATCGCCAGAAAAATGAGCATGCATCATTTAAGCATTTCCACAGCGGATGAGATATTACCTGCATTGCAAAAGCAACTCGGTTTAAAGTCACCTGTTAAAAAATCAAGAGTTAATAAGAAATGAATGATTTGCCTCTTCGCGACATTCACTTACCTGATTCCGTAAGCTGGTGGCCATTAGCCATCGGCTGGTGGCTTTTACCGTTGTTAGTCGTATTAATATCATTTTCGGTTTACAAATTTGTAAAGTATAAAAAGAAAAATAAAAAAATTGCATATAAAAAAATAGCTTTCAATGAATTTAATAGTTTACGCGCACAGTATAAAAACAATGAAAACTCGGCAGAGTTAATACGAGATATATCCGCTTTATTGCGTCGCATAGCGTTAAGTTATTTACCCCGGGAAAACGTTGCCAGCCTTACCGGGTCACAATGGATTGAGCAATTAAACCACCTTTGCTCACAAGAAATATTCACAAACGAGATTGCATCACAGCTTGAAAATGCACCCTATATGCCACAAAGTAATTTTGACAATAAAAAGTTACTCGCTACCTGTGAATCATGGATACAGGCATTACCTGAAACTCGTAATAACAAGGGTAGCGACCTGTGATCACCATAGCTAATATACAGTTTATCTGGCCCTGGCTATTTATACTGTTACCTTTACCTTTTTTAGTAAGAATTTTATTGCCTGCAAGTGATAGAAATCAGGACCAGCCATTACATGTTCCATTTTTAGATGACTTTAATTCTGTTCCCCATAACGCTTTATTTATTAATAAAAATAAATGGCTAACAATACTCGCCACTATAGCCTGGGTGTTACTCATAATTTCGGCTGCCCGTCCACAATGGCTTGGAGAGCGTGTTGATATTCCTGTAAGTGGTAGAGATTTGATGATGGCAGTTGATTTATCTGGCAGCATGGCGGCAGAGGATTTTGAAATTAATGGCCAGACTATTAACCGTTTGCAGGCTGTAAAGCTGGTTGCAGGTGAGTTTATTAAACAACGTGAGGGTGACCGCATCGGCCTGATTTTATTTGGTCAGCAAGCTTATCTACAAACCCCTTTAACATTTGATACTAAAACCGTCAATACCATGTTACAGGAATCACTCATTGGCATCGCTGGAAAAATGACAGCCATTGGTGATGCGATCGGCTTAGCTATTAAACGCCTTAGTGGCAAAACTGCTGAAAAACAGGTTTTGATTTTACTGACTGACGGTGAAAACACTGCCGGTGAAGTACCCCCTATAAAAGCAGCACAACTCGCAGCTAAACAGGATTTAAAAATATACACCATTGGTATCGGTGCTGCGTCACGGGAAGTGGGTAGTTTCTTTTTCAAACAAACAGTGCAAAACAACGAGATAGATGAAAAAACACTGACAGAAATTGCTGAATTAACCGGTGGCCAATATTTTCGTGCACACAACACAAAAGAATTGAATAAAATTTATTCATTAATCGATCAGTTAGAGCCGGTAGAACGTGAAACTCAAAGTTTCAGACCGGTTATATCTCTCTATATGTGGCCATTAGCCGCTGCCCTGGTGATAACACTTTTTATTATGTTAGTACCAGCACTGGTTCAGTTTACAAATAGAATAAACAGTCTGATATCAAAGGAATCTATTAATAATGGATAACCTTTTGTGGCTCCAGCAATTTCACCTTATTCGCCCTTACTGGCTGTTATCCATATTTCCACTTGTATTAGGCATCTGGTTATATGCACGCATTCAGGGCAACAGCCGTAACTGGGCATCAGTAATTGATGAAAAATTATTGCCTCATTTATTACAGGGCGACAATCTCAGTAAAAAATCAACACCTGTAAAAACGTTATTTCTACTAGGTTTAATTGTTATTTTTTCTTTAGCAGGCCCGGCATTTGAAAAACGCCCTCAACCCGTTTTCAAAACCCAGTCAGCACTGGTTATTATTTTAGATTTATCACGTTCAATGGATGCTACCGACATTAAGCCAAGTCGCTTAAGTCGAGCACATTATAAAATAAACGATATTATTAAATTACGTAAAGAAGGCCAGACTGCTTTAATTGTTTATGCGGCTAACGCATATACGGTTAGCCCCCTAACCGATGATGCACAAACCATATCGTCACAAATACCAGCACTGGAAACTCATATTATGCCGGCACAGGGCAGTCGACTTGATATCGCGCTTGATATGGCGTTAGAGCTTTTCACCAATGCAGGTCACTCTAATGGCGACATTATTGTCATTACCGACAGCATTAATGATGATGATAATGAAAAACTTAAAGATCTTAAATCAAAAAACTTTAAAACATCTATTTTAGCAATAGGAACCGCAGAAGGTGCTCCTATTACAAATCAAAATGGTGGCTTTGTTAAAGATAATAACGGATCTATCGTTGTGCCTAAACTGGATTTAAATAGTTTGAAAAGTGCAGCTTTATCCAGCGGCGGTAAATTTAGTTTGATTACTGCCAATGATAGAGACATCAATCACATTCTGTCTGTTATAGATTTAGATAAAGATCATAATAAAGAAGGTCAGTCAGATAAAAAAGGTAATGAATTTAAAACTGACGTCTGGTATGAAGAAGGTCCATGGTTATTATTGTTAATTATTCCCTTCGCTGCTTATAGCTTTCGTAAAGGTTTAATTTTTGCACTCTTAATATTTATATTACCACTACCTCAACCGGCCTATGCATTTGAATGGTCTGATTTATGGAAAAACCAGAATCAACGTGGTGAAACCGCATTAGAAAAAGGCGATGCAAAACAGGCTGCTGATTTATTTAACAATCCACAGTGGAAAGCTGCAGCCCAGTATAAAGCTGGTGAATACCAGAAATCCGCCGAGTCACTTAAAGGCATTGATAACGCAGAAGCTAACTATAATAGAGGTAACGCTCTAGCCAGAGCTGGTGATATGCAAGAGGCGATTAAAGCATTTGATCGCTCATTAGAAATCAACCCTGATCACGAAGATGCTAAATTTAACAAACAACTACTGGAAAAAGCTCAACAAGAACAGGAAAACCAGAACCCAGATAACGATCAGAGTGATAAACAGAAAGACAACCCGAAAAATGACCAAAACAGTGACCAAAACAGTGACCAAAACAGTGATCAGAACAGTGACAGCCAGGACTCGTCTAACGAATCACAATCCGACTCTAGTGAACAGAACAAACAGGAGTCTGCAAACAACTCAGATCAGCAACAAGGCAATAATAGTGACTCACAAAACCAGTCACCAGAAGAAGCTAAAGAATCAGACCAGCAGAACAAACCTGAAAACGATAGTTCAGATGAAGAAAAAACTGCCACAGAGAGCAATACAGAAAAACAGCCTGATAACGAACAATCAGCTGAAAAACAAAACAGCCAACACAATATTAATGATGCCACACCCGATTTAGAACAACAGCAAACACAACAATGGCTTAAAAAAATCCCGGATGACCCAGGTGGTTTATTACGTAGAAAATTTAAATACCAGTATAGCCGTGAACAAAATCAGAATGAGAAAAATCCGTGGTAAACCATTCTGATTATAACTTACTATTATCGCCAGACCCTATTATGAATATATTTATTAAAATTATTTTAACAACTTTTTTAATTTTTTCATTCACTGCACAAGCAGCTGATATACAGGTGAAAATTGATCGCACCCAGATAGAACTAAATGAAACATTTACACTTACTTTTGAAAGCTCCGAAGATCCGGATGATGACCCGGACTTTTCTCCGCTTGAAAAAGATTTTCAACTTTTAAATCAGAGCACCAGCAGTAATATCAGCATAATCAATGGCGAATATACGCGCTCTAAAAAATGGAATGTTTCACTGGTCGCACGTCGTAAAGGCACTATCACCATTCCGCAAATTAACTTTGGTAGCGACACTAGTCCCAGTTATCAGGTAACCATTAAAGAACCCGCAAAATCATCAGGTAAAGCCGGTGAAGCTTTAATTTCAGAACTGGACATTAGCACCACCAGCACATACCCTCAGGCTCAGGTTATTGTTACCAAAAGACTGCTTAGCTCAAGTAATATCAATGCTTACGAATTTTCAGACTTAAAAACAAGTGGTGTGCAAATAACCGAAGAAAAACTCGGCGAGATGAAACAGTACCAGACCCAACGTGGTAATACTCCTTATTTAGTATTAGAACAACGTTACGTTATATACCCACAATCAGAAGGTGAGTTAAAAATAGAACCGGTTGTAGCGACTGCTCGTATAGCAATAAAAAACTCACGTGGTAATCGTTCTTCGTTTGACCCCTTCCGTAGCAACACTAAAACACTTCGCCGCTCATCTTCTAGTAAAACTGTTACCGTTAAACCTGTCCCTGATTCGTTTAAAGGGAAACACTGGTTAGCCGCAAAAGAAGTTCAGTTAGTAGAAGAATTTCCGGAATCAAATAATTTCACCGCGGGTGAACCGGTTACTCGCACACTTTTATTAATTGCTGACGGACAAAGCTCGTCTCAATTGCCAGAGTTCACTGTCAGTGATATTGCCGGGCTTAAACAATACCCGGATAAACCGTTACTAAAAAACAATATCAGTGATGACGGCATAACCGGCATACAACAGCTCAAGGTTGCCATCATCCCTTCTGCAAAGGGCACTTATAAACTACCCGCTATTTCTGTTCCCTGGTGGAACACACAAACCAATAAACTTGAAATTGCTAAAATCAAAGCCCGAACTTTTTCAGTTGGTGAGTCATCTCAATCTAATAAAACAGATAAAACTTCACCTATTACCACACCACCTGTCATGCAAGATATAACGCTTACAGACTCCGAAACAGACACACTAAGCTCACTTCATTCTAATAACGCTGTTGTTACCGATAACAGCTTACTCTGGAAAATAATTTCATTCATTCTTGCCATCAGCCTCTTTTACACTTTATTTATGTTATGGCAAAAAAGCCAACAAACGCCCACATCTAAAACAGACAACACACAAATTAACAACTCACAAAAGCAGGCCTTGAAATCACTTAAACTGGCTTGTGACAAAAATGATGCTGCATCATCAAAAGATGCTTTATTACAGTGGTCAGAAGTGACATTTACTGACAGTCCCGCACACTCTCTTGGTGAGATATCAAAAAGAGTTGATCAGGCATTTGCAGACAGGATAGATGTCTTAAACTCCTTTTTATATCGAGGAAAAACTGATGAGTGGACATGCCACGATTTATTTGAGCTTTGTAATCAATATACCGAAAGTCTCAAAAACAGAAAGCACTCAAATAACCAGGACAAGCTCGAAAGCCTGTATAAATAATGTTTACCTGTATAAATAATATTTAAATGAACAATGGTAGAAATGTTATTTCTGAAGCTGATTCAAACTTTTTACAGAGTATGCTGTCATATAATGCCATACCCCTTTTAACCTTTAGTTAAAATCTATGAAATCAATCTACTCTATCAACCTTGTGTCTTTATTCATGCTCTGCCTGAGCACCACTTTAATGGCGACAGAAGCTAGCCCTGACAATGTTTCCCAACCAGGTATACCGAATCTCGAGCTAATGGGAAGTGATGGCAAGCAACACCAGATTAAGGAATTTATAGGCAATGGTAAATGGACCACCATCGTTGTCTGGGGGCCTAAATGCCCTGCCTGTACAGAAGAAATGCCATCAATTCAGGGGTTATATGATGACAAGGATACTACAGATATTAATGTATTAGGCCTGGCGGTAGACTTTCCTACCTTCTCTTATGCCAGGTTAAAACAGGTGCAACAGTTTGAAGAAGATTACTTTATCAGCTTTCCTAATTTATTGATTAGCTCAAAAATATTCTATGAATTAGGCATTGGGGCGCTACAGGGCACACCCACTATCATACTGGTTGACCCGAAGGGTAAGGTATCCGCAAAACAGCTCGGTGGCGTACCAAGGGATGTTATTGAGAAATACATAGCTAAACAACAGGCTAAAACAAATTTACTCAGTAACACCACAATAAAACACAACAAGGACTAGTCACTGTAACGTATAATCTGACATATCTTCCAATAAGAGATGGATATCAGATATGTCAGATAAACCTACGATGGGTGTAGAAGTAAATTTACGCTCTAAATCTTCTAATTCAGACACCGCAAAATTAAACACCCCTAAATCAAACGCACCCGAGACACAGGCCGGCAGTCCATTTTGTATGACCATCATGGGTGATTTCAGCGGCAAGTTAAATCATGGCGGTTCTCAACCTGGTAAACAGTCAAAAGCCCGTCTTATTGAAATTGATCGTGATAACTTTGAAGATGTCATGGCCGGCTTTAAAATTAATTTAAGTTTGAGTTTATCTGATAATGAAAATATACATATCGAAATTAAAGAGCTCGAAGATTTTCACCCTGATGAGTTATATGACAAGTTAGCCTCATTTAGCAAACTTAGAAACTTGCATCGACGATTAAAGAAAACATCAAGTTTTGCAGAAGCCGCGTCTGAAATACAGGGCTGGTTACCTGAAAGCAATACAGTAACTAGCAACACTACAGCCCAGCCAGATAGAAATGAAAACGTACAAACCGAAATACCAACGGATAATCTATTAGATAGCATTCTCGGTTCACAACAGACACAAGCATCAGACAATGCGGCAAGCGAAGCAACGCATATAGACAAGTTAATTAAAAGCATTGTAGCGCCCTATATTGAACCTGCTACTGACCCTCGCCAGAAAGAAATGTTAGCCATGGTTGATAATGCAACTGAATCACATATGCGTGATATCTTACATCATGCCGATTTTCAGGCGATGGAAGCGGCATGGCAATCGGTCTATTTCTTAATTAAGCGATTAGAAACCGGCACAAAATTAAAAATATTTTTACTGGATATATCTAAGCAGGAACTACAGCAGGATCTTGCCGTAAATGATATTTCAACATCATCAATATACAAACTATTCTGCGACCCGTCTGAAGGTGACAAACCCTGGAGTTTATTGCTAGGCAACTACAGTTTTACCGATAGCGTAGATGATGTTTTGTCACTGGCCAGTATTGGTGAAATTGCTCAACAGGCAAATGCTCCCTTTATTGCTGCTGCTCATGAAACACTGGCAGGTTGTGATTCTTTATCCAAAACACCGGATTATGAAGACTGGAACCACACAGTAAGTGAAGGTGTGAATAAAGCCTGGTCAATGTTAAGACAATCTCCGGTAGCCCGATACATTGGTCTTGCTCTACCTCGCTTTTTACTCAGACTTCCCTATGGCAAGAAGAGCAAACCAATAGATTCATTTACATTTGAAGAAATAACTAACAATAACCTTCATGAGAATTATTTATGGGGTAACCCCGCATTTATAAAAGCAGAGTGCATGGCAAGAAACTTTAATGACAATGGCTGGAACATGCAATTAAGTCAGGTATTTCAAACTGATAATTTACCTGTTCATTATTACGCTGATGAAGGTGAAACTGTTAATAAACCGGTAGCCGAAATTATGCTTACCGAAAAAGGCGGTGAAATCATGAGTAACAGTGGCTTGATGCCTTTATGGTCAGTTAGAAATATGGATTGCATTCGTTCAAGTGATTATCGCTCAATAGATGAGAACGCTGAAACAATACGTGGTCGCTGGAAATAACACTATTAATTTAAGGACAGAACAATGCCCCGTAGATTATTAAAAACAAATATATTTATATTAACTCTTATATTCTCGAGCAAGGCATTTTCAGATGACGATATTTTTTTTGAAAATTTAATAAGTAATAACGTAAAAAAGACTAGCTATTCTGCTCTAATAAAAACCGTATCCGTTGAGCCCGTAGCCGATATTAGAAGTGACTCTGGCTCTACAGGTTATATCTCTTATAAGTTTATAGCTGAAGTAGAAAAAGCATTTAAAGGATCATTAAACAACCAGATTGAATATTACGTAACTTATGAAGCCAGTATAAAACCAATTATTAGTAAATATTCCCAAATCATTAGCCTGTGCCTGTCGAGTGATAACAGGCTTTATGTGCCGGATAACGGTTATAGAATTGATGCTACTAATAAGCTAATTTCAATTGCTATCGAAGCGGCTAAAAAATCGCCTGGAAATAACACTTGCCGATAATATGGATTATTAAAAAGTTTCTCTTTATATTAAGTTAGAAATTATATGGCTAAGGTTTCTGGATCTCCGACAGAAGCATTCGGAGATGACATTTTTCTAATATGATAGTATTTAGTTTCAGGTAAAAACTCTCTGAGTTATATTACCCGGTTTAATAATACTTATAAATTATATTAGATGGATATTGGGTTACCTGAATATTAGGTTACCTGGACATTGAGTTAGCCGAAGACTGCATCTATCAGGTTTTACCTTTCCAGGGCACTAGCTTCTTTTCAGCCATACGCATTAACACATCAATACCGTAACCAATAATACCAATTAATATGATACCCATAATCACAACATCGGTTTGCTGAAATTTTGATGCCGCTATAATCATTTTACCGGCACCTTTTTCTGCCGCAACAAGTTCAGCAGCAACCACTGTTCCCCAACAAACACCCATTGCTACCCGTGCCCCGGTAAATATATCAGGTAAGGAATTTGGCACTATAACGTGTATTAAAACCTGAACCCTGGATGCTCCCAGTGAGTATGCAGCATGTACTTTAGAGATATTAACACCTGATACACCGGCCCTAGCTGCAATGGTCATGATCCACAGAGCAGCTAAAAATAACAGGCTTATTTTTCCTGTTTCCCATATACCAAACCAGATAATAATTAATGGTATCAATGCTAATGGAGGGATAGGTCGCATAAATTCAACTATCGGATCAAACCAGCCACGGAACCATCCATTTAAACCCATTGCATACCCCAGCGGAATACCAACAAGACTACCCAATAAAAAACCGGCTAAAACTCGCAATAATGACCAGCCGATATTTTCAGTCAGGCTAATATTCTGATAACCGTCACGACTTATTTCTATTAATTTTGAAACAACATTTTCAGGTGCAGGCAACCAGATAGATTCCATTTGCCAGCCTTTGTCCGGTACAAAATTTAAACTACCTTTCGTCGTTATACTCACCATGCCATTATTTACTGTAACCGGTTTCGATACTGTTATAACTTGATTGTTAACCTCGATAACACGATAGGCCCTGTCTTTTCCACCCTCATCATTTTTTTTCACTTTAACTAGAGCACTGCGCCATGCAACAACTTTTAATGCGTCATCTTTTGCAAAACCGCTATTCTCTTTGTGACTGATGTCCGGCTTTTTAAATGACTCATCCCTGTAACCTACTCGAACATACACCGTGGCCTGATCAATTTCGTTTTTTGCATTTTGTGCACTGTATGTAAATGAGGTTTCACCAGTAAATGGCCCTGGCACATGAACAGGAATTAATTTTGAACCGGTAAAAGCAGCCCAGATTACAAACAGTGTAACAATAGATAATGCAGAAGCGACTCGATTGGGTTTTACCGAGCTCTCATCACCAAAAGTAATCGTTTTTCTTTCATTATAATCATGGTTTTTTCTTCTGGAAATTAACCCGTCAATATATCTGGATACAAACCGATAGGATATATAGGCAAAAATAAACAGAAAAATATAGAGAGCAAGAATTAACATGACTTATTCTTTACCCCCCATAATATCTTCTTCCATGTCCCAGATCATAGATAAAATTTCTTCTCGTTTCTCAACGAAGTCATGTCGTTTTTTAATATCTCGTAAATTATTTTCTTCACTGGAACTGACACACTCGGCAAAGGGCAATTTATATTCTTTATGTATATGCCCGGGCCTTGGTGCCATGACTAACAGGCGCTCTCCAAGAAGCAAAGCCTCTTCAACGGAGTGGGTAATTAAAATAATCGTTTTACCTGTTTCTTTCCAGAGTTTAAGAATTAAACCCTGCATTTTTTCACGGGTTAACGCATCGAGCGCACCTAAAGGCTCATCCATTAGAATAACATCCGGGTCATTCGCCAGACAACGAGCCAGAGCTACTCGTTGTTGCATTCCACCAGACAGTTCATAAACATTCTTTTCACCGAATCCGTGCAAGCCAACCGTTTCTAGCAACTCATTAACCTTGCTATCTGACTGCGAGCTGGAAACACCTTTCATAGCAGGCCCAAAAGCAATATTTTTACGTACGCTCATCCATTCAAATAACGCCCCCTGTTGAAATACCATGCCACGCTCAGCACCTGGCCCGTTAACTGCCTGACCATTAAGTTTAACTTCTCCTGAACTAGGGCAAAGAAAACCAGCAACAATATTAAGTAAAGTCGTTTTACCACAGCCAGAAGGCCCGAGAATGGATATTAACTCTCCTTTTTTTATATCCAGGGAAACATCTTTTAATGCATCAACAGCACTGCCATCCGGTAAATCGAATGTCATTGAAAGATTGTTTAATCGTAAGTTCGAGTTACTCAAAGTAATATATCTATTTACATTTTTGTAGCGGCTTGAAGATAACTCGCATCCACCGCTTCATTATAATTATCACGAGCTTTTGGAATAACACCCTGCTTAACAAAAAAATCGCCCACTTCTTTTAGAAATTTCTGTGTTCCGCCGCCTAACCATTTATCACTGAGTTGTTCGTTTATATCTGGAAACTTAAATCCCGACATTGTCTCTTCGGTGCTTTTCGCTTTCATGCCCGCTGCTTTTGCAATCACCGGCAACATTCTTTTAGCATCCTTAGTAGCAAACCTGGTATTCATATCTGCTGTTACTTTCAGAAACTTCGATAACAACTCTGCATTTCCCTGCGCCCACTCAGCAGAAACAGTTGTTGCATCAAAAACCTGTATTCCCAGCTTTTCTTTTTCTGCTCCATTCATCAGTACATTGCCGTGTTCTTTCATTCTGCGTAATGCACCACCCCAACCACACACCATATCCAGGTTACCATTTGCAAAAGCAGCAGCGCCATCAGCGGGTGCCATATCTACAATTTTCATAGTGGCTGTATTCACCCCGAAATGTTGCATTTGTTTTAGAAAACCATAATGTGCCGCAGTACCTATTGGCACCGCAACCTGCTTGCCTTCCAGTTCTTGGGCATTTTCTTTACCTATCTCAAGGCTTGAGCGCACAACACAGTTATCATTTTCCGAGTAAGATACGGCTACATCTACAACCTGAAGGTCCTGCCCTGCTGAAGCAGCTATAACAAAAGGCGGTACTCCCTGGGAAAATGATATTTGCACATCTCCCGATGCCATAGCCGCAGACATGGCTGTGCCCGCATCAAATGAAACCCATTTTACATTTACATCAAGCGCTTCATCATAGATTTTTTTTACTTGAGCAAACTGACTGGGTGTTGGCCATTCGAGGAAATATGCCACCGTTAGATCTTCAGCATAACTAACCGAAGTGTTTGCAATTGCAGCAACACTTAATGCGGATGCCAGACAAATCTTACTTAACTGCGCTTTAACCGATTTCATTCTATTGTCTCAATTTTAAAAATATGCATGTGAGTTTACATCAAATACTGTAAACAGGTAACAGCCTGTACTTATACAGCACTTATTTTATTAAAATAACTGATTGCAAATTATATCTTTGATGATTTGAGTGCAACAGCCCATAACATCAGCGAAATACCCAATAAAACCATTTGTAATAAAGCAAAGCCGATTATACTTTGTGTAATAGCCGGGATCATCAATCCTGCAACCAGGCCTGACATCATAATTTGCATAAAACTCTGCACAGCTGATGCCGCACCTTTATTTTCTGGAAAACAGTCTAGTGCCAAAACACCTAATCCCGGCATTGATAAAGCCACACCAAATGCATATATTACTACAGGTGTAATTACCCAGAAAATATCAACTTCATAATAATTAGCCTGCAGCGTATTAATCAACATACCTATAAACATAATTACAAATGCCATATTTACTATTTTTATTGTCGACCAGGATTTAATTAATTTACCTGCAAGGAAAGACCCCGCAATAATTCCCCCTGTAATGGGTAAAAACAATAACCAGAAATGCGTACTACTCAGAGATAAAAAATCAAACATCATGGTAGGTGCACCGGCAATATAAACAAACAGACCTCCAAAAGAAAAACCCAACGTTGTCACTATCGATAAGAACCTGATATGCAATAAAGTTTTTGCATAAATGCCTATTACATGAAAAGGATGGAATGACTGTCTGTCCGATGCCTGTAAAGATTCCTTAAGAGTAAAGCCTGAAAACAACAACATGCATACTGCATAAGCACACAAAAAATAAAATATACTGCGCCAGCCAAATAGTTCATGTAACCAGCCACCTATAATTGGTGCTATCGCTGGAGCCAGTGCGAATAACATCAGCACATATGCCATTACACGTTGTGAATTATTACTATCGTAAACATCTCGAACCATAGCTCGGCCTGCAACCATGCCACCACTTGCTGCCAGCCCCTGTAAAACTCTAAACAATAAAAACTGTGAATAATCTGTCGCGAAGGCACAGCCTAATGAAGCTATTGAATACAACAAAAGAGAACCTATTATTATGTATTTACGCCCCACCCGATCAGATAGCGGCCCCCAGAACAAACTGGAAATGGCCGTGGCCACCATATAAAACGCAATAGACTGGAAAAGCAATGCACGACTAACAGAGAAATCGGCTTCAATGGACTGAAATGATGGTAAATAGGTGTCGATACTAAATGGGCCAATCATAGACACAAACGCGACGATGATAACCATGGATAACATATTACTATTTTTATTGCTTAACATAACGGCCCTGTTATTTTTAAACCAGTGATTCTACTATTTTATATGCCTCTCGAATTGTCGGCGCATACAACTTAGCGACACAACAGGAACCACTTTGAGCCGCATGCGCTTTAACTAGCCCTAGTATTACCTTAAGCTCAATAATATCTCCAGTTGCTTTGGGTTTTACAACTCCCTCTTCTCTATCAGTCATATTAAAAATGCGGCCTGATGAATCAATAAGGCGGTCAGTTGCAATGTATTCAAAACTATTTAAGTCTGCGTCACCATCCCACTGCTCATTGTCACTGACATACACCAGCTCAGCATCATCCGTGTGATTTATAATAGCCGGCCAATTAATCAATCTATTTCCTTTTTCGTAACACTGTATGCACTGCCAGTTATTTTAAACTGTCCTGCGCTTTTTGATAACCAAGCTCAATCATTTCGTCTGCTCGGTCAAACTCAAGAGTAGCACAGGCATTTCTTGCTATCTCAATGCTTATATCAGGTGGATAGGCCGCAAGTTTTTGTCTGGCAATGGTACTTTGCATCGCATCAAATGCCTGATTGGCTACATCATAAGCACCCCAGTCAATATTGGGCGTCATAATGTTCGGTGATAGATCCATTTTTTCCTTTAGTTGATTTATATAACCACTTATTTTTTCGTTTATTCCATTATTAGCTTTTTCTATGTTAGCCGGTGCCTTTTGTTCATTGTCTTTAACAATTAATTTACCACCCAGATTAACTGCAATAGTGATATCCGTTTTATCACTGAATGTTGGTGCTATTGGCACCGGGTTTAATACACCTCCATCTATTAAATATGCATCATTATACAAATGCGGTGTAAAAAACATTGGTAATGAGATTGATGCCCGAATAGCATCAAAAAGCTGCCCGGAATTAATCCAGATTTCTTTTTCTTCACTTACATCCACTGCTACCGCAGTATAACTAATTGGTAAGTCCTCAATACTTATATCGCCAACAAGGTCCTTCAAAGTATTGATAATTTTATCACCCTTAACCAGCCCGCTTTTACTCCATGAAATATCAAGCAACGAGATTATGTCGAATTTTGTAATCGCGCGTACCCAACGCTCAAATTCATCAAGCTTACCCGCGGCATAAATGCCACCAACAAGCGCACCCATTGAACAACCGGAGATAGATTGAATATGATAATCATTTTCTTCTAACCAGCGAATAACACCAATATGGGCCAAACCACGAGCACCACCACTCCCAAGAACTAAGGATACAGATTTCATATTATGTACTTAACCTTATTTTCATTAACATTCAGATAATACTGTTCCCGCTAATGTAACATATTAAGGACGTTTAAATTTTTTACGCGCCTGTTCAACCTTTTTTCTAATATCACAGCCTTCAGCATGGTCGTTAACCAGCCCCATTGCCTGCATAAAAGCATAAGCGGTTGTAGGGCCAACAAATTTCCATCCGAGTTTTTTTAAATCTTTAGAAAGCGTTACAGATTCTGCTGTTGTTGATACCGTTTGCGGTTTTGTAAACGCCGTAGAATCTGGCTCGTATCGCCAGAAAAAAGCAGCTAATGAGCCTTCCTGTTTTACAAGTTGTTTAGCACACTTAGCATTATTGATGGTGGCTTCTATTTTTCCTTTATGACGAACGATACCTTCATCATTTAATAAACGATTAATATCACGTTGCGTGAATTTCGCTACCTTTTCAAAATCAAAATTTTTAAAAGCTACACGAAAGTTCTCTCGCTTGGTAAGGATAGTTCGCCAGCTTAAACCTGATTGAAATCCTTCCAGGCATATTTTTTCAAATAATCGTTGATCATCACTGACCGGGTAACCCCATTCAGTATCATGATATTTTATATAATCCGACGTTGCCTCGCACCACTTACAACGTACTTTTCCATCCTGCCCCTTAACTGTCTTTGTCATAACCTGTACCTTCCCAGTTTAGTTACGTTTAAATTTGTTTTTTGTTAAGCCTTGAATATATCCAGGCACTCATTGTTAAAAGCGCATACATAACACCTATAAACATCAGCTGAAATGGTTGATTAACGAACTCATAATAAAATATTATTACCGTTCCCATAAAAAGCCCAATAATAGAGCCCAGTGTAATCATTAATGAAGACTGCGTTAAATGCCTGATTTTGAAATTTGCATAAGCCATTAATAAAGATACAAGCAAAAAAGTAACACTACCAAATTCAAGAATAACCTGCAGGCTTCCCGCTAGTACAAGAAAAAATGCAAACACAGACATACAAACTATTGAGTAAACAGGAATTTGATTAATGCGTTTAGCCAGAAACCCGGGGAAATAACCATCTTTCGAAATGACTGCCATTTGCCTTGATGCACCAAAAACAGTTCCGCTAATAGCACTACTCGTTGCCAGTAAAGCGCCTGCAATAACCAGATCTGTACCCCAGTGACCTAATACATGATCGGCACCGGATGCCAGCGCATACTCTTTGTTTTTTATAATTTCTTCAAAAGGAATTGCGAGTATCGCACCAAGTGATATCACCACATAAATGACAATCGCCAGAAATATTGCAGAATAAATCGCTTTTGGAATATTCTTTTCCGGGTTTTCCATTTCATTTACAGCATTAATTATCAGCTGAAATCCTTCATATGCAACAAAAGTAAGTGAAGCAACAATTAATATAGACAATACACTGGTATCAGTTTCGTTTTTTAGCAATACGGGCAATGATGTCTGGCTATTATTAATAAGCACAAATGAAATAACAACCAGTATTGCCAGCTTGGTGTAAACCATAATATCTTCGATTTTACCCATTCCCTTTACACTCCAGATATTAATAAGTGTAAAAACTAATAACACGCCCCCTGCGACAAGTTTACGCATCCATTCACTATCGGAAAAAGCAAAACCACTGATAGCATAAGATGAAAATGTATAGGCATAGAGAGCCAGTGTACTTATATAACCAAATATGACACACCAGCCAATTAAAGATGCTGCAAAAGGCGAATCAGGAAATGTTCTTTTGTAAAAGGAATAGGTAGCACCCTCATCTTTATAATAAACACCTAACTTAATATATGAATAGGCTGCTAAAGAAGCAATCACGCCACCTAGTATTATGGCAACAGGTGTAAAGGCACCGATCATGGAAACAGAGATACCAAGAATTGTAAAAATGCCGCCACCAACCATGCCGCCAAGTGCAATTGCAATTAACTCAGGCACACCCAGTGTTTTGTTTCGGTTTCTATGACATGATATTTGAGGATTATTCATATTATCAGCCGCAAGTAACACAGCGCCCATTCAGTTCTTTAGTTTCAGGACATCAAGATTCAGTAATACTTACAGCAAGTCCACCTAATGATGTAGTGACTATAATTGCGAACAAAACTCTACAATTAATACTGTATATTGCATTCTTATTCATGTTTCTCTTAATTGAAATTATATTTTTATTTAGTGGTTTTGCTAAAGTAACTCTCACATTCCCATCAAAAAGGTGCCTGGCCTTTTTTAGGTCGTACACCCTTTTTATCAGTGCTGATGTATTTGTTAGACAGTGTGGTCAACAGGAGGAGGTAGATTTGTTTTTCTTTTGCCTTTTATTTACCTAAGGTATTCTTGATATATTGAAATGCACGCTTATAAACTTCATTCCAGTTATCGTTTAATGGGCTATTCAACGGTTGCCAGAAAAAGCTAAATTTGTGACCACCATCATCTTTTGTCTCAAAGTCCCATGTATCTGGCAACATATCTTCGTAGTGCATAAGGCAAATTCCCCAGACCTGGTTTTTGAAATCAGGCTCCCAGATCCCCAACTGTTTTACGACTTGCGCCTGGATACCTGATTCTTCTTCCAGTTCTCGAACACAGGCGTCCTCAAGACGTTCATCCTTTTTTATATTACCTTTTACCAGTTGAATACCGGCATTGGGGTGTTTAAATGCCAACAGTTCAAGCATATTATTCTTCTTTCTTAAAACGACAGGGCAAGCCTTATTCATATCTCATTACTCAAATGTGTGACTACTTTTCATGGGTCACCTGGTTACATAACGCCCAACTATGGGGCTGGTATTGAAACTAAGCGTAAAACTACCAGTCACGCCTCGGCCTCTTGTTAGGAAAAATAATTTTCCACATACCTAAGCGCTTCATCAAAGCTTGTTACGGGAACAACATTTACTTCCTGTGTTTCGCCTTTTACCTTAAATATATTGCTCATACCTTTTAATAAGTCACTGTTAACTACGAGAATGCTACCTTGATAGTTGTTGAGGTTAGCCAGGCATTTTAACTTAGATAATATAGAACCTGACTGGTAATAGCCAAAATCAAAGTTTGATATATTTTTAAACTCAACTATTTCTAAAAAAGGCTCATTTATTTCAGGATTATTAATGACATCATCAATATATGTTAGTACATCCAAATAACTTAGCTTCATCAGTTACTTTACAATGCAAGTATTTTTCTTCCTGATGATATTTATACATAATTGGCATAATTCTATATACCTAACAGTGAACCAGGTAGAAACCCCAATAATGTGATATGTAGAATCCTATATAGTCTGCTTAAATTATTGTTGATATTGCTTATCTTGCCCGTTTAGGCTTTGTTTGTACAGTGACTATCTGAAGGTGTTGCTATGGATGATTCTGCTGCCCAGTTCACTGATGAAAATACATTTGCATCAATGACTTATAAGATCGAGAACAAGGCCACTCGATGTTATGTTATTCGTATTTACAGGTATGTCGCGGCACATAGGGTATAATAAGGACCAAGCAGTATTATTCTGTTGATTTAAGGTCTTATCTTCAGGTGACAGACAGTAACATTTTTAAAACCAATGTTAACTTAATACAACTTAGATACAACATCATTTGTTTTAATCTCATGTAACCGTTGACAAAGCGCTCGCTCTAATCTGTTTAGTATTCGCATATTCTTTATCACTTGATTGCCAGCCAAACTGACCACTCCATAACCCGTTTTTATAATCAATATATAACCAGTTTGGTACATACGGCTTTTGATTAGCAATCATGAAGTCGGTTACTGGTGGCGGCCCAATATAATCACCAACCGGACAGCTTTTTGTCATTACTGTATTAAAACGTATATAAATTTTATCTGTTAATTGCTGCGCTTTACCTAATACATCAGTCATTTCATCAGCAGATAATTTCCACGCGCCTTCGACCGCCTGCTCACTATAAAATGCGAGACGTTTGCCTAATAAACAGCTAAAGTAAATTTGTATTTCTATTACCAATATTGAATCTAACTGTCTACTTTGCTCGTTTGCGTTTTTACTTAGCTTTATATCAACTTCTTTATTATGAAACGTTAATATTTCATTCATACATTTTCCCTTTTGATTTGACTAATTTAGATTAGGGCTTTAACAAAAGATTCAGTTAATATTGCATTTAAATATTGCTTTGTCTATTTTAGTACTACTAAAGATTTAATGACCTGCGCAGATTAGCTTGAATGCAGAGTGAAATGCTAATAACTTAATTTAACGAGTGTTTATTAAGCAGCTTAATAATTGCTTCTCTGGCTTTAAAATAAAGCCGAGAAACAATATCATGATTTATTTATTTTCCAGATATTCTTTATAGTTTTTCTCATAATCATTTAAGTTTTCTATCAATACTTTTTTGTATTGCTCTGTTAAAAACTCAATTGCCATATCTTTATCTTTTCTAAAGTCTTCAAGATCTTTAGCGGTAGATGAATACATAAATGAATTAAAGCGGGCAGCTGAAAACAATATTGACGTACTCACCTTACCGTTTTTATGTTTATCACATTGGTCATTAGCCAGTTTAATAAATTCATCAGTTATTTCCCAGAATTCATCATCACGGGTTTCTTTGCTCATAGGGGAGTCTCTTGAAATTTAATTAAATAGAACTTTGCAACAGAGCACACATCTAAAACTCTGTGCCTCTGTGTTATATATATTTTATTTAGCCGCCGGTATAAGACATAAAACGTAAAACCTTTTCCGGGTTTTCATTAAATTCGTGTTTCTCAGGTTTTAAGTCTATTGCTGTGCGTATCGCCTGTTCTAACTCTTCATCACTTATGCCGGCGCGTAATAATGGTCGCAACTCAAAGTTATCTTCCTGGCCCAGGCAGGTATAAATTGTACCATCTACAGACAAACGAACCCGGTTACAGGTTTCACAAAAATGCTGCGATAAAGGTGTGATAAAACCGATATTAATATCTGTGCCCTGCACGTTCATATAACGAGCCGGGCCACCACCAGGCATAACACCTGGCACTAAATCAAAACTTTTTGAAAGGCGTTTTTTTATGTCCTGAAGGTTTACAAAACTCTCGGTCGCTTTACGACCCATTTCACCTACCGGCATAGTTTCTATAAAGCGTAAAGTAAAACCATGTTTAGCACAAAACTCAACCATATTTTCAACTTCATGGTCGTTTACATCTTTCATTAACACCATATTAACTTTAATAGGACTAAGGCCTGCCTCTTTAGCAGCCATTAAACCATTAATTACTTTTTCTAACTTACCACCGGTTAATTCTTTAAATGTATCTGCATTTAAGCTGTCGAGGCTCACATTGATTCGGCTAATGCCAGCGGCTTTTAATTCTTTTGCATGTTTAGTCATGCGGGTGCAGTTGGTGCTGAGTGATAAATCATCTAAACCCGGTAACACGGATAAACGATGCGCAAGTTCTGGTAAATTTTTTCGAACTAGAGGTTCACCACCGGTTAAACGAATTCGGCGCGTACCCATTCTTGCAAAGGCAGCAACGACTCTTTCGAGCTCATCAAATGTTAACCACTCTTCGGGTTCATGAAAGTCTTTGAAATGTTTTGGCATGCAGTAGCTGCAACGAAGATCACATCTATCAGTTACGGATATGCGTACGTAGTCAATACTACGCCCAAACTGATCTATTAGTGCTGTTTCTGACATGACCGATTTCCTCGCGTAAAATTACGCTCATGGATATGACCTGCTAAAAGCAAATAAGGTTCAGGTCATTCTAACTATTGAACAGGGAACACTATTGCCCTTAATCAACAATAAGATACTAGCCCACTATAATATAAGAAAAATATAATATTCGCTACATTACGTATTGTAAGGTTATATTACCGTTGGTCGAGTTAATTTTTTTACACAATATATAGTATCTCTCTAAATAATTTATTAGCTTTGTGTATTATTCTAAATAAAAACAATGATTTAGATAATTCATAATCAACACTCATTTCTAAGCTCCTTCTATAACGCTGCTACAGCTGGCTATCCACTATGTGAAGCGACATTTTCTATGCTATACCTCATATCCTTTAGTGATAATCAAATTTACGTTTGGCATCAATTTTAATAATAGGTTATATAAGTATTTTATGATTAACTTAACAAAGCTGATTAGCTTTATTGATTTTGATCAATATAATCGTCCGACACTTAAAAATGGGACTTATGTATGACATCCAGTGTGATTCACGACGCGACTAAGCAACCTGCTGGGAGCATCGAAACTAAAAACACCACCTGTTATATGTGTGCATGTCGTTGTGGCATTCGCGTAACGTTACGTGACAACGAAGTACGCTATATTCAAGGTAACCCTGAACACCCTTTAAATAAGGGTGTTATTTGCGCAAAAGGCGCATCGGGCATTATGAAGCAGTACTCTCCTGCGCGCCTGACCAAACCATTAAAACGTAAAGAAGGCGCCATGCGTGGTGATTCTGAATTCGAGGAAATTTCCTGGGATGAAGCGTTTGACATAATGGAAGAGCGTCTGGCACACATTCGTGCAACTGATCCTAAGAAATTTACTCTGCTAACAGGTCGTGACCAGATGCAGGCCTTAACGGGTATGTGGTCGAAGAACTACGGTACGCCTAACTATTCTGCACACGGTGGACTCTGCTCGGTAAACATGGCTGCGGGCATGATTTACTCAATTGGTGGATCATTCTGGGAATTCGGTGGTCCGGATCTGGAACGTGCCAAATTACTAGTCATGATAGGTACAGCAGAAGACCATCATTCTAACCCATTAAAAATGGAACTCTCGAAGTTCAAACGTAACGGTGGCCGTCTTATTTCGGTTAACCCGGTACGTAGCGGCTACTCTGCAATTGCAGACGAATGGATACCCATTAAGCCCGGCACTGACAATGCATTGTTCCTGGCGATTACACGCGAGCTAATTGAAACCGGTCTGTATGATCGAGAGTTCCTGAAAGATTACTCAAACTCTGGACAGCTAGTTAACTGTGACGAATCATCAGAGCATCATGGCATGTTTGTTCGCATGGACATTAACGATCCTGAAGAAGGCTGTTTCGACCATCAGAACCAGATGTGGTGGGATCGTCATACTAATAAAGCGGTACGTACACATACCGAAGGCGCTGATCCGTTCCTGATGGGTGAATTCACCATGCCAGACGGTACACCGGTTAAGCCATCTTTTCAGTTACTGAAAGAGTCTGTGGAAGAATACACCGCAGAGTGGGCTGAAGATGTAACGGGCATTCCAGCCGATACAATACGTCGACTGGCCCATGAAATGGGTATTGTGGCTCGTGATGAAAAGATCGAGTTACCAATTGCCTGGACAGATACATGGGGACGTGAGCACCAGTCAGTTACTGGTAACCCGGTTGCTTTCCACGCGATGCGTGGTCTGGCTGCACACTCTAATGGTTTCCAGACGATTCGTGGCCTGTCGGTTCTGATGTCGATTCTTGGTACGATTGACCGCCCAGGTGGTTTCCGTCACAAGGCACCATTCCCACGCCCGATTCCACCATGCCCGAAAACACCAACTGGCCCAGAAGGCGTTAAGCCAAACACGCCATTGGGTGGTATGCCTTTAGGTTTCCCTGCGTCACCTGAAGACCTGTTTCTGGACGAAAAAAATGGTCCAGTACGTTTAGATAAAGGCTTCTCATGGGAGTTCCCATTGTCGGCGCACGGACTAATGCAAAACGCTATAACCAATGCGTGGCGCGGCGACCCTTACAAGATTGACACTATGTTGATCTTTATGGCGAACATGGCATGGAACTCATCTATGAATACCACGGGTGTTCGTGACATGCTGAGAGATAAAGACGAGAATGGTGAGTACAAGATTCCATTCCTGATCGTGGCAGATGCATTCCACTCTGAAACTGTGGCTTTTGCTGATCTGGTTCTACCAGACACCACCTATCTTGAACGCCACGATACAATTTCTATGCTAGACCGTCCTATCTCTGAATATGATGGCCCGGTTGACTCGGTTCGTATTCCTGTCGTGCCACCTAAAGGTGAATGTAAGCCATTCCAGGATGTACTAATCGAACTAGGTTCACGCCTGAAGCTGCCTGCATTTACCAATGCTGACGGCTCACGCAAGTTTAAAAACTATCCAGAGTTCGTCACTAACTTTGAAACTGAACCAGGTTCTGGTATCGGTTTCCTTGCCGGCTGGCGTGGTAAGGGTGGTGAGAAGTTCATGAAAGGTGAACCGAACCCGAAACAATGGGAAATGTACGAAAAGAACAACTGTGTATTCCAGTACCATTTGCCGGTTTCTTTTCAGTACATGCGTAACTGGAACCAGGGTTACCTGACATGGGCACAGGAACATCGTTTAACACGTTACGATGAACCTATTAATATCCATATTTACTCTGAAATCCTGCAGAAGTTCCGCCTGGCAGCACAGGGCAAACGCCCGGGACGCCAGCCACCGGATCACCTGCGCGCACGTGTTGAAGAACACTTCAATCCGCTGCCTTTTTACTCTGAAACACTAGAAGGCCAGTTAACGGATACGCAGAAGTACCCTTTAAATGCACTGACACAACGTCCAATGGCGATGTATCACTCATGGGATTCTCAGAATGCCTGGTTACGTCAGATTCACGCGCATAACTATATGCATGTGCATCCTTCTCTAGGTGACAAACATGGCTTTAAGGATGGTGACTGGATTTATGTTGAGTCAATGCACGGCAAAGTGCGTTGTTTGGCACGTTTCTCTGAAGCGGTTGAGCCAGGCACAATATGGACATGGAATGCGGTAGGTAAAGCCAAAGGCGCGTGGAACTTAAGTGACGATGCAAATGAGTCACAACAGGGCTTCTTGCTTAATCACTTAATTGCGGAAGAGCTACCTAAAAATGAATGTGGCGATCACATCTCTAACTCTGACCCGGTAACGGGACAGGCTGCATGGTATGACGTACGTGTACGTGTTTACAAAGCAGAAGACGATGCTGATCACTCATTACCACAATTTGAATCAATGAAAGTTTTACCAGGAATGAGCACTCGTCGTAAATGGCTTGGTTACTTCTCCGGTAAGTTTGACAAGAAGGGGTCTAAATAATGACTCAATTAGCACTTATTATTGACCTGAATGTTTGCGTAGGCTGTAGCGCCTGCGTAACCTCGTGTAAAGAATGGAACACATCTGGCCCAGCGGGTTTTATGTCTGATGACAACCCTTATCAGAAAGACCCTACCGGCACATTCTTTAACCGTGTACAAACGTATGAAGTTGGTGAGTTTCCAAAAACTGAAACAGTTCACTTTCCAAAATCTTGTTTGCATTGTGAAGAACCACCTTGCGTACCTGTGTGCCCAACGGGTGCCAGTTACAAACGTGAACTCGACGGTATTGTTTTAGTTGATTACGATAAATGTATAGGTTGTAAATATTGTTCATGGGCCTGCCCTTACGGCGCTCGTGAAATTGATGAACACCAGAAAGTAATGAAAAAATGTACTTTATGTGTGGATCGTATTTATGACGAAACTTTGCCAGAAGCAGAGCGTAAACCGGCTTGTGTATTAGCTTGCCCAACTAACGCACGTCTTTTTGGTGATGTTCATGATGCAGATTCAGAAGTATCTGAACTGATTCGTGATCAAGGTGGTTACCAGCTAATGCCTGAATGGGGCACACAGCCTTCTAACCATTACTTACCTCGTCGTAAGAACAAAATCACAATACATAAAGACGAACTGGTTCGTGTTGATAATCCGCTTAATAAAGAGCAGAAAGAACACCACAAACCTGTTGATGGCTCAGTACTGGATGATAACTCATTCATCTAATGTAACACTCCAGCTCACCCCTATGCAGCTCCATGACTGCGTTAGAAAATGCACACTTACATTTGTAAGCTCACATTTTCTGCCTTGTCCTGAAGCTGCATAGAGGCAATCTGAAGCATTACATACTTAAATTTATTTATTTTTAATTTACTAAGGAGAGAATTATGCATCCCGCATTTTCTGTCATATTTTTAACAACGTTAATCGGTGCAGCACAGGGTTTATTCCTGGCACTATTCTCAACTCAGGTTTATTCTGAGTTTGATCTGCTTCCAGCTATTGGCGAATCCAATTTCTACGGCATCGGTGCTGCTATATCTTTGCTACTGTTAATTGCTGGCCTGGTAGCATCATTCTTCCACCTGGGTCACCCAGAGCGAGCCTGGCGTTCAGCTGCACGCTGGAAGACATCATGGTTATCACGTGAAGTTATTGCCCTGCCAACTATGATGGCAGCCGTATTTGCTTATGGCGTTATCCATTTATTTGGTTTAGACAGCATTGCATTTACACATGGTGAAATTTCATTAAGCACCAGCCTTTTTGTTGGCGTATTTGGTGTAGTGGCTACCTTTGCATTGTTTATCTGTACTGCAATGATTTATGCCTGCATTAAGTTTTTACAGGAATGGTCTAGCCCATTAACGGTTATTAACTACTTCCTGTTTGGCACAGCATCAGGTTTTACACTGGCAACTGCACTAGCAAGTTACCTTGGACTTCAAGAGCAAACTTTGTTTCTAGGTGGCTGGGCTATTGCATTAACTGTACTTGTTTTCATTACACGTACTGCTTCTCTTTACAGAAACAGTCGTATAAAACATAAATCAACTGTACAGTCAGCGATTGGTGTTCGCCATAACAAGATTCAGCAGAAATCACAGGGTGCTATGGGTGGATCATTTAATACACGTGAATATTTTCACGGTAAAACAGCCATGTTTTTAAAATCAGTTAAATTTATATTTATGGTTTTAGTATTCCCTGTTCCGATTCTGCTTTTATCTGCATCACTTAGCAATGGCAACACCGAAGTATTAATGGCTGCTTTTGTGATTCAGTATATCGGTTTGATTGCAGAGCGCTGGTTCTTCTTTGCGCAGGCGAATCATCCTCAGAATATTTACTACCAAACAGTATAGTGATAACCCTGAAGACGCTTCCTCAGAATATTTACTACCAAACGGTATAGTGATAACCCTGAAGACGTTTCCTCAGAAAATTTACTAACAAATGGTTTAACTGTTCTTCAAAACACAACAAACAACAGTCCGCTGCTCGTTTGTTGTGTTTTTTTTCGCTTATAGATTGTGTATGATGCCTCAGCGTGAACTATTTCACTAAGTGCTCGTCTTAACACAGGTAACATATCCATTAATTCAGGAATCACTATGTTTAAAAAAATTATATTTGCTTGTTCACTACTGGCAATTTCATCTCAGATTCAAGCCCGTGGTATTGATATTAAACTAGCGGATGAAATGGCTGAGTTCACTTACCTGACGGAATCATCTACCTTTGGCTATGGTGGAGCTGATATCGGATTCGGCGTTTTATTTACTGAAAACGATGACTATCAAATAAATGCCGGGATTATGATTACAGGCAACCCTGCAGGTAACAACAAAGCATTTCAGTTTGGGGTTGGTGGTAAAATAATGGTTGTTACTCTGGATGCAGCCGATGAAGAAGTAGGCGCATTAGCCATTGCTGGTCAGTTTCGTTATGTAATTGCCTCAGAAACACCCATCGCTTTTGTTGCCGGTATCGCTTACGCACCAAGCATCACCGCTTTTAGTGGTGCTGATGAATACACTGAATACGAATTTTCAATTGAGCTTGAAGTAACACCCAGTGCCAGAGCTTATCTTGGTTATAGAAATATAGAATACGGCTTTGAAAATGGCGGTGAATTTGAGCTGGATGATGGCGCGCATGTTGGCGTTAAGTTTGAGTTTTAGATAATTTATACATTTTTGCCACAGAGGACACAGAGATTATTTCCTTATTCGCGCCTGCGGCGCAGAATAAATATTAATTTTTCTCTGTGCCTCTGCAGCAAATCATTAACATTCTATTCAAAATCACCTGCTGCCTGTAAATCAGCATGATATGACGAACGAACCATTGGTGCACTTGCCACTTGCTCAAAGCCCATATCCTCAGCAATCACTTTATACTCTTCAAATTCTGCTGGCGTTACGAAACGCTTTACAGGTAAGTGATGTAACGTTGGTTGTAAATACTGGCCAAGGGTTAACATCGTTACATTATGTGCACGCAAGTCTTTTAAAACCTCAATTACTTCTTCTTTCTCTTCGCCCAAACCCAGCATCAATCCCGATTTAGTTGGCACGCCATTACAGGTTTCAGCAAAAGATTTTAATAAATCTAATGACCCCTGATAATCAGCACCGGGTCGACATTCTTTATATAAACGTGGCACCGTTTCTAAATTATGATTCAGTACATCAGGCGGAGATTTTTTTAGAATATCCATTGCTAACTCTACACGCCCACGAAAATCAGGTATCAATGTTTCTATTTTTATTTGCGGATTTAATTTTCGAGTTTTCTCAATGCACTCGACAAAGTGCGCGGCACCACCATCACGTAAATCATCTCTATCTACCGAGGTAATGACCACATACTTTAACTGCATAGCACTAATCGTATCTGCCATGTTTTGTGGCTCTTCTGCGTCTAATGCTAGTGGGCGACCATGACCAACATCACAGAATGGGCAGCGGCGTGTACAGATCTCACCCATAATCATAAATGTAGCGGTGCCGTGCCCAAAACATTCACCTAAATTAGGACAGGATGCTTCTTCACATACGGTGAATAACTTTTGTTCCCGAAGCACTTTTTTCAAACGTTTAACATTGGGGTGTGTTGGCGCTTTTGCACGAATCCACTCAGGCTTGCGTGGCATCTTTTCAGTTTTTTCTATCTTTACAGGTATCCGCGCTACTTTCTCGGCACCGGTTTGCTTTACACCTGCAACAACTTTATTTTTACTCATGCGTTTTACTTGCTCATGTTTATATTTAATCCGGCTTTATATGCCTGGCATTATTTACCCGTTTTATATGTCAGACTTCTGCTCATTAATATTAACTATATTAAGCTGCATACATAATTCATTCATTAATTTCCAGGTCACCTGTTGTAACCCTATGGGCACACCCAGCTTTTTCATACTGGTTACTTGCAGCCCCGGATAACCACAGGGGTTAATTCTATCAAAATCGGCTAAATCCATATCCACATTCAAACTAAGCCCATGATAACAGCCACCCTGCTTTATTCTTAAACCAAGCGCCGCTATTTTCTCCCCATTCACATAGACACCGGGTGCTTGCGGATCGGCAGCGGCCTCGATACCGTGCTTTGCGAGTAGTTTAATAACCGCAGTTTCTAATGCACCAACCAGTTTACGCACACCCATTTTTTTGCGTTTAACGTCTATTAACACATAAGCAATTAACTGACCGGGCGCATGGTACGTGACCTGCCCACCTCTATCAGACTGTACTACGGGTATATTATCGGGATTAAGTAGATGCTCAGGCTTACTATTTGTGCCTAGTGTGAATACAGGGGGATGCTCTACAAACCAGATTTCATCTGCTGTAGTTTCATTACGACAGGCATTGAATTGCTGCATTTCAGCCAGCACATCAGCGTAATCTCTTACACCCAGATGTTTAATAATTGCGAATTGTTCTAATGACTGGTGCATAACAGATAGTAATAAGGTGAGACTACAGGTTTATAAACAATACAAAACATGATCACAGGAGGTTAGCTCAATATAAAGCTTATCCAGATGATCTTTGCTACGTGCTGTAAATGTAATCGTTATACTGGTAAATTTACCATTACTGCTTTGATTAAACTTAACGGCACCTTCAGGCAGATCAGTCACATGTCGATTTATGATTTCCAGCACAGCAACTTCAAGTTCCTCTCCTGTTCTTCCCATCGCTTTAATAGGAAATTCACAGGGAAACTTAAAGCAGGTTTCATGCTCTTCGTCATAATACACATCTTTTGGATCTATCTTTTTGCGACTCATTACTCTAAGTACCGTTAACTTGATTCACCGGACCTGAGTTTAACTTTATAGGCCTGATAAATATCTATCATCTTCTCCCATATGGGGCCAGGTTGGCCATTTGCAACGGCTTTCCCATTGAGTTCGACCACCGGTAAAATTTCTTTAATTGAGCTGGTAAACCATATCTCAGAAGCTGATAACAACTCTTTTTCGGTGAAGTCCCGCTCCTCAAAACTTATATTATTCTCAGCGGCTAACTCGATAATTAAATCTCGGGTAATACCCGGCAATAACTGGCTACCCGTCGGTGCGGTAACCAACACATCATCAATAACTGCAAATACATTACTTGCTGCGCCTTCCGTTACCATCCCTTCGTTAATTAATATCGCTTCCGCTGCATCTTTATCATTTGCCTGCTGGCGTAAAAGAATATTACCCAGTAGAGAAATTGATTTTATATTACAGGCTTTCCAGCGAATATCGTCGAGGGTAATGGCTGATACACCCGGGCGTAATTCTTCTTTGTTCACCGGAGCCATTTCACTAACCATCAAAAATACAGTTTGATTTACTTCATCGGGAAAACCGTGATTACGTTTAGCCGCAACACCACGAGTAACCTGCAAATAAACATACTGGTCATCGCCCGGTCCGGCATTAGGGTTATCTAACAGTAACTTTTCTGCTATTTCCTGCCATTGTGGGTTTGTTAGTGGATTCTCAAGTCGAATTGCATCCAGGCTATTCTGTAAACGTTGCATATGTTCCTGCATGCGCAATAAGCGCCCACCATAGGCAGGTATTACCTCATACACACCATCCGCAAATAAAAAACCTCTATCCAGTACAGATATTTTTGCCTGATCAAGCGGTAAATATTCACCATTTAAATAAACAATAGACATACTATGTATCCAAGAATATTAAAGACAAAAAAGAAAAAACCAGTAAATGCAATTTTGTATTTACTGGCTATTTATTCACGTTAGTTTTAAACGTTTATAAATTCAACAATCATTACTGAAAAAGCTGAATAACATGATCTTTTCCGCGCTGCCATAAACTGCCTTCATCAATAGACTGCAATGCAATTAGTGGCTGTGAAATAATTTCTTTACCTTCAAGTTTGATACTAACTACGCCCAGTTTCTGACCTTTAGTTACAGGTGCTTCAATACTTTTATTAATATCGATTACCGCATCAAGTTTCTTATACTGACCTCGGGGTATGGTTACAATCAGATCGTCACTTAACCCTAAATTCAAACTTGCACTCGCACCCATCCAGATTCTCGCAGTATTAAGTGATTCACCAGCACTATACAGCTTATTACTTTCATAAAAACGGAAACCATAACTGATCAAAGACTGACTAACATTTTCTCTGGCTTTCTCACTTTTTGTACCCAATACAACAGAAATCAAACGCATTTCTTTACGTTTAGCTGATGACACCAGACAATAACCTGCAGACTCCGTATGTCCGGTTTTAAAACCATCAACACTTTTATCACGCCATAATAATTTATTTCGGTTATATTGCTTAATGCCATTATAGGTGAATTCCTTCACTTTATATCGCGTGTAATGCTCTGGAAATTCCTTAATAATAGCTGTTGCCAGTTTTGCCAGATCTGATGCTGTGGTTACGTGGTTTTTATTTGGCCAACCTGTCGCGTTTACAAAGTTAGTATCTCGCATACCTAATTCTTCAGCGTACTGATTCATATAATCGGCAAAAGTCGATTCACTTCCCGCAATATGTTCTGCAAGTGCAACCGTAGCGTCATTACCAGATTGTATAATCAGGCCTTTTAACAAGTTTTCTACACTAACTTTTTTACCCACCTCAACAAACATTTTTGAACCTTTCATTTTCCAGGCTTTTTTGCTGATAGTAACTTCTTCATCAAGACTCAAACGGGCTGATTCTATCTCTTTATATATAACATAAGCAGTCATTAGTTTAGTAATGCTAGCGGGCTCAACTTTTTTATCGATGTTTTTCTCAGCTAAAATTCTTCCGCTATTATAATCAATTAACAGAAAGCTTTTTGCAGCTAGCTTTGGTGGCGATGGTACAGGTGCTGCCTGCACAACCATTAATACTGAAATTAAAAATAAAGTAATACTTGTAGAAATTTTTTTCATCATATTTTTTTCATCTTAATAATATTAACCTGTGTCATTGAAACAGGATATTCAATCAACTATAACTCGAGCTGAATTTAAGCCCATTCCATTTAACTCACTTATTACCTGATATGCCAAATCAACATTGGGTATAGGCCCTATACGAACTCGATATAACTTCTTGCCGTCATTTTCAATCACATGCACTCGCACGCTCGGTATTTTTTTATCTCGTAAATTTCCCGCCATTTTTTCAGCTGCCGACTCACTACCCATAGCAGCGACCTGAACAAGAATATTACCGTCATCGTTTATAGCTTCAGGTAATACAACTTCACTTGTTTTTAAATCAAGAGCAGACGTATTAATTACGCGCAAACTAACCGGGCCAGTACCGGTAGCTGAGATTCCTAATTTACGGGCTGCGGCATAGGACAAGTCAATTACCCGTCCTTCATGAAACGGCCCGCGATCATTTACCTTTAGAATAACTTTTCGTCCATTGCCTTTATGCGTCACTTCGACATAAGTTGGCAGCGGCAAAGTCTTATGCGCCGCTGTCATTGCATACATGTTATATGGCTCACCACTGGAAGTTTTTCTGCCATGAAATTTTGTGCCATACCAGGATGCAATACCTTCTTGCGCAAAACCGTTTGAGCTTTTTAAAACTTTATAGGTTTTGCCCCGCACCGTATAACTAGGCATATTCCCATATCGACTTAATGGCTCATTTGCCGGTATAGCATCCGGTGTATCATTTCGAGAAAAATCATCTGGTGCGCTATCTCCACCACTGACACAACCCGTTAAACTTAAGGTTAAACCAGTTAAAGACAGGCTCAAAAGAGCTATTTTATATAATCGTTTATTTATGTGCATTTAGTTGAGCATTGTACTTTGCCGATACGGCCTGGCTAAGCTGGAATACCGCCATCGCATATAAAGGACTATGGTTGTAACGGGTAATTACATAAAAATTATTAAGCGTCATCCAGTATTCATCGCCTTCCTGTCCACTCAACAATAATAATGTAGCCTTATCAGATGATTTAAAGTGATCTTCTGGTTTAACGCCCTGTTGTTTGTATTCCGCTACGCTTGTATGGGGTTTCATTTTTTTACTCCCAAGCTTTCTCGATTTTTTTTCAACAGAAGCTCGACTTGCAACTGGCTGATTTTGTTTCCAGCCATGTTTTTTAAAATAATTTGCCACACTACCAATAGAGTCTGCAGAACCATTCCAGAAATCACGCACACCATTACCATCAAAATCAACAGCATAATGCCTGAAGCTACTAGGTATAAACTGAGGCATGCCCATGGCGCCCGCGTAGGAGCCTTTTAACGAACGAGGATCTACTTTTTCTTCCCTTGTCATTAATAGAAATTCTTTCAACTCTTTTCTAAAAAAAGTTTCCCGAGCATCTCTTCTTTTTTGAGTTGTATTTTCTAAAGGATAATCAAACCCTAAAGTAGTTAGGGCATCCAGCACCCGATAATTACCTGCGCGTTTTCCATAATATGTTTCAACACCAATAATCGCCACAAGAAATTCAGCTGGTACACCAAACTCTTTCTCTGCGCGATTCAAAAGCGCCACATTATCTTCCCAGAATTTCACGCCTTTATTTATACGGCTATCCGTCATAAATATTTTTCTGTATTTGGCCCATGTCAGAACACCTTCGGCTGGGCGAGAAATGGCTTCTATAGCCGTTTTTTGCTGTTTAACGCCCTCCATCCAGGAAGTAACCAGACCTGTATCGAAACCGTGCTCTTTATGCATTTCAGCAATGAATTTCTGCACATCTTTACGCTGACTATAATTTGCGTTAACCGTAAGTGGCAACACACACAAAATAAGTGCTGAGATGTTAATTTTTTTAAAAATGGACATTTTTTTCATATTATTTTCATATTCTATATTTGTTTACATTAATTTAAATAGTGCCTATTTGGACCACAATTTCCTGTGAGAGTTTATTGACATTAACATTCCAAAACCGGCCATTAAGGTCACCATTGATGTGCCACCATAACTGATTAGAGGCAATGGTACCCCAACCACTGGTAAAATACCTGAAACCATTCCCACATTTACAAATAAATAAACAAAAAATGTCAGACTTAAACTTCCACCTAGTAACCGAGCATATGTATCTTGCCCCTGAACAGCAATCATCAAACCTCGAATAATTATAAAGCCATATAAAATCAGCAAAAACAAACCACCGAGCAAACCGAATTCTTCTGCAAATACGGCAAAAATAAAGTCTGTAGATTGCTCCGGCAGAAAATTAAGATGCGACTGGCTTCCGTTTAACCAGCCCCGGCCATAAACCCCTCCAGAACCGATGGCAATTTGCGACTGAATAATATGGTAACCCGCTCCCAGCGGGTCACGCCCGGGATCCAACAATGTCATTACCCGGCCACGCTGATAATCATGCATAAAATGCCACAATACAGGTAACATGGATGCCGCCAGCACACTCATACCAATCATCAGGCGCCAGCTTAAACCCCCTAGAAAAATAACAAAAAAGCCGGCGGCAAATATAAGCAATGAAGTACCCAGATCTGGCTGTCGTGCAATTAGAAATGTGGGCACGAGTATTAATGCTGCGGCAACAAATAAAGTACGCCAGGAAGGCGGTAATGGTTTTTCTGCAAAGTACCATGCCACCATCATAGGAGTCACTAGTTTCATCATTTCTGATGGCTGAAAGCGTATAAAACCGAGATCTAACCAACGCTGCGCACCTTTACCAACATCCCCCATCACCAACACCAGCACTAACAGGATTACCCCCACAATGTACATCCAGGGCGACCAGAAACGCAGTGTTGACGAAGGGATCTGCGCAATGATTAACATGACCACTACCGCTAAACCTATTCTGGTAAGTTGTCTATTAATCAGCGCCGTCGACTCATCTCCGGCACTATATAACACCACCAAACCTACCAGCAGAAGCGCACCAATACCAAACAATAGAATATGATCCAGATGCAGCATACGCATAAGTCGTAAACTGAAGCTTGGGTAATAATGCTTGTCCTGAATTTTACTCACTTAGCGGCTTTTCCTTATTTATTCTAATCCACTCATCAATAACCTTTCGCGAAATAGGTGCCGCCACGCTACTACCATGACTACCATTCTCTGCAATAACAGCAACGGCAATCTTAGGGTCTTTATACGGCGCAAAACCAACAAAGAGTGCATGATCACGTAATTTTTTTGCTATGGTTTCTTCGTCATATTCGGCATCCTGCGCAATACCAAACACCTGAGCTGTGCCGGTTTTGCCGGCCATTTTAAAGTCCAGACCATAAGCGGTATTCCTGGCTGTGCCTCTTAGGCCATGAAGCACACTAACCATTCCCTTAATTGAATGTCGCCAGTTAACTTCACGCCTAAGTTTTATGGGCTCCCTTGGTGGCCAGGCAATGGTTATTTTTTCTTCACTGCCGGGCTCCTCAATTGCCGATAATAAATGTGGTGAATACACTTTGCCGCGCATACTAAGTATTGAGGTCGCACTGGCCAGCTGTAACGGTGTTGTTAACATATAACCCTGACCAATACCGGTAATGAGTGTTTCACCTGGGAACCATATCTTATTTTTGACGCGTTTTTTCCATTCTCTTGACGGCAATAAACCAGCACGCTCACCTAATAAATCAACACCTGTTTTTTCACCGAAACCAAACTTGTGTAAAAACTCATGAATACGATTAATCCCCATACGATAAGCCAGCTCGTAATAATAAACATCACAGGACTCAGCAATTGACTTATCAAGATCAACCATACCATGCCCTGTTTTTTTCCAGTCACGGTATTTTCGTTCTTCGTTTGGTAACAGATAATGCCCGGTGCAGTTAATTTGCTCTTTATGACCAATAGATTTAGTTTCCAGCCCACCTAAACCAACAAAAGGTTTAACTGTTGAACCTGGTGGGTACTGACCCATAATTGAGCGATTAAACAGGGGGCGATCAGGCGAGTCTCGAAGACGCTTATAATCTTTATGACTGATACCATGTACAAATAAGTTCGGATCAAATGAAGGCAAGCTAACCATTGCCAAAATTTCACCGGTATGGGGTTTCATTACAACCACAGAACCGTTGTAACCTTTCAGGGCCTTTTCTGCGACCTGCTGAATTTGCGCATCAAGGGTTAACCAGAGGTTGTTTCCCGGTACCGGGGGTATTTTATCCAGTACGCGTAACTCTCGCCCCTGAACGTTAACTTCAATATTTTGATAACCGACCAGGCCATGCAACTGATCTTCATAATAGCGCTCAAGTCCATTCTTACCAATATGGGTTGTGCCCTTATAATTTGTTTCATCTATTCGTTTTAATTCATTTTCATCTATTCGTCCAACATACCCCACTACATGGGCCATGCTCTTTGCCAAAGGATAAAATCGGCCAAGTCGGGCTTTGACTTCTACCCCCGGAAATCGATGACGATTAACCGCAAGTTTTGCGACTTCTTCTTCAGATAATTTAGTTCGTAAAGGCACTCCTTCAAATTTACGACTACGCTTTAACAAGCGACCAAATCGTTTCAAGGTATCTTCGTCTAAAACCACAATTTCGCCAAGATCATGCAGTGTGCCCTGCATATCTTCTATTTGTTCAGGAATTAGCTCTAACTGATAAGAAGGGCGGTTCTCTGCAAGAACAACCCCATTTCTGTCATAAATTAAACCGCGATTGGGAACTAATGGTGATAGGCGAACCCGGTTATTTTCTGACAATGAAGAAAAATGACTAAACTCAAAAAATTGCAAATATACAAGGCGAGATAACAGCACAAATAATATTAAGACGCAGAAAACCGCCGCCACAAGAGCCCGTCGCTTAAACAGCATCGTCTCTAACGTATGGTTTTTAATTACTGCACGACGTAACATTTATTGAGCAACTGAGCCTTGTATATTCACTGTTTTAATACTCAGCCTGACGTGCGGTTATAACGCTCGATACTCGTGAGTATTTCTTCATGGGCACGATCAACGCCAACCCAGTTTTCAACTTTCACCCATTTACCGGTTTCAAGCGCTTTATATTGCTCAAAGAAATGAGTAATCTGATTCAGCGTATCATCATGTAGATCTTTAGGTGACAGTACATCGTCATATAACTTGGTTAACTGACTTACGGGCACAGCCAGTACTTTATGGTCTTCACCCGCTTCGTCGGCCATTTCTAACATACCCACCGGGCGACAACGAATAACCGAGCCAGAAATCAAAGGAACAGGAGTTACAACCAGTACGTCTACCGGGTCACCATCTTCTGAAAGAGTGTGCGGCAAAAAGCCATAATTACAGGGATAAAACATCGCAGTGCCCATGAAACGGTCCACCATCAGGGTGCCACTGTCTTTTTCTACTTCATATTTTACGGGAGAGCCGTGAGACGGGATTTCAATAACTACATTGATATCCCGTGGAACATCTTCTCCTAAGGGGAGATTGTCAAGATTCATATATTTATTACCTTATGATTTTGGCTCAAGTGAACTAAATTTCTATTAATTCAGGATTATATCAAGAAGCTGCACCAGAGAATACTCGACTTATTCTGTGCATTGATTACAATCCTTTGCTATTGCCAATAATAATCCTGAAAAACCTGTAACAGGGGGGGAGAAAAGGATATGAGACTCGTACTTTTAGGGGCACCCGGCTCCGGTAAAGGCACACAAGCCAAACTATTAGTTGATAAATTAAATATTCCACAGATTTCTACTGGAGACTTACTACGCGCTGCGGTAGAAGCCCAAACCCCATTAGGCAGGCAGGCAAAAACCATTATGGATGCTGGTCAGCTGGTGCCCAATGACATTGTACTGGGCATGATACGTGAGCGCCTGAGCAGTCCGGACGCATTAAACGGTTTTATTCTTGACGGTTTCCCTCGCAATGTAGAGCAAGCCCAGGCATTAGATGAATTGCTTAGTGGGTTGTTTATGCCTATTCAAAAGTCAGTATTAATCGATGTGGATTTTGATATTTTGATGCAACGCCTTACCGGCAGACTAACCTGTGAGGATTGTGGCGAAGTATTTAATATATTCACAAACCCACCGGCACTTGATGAAGAGTGCGATAAATGTGGCGGCAAACTGCATCACCGCTCAGATGACAATGAAGAAACCATTGGTAAACGTTTACGTGTATATGAAACACAGACAAAACCTGTGGGCGAATTTTACAAAAGCCAGGGCAAACTTTCTATTGTCGAAGGCAAAGGTGATATAAAAGATATCTTTTCTGCCATGCAAATAGCCTTAAAGAGTGCCCGTCCGGCTACCAGCATGAATATAGCTGCAGCCAAACCAGCTGCAGAGGCCAGCAAAAACACAAGCGAACAAGCCGTAACGACAACTGCTCCTACACCTGAATCCACTCCCGTAGAGGCGGCCCCTAAGCCTAAGCCAGTTACTGAAAAAGCAGCTACTGAGAAAACGCCCTCGGTGAACGCTAACACGGAGAATTCAGCTACTGAAAAAGCGGCAAATAAACACGTTACCGCTAAACCTGAAAAGAGCCCGGACAAAAAACAGTCTGTAAAAAAAGCCGCTGCTAAAAAATCACCGGCCAAAAAGAAAACCGCTGAGAAAACTGCCACAACAAAACCAACCGCTAAAAAGAAGCCGGTTACAAAAAAAGCCAAATCAGCGTCAAAAGCCACGGCTCGGAAAAAGCCTGTCGCTAAAAAGAAAGTTGTTAAACCTGTTGATGCACGCGATGAGCTTAAGCAACTTAAAGAAGAGCTTAAACAACTGAATACTGAAATCCGCCAAACTGAAAAGCGAAATAACACACTTATCAATATAGAACTGGGTAAGGACCTTATTCGCAAACAGTATTCTGCAAAGCTACAGAGTGATATGACAAAAATACTTAAGAAAATTAAGTAACTGTTGTCCCGTTGGTGGCTTTTCTAACTATTGAAACGGAATTTCCCTTTTAATAACACCATTATGTGATTTTTTAATAAAGGCCGCTTTTAGCGGCCTTTATTAATTATGTAAATATATTCGACAGGTTTTTTTTTGCATCTTGTTGTTTTTAAATAAAAAAACAACTTATCCTCACTCCCGGGAAATAAGTGTAAACTAATTCGTCACTTTAGATTATCGACGTAACTCTTTGTTTATTATACAAATAAAAAACAAAACAACAAATAAAACCAAAGCAGTATTTACACTTTATCGTTAAAGTCGCCATCCTGTTTTTATAAGTTATTGTTTCATAAATACTTATTAAAACTGGAACAATCTATGCTTTAACTAACCCTTACCTGCTTTATAAACAAAACACTCGTTCAGATTAGCAGTATTATAAATGATAAAAAACACGGAAGAGGCGATCTGTGGAATATACTTCAGACGACTTACATAAACGGAGACACGCGATTTATTTATAACTTTGTTAATGGATGTTTATTATGTGGTCAAACACTAATCCGGCTTCAGCTGTAGCCCTGTACCTAATTCTCACAATGTTTCACGCTCAAGCTAGCGCTGAGATAACTACTCAAACTACAGAATTAAATTCTACGACTTCGGGCACCAGCCAGTCGAACCCGCAGATCATGTATCAACAGGCCCTGAATTATTTATTAGGCCGAAATAACACCGTGAAATCTGCCGAGAAAGCAGCTGGCATCTTTAAAACCCTCGCTGAACAAAACTGGAGCTCCGCCCAGCATATGCTTGGAAATATGTACTTACGTGGAAAAGGCGTAGAAAAGAACGATTTACTCGCATACAAATGGCTAAGCCTGGCATCCAAAAACAATATGCAGCTCGCATCAGTCATTCACAATAAGCGTCGTCAGTTATACGAAAACTTACAAAGTAACTTATCGATTCAATCACTTAATAAAGTTGAGTTATGGATTACTGAATGGAAACCGAGTCAGGCCCATATACAATTAAACTAGTGCATTAAGCCAGTGATAAAACCAGTGCAATTAAGCAAATCAAACCCAGACGACATAACAGGGCGCCTGTTGCAGGCACCCTTTTTTAACATTTAATTATGAGCTTTGCTCAGTTTCTGTCTGCGCAGCATCTATCTCTGCTTTAACTTTTTCCATATCCAGCTCTTTAACCTGCTCGATAACTTGCTCAAGACCAGCAGCTGGCAACATACCCGCCTCGGAAAACAGTACAACCTGCTCGCGGAAAATCATTAATGTAGGAATCGAACGAATCTGAAAGTGCGCAGCTATTGCCTGCTCATCTTCAGTATTAACCTTAGCAAAGACGATATCAGGATGCTTTTCTGAAACTTCCTCATAGATCGGGCCAAAAGACTTACAAGGACCACACCAGGGCGCCCAAAAATCAATGATTACAATATCATTTTCAACTACAGTTTTTTCCAGCGTTTCTTCGGTTAATTCAACAGTTGCCACAGGCTTATCTCCAATTTAGGTAGTGAGGGGGAGGATGAAACCCGGAACTGCAATCACTAAAGCCGCAATCTCTCGATCTGTTCACCCGAATCCAGTTATGAAATATTAACATTAACTTATATTTGGGTCGAGCCGCATTATTCAAGTAAATTCTGTGTTTTTTCAGGCAAAGTAACCTTTAATTACAATTAACACACAAAGAAGTCACGCCACATGCCTAAAAACAAGCCGAATTTAACACTGGTTATCGACCAGGGCTCTCACGCAAGCCGTATAGCGCTGTTTACAGAAACCGGCGAATTAAATTACTTAAAATCCTGCAGCATTTCAACAAACAACCCTGAAAGATCTTTTTATGAGCAGGATGCAAATGAAATCCTTAAATCAATTGAAACCCTGTTAAACGACCTTCCGAAAGAACTGATACAAAAAATAAGAACAGCTGGTTTATGTACTCAACGCTCAACCATAGTTGCATGGAATAAATACAATGGATCTACCCTTTCACCTGCAATAAGCTGGCGCGACACCCGAGCACAGACCTTAATAAACAAACTCTCAGCATTTTCATCCCGTATCAGAGGAACAACAGGCCTTCCCCTTTCAGCTCATTACTCAGCAGGTAAAATACATTGGTTATTACAAAATAATGAATCTGTAAAACAGGCATACAAAAAAGGTGAGTTATGCATTTCTCCACTTGTCAGTTACTTACTATTTCATTTACTAAAGGAGAAAAGCTGCGTAATTGATCATAGTAATGCCCAGCGTTGTCAGTTGTTTGATATAAAAGAGCTCAGTTGGTCAGATGATCTTTTACATATTTTTCAAATCGATAAAAACGTATTACCAGACTGCACTCCGGTCATTCATAATTATGGAGAGCTGAAAAACATCAACACACCACTAACCGCCGCCTGTGGAGATCAAAACGGTGTTTTATATGCTTACCCCCCCCTTCAAGAAAATAACACACTTGTTAATATTGGTACCGGCGCCTTTATTTTATCAACGTCAAAAGAGAGCAATAGCAACAACCCCAAATTACTGCACACACTTACCATCAGCCAAAATAATAAAGCTACATTTGTCACTGAAGGCACAGTTAACGGAGCGGGTTCAGCATTAAGCTGGGAACAAAATAGAGAACCCTGTGATGACATTTATAATCAATTACCAATATGGCTAGAGCAAATTGAATTACCTCCCATTTTTATTAATAGCATTTCCCGACTAGGTTCACCCTGGTGGTGTGATGCGGGCAAGCCTGAGTTTCTATTAAAAAGCAAAACGGGAAATAAAGCCTGCACTCAAGGGGATAGATATGTCGCAATCATAGAAAGTATTGTTTTCTTAATTTTCAAAAACATTCAGCACCTGGCCACACCCCCAGACACACTTTTCATCAGCGGTGGCCTGGCTCAACTAGATAACCTATGCCAGAAACTAGCCGATTTATCTAACGCTAAAGTACTACGATTTACAGAAAGTGAAGCGACAGCCAGAGGCTGCGCATGGCTTGCAAATCAGGCATTAGAAAACAATAACTTAAAGTGGAAAACTCTGGAAATCTCTCAGGAGTTTTTAAGCTCAAATAAAACAACCCGGCAGACAGCGCTTAACGACCGATATCAACAGTTTGTCGGAGAGTTAAACAAGCGCTGCAGTAGAGACTAGACTTAAGTTGAAGGGCTTCTCTATTAAAAAATGGAGATACGCTAAACAACCGTTAATGATTTGAGTTGAATAATGGCTATACCACACCTTGTTGCGCACCGCGGGCTTATGGAGACATATCCGGAAAACACTCTGGTTTCACTGGAATCAGCTTTGTTAAGTGGCGCTGATTATATTGAGTTTGATGTTCAATGCACCGCTGATGGCCAATTAGTTGTATTTCACGATACAGAACTCATGCGCACTACGGGAATAAAGGGAAACCTGTTTGAAATGAGCTATGACGAGCTCAAAAACATACGCGCACACGAACCTGAGCGATTCTCTCTTGCTTTTTTCAACCAGCATATTCCACTGTTAAGTGAGGTTGTTCAGTTACTGCAAAAATATCCTCGAGCAACTGCTTTTGTAGAGATTAAAGAAGAAACTTTAGAGCAATATGGTACTCGGCAAATTATGCCGGACATGTTAAAAATACTGGATATAATTCATGCACAGTGCGTCATTATTTCATTCGATAAAAGCGCAATTGAATTCACTAAAAACAACAGTGACTTTCTGACTGGCTGGGTATTACATAAATACGATGATGCCAGCCATGAAACAGCAAAAACGTTGAAACCCGATTACTTAATTGCTAACCATCGTAAAATCCCAAAAAATTCCGACCCATGGCCCGGCAACTGGCACTGGATGGTTTACGATATCACCGACCCAGAACTAGCGCTACATTATGCCAGCCACAACATTCCTCTAATTGAAACAAGGGATGTTAGCAGCATGTTAGAACACCCCATACTCGCATTAAACTTATCAACTAACTCATTAAATTACTAAGCATCACACATGAAACGGATTTTCATTGTTAACTTTACTTATATTAATTAAATAATGCCTGAATCAATCTATGACATAGTCGTTATAGGCGCAGGTATTCAAGGCGCCGGTGTTGCACAGGCAGCTGCTGCTTGCGGATATAAAACACTCGTTATTGAAAAATTTCCACAGGCCGGCCTCGGCACCTCCTGCAAATCAAGCAAGCTAATTCACGGCGGCCTAAGATACTTAGAGAGCGGACAATTTAAACTTGTATATGAATGCCTAAGGGAAAGAAAGCGCCTGTTGAGAAATGCACCCGGCCTTGTTAAATTAATACCTTTTTATATTCCAGTCTACTCAAATAGCATTCGCCCCGCCTGGTTAATCTGGCTGGGCTTATCAATTTATTCATTGTTTAGCTTAAAAAAATTCTCAATTGTTAATAAAAAAGAATGGAAATCTCTGGACGGTCTTGAGTTAAAAAATTTAAAATGCATTTACAAATATTTCGACGCTCAAACAGATGACAAAAAATTAACTCAAGCCGTAATTGACTCAGCCGAAAAGCTCGGTGCAGATATTTTATATAGTACAAATTTCTCAAAATCATATATTCAGAAAAACAAACATATCGTAACCTATACAAAAAACAAAAAAGAACACACTACTACTTGTCTCTGTATAGTAAATTGCACCGGCCCCTGGGTCATCTCAACACAAGAAAAAATAAAGCCTTTACTAAAAACACCGAACATTGATCTTATAGCTGGCACTCACATCATCGTTGACAACCCTGTAAACAAGGGCGTGTATTATATAGAAGCAGTAGACAGGCGTGCAGTTTTTGTTATGCCATGGAAAGAGCAACAAACACTAATTGGGACAACAGAAAGACCCCACTCAGGTAATGCAGATAATATCATGCCAACCGAAAGTGAAAGACTGTATCTGCTAGAAACATATAACCGCCACTTTAACACGAAGCTTACAATAGATAATATAATCGATTCCTTTGCTGGACTGAGGATATTACCTGGAAACAATAAATCTGCATTTAATAAATCAAGAGAAAGTCTAATCATAAATAACGCCAGATCACCGGGACTAGTTACCCTGATTGGAGGCAAGCTAACGTCTTATCGAGCAAGCGCTGAAGAGGTTTTAATTAAGATAAAAAAAATAATTGGGCCACCTAAAAACTATAAATCCTGTGACACCCGAAACACTAAACTATAGAAAAATTAAAATACATCTTTGTACTGCAATCTAATATCAAAAAACCGATCCATATTATCAAAAAATATTTTTACAAGACCGGGATCAAAATGTTTTCCTGACTGCTCTTTTAATAACTCAAAAATTTTTTCATCTTCCCAGGACTTCTTGTAACATCTATCCGAGCCTAGCGCATCAAACACATCTGCCAGGGCCGTTATGCGCCCATAGATATGGATACCATTATTACTGGTCGCTTTAGGGTAACCACTACCATCCCATTTCTCATGGTGCTCCAGCGCAATGATAGCAGCAGTACGCATAAGCGGGCGATCACTATGCTTTAACATTTCATAACCGATTTCAGCATGTGTTTTCATTATTTCAAACTCATCTACGGTTAGGCGCCCCTTTTTATTTAGAATTGCATCCGGAATTCCAACCTTTCCAATGTCATGCATAGGAGAAGCCATAGCGATCATATCCGCTTCGAGATCATTTAAGCCAGACAGACTAGCAAGTAATCTTGAATATTCTGCCACTCGTTTCACATGCAAACCCGTTTCTTTCGAACGAGTTTCACCAATAGAGCCCATGGTAAAAATAACTTCTTTCTGAGTTTCAATTATTTCCTTATTAAGTATTTTTAACTCTGCTAAAGCATTATCAATAACAACTTGCTGTGAATCTTCAAATTCTTTCAATTTTAAGTGCGTCTTAATTCTAGCCATTAACTCCGGCGCTTTAAATGGCTTAGTTACATAATCCTGCCCACCTGCCTCAAAAGCTTCTAGCAAACTGTCCTCATCCGTTTTTGCCGTGATAAAAATAATGGGAACCTCATTGGAAAATCGTCTTTTCTTGATTTCCCTGCATACTTCATAACCATCCATTTCAGGCATCATTACGTCTAACAAAACAAGATCGAAATCAGTTTCTTCTACCTGATCCAACGCCTGATTGCCATTGGTAGCATAAGATATATCATATTCTTCATCGCCTAATAAATTAGCTATAACCTGAATATTTTTTGGCACATCATCAACAATTAATATTTTAAATCTTTTTGGCATATTGCCTTTCCTTTAATGCGAACCCAGCTTTTTAATACCCGTCAAAATTTTACCTATTATTTTTTGTGTTTCTTCTATATCAAATGACTGATTAGCCTGTTTTATGTTCTCAACCATTTCATCAAGTCCCTTTAGTTTAAATTGACTAGCTAAACTTTTAAGCTCATCAAGCAATTGATCAAGCCCACTAAAATTACCACCAACCCTGGCTTTTTCCAGAGGCCGCTGATACTTCATAAGCTCTATAATTAAGGGTTGATCCGCCGACTTCATTTCCTCATAATACAAAGAAACATGATCAACCTCTCCTTTACTTTTATTTTTAACAACCTCAGATTCAATAAATTTTGTGAGAGAACTTATTAGTGTTTTTCTATTAAGCGGCTTATATAAGACCATATCAAACAAAGATTTTTTCTTCTCGGAATTACTGTCTTCTACCACCGACGCTGTAATTGCAATTATTGTTGTATGGCTTATTTGAGGGTCATTTTTTATGATTTCTGTTGCCTGAATCCCACTCATAACTGGCATTCTAATATCCATTAACACAACATCCGGCTTTTCTTTTTTCACCAACTCTATCGCTGACTGACCATCTTCTGCTGTTATTAATTGAAAAGGTTGCTTAGCCAGGTATTCACAAATTAACTCACGATTTAATTCTATATCGTCAACCACCAATATTTTGGCGGGTTTAAAATGGACTTTATCTGGTCGACTTAAAACATTTCCATGCGTCCTTTTATCTATAATTTCAGGACTTCGAATAACCAGCTCAAAAACACTACCATTACCAGGCTCACTTTCTAACTTTATTTCCGCACCTAGCTTTTCGGCAAGTCGAGCACTAATTGCCAAACCTAACCCGGCACCTCCAAACTCTCTTGTACTTTGATTATCCTGTTGTTCAAAAATATTAAATATGTTCTGGTGGTCTTGCGAACGCACACCTATCCCTGTGTCTTCAACTTTTATCATCAAACTATAAAACAAATCATCATCTAACTCTCGTTGATAACTTGCATATATATTTACCTCACCTTTATGGGTAAATTTAATCGCGTTATTCAACAGGTTGAACAAAATCTGTCTTAATCTTATTTCATCGGACATAATTCCTCGAGGAACCGTGTCATCAATATACAGATTCAGATCCAGACCCTTTTCTTTTGCAGATATGGAAAAAACCTGATATATATCCTTTAACAATTGTTTAATATATACGCGGTCAAAATTGATATTCATTTTACCCGCTTCAATCTGTGACAAATCTAAGATGTCATTTATTAAACTTAAAAGATTTCGACTTCCAGATTGTATAGACTCAACATATCCTTTTTGTTTTATATTCAAATCACTTGTCGCCAACAGGTCAGTAAAACCTATTACCGCATTCATTGGCGTTCGTATTTCATGACTCATATTTGCTAAAAATAAACTTTTTGAATAATTGGCTGCTTCAGCTTTTTCTTTTGATACTTCAAGTGCCATATTAATTTCTTTTAGCTCTCTCGTTCTTTCACTTACCTTTGTCTCCAGGGCGTCATTTGCTTGCTGCAGGTTTTTTTGCGCCTGCTTTCTTTCTGTAATATCTCGCACAGACGCAAGAATTAGTTCAACTCCTTCAATATTCACATAACCAAGACTTATCTCAACTGGAAAGGAGTCATTATTTTTTTTGAGATGTTCACTTTCCACTATTATATGTCGCTCGTCTTTAAGCCTTACCAAAAGTTCGACGAGCTTTTCTCTATCTTGATAATTACTATCGACCTGTGCAATTGTCATGCTTAATAATTCGTTTCTTGTGTAGCCTAATGACCTACATGCCGCATTATTAACATCTATAAATTCTGAATTTTCACCAATAATATAAAGCGCGTCAGTCGATTGCTCCACCACTTCCCTGAACTTGTTTTCACTTTCTATTAACTTATTGTTTCTTTTTTGCAGCTGCTCCAACATCTCATTAAAACCATCAGTCAATATACCTATTTCATCATTACTTTCTTTCTCTGCTCGTAAATTATAATTCTGCTGTTTTGTTATTTTTAATGCTGTTTCTGTGAGATGTACTATTGGTTCTGAAATTATTTTCTGTAATTTTGAAGCCAGCACATATGCAATCAGACCGCCAATAATTACTATAAACACAAGGCCAATTACCGAATTAATTACAAACCCTTTAATTAAACTGTCATCTGATTCAAGATAAATATATCCGATTAGCTCACCATCTATATAAATATCTTTCAGCGCACTAAAAGTACTGCTAGTTTCTATTTCTTTTTTTAATTGACTAAATTCAATACCTCTGTCTATTCCATCCCTTGAGTGCTCCACAAAAACCTCATGCTGCTTGTTATACAGTACCGCTCTTATAATTTGCTTCTTAGACTTCAATGCGGCGAGTGAAATTGCAGCACCTTCAGCATCATTAAAAACAAGATAAACCGATGAAGTTTCGGCGACAATATCTGCCAAAACCTGTAAGTCTATCTTTTGCATTTTATTAAGATTTATAAATTCATTTAGTAAAATACTTGAGCCAACTGTTCCAAGCCCAATTAAGCTTACAGCCATAATTATAGCCATCAATTTCTGCTTAATGGTTCTCGGCTTGAACAATCGTTTAATGGATGTAATTAGTTCAGACATGTTCCCTTAATACTAAAATTATCATGTTTCTATAAATTGTGATTATCCATATGAGTATAGGCTATTAATTATTTCCCGCTTCCTCTACAATCCTCTAAATTTTTAAAATAGGTGGTAAAAATGTCTTCACTACAGGCTTTAATATTTGATGTCGATGGAACCCTCGCAGATACCGAACGCGATGGACACCGGATTGCATTTAATCAGGCATTTGAACAAGCAGGGCTTGACTGGAACTGGTCTGCACAGCTATACGGACAACTACTTGCGGTCACTGGCGGTAAAGAGCGCATGGCTTACTATCTTGAAAAATTTAATACTGATTTCCCAACCGACAGCACTACTCCGCAAATGATTAAGGAGCTTCACGCTTCTAAAACCGAACATTACACTGAACTCTTATCTACTGGCGCGATACCACTTAGACCGGGTGTTAAACGTCTGATACATGAAGCCAGGGAAAATGATATGCGCATTGCTATATCAACTACAACCACCCCCGCCAATGTAACCGCTCTGTTAGAGCACGCCTTAGAGAAAGGCTCTACTGACTGGTTTGAGGTCATTGCTGCTGGTGATATCGTTCCTGCTAAAAAGCCTGCTGCTGACATCTATATATGGGCACTACAGCAGCTAAATTTAGATGCAAAGGATTGTCTTGCATTTGAGGACTCTATAAATGGGGTTAAATCTTCTCTGGGAGCCAACCTTAAAACAATTATTACCATAAACGACTATACAAAAGGTGATGATTTCGGTGGTGCGTCTCTTGTACTAGATCAAATGGGTGAACCTGACAGCCCTTTTACGACTTTGGCAGGCGATGATCATGGCGCTAATTATCTAAATCTTGATCTACTTAATAAAATACACGCAACATAAACGGGAAGCTGAGTATGTGGGCACAATATGAAATTCTATTACCTGCCAGGCAAAGAGGTTTTCACTTAATTACCACTGAAGTCTTATCTCAGTTAACTGCACTTAAATCGACTGAAATAGGCTCGCTTCACCTGTTTATTAAACATACATCTGCCTCATTAGCTATTAATGAAAATGCTGACCCTTCCGTTAGAAAGGACCTGGAAAGCCATTTTAATCATTTTGTTCCTGAAAGAGCTGATTACTACCAGCATACCGACGAAGGGGATGATGTACGGGTTATATAACGCCCTAAAACTGCATATTGTTATATAACCTTGATATGGACAGTAAATAAACCTGAAATATGAGTGTCAGTCTATAATCTGTATTTTTTCAATAGCCGGTCAGAGGATCGCTTCAAGGCTTGCGACCAACCACGTTCAAAATCATTGTATTCATGACTCCCTGACTTATAGGGGTTGATGTATTTACCCTTATTCTTACTGAAACTCTTCATGCCTTCTTTAATACACATATTCATAGTTAGACCCCAATAATCATAGAAGGCCATTGCCTTGTTAAGTTGAATAATGAGTAAATGCCATATATTCTTGTTACGCTTAATTTAAAATAAAAGACGTAACGCCTTCAAGCAGGAGTTTTTATGAAAAAAGCGTTACCTGATCAAAAAGAAGCATTCATAATTGAAAGGCAGGGCAAAGTTCTGGTCTGGGATTGCTTTGCTGATGAAATAGTGCAGGCCGTAAATAAACACTTAATAAAGAAACAGGTAAACACGTCCTCGGATGAGTATATTGTTTACCAGAAATTATTTGAATGGATGAGTCGATATCTCAAAGAGGGTATAACTGATGAATTTTTGAATGATTTGAATGACGCCATACATAAAATTCGCTACTCGAAATACATACTTCCCCTTGACCTTCTTCCATCAGAAAATGGATTCCCTCAAAACGCATATATTGCAAAATACGATAAAATCCCGAATCCAGAAGCATATGCAGCTGATGATTTCTCTAAACTTCTGACTAGTGGGGAGCTAAAACGACTAAAGCACTGTCAAATGGAAGGTTGTGGTAATTTTTTTTTAGGACCACCACAAGCAAGGTGGTGCTCTAAAGCTTGTGGATCTAAATTTCGAGTACGCGAAAAGCGTAAGCGAGATTCATCGTGATTATTTAACCCTTTCAATCAATACCGACTATTGGCTTTTGGTCAATAACTGACTCTAAGTAGTCTAAATCCCCTTGATACAGCGGGAGTGCTTGCCTTTTATGCAGCCATAACAGCCAATACCGCCCAAATACTTCATCAGAGCGTTTATTTTGACCTGCCACCGAAGAGTAACTAATACTGTGTCAACAACTCCTGCCACACCTCTTATTCTTATCTAATAAAGTCGAAAACTAGATACTACCAATTTATGCATGTTTGCAGAAATGCCTATTTCTAACTCATATACTAATGTCGAAAACTAAAGCAGACCTTCGTGTAGTGTCACTGTAGGTCGCCTATCAATCATAAGCAGTCATTTAGGTTGTATTAATAACTGAAAAAAATGGGCATTCCAGAACGCCTTACTTAGGTGGCAGTAATTCAGTAGTAAAGCTGAATTATTTCTCTGATTAAAGATATCCGTTAAAACTAGG
>Ga0316204_10000534_pt1 | contig 138626 bp, 120 predicted proteins | sample 6monrhotite_MG_2_FD_205661 | JGI IMG/M metagenome (GOLD analysis project Ga0316204, IMG submission 205661) | Microbial mat bacterial communities from mineral coupon in-situ incubated in ocean water Damariscotta River, Maine, United States -... | ecosystem: Environmental > Aquatic > Marine >... | reverse complement strand
GATCCGCTCAAGATGCTCCGATAAACTGAAAAGGCCCTGTGGATCCATTATTCAACTCCATTCTCCTCAATGGAGACAGTGAATCATAAAACGGCCAATTCTGCGAGGTTAATGCGGGTGCCCAGCTCTTCAAGACATATGTGGAAACCCAACTGATGCCGAACCCTGAAGCCGGGAGACATCGTGATCCTGGATCATCTCTCCAGCCATAAAAGCGCCGAAGCCGCCGAGATGTTGAAATCCATCGGCGCATGGTTCCTGTTCCTGCCGCCATACAGCCCGGACCTCAACCCAATCGAATTGGCATTCTCCAAACTCAAGACATTGATCCGAAAGGCCGCAGCAAGAAGTTACGATGAACTCTGGAAGGCTGTCGACACTGTTGTGACCTCTTTTCAGAGCAGGAATGCCTAAACTACTTCGCCGCCGCTGGATATGAGGATAATTAAATACGATACGCTCTAGAGGAACTGGCGACGCTTTATTCCCTTAATGCAACCGGCTTGCTTCCGGCGGATGATCGGCCGGAAGCCACGCGTCGGGCGAAAGTACTGCATGAAACCTACTGCGCGGGCTGTCACGATGTCCCTGATCTGGGTGTTCGACGTCCGGCATGGAACTTGTTTCAATTGGCTCGCAATGTATCCCCGGCAGAATTGGCCGCACGCCTCGTCATTGGTGTGCGGGGCGATGGGTTGACAGGTCTTTCCAATCCGCTCCGGGATGCGGAAATTTCAGTGCTGATTGCGTTTTATCGCAGGGGGCCGGATAACATCGGCCGGCAATAAATTCTGTATCCCGCCGGGTCGTCGACCGCCGGTTTCGCTTTTGGTTCAACGGGTGAGGGTTGCAGGAGCTGTTCGCCAGACAGCATGCCGACTGGTTAGCTGTTTTTCTCAAGCAACCTGGCCCGCTGCCCAGCCGGATGACCAGGCCCACTGGAAATTGTAACCGCCCAGGTGTCCGGTGACGTCGAGAACCTCACCAATGAAATAAAGGCCGGGTACGTCATTACATTCAAAGGTTTTTGACGACAGCGCCTTGGTATCGATGCCACCGGCGGTCACTTCTGCGGTGCGGAACCCTTCGCTGCCGTCGGGCCGAACACACCAGCGGTTAACCATCTCACCGACAAGGTGCAGGTGTTTGTTTGACAGATCGGCCAAGAGGCCGGCGCAGGCGGCGGCGTTCTCTACGTATTCGGCGATGCGATTGGGCAGAAAGGTTGACAACGCCGTGTGCAGGGCCTGTTTGGGGTGATCGGACCGGGCTTGTTTTAGAATCTCAAACACATCTCGCCCGGGTGCCATGTCGATGGTGATCTGATCGCCGGCAGTCCAATAAGAGGAGATTTGCAGAACTGCCGGGCCGCTCAGGCCCCGGTGGGTAAACAGCAGGGCTTCAGAAAATCCGGTTTTATTGCAGGTCACCGTGACATCGAGTGAAACCCCGGCCAGGGCTTTTAGTTTTCTGAGCAGGTTTCCTTCAAAGATCAGCGGCACCAGCGCCGGGCGTGGATTGATTATATTCAGGCCAAACCGTTGGGCAACGTCGTAGCCAAACCCGGTCGCCCCCATTTTCGGGATCGATTTGCCACCGCAGGCAATGACCAGCGATTTGGCCCGGTAGGTGCCAAAATTGCTGATGACACTGTATTGATCGGTTTTCTGAATTTTCGAGATGTCGCATTCTGTGATGATTTGTACACCATGGGCACCGCAAAGACTCATCAGCATATCGATGATTTGTCTGGAAGAGCCGTCACAGAACAGTTGCCCGAGGGTTTTCTCGTGATGGGCGATCTGATGGGCGTCAATCAGGGCGATGAAATCGTGTTGAGTATACCGCCGCAGCGCCGACAGGCAGAAGCGCGGGTTGTCAGAGAGGAAGTTTTCCGCCTTGATGGCAAGGTTGGTAAAATTGCACCGCCCGCCGCCGGAAATTCTGATTTTTTCAGCCGCCTTGGTTGCACGTTCCAGCACCAGAACACGACGGCCCCGCTTGCCACATTCGATGGCACACATGAGGCCGGCGGCGCCGGCACCAATGATGATAACGTCTGGGTCAATCGTCATCGAGATCAGGAGCTCTTTCTTGACGGCGGTTTTTCGTCATCAAGCGCCATGCGAAGTTTAAGCTCTGTTGGTGCAAACAGGCGTAGGTCCGGGATGAAGTTTTCTTTACGCAGGTGCCTTGCGTGGGATTTGTCGACCGGGCCGACAAACATCAGGCGATGAGAAACGCTGTAGCGGGCATGCCTGATACCAAACACTTTTTGTAACACATAGAAAGTCAGGTAATGATTATCGACAATGGCGCGGACCGGACGTTCCGAGCGCAGAACAACAAGAATCAGGTCAAGATCAAACAGCTTGTCATTGTTGACCGGTGAATGGCGTTCCGGGCCATCAGAAAAAACAAAGTCATAAGGCCGGTCAGGAATTTCCGTGTAGCGCACGCCGCGAAACAGTTTATAGGTGCCATCTATCTTCGGGCTGTGGCGGATATCGACAATCGGCAGCAGATCGGAAGGCAGGTTTTCGACGGCCGTCTGATGCCAGCCAAGGTCTTCCTCCATGGAGGTGATACGCCCGGTTTGTCCTCCTTCCGCCTCGTTGGCGCGGAGCGCATGGGCCAGCACGACCGTTGACAACCCGGTGCCGAATTCCAGGATTTCCCGCGGTTTGTAGGTTCGGACATGTTCATACAGGGTCAGGAAATCCGACATCGACGCGCCGGTCACATCGGAGCCCCTGGTGTAATCCATCATGGCCGACCACAGGTGCGGCATGCTTCGCAAGACGCGTTCGGCCCGTGCATTTCGCCATGTCACCAATTTTTCGATGAAGGCGGCGCGCAATCGGATGAGCGGGTTGAATCCGCGTGTATCAAGTGGGGGAAGAGGAATCGTATTGTTCCTTCTGGCAGTGGCGAGAATTTCTGTACGGCGCAACCTAGCTGACCCTGCAATTCATGAAAAGAGGCCTTGCATGACTTCGTTTCACGATTAAGTACCAAGGGCAATCATTGTAGAACTGGAAGTGCTTATGCGTGCGGCCGCTCGAATCGTTGACATGGTTAGTGGTTTCACGAAAAATCCGGACTACAAAGTTGATCTGGAACCGGCGGGACGCCGCATACGGGTAGAATTTAACGGCGTCGTGATTGCACAAAGCGACAATGCGCTGCTGCTGCGCGAAACCCGTCACACACCCGCCTATTATTTCCCGATTGATGACGTCCGGATGGACCTGATGGCAGAATCCAGCCATCACACCCACTGTCCTTTTAAGGGCAATGCCACGTACTGGACACTGAAAGTGGGTGACAAGGAACTGACAAATGTGATGTGGGGTTACAAAGAGCCTTTTCCGGAAGTCGCCGATGTGGCCGGCCATACGTCTTTTTACTGGGATCGCATGGATGCCTGGTTTGAAAACGACGTGCAGGTCTTTCAACAGGAAAAAATAGGCCAATCCTATGCGTTGAACCCGCTTGTTGACTGGCTGTTGCGAGAAGCCTGGGATGCCACGACGACCCGCGAACTGGTGTCCCGTTTTGCCTGCGAACTCAATCGTCATGGCGCGTCAGTCTCGCGCCTGAATGTCATTATACAGACGCTGCATCCCCTGTTGATGGCCAATGGGTATCGCTGGCGCCGCGATACCGGGGCGGTAGACCGTTTTGATGCCGGGCATGAAACCCTGCATGACGATAACTATTTGCTCAGCCCACTGAAGTCGGTATTTGATGGCGAGGGCGGCGTTCGTCGCTGGATCAATGCGGAAACCGCCAATGATTTTCCAATTATCGCCGAGTTGAAATCCGAAGGAGCGACCGACTACGTTGCCATGCCAATGCGATTTTCTAACGGCCAGATCAACGCGTTGACGCTGGCAACCGATGCGGTGGGCGGGTTTTCAACCGAGACTCTGGGCCATGTTCACGATGTATTGCCGTTGATGGCGCGTTTGTTCGAGGTTCATGCGAAGGAGCGCATGGCGGCAACCCTGATGCGGACATTTATCGGTAAACATACCGGCGAGCGGGTCCTGAACGGTCTCGTCAAGCGGGGCGACAGCGAAGACCTGCATGCGGTGATCTGGTTTTGCGACCTGCGAAATTCAACACCGTTGGCAGAGTCAATGTCCCGATCGTCTTTTCTGGACTATCTCAATCGGTATTTTGACTGTATGGCCGGTGCCGTCGTTGACAACGGCGGTGAAGTGCTTCGGTTCATCGGAGATGCGGCGCTGGCGATTTTCCCCATCGAAGACCGGACCGGCGCCCGCGATTGTTGCGGCGAAGCAGTGATGGCGGCCCACCGGGCTGTAAAGGCGGCAAAGGACGCCGAACAACTGGTTGAACGGGTTAATCGAGAACTGGTACAGGAAGGGCGCCCGGCCATTGTGTTTGGCATCGGCCTGCATATTGGCGACGTGACGTACGGCAATATTGGCATCCCCGAACGCCTTGAGTTTACGGTCATCGGCCCCGCCGTCAATCAGGCGTCCCGTATCGAAGCCATGAGCCGGGAATTACAGACCAGCATCGTTGCCTCGAGGGCGTTCGCCGACCAGTATGGCGGCAATCTGCGCTCGCTCGGTTTTCATGAGCTGCGTGGCATCGGCGGACGACACGAACTCTTCACGGTCTAGAGCAAAACCGGAGCGAATAGGTTCATTCTCGAACGTGGCTTTGCGGGGATATCAATGAGTTAGAGCACGTCCGGCGATTCAAAAATTGCCGGAAGTGCTCTAGTGATTTTTGACGATCTGTTCGCTGGCGCTGACAATTTTTTCGCTTAGCGCAGTCATGACGCCGAGCGCAGCATCCGGATTTTCCGAAACCATCTTCAGAAACATGTCGCCCTCCAGCTTCATTGCCACCAGCGTTCCTTCGGCGACCACTGTGGCGGATCGGCCTGATTTTAAAAACAGCGCCATTTCACCGAACATATCGTTTTTGCCGAGGTGATTGATCCTGACACGCCGCTCGTCTTCATCAATGAAGACGTCGGCCTCGCCGCTTTCGATCAGGTAAGCCGAGTCAGCGGAATCGCCGGTTTCGAAAATGACCTCCTGATCATCAAATGTCAGTCGATCGCTGGCAAAGGCCAGTAACTTGAGCTTGGCCACATCCAGATTTGCAAACAATGGAATGGACTTGAGCGTCCGTGCGACTTCATCTATTTCCATTTGCCACCTACTTTCTTTCCTCCAAAAGGGGTTATCCAGCCAACATTCTGGAAAAATGGGTTTCGCCTTTCTCCAGCTCTTCCGCCGGACCGAATTCAATGACGCGACCGGCATCCATTACAATGACATGATCAAATTGTCTGGCCTGTTCGGGGCGATTCAGCACCCAGATCAGGCCGCGCCCGTGCAGGCGGGAGATGACGTGGGTCATCAGCGCGTCCTGTATGCCGGGCGGCAGCGCACTGAGCGGGTCATTCAGGATCAGGACATCCGGTTTTTTCAACAATGCTCGGGCCAGGCACAATTTTTGACGTTGCGCGACCGACAGACGTCCCCCACCAACGCCGACCGGGCTGTCGAGCCCCAGTTCGATCAGGGTTCGGTCGAGGTCAAGCTTGCCGATCACGTCATTGATTACCGCAGTTACCTGTTTCTGGGCATTGGCGCGTCCATGGGCAACCTTGCCGAACAGAATATTGTCCTGAACAGATGCCGCTGAATTAAAGCGGCCCACATCAAAAAATTCGATTGAATCCTGTAATTCCGCCGGTAAATCGTTGGCAAATATGCGGCGTGCGTTGAGAATTTTGGTTTTTTCATCATCGGTCGTCAAACCAAGGCGATGACGTTCCGGAATTAGCATGAACGGCAATTCCAGAATCCGCGCCAGATCAGCTTCTTCCAGACTGTTGACGCCCTGCTGGTCGATCTGGCGCAGCAGGGCCTGGAATTCCGGCAATTCATCGGACTGGATGAAACTGTACCGTTCAAAAAATTCGTGGCCGGGTGGCAGGTCCTGAAACAATTCAATCATCATGGCCGCGACTTTTTGTCCGAGTGTCAGGAACAGGTTCTGGATGTCGGCCTTTTGCAGAACCGACTTCATATAGCTGTTGGTGGCCAGCCCTCCAATCCGAAAGGCGTCCCCCTTGGGCGTTCCCATCAGGATATTTTCGGCAATCGTCATGTTGTTGTTAAACTTGTCGCGATCAAACGGCTCAATCAGTCGTGCCAGTTTGGGGTCATCCAGCCGATGCAGAAGCTCACGCCGGGCATCGAGGATTTTTTCCGCCAGTTCGGGATGCAAAATCGGGTCGATACTGGATTGCAGGCCATATTCATAAATATCCCGGGTCAAGTCGGTGGCTACCAGTGTATCGATGATATGGCTCAGAATATCGTCCGGATTTGTTAACCCGATTGCCGAATAGTCCGCCCAGTCGGCTGTGAAATCGTCAACCGAATTTCCCGCCAGTTCCGCCTCACGGGCGAGGTCTACTCGGATCGACTGGCTAACCGGTTCGTCTGTGACGCGCGCAATGGGTTGGTGTTTCAGGCCATAATCCAGATTGTCCCGTACGGTGCCGTTGAATACATGTGCACTGTGATCGGCATAGGCAGTCCGTGCGCCAATGACGGCCTCATGCACGGACTGCAGGTTCTGACCACCAATCAGTGACCGGCCACGATCCGGTGATGTCAATCGAACTATCAGGCGGGCCAGATCGTCGCGCCCGGACTCGCTGGAACCCAGAATAGCGGTTTTGCGATCCAGGGCGATCTGGACACTCGCATTGTCAAGCGCCAGGAAGCCGTTTTCGGATCCGACAACGACGTTGCTCGCGTCGAAGGTCCCCTGCAGCGGATCAATCCGATCCGGGCGGTTCTGTTGCAACGTTTCATCCAACATATCAGTGGGCTGGAATTGTTCGATCAACTGGTCGTATTTGATGCGGGCGTCCATGGCCACCTGGTAATGGGTCAGCAATTCCTTCCAGGGAGGTGACAAATCCTTGTAGGCAGCCAGAACCGCCACCAGGGCGCCAAGCGACAGATTGCCCTTGAAGGCGAGAATCCCGCCAATCGACAGAAACAGAAACGGTGTGATCTGGGCGATGAAGTTATTGAGAAACTTGATGAAAAATTTTCGTTGATAGATTTCAAACCGGATTACGAAAATTTCGCCCAGCCATCTGGAGAAATTGGCGAGTTCGAACGCCGATGTGTCGTGTATGTGGATGTCCTGAATGCCGGAAATCGATTCGCCGATGCGTTCGGACAACCGCCGGGTCGCCTGAACCCGCAACTTTCCAAGCGCATTGACCTTGGCCTGAAGTTTCGGAATCAGATACATCTGAACCGGATAGAGGGCAATCGCTGCGACCCCCAGATAGGGGTCCTGGACCATGATGAAAACCAGAGCGGTCACCAGCATGCCGCCCTGAAAGACCGGAAGAGAAATGGCCTCGCCAATGTAACCGCCCAGCGGTTCGACCTCGGCCGAGATCATGGCGATCATTTCACCCTGTGATATCCGGCGAAAGTGTTTCAGCGGAAAGCGCAAAATCCGGCTATACAGGATATAACGCAGGCGCCGGAGCATGCGTTCGCCCATACGTCCGCGATAGACATTAATCCAGTATTTGAATCCGCCATTGACCAGTACGAGCGCCAGATAGGCAAAACACAACAACAGCAGATATTCGGTCTGGTCAAGGTTGTACCCGAGATAGGCGTGTGGAACGTTTTTGCCGTCGATCACCTGCTTGATGTAGTTGAAAATAACCTTGGGCAGGTCAAGCGAGTAATAATAGAATGGAAAGGACAGCAAGGTTACGCCCAGCAGTATCAGTTGAGGTGCCCGGCTGTATCGCCAGATAAATTTAAAAATTGCCGGTTCCATTGCGGGTTGATCCACCTTTGTGCCGTGCTGGTATTGATACTTGCTCTGGACGATCCTGCATTAAAGGTTAAAGGGCAAAGACCATGCAAGGGGTGATTTGTTGAGATTGCATTAAATCAATGATAAACGTCAGCTTTGTGGTAGAAAAATTTGTCCTGGCACAATAGGTTGGTTCAACCGAGCGCCGCCAACGGGAACCAGGATCGGGGGATACATGGCAAATGACTCCACGCACAAGCGGCTGCTGATCTATAGCCATGATTCGTTCGGGTTGGGGCATTTGCGGCGATGTCGCGCCATCGCGCACTCACTGGTTGACAACCGCCAGGACCTTTCGGTTCTGATTTTATCGGGATCCCCGATTATCGGCAGTTTTGATTTCAGGTCCAGAGTCGATTTTGTCCGCATCCCCGGTGTCGTCAAACTGCGTGACGGCGGGTATACGACGCTGGGCCTTGATATCGGCATTGAAGATGCCATGAATATTCGGGAAACCATCATTCGCAACACTGCCGACGTTTTCAACCCCAATATTTTTCTGGTCGACAAGGAGCCGCTGGGGCTTCGGGGGGAAGTAGGCAATACGCTGAACATGTTGAAATCCCGGGGGACACGTCTGGTGCTGGGATTGCGTGATGTGATGGATGACCCCGGCAAACTGACGGACGAGTGGGAACGGAAAATGGCGGTTCCGGCGTTGCGGGACCTGTACGACCACATCTGGGTTTATGGAATTCCGGAAGTATGTAATCCACTGGCTGGCGTCAACGTACCGAAAAGTGTCCTCGAGAAAGTATCCTACACGGGATATCTTCGCAGAACGTCCCTGCCATCCTTCAATTCACCCGCCCCCAGTCAGTTCGATTTTCACAAGCCGTTTATTCTGGTGACGCCCGGTGGTGGTGGGGACGGTGCCGGACTGGTGGATTGGGTTTTGCGCGCCTATGAACACGATCCGGGCATTCCGCATGATGCCCTGGTTGTGTTCGGCCCGTTTATGCATATGGACCTGCAAACCGAGTTCCGGCAACGTGTAGACCTTCTGAACAACGTGCACGCCATCACATTCGATGCCAACCTTGAACGGCTGGTGTCGAAGGCATCGGGTGTCATTGCGATGGGCGGATACAACACGTTCTGTGAAATTCTGTCATTTGACAAACCCAGCCTGATCGTGCCGCGAACAGTTCCCCGGCTGGAACAGTTCATCCGGGCGTCGGAAGCCGAAAGGCTGGGGCTGGTTGGCATGATTGTCGATGATGGAAATCGCGATCCGCGAAAAATGGCGGCTGCCGTCCGCGACCTGCCAACGCGCGCACGGCCATCGGAAGTCCATTTGCCGGGCCTGCTTGACGGACTGTCAACAGTCAATACGGTGATCGATTCATGGTTGATCGAGGGCGAGATCGGTCTGCGCCCCTTGCGCGTCGTACCAAACGATAACTGATGTTCCGGCAGTGAAATACTCGGTCGCCATTGTTCTCAAGGGATACCCCCGGCTATCTGAAACCTTCATCGCCCAGGAAATTCTGAGCCTGCAGCAGCGCGGGCTGGACTACCAGTTGGTTTCGCTGCGACATCCGACCGACGCGCGACGGCATCCCGTCAACGGCGAAATATCAGCGCCCGTGAACTACCTACCGGAATATCTGATGCGCGAACCCCGGCGAGTGTTTCAGGCCTGGTGGTCGGTTCGCAAAACAGCCAATTACAAAAAGGTCCGGGCCTGCTGGATTGCCGACCTGAAACGGGATTTTACCGCCAGCCGCCTGCGCCGTTTCGGGCAGGCAATTGTTCTGGCACATGAGCTGCCACCGCACATCAACTGGATCTACGCCCATTTTCTCCATACACCCGCCTCGGTCGCTCGGTACGCAGCCAATCTGCGCGGACTGCCCTGGAGTTGTTCGGCGCATGCCAAGGATATCTGGACCTCGCCGGGTTGGGATCTGGCGGAAAAAATTGTCGATATGGCCTGGCTGGTCACCTGCACACAAACCAATGCGGATCACCTTCGCACATTGGCCGCCGGGCAATCAGACAAGATTGTATTATTATATCACGGCATCGACCTGACCAGGTTTCCTGTACCGAATCAACCTGAGAAGTTCGTGGAAAGTTCGGCGCCAAGCGGCCCTGTCAGAATATTGTCAGTCGGGCGGGCAGTTGAGAAAAAAGGGTATGGTACGCTACTTGATGCGTTGGCCATGTTGCCGGAGGATCTGAATTGGCGACTGGATCACATTGGCGGCGGTGCCTTGCTGAATGGGCTCAAGGCACGCGCGGTAACTCTCGGCCTACAGGAAAAAATTAACTGGTTGGGCGCCAGATCACAGGACGAGGTCTTGCAGTATTATCGGCAGTCCGACATTTTTGTGCTGGCCAGCCGGATCGCCGATGACGGCGACCGGGACGGATTGCCCAATGTCCTGATGGAAGCCCAGAGTCAGGGACTGGCCTGCCTGTCCACCCGGGTGTCCGCTGTTCCCGAACTGATTATCGACAATGAAACCGGCATCCTTGTTGAGCCGGAGGAACCGCAAGCCCTGAGTGCCGCATTACGTCGCCTTATCATCGATCTTCCGCTGCGGCAGCGGCTGGGGCGGGCCGGTGCTGAACGGGTTCACGATTCCTTTTCCCATTTGTCCACCATTGGTATCCTGGCCCGTCGTTTTGGCCTGGATGCATCGGTCGCAGCAGCCGAATGAAAATCGCCTTTTACGCGCCTCTCAAATCGCCGATCTCCGGTACGCCGTCCGGCGACCGGCTGATCGCCCGACAATTAATGGCCTGCCTGTCGGACGCCGGACACGACATTGCAACAGTCAGCCGGTTTCGCAGCTACGACGGCGATGGCAATGCCGAACGGCAGCGCCGCCTGCGGCAGATCGGTAGAAAATTGGCTGATCGGGTCTGTCGGCAACTGACCGGCAACCGGCCCGATCTTTGGTTTACCTATCATCTGTACCACAAGGCGCCGGACTGGATAGGACCGCATGTTTGCCGGGCCTTCGGCATTCCCTACGTGGTCGCGGAGGCATCCTTCGCCCCCAAACAGGAAAAGGGTCTGTGGGCTCCCGGGCACGAGGCCGTCCGAGACACATTGCGGCAAACGCGTCTGGCAATCGGATTGACGCGGACGGATCGCGCCTGTGTTGAGCCCTGTTTGCCGACGACGGGCAAATATTTGCAGTTGCCGCCATTTCTGGACTGGCAACCTTTTGTCGATCAGGCGTCGGGCGGTCGAACCGACCGGAGAAAACTATCCGACGAATATGGTGTCGATACGAACCTGCCCTGGCTACTGTGCGTTGCCATGATGCGGCCTGGCGACAAGACTGAATCCTATCGGATCCTGGCGACCTCGCTTGCCCGGATCGGGAGCCGGAAGTGGCAGTTGCTGGTGGTCGGCGACGGTGCAAACCGTGATCTGGTGCAATCATTTTTTGCACCGCTGGGAGGGCGGGTGTTCTGGTTGGGAAGGCAGTCCCGGGCTGATCTGGTTGAATTATACAAGGCCGCGGACATCTTCGTCTGGCCTGCCGTCAAGGAAACTCCTGGCATGTGTTTTCTGGAGGCGGGAGCGGCAGGACTTCCTGTTGTCGGAGGCAACGGATTTGGTGTTCCGGACGTGGTCATTGATGGACAAACCGGCTTGCTGGCAAAACACCTGGATGTTACCGGTTTCGCGGACAAGCTGGCGTTTTTGCTGGATCATCCGTCTGCCGCACGGGAGATGGGGAAGTGTGCCCGTCAACATATTCGTTCCAGTCATGATATTTCTGTTGCCGGCGGCTTGATCGATCGCGCACTCCGGGACCTGGTCCCGTGATTCCGTTGTTGGTAATTCGCCATGGAAAAACCGACTGGAATGCGGAAAACCGCCTGCAAGGTCAGACCGATCGACCCCTGAGTGAAGCGGGGCGGAAATCTGTCGAATCATGGCGTATGCCACCACCCTATGCCGGGTTTTCATGTGTATCCAGTCCCCTGATACGGGCGACGGAAACCGCCCGGATACTTGGGTTGAATCCGACAATCGAAACCGCCCTGACGGAGATGTCCTGGGGGGACTGGGAGGGTGAAAACTGGCGGCAGTTGCAGCAATCCCTGGGACCGGATGTCATGGCAGCACATCAGGCACGCGGCCTTGATTTCTGCCCGCCGAACGGTGAAAGTCCCCGACATGTGCAAAACCGGCTCCGGACCTGGCTGACCGGGCTGTCTCGGCCGACAGTGGCGATCAGTCACAAGGGGGTATTGCAGGTGCTTTATTCGCTGGCAACCGGCTGGCAAATGACGGACAAGTCAGGGGTCAGATTTTCACAGGGTGAAGGATTTCTTTTTCAGGTGTCGGATGGCATGCCCAGACTTGCACAACAGAATATACCGTTGGGACAGGCATGAACCCGCGCATTCTGTTCTACGTACAGCATCTGCTGGGCATCGGTCACGTCAAGCGGGCCGCCGCCATTGCCCGTGCGATGTCGGACGCTGGCATGGATGTGACCGTCGTCTCGGGTGGGCCTCCGGTACCACTGGCGGATTTCGGTGGCGCAGCGGTTCGCCAGTTGCCAGCGGCCCGCGCGGCTGACTCCAGTTTCAAAATTCTGCTGGACGATGAGGATCAACCGATCACCGATGCTTGGCGACAAAATCGCCGGACCGTCCTGCAAGAAATTTATACAGAACTGCAGCCCGACCTGGTTTTGATCGAGTTGTTTCCATTCGGGCGTCGCCAGTTTCGCTTCGAGCTGTTGCCATTGCTGAAAGGAATCGGCAAACGGATTCCGGTGGTCTGTTCCGTCCGTGACGTGCTGGTGGGGCGACGTAAACCCGAGCGGGATACCGAAACCACGGAAATCATTCTCCGATATTTCGATCACGTGCTGGTACATGGCGACGAACAGCTGATTGCGTTTGACGAGACATTTCCGGCGGCGGCCCGGTTTCAGGATCGGATTAGCTACACCGGATATGTCACAGATGACGGCGCAACACGTGTGCCGACGCCGGCCGGAACCGGCGAGGTGATCGTTTCAACCGGCAGTGGTGCCGTCGGTGAGAAACTTTTGCGGGTCGCCCTGCAGGCCCGGCCACTTGGGAACGCGTCGCACCTGCCCTGGCGACTGCTGACCGGCGACTATCTGTCGAACACTGCATTTGAGGCGATCCGGACGGGTGTGCCGGAAAATGTCTCGGTTGAGAGATCGCGGCCTGAATTCCGTGATATGTTGTTCAATGCCGCCCTGTCTGTATCGCTCGGCGGCTACAATACCGTGATGGATGTCCTGTGTGCCCACTGCCCGGCCGTGATTGTACCCTTTGCCGATAGTGGCGAGGGCGAGCAGACATATCGGGCCCGGGTATTCGCTCGTCACGGCTGGATTCATCTGCTGGAACCGGGTGCCTTGTCGGCGGCAACCCTGTCCGCAGTGATGGATGCTGCTCTTGCCGCCGGCCGGCCGGAAGCGATTGACATTGATATGACCGGTGCCGCGACCACGGCCCGGTTGATCCGCGATATGGTGTAGGAGGTCGCGATGGCAGGCTGGCGTGAACTCGATGAGGAATTGAAGGTCTGGGCCGATCTTGGACGACGGGCGGAATTCTGGTGGCGCGATGATGACGCAACCGAACCGTCAGCGGCCCTTGATCGTCTGATCCGTATCGGCCTGTCATCCGCCGTGCCGCTGGCGCTGGCGGTGATCCCGGCCAGCCTGCACCCCGACCTGCCAGCGTGCCTGAATGTTGCGCCCGGTGTCGACGTGGTGCAACACGGATACCGCCATCGCAACTACGCGCCTGCCGGCTGCAAGTCTTCTGAATTTCCTGTGTCCCGAAATCACCAGGAAATGTTTCAGGAAATAGCGGACGGCTGGTCGTTGATGGGTCCGTTTGCCCGCGCCAGGAAAGTGTTTGTGCCGCCCTGGAACCGGATTTCCGATCAGGTCGTACAGATGCTGATTTCGTCCGGTTATGATGGCGTATCCACATTCGGGCCAAGGAAACCTGGCAATGTCAGCTGTGTGAATGCGCATGTCGATCTGCTGAACTGGCGTGGCAACCGCCGGTTTGTCGGGGAAGAGGCCGCGCTTGACCAGATGTTGCGGCATTTGCAGAATAAGCGGTGCGGCGCACATGATGACCGGGAGCCGACCGGATTGTTGAGCCACCACCGTGATCATGACGCCGCATGCTGGAAGTATGTGGAAACATTGTTCGACTGGACCCGGGATCGGCAGGTCGTCGTATGGCAATCTGTCGGGCAAGTCTTCGATTGCAAAATTGTAAGGGACTGACGTGCAATGACAAATTTGATACAGGTCAACGATCTGCGGGTCAGTTTCCAGACCCAGGCCGGTCCTTTGGAAGCTGTGCGCGGCGTCTCTTTTCGAGTGCTGGCCGGGTCCTGCGTTGCGATCGTTGGTGAAAGCGGCTCAGGAAAATCGGTCTGCGCCCAGGCAATTATGGGAATTCTGCCCCGCAATGCCAGCATCGACTCGGGTGAAATCCTGTTTGCCGATCCCGCCACCGGGACGGTGACGGACCTGGCCTCCCTTGATACCCGGTCGGCTGCCTATCGATCGATTCGGGGCGGTAAAATATCGATTATTTTCCAGGAGCCAATGACGTCTCTGTCGCCGCTTCATACGATTGGCAACCAGATTTCAGAGGCGCTATGCCTGCATGAAAAACTGTCCACGTCAGCGGCGATGGCACGCACCGTCGAAATTCTCCGGCTGGTCCGGTTCCCCGATCCGGACCGCGCCTACCGAACCTATCCGTTCGAGTTGTCCGGGGGCCTTCGGCAGCGCGCCATGATCGCCATGGCGCTGGTCTGCGGCCCGGCCCTTCTGATCGCCGACGAACCGTCGACTGCGCTCGATGTGACTGTGCAGGCTCAGATCCTTGCTCTGATCAAGGATCTGCAACAGGAACTGGGGATGGCGGTTCTGATGATCACCCACGATATGGGGGTGGTTGCCAATGTTGCCGACGAAGTCGTGGTGGTCTATCACGGTGAAGTCATGGAGAGCGGACCGCTCGCGGAACTTTTTTCGAATCCCGGCCATCCGTATCTGAAGGCCTTGCTGCAGGCCGTGCCGCGCTTTGACAGTGGACCGGACGTACGGTTGCAGCCCTTGCGGGCGATCAAACCGCGTCGCGGCCATTTGCTGGGCGGTGCGGGGGAGTTAGTGGGGGTAGCTGCGGGGCAACCGGTTTTGCGGGTAAATGATGTGTCGAAAAGTTTTACCATTCGTCAGGGCGGCGCCAGCTCACATCAGAAAATCAAAGCGGTCGATCACGTCAGTTTCGAGATTGCGCGTGGTGAATGCCTGGCACTTGTCGGGGAGAGCGGCTGCGGCAAGACGACGGTCAGCAAAATGATCATGCGGGCGCTGGAGGCTGACTCAGGTGATATTCAGTTCAATGAAGATGGGCGGGATGTCAATCTTCTGGAATTGGATGATCGGCAGATGATCCCTTACCGACGTAAGATCCAGTATATTTTCCAGGACCCGTTCGGCTCATTGAACCCCCGGATGACGGTATTTGATATTCTCAATGAACCCTTGAATATACACGGTCTGGGAGATCGGGACTATCGCCGGGAGGTGGTCATTGAATTGCTTCAACTGGTTGGACTGGACCCCCGCCACCTGAACCGCTATCCGCACAGTTTTTCCGGCGGTCAGCGTCAGCGCATCGGGATCGCGCGTGTGTTGGCGCTGCAGCCGGAACTTGTTATCTGCGATGAGCCCGTATCGGCACTGGATGTTTCGGTTCAGGCGCAGGTATTGAATCTGTTAAAGGATCTCAAGTCAGAACTGGGATTGACCTATCTGTTCATTTCCCATGACCTTGCCGTGGTCAATTATGTGGCGGACCGGATTGCCGTGATGTGTCAGGGGCAACTGGTCGAAATTGCCCCCCGCGAGATTCTCTTCAGGAACCCGCGTCACCCGTACACCCGGGCACTCCTGGCATCGGTTCCGTTCCCTGATCTCGATCATCTGCTCGATTTTAAAACGGTGCGGGACAGTTCCATGACTGATCCGGGCGGCTGGCCAGCGCCCTACAACACTGTCGGTTCGGAGGGCGCTTCACTGATGGAGGTCGAGCGTGGACATTTCGTTCGGGCCTGCGAAAACCCCGATCTGGTCCAGTCGGCCTGACATGGAAAGCCGGGAAATTTTTATCGTCGCCGGCGATCCCGAAGATGGGCAGACGTTGCCGGACCTGTGGAATAGCGGTATTGAGGATGCCCGTTCATTCGGGGCAAAGTGGATTTTTTTCCAGGAACCGGGCGTTCAACGTGCGACTGATTCATTCGATGCCGTTGCGCCCGCCTTGCGTGTTTATGATGCGGTCTGGGGCGGCATGTTGCTGACCAATCCGGACGGCGAACAGTACCTGCCCGGACAGAGCTGTTTCACCTGTGATGATTTCATTGGTGCGTGTCATATGGCGATGGTCTGGTGGGTTGGATGTAGCCATTTTGTACGAACGGAGGTCGCCGCTGCGCTGCGGTTTGATTGCGACCGGGGGGCAGCCTGGTTTGCCGACTATCTGTTACGAATCTGGCGGACACAAAAGTGCCTGAAGACGGCGCAACCCTTCGTCGTCGGGACGGATGCATTGCCCGCCTGGTCAACGGAGGAACGTCACTTTGTCACGGAATTTCTCAACTCCAACCCGCACTATATGACGATTGAACATTCCGGACACACCCTCCGGCTACCCTACACCGGTCTGAATCCCACTCTGGAGCGGACCCAGTTGCGGGGTGTCTTTTTTGAACAACGTGAACTCGAAGGGGTGGCAGCCTATGTGCCGCCCGGTGCCGTGATTGTGGATGTCGGCGCGAACACGGGCAATCACACGGTGTTTTTTGCCTGCATCCTGATGGCGGCGCTGGTGATTCCGCTGGAACCCAATCCGCAAGCCGTCACGGTTCTGACAGCAACCATCGCTGCCAACGACCTGACAAATGTGGATACGTCGCGCCTTGGCGTCGGCGTCGGCGAACAAAGCGGGCAAATGTTTGTGCAAACCGGTAGGCGTGGCCATCTGGGGACCGTACGACTGGCACCACAGGGTGATCTCGCGGTCCAGGTGATACCACTTGACGCGCTGATTTCCGAAACCGTTGACTTTATAAAAATTGATGTTGAGAACATGGAAATGGCCGTGTTGAGTGGAGCCCGCCAACTGTTTGGCCGCGACCGGCCGGTTGCCCTGGTCGAGGTGCAGGATGACAACGCAATGCCCTTTCTCGCATTTATCGACGAGTTGCACTATCGTATCGAGCGGGTATTTGCAGATCGAGGGTACGCAAATTACCTGATAGTGCCGGAGGAGAAAGTCTGATGCGAATTTCCGGGGTGATCGTCGGACTGATGATGGCATTGTTTGCCAGTACGCTGAGCGCCCGGACCCTGATTGAACCACCGGTTCTTGAGGACCGGGTTGAGTCGGGTGAACTGCCGCCGATTTCAAAGCGCATTCCTCTGGAGCCCTCCATTGTCGATGATCCGGGTTTCGTGCCCGGCCAGTACGGTGGGTCCCTGCGGATGTTGATGGGGCGGGCCAAGGACATCCGGATGATGGTGGTTTATGGATACGCCCGGCTGGTTGGTTACACGCCGCGCTACGATCTGGTTCCGGACCTGCTGAAATCCGTCGACGTCAAGGAAGGACGGATATTTACCCTGACCTTGCGCAAGGGACACAAGTGGTCGGATGGTGCACCGTTTACGTCCGAGGATTTTCGTTATTTCTGGGAGGATGTTGCGACCGATAAAACGATCTCGCCGTATGGGCCGGACAAGGTCTTGCTGGTCGACAACCAGCTGCCGGTGTTTGAAGTGATCGATGAAACCACCGTGCGGTATACCTGGCAAAAACCGAACCCGTTTTTTTTACCGGCTTTGGCAGGCGCTTCACCCCTCTATATCTATCGGCCGGCGCACTATCTGAAACAGTTCCACGCGCGGTACGCACCGATGGAAATGCTCGATGCGCGCGCCAAAAAAAACCGCATGCAAAACTGGCGTGCCCTTCATTTCTCGGTCGACCGTCAGTACCGGGACGACAATCTGGACCTGCCGACTCTGCAGCCCTGGGTCAATACGACAGACTCGCCTTCTGAAAGATTCGTATTCAAGCGCAATCCGTACTTTCACCGGATCGATCGAAACGGTCGCCAGCTTCCCTACATTGATGAAGCGATTATCAGTATCGCCAGTGGCAATCTGATCGCCGCCAAAACCGGCAGCGGGGAGGCAGATCTTCAGGCGCGTGGCCTGCAATTCAAGAACTACACATTTCTGAAACGCGGCGAACGACGCAATGGCTTCACGGTGCGTCGCTGGCTGACCGCCAAAGGCGCTCAGATGGCATTGTACCCGAACCTCAACGCCAGCGACCCGGTGTGGCGTAAACTGTTACGTACGGCCGATTTCCGCCGTGCCTTGTCGATGGCGATTGACCGCCATGAAATCAATGAAGTGGTCTTCTTCGGCCTGGCGCTTGAGAGCAACAACACGGTGTTGCCGGAAAGCCCGCTGTTTGAAAAATCCTATCAGCAGCGGTGGGCAACCTATGATCCGGGGGAAGCCAACCGTTTGCTCGACAAGATCGGCTTGACCCGCCGTGATGCCCAGGGGGTCCGCCTGTTGCCCGATGGGCGTCCGCTGGAAATCATCGTCGAGACGGCGGGCGAGGACAGTGATCAGGCCGACGTTTTGCAGTTGATCAAGGATCGCTGGCGCGACGTCGGCATCAAGTTATTTACCAAACCGACCCGCCGGGAGGTATTGCGCCGCCGGGCAATCGCCGGATCCACCATCATGTCGATCTGGTATGGTCTGGAAAATGGAGTCGCCAGCAGTACCTCCTCGCCGGAAGAACTTGCACCAACCCAGGACGGACAGCTGAACTGGCCGAAATGGGGAATGTACTTTCAGACCTCCGGCAAGGGCGGGGAGCCGGTTGACCTGCCGGCGGCAAGGCAATTGCTTGACCTGAACGCCGCCTGGAGCGTAGCGACGTCTGATGCCGAACGCACTCGCATCTGGAAAAAAATGCTGTCGATTCACGCGGATCAGGTTTTCTCAGTCGGTCTGATTTCTGGGGTCATTCAACCGGTCGTGGTGAACAACCTGTTGCGCAATGTGCCGGTTCGTGGTGTCTATAACTGGGATCCCGGCGCCCATTTTGGAATCTATCATCCGGACACCTTCTGGTATGACCGGCAATGAAAGTCTGCTGATGTTGCAATACCTGTTCAGACGACTTGTTACCATGGCCGTCACCCTGCTGATTATCAGCGTGCTGGTCTTCATTATCATCCAGTTGCCGCCGGGCGATTATCTGACCACCTACATCGAAGAGCTGAGCGCCCAGGGGGAAGTTGTCGATCCGAAAAAGATAGAATTTCTGCGGGTTCAATACGGCCTCGACAAAACCATGGTGGAGCAATACATCGTCTGGGTCAGCGGATTGTTGCAGGGCGATCTGGGATATTCGTTCGAATTCAATCTACCGGTATCCGATGTGGTCGGAGACCGGATCTGGCTGTCCATGGTGTTGAATTTCTCGACCGTCATCTTCGTTTATCTGGTGTCATTTCCGATCGGGGTCTATTCCGCCACGCATCAGTACAGTTGGGGTGACCACGGCCTGACGTTCATCGGCTTTATCGGTCTGGCAACCCCCAATTTTCTGCTCGCCCTGATCCTCCTGTATTTTGCCAATGTCTGGTTTGGCACCTCGATTGGCGGATTGATGGCGCCGGAATATATTGACCAGCCCTGGACCATGGACAAGGCGCTGTCCGTGTTGGCGCACCTGTGGGTGCCGGTGGTGGTGATCGGCACTTCCGGGACGGCGGGCATGATTCGCCGTCTGCGGGCAAATCTGCTTGATGAATTACAGAAACAATATGTCGTCACGGGGCGCGCCAAAGGTTTGCCAGAGGGGCGGCTTTTGTTGAAATATCCCATGCGGATGGCACTCAATCCCTTCATCGCCGATATCGGGTCGTTATTGCCGCAAGTGGTTTCCGGTTCGGTCATCGTTTCTGCCGTAATGTCTCTGCCGACGACAGGGCCGATGTTGCTCAGCGCTCTGCAAAGTCAGGATATGTATCTGGCGGGGTCCTTCCTGATCTTCCTCGCCATGTTGACGGTGGTTGGCATGTTCGTCTCGGATATCCTGCTGGCCGTGCTTGACCCGCGAATCCGTATCCAGGGAGGCGTACACAAATGAGCGACCGCCTGCCGCATTTTGTTTCAGATGCGCCATTTGATCCGATCGCCGTCGAACAATTGTCTGCGGCGCAGGAAAAAATATACATGGCATCACAGTGGCAAATGATGTGGTGGCGCTTTCTGCGACACCGGCTGGCGGTCGTTGCCGGCGCCGTCCTGCTGCTCAGTTATCTGTCGGTGATTATTTCTGAAGTGCTGGCACCCTATGGGTTGCAAACCCGCAACACCGACTTCATTTATGCACCGCCACAGGGCCTTCACATCGTTCACAATGGTGAGTTGAGGTTTCCTTTCGTCTACCCCCAATCCTATACCCTGAATATGGAAACCCTGAAACGGGAATATCAGGATGAGACCACGCGACCGCAGTCGATTCGTCTGTTCTGTGCCGGTGATCCCTATCAATTCTGGGGGCTGTTCGAGGCCCGCTTTCACCTGATCTGCCCGCCAGCCGGTGGCACTCTGTTTCTGTTTGGAACTGATCGGCTTGGCCGGGATATGTTTTCCCGACTGATCTATGGTGCGCGTATATCCCTGACGGTCGGCCTGCTGGGAATCACCATCAGTTTTATTCTGGGGATCAGTATTGGCGGTATGGCAGGATACTTCGGCGGCTGGGTCGATGCATCCGTGCAGCGGGTCATAGAAATTCTACGCTCCCTTCCGGAACTGCCACTATGGCTGGCGTTGTCGGCGGCGCTGCCGGCCAACTGGAGCCCGATCTGGATATATCTCGGTATCACCATCATCCTCGGCCTGCTGGACTGGCCCGGCCTGGCCCGTGCCGTACGCTCGAAACTTCTGGCCCTGCGGGAGGAGGATTATGCCGTTGCCGCACGCCTGATGGGGGCGTCGCCAAGCCATATCATTGGCCGTCATCTGTTGCCCAATTTCATGAGTCATCTGATTGCCTCGGCGACCCTCAGTGTCCCCAGCATGATTCTCGGGGAAACCGCCCTGAGTTTCCTCGGGCTCGGATTGCGCCCGCCGATCACCAGTTGGGGCGTATTGCTGGCAGAAGCCCAGAATATCGAGGCGGTTGCCCTGTACCCGTGGTTGATGCTGCCGATGCTGCCGGTCATCATCATTGTGCTGGCATTTAATTTTCTCGGGGATGGTTTGCGCGATGCAGCGGATCCTTATGATTGATCAAATGCCGTAGTGATTGGGTCAATCCGGGTATTGTTCATCATGCCAATACAGGCTGTCAACGCGGCCCGGCAAGGATAATGGTCGCGCCAATCAGGCTGACAATGACGCCGGAAACATCCCAGCGGTCAGGGCGAATGCCTTCAACGAGCCACAGCCATGTGAGGGATGATGCAATGTAAACACCGCCATAGGCCGCGTAGACGCGTCCGGCCGAGGCGCTGTCTATCAGCGTCAGCAGATAGGCGAACAGGGCCAGTGAAATCATGCCCGGTACCAGCCACCACACCGGTTTGTCCAGTTTAAGCCAGGCCCAGAACATGTAACATCCTGCAATTTCGGCAATTGCGGCAGCAAGGTAGGTCAAAATTGTCGGCATTTGGCGGAGGCCTTTCGTCGAAATAAAAGGGGACTATAACAAATCGGACCCAAGGTGCCGGCTGTCTCATAACCGGTCTTTGAAAAAGTCCAATACGAACTTCTTGCCCTTTTCAGTCGCCCGAAAACCCCTCGGGATTGCTTCGGCATACCCTTGGCGAATGAAGTTCGTTTTTGCGTCTTTGTGGGATTTCAGATTCCGAACTAGCTGGCTGAATTTGCTATCACGGCGGCTTGCGCTGGGTGCGGCCACATCGTCAGGAACGGCAATGTAATTAGGTAGTTCGCGAATCAACTCAGAAGTGCTGATTTCCATATTTGGTCTCTGAACCATCACAAGCAAAGCGTACTTCCATAGGTCGCGGTTAATGTCGATCTCTGGCGCAGTGCTGGGCTGCGGCTCGATCTCAGCGGACGGCGTTTTTGCTGCTGTCTTGAGGCGCTTTTCGGCCTTACCAATAGCTTCTGCCGCAGGTAGGTTTTCAGGGGCGGTGCCACTAATTTTGAGCATCGCTTCGCGAACCTGGCGGCCCACTTCGTAATGGGTACGGTTGGCCTGTGACGTGCCCTGAACGTTTTCTTTTCTCAACTTTTCTTCGGTTTGAGTCACACGGAAGAAGTTTGCGGCCAACTCGGTACTGCCCATTCGGTCAAGAATGTGGGCGCGCTTTGTTAGCCCTTTGTGTCGCCGAATTTCGGGAACAGTTTTGCCATAAAGGCCCTGGTAACCGTGACTTTGGAATATGGCGAATTCTTGAGGCGTTACAACGCCCGCGCCCTTGGCGGCGCTCGCGAGATGTTTGTTGTGTTGCTTAATTTGATTGCGGAGGAAAACCCGCTCCTCGTCCTCGGACATTGGTACGGCGACAGCCTTCTCCTGATCTGCAATTTCTTGTCGCCGGGCCTGAATCGCGAAGTAAGTTTGACCAAATGCCACAGGCCTTTTGCGGGAATCGGCATTTTGGGTCACAAGGTAACTGCCATACCGGCTTATCATAAGGTCGGCAACCTCACGCTTAGAGCCTGAACCTATCTCGACCATTTTGCCGACCTCGGCAAAATGGTCTTCGGGTTCGTGTCCACTTTCTCTGCAAGCGTTAATAGCTTTTTCAATAACAGATGAGAAGTTGCTCCACTTTTCGTACTCAAGAAGCTTTTGAAGGTCTCGGGCGTACCAAAATTCAGCCGCATCTTTTGTTTTTTTGGCGCAAGCCTCAAAAGCATCTATCAGCCCCTCTATCGTCGCTTCGGGGATGGTATCTTTCATCACTTCATGGAGTTCTTTGGGGTCGGTCTGCTCGTAGCGCCCAAGCGCCTCATCGAAGGTCATGTCGAGGCTAAAATTTCCGTTATTTTCATCGCCGGTCATGCGATCAATTCCTTGTACCTAAGGCGTGCGCCAAGTGTTGCTCCAAGAAGCTGGTTTACCCGGCCACCTTCATCCACGTCGCTTCTGTTCTGACGGAACATCATTTCGGCTAAATACCTCTGTAGATGTTTGGACGAAACGTAATGGTGGATGCCTATGGTCTGGCGCTTGAGAAGAGACCACGCACTTTCAATGCTGTTAGTGTGGAAGAAGAACTGCCGGACGTATTCGCCAGCCGAATGATTCACCGTGAAGTGGTTGAACTCACCGTCGTGCCCTTGATAGGCGCACACCTCGTCGGTGATTAAAACCGATCCTTGCGCGACGTGTTCCCGAACCATGCCCTTGGCTGTTGCCCCAGTTAGTTCCTGAGCTTTCTCAAAACGAACCTCGCCGTCTCGTTGTTTGACGCCCAGAACTGGGGTTTTTCCAACAGCGCCACGACCAGCACGAAGCTTCTTGCTTTCGTGCTGGTTCTTTTCCTTCCCGCCGATAAACGTCTCGTCGGCCTCAGCCGTACCGCCCAGCGGCTTATTGAACGATCTTGTCTGAGCCGAGTGGCGCAGCCGGAGAAGCATAAACCATGCTGTCTTTTGGGTAACAGAAATATCCCGTGCCAGTTGTGTGCTGGCTATACCCTTGCGATGTGAGGTCAGCGTCCAAATGGCCATCATCCATTTTTGGAGTGGAATTTTACTGTCCTCAAAGATCGTGCCGACCTTGATGGAAAACCGTCTTCGGCAGTCGCCGCACTTGTGGGTTCGGTTGTCAGAGAAGTGATAGATTTTCTCAGACTTGCAATGTGGGCAATAAGCCCCGTTCTGCCAGCGGATTGAGCGAAAATGATCAATCGCGGCCTGCTCATTCGGAAGAGCAGCCATTAGTTCAACCAAGCTGTTAAATTGTTGGATCATCGGAGCCTCCGTACGACTCCCGATAACTTAGGTGATTATGTGACCCAAGTCAATGGGTCACATAAATATATAGGCCACAAATAAAAAGTCAGATCGTCGTCCGGACCGCTTCAGGCAGATTGGTAAATGCCCCGTCAGAATTCGACCTTGTGCCATCTTCACATGGGAGATCCCGTCGGGGAAACAGTTTCGCCCGCTCAAATATTCGTGAACTCACGGGAATGTTTATATTTCGTGACCATCGGACCGCGCATATTGGACCGATGATGAATGGCAAGTTTGTTTTCTTGTTCGTCACACTGACAGTATTGGCATCGGCAAGGACAATACCGGTGGAGGCCCAGTCTGTTGAAGTGACCAAACCTTACCGGCATTTCAAAATCAGGAATCCGGCGCAGCTGTCCCCTGCCGAAGCCATCAGTGTTTATGACAAGATGGCGTCGTCAATGGCCAGAGGGTATGGCATGTCCAGGGACCCGGCCGCGCTGCAGTATGGCCGCTGGCGGCGGTACAACCTCAGTCCGTACAATTCGGTGACGCATGGAAACCGGTACGTTAACAATTTCGCCAACGCGTTGGCCGGCCGCTATGGCCAAATGAAAGTGGGCGATAAAATGCCCGCCGGTGCCATCGTCGTAAAGGACAGTTTCACGGTCACCAGTGATCGGTCGGTTTTTGCGGGTGCGTTGTTTGTCATGGAAAAATTGCCCGCCGGCACCAGCCCGGCGACCGGTGATTGGCGATACCGCATGATTATGCCGGATGGCAGCCTGTTCGGTGACAGTCGGGGAATCGGGGCAGGGGAAGTGGCATTTTGTCATGATTGCCACAAGGCCAATGCCGATCGCGATTATTTGTTTTTCATGCCGGAAAAATACCGCCGCCAATTTCCCGACTGATCAGGCAATCAGGCGGCTGACGGCACCCAGCAGCGGACTACCCGGGTCGGCCATCTGATTGACAACGGTAAAATGGTTGGCCCCCGCGATATCGCATCGCTCGATTTTCCCGTAATCGGTGCCCCAGGCGGCTGCCAGTTGGTTCGCCTGATCAAAAAACGCCGCGCTTTCTTCACCGCCGACGGCCAGCACCAGTGGCCCGTTGCTGACCGGTTTCCGGTACATCGGACTGTTGCGGTGGGCCGATGGCTGGTCCAGTCCGGCTTTTATATTGATCGACGTTGAAACAATCGGCGACAGGTCAAACAGGCCGCTGATCGACAGGCCGCCCTTGATCAGGTCGTGAGGCAGCTTGTCATTGACCGTGCGCCAGTCGGTCGCCATCATTTCCGCGGTCAGATGACCGCCCGCTGAATGTCCGGTTACATAGAGACGACTTCGGTCGGCGCCAAATTGAGGACCGTTGGCAAATAGAAAGGCGCAGGCGTTCTGCATCTGGCGGGTAATGTCTGAAATTGATACGTCCGGGCAAAGATCATACCCGGCGATGGCCACGCAATAACCCAGCGATGTCAGGGCAGGCGCAATAAAGCTGAAATAGTCGGGGCTCAGGCCCTGCCAGTAACCACCGTGTATGAACAGCATGATCGGCGCCCGGGAATCTGCAGCCGGAAATATATCCATCTTCTGGCGTGTGGTAACCCCATAGGGCACCGACCTCATCTCCGGCAGATCAGCGCGTGTCTGCTCGCTTCTGCTGACCCAGCTATTGATGACCTTCATGTGATCAGGAACCAGGGCGCGGTTGTTATACAGCGCCTCGATAGCAGGGTCGATCATCACAAAACCCGCTCCAGAGCCTGCTCCAGTTCGTTCACCGTTCGCTCGACATGATGCAATTTGTCGAGCCCGAAAAGTCCCAGGCGGAAAGTCTGGAAATCATCCGGTTCGTCACACTGAAGCGGAACACCTGCGGCGATTTGCAAACCCTGGGTGGCAAATTTCTTGCCGTTCTGGATGTCCGGGTCTGCGGTATAAAACACCACCACACCCGGTGCCCCGAAGCCATCGGCGGCAACGCTGCGAAACTGCCGTTGCGCCATCAGCGCGCGCACCCGGTCCCCCAGTTCCTGTTGTTCGTCGCGCACTTTGCTGAACCCGTAACGTTCCGTTTCCGCCATGCTGTCGCGGAAAATCTTCAGGGCATCGGTTGGCATTGTTGCGTGGTAGGCATGTCCGCCCTTTTCATAGGCTTCCATGATTTGCAGCCATTTCTTGAGGTCGCAGGCAAAGCTGCTGCTGATCGTGGCGTCAATCTGCTGCCGCGCCAGATCACCCAGCATCACCAGACCGGCGCACGGCGACGCACTCCATCCTTTCTGTGGGGCGCTGATCAGGATATCGACGCCGACATCCTGCATATCCACCCAGATCGCGCCCGATGCAATGCAATCGAGTACGAACAGACCGCCAACGTCATGAATGGCGGTGGCGAGGGCCTGCATGTACCCGTCCGGCAGGATAATGCCGGACGAGGTTTCGACATGCGGTGCAAATACAAAATCCGGTTTTTCGGACCGGATCGTGGCTACCACCTCATCAATCGGAACGGGGGCGAATGCGGCCTGCGGCCCGTCCTCGACCCGTCGGGCCTTCAGAACCGTTGAACTGGCGGGAATGTTGCCCGCTTCGAATATTTGCGTCCAGCGATAGCTGAACCAGCCGTTTCGAATAACCAGACATCTTTTATCAGTGGCAAACTGCCGGGCGACCGCTTCCATGGCATAGGTGCCGCCGCCGGGAACAACAGCAACGGATTGGGCATTGTAGACGGATTTCAGGGTGCGGGAAATATCGTTCATCACGCCCTGAAAGGATTGTGACATGTGATTGAGCGAGCGGTCGGTGAAAACAACGGAATATTCGAGCAGGCCATCGGGATCGACGGAAGAGCGGGGATTGGGCATGGTTGTTTCTCTGTTTTATACAAAAGGGGTACTGATTCAGTATTGGAAAAGGCGTGGCAAAACAAGCCCTCCCTCCATACCCGTATCGACAGGGCTTCCGCTTCTCGCCGAACCGGCATAGGATATCGCAAACCGTGTATGGGAGGATATCCGTGCAGCACCCGCAAACCCTGTATGACAAGGTCTGGGACCAGCATGTCGTCGCTGATCTTGGCGACGGTGTATGGTTGTTGCACGTGGATCGGAATTTCATCCACGACCTGAGTGGAACACGTGCGATCCGCGCGTTGACGGAACAGGGGCGGCAAGTTCGCAATCCGGCCCAGACGTTTGCCTGCCCCGATCATACGGTATCGACGGCGCCGGGAGCCAGTCACATCGGCGAGCGTTATGAAAAATGCGTCGATCCCTTACGGCGCTTGTCAAACAGCGAAGGTGTCCGGTTTTTTGATATTGATATGGCGGAATACGGCATTGTTCATGTGATCGGCCCGGAACTTGGGTTGACCGTGCCGGGCGCGTTGATCGTCTGTGGCGACAGCCACACCTGTACGCATGGCGGACTTGGCGCGCTCGCCTGGGGTATTGGTGCCAGTGAGGTTGCACATGTGCTGGCAACCGGTACCATTATTCAGAAAAAGTCTCCGCGAATGCGTGTGACGTTTGATGGTCCCCTGCCCTTCGGCGTCACCGCGAAAGACCTTATCCTGTATGTCATCGGACAGCAGGGCGCCGGTGCGGGTAGCGGTTATGCCGTTGAATACACAGGCTCGGTGATCGCCGCGATGGGGGTAGAAGCACGTATGACAATCTGCAACCTGTCCATTGAAATGGGAGCGAAGGTCGGCATGATCGCGCCGGATGATACCGTTTTCGAATATATCAGCGGGCGGGAATATGCACCAACCGGCATTGTGTGGGAGGCGGCGGTTGCTCACTGGCGAGGTCTGGTAACTGACGCGGGCGCCGTTTTTGACCGTGACGTGCACGTCAATGTGGGGGACGTTTCGCCGCAGGTCACCTGGGGCACCAGCCCGGAACACGTGATCGGAATCAATGAATATATCCCCGATCCCTCCCGCCAGAGCGATCCCGACAAACGGCGCGAGATGCAGGCAGCGATCGATTATGTGTGCCTTGAGCCGGGGCGACCGATCGAAGGGGTTGCAATCGATCGGGTGTTTATCGGGTCGTGCACCAATAGCCGGTTGAGTGACTTGCAAGCTGCCGCCGCTGTGGTACGGGGTCGCAAGGTCGCGGTCCGTGTGGAGGCCTGGGTCGTGCCCGGGTCACGTTCGGTCAAACGGGCGGCCGAGGCAGAAGGGTTGGACCAGGTGTTCCGCACCGCCGGGTTTCAGTGGCGCGAGCCGGGATGTTCCCTGTGTGTCGGGTCAAACGGAGAAACAGTTCCGGCCGGACAACGATGTATTTCCACTTCCAACCGGAACTTTGTCGGGCGGCAGGGCAAGGGCAGTTTTACTCATCTGGCGAGCCCGGTCATGGCTGCCGCTGCCGCCGTCACCGGCCACATTGCCGATGTGCGAAAACTACCGGACGGGGCTGCATAATGGAGACATTCACCACCCTGACCGCGGTTGCCGCGCCCCTGATGCGGGCGAATGTGGATACAGATATTATTATTCCCATGAACCGCATGGTGACGGCAGGTCAGGAAACCATGCATCTGTTTGCGTTTGAACCCTGGCGATTTTGTCCGGATGGGTCAGAAAACCCGGACTTTGTGCTCAATCAGGACCGGTTTAGGACGGCGGAAATCCTGATTACAGGCAACAATTTCGGGTGTGGCAGTTCGCGCGAAGGTGCCGTATGGGCCTTAAAGGGACTGGGAATCCGGTGCCTGATCGGGTCCGGGTTTGGTAATATTTTTTATAACAACTGTTTCCAGAACGGAATTTTGCCGATTGTTCTGCCGGTTGAAGTTGTTGAGCAGATCGCGGCAGAAGCGAGCGCCAGTCACAATTCTGCGGTTATCAAAATTGACCTGAAACAAATGACCGTCAGCTTGCCAACCGGCGATATGTATCAGTTTACCATAGATGGCAACCGTCGCACCCAGTTGTTAAACGGTCTTGACGATATCGGCCTTACGTTGGCACTGGTTGATCAAATCGATGCCTTTTGCAACGACGATCAGAAGCGGCGCCCGTGGATCTACGGCTGAGCCGGCATATTATCCGAAGCCGACCCGTCAGCTGTTTTTCAACAGCTCAAACCGGGCTGTTTCCGCATTGGCGATATGGCCATACCCTAACTTGTCGGCGGCCCGCGTGTCGCGTTGACGGATCGCGTCGAGGATGTGACGGTGCTCGGTCTGGGCTGTCAACGGGCGGTCGGTCACGGCATAGGTCGTCTTGCTCAACAGCGCCATGGGGGTGCGCAACGACTGCATGGCATGCACAAGATAACGATTGTTGGCGGCGTCGAAAATCGCCTGATGAAAATCACGATTGAGGTCGGCGAGGGCCTGTACGTCGGATTCGCCTTCAGCCTGTTCGATTATACGTTCGATGTCGGCGATTTGCTGGTCCGTTGCATATTGTGCTGCCATCGCCGCCGCCGTGCCTTCCAATACCTTTCGCATCGCATACAGTTCGATGATCTGCTGTTCGTCCAGTTCGGCAACGATCACTCCACGCCAGGGCGTAAAGACCAGTATGCCGTCAGTTTGCAGACGGCGGAAGGCTTCACGGACCGGTGTGCGGCTGACATTCAGACGCTCTGCAACTTCCACTTCCCGGATGGGTCGACCGGGAACGTAGTGACCGTCCAGAATTGCTTTCAGCAATTCATTATAAACGTATTCGCCACGCGACGGCAAATGCGGTTCCGATGCAAGAGGGTGTTTTTTTTCAGTGGCCACGGTCGATCCTGTCAGTTCAATTGGTTGCAGTGGCTGCCTTTCCGGCATTGATACCCGCGATCCGGCCAAATACGGCTCCCGAGGTCAGCCCCGTCCCTCCCGGATAGTTGAAGTAGAATAATCCGCCAACCATCTCGCCGGCGGCATACAGTCCGGGGATGGACCCACCGTCTGTATCCTGTATTTGGGCCTTGCCGTCAATCTTGACGCCACCAAACGTAAAGGTGATGCCACACGTTACCGCGTAGGCCTCGAAGGGTGGCGTGTCCAGAACGTTCGCCCAGTTGGATTTTGGCACCGCCAGACCGCGCGTGCCCCTGCCATCCTTGACCGCCGGGTCGAAGGGTACGTCGGTCATCACGGCTGAATTGTACCGGGCCATTTCAGCGACAAAGATTTCAGCGTCGACGTCGTCAAGTTTGCCCGCCAGTTCTTCAAGCGTGTTGGCGGAAACCTTGGTCATTTCCCGGATGCGATATTCGTCCCGCAACATGCCGGCGACCTTGGCGTCAAACACCTGCCAGGCAAACTGACCCGGTTGCTCAAGGATTACACGACCGTATTTGGCATAGGTATAGTTGCGGAAATCGGCCCCCTCATCGACAAACCGCCGACCGGTTGCGTTGACCATGATTCCGAGCGGGTAACTGTGTTTCTGAAAATTATCGCCAACACTCAAATCTCCGTAGTCCGGAGCATTGCGGTCCCATCCGACCGCATGACCGCCGGACCAGTTGCCGAACGGGATGGCACCGGCGTCGAGCGCCATACGAATGCCGTCGCCCATGTTGAACCGGGTGCCACGGACCTTGGCCAAATCCCAGCCGGGCCCCATATATCGGGTTCGCCATTCGGCATTTGATTCAAAACCACCGGACGCCAGTACCACGGCGCTGGCGGAAATACAGAAGGATTTTCCGCCCTTGCGCACCTTGACGCCGCGAATGACACCGTCATCCTCGATCAGGTTCATGGCGCGGGCGCCATAGATGATGTCGATGCCGTTTTTTGAAGCGGAATCGGTCCAGTAATCCACCAGTCCCGGTCCACCGCCGACAACCTCGACCGCCAGTCCGCCCCAGAATTTGAATTTGCCATCGACCTTGAAGGCCTGTCGTCCATAGGACGGGGAAAACCGGATACCCTTTTCCCGCATCCAGACCAGTGTTTCCAGGCTTTGATGGACAAGTGTTTCAACCAGGTCGGGGTCGGCCCGGTACTGGGTGACGGTCGCCATGTCATCAAAAAACTGATCGGTTGTATAGTGGCCGAAATCGACATTCGCAATTTCGTCCTCCGTCAGGTCCATGATTCTGGCGAGATCGGCGGGACCGTCAAATATCACGCGCATGGCACCGGCGGTGTAGCGGCTATTGCCGCCTCGATCATCAAACGGCGCGCGTTCAAGCACGATGACATCTGCTCCCTGTTCGCGGGCCGCCAGAGCCGCCGAAAAAGCGGCATTGCCGGCACCGACCACCACCACACCCGTTTTCAAATCATCCATCGCGCATGTTACTTTCGATTTTGTTGTCGTGCGAAAAAATTGTATACAATTTGTAATTGGCCTGCAATCATCCATTCCGGCAATTGAAAACCTGATGAAAGAGAGCGTTCCGTGTCCGATCGAAAAACCACCGCTGACCTGCTCGCCGAGTCAATCAAATTGGCAGGTATCGGCCACATATTCGGCTATCCCGGCGATCCGAACCTGGAATTCATGGAAGCGGCCCGATGCAACGGGACAAAATTTGTCCTGACCCGCCGTGAAGGCACGGCCGCCTTCATGGCCGATGCCTATGGTCAGTTGACCGCGCTGCCCGGCATTTGCATGTCGACTCTGGGGCCCGGCTCGACCAATCTGGTCAACGGTGTCGCCAATGCCTGGCTTGACCGCTCGCCGATGATTGCGATCTCCGGGCAAATGCATTCCGGCAAGCAGGCAACCTTTACCCACCAGAACGTTGATCATGGCCTGATTTTCTCCCCTATCAGCAAATGGACAGCCCGAATCGGACCGGATTCGGCGGCAACTGTAATTCGCAAGGCTTTCCGCACTGCCGTTGATGAACGTCCCGGGCCAGTTCACCTGACCATGTCCATCAATGAGGGTCAGGCCGTGGCAACCGATGCCGATCTGCAATTGCCGCCCCTGAAGCCGGTATCGCAGGCGTTGCAGGTGTTTGCCACCGGTGAGCAGTTCGATCCGGTTAAAATGCTGAAGCGAGCGTCGCGTCCGGTGATTGTGGCGGGAATGGCGGCGGCTCGTCTGGGGGCGGCGTCGGCACTGACAAAATTCGCCGAAACGGCGGGTATCCCGGTTGTCGTCTCGCCAAAAGGCAAGGGAGTCCTGGCTGAGGATCACCCGATGTTCGCCGGTACGCTGGATATGGCCTGTAACAAGTATATCTGGGATTTTCTCGCCGGCGCCGATCTGGTGTTGTGCATCGGATTTGACGCAGTGGAACTGATCAAGCCGTGGAGTGTGCCAGCTCCCGTCATTCACATCGACGCCGTCGCCAACACGGATCAGATATATCCGGCGGCGATTGAACTGGTCGGGGCGGTTCCGGCGATTGTCGATGCCTTGTGCGATGCCTGGACAGGTGCGCCGAAATGGTCTGAAAAGGCGATTGCCGCTCATCGCGACGGATTGTTTTCGCTGTATGCATCGGGGGCCGTTGCGGGCGCGCTCAATCCGGTTGATGTGGTCTCCACAACCCGCGAAGTGATGTCGAAGGACACCATGATCACCATGGATGTCGGGTCACACAAGCTGCTGGTCGGGCAGGGCTGGACGACCTACCGGACCGGTGCCGTGCTGCTGACCAATGGATTATCGTCCATGGGATTTTCCCTGCCCGGCGCGATGACCGCGAAATTGCTCAATCCGGGTCGTCCGGTGGTCTGCTTTACCGGCGATGGCGGTTTTGCCATGGTGCAGTCGGAACTCGGGCTGGCCGTCGAGTTGGGCCTTGGTCTGATCGTCATTGTCTTCAAGGATGGCAAACTCAACCGGATCGAGTTGAAACAGATTACCAAACAATATGACGCCGGCAGCACCACGTTCAATCCGGGTGATCTGGTCAAGATTGCGGAAGGCATGGGGGCGGATGGTGTGCGCGTTGAAAACCGCCAGCAACTGGCTGATGCGCTGACGGCGGCAAGCGGCCTGACCCGGCCACTGCTGATTGAGGCCTGCATTGATCCGGCGCAATATCTGGCACAATTCTAGGAGGGAACCATGTGGACAGCCCGGCTCGGGGCGTATGCCGCTTCCGTTTCGACTACCGCCCTTGCACCGGACGTTATTCATGCCGGCAAGCGCTGCATTCTTGACTGGCTGTCTGCGACCTTGCCGGGCGGACTCGAAAACCCGGCCCGGTTTGTTGCGGCGGCCCTGACAGAGGAAGTGGGGCGGGGGTCGGCCCGGCTGATTCCCGACGGAACCCCGGCTACCCCGCGCACGGCGGCGTTGATCAATGGCACTGCCGCCCATACGCTGGAAGTCGATGATATTTTCCGGGACGCCATTTATCACCCCGGCCCACCGGTGATTGCTGCCGCCCTTGCGGTCGCCCAGTCGCGCCGACTGTCCGGTCAGGGCCTGATTGCCGCCGTGGTGGCAGGTTATGAAATTTCGAACCGGATTGGTCGTGCAATTCAGCCGCAGCACTACGACTACTGGCACACCACCGGCACGGTCGGCGCGTTTGGCGCGGCGGCGGCGGCGGCGAATGCGTTGTCTCTGACCCCCGTACAGGGTAAACATGCGCTGGCCAATGCGGCCACCTTTGCGGCAGCCCTGCAACAGGCCTTTCGTTCCGACGCCATGAGCAAGGCCCTGCATGCGGGGCGGGCGGCGGAAACCGGATTGTTATGTGCCCTGATGGCAGAACAGGGTGTCACCGGTGCGGAAAACATGCTGGAAGGCGAACGCGGATTTGGCAACGCCATGAGCCGCGATGTCGACTGGTCGGCAACCTTCGCCGATCTCGGAGAGGATTTTACGATCACCCGCATGACCCAGAAGAACCACTGCTGCTGTGGCCACACGTTCGCCGCCATTGACGGCGTTTTGGCCATTTGCCGGGCTCATGATCTGGATGTCGGGGATATCGATAGAATATCGATCGGGACCTATGAAAAAGCTCTGGAGGTGTGTGGCAATCGGATACCGCAAACACCCTACGAAGCGAAATTCAGCCTTGCGTATGTGTGTGCCATGGCGGCCATGGAAGGCAGCGTGCGGCTGGCCGCCTTCACGCCCGGCTGGCTGGCCAGTGCGGAACTTCGCACCGTCATGGAACGGGTCGATATGCGGATTGACGAACGCGCCAACGTGGTATTTCCCGGTCTTCGATCGGCCTTTGTCACGATTGGCACCACCGACGGCCGCACCTTTGAACACCATGCGCCAACCCGCAAGGGAGATCCCGACGCGCCGCTCAGTGACGCTGAACTGGAACACAAGTTCCGCGAACTGGCGGGCGTCGTGTTCAACGACGGACGGTTGGACCAACTGATTGATCAGGTGTGGAAGCTGGAAACGCTGGCTGACGTCAACGACCTGCTCTGATCTGCGTATCCGTAAATGGCACCCGCCGGTAGCTGTTCGACGGGCGCTATGCTGCGGCCTGCGTGGTCCCGTTAAACCGTTCCTCCGCCATTTGATCAGCGACGACTTCAGGTGCAACGTTCTGGAATTCTGATCGGTTGAAAATCTCGGTAAGGGTCTGATCGATACCGCAAACCTGTTGCAAGACAGCCTGTTCGGAATAACCCGGGCCTTCGGCAGCCACATCCATCAGGCCGCCGGCGTTGATGACATAGTCGGGTGCATAGAGAATGCCCCGCCGGTACAGTTGTTGGCCGTGATCCGCAGTTGCCAACTGGTTGTTGGCGGATCCGGCGATGATGGATGCGCGGATTTCAGGCAGGGTCTGATCGTTGATGCCGGCCCCCAACGCGCACGGCGCGAACACGTCAACGTCGGCACCATGGACGGCTTCGGGACTGGCCACCTCGGCGCCGAACTGTTCCGTGAAGCGGCGGATCCGGTCGTGGTCGATATCGGCAATGATCAGTTTGGCACCATCTTTGGCTAGATAATCCGCCAGCACGCAGCCGACGTTGCCGAGGCCCTGCACGGCGATGCGCAGACCCGCCAGATCGTCTGTACCAAACCGGTGCCGAACGGCGGCCCGGATACCATGATACACACCCCTGGCGGTCGCTGGCGAAGGATTGCCACTTCCGCCGGAGGTGCCGCGAGCATAGGGCGTTTCCTCTCGCATGAAATCAAGGTCTTCGACGGTTGTGCCAACATCCTCTGCCGTCAGATATCGACCGCCCAGCGACTGGATGAAACGTCCCATTGCGCGAAACAGCTGTGGCGATTTGTCGGTTTTGGGATCGCCGATAATCACCGACTTGCCGCCGCCCAGTGCCAGTCCGGAAATGGCAGCCTTGTAGGTCATACCTTTCGACAGGCGGATGACATCCGTGACGGCCTCCTGTTCGCTGCCATAGGGCCACATCCGGCAGCCGCCCAGCGCCGGGCCAAGGCGGGTATTATGGATGCCGACAATTGCCTTCAGACCGCTGGCACGGTCCTGATGAAAAACGATGGCTTCGTGGGTATCGTAGTCGTCGATTGCAAAAACCATATCCTGAAATCTCCTTGTTCAGACGTTTGCATGCGCCGTCCTGTCAGACCGGATTTAATCATCGGTTTTGAATTTGTCCGGTAAGTGTACGGGGGCGATCCGTCTGGCGTCCAGTAGGGTGCGAAAATAACACCATAATTACAATGGCTTGGTGAATTTTTAACTGATCCAAAACAGTCCGGGGGTGGATGCGAAATTTTATTGCGAGCGCAGACCTGTCCGTCTTGACGCAGGTCGCACGGCAGGGCAGAATTGTGCAGCTCCACGGGGGGCCCCTGATGGGGCTGAGAGTCTGCGACGGAACATACCTAGCGGTTTTTCCAACGCGGTGACCCGTTGAACCTGATCCGGGTCGTACCGGCGTAGGAATGGACAGCAACGGGCATCAGACTCGTTCCATCACCCCCCTCACGCACTCCCGGATCTCCACTGTGTTGACAATCGGATGTTGGAGATCCTGCTATGAACAGAATAATCAAACCTGAAACCCGTCGGGTGACGACGGACCCGTTACCTGGCAGCCGCAAAGTCTACCTTGCAGGTGAAATTTACGAGCATATCCGTGTGCCGATGCGGGAAATTTCCCTGCATGAAACGGCCAAAGAGCCGCCCGTTACCGTCTATGACACGTCCGGTCTTTATACTGACCCGGCAGCTGTGATTGATCTGGAACAGGGCCTGCCGCGCATTCGCGAGAGCTGGATCCGAGCCCGGGGCGACGTGGTGGAATATCAGGAGCGCGAGGTCAAACCGGAAGATAACGGTAATTTGCCCGCCGAAAAGCTGGTTTCAGAATTCCCTGGCCGGCCCCGCCCCCTACGTGCGCGGACCGGAACCCCGGTCAGCCAGTATCATTATGCGCGGCAGGGTCAGGTTACCGCGGAGATGGAGTATGTTGCAATCCGCGAAAACATGGCCCGCCGACATGATCCGGCCACCGCCAGACGAATATTACGCGATGCGGAATCTTTCGGGGCGGAAATTCCTGAATATGTCACCCCAGAGTTTGTTCGCGACGAAATCGCGCGTGGCCGGGCGGTTATCCCAAACAACATCAATCATCCGGAATCGGAACCGATGATTATCGGCCGCAATTTTCTGGTCAAGATCAATGCCAATATCGGCAATTCGGCGGTCACGTCGTCGGTGGCGGAAGAAGTTGAAAAAATGGTGTGGGCGACGCGCTGGGGAGCTGACACGGTGATGGATCTGTCGACCGGGCGCAATATTCATAACATCCGGGAGTGGATTATTCGCAATTCACCGGTACCGATCGGTACGGTGCCGATTTATCAGGCATTGGAAAAGGTAGCGCGGGTGGAAGATCTCAGTTGGGAACTGTTTCGCGATACCATCATCGAGCAGTGTGAACAGGGGGTCGACTATTTCACCATTCATGCCGGTGTGCGCCTTAAGCATATTCATCTGACGGCCGATCGGGTGACCGGTATCGTGTCGCGCGGCGGTTCAATCATGGCGCAGTGGTGTCTTGCGCACCACAAGGAAAGTTTCCTGTGGGAGAACTTCAAGGAACTGGCCGAGATCATGGCCAGTTACGATGCCGCCTTTTCGCTGGGTGACGGTTTCCGACCGGGCTCGACAGCCGACGCCAACGACGCGGCGCAATTTGCCGAACTGGAAAGTATCGGCGAACTGACGCACGTAGCCTGGGACAAGGGGTGTCAGGTATTTATCGAGGGGCCGGGACATGTGCCCATGCACAAGATCAAACTGAACATGGAAAAACAGTTGGAATGTTGTTCGGAGGCGCCGTTCTACACGCTGGGTCCACTGGTCACCGATATCGCCCCGGGATACGATCACATCACCTCCGGTATCGGGGCGGCGATGATCGGCTGGTATGGCTGCGCCATGCTGTGTTATGTGACGCCGAAGGAACACCTCGGGCTGCCGGACAGGGAAGATGTCCGGCAAGGGGTGATGACCTACAAGATTGCAGCACATGCGGCCGATATGGCGAAAGGCCATCCGGGGGCATGTGCCCGGGATGATGCGTTGAGCCGGGCGCGATTCGAATTTCGCTGGGAAGACCAGTTCAATCTTGGTCTCGATCCTGACCGGGCGCGTGATTTTCACGATCAAACCTTGCCAAAAGATGCCCATAAAACGGCGCATTTCTGTTCCATGTGCGGGCCGAAATTTTGCGCCATGGAAATCACCAATCTGGTCCGCGACTATGCGGATCGCGGCATGACAGAAATGTCGGAAAAATTCCGGCAGGATGGGTCGGAAATTTATCAGGAGACTTCCGCCCGCCCGCGTTCGCTGCCGCCCGCAGATGAATGAGCCGGAACGGTTCGACCGGAACTTCCCCACCGCGGGGGAGGGCCGGTTGATATCGTCAGGTAGTGATGCGGCCGTCAATGCTGGCGGAGATAGGTGCCGTCCAGGTTTTCCAGCATGGGGTCGGCGGTCAGGCGGGCCCGCACGTCATCCGGAATCGGCGTCGACACCCGCTTGCGTGTCGAGAAGAACACATTGACGCTGATCGATGTGGCAACACAATCGGTACCCAGAAAAACCCCGAAACCGGTGGTGATCGACTTGTTCCCGAGCCGAAGAACCCGCCCTCCAACATCGACGGTGCCCGGATATCGCATTTCCTTGAGATAGTCGATTTTCAGGCTGGCCAGAGAAAAATCGATATCGGGTTCTGACTGAGGGGTCAGCAGATGTCCCAGGAACATCGTCCGAGCAGCCTCGATGTAAGCGGCATAGGCACAGTTATTGACATGTCCAAGCGGATCCTGATCAGAAAAGCGGATCGTCACCGGTGTCCAGAACCGGTAACTGTCGGCAATGTTGAGAGCGATATCATCGGCAGACATTGGCAGTGAACCTCATGTTTTTTCACCTGCTCAATTCGTACGTTGATTCAGCGCAAAATTCCAGACACCATACGGAGAGATCACATATGGGGGATCGGCGATGGACATTGCTCTCAATCATCTGACCGCTGAGGCGGCAGCAACGGCGATCCGGAACGGCGAAATTACTTCAGAGGAATTGACCCGTGCCTGCCTGGCTCGAATTGCTGATCGTGAAGACGTCGTGCATGCCTGGGTCAATTTCAAACCGGAAACGGCGCTCAGGCAGGCCCGCGCGGCGGACGCAGCAATGGCGCAGGGCGACCAGCTCGGGCCGCTGCATGGTGTCCCTGTTGGCCTCAAGGATATCATCGATACCCATGATTTCCCGACCGAGTCAGGATCACGTCTGTTTGCCGGCAGGCGTCCGGCTCAGGATGCGGCCTGCGCGGTCCTGCTGCGCTCTGCCGGGGCGATCATTCTCGGCAAGACGGTGACCACCGAATTCGCTCTGAACTATCCGCGTGGTACGCGAAACCCGAACGATCCGAATCGGACGCCCGGCGGATCGTCGTCAGGATCAGCGGCCGCAGTGGCCGATTTCATGGTACCGCTGGCGGTGGGGTCACAGACCGGCGGATCGGTAATCCGTCCGGCGTCGTTCTGCGGAACGTACGGATACAAGCCGACATATGGTTCCATTTCCCGGCGCGGCGTGTTGATCATTTCACGTTTCCTGGACCATCTTGGGCTGTATGCCCGCAGCTTGGCCGATCTGGCAATTGCCGGCGATGCCTTGATGGTTCACGACACCGCTGATCTGGACATGCGTGGCCATCCGGGATGTCATCTCGACGATGTTATGCGGGTGCCGGCAAGCCAGCAGGCACCACGTCTCGCCTTTGTCAAAGGGCCCGCATGGGCGCACGCGGAAAAACACCTGTCGGGCGTGTTTGATGAATATGTCGACGGATTTGACGGTGTTGTCCGGGAAGTGGAACTGGGCGGTATTTTTGATCAGGCGCTGGCGGCGCAGGCGACCGTTATGAATGCCAGCCTGTGGGCCAACCTGGGAGAGTGGCGATCCCGTTATCCTGAATCGATCGAGGAGGAAACTGTCGCGCGGATTGACGCCGGGCGCGACGTACGGGCCAGCGAATACATCCATGCGGTCGAACTGGCCGGTTCATTGGGGCGGGCGCTTGAGGGATTGTTCGAAAACTATGATGCACTGATCACCGCATCGGCACCCGGTGAAGCGCCGGTTGGTCTACAGTCGACCGGCAATGCCGCGTTTCAGCGGATCTGGACGCTGACCGGTCTGCCGACCCTGACCTTGCCGTTGCTGCAGGGACCGAACGGCATGCCCATCGGGGTGCAGGTGATCGGGCCGAAGGGTCGCGACGGAGATTTGTTCCGGGCTGCCCGATGGCTCGACGAGAGGGATGTTTAAGCCGGTTGACGCAAGGTCAGGCGGGCCACTTCTGCGCCACCCGGTCGGTGCGGAATTTTGAGGGTTTCCAGCGCCGACTCGATGGCCGACAGGACGCCCGTCAGCATCACACCGTTGATGTCCCCCATGTGTCCAATCCGGAATACCCGCCCGGCCAGACGCGCCAGGCCGCCACCCAGAGCAATATTGTAATTGTCAAGAACGTGCTGGCGGAATGCGTCGGCGTCATGGCCATCCGGGAGAAAAATGGCTGTGACCGAATCGCTGTATTCCGTCGGCTCCTGACAAACCAGTTCAAGCCCCCAGGTGACGGCGGCCGCACGCGTTGCTTCGCCCAGCGCAGCGTGACGCTGGAATGTTTTGGGCAGACCTTCTTCGGCCAGCATGTCAAGTGATTCGCGCAATCCGTATAACAGTTGGATAGCGGGTGTATAGGGGAAAAAGCCGCTGGCATTCATGCTGCGCATCCATTCCCAATCGAAATAGAAACAGGGCAGTGTGGATGTTTTCGATGCTTCGCGGGCTTTCTCACTCACGACGTTGAAACTCAGGCCAGGCGGCAGCATGAGCCCCTTCTGGGACCCGGCAATTGCGACATCAACGCCCCAGTCATCCATCCGGAAATCGATTGAACCGAGCGATGAGATGGTATCGACCATCAGCAAGGCAGGATGCCCGGCGGCGTCAATGGCGTCGCGAATTTCCGGAATTCGCGCCGTTGTGCCGGTTGACGTTTCATTGTGGACAACCAGGATCGCCTTGATTTCATGGTCGGTATCGAGCCGTAACCGCGCCTCAATGTCGGCCGGTACGGGCGCCCGGCGCCAGTCTGTTTCCATGACCACCGGGTGCAGGCCGAATTTTTTCGCCATGTCGATCCAGAACCAGGAGAACTGACCACTGTCGAAGGTCAGGATTTGATCTCCCGCTGACAAGGTGTTGGCAATTGCTGCCTCACCGGCCCCGGTTCCGGAGGAAGGGAAAATGAATACTTCCTCACGGGTTTTAAATACCGACTTCAGGTCACGGAAAATGCCCAGGGAAAGTTCGGCGAATTCCTGACCGCGCTGGTCGATGGCTGGTCGGTTCATGGCATTGAGAACGCGGCCGGGAATATTGGTGGGACCGGGAAGCTGTAGAAAATGCCAGCCGCGCCGGGCTACTGTATCGTTCTCAATATGAAATGCTGATCCGTCCATGATTGCCTCCAGTTCCGATTGTCTTTTGCGACAATGCGCCCGCCATACCAAGTGATATATCATAGATGGTATAATGTATACCACCATTTTTGTCACCCTTTCTATCATTGACTTGCTGGTCGGCGAGGCAGGGCGTAAATGCTATAGTTATTACCTTACTCAATATATTCAAAATATATAATATATAAAAAATTAATTATAATAGTTTTAATCCACTCAAAGAAAAAGACCGTCAAAAACAGTCGGAAATTTCAGGCGGGAGCGTATTATGTATCCAGGAATTAACGGTTTACGCCTTTGGGGCAGTCTGATGGAAATGGCGGAAATCGGGGCCACCCCCAAGGGCGGGGTTTGCCGACTGGCCCTCAGTGATGTGGACAAGGCGGCGCGTGACCTCTTTGTCGATTGGTGCGAACAGGCCGCCCTGTCGGTTCGCGTCGATGAACTTGGCAACATTTTTGCCCGCCGGGACGGTTTGGAGCCGACGGCGGCGCCGGTCCTCACGGGCAGCCATCTGGACAGCCAGCCGCTGGGCGGAAAATTTGATGGTGCCTACGGCGTTATGGCAGGGCTGGAGGTTATTCGAACTCTGAACGATGCGGGCATCAAAACCCGTCGGCCCATTGATCTGGTGGTCTGGACGAATGAGGAAGGTTCACGGTTTCCGGCGGGTTGTATGGGGTCCAGCATTTTCGCCGGTCGACGCGAGCAACGGGCGATGCTGGATATGACCGATGGTGACGGATTGTCCGTACGGCAAGAACTGGCCCGCATCGGATACAACGGCGCGGAACGTTGTGGCGGGTTTGCCCCGGCCGCGTTGTTTGAAGCCCACATTGAGCAGGGCCCGATACTGGAGCGTGATGGCCGGACCATCGGCGTGGTCACAGGTGCCCAGGGGCTGCGCTGTTTTCGGGTGCATGTAAAAGGGGCCGAGGGTCACGCCGGTACGCTGCCCATGACAGAGCGGCGGGACGCATTTCAGGGAGCAGCGCGCATGGCTGTCGCCATCGATGACCTCGCCTGCCGTTTTGCCCCGCCAGCGGTGATTACCATCGGCGTCGTTGCGGTTGGTCCCGGGGCGCGTAGCACCGTTCCCGGCACAACATCTTTTTCCATTGATTGTCGATGCCCGGATGAACGGGGACTTGTCCAACTGGAGGAGCATATCCGGGATATCTGCCGGGATATTGCCGACGCCCGACAACTCGAACTGGAAATCGAGGCGATCAGCTCCATTCCGCCGGTCATGTTCGAGGCCGGATGTATTGCAGCGATCCGGAACGCGTCGTCGGAGCTCGGATATTCGCACCGGGATATTGCGTCCGGTGCCGGCCATGATGCCTGCCACATATCGACGATCGCGCCGACCGGTATGATATTTGTCCCTTGTGCCGACGGCATCAGCCACAACGAGGCAGAATCCGCGACCACAGAAGATCTGGCCGCCGGTTGCCAGGTGCTTCTGCACGTGGTGAGTTCCTGCGCAAACACGGCCTGACAGGATATGCTGCCAGCCGTGTCCATTCCATAATAACACCAAATTAGTGTATTATTATATTTATTTACATATTAATTTGACAATTTAGTGTATAATCACTTATATTAGTGTTCAACATGGAGAGGGCGCGATCATGGCTGGCACAGATACCAAGTATGTTATTACCGCCAACGGTCTGGCCGACGGACGGGTGATATACCTTGATGCGCTTGACCAGTGGACTGCCGATCTCGCTGGGGCCGAGGTCTTCGAGGGTACAGCCGAACTGGATGCGGGGCTGAACCGGTCTCGGGTCGCCGAGGACGCATGCGTGGTGGTCGGTGCGTATCAGGTCGAGGTGACCGTCAACGGCGGCGCCACCCGACCGGTCCGCTACCGCGAACAACTGCGCGCCAGGGGACCCAGCAGCCATCCCGAATTTACCCGGTCGGAGACCGATTGTGGCGGTTCCGAGGACCGGCCTTCTGTAGCGTCGAGGTAGATTATATGTATCAGTATGATGAGTTTGACCATGCCGTTGTTCAGCAGCGGGTGGAACAGTTTCGCGAACAGGTCGGTCGGCGATTGTCTGGAGAATTGACCGAGGAACAGTTCCGTCCGCTTCGCCTGATGAACGGGTTATATCTGCAACTGCATGCCTATATGTTACGGGTTGCTATTCCGTACGGGACCTTTTCGGCCCGGCAATTGCGTCAGTTGGCTCGTATTGCCCGCACCTATGACCGCGGATACGGACATTTCACGACCCGTCAGAATATCCAGTTCAACTGGCCGAAGCTGCAGGATGTCCCAGACATCCTGCGTGATCTGGCGGCAGTTGAAATGCATGCCATCCAGACCAGCGGCAACTGCATCCGCAATGTGACCGCCGATCAGTTTGCCGGGGTCGTCGCCGATGAAGTGGATGATTCGCGGGTCTGGGCGGAAATCGTTCGGCAGTGGTCGACACTGCATCCTGAATTCAGTTATCTGCCGCGCAAATTCAAATTTGCCTTTTCTGCTTCCGAACACGACCGCGCTGCCGTGCGGTTCCACGACATTGGTATCATCGTCAAACGCAATGCCGAAGGAGAACTCGGGTTTCAGGTGCTGGTCGGCGGCGGTCTCGGTCGGACGCCGATGATGGCGCAGACCATCCGCCATTTCATTCCCGAGCAGCATTTACTGAGTTACGTGGAAGCGATCCTGCGGGTCTACAATCTGATCGGGCGCCGGGATAACAAGTACAAGGCGCGGATCAAGATTCTGGTGCATGAACTGGGCATCGACGCGTTAAGCGGTCTGGTGGAGGCGGAATGGGAACGGATCCGGGACAGCGCCCTGAAGCTGCCGCCTGAGGAAATCGACCGTATCCGGCAACATTTTGCGCCGCCTGCCTATGATAACCTGTCCGACGATGCGCCTGCCTTTGTTGCTGCCCGCTTCGAGAATGCCCGTTTTAACCGCTGGGTCGGCACCAATGTGGTGTCCCACAAACAACCCGGTTATGCGATTGCGACGGTCTCCCTGAAACCGGTCGGCGGTATTCCGGGCGACGTTACGGCGCTGGAAATGGAAGCGCTCGCCGATCTTGCCGAGCGGTTCAGCCTGGGTGAATTGCGCGCCACACATGAGCAAAACATCGTTCTGCCCCACGTCCGCCAGACTGATCTGCCGGCGCTGTGGTCGGCGCTTGATGAGATGGGCTTCGCGACGGCCAATTCGGGCCTGATCAGCGATATTATCGCCTGTCCGGGAATGGATTACTGCGGTCTGGCGACGGCCCGTTCGATACCCGTCGCTCAACGGATTTCACGACGGTTCGCCGATCTCGACCGGCAACTCGATATTGGCGAACTGAAGGTCAAAATTTCCGGTTGCATTAATGCCTGCGGACACCACCATGTCGGTCACATCGGGTTGCTGGGTGTTGACCGCAAGGGCGAGGAATTTTATCAGATCACGCTGGGTGGTAGCGCCGCTGAGGACGCCGCTGTCGGCACTATCATCGGTCCCGCCATTGCCAGCGACGCTGTGGTTGATGCATTTGAATCACTGATTGCCGTCTATCTCGCCGAGCGCACGGCGGGTGAACGATTCCTCGATACCTGGCGTCGGGTTGGTCTGTCGCCGTTCAAGGCGGCCATTTATCCGGAGAAACTGAATGCCGCTGCTTAAATCTGGCAAACGGGTCAACGACCCCTGGTCCCGCTGGGCGGATGAAACCGTCGATCCGCCAGCCGGCCCGCTGATGGTGTCGCTGCGCCAGTGGCGCGGCCACCGGGATCGGCTGCTGGCTCGCGGCACGCCGCTGGGCATTCGTCTGAGCAGCGAACAAACGCCCGGTGAAATCAGGGATGACCTGAGCATTTTTGATCTGGTCGCACTCGATTTCCCGGTGTTTACCGATGGGCGTTCCTATTCCAATGCCCGCCGCCTGCGGGACCGCTACGGCTTCAAGGGCGAAGTGAGAGCCACCGGTGAAGTTTTGCGCGATCAGTTTCAGGCGTTGACGCGTTGTGGATTTGACGCGCTGGAAGTTCGCGATAGTGACACCGAAAAAACCTGGCAGTTGGCAATGGACGCCTTTTCAACACCTTATCAACCGGCCACAGATGACAGGCCGACCGTCATGTCCCTGCGTCAGAGACGTCTTGGCGGCGACCTGATTGCCGACACGCCCGGATCGTCGGACGTCTGATCGACTCCCGCTGAGAGACCAAGCTTCATCTGCCGTCGGGGCCGCGACTTTCCACATATGTCGATCCGGGAGGCAAAAACATACCTCCTATCGGTTGGCGTCAAACCCGGCATAGTCAATGCCCGTCAGGTCCGCCATTTCGCGCTTCCACGTGGTGATGTCATACCGATTGAACATATTGAGGTGTTCGTGGCCGCAGGCCCGTGCCATGACCTGCATCAGTTCGGTCGTGGCATTCAGGAAGGTCGCCAGACGGGTCGCCCCGGCGGCAACGTCCAGCCGGGCCCGGAGTTCCGGTTTCTGTGTGGCAATTCCTGCCGGACAGTTATTGGTATGGCACATTCGGGCGGCGACGCAACCGACCGCCTGCATGGCGGAATTGGCTATCGCAATACCATCGGCCCCGAGACACAACGCCTTGATGAAATCCGCTGGTGTGCGCAGACCGCCCGTTATAATCAACGTCACGTCCGGACGGTTCTGGCGGTCGAGAAAATGCCGGGCACGGGCCAGTGCCGGGATGGTGGGTACGGATATGTGGTCGCGAAAAATCAGCGGTGCCGCGCCGGTGCCGCCGCCCCGCCCATCGAGAATAATATAATCCATACCCGCTTCAAGGGCGAAGGCGATGTCCTGTTCAATGTGATTGGCCGACAGTTTCATGCCAATTGGAATACCGCCGCTTATCTCCCGCACCCGGTCGGCGAACCGGCGAAAATCATCCGGTGTGGTCAGATCGTCGAACGTGGGCGGTGAAACGGCGGGTGATCCTTCCGGCAGGTTACGGACTTTGGCAATTTTGCCGACGACCTTTTCACCGGGCAAATGTCCGCCCGTTCCGGTCTTGGCACCCTGTCCCCCCTTGAAGTGGAAAGCCTGGACCCTGGTCAGGAGTTTTTCATCAAACCCGAATTTGGCCGACGCCAGTTCGTAAAAATAACGAGAATTGGCAGCCTGTTCCTCCGGCAGCATGCCGCCTTCGCCGGAACATATACCGGTGCCTGCCTGCTCGGCGCCTTTCGCAAGGGCGACTTTCGCTTCTTCCGATAGTGCGCCGAAACTCATATCGGAAACGAAAATCGGAATATCGAGCCGCAGGGGCTTTTCGGCATTGGGGCCAATCGTCAGACCGGTTTCGACCTGTTCATCCTCCATCAGCGGTTTGGATGAAAACTGCGCCGCCAGAAGTTGAATGTCATCCCATTTCGGCAGCAGGACCCCCGGCACACCCATTGCCGCCATTTCGCCATGGTGGCCGGTTTTTCCAAGACCATCGCGGGCCAGCTCATGAATGAATTTGACAGTGGGCTCTTCCGGCGTTGGTTGCACGCCGGTGCGGTGCGGGGTGACCGGCTTTGCCGATTTTTCCGGCAGGCGGGCGTGGCTGCCGTCACAATAGGGTGGGTTTTTGCTGTGTTTGCACATGCAAAGATGCGCTGTGCCACCATTTTCCGGCTGGAATTTGACCGGTTTGATATCCGTCGTCGCATGTGAGCCGTCGCAGAACGGCTGGTTGGCGGACAGGCCGCAGGCGCACCAGTAATAGTCTTCGCCGGCGTCAAGTTGCACGGCGACCGGTTTGCGGTCGGCGATCACGGGATCAGACATGGATGGTTCTCCTTTGGCGGACGGGTCAGGTCAGTCTCTCATATAACAGTTAAGGGTCCGCCCGGAAAGTCGGCGGCGGTGCGGTCGTCGTTACCGGGTGCCGTCAAGTAGGCCTGATACATCTTCCGCAATGGCCAGACAGGACGTCAGGCCCGGGCTTTCGATCGCAAACAGGTTGACCAGTCCGGCGACGTGGTGATCTGCCGGTCCCTGAATAAGAAAGTCATCAATGTACTTACCTGCTTCCGGACCACGCAGTTTCGGTCGAATGCCCGCATAACCCGGATGCAGCGCGCCGTCCGGCAAACCCGGCCAATAACACCGGACGGACTGATAAAACGAGTTTGCCCGGTCCGGATTGACCCGGTAATCCGGCGTCTCAATCCACTCGGCATCGGGACCGAATTTGGTTTGACCGCCAAGGTCAAGGGTCGAATGAATACCGAGTCCTCCGACAATCGGGACCGGATAGATCAGGCGGTTAAACGGACTTTTACCGGACAGGATGAAATAATTTCCCTTGGCCAGCAAACGCGGCTGCGGCGGCACGTGTTGCACGGCAAGACCCTGCAGCACGGCGGCCAGTCGTATGGCACCCAGTCCGGCTGCGTTGACCAGTTCCGTGCAGGATATCTCGGTCGGGGCAGGGCCGCCAATGCGCAGGATTATTCGGCCCTGCTCGATGCGCCCGCCCTCGACCGGGCTGGAGAGGGCGATCATGGCACCGCTGTTTTCCGCGTCGCCCTGCAGCGCCAGCATCAGGCCGTGGCTGTCAACCAGTCCGGTGGAGGGCGATAGTAATGCCCGCACCGCCTGCACATTCGGTTCGATGTCCCGTAACTCATCCGTCTCGACATACCGCAGGTCGTGGACACCGTTGATCTGTCCCTTTTGCAGAATGCCGTCCAGTACCTCACATTCTTCTTCATTGGTGGCGACGATCAGCTTGCCAATCCGGTTGAAATTAACACCGTGGGCCGGGCAATAGTCGTACAACAGCTGTTTGCCCCGGACGCACAGCCGCGCCTTGTTACTGTTCCTGGCATAATACATGCCGCCGTGGATGACTTCGGAATTGCGGGCGCTGGTGCCGGTGCCGATGGCGTCTTCACTCTCGAGAATTATGACGTCCCGCCCCGTTTGCGCCAACGCCCTGGCAACGGCCAGACCGACCACGCCCGCTCCGGCCACGATCGTGTGAATATGTTCAATCATAGCTGTGTCGAAAATTCCTGCATCCGGTTGTCTGACACCGGATCATACGTGGATGAAGCCCGCAGGGAAATGCCTTCTCGTCCGGGCGGATATATAGGATGAAATTTTGTTGACGGTCAAATTCGGTCTTTACAACACTGGCCCCGGCATCATGATTGGTACCCGTCATCGTCGGATGGAGATGATGACCGGGCATATCTCACCTGCCGGCCCCGTTATTAGTGAAGGAAGAATGGATGACTTTAACCATCAGCGAACGCATTGTTGGAGACCTGATCGCCAACGGCATCAATTTTGTCACCACCGTCCCCTGCAAACAGTTGGCTGGTGTGATTGACGCGATCGACAAAAGCGACCACTTGCACCACGTGCCATCGAACAAGGAAGATGAAGGCATGGGCCTGTGTGCGGGTGCGTTTATGGGCGGCAAGCGTCCCTGTATCATCATGCAGAATACTGCGATTGGTGTGACCATTAACACGCTGGCGACCCTGATCCAGTTTTACCAGATCCCGCTTCCCATGCTGATCAGTTTCAGAGGGGAACTGGGGGAGCCGGTCGCCTGTCAGGTGGAAATGGCGATCCATACCAAGCCGCTGCTGGCGCAGATGGGAATCCCGACCTTCCATTTTCACAAACGTGACGATGTCGAGGAACTGGGCGAAATCCTGAAATACACGCAGATGTGCAGCAAACCGACGGCCATATTGACCGACTCATCGTTCTGGAGGGGTGTCTGATGATCAGAAGCGACGTATTAAAATCCATTGTTCCGGTTATCTCTGATGAACTGGTGGTTTGCAATATCGGTCTACCATCGCAGGAACTGTTCATGCTGGATGACCAGCCCAGCAATTTTTACATGCTCGGGACCATGGGACTGTCTTCGTCCATCGGGTTGGGGCTGGCGCTGGCACAGCCGAAAAAGGTAGTGGCAATTGATGGCGACGGATCGGTGCTGACCAATTTCGGAACGCTGCCGACGATCGCCAACAATGTGGCTGACAACTTCGTGCTGTTGATCATCGACAATGGAAGTTATGGCTCGACCGGCGACCAGCCGACATATGCCGGCCTGAAAACATCTCTGACAGCCGTGGCAAAAGCCTGCGGTTGCGAAAATGTGGTTGAATGCAAGGCCGAAGATACGGCGACGGAACTGCGCAAGGCGCTTGATTCCAATCGCATGACAGTCATCGTCTGCAAATGCCAGTCCGGCAATATTCCGGTCGGTGTGATTGATATCAATCCGGTGGTGATCCGGGACCGGTTCATGAAAGAAGTGGCCCGCCCGAATTCCTGAGCGGCGATGTCCGAGCCGGTCGCTGTTATCGGTGCCGGTCCTCGCGTATCATGGCGGACGCCTTTTCACCGATCATGATGGCGGGTGCATTGGTATTGCCCGATACGATCGTCGGCATGATGGAGGCATCGGCGACGCGGACCCCGCTCAGGCCGTGCACGCGCAACCGGGCGTCAACAACCGCCATCGGATCGCTGCCCATCTTGCAGGTGCCGGTCGGATGGTAGATCGTTTGTGAAATATTCCGGGCGGCCTCCAGCATGTCCGCATCGTCAATGACGTCGGCTCCGGGCACTTTTTCCGAGACGATGTAGGGTGACATGGCGGCAGTGCCGGTCAGTTGTCGCGCCACGTTGATGGCCGCGATGGCCGTCTCCTGATCGTGTCTGGCGGACAGGTAACCGGGATGTATATCCGGATAAACGTGTGCATCCGGCGAGGTGACGCAGATGCGCCCCCGGCTTTCCGGGCGCAGTTGACAGACTGACAGGGTAATACCGGAAAACGGATGCATGGCAATCCCCGGTTTGTCGGCACTCAGGGGCTGAAAGTGGAACTGGATGTCGGGTGTCTCCAGATGTTGTGCGGTTTTGGCAAAAATGCACACCTGACTGGCCCCCATCGCCATCGGACCGGTGCGGAACAATGCATATTGCGCACCCATCAGGGCGCGGCGAAACGGGTTGTTGATCTCGTCATTCAGGGTTGGCACGTTGACCTCATATACCAGCCTGATTTGTAAATGGTCCTGTAGATTCGCCCCTACGCCGGGCAGGGCGTGGCGAAGGTCGATGCCGGCGTCCCGCAGCACCTCCGCCGGACCAACGCCGGACACCTGCAACAGTTGTGGTGACCCGATGGCACCGGTACACAGCACAACCTCGCCACCGGGATTAAGGCGGGCCTCTTCAAGCTGCTGCCCGCGACGATATCTTACGCCCGTCGCCGCATGTGCGTTTTGCGGATCGAACAGAAGGCATTCGGCATGCGCATGGGTGATGGTTGTCAGATTGGCGCGGGCGCGGGCCGGCTTGAGGTAGGCCACCGCACTGGAACATCTTCGTCCGTCTTTTGCGGTCAGTTGAAAATAACCGGCTCCCTCTTGAGTGGCGCCGTTGAAGTCATCGTTGCGGGGAATACCAATCTCGTTGGCCGCCGCAATAAGGGCATCGCAAATCTCGCGTTCAACCCGCATGTTGGATACTGACAACGGGCCGTCCGTACCGTGATACGGGTCAGCACCGCGTTCCTGATTTTCCGCCTTTTTGAAATAGGGAAGCACATCATCGGCCGACCATCCGGTATTTCCCAACTGTCGCCAGTGATTGTAGTCTGCCTGCTGTCCCCGGATATACAGCAGGCCATTGATCGAACTGGACCCACCCAGCGTTTTGCCGCGCGGCCAGTCGAGGCTGCGGCCGTTCAGGCCGGGGTCCGGGCGGGTTTTGTAACACCAGTCGACGGCCGGATTGTGCAGCGTTTTGAAATACCCGACCGGAATATGAATCCACGGGTTGATGTCCCGGCCTCCGGCTTCCAGCAACAGCACCCGAACCGAAGGGTCTTCCGACAGGCGATTTGCCAGCACACAACCGGCCGACCCGGCACCGACGATGATGTAGTCAAATTTACGGATCGTCCCTGTCATGACCTTCCTGCCCCGGCAACCAGACTGCCAGCCTGGACGATACCGCATCACGGGGTTTGTGAAAACACGCCTGATTGAAGGCATGCTGAATGGTGGAACGGTTGCAGCAGAAACCCATTTGCGGTACCTACACCATCTCGAAACACGGTGGAGCCGCGACGTGTTGACACCAAACAGGGAATTCACATGAACGCACCGGACAATTCGAGCCACCGTTCCGGCAACAGCCGGGTTATCGTGGTCGGTGCGGGAATCATCGGTGTCACCTCGGCGCTGTATCTGCTGCGGGACGGTCATGAGGTCATTCTGGTTGACCGTGATGAGCCGGGCGAGGGGTGTTCGTTTGGCAATGCAGGGCTTCTGGCGCGCTCCTCGTTTGTGCCGCTGACCGGTCCGGACGCATTGAAAAACATTCCGGGCTGGTTGTTTGATCCGGACGGTCCGCTCAGCGTTCAATGGTCTTACCTGCCGAAAATGCTGCCCTGGCTGATTGACTTTATCCGGTCCGGGTTTTCCGCCGATCTGGAATCCCGTGGTCAGGCTCTGCACGTGTTGACCGATCCGTCGGTTGATCTGTTCCGCCAACTGGCGGAACAGGCCGGATGTGCAGATCTGGTCCGGCCATCGGACTATCTGGAAGTCGTCCGCTCCCGGGCGGCGTTCCTGAAACTGCAACCGGATATGGACGCCCGCCGCAAACAGGGGTTTCGAGTTGACGAAATCGGGGATGCGGAAATCCACGCGCTGGAACCCGATCTGGCGCGCGACTACCGGTACGGCTACCGGCTTTATGAACACGGTTTCGTGCTTGATCCGGGTGGTCTGGTCAAGGAACTCGCTGCCCTGTTTACTCGGGAAGGGGGACAAATTCGCAAGGAAACGGTAGGCCGTATTGGGATCGGATCCGCGGGTCAATGCCATCTGGAAACCGCCCACAGGGAACTGGTATGCGATCGGTTGGTTCTGGCGGCGGGCGCATTTTCGGCCGATCTCGCTGGTGCAGGTGGCCCTCGCCCGCCATTGGAGACGGAACGCGGTTACCATATCACCTGCCCGAAACCGGGGGTATCACTGAGCCGGCCGGTGATGGAAGGTGAGCGCAAGTTTCTGGTCACGCCGATGTCGATGGGATTACGGGTCGCCGGAACCGTGGAACTGGCCGGACTGACCGCACCTTCCAATCCTCGCCGGATTGATGTGATCAGTCGGCATGCGCGGGCCATGATACCCGGCCTCGTGACCGAGGGGGCGCAAACCTGGATGGGGTTTCGCCCGACCTTGCCCGACAGTCTGCCAATGATTGGACCGGCTCCGGCGTGTGCAAATATTATCTATGCATTCGGTCACCAGCACCTCGGCCTGACGTGTGCGCCAAAGACAGGACAACTGGTGGCAGACCTGATTTCCGATCGCATCCCGAACGTCGATATGTCGGCCTATTCGACGCGCCGGTTTTTGTAAAATTTTACGTATCCCAAGTGTTGAATAGTGCTTGATTTCCAGCCATTTGTGATTAGATTGCCGCCATTCTAGTCGACATATTTCACCAGAATATCGTCTACACATAGATCACTGTTGCTGGAGACGTTTAACGTGCCAGTCGTAAAATCTTTCTCGTCTGTCAAATCGAGGTCCGCCCGGCGGACGTTTCTGAAAACGTCGGCTGCGGTTGTCGGCTGTGGACCCTGGATTGTCCGCGAGGCACTGTCCTCGTCCGGTGAATTACACGTTATGATGTGGTCGGATCACCTGCCCCGGGCGTTTGTCGAGGGTTTTGAAAAAACGACCGGGATCAAACTTAACCATTATCCGTACGGATCGAACGAGGAACTGCTGAACAAGGCGGTCGCCATTGATGGACGCGGATATGACCTGGTAGAGCCGACCGCACTGCGGGCGTTGCAGTGGCGCAATCTCGGGCTGTTGCAACCGTTTGACCTGAACCGGCTGAAGATTGATGCGTACAAACCGGAAATGCTGGACCGTTCGGTGGAAAACTGGACCTGGGATGACAAACTTTACCATCTGCCCTTTTTCTGGGGCACGGAAGGGCTGTCCTGGGAAACCTCGATGTGGGGTCGGACCTACGATGAACTGAGTTACGGCAACCTGTGGGGTGACGAGGTGCAGGGCCGGGTTATGGGGCGTCCGCATTCCATGATGCTGGGGATTGGCCTGTATCTGGACCGGATCGGCGAACTGCCGAGCAATCGCATGCTCGACGCCTACAAAGACGAAGACAACATGCGCCGCATCTGGTCGGACATTACAAAATTTGCGATTCAGAACAAATCCCGCGTGAAGATGTTCTGGAACGATGCAGAAACCCAGAAAGCCGGATTTCTGGATAACGGCGTCATTCTGGGACAGACCTGGGATGGCCCTGCAAACGCATTGAAAAACCTGGGACGGCCCATCAGATTCATGGCGCCTCAGGAAGGCGCGCTGGCCTGGGTTGACGGAGTCTCACTTTTGAAAGCGGCAAAAAATGTGCCGCAGGCATACGCCTTTCTGGAATATGCATCGCGCCCCGACGTGGCCGGCATGCTGGCGTCCGAAAGTGGCTACAACCCGGTCATCAAGGAAGCCGAACACCATTTGTCGAAGCGCGCCCGCGAAAATTTTGACAGTGCCTATCCGCAAGATGCCTTGCAGAACCTGTGGTGGTGGCAACCGGAGCCACCCTGGTATGCGGCCGCCCGTTCCGAATACAGTGATCAGTACCTCGCCGCCTGATCCGGCTTCCGACGCGATGCAGCCGCCCGAATGATCATATGCGGGGACACGATTGCGTGAGGAACGGAACCGACCATGATCACTCTCAATGAAATAATTGCGCTCGATACAACCTGTGTTATGGTTGTCCTGTCATCGAACCGGATGCACATAAATCCGGGTGGCACAAAAATGTAACCGGCGGCGCAATCGTCGTTTCTTGGGGCGTATGAAGTATGGGTCGACGTATTTTTATAAACGGCTTTCTGGGCTGCGCACTGGCGGCGCTTTTGTGTTTTTCGGGGCCGGGACAGGCGCTGGCGAGCGAAGCCGATCTGGCAAATGGTGCCAAGGCATTCATTGACGATCTGACGACGGAAGCGATCAATACCCTGACCGCGGCCGATATTGACAAATTCGAGCGACGCAAGCGGTTTCGCCAGTTGATGCAGGACAAATTTGCATTCAAGGGCATTGCCAAATGGGTTCTGGGGCGATACTGGCGTCAGGCGACGGAAGATGAACGCAACCAGTTTGTCTCACTGTTCGAAGACCTGATGGTGGTCACCTATGCGGATCGATTCGCCAATTATGCAGGCGAAAAAATCCATGTTATCAGCGCGGAAGTACGTAACGGTCAGGATGCTCTGGTGCATTCCAATTTGATACGGGCCGCCAGCAGTGATCCGGTTGATGTAATCTGGCGCGTTCGCCGGATCAAGGATCAGTACAAGGTTGTTGACGTGATGGTCGAAGGTCTGAGCATGGGCCTCACCCAACAAAAAGAATTCACATCGGTTATACGAAATAACGGCGGCAGGGTGGACGGCCTGTTGGTGGAGTTGCGTAAACGTCTGAAAAGTAATACCTGACGGCTTTCGAACCGCAGGTCGGCTATGCGCAATAATCCTACTTCCGTGATCGAATCGCCATCCGGCAAGGATGCTGATTATGAAAATTTCCCCGTCGGCTCATGGCTGTTGCCAGCCGCTGTTCGGCCGCACATTGCCATATTTTATACATTTGCGCGGGCTATCGACGATATCGCTGACAGTCCGGACCTGGACCCTCAGACCAAGGTCGAGCGACTGAACGGATTCGAGCAGGCCATTCTCGGAGCCAATACCGAAAACCCGGTGTATGAGACAGGTCATCGGATGCGGTCCAGCCTGCTGGAGACCGGTCTGACGTTGCAGCATTGTCTGGACCTACTCACGGCATTCAGGCAGGACGCGGTCAAGTCCCGCTATGACGACTGGGATGACCTGGTCGCCTATTGTCAGCTGTCGGCGGCACCGGTCGGTCGCCTCCTGATCGATTTACATGGCGGGTCCGATGACGGTTACGGGCCGTCCGATGCCTTGTGCATCGCGCTGCAGGTGATCAACCATTTGCAGGACTGCCAGGATGACTACCTGACGCTTGACCGGGTCTATCTGCCGGGCGACTGGATGGCCGCCGCGCTAGCCAACGTCACCGACCTGGCAGCCGACCGGGCAGCACCGGGGATACGGATTGTGCTTGATCGATGCCTGGATAAAACGGCTTCCCTGCTCGATGAAAGCCGGGCATTACCAGGCGGCTTGCGCAGTCGGCGTCTGGCCATGGAATCACAGGCGATTATCAATATCGCCGATCGGCTGGTCGATTGCCTGCGGCGTCAAGACCCGTTGGCCGGGCGTGTCAAACTGTCGCGTGGCGGTTATCTGTGGTGTTGTGTGCAAGGGGCCGCCCACGCGCTTCTGTCCGGTCAGCGATAGATAATGAGTACTCTGGATATCGCGATGGTGGTGGCCGCCCTGCCGGTTCTTGTCTGGGCCTGGCTGTTGTTCGCCCGGGGGAGCTTCTGGCGATCCGATCAGCGCCTGTCCGCCGCCGGAGAACGATCGCACTGGCCATCGGTTGTCGCCGTTATTCCGGCCCGGGACGAAGCCGGAACGATCGGTGCGACCGTCGCCAGTCTGCTGGCACAGGATTATCCGGGCGAGGTCCGGGTGATCGTGGTGGATGACAACAGTACCGATGGAACCCGCCTGGCTGCCGGCACCTCACCTGATCTGCAGATCATTTGCGGCAAGCCGCTCAGGTCGGGCTGGACCGGCAAACTCTGGGCGGTCAAACAGGGTATCGATGCAATTGATGTGTTCGCTCCCGACGCTGCGTTCATCCTGTTGACGGATGCCGACATCGTGCATGCACCTGATTCGCTGAAAGAACTCGTGCACAAGGCTGTGACAGATCACCTGTTGCTGGTGTCACTGATGGTTCGGTTGCGATGTCAGACATTCTGGGAACGCCTGTTAATCCCGGCTTTCGTTTTTTTCTTTCAGAAACTCTATCCGTTTGCCCGCGTCAATGATCCCTCATCCGATTGTGCCGCCGCCGCCGGTGGCTGCATACTGATTGAACGTCAGGCGTTGCACAGGGCTGGCGGAATCGATGCCATCCATGATCAGTTGATTGATGATTGTGCTCTGGCATCGCTGATCAAACCACATGGGCCGATCTGGCTGGGGCTGTCTGAAACGACAGTCAGTTCCCGGGCCTATTGCAGACTATCGGAAATCTGGCAGATGGTGTCTCGCACCGCTTATCGGCAGCTCGACCATTCCCCGGTCAATCTGGTCGGCACGATCATTGCCATGCTGATCATCTACCTGGCGCCGCCCGTCTCGGTGATCGCCGGAATTGGCGTCGACGAACCGCAACTGATTTTGTCCGGGGCGATTGCCTGGGCGATGATGTGTTTCGCCTATGTGCCGACGCTGCGGTTATACAACCGCTCACTCCTCGGTAGCCTCGCCCTGCCGGCGGCGGCGGCCCTGTATACCCTGATGACCGTGTCATCCGCCGTGCAGTACTGGCGCGGGTTGGGTGGTGCCTGGAAGGGACGAACCTATTCGAAGTAAGGTTTACGCGGGTGACGATGGTGAAGGACTGGTGTATTGGTATGGACCATGACTGATTTGCACGCATTCAGCTCCCCACCGCCACTGTCCGACGCCGATTTGATCGGCCATGTGGAAAATATTGTTCGCCGGGCCGGCACCTCGTTTTTCTGGGCGATGCGCCGGTTGCCGGAAGACAAGCGCAACGCCATGTATGCGATCTATGCGTTCTGCCGCGAAGTGGACGATATCGTCGATGAACCGGGAGAGGTCGCTGAGAAGAAGCTTGAACTGGGGGTCTGGCGGGGGGAAATTGAACGCCTGTTTGCTGATCGGCCACGAAACCCGACGGCGTCCGCCCTGCGCCGACCGGTCGAACAGTTCGACCTGCGCAAGGCGGATTTTCACGCTGTCATAGATGGCATGGAAATGGATGCGGCACCACGTGTCCGCATCCGGGATATGCCGGAGCTTGAACTGTATTGTGATCGGGTCGCCTGCGCGGTCGGGCGATTGTCGGTGCGGGTGTTCGGGATACCAGAAGATCTGGGAATCCGACTGGCGTTTGCCCAGGGGCAGGCGTTACAGTTGACCAATATTTTGCGTGATATCGTGGAAGACGCGACCCGCGACCGCCTGTATCTGCCGTTTGATGTGCTGCAGTCCTATGGTCTGGCGACGGAAAATTTGACCGAATTGGTCAATGACCCGATGCTTGCCAGCGTATGTGACCTGCTCGGAAATGTTGCCAGTCGCCGGTTTGATGAAGCCTGGCAGCTTGCCAGACAATGTGACCGCGACCCGGTGCGTCCGGCGGTCATGATGATGGCGGTTTACCAGCAAATTCTGAATAAACTGATCCGCCGGGGCTGGTCCGACCCGGTCCGCCCGGTCCGCCTCAACCGCATGGAAAAGGCCTGGACGATGGTCCGGTACGGTCTGTTGTAAAACATGCAAAAGGTGGTGCATGTAATAGGTGCCGGACTTTCCGGTCTATCAGCCGCCGTTCGGCTGGCCGAACAGGGGCAGCACGTCTGCCTGTATGAGGCATCCAATGCCGCTGGCGGGCGGTGCCGTTCGTATTTCGACCAGGCCCTGAACCGCCGGATCGACAACGGCAATCATCTGGTTCTGAGCGGCAATTTATCGGTGGCGCGCTTTCTGGCGACGATCGGGTCCAGCGAAAGTCTCTGGAGTCCTGATCGCGCCGAATTCCCGTTTGTCGATCTTCAGTCCGGCCTGAAATGGACTGTGCGACCTGACTGCGGCCGAATTCCGTGGTCCTTGCTGAAAAAGTCGAATCGTGTTCCGGGCAGTTCTCTCGGCGACTACCTGCAAGGGCTCAGACTGATCGTGGCGGGGGCGGGCCAGACGGTGCGCGACTGCCTCGATGCGGACAGGCAACTGTATCGGCGGTTCTGGGAACCAATGGCGGTTTCGGTTCTCAATACAGATCCGGCGGAAGCATCTGCCCGGCTGCTGGCGCCGGTTCTGCGAGAGACCTTCTGGCGTGGCGAATCTGCCTGCCGTCCGTTGGTCGTCAAACAGGGTTTGAGTGAAAGTTTTGTCGATCCGGCGCTGAGCTATCTGCAATCGAGAAAGTGTGAACTGACGTTCGGCGCCCGGGTGATGGCGCTGGAATCGACTGCCAATAAAATCACCGGCTTGCGACTGGGTGATCGGCGGATCGGGGTGTCGGCGGGCGACAGCGTCATTCTGGCGGTCCCGCCCCTGGCGGCGCTGGCACTGGTTCCGGGGCTAACCGTGCCGGATGCGTTCCGGGCCATCGTCAATGGCCACTTTCTATTGCCCGGCACCGGATCCCCGGAGATGCCATTTATCGGACTGGTCGGAGGTGTCGGTCACTGGCTGTTTGTCCGCAACGGCGTGGCTTCCGTGACCGTCAGCGCCGCCGAACATCTTGTTGGAATGCGATCGGAAGAGATTGCCAGGATTCTGTGGCCGGAAATAGTGCGGGTTCTGGAAATTCCGGACACCCGCTCGGTGATCAGTCGGATTGTCAAGGAAAAACGGGCAACCTTTGCCCAGACACCGGCGCAGGTTCGCCGCCGGCCTCCTGCTGTCACAGAATCAAGAAACCTGTATCTCGCCGGCGACTGGACGGATACCGGTTTGCCCGCCACCATCGAAGGCAGTTTGGCGTCAGGTGAACGGGCCGCCCGATATATTCTGAATGCCGTTTAAAGCCTTGCAATAGAAGCCGGTATTTGAGACAAAACGGGTCACGTAAAATTTGACCTGCCATATCGGACACCAAAATTTTCCGACGGCAACGAATCCTGGACAATCAAATGGTGATGTTCGAAAGAACCCCGGCGCAAGCGGACGAAATCAGGGCTTCCAACGAGCGGGCAATTGATAGCGTCATTGAACAGGCGGCCGACTGGCTTCTCGACCGCCAGAATGAAGACGGGCACTGGGCGTTTGATCTTGAAGCGGACGCGACGATTCCGGCGGAGTACATTTTTCTCAACCATTTTCTGGACGAGGTGAATGTTCCACTGGAACGCAAACTTGCCGCCTACCTGCGGGATATCCAGGAAAAACATGGTGGCTGGCCCCTGTATCACGATGGCGATTTCAACATGAGCGCATCGGTAAAAGCCTATTTTGCCCTGAAGCTTGTCGGCGATCACCCTGGCGATCCGCACATGGTTCGGGCCCGCAATGCAATTCTCGAGCACGGCGGGGCCGAGAAAGCCAATGTGTTTACCCGCATCGCGCTGGCGTTATTTGAACAGGTGCCCTGGCGTGCCGTGCCGGTCATGCGGCCGGAAGCGATGTTGTTGCCGAAATGGGCACCATTTCACATTGACAAGGTCTCGTACTGGTCGCGAACGGTGATGGTCCCGCTGTTCGTGGTTGCCGCCCTGAAACCGAAAGCGGCAAACCCCGGAAAGGTTGACATTCAGGAACTGTTTGTCACCGCGCCGGAAAAAATCGAAGACTATATGGTCAACCCGACCGGACACTGGATTGGTGACTGGCTGATCCGGCTGGATCGGGTGGTGCTGGCACTTGAGTCCTGTTTCCCGAAATTTCTGGAACGCAAAGGTATTGAGCGGGCCCTGGCGTTTGTCAAAAAACGGCTCAACGGCGAGGAAGGGTTGGGCGGAATTTTCCCGGCCATGGCAAATGTCCTGATGGCGTACCATGCCCTCGGATATGAAAAGAACCATCCGGACTATCTGACTGCACGCCAGGCGGTCGATCGCCTGGTTGTGGCGGAGGATGAGAATCGCGCCTATTGTCAACCGTGCCTGTCTCCGGTTTGGGATACCGGGTTGGCCATTCACGCCCTGCTGGAATCCGGTTTGCAAGACGGTGATGACGTTCTGGACAAAGCCAATGACTGGCTGGTCGGTCGTCAGATCCGTGAGGTCGCGGGTGACTGGACCTCCAACCGCAAGAATCTGAAACCGGGCGGATGGGCCTTCCAGTACTGGAATGATTATTACCCGGATGTCGACGACACGGCCGTCGTGGTGATGGCGTTGCATCGTACCAATCCGGAGAAATACGGGGAAACCATCGACCGTGCCACCCAGTGGGTGGTCGGCATGCAGAGTAAAAACGGTGGATGGGGTGCGTTTGACGCCGATAACGAACACCATTTCCTGCAACATATCCCGTTTGCCGATCACGGTGCCCTGCTGGACCCGCCGACCGCGGACGTCAGCGCCCGGTGCCTGAGCATGCTGGCCCAGTTGGGGTATTCGAAAGACGATAAAACCGTTCGCAGGGCCCTCCGTTATCTCGTCCGTGAGCAGGAAGAAGACGGCTCATGGTTCGGACGGTGGGGGAATAATTATGTTTACGGGACCTGGTCAGTGCTGTGCGCCCTCAACGCAATTGGTGAAAGCCCGGATCTACCCTATATCAGAAAAGCTGTCGACTGGCTGAAGGGACGTCAGAGTCCGGATGGTGGTTGGGGGGAAGATTGCGCCAGCTACTGGCAGCACCGGCGTGATGAGGTCAAGGCATCCACGCCGTCGCAAACATCGTGGGCCGTACTCGGGCTGATGGCCGCCGGGGAAGTCGATAGCGTTGCCGTCAAGGGAGGTATTGAATATCTGATGCGGGCGCCGCGCGATGATGGAAAATGGCATGAAGAGTATTTTAATGCCGTCGGGTTTCCGCGAATTTTCTATTTGCGTTATCACGGTTACAGCGCATTTTTCCCGCTATGGACGCTGGCGCGGTACCGAAACTTGCTGGCAGGCAACGATAAAATTCCGCGATTCGGCATGTAGTCATGAAGCTCGGTGTAATCACCGGCCTGCAACGGGAATCCCGGTGTCTGCCGCCTGGTCAGGAAGCACGGTGCATGCTCGTCCGATGTGCCGGTGCGCGACCGGACGTTGCGGAATCCTGTGCCACTGACCTGCTGAAAAACGGGTGCCGCGCGCTGCTCAGTTTTGGCATTGCCGGGGGGCTTGCAGCCGACCTGCATGCCGGTCAGGTGGTGATTGCAAACTCCGTTGTGATGCCCGGCGGAAAACAGGTTGCAACTGCCGCCAACTGGCGTGAGAGGCTGGTTTCGGCGTTGCCACGCAATGGTGATGTGGTTGTCGGCCCGGTTTGCGGATCAGAAACCGTTATTGCCGAGGTTGGCGAGAAATTGCAAATGTTTCGGCAAACAGGCGCGATTGCGGTTGATATGGAAAGCCATCGGGTCGCGCGGGTGGCCGCCGCCGCCGGAGTGCCGTTTATGGTGATTCGGGCGATCTCGGACGATTTCGCACATACAATCCCGTCAATCGCCCTCGGTGCGATCTCCGAAAAGGGCACGCCGCGATATGGCAAAATCCTGTTAGGTCTGCTCACAAACCCCGGCGACATTCCGGGCGTGATGCGGTTGTCCAGGGATTCGGAAAGCGCTTTGGCCAGTTTACGCCGCGTGGCCCTGGCCGCTGCTCCCCTGTTCAGATTTGCCTGACAGGGCGGCGGCTTCCTCGCGTTGCTGGGTCAGGGTCTTTACCAGTCCTTCAAACACATATTCTGCCGGGCGCTGTGAATCGAGGGAAATCTCCGGCGCCATGGGTTTGTCAATATTGATGCCGCCGAGGAATATCCTGAGTGCCTTGAGCGGATGACTGATCGTGTCCCGTACGGCGGTTGCTTCGTACCCGCAATGGACCATGCAGTCGGCGCATTTTTCATACCGACCGGTGCCGTAATTCTGCCAGACGGTTTCGTCCATCAATTCCCGGAACGACGAAGCATATCCTTCACTGAGAAGATAACAGGGTTTCTGCCAGCCAAAAATATTGCGGGTCGGGTTGCCCCAGGGGGTACATTCGTAGGTCTGGTTGCCGGCTAGAAAATCCATGAACAAGGTGGATTGACTGAACCGCCATTTGGCCTTGCCCTGCAGTTTGAAAATGTCCCGAAATAACTGTTTGGTTTTGCGGCGATTGAGAAACTTGTCCTGTTCCGGCGCTCTCTCATAGGCGTAGCCGGGAGACACCGTAATCCCTTCGATACCCAGATCCTGCATGCAGAAATCAAAAAATCCGGCAGCTTCTTCCGCTGTCATCTGATCGAACAGCGTGCAATTGACATTGACCCGGAACCCGCGGCGTTTTGCTTCACGGATCGCCGCAACCGTAGTGTCGAACACGCCGTCCTGGGCAACCGCCCGATCATGATGTTCTTTCATGCCGTCCAGATGAACCGAGAACGTCAGATAGGGAGTCGGTGTGAACTGATCCAGTTTTTTCGCCAGCAGCAACCCGTTCGTGCACAGATATACGAATTTCTTGCGGGCGACCAGGCCATCGACAATCCGTTTGATGTCCCTGTGAATAAGGGGTTCCCCACCGGGGATCGAGACGATTGGCGCGCCGCATTCATCGGCCGCTTCAAGGCATTGCGCAACACTCAGGCGTTTGTTGAGAACGTCATCTTCGTAGTCGATCTTGCCGCATCCGGGGCAGGCAAGATTACAGCGAAAAAGCGGCTCAAGCATTAATACCAGCGGGTATCGCTCGATTTTGCGCAGTCGCTGTTTCAGGATGTACATGCCGACACGAAATTGCTGAATAAGGGGAACAGCCATGGACTTAAACCTCTGCTGATGCGGTCGGCGTCTTGGCCGGGTGGGTGATTTCGTGGGGCAGCTTGAAAACAACGTTTTCCTCGACGCCTGACAGGCTTTCAACCTCAACCCGACCGAACGTCGCCAATTGCGTGATCACCCCCTGAACCAGTTCTTCCGGTGCCGATGCACCGGCTGTTACGCCGACCGTTGATACGCCCGCCATCCAGTCCGGATCAAGGGATTTCGCATCCGCAATCAAATAGCTGGGAATGCCAAATTCTGCCCCCAGGTCCCGCAGGCGATTGGAATTCGAGCTGTTGGAGGCGCCGACCACCAGCAGCAGGTCGACCTGCCGGGCGAGATCGCGGACGGCCTGCTGGCGATTTTGCGTCGCGTAACAGATATCCTTGACGTCGGGGCCCTGAATTTTCGGGAACCGTTTTTTCAGTGCATTGATGACATCGCGGGTATCATCGACGCTGAGGGTGGTCTGGGTGACGTAGGCCAGCGCATCCGGATTCCTGACCGCCAACGTCGCAACATCATCCGGGTTGGTCACCAGCAGTACGCCGCCGGGTATACGACCCATGGTGCCTTCGACTTCCGGGTGTCCTGCGTGCCCAATCAGAATAACCTGGCGTTTTTTACGGGCATGATTCTGCCCTTCTTTATGAACCTTGGAGACTAGCGGGCAGGTAGCGTCAATCACTGGCAACCCCCGGGCGCGGGCGGCGTCGACGACCGCATCGGATACGCCATGGGCGGAAAAAATGGTATTGCCGCCTTCCGGAATTTCATCAACCTCTTCAACAAACACCGCCCCTTTGGCCCGCAGCGAATCAACAACATACTTGTTGTGCACAATTTCGTGCCGGACGTATACGGGAGGACCAAAAATATCCAGCGCCCGCTCGACGATCTCGATTGCCCGCTCCACGCCGGCGCAGAATCCGCGCGGCGACGCGAGGATGACTTTCAGGGGGTCGCTCATGTTTGCTCCCAAAACGAATACACCGAATTTCGAGTTACATTGAAAATAGGGATCAACCTGTTAAATGTGAAGAGCTGACCGCGTGCGTTTCTATCCGATCGGGGGGCGAAATACCAGCGTCATGGGGCGCGAGCGGCAGATTTGCAGATCGAGCCGCGAATTCGAATTGTTTTTGGAAAGTGATAGCGGATGATTTTGGTGACAGGGGCGACCGGATTTGTCGGCTCGGCTGTGGTCCGGTTGCTGCTGGACAAGGGAGAGGCTGTGCGGGTACTCGCCCGGCCCGGTAGTGATCGTCGTAATCTGGCCGGTATGGAGATCGACATCGCGGAAGGTGATCTGTTGCAGCCGGAAACATTGTCGGCCGCTGTCCGGGGATGTGACGGGTTGTATCATGTGGCGGCCGACTACCGGCTGTGGACCCGTGAACCGGCACAAATGCTGAAGGCAAATGTCGATGGAACACGGGCAATTCTGAGGGCCGCCGCCGATGCCGGAGTTACCCGCATGGTCTATACCAGCAGCGTTGCGACGCTTGGTATTGTTCCGGGTGGCAGCGGTGACGAACGAACGCCTGTCTGCCTTGACGATATGATCGGCATCTACAAACGGTCAAAATTTCTGGCCGAGGAAGCCGTTCGTGACCTGATTGACCGTCATCACCTGCCGGTTGTTATCGTCAATCCGTCAACCCCGGTCGGGCCGGGCGACATCAAACCGACACCGACCGGTCGTATGATTGTCGAGGCGGCATCGGGTCGGATGCCAGCATACGTTGACACCGGACTGAATATTGTGCACGTGGATGATGTGGCACAAGGACACTGGCTGGCCTATCAAAAGGGCGTGATCGGCGATCGATACATCCTGGGCGGTGAAAACCTGAACCTGGTCGATATCCTGTCAGAAATTGCAAAATTGACAGGGCATCGGGCGCCAGGCGTTAAAATTCCACATAACCTGTTGATGCCATTTGGATATATGGCAGAAGCCTGGTGCCGGTTACGTGGTGGATCGGACCCGTTCGTGACGGTCGATGGCATCAGGATGGCAAAAAAAAGGATGTTTTTCTCTTCAGAAAAATCACAACGCGAACTGGGATATCAGTTCCGTCCGGCAGTGATCGCCATCCGGGATTCGGTGCAATGGTTTGCTGCGCACGATAACCTGCGATAAACTGCGCGCGATGTCGCATACTTCTACGTTGCGCGGCGGGCAGCACGATGGAACCTTGCCCGACCGGCGTACCGTCCCGGAAATATCATGGATATCCTGTCCGGCGATATTCCAGACACGACCTGCCAATCAAAAGGAGAATGTCGACACTCTGTTGATATTACGGCAATATGCGTGTGGTTTCCGGACACTGGCGACGGCTGGCAGAAACATCAGGTTGATATATGAAATCTCGGCACCCGCGTCTGGTTATCGTCATGTTCGTTGTCGGGATCGCTATTTCGGTCGGTGCCGCCGATTATGTGTTCGAAGTTCAGCGCAAGAACGGTCACGAGCAACTGACGGCCCGCACGCGGGCGGCCGCCCAGGCAATCCAGTTTTCGTTCCAGAATAATTTAAACCACGTAACGGCCCTGCAGGCCTTTTTCGACACCAATTCCCGCATAAACCGCAGCCAGTTTTCAAGGTTTGCGGCTGATCTGATGGAGGGGACAAACGGTCTGCAGGCGCTGGAATGGATACCGCGGGTCAGGCGGGAACAACGCCAGACGTTTGAATCGACCATGCAATTCGATGGATTTACCGACTTTCGGTTTCGCCAGGCCGGACCTGATGGCCAACTGATTCCGGCGACCGGCCGGGCCGAATACTATCCCGTATATTTTGTCGAACCGTTTCCGGAAAATTATCTTGCTTTCGGATTTGATCTTGCATCAAGCCCGGCCCGCCTGACCGCCCTGCAAGCAGCACGGGACAGCGGAGAGGCAGTCGTCTCGCAGCGAATTTCAATGATTCAGGACAAGGGGGGGCAGTTTGGCGTTCTGCTGTTCAAACCGGTGTATCGGCGTGACCTGCCGCACGGCACGCCGGCCGAACGGCAGGCCGCGATCAGGGGTATGGCGCTCGGCGTATTGCGGATCAGTGATATCGTCAACGCCTCATTCAGCAGTGTTTCGCTGCCGGATCATATGTCCATCGAGATTTTTGACAATCGGGCGGTGCTTGGGCAGCAACTGCTGTTTTCATCCCGGCAATTTGCCGGTAACGCGTCGTCGGTGCCATCCGGAAAACCCTCCGTCAGCCCCTATTCCTACAAAATGGCCCTGCCTGTGCGCAATCTTGATTGGCAAGTTGTGTTTTTTGATGATCGCAAGGTCGGGTTTACAGACTATTGGGTTGTGTGGCTGGTATTTGGGGCCGGGCTGGCGATCACCGGGCTGGTAGGGTCGGTCACCGGGTCGTCGGTTTCGCGCGCCAGGGAAGCCTCCCTGCTGGTTGCCGACCGGACCAGCCAGCTGAAGGCCACGGAAGACCGGATGCGCGGTGCAATCGAAGCACTGGCCGATGGTTTCGCCATCTACGACCATGAAGACCGGCTGGTCCTGTGTAATCGCAAGTACCGGGAAATTTATGCCGGGATCGGGGACCTGCTGGTCGAGGGGGCGAAGTTTGGCGAAATACTGCTGGCAGGTGCGGAAAGAGGGCAGTTTCCGGATGCGCAGGAAGATATTTCGGGGTGGGTCGACAAGCGGGTGCGTCAGCATCAGGAACCGCAAGGTCCGTTTGAGCAGCGCCTCGCAAATGGCCACTGGTTGCGTATTGAGGAGCGACGTACTGACGATGGCGGGTATGTGGGAATCCGGACAGATATCACCGGTCTCAAGGAAAAGGAATTCGCGTTGCTCGACAGCGAGCGTCGGGCGCAACAAATCGCTCAGGAAGCCGAGAACGCCCGCTCCGAGGCAGAAATGGCCAATCTGGCCAAATCCAATTTTCTGGCAACCATGAGCCACGAAATCCGCACACCCATGAACGGTGTTCTGGGGTTGGCGCAGTTGCTGAAAGATTCTCCCCTGAATGAGGATCAGCAGCGCAAGGTCGACACCATCCTGTCGTCAGGACGGACCTTGCTGTCGATTATCAACGATGTCCTCGACATGAGCCGGATCGAGGCCGGTGGTGTGGAACTGGAAATGACAACGTTCAGCCTGCCGGACCTGATAGCTGTCATTGCGACGCCGTTCCAGAGCCTGGCAGATGACAAAGGCTTGCGCCTGCACGTGAATAAAAATATCCCCAGTTCCGCCGTTTTTATCGGTGACCCGGCACGCCTGCGGCAGATATTATGGAACCTGCTGAGCAACGCCATCAAATTCACCAACGAAGGCAGCGTCAATCTGACGATCCTTGAACACCGGGGCCCATCCGAACATGTTGGCACGCGCAAGGATCACACTATAAAATTCAGGGTTGAAGACACCGGGATCGGTATATCGCCGGAACGTCTTGAGATGATTTTCGATCCGTTTACTCAGGAAGACAGTTCTATCAGCCGAAAATACGGCGGCTCCGGTCTCGGGCTGGCGATTGTCAAACGTCTGGCGGGACTGATGGACGGTGGCATTGATGTCGTCAGTGAACATGGCAAAGGCACGCGGTTTGATGTCTATATCCCGTTTCATCTGGCATCGGACGAAGAAACCCGGAATATGGTTCGACCGATCGCCCGCAATGGCACGGCCAGCGTCAGAAGCCTGGATATTCTGGTGGCGGAGGACAATCTGGTCAACGCCATGGTGGTGGAGGCCTTTCTCAACAAATTCGGGCATCGCGTCCGTCATGTGGAAAACGGCCTGGAAGCGGTGCGGGAATTTGAGACGTCCCGCCCTGACCTTGTCTTTATGGATATTCACATGCCCGAGATGAATGGAATAGAGGCAACCAGGGCGATTCGCGCTGCCACAGGCGGTCAACAGGTTCCCATTATCGGACTGACGGCAGAAGCCTTCACGGAACGACACGTACAATTTCGCGAGGCGGGAATGAACGATGTGCTGACCAAACCGTTTACCGAGGAACAACTTTACGCAACAGTCGCTACCCATAGCGAGGTCGGCTCGCCCGCCCCGACTCCCGACCTCGCTCTGAACCCGGACGGTGCTGCGGGGAAAGGTGCCATGCCTGCGGCAGGGATCGAACCATCGCCCGCCACCGTCGCCTTGCCGATAGGTGACCTGACGGCCCTGAATGGATTTCGCGATGTCGTGTCCGCTGAAAAGGCCAACGAAATCATTGCCCGGGCACCCGAATCAATTGCTTCCCGTCTGGAAGAGCTGCGCCGCGGTCTGGAATTGTCGGATAGCCGGATGGTTGCCAATGCAGCGCATGCAATCAAGGGAGTCAGTGGTTCGCTGTTTGCCGTCCGACTGTCCGATCAGGCGCGACAAATTGAAGATGATGCGGAAGACCTCGACCGCGTCCGCCTGCTGTTCCCGGAATTCGAACAAACCGCCCTTGATACCGCCGCCTGGTGGACCGAAGTCACCTCCTAGTTGGCAGAGCGGTATCTTCGAGTGTAATTCCCGTTACAACCGTTTATATTGGTTGTCCGGTGAGCGGTCTTTTCGGCCCGGGTTTCTTCTGGTCGGAGGTCTTTTCGGAGGCGGCTTGATGGGCGGCGTGACCATGTTATAACGACCGCCATGTTTGTATCTGTCGGTCATTCCTATTTGACTTTTCTGTGCCGCTGGACGTCCTGGGTCCGGCACCATGCCCGGTCGGTCTGTGTCGCCGCCCTGCTGCTGTCGGTTGCCAGTGCCGGTTATCTGGCAACTCACATCCAGATCAATACCTCAACCTCGGACATGTTATCAGCGGAACTGGAGTTTCGGCAAAGAGCCCTGCAACTGGACGCCGCTTTTCCGCAAACGTCCGATACGCTGCTGATCGTCATTGACGGACAAACACCCGATATCGCGGAGCGGGCAGCGCTGGCTCTGGTCACTCGGATGCGGCAGAAACCTGCGATATATGGCGGCGTCTACGATCTGGCCGGCGAGCCCTTTTTCCGGCGCAATGGGTTACTGTATCTGGAACCGTCTGCCTTGTATGATCTCAGTGACCGGCTGGCAGAGGCGCAACCGTTTCTGGGCACACTGTGGCAGGATCTCAGCCTGCGCGGACTGTTTTCCCTGATCGGCAAGGCGATTGAGGCGGATGCCCAGGTTGATGCTGGCGATAATGTTCCGGCGGTCAGCCTGACAACCATGCTGAATGCCATATCTGACGTGGCGGCGGCGCAGCTGCAAGGCGATTTTTCCGAATTGTCCTGGCGCCAATTGATGCAGGGGCGGGAATCCGGTACCAACGCCAATCGGCGGTTTATTCAGACACAACCGCCATTGGACTATCACTCCCTCAGTCCGGCCGCTGATGCCATGCGGGCGGTCCGACAACTGGCGGTCGAACTGGCCCTGACAGCCGATCAGGGGGTTCGTGTCCGGTTGTCGGGATCGGTGGCGCTGGATGAGGAGGAACTGGGCAGCGTTGAACAGGGGATGGGATTGGCCGGCGGATTGTCGCTGGTGCTGGTGATCGGCCTGCTGGTGATCGGTCTGAAACGGTTTGGTGCGATCGTCGCGACGGTTGTGACATTACTGATGGGCCTGACCTGGACGGCGGCATTTGCCATCCTCGCGCTGGGAGCTCTCAATCTCATTTCCGTTGCCTTTGCAGTTCTGTTCATCGGGCTGAGCGTGGATTTCGGTATTCATTATGCGTTGCGTTACGGTGAACAGCGAGAAGCTGGCGCGGACCATGCCGATGCCCTGACGGCAGCCACCAGCGGAGTCGGCGGTGCGCTGACCCTGAGCGCGATTGCCGCCGCGATTGCCTTTTATTCATTTTTGCCGACGGACTATCGAGGGCTTGCGGAACTCGGAATGATCGCCGGGACCGGCATGTTCATTGCGCTTTTTGCAAACCTGACGGTACTGCCAGCGCTATTGACCCTGTTGCCCGGATCAACAGTCATGGTGGCACACCCGACGGGACCCGGACTGAGCACGGTCTTTGCCGGAATCATTCGATCCCGGTCCCGTCCGATTTGCATTATGTTCCTGCTGGCTGCTGTTGCCGCCGCCATCGTTGCGCCCCGGGTGTCATTTGATTTTGACCCGCTGAACCTGAAAAGTCCGCAAACCGAATCCATGTCAACCCTGATCGACCTGATGGCAGACAGCCGGACCAGTCCGTATTCCATTGAAATACTGGCGCCGGATCTCGCGCAGGCGGCGGCGATGGCGGAACGACTTCGGGTGCTGGACGAAGTCGCCTCCGCCGAAACGCTAGCCGATTATGTGCCGGACGATCAGGCAGAGAAACTGGATGTCATCGCCACCACCGCCCTGTTTCTGGGACCGGCTCTGAGTGGTTCCGGCGGGCGGGTGGAACTGGACCGGCAATCACGGCGTCAAGCCGTTGATGATCTTCTGGCGATACTGTCCAAAAGCCCGGTGTCGGCCGACCCGACGAAACAGCAGGCAATGGACCGGCTGGCCCACCTGCTCGGTCAGATCAGGACGGCGGGGTCCGCGACGATCGTTGATCTCGAGAATCGCCTGCTGACGGCCTTGCCGGCGCAATTGAACGCCCTGAAAAAATCCCTGTCGGCAACCCCTGTATCGCTTGCTGACCTGCCGGATTCCTTGCGACAACGACAGATTGCCGCTGACGGACGCGCCCGGGTCGAGGTGTTTCCCCGGGAAAACCTGCATGATCGCGCCGCCCTGATTCGCTTTGTTACGGCCGTCCGTGCGATTGCACCGGATGCAGTGGGCTCACCGGTGGTCATTCTGGAAGCCGGGAAAACGGTTCTGCACGCCTTCTATCTGGCTGGCGGACTGTCGGTGGTCGTCATCTCGGTGCTGCTGTTGATTGTGCTGGGGCGGTTCGGTGATGTTGCGCTGGTTTTTGCGCCGCTGATTTTGGCCGGGGTGTTCAGTCTTGCGGTTAGCGTTCTGTTCGGGCTGTCGTTTAATTTTGCCAATGTCATCGTTCTGCCACTGCTATTCGGACTGGGCGTCGCCGGTGGCATACATCTCGTATCACGGGCGGCAGTCAGCGACGGGCAAGGTGAGATGCTGCAGACATCAACGCCGCGAGCCATCGTGTTCAGTGCCCTGACGACCATTGGATCATTTGGCTCGATAGCCCTGTCCGGCCATCCGGGTACGTCCAGCATGGGGCTGTTATTGACCCTGACGGTGTCGTTGACGCTCCTCTGTACGCTGGTGTTTCTGCCGGCCCTGATGCACCTGACCGGACAGGGCGGTCGCTGAGCATCGGTCAATTAGCGAGCAGGGCACCGGTTTTATGCTTCAACATGGCGACCAGCCCCTCAACGCCATCGGACTTAAGAACTTGGCGGTATTCCGAACGTTTTCGGGCCAGTTCGCTGATGCCGGTATCCAGCAGCACGTCGACAATCTGCCAACGCTGTTTGATTTTACGAGTAACGTAGGTCAGCGTCACATTGCGGCCGCCGGGGTCGACGATTTCGGTTTCCACCAGGATGGTATTTTGTGGTCCCGGTTTCTGTGCAAGCGTTTTGAAGCTCTGGCCGGAATATCCATCGAACTGGGCAGCGTAGGTCGCCGTACTCAGGCTGGCAAATGCGTTTGTCAGGGACGTCCGTTGGGCCGGACTGGCCTTTCGCCAGTAGGAACCGGACGCCACCTGAACCATCAGCCCGGCATGAAAACTTTCGGAAACGACCGGTGCCAATGTATTGAAGCGTTGCCTGACGCTGGTGGTCGCTGCGGATTTCATCGCCGACAGCAGCGCTTTGTGGAGGGTCTCTACAAGTGCGGTCGGCGCACTATCGCCCGTCGTTGTCACCGCAAACGCTGGAGATACGTTAAAAAGAAAATAAAGGGCCCCAAGGCCCAGAAAAAATCGCCGGTTCATTGCCGTGACATAAGCTCGTCGGCCTTGCTATTCAAGAGGCTGACAAGGCCGGGCAGGCCATGGGATTTCAAAATCTGATTGTACTCAGATTGGCGGACTTTCAATTCGCTGATGCCGTTGTCAACGACCACATCGATAATTCGCCAGCCATCGTTAAACTTGCGGGTCACGTAAGTGATATTGACCGTCGAGTTGTCAGACTTGATGAGATCGGTAATGACCAGCCTGGTTTTGGAGGGGCCATCCCTGACACTGCGGGATTCAAAGTTTTCTCCATTGTATCCATTGAACAGGGTCGCCAGTGTCGAGACGCTCATTCTCAGGAACGCATCTGAAACCTTCGCCCGTTCTTCCTGGGTAGCAGTTTTCCAGAAGCGACCCGTGGCGATCTGGGACATCAGGTTCAGGTGAAAGGCCTTTTCAACTCCCGGACGCAACAGATCGAACCGCTGCCGGACAGAGGCTGACGTGGCAATTTTCATGGTCTCGATCAACAGGGCCTGGAATTTTTCAACGGTTGCTTCTGGTGTCGATTCGGCAGCGCTCACAGGCAACATATGCGACATGGTGACGATCAGAGTCGTGATCAGGATGGCAATTTTTTGACGCCTCATAGCTGGTTCCCGGCCCAATTGGAATTTGACATCTGCAGGATTACGGAAAAAGTATCAAAAGATGGTTAACCAAATGCATTCGTATGCCAATATTTTGCAAGGCGATGCCGTAAATTCACCGATCCGGGTTGCAGGCCGCGCCCGCATCGCATAAAACGGTTTCGACGCGTGTCAGAAACCTGTAATCTAAACCATATAGGTTGTGCCTGTTTTGATATTGTTGTATCGATTGTGAATGGAAGAACCCAACTGTCAATGGAAGAGTCCAACGTGAGAAAACCGGTTTTCAGAATGGCGATGGTCGGCGCGTTGGCACTGAGTGTGTCCGGGGTGCCAACGGAAGGGTATGCCGATCAGGCGACCGAACTGATGCCACAGCAGAATTTTGTGCTGGTGGCGCAGGCCGAAGATGACAATGTCAACGATCCGCTGGAACCTGTTAACCGGGCTATATTCGGGTTTAATGAAGTCGTTCAGTCGGTATTGTTGCGTCCGATCGCGGAACTGTACAATAACAACCTGCCTGCCGGGTTCCGGTCCGGCGTACGGAATTTCCTGGCCAATCTGGCGACGCCGGTCACCGTTGCCAACGATCTGCTGCAAGGCGATCCACAGGCGGCTGTCGTCTCGGTCGCGCGATTTATGGTCAACACGACGGCTGGAATCGGTGGCATTGCTGATGTTGCACGGGAAACCGGCCATGAGGGCCGCACCGAAGATTTTGGCCAGTCGATGGGTGTCTGGGGCGTTGGTGAGGGATTTTATGTGGTCCTGCCGATTTTCGGCCCGTCGAACCCGCGTGATGCGGTGGGAAAATTCCTGGTCGACCCGTTTTTTGATCCGGTCGGCATGTGGGTGTCCAATACCAACCAGACTGAACTGGAATGGACGCGCCAGGCGGTCGACGGATTGTCCGAATATGCTGGCGTGGTAGATGATTTGTCGCAGGTAAAGAAAACGTCGGTCGATTATTACGCGGCGATTCGCAGTCTGTATCGTCAGAAAAGAAAATCTGAAATCGCCAATGGCGAACAGCTTGAACTGCCGGCAATTCCGGATCTCGGGTATGATATGGTTCCTGAAGACTTCAACCAGCCACTGGCGGGAACATCCGAAACCAATGAGGCTGCCCGGTAGTTCGTCGCGGGTGTGGCGTATTGGTGAATGAATTTCGGCAATGCGGAAATTCATTGAATTTATCGTAGAAAATGTTATAAATACCTATCGGTGCCCATTCGGGGCCGATTGTAGCGGGCTGGCAGGTAGCGAGCCCTGAACATATTGCTTCTGATGGAGGATATGAAAATGAGTGACGAATCTGTATCGCTGTTTTTCCTGAAATTACGATGTTGGTGTGTGGCCGGGTCAGTTTGAACCGTGCGCGACCTGTCAATCACGTAATTGTTATCACATACCTTCGAACTGCCCCATTTCCGCCACACAAAGTGGCTAAACCATAGGGCATCGAAGATTTGAGCTAGGGGAATAGAAAAATGGCAAAATCTCTTGTATACCCGGCCGTTCCCTCGGAAGGCGGAATGTCCCAGTATTTCCGCGAAGTCTGGCGTTTTCCGATCCTGGAGAAGGAAGAGGAACAGATGCTGGCGATTCGGTTGCGCGAAGGTGGCGATACCGATGCTGCGCATCAGTTGGTTACCTCGCATTTGCGACTGGTCGTCAAAATTGCCATGAAATACCGTGGATATGGCTTGCCGGTATCTGATCTGGTTTCCGAAGGGAATATCGGATTGATGCGGGCGGTCAAGAAATTTGATCCGGATATGGGATTCCGGCTGTCGACCTACGCGATGTGGTGGATTCGTGCGTCGATTACCGAATTCGTACTGAAATCATGGTCGCTGGTTAAAATGGGAACTGTTGCATCGCAGAAAAAACTGTTTTTCAGTCTGCGTAATCTCAAGGCCAAGTTGAATATTCTGGACTCTGGCGAACTGACTCCCGTGCAACTGGAAGACCTGTCGCGAAAACTGAACAGCACAACTGAAGAAGTCGCGCACATGAACCGGCGTCTGGCGGTCCGGGATTTATCGCTGAACGCGCCAATGTCCCAGGATGGCGACGAAGGAGCGGAGTTTCAGGATTCACTTGTTGATGATCGCGTGTCTCCGGAACAAAATTATGCCGAACGTGAAGAACGTTCTCATCATGGTGAAATTCTGGCCCGCGTTGTCGCCGAATTGCCGGAACGTGAGCGGGATATCTTTACGCAGCGGCGTCTGAACGAGGATCCGCCGACGCTGGAAGAAATTGGCGTCCAGTACAGTATCAGCCGTGAACGGGTACGTCAGCTTGAAGCCAGAGCGTTCAAGCGAGTTCAGGACGCGGTGCTGGCGATTGCCAGGGAGCAGGGCAGTTTGCCCCAGACCGGGGATGCCGCCGCCTGATATCTGTAATCGAATACAAGCGGGATGGTGCGGACCAGACTGGAACGCACCATCCCGCCTTTCCTCAATGAATGTTCAGATTGAGGCCATGGTCAATATAATGGACTTTTGCGGGCTGAATTAATTCAGCTGAGGCAATTTCGACGGAATACAACTCACCGTCGAGATTTTTCTCCCAGTAACCCAGGAATTTGCCGAGGACGGGAAATTTCGGGGCCTTGTCCAGATTTTGCCATATATACTCCTGAAAAAGAGTGGGGAAATCCGGTAATCGATAGGTGATCAACGCCGTTGTCAGTCGGAACTCCTTGAGTTGAAGATTAAGTGCGGCCATGGTAGGGCTACCTCCGTTCGTTGACAGTCCTTAATGGTGCCGAAAATTGATGATCTGATCAATAAAAAAAGCCTGAAAATCAATAAGTTAGCAGCATCTCTCGGGGAGTGCTGCCAATTTTCTGACCAAATGACGGGGAGGGTGGAAGGTTGATTGCGCTGTTTAGCGACTTTGGTCTGGAAGGCCCATATACGGGGCAGATGAAAGCAGTGCTGGCAAGTCTGGCCCCTGCTGTTCCGGTGATAGACCTGATTTCGGATGCGCCGGTACACGACCCGAAATCAGCCTCATATCTGCTCGCGGCCTACAGTACGGGGTTCCCGGCCGGGACAATTTTTCTGTCGGTGGTCGATCCGGGCGTGGGTGGCCCGCGTCGCGGCCTGGTGGTCCGAATGGCCGACTGCTGGTTTGTCGGGCCGGACAATGGGTTGGTGGAACATATGATTCGCCAAAGGGCCGAAGATGAAACAGGCGTCTGGGAAATTTTATGGAAACCTGAAATCTGTTCAGCTTCCTTTCATGGTCGCGATATATTTTCCCCGGTAGCGGCCCGTCTTGCGGCCGGGGAAATTCTGAATCGGGGGAATGATGAAGAGGGATTCCAGTCAGTTGATACAGATCATATCCGATACCCGGCATGGCCTGATGATCTCGCCGAGATTATCTATTTCGACCATTTTGGCAATGCCATGACGGGCATTCGCACGAATGGGCTCCGCAACGGGCAAAGTCTTCAGGTTGCGGGACAGACACTGCCGTTCGGAGAAACCTTTACCAGCGTAGAATGCGGCGATATGTTCTGTTATGGAAATGCCAATGGACTGATGGAAGTAGCCGTCAATCGGGGAAGCGCCAGGAATTGGCCGGGGGTAGAGCTGGGGAGCAAGGTCCTGATTGTCCAACAGTGACTTTGTGTATTTCATTCCCATATGTGAAGTGTAGGGGAGATCATGCCTGCGCAGATGCGGTCTTCCGGACGACAGATCGCCCGGTTGCGGAAATTGCAGGTGGAATGAACCCTCGATATCAGGTTAGAGTATAAACAATATGACATTGAAAATTAAATTTTGGGGCGTCCGGGGCAGTATCGCCTGCGCATCACCGGATCATATGAAATATGGGGGGAACACGAGCTGCATTGAAGTGCAGGCCGGTCCTCACCGCTTCGTCATGGATGCAGGTACGGGGATCCGAAATTACGGCAAGGTCATATTGGAACATGATGTTCGACGGACCTACTTGCTGTTGACACATACCCACTGGGACCACATCAACGGATTTCCATTTTTCACACCGGCGTACGACCCTCGCCGGACCATTACGATCATGGCCGGGCATTTGAAAAATCAGGGCGGCGTGGAAAACGTGTTGTCGACGCAAATGCACAACCCGATGTTTCCTGTGCCACTGGAAGCGATGCAGGCGCAACTTGAGTTCCGGGATTTTGAAGCTGGCGAAGATCTAATCCTGTTTGATGACCTGAAGGTTCGGACTGCGCCGCTCAACCACCCGAACGGATCGACGGCCTACCGGGTCGAATATGAAGGAAAATCGGTCGTATACGTGACGGACACCGAACATATTCCGGACAAACCGGATCAGAATATCCTGAATCTCATCGAGGGCGCGGATCTGGTCATTTATGATTCCACCTATACGGAAGAGGAGTTTCCCGAAAAAATCGGCTGGGGGCATTCGACATGGAACGAAGGCGTACGCCTTTGTCGGGCGGCCAATGTCAAGAAAATGGCCATTTTCCATCATGACCCGGAACACCTTGACGATTTCATGGATGAAATCGGCGAGATCGCCAAAAAAGAATGGGAAAATACCTTTGTTTGTCGGGAAGGCATGGAAGTTACTGTCTAGAGCGCTTCCGGCAATTTTTGAATCGCCGGAAGTGCTCTAACTCATTGATATCCCGGCAAAGCCACGTTCGCGAATGAACCTATTCGCTCCGGTTTTTCTCTAGATTGGGCGCTCTCAGTGTTGGGCGGTCGGTGCCGCACTCGACGCCGGGGCTGTCGTCGGGGCGGGAGTGGTATTTTCAGATTTATTTCCGACCGTGTTGAGCATGCTTTTCAAGTCAACTTTTTTACCGAATTTTTCACGCTCTGTCAGGTTCATCGGGTAAACCCGGATGGCGATTCGCCGGTTTGTTGCCCGGTTTTCCGGGATCGGTTTGCCATTCGCATCAAGGTTCGGGACTTTCGGGCGGGTATCGGCATAACCAACTGCCTTCATGCGGCCCCGTTCGACTCCTTTCGTTTCAAAATAGCGGACGACCGTGGATGCGCGAGCAGATGACAGCTCCCAGTTGGATGGGAACTGGTCGGTATGGATCGGCGAATCGTCGCTGTGGCCCTCCACCTCGATATTGTAGAATTCGAATTTCGGGGCACTGATTGTCTGCGTGATTTTTTCCAGGACAGGAACCGCGTCGCCTGCCAGTTTCGCCGTGCCCGGCAGGAAAAACGCACTGCCCGACAGTTCAATGACCACTCCCTTTTTGTCGAGTTTGACATCAACAGTCTGGTCCGCCTTCATTTCAAAGACGATATCTTCAACGTTGATCTTGAGGGCCTGAATGGGCGCAATCTTGTCCTTTTCACCCTGTCCGATGTTGTTGGCAATTGCCGCTGCTGCTTCTTCGTAGGCGGGCACATCAAATTCCGCAAAGGTCAGCATCATCACGAAAAACGCCATCAGCAGTGTAATGGCGTCAGCATAGGTGGTCAGCCAGTCTTCTGCTTCATCCGGCTTTTTGTTTTGTCGAGGAATACCCATGATATGTGACTGTTCGTCGCCCCGTTTCGACCTATTTTTTCATCTTGTCGATGTTGAAATGAATCGCCGGGTCGAGATAACTGTTCATGCGATCCTGAATATAGCGCGGACTTTTTTTGTCTGCCAGCAAGGCCAGCCCTTCGGCCACCAGATAGTTCCGAAAGCGGATGATCTCTTCGCGTTGCATGATTTTAGTTGAGGCCGGAATGAAAATGATCCGGGCAAACATGACGCCGTACAGGGTTGTCAACAGCGCGACGGCGAGACCCTTGCCCAGCAACGACGGGTCGCCGCCCATGTTGTCCAGCATGATGACCAGGCCGACGAGCGTTCCAATCATGCCGAATGCCGGTGCCGCACCGCCCATGCTTTTCAGAATTTCGACCTGCACGGTATTACGTCCGAACGTCGTCTCGATGGTGTTGGTCATAATTTCACGAACTTCGTCGCCGGTATATCCGCTGACCACCATATCCACACCGAATCGCAGAAAACGGTCACCACGGACCGACTTTTTTGCTTCCTGTTCCAGTGCGGGGATACCGTTTTTCTGGACCGTATAGGCCCACCGGATGACACGCCCGACTTCACTCTTCAGCACATTGCGGCCGATTTTCGGCGAAAAGACGATGCGCCATACCAGCTTGAGCGAAAGCATCACATAGCGCGGTTCGTAGGATATGAAGGTCGAGGCCAGCGTGCCGCCGGCTACCATCACAAAACTGGCACCACTGACGAAAATGAAGGGGTTATTGGTACTCATGAAAATCGAGCCGAAAAATAGCCCGAACGCCACGAACAGACCGGTAATTGTACCTAGTGACATTCCCCCACCCAATCAACTTTCCGCCCGTCAGCGCGTCAGAACATGGCAAACGGATAATTTTAAAATATAGCTGACTATACTCTTATATAGATTCGTTAAAAAATAACAAATGGTTAGCCGCAATTAAACGAGGCGCCTGGCCCTGCCGGGTCGGTCGTGCAACGATAAATTACGTCAGCGTTCCCGGAATGCCTCGTCTCTCAATTTTAAAACAGGACGCATCAGATAGTCCAACACCGACTTCTGGCCGGTATGAATGTCGACCGTCGCCTGCATGCCCGGCGTGATTGGCAAATCGCCCTCATGGGCGCCGAGATAATTTTTATCGGTCCGTACAACCACGCGGAAATAGGGCGTCCCGTCGTCCCGCAGGCTGGTATCCGGCGCGACCCGGATGACAACTCCGTCAAGACCACCATAGCGGGCAAAGTCATAGGTTGATATCTTGACGACGGCAGCTTGTCCGGCCCGGATAAAACCGCGTTCCGTCGGATTGAGTTTGGCATCCACAACCAGTTTGTCGCTGGTCGGAACAATCTCCATGATTGCCTCGCCGGGCCGCACCACGCCGCCAATTGTATTGTAGCGCATATTCTTGACGATGCCATCGATCGGGCTTTTGATTTCAGAGCGGGATCCCTGTTCGTTGGCCTGCACGATCAATTCATTGATACGGGCAATATTTTGTTGAACCTTGCCCAGTTCGTCCTGGGCTTCCCGCCGAAATCGGCCTTCCCCCTCGCGTAATCTCTGGGTTGCTTCTTCAACGGCGGCCTGCGCCTTCGGAATTGCCGGCACCAGCCCCCGGAGTTCGCCATCCAGATTCTCCACTTCAGCTTCCAGTTCCAGATGGGCCATCTTGGCCGTCAGTCCTTCATTGAGCAGCGATTTTGACATTTTCAGGCGTTCTGCCGCGAGTTTGTAATTTCGTACCACGGCATTGCGTTTGGCCTCGAGTTCCTTGATCTCGAGTTGTTTCTGCTTGACCTGCTCGCGCATGACATTGAGTGTCGAAGACAGTTCTCGCTTGCGGGCGTCGTAAGCCTGGCGCTGGGCGTCTGCCAATGTTGGACGACGGCTTGCAAGATCCGGTGGGAACTCGATTTCCGTGCCGCGCGATTCGGCGACCAGACGGGCGCGCACCAGCAGCTCACTGTCAAGACGGACTTTCAGCTCTTCAATGTTGGTGCCGCTGGACGCAAGATCAAGCTGCAGCAGGGGGGAACCCTTCCGGACCAGATCTCCCTCCGAGACGAACAGGGCCTGAACGATGCCCCCTTCCAGATGCTGCACCGTCTTGACCTTTCCTTGCGGCACAATCTCACCGCTGGCAATCGTCACTTCGGCCAGAGAGGCAAAATAGGCCCAGGTCATGGCAGCGACCAGAAATCCCATAACCGGCCACGCAAAAATACGCCAGCTTGGCATGGGATGCCGGGCCAGCAAGGCGTCGAGACGGTCAGATTCCGTCGCGATATCGGTACTCATTGTTTGCGTTCCTCGGTTCGACCGTTTACCGCCTGTACGGCGGCCTTGATCAGGTCGGCATAGGGATCATCCGGCGCCGTCGGTTCGTTCATTTTATCAGTGGAAAACATGTTGCCGGACGGGACACTGGGATCGCCTGAATGAGGTGTTGATCCCGGTTGTGTCGGTGGCGGCACGACGGGAACAACAGGCGTTTCAGTTCTGGCCGCCGCCGTTGGCGCGGATACAACAGGTGCCGGCGGTGTGGCAGGTGCCGACGACATTGGGCGTTGTACGGGTGGCCGGGGTTTCGGTGGTTTGGCGGTTGCCGTCGGGCGGTTGCCGGGCGGTGTCGTTGGGCGATCCGGTGCGGTCGTCGATGGTTTTTTCAGGTCAGGCGATGGTTTGACAGCTGGCGGAACAGGTGTCGGACGAACGGCGGCTGGCTTGCCGGTTGCGGCTGCCACCGGTTTGACGGATGACGTCGGGGCTGGTGCCGGGATGGGTATAGTCGGTGCTGACGTTTGCCGGGGCGGTTCCGCGGGCGCTGCCGGAATCGCAGGTGTTGCGGATGTCGCAGGTGTTGCGGATGATGACGCACCGGAATCCGGACGGGGTTGTTGGCCAAACAGTTTCGGCAAGATTTCCTTGGACGGACCCGCCAGAGCGACTTTGCCTTTGTCGAGGGCGACCAGGTCATCACAGGCGGCCAGCAGGATTGGACTGTGCGTCACGATGATGACCGTCCGGTCCTTGCCAATATCAACCAGGGTCTGGCGCAGGGCCTGTTCGGCCTGGCGGTCCAGACTGGACGACGGTTCATCCAGCAGCACGACCGGCGGGTTGCCCAGCAAGGCCCTGGCAATCGCGATTCGCTGGCGCTGACCACCGGACAGCCGACGCCCGGCTTCGCCGATTTCAGATGCGTATCCGTCCGGCAGATCAATGATGAACTGGTGCACACCGGCCGCCGTCGAGGCCGCAACGATGTCGTCATCGGCGGCATCCGGATGACGGTGAACAATATTGTCGCGCACCGTGCCGGCAAACAGGACGCATTCCTGCGGCACGTATCCGAGCCAACTTGCCAGTTCCTTGCGGCTGAACTGGGCGATATCTGCACCATCCAGCAGAATACGCCCGCTGGATGGCGGATACAGCCCCTGTAACATTTTCAGCAGAGTGGTCTTGCCACTGCCGTTGCGACCGACCAGCGCATGAACGCCACCGGCCTTGATCTTCAATGTTACGTCATCGACCACCGGCGCGAGGTTTTCGTCATAGGCGTAACTGACACCCTCGACAATAATTTCGCCGTTCGGGCGTGTCAGCTTGACCTCGCTTTCGTCGCGTTCGCCTTCCAGTTCGAAAACCTCTCCCAATCTCTCGACAGACTGCGCAAAACTGTTGTAGGACCGCCACTGCCCGACCAACTGGTTCAATGGTCCGATCAGTCGCCCTGACAGCATGTTGGTGGCGATCAGGGAGCCCATGGTCAGGGATCCTTCGATAATCGCCACACTGCCCGCAGTCGTCATGAATATGGTCGTCATCATGGTCAGGCTGCCGCCGAAATTGGAATAGAAATCGGATTTGGACCCCCGGCTGACAGAGTTTTCGATATTTTCGGCGTGTTTCTCCTCCCACATCGGACGCATTGCGTTATCCAGCGCCAGCGCCTTGACGGTGGCGCGACCGTTGATCATTTCGGCAACCAGGCCGTCGCGGGTCTGGGTGCTCTGGCGTTCCTGTTGATTGGCCGCCGACATCGCCGAGGCGGACCGCCAGGCAATGAACATGAACAGTGGCAGAATAATCATCAACACCCAGGCGATGGGCGCGGCGATCACCCAGATCAGGGTCAGGAACATGATGGCGAACGGCAGGTCACAAACCAGCAGGGCGGACGCGCCGGAAAGCGTATTTCGAACCGTATCGACATCCCGAAACAACGATTGCCAGTACGCCGCCGGTTTGCCTTCCAGCACCGATAGCGGCAGTCGCATCAACTGGTCGAACAGCTTGCGCCCGACTACGACATCAATCCGCAGGGCAACTGTCTGCATAATTCGCGAACGGGTTTGCCGCAAGATATAATCGAAGGCAACGACACACAGCATGCCGATAACGAACCCCACCAGGGTGCTGATGCCAGCGTGGCCAATAACCCGGTCATAGACCTGAAGGGTGAAAACCGGCACGGCCAGGGCCAGCAAATTGACAAATGCCGACATCGCCAGAACTTCCCGGAAGATCGGCCTCAACGGCTTGAGAAAAGGTCTCAGCCATGCTCGGGTGTTTGCGTTATTCATCCACCGGAAAATATACGTTGCCGCAGATTATTGTGCCAGTGCCATGCTGCTCATGATACGCATTCCGAATTCCCCCGGGTCAGCGTTGTTTGAGGATTTATCCGCAAAATCAAGGAGATCAGCGCCAATTGATGAAAAATACACCTTGACCGGCGTCCATACCGAGGGTGTAGAATTTCCATCAGCTGGGGCAGTGACCGGGGATTGATGGCGATTCCCGTCGACAATCGAAAAAACAGGTCAGGGTGATTCGGTCAGATTCGGAGTCAATCCGACTGACACGGCGGAGGTGCAAGGTGCGATATCTGAAATATGTATTACGAGCGGCCGTTAGTTTTGACCGGTTGTTCGGGTACGTTTTGCTGGCCGGTTTTATCGGTCTGTATATCTGGAACCCTGCGCCGGTCGAGTTTTCCCGTCTCAAGGTGTTTGACTATTACCAGCAGTTAAAACCGCGTGACATCCCGCCGCCGGAAAAGCAGCCGGTTTCCATCATTGATATTGACGAACAGAGTCTGGAAACGGTCGGGCAGTGGCCCTGGTCGCGCGATATTCTGGCAAAACTGGTGCAGAACGCAATGGCCATGGGGGCCAGCCTGGTGGCCTTCGATATCGTGTTTGCCGAACCGGATGGCAAGGATCTGTCGAACGTTGCCAAGCACGCCAGCGGACTGACGCCGGAAGTCACCCGCTTGCTGGAACAGCGGGTCAGCAACGATCAGGTGTTTGCAAATGTCATCAGTAAAAGCCGGATCGTTCTCGGACAGGCGGGCCGCACGAACGAAACGGAAGGGGTCAAAGGGCCTCCGGCGAAACGATCAATCGGCATCAAGAAAAATTCCAAGGACGCCCTCGACCCAAAATATTTTCTGCCCAGTTTCCCGTCGCTGGTGCGCAATATTCCGCTGCTTGAGAATGCTGCGAAAAACAACCGGCTGGCCGGGTTCGGTATGTTCAACGCGATTCCGGACGAAGATGGAATTATCCGCAATGTACCTTCATTTTTTGTGCATGACGGGCATTATTTCCCCGCTCTGTCGATCGAAATGCTGCGGATTGCGACGGGTCGGCAAACCGTTCTGGCGGTGACCGATGCAGCCGGTATGGTTGGAATCAAGGTCACCAAGAATTTTTCCGTCAGGACCGACAAGAACGGCCGGATCTGGCCGCACTTCTCCAAACGGGATCCCGGCAAGTATGTGCCGGCGCGTGAATTGCTGGACGGGACAGCCGATCCCGCCAAAATAAAAAACAAGATGCTGATTGTCGGCACTTCGGCGGTCGGACTGCGTGATATTCGGACCATCCCGACCGCCCGCGATATCCCGGGCGTCGAGGTTCACGCCCAGTTGATTGAGGCGATTGTCCACAATCAATATCTGTCCCGCCCGAATTTTGCCAATGCGGTTGAAATGTCGTTCATCCTGTTTGGCGGCCTGGTCATGATTGTTCTGGTGCCCTGGGCGGGGGCAAAATGGACGGCGCTGGTCTTCCTTGCGACCGCGATAGGCGCGGGTGGCACCTCCTGGTACCTGTTTGTCGAACATAAATTGCTGATTGATGCCAGTTTCGCCATTGTGTCGGTGCTGCTGATCTATACCACACTGACCTATACCGGATATTCCCGCGAAGAGGCGCAGCGTCGGCAGACCCGCGATGCCTTTTCCAAATATCTGTCGCCGGATATGGTGGCGCGGGTGGCTGCCAATCCCGGCGAACTGAAGCTCGGGGGCGACCAGCGTGACATGACCCTGCTGTTTTGCGACGTCCGTGGGTTCACCACCATCTCCGAACAGTTTGACGCTGTCGGACTGACTGCGCTGATCAACAAACTTCTGACACCGTTGACCAACGTTATTCTGGAACGCAAGGGGACCATTGATAAATATATGGGTGATTGCATCATGGCTTTCTGGAATGCGCCAATTGATGATGACGATCAGGTGTACAACGGTTGCGCATCGGCGCTGGCCATGCTGGCGGAAATGGAGCCCCTGAACGAACGGTTGCGACTGGAAGCGATTGAAGAGGGACGCAAGCACATTCCGCTGAAAGTCGGTCTCGGCCTCAATACCGGACCTTGCGTGGTTGGCAATATGGGCTCCGATATGCGGTTTGATTATTCCGTACTGGGAGATGCGGTCAATCTGGCGGCGCGGCTGGAAGGGCAAAGCAAGAGTTACGGAATGAACGTGGTTCTCGGCCCGACCACCCGAAATGCGATCAAGGACCGTCTGGCGACCATTGATCTGGATTTTATTCAGGTCAAGGGCAAGACAGAGGGAACTTACATCTATGGGCTGATGGGCGATGAACAGGTCCTGACCGATCCGAAATTCATCGAACTGCGGGACCTGATCTCAAAATTCATGGATACCTATCGGACACAGGAATGGGACGATGCGTCGTTCATGCTGTCGCTGATCCGGAACAAGGGCAATGATGAAAACAAACCCTGGAAACTGGACGCCAATCTGGACGTCCTGTGTGATCTGTATGAAGAGCGGATACGTGAATACAAGAAATCACCGCCGCCGGAAGGCTGGGACGGCGTTTTCATTGCGACCACCAAATAGCGTCAGTCGAAATAACCCCAGCGGTCAAGCAGACCGGTCAGGTCGGCAATAAAATTGGTCCCTTTGTGGACCACTGCCGCATGTTCCGGCAATTCGCCGAGATCGCTGTTGCGCGTCGTGTCATCACTGGAAGTCGCAATAACGACGTGGCATTTCCGGGTGGCGGCAACAACGTTCAACACCAGCGCCAGTTCCGGTCCGCTGATATCTTCCATGACACGACTGGCAATGATAACCTCCGGTGTCCGGCTGATGGCGAGACGGATGGCGTCGACCGGTGTGTCCGCTGTGATCACGTGAAATCCGCAGGAGGCCAGTTCCTTGCCGACGATTTTGCGTTGGGCACCTTTCGGCATGACCAACAGCATGCGGATTTGATCGAGCGGTGTTTGTCTGGACGACCTGACAGCGGAGGCGCTGATCGGTAGCGAGCTGATAATGCGTGCCGCCTCATCGCCGGACGGGTCCACCCGCGATTCAATGATCTGGCGCATGACGTCGACAAACGTCTGCACGTGACGCAACCGCGGCCCATCCAGTTCTGTTGTCGTTTCAATAAAATCTTCAAGGCGATGGGCAACGTCGCTGACGGTCGGAAAATCGAAGGTCGTGCCCTGGCCCTTGATATTGTGAACGTGCCGCAGCAGTTCAATAAGGGGACGCTCGGACTGGCTACTTCCTACCATCAGGTCGGAGATCAGGTTGTCGACCAGGGTCAGCCGGTCAGTGGTACTTTCGATAAATTCAATGCGTACCTCGTTAAGGATCGCATCAATGGCCGCCTGGTCATGAGGCATTGGATATTTTTGTCCGATCGGTAATCTGGTTTATTTCGATTTCATCACCCATACACCATCCCAACTGCCTTCCGGCGGGTTGGCTTTTAACAGTTCGCAGCGGTCAATATAGGTGGTTGCCAGTTTATCGGTCGGCGTTGCCTTGATGGCTTCCCTGAAGCTTGAAATTGCTTTTTCCCAATTGGCGGTCCGGTACTGTTTCACCCCCTCGTTGAAATAATTCACATTGTCCATCAGATTAGGGTAGGTGTCGTCGTTGTGGTAGTCGAGCACTTCATAGACGCCGACCGGTTCCGTTTTGCCTTTCACGACAACCAGGTCGATATCACGCATACGGTAGGTGCCTTTCAGTTTGGCGCGGGTAAATTCGCTGATCAGAATGCGCGCGGAATATTGTTTGCAGGCCGATTCCAGGCGGGCTGCCAGGTTGACGCCGTCACCGATCATCGTGAAATCCATCCGTTTCGGCGAGCCGATATTGCCGGAAACGATCATGCCGGTGTTCAAACCGACACCATGATCTATGGCCATTTCGCCCCGGGCCACACGGACCTTGTTCCAGTCCCATAACTCCGTAATCATGGCAATCGTCGCCCTGACGGCGCGGTCTTCGTCGTCGTCATGGGCGATCGGAATTCCGAACGCCGCCATAATCGCATCGCCGATGAACTTGTCCAGCATGCCGCCCTCACGGGTGATGATATCAACCATGATGGTGAAATACTCATTCAGCATGGCGACTGTTCCCTGAGCGCCGAGCGATTCGGTCAGAGTCGTGAAACTGCGGACATCGGAAAACAGGATCGTCGCCTCCGTACTCTTGCCACCCAGAAAATCGTCGCCGCCTGCCATCAGTTGGTCGGCCAGTGTCGGATCCATATACCGCGACATGGTCGATTTCATTCGTTTTTCCGAACTGATGTCTTCAATCATGATCATCGAGCCGAGTTTTTTCTGTTCGGAATTGACCAGCGGCAGAACATTGACATTAACGGACAGCGGCGAGCCGTCGAACTTCAGTTCGCCGTCAACGATGACTTCCGGCTGCTGGGAATCGTCAACTTTCTGGATTTTTTCCATCAGCCAGATGTTGTCACCGACAAAAAATGCGTCAGCGGCAATGCCCAGAACCTCGTGCTGGTCCTTGCCCATGATCCTCAGGCCAGCCCGGTTGCAGGTCACAATCTTGCCTTCTTCATCCATGGTAATGACGCCGTTTGACATACTTTCCAGCATGCTTGACGTGTAGTTTTGCATATTCTGGACGTCTTCGAACAATTTTGCGTTTTCAAGCGCAATCGATACCTGGGCGGTAAAGGCCTTCAGTCGGGTTTCATCCTCGCTGGTGAACGGGCCGCCGCGCCGGTTCAGGACCTGCGTCACGCCGATGCATTTGCCGTCCTTGTTAACCACCGGAACACAAAGGATTGAACGGGTGAAATACCCGGTTTGTTTGTCGAAAGCCGGATTGAAGCGCAAGTCGGCATAGGCGTAGGGAATGTTGATGGTTTCGCCAGAGCTGAATACGGCACCGGCGATCCCGGCTGAATTGGGCAGACGGATTTCGCCAATGCCGTCCCCCATTGCCACCCGTGAGAACAGTTCGTTGGTTTTTTCGTCATTCAGAAACAGGGTCGAGCGGTCGGCGCCCAACATTCGGGTCGCTTCTGCCATGACTTTTTTCAGCAGGGTTCCCAGTTCCAGTTCCGACGTGACATCGGCCACCACATCAAGGAATTCAAGTTCCTTGGCGCGGGTTTTTTTCATACGTTCGACAAACTGGGTGCTTTGCAGGGCAACGCTGGCCTGCGTGGTCATGGCTTCCAGCAGATTCAGGTCTTCCTTGGTGAAAACCCCTTCCGTTTTATTCAGCACCTGAATGACACCGATTATCTCATCGCGAACGGTCTTGACCGGGGCGCAGACAATGGTCTGCGTGCGGTATCCGGTCTGTTCATCAACCGACCGGTTGAACCGCGGGTCATGATAGGCATCGTGAATGATTTCGCCGTTCCCGCTGGAAAAAACCGCCCCGGCGATCCCGGTTGTATTGAGGATGCGGATTTCACGGGAAAAATTACCCTGCGCCACCCGGGAATACAGCTCGTTGGTGGCCGTATCGTTGAGAAACAGGCTGCCCCGTTCGGCTCCCAGTTCCCAGGTTGTCATTTCAACCAGCGTTTTCAGAATTTCATCAAGGCTTTCGATGGCGGCGCAGCGCCGTGAAACGCTCAACAGCATTTCCGCCTGTTTGAGTTTTTTGTCGGCCTCGATCAGCATTTCTTCCGGCGCCATCTTGCGTCGCCGGGATGGCGGCAGACGCTTGGTCGGGATGATCTTCTTATCTGGAATGTGATCTTTCGCCCCTGTCGTGACACTATTCGCCATGTGCGCTCTCTAATTCACTTCTCAATTTCTGGATTGTTGCCTTCAACTGGCGGGTTTCGTCGCGATTCGCCCGCTCGATCTGCTGGATCTGGTCCTCATATTCGAACCGTATTCCCTCCAGTTCGTCGCGCAATGCGGTAATCGTCTGCTGCATCTGATTTTCGCCGTCATTCCCTTCCGCCCGTATTTTCTGCACGGCCTGATCATGTCCAAATCGCATCTCGTCCAGTTCGTCCCGCAATGCGCCAATGGTGGATTTCAACTGCAGGATTTCATCATTGGACCGCGCAACAGCCGCTTGAACCTCCCGCTCCTTGGCAAATTTTACCTCTTCCAGCGTATCACGTAGCGCGGCGGCTGTCTCCTTTAACTGATTGATCTCGTCCTGTGACCGCTGCGCCGCCTCTTGGACATCACGGTTCCGCTGGTATTGCAGATCATCAAGCGAATCACGAAGCGCCTGGGCGGTATCCATCAGCTGTTTGATTTCATCGGCATTGCCGGCCCGCGCTGCCTGCACGGCGCGGTTCATGTCGTGCGTCAGCTCCTCCAGTGCTTCCCGCTGGGCCAGGGCGGTATCGCGAAGCTGCTCGATCTCATCCGCCGACAGGGCGCGCGATTCCTGTACCCGGCGTTCCTGCCGGATGGCCATCTCCTCCAGTTCGTCGCGCAGCGCCGTGACCTGCTCGAACATCTCGCGGCTTTCCAGTCGGGCATTCTGCAGGTCATCATCCTGCTCGATCAGGGTTTTATTTTTGTTCATAAAATCCGGGACCCGCATTCCGATATTCGTTTCACAGTGTCGCCTTCCGGGCGCGGGCCGTCAAGATAATGACGTCAGGCAAAAGCTGTATTAGACTGACGCGCAACTTCCGCTTCCACGTTCGAGATGAATCATGCCGTCACTCTGCCGCGACTGTGCCCGTGATTATGATGGTGAGCCCATTGCCGCGTGCCGGCACTGCGGGTCAACCCGCCTTTTCCGCCATCCGGAGGTATTGACCCTGTCGTTGGCACATATTGACTGTGACGCCTTCTATGCCAGTGTGGAAAAACGCGATGATCCGACCTTGAGGGGAAAGGCGGTGATCGTTGGCGGCAGGCAGCGGGGAGTCGTGGCCGCCTGTTGTTATGTCGCCCGAATCCGTGGGGTCCGGTCTGCGATGCCGATGTTCGAAGCCCTCAGGCGCTGCCCCGACGCGGTGGTGATTCCGCCGGATATGGACAAATACCGGGAAGCGGGCAGGCAGGTCCGTCGCCTGATGGAGGACACCACGCCGCTGGTCGAACCGGTCTCGATTGATGAGGCCTTTCTCGACCTGAGCGGAACCGAAAAACTGCATCACGGGTCGGCGGCGCAGACACTGATCAAGCTGGTCAGACGGATTGAAATGGAGGTGGGGGTGACCGCTTCAATCGGGCTCAGTTATAACAAATTTCTGGCGAAGGTGGCGTCCGATATGGATAAACCGCGCGGATTCACAGCGATTGGCCGGGCCGAGGCGCTGGAATTTCTGACGGACCGGCCGGTCGGATTGCTGTGGGGGGTCGGCAAGGCGTTGCAGACGTCGCTTCACCGCGACGGTATCGATACAATCGGACGGTTACGCGACTTTGACGAGCGCGATCTGGTTAAACGATACGGCGTGATCGGTCGTCGCCTGTGGTGTTTTTCCCATGGTCAGGATGATCGTGAAGTTGACCCACAGTCGGAAACCAGGTCAATTTCAGCGGAAACGACATTTGCAGAAAATATCAGCCAACTGTCTGACCTTCAGCCGGTTTTGTGGCGGTTGTCAGAAAAGGTCTCGATGCGCCTGAAATCGTCCCGCCTGGCGGGCGGCGGAATTACACTGAAGTTGAAGCTTGCCGACTTCCGGCAACTGACCCGTTCCCGGGTGCTGCCGGGTCCCAGCCAGATGGCGGAGGAGATCTACCGGGCGGCACTGCCGCTTCTGGAAGCGGAAGCGAATGGTCGCTCGTTCCGGCTGATTGGCATCGGCGCGACACGATTGTGCGATGAGGAAGACGCCGATTTCCCGGATTTGCTTGATTCCGGGAAAAAGGGGCGTCTTGACGTTGAGCGCGCAATGGATGCCGTTCGACGTCGATTCGGTGGCGACGCCATCGGCAAGGGACGCGGTCTGAAATCGTAAGGTTGTGGTTTCAGGACGGGCACAACGCCTGTTCGCGACGATAGTTTTCCGGAGTGTCCATGTGGCCATTCAGGGTTTCGGTTTCACTGTTCATGCGGGCCAGTGTCGGCGCCAGGTCCCGCTCGATCCGGGCAAGGAAATAACGCTGCGCCGGGACCGGGGAGGCCGCTTCAACCGGTTGCAGGCTGTCGACCGAGCGGCGCAGGACGGACCTGATTTCGGGCAGGTATTTTCTCAGCGCACTCTGGTAAATTCGAACGTGCGTGCGTTCGTGCGCGAGCGTGGTTCGATATTCGCAGGAGCCGGGTTTCAGCTTGCGCGCAATGTAGACGCGAAACTGTCTGAACCCGATCTTCAGGGTGATACCGGTCAGCGCGGCGCAAATGCCGCTACTGTTGCGGTTTCGGTACGTGATGCCGACATTGAGATGGCGTTCCATATCGGTTCTGGTCAGGCCCCGCATGATCCAGCCCTGCCGACGGGCGTTCTCACCCCGCTGGCCGAATTTGGTCGCCAGTTGCAAGGCCGAATGGCCGTGGTTTCGGATAATCTCACCGTATTGTGGGATCACTGAAAGACTCACGGATGCCGTTTTGAGATTGCAGACTGCCGCCAGTCCTGGCGTCGGCAACAGCAAAACCGGCATCAGCAGAACAAGCCATATCAGCCGCTGCAACTGAACGTATAAACGGCGGGCCGACCAGGGGCATTGCCGCGAAATGGTGCGTAGACGGAGCCCGGATCGCGTGCGTGTCAAATGTATTTCCCTTGCTTGTTACAACCGGAAGACCCGACTAATCTACCGTATAACCATGCTTAAAACAGTGCGAAAATTCAAGTCTGAGGTCCAATGAGCAAGTTTGACGCCAGTTATCTGTTGGAGCTTGCCCGACAAAAGTCGTCGGCCAACCGGTCTGAACTTGCGGCAACCATATCCGATCTTTTTTCTGATGATGATCACGACAGCACTGTGCTGAGTGATCGCGAACGGGCGTTGATGTACGAAATCATTCACCGCATCATCAAGGATGCGGAAATGGAGGTGCGCAAGATCATCAGTTCGAGACTGGCGGATCGCGACGATGCGCCGTTGGATCTGCTTGAAATCCTGGCCAATGACAACATCGATGTTGCCTATCCGATCCTGACGGAAAGTACGGTGTTGCGGGACCAGAACCTGATTGATGTTGTACGGACCCGCACACTGGAACATCAGTTGGCGGTGTCAATTCGTAATTCCGTCAGCGAGGAAGTTTCCGAAGCGCTGGTAGCCACAAGGGATGAGCGGGTGATCCGGTCCCTGCTGCAAAATGAAAACGCCTCTATTTCACAAGCCACCATGGACTATCTGGTTGAACAGTCGGAACGACTGGATTCGTTCCAGGAACCAATTTTGCATCGTTCCGAATTGACCCCCGACATGGCAAAGCGGATGTATATGTGGGTATCCGCTGCCTTGCGGAAATTTATTACCGAGAAATGCGATCTTGATCAGAGTGAGATTGATGATCTGATTGAGGGCGTTCTGCACGAAGCGATTGACGACTCGCATTATGCCGAATCGATGGAAGCGAAATCGGTTCGACTGGCAAAAGAGCTGAACAGGGGCGGTCAGGTGTCGCCCGAACTGCTGATCCGTGCCCTGCACGATGGCGAAGTGCGGTTATTTGTTGATCTGATGGCGCAGGCAACCGGCCTGCGTACCCAGCTCGTCATGCGGTTTTTGCTGGAACCGGGAGGCGAGGGAATGTCGATCGCCTGCCGGTCGCTAAGTATGAGTGACTATGAATTCCAGCGTGTTTTTATGTTGTCGCGAAAATCACGACGCAAGGACCAGGGCGTGATGGCAGCGGAAGTGGCGGATGTTGTGAAGTTTTACCGGCAGGTCAGCAAGGACGTCGCCGCTGATGTTATCAAGCGCTGGAAGCGGGATTCAAACTATCTTTCCGCCTTGCGGGATCTCAACGTCATCTGAATTGACGACAGCCCATGGACGGCGTCCGCGAACGCTTGCTTGTGGTATTGTCTGAATACTCGGGTTATCCTGTTGACCGGGGCCCTGGCATGGATAAATAAAATGGCGGAAAAGCAGACACCGAACCGCGCCATCGCGGAATCCGAGGAATTGGTGAAACGGCTGGCGGAACTGACGGAGCGCAGTCAGAAAACTGTACAGGCCTTTGTCGAGCGGCAGTCGGAAGGGGACGGATTTCAGATCCCGGATCCGGTGATTATCGGCAAGGCGTTTCTGGAATTGTCGACCCGGCTGCTGGCTGACCCGGCCCGGCTGGCGCAGGCGCAAAGCGAACTGTGGCAAAGCTACGCGCAGTTGTGGGAAAATACCGCCAGGAGGATGCAGGGTGAGGCAGTCAAACCGGTGATTGAACCGGCCAGGGACGATCGCCGCTTCAAGGACCCGTCCTGGACCGATCAGGCGCTGTTTGACGTGATCAAGCAATCCTATCTGCTGACCGCGAACTGGATGCAGACGACTGTGCGGAACGTCGATGGGCTGGATGCAAAAACTGCCGAAAAAGTGGACTTCTATACCCGCCAGGTGATCGATGCCCTGGCACCAACCAATTATGCCATGAGCAATCCCAGGGTTCTGCAGGAAACACTCGAGACCAGGGGCGAAAATCTTGTGCGCGGGTTGGAAAACCTGCTGACGGATCTTGAGAAAAGCAAACGCCAGCTCCGGATTTCCATGACCGATCAGGACGCATTCCGACTGGGGGAGAATATTGCCGCCTCGACCGGCAAGGTCATCTTCCAGAATGATCTGATGCAATTGTTGCAGTATGATCCGTCCACCGACCGGGTTTTCAAACGGCCGCTGTTGATTGTTCCGCCGTGGATCAACAAATTTTACATTCTGGATCTGCAACCGAAAAACTCGTTCATCAAGTGGGCGACGGATCAGGGACATACGGTGTTTGTGATTTCCTGGGTCAATCCGGATGAAACGCTGTCCCATAAACGGTTTGACGACTATTTGCTGGAAGGTCCGCTGGCGGCGATTGAGGCGATCGGGCAGGCAACCGGCGAAAAATCGGTCAACGTGATCGGTTATTGTATCGGCGGCACCCTGACGGCCGCGACTCTCGCCTACATGGCCGCGCGCAAGGACAAGCGGATTCGCTCGGCGACCCTGTTCACCACCATGGTGGACTTCGCAGACCCCGGTGAACTGGGCGTCTTCATCGACGAGGAACAGCTCGCCAACCTTGACCAGCACATGCGCAATCAGGGTTTCCTTGATGGCAGCCAGATGGCGCAGGTATTTAACATGCTGCGCGAGAACGATCTGATCTGGTCATTTGTCATCAACAATTATCTGATGGGGCGGGAACCCATGGCGTTTGATCTGTTGTACTGGAATTCCGATTCAACCCGCATGCCACCCATGATGCACAGCGCCTATCTGCGCAAAATGTATCTGGAGAACCGCCTGGTCGAACCGGGCGGCATTGAACTGGATGGCATTGCCATCGATATGCGCAAGGTATCGGTTCCGGTTTATCAGGTTTCGACCCGCGATGATCATATCGCCCCCTGGAAATCGACCTATCGGGCAACTCGACTGTACAAGGGGCCGGTCCGCTTCGTGTTGTCGGCGTCCGGCCATATCGCGGGCATCATCAATCCGCCGAGTGCCAACAAATACCCGCACTGGACCAATGATTCCCTGCCGGATTCTCCCGATGAATGGTTTGCCGGTGCTGTTCAGCAGGAAGGCTCCTGGTGGCCGGACTGGCAGAACTGGATCAGCAAACACACCGGTGTGAAAGTCGCCGGTCGGATGCCGGGCGATGGCAAGCTGATGCCGCTGGAAGATGCGCCCGGATCTTATGTGAAAAAGCGGATCGATGCCTGAACCCGTCAGTTCTCCCATTTATGACCAGCTTGAGCTGTTATCCGAGATGGGGCGGGATTTTGCCTCGTCGCGTGATATCCAGGGGGCATTGGAGCGTGCCGTCCAGCACATCACCGACTACGTGGAAGCAGAAGGCGGTGCCTTGTTTCTGCTGGATGACGAGGGGCGGACGCTGCGCTGTCATGCCTGTTCGGGGGCCACGGATATTCTTGGGCTGACCCTGCCCAGCGATCAGGGGATCGTCGGGCGATGTGTCCAGAATGATCGTTCGGAAATTGTCCGCGATGTCCAGTCCGACCCGAATTTTTACGGCAAGTTTGATGAAAAGACCGGTTATACCACCCGCTCCATTCTGTGCGCCACACTGAGCGTTAAGGACGAGCGTATCGGTGCCATCGAACTGATCAACAAACGCAGTGGCGACAATCTTTTTGAGGAAAATGATCTGCGCCTTCTGGAATCGATGAGCGCCTCGGCGGCGCTGGCGATTCTCAATGCTCGTATGGCGGAAGCATTGGTCGAACAGGAACGATTGGCCCGCGAGCTTGAGTTGGCGGCCGAAATTCAACGCTCCCTGTTGCCGGCAAGCGGTGACAAGGATTTTGCCGTGCATGGGGTGAACGTTCCGGCCCGAACGGTATCGGGTGATTTTTACGATTTTTTTGAACTGGATGACGGGCGGATCTGTTTTAACCTCGGGGATGTTTCAGGCAAAGGTATGAATGCCGCCTTGATGATGGCGAAAACAGCCAGTCTGTTTCGCTGTCTGGGCAAGACCGTACACCAGCCCGGTCGCCTGATGGCGCGGATAAATCAGGAAATTTGCGAAACAGCCGCACGCGGCATGTTCGTCACCATGATCGTCGGGTTTTATGAACCGCGAACCGGCATCATGCGGTTTGCCAATGCCGGCCATGAACCGCCGCTGTACTTCCAGTCGGACGGGACGATTCAATCGTTCCCGGCGGACGCCCCGCCGGTAGGTATTTCGCCGCTACTGGTCGGAGATGAGGGCTATCCGGAGGAGGAATTGCGGCTCGATGGCGGCGCATTCTATATTTTTACGGATGGCGTGACGGAAGGTTATCTTGCCGATGGCAGTGAAATGGGTGTCGACGGGCTGACGAAAATTCTGCAGTCCGGTAAGGCCAAACCGGCCGGACAGCGGCTGGCCGACGTGATCAGGCAGATTGACAAGGGGTCCGGCCCATTGCGTGATGATATCACAATTCTGGTTGTTGACGATGAACCACGGCTGCGAAAACGACCCGATGGGGTGTCCGTCCGCAAATCTGACCTGCCCGACGGCAGCGTGGTTGAGGAACTGCTGGTGCAACTGGAAATTCCGTCGCAGGCGGATCGTCTGCGGCTGGTCCGAAGTGCGGTGACCCATGCTGGCGAAGTGTGTGATTACGATTCCGGATTGATCCAGGATATGGTCATTGCTGTCGACGAGGCGCTGCAGAATGTCATTCGGCATGCCTACGGAAACCGGCCGGATGGTCGGATCAGGATCACGCTGAGCAAGTCGCCTAAAAAATTTATTATTCATATTCGCGATTATGCGGATAGCATTGACCCCAGTACGGTGAAGCCGAGAAATCTGGAAGATATCAGGCCGGGTGGTCTGGGGACGCATTTTATCCGGGAAGTCATGGATGAAGTGACGTTTTTGCCAACCCCTGGCGAAGTCGGCAATCTATTGAGAATGGTGAAACAGGTAACGTGAGTAAATCATGAAACATGAAGTTAGCGAACAGGGTGGGGCGATTGTTGTCGGTTTTATCGGAGACGTGGATCTCCAGACATCGCCGGATGCGCGCAAGGTCCTGCTGGAATGCGTCGCCCGGCGCATGCCCATTCTGGTTGATCTCAGCAAGGTCGGATATATTGATTCATCGGGGGTCGCTTCGCTGGTCGAGAGTTTTCAGAATACCCGGAAAACCGGACAAAATCTGGTGCTGGTCGCTGTCAGTGACGGCGCGCTCAGGGTCCTGAAACTGGCCCGGCTGGACAAGGTGTTCACGATTTGCGACACCCTGGAAGATGGTCTGGCGACGATCAAATGACCGGTTAGGCCAGCACATGGAACGTCTATGGAAGTCAGTCGCCGGGTTTTTCGAGAACGTCGGACGCGCGGCCGTTCATGCCGTCGAGGAAATAGGCAATGGCGGCGTGATGGTTGCGGAAAGCCTGTACTGGACGTTTTTCGGATTCCGGATGCGACAGCCGGTGCGGCTGAACGCGGTCATCGAACAGATGATGGAAATCGGAATTTCGGCGATCCCGATTATCGCCATGCTGGGCGGTGCGATCAGTGTCACCCTGGCCATCCAGGGCATCTATACGTTGCGGATTTTTGGCGCAGAAAGTCACGTGACTGCCGGCCTGGCATTTGTGGTTGTTCGCGAATTCGCACCCATGATAACCGGCATCCTGGTTGCCGGGCGGTCCGGGTCGGCTCTCGCGGCGCGAATCGGAACCATGAAAATCAATCAGGAAATTGATGCCCTGATGGTGATGGGAATCAGTCCGGTCCGTTACCTGGTGGCGCCGCCACTGATTGCCATGATCATCATGGTTCCCTGCCTGTCGATCATGAGCGCGGTCGTCGGACTCGGGTTGGCCGGCGTCTATATCAACTATGACCTGGGTATTTCAATGTCGGCCTTCACCGATCAGGTCATCGATATTCTGACGGTCGACGACATTCTTCAGGGATTGGGAAAAAGTCTGGTTTATGCGGTTGAGATCGCCATCATCGGCGTCGTGAACGGGGCTGGCGTGAGTGGCGGTGCGGAAGGTGTTGGCAAGGCCACCACCCGATCGGTCGTACAGGCCATTTCGGCCATCATCGTGACCGCCATGATTATTGTCATCCTGTCGACATTATGACGATGGACCCCGCCATGCCCAACAGCACACCGCCGGAAGTCGTCAAGGTCATCGAGGTCGAGGATCTGGTCGCCCACTACGGAGACAGGTTGATCCTCAAAGGCATTACCATGGACGTGCACGCTGGCGAGATCATGGTCATCATGGGCGGTTCCGGGTCCGGCAAGTCTACCTTGCTGCGGTTTCTCATGGCGCTTGAGACGAAAACATCAGGGCGCATGAAAATCCTCGGGCGAGATATAGATACCCTGTCCAGACAGGAATTCACGGAGCTGCGGAAAAAACTCGGCGTTGCCTTTCAGGGCGGCGCCCTGTTCAGTTCGATGACGGTCGGCGAAAATATTATGCTGCCGCTGTATGAACACACGGACCTGGATCGCACGACCATGGAAATCATGGCACGCATGAAGCTGGAAGTGGTTGAACTGGGTGGGTTTGAGGATCTGATGCCAGCCGAACTGTCGGGTGGCATGATCAAGCGCGCCGCCTTTGCCCGCGCCGTGATCATGGATCCGAGTATTCTGTTCTGTGATGAACCGTCGGCGGGGCTTGATCCGGCGGTGGCCTCTGCCCTTGATGACCTGATTCTAAATTTGCGCGACGCCATGGGCATGAGCATCGTCGTGGTCACGCATGAACTGGAAAGCGCGTTCAAGATTGCCGACCGGATCACGGTGCTGGATCGGGGGCACATTCTGATGACCGGCACAGTCGACGAAGTGCGCAATTCGTCGAACGAACGTATTTACAACCTCCTCAATCGTGTGGCCGACAATGAGGTGCTGGAGCCGGATGAATATCTGGCACGATTGACCGGACAAGATGCCGCTACCTGGAGCAAATCCCCATGAGAAGTTCAAAGATAAACTATCTGGTCGTCGGTATGTTTGTGTGTGCCATGATTGCCGTTCTGGTCGTATCTGTCGCCATGGTTACCGGACGAACCGGGGCGACGGATTCCTATTACACCGTGTACGACAATGTGACCGGTGTCAAATATGGCACGCAGGTGATCTACGAAGGATATCCGATCGGTCAGGTCGAAAAAGTTACGCCGCGCGAGCGCGACGGGCATATGGAATTTCGCGTCGACTTTGCGGTTACCCGGGGTTGGCGGTTGCCGGAAGACAGCCAGGTTGAACGGGCGGCTCCCAGCCTGCTGTCGGCGGTTGCCCTGCAAATTCACGCCGGCGCAAGCAAGGACAGCCTGAAAAGTGGCGATCGCGTCAATTCCCGCGCCTCCACCAGCGTTTTCGGGACGGTCTCGTCGCTGGCCCAACAGCTGGCGATTACCGTAGATACCGACGTCAAACCATTGATACGGGAATTGACCAGTACGGTCCGCGAAGTGAAACGCTTTGTATCGTCAGACGGCAACGCCCTGATCGGAGACGTGACATCACTGGTGCGCGATATCTCGTCCCGGGTTCCGAAAGTGGCCGATAATATCCAGGCCTTCAGTGTCAATATCAATCAGGCCAGCGCTGAATTGCGACAGGCGGTTTCGCCGGAAAACCGCCAGGCGGTTGAAAAAGTAATCGCCGAGATGGACAAGACGACGCGTCATGTACAAGAGGTGTTGCTGACCATGGACAAGGTCCTTGAAGATATCGACCGGCTGGTGGTGGACCCCAGGGCGGACGTCGAATCCGTTATTGGCGAAACCCGCTACATCGTCGAATCCGTCTCGCGCCATATCGATTCGATCAACCAGAATATGGAGGCGGCGAGCCGCAATATGAATGAGTTTTCCCGCCAGATCCGGGCCAACCCCGGACTTCTGCTCGGCGGATCACCTCCCCCTGATCCGGCACAGTGATCACAGACGTGCTTGCGAAAAACGGATAACTCGGGGACACTGACACAATCAACACAGCAAATGCGGGGGCCTGGGTGTCGGCAAAATATTCGGTTGGGTTGCTTCTGATCGCGATGCTCGGTCTCGCCGCCTGTGGGGCCGCGCCACCCGTTCCTGAAGACAGATATTTCCGGCTGCAGGCGGTTTATGCGGGTGATCCATTGGCCGCGAAACGATTTCCCGGAACCATTGAAGTTGACAGATTTGCCGCCGATGGCCTGACGTCGGAACGGGCGATCGTCTATTCGAGCGCCGACAAACCCAATGAGGTGAGTGCCTACCACTACCAGTTCTGGATCAAACCACCGACCGTCATGTTGCGGGACGAACTGGTTACATTCCTGCGGGCGGCTCACGTGTCTGATTCGGTAGTGACACCGGAATTGCGGGTCAAGGCCGACTATGCCCTGACCGGCAAGATCAAACATCTGGAGCAAATTACCGGCAAGCAGCAGAGCCGTACATTGCTGGAGATCGAATTCGGACTGCGCCGCCCATCCGACGGGACCTTGCTGTTCCTGAAAAACTACCGGCTGGAAAACAGTGCGGGTGGCCCCGGCGTGGCGGCTGCCGTTGACTCGCTGAATACGGCATTGTCCATCATCTATACGGATTTTCTGAACGATGCCGTCGGGCGTTGAAGGGGAAGCGCCGGCGGTCACTGAAGGCCGGGCGGAAGGATACCGGAACGCTGACCTTGCGCTGCACCGCCAGCAAAAAAATGGCCACCGTGGCGGCGTCATGTGGTTCACCGGATTGTCGGGTGCCGGTAAATCGACGCTGGCAATGGCGCTGGAACGACATCTGTTTGATGCGGGTTTTGAGGTTTGTGTGCTTGACGGCGACAACCTTCGCCACGGTCTGAACGGCAATCTGGGGTTTTCACCGCAGGACCGTGAGGAGAATATCCGCCGTGTCGGTGAAGTGGCCGCTTTGTTTGCCAACGCGGGTCTGGTGGTTCTGACCGCCTTTATCTCTCCCTACAAGTCAGACCGGGAGCTCGCACGGCGTGCCGTCGGTACCGGATTTTACGAAATATTTCTGGATCCCGGCCTTGAGTCCTGCGAACGTCGCGATCCGAAGGGGTTATATAAAAAAGCGAGGGCTGGCGAAATTCCCCAGTTTACCGGGGTCTCGGCCCCCTACGAAAAGCCGGAACGGCCGGACGTCAGGCTGGATACGGAAAAACTGTCGGTTGAAGAGAGTCTGGTGATTCTGCGGGAGCACGCAATCAGCGCCTTCCGCAACCCGTCCTGACGGCGTCCCTACATATCGAGGACGCGCTTGTAGACATCGAGGATCTCTTCCATTTCGCTGCGATCATTGTCAGCCATTTTCCGGAGCCGCACGATCTGGCGCATTACCTTGATATCGAACCCGGACCCCTTGGCTTCCGAATAGACCTCTTTGAGATCGTCGGACAAGGCCTTTTTTTCTTCTTCCAGGCGTTCGATCCGTTCGATAAATGAACGTAATCTGTCCCCTGCGACACCGCCGACATCCGCCATTAACTTTTCCTTATCCATATAATCGTAATAATTTACCGCTCAAGATGGTATGAGTAGCAGGGCAGAAGATAATCGTGTGGTGCGGTGATCGCAAGGCACTCGTTTGATGGTGATGGCGGTGCCGGGGAGTGGCGCTGTGGCGCGGGTCAGGTTTCATGCGACAACGGTGAGAAGGGTGATGACGGGTGGCAGAATACGATTTTCAGCGCTGTAACGTGCTTTTGGTTGAGGATAACCAGTATGTTCGAAATACTATGGAAGATATGCTCCGCCAATTCAGGTTTGGCCGGGTCGCTACCGCCGCCAACGGCGAGGAGGCGATTGACTATCTGCGAACCATGGGAACTGGTAGCGGCGCCCTCGACATGGTGTTTTCCGATCTGGTGATGACTCCGATCAACGGCTTGCTTCTGTTGCGGTGGATTCGCGCAGCCAAGGACAGCCCTAACAAAATGATCCCTTTTTTGATGGTGTCTGGTGCGGCAGATCAGGATTACGTCAATTCAGCCCGCGATCTGGGCGTGACGGAATTTGTCGCAAAACCGTTCTCCGTCACGTCCGTGTATGAACGGATTCTGGAAGTGATCGATTATCCGCGCCAGTTCATCACCACCCGGCAGTATTTCGGGCCCGATCGTCGTCGCCGCAAGGAGCCGGCGCCGTCCAGTGGTGAGCGTCGGGAAAAGCAGGAAAAGGATGTAATCGTTGTCTATTCCGCCGACAAGGTCGTCAAGCCGGAAGCACCGACCGATGTCTGGTACTGGAAACTGCCAAACGGTCTGCAGGCCAAGGTGGCAGGCGGATTTTCCGGTGGCGGCGGCAAGGGCGAAGTGCCCTTGGATCTGATTGAGCAGGCAGAAAAAGAACTCAAACGGGCGGGGCTCGAATTTACCAACTGGGCGCTCGAATATTTGTCGAAACTGTCAAACCTGTGCACCGAAGCCCTGCTTGAACCGGGCCGCCGATCGGCACATTTTGCGGAAATTCATACGCTGGCGCTGGAACTGCGCGGCCAGGGCGGCACCTTCGGATATCCTCTGATCACAACTGTCGGCAAAATGCTGTACGACAGCACCAACGAGGGGTGCCGGGAAGATGACAAGGCGGTCGAGATTGCCAAGTGTCATATTGATTCGATGCGCGCCATCATCCGGGAGAAAGTCGGCGGGGACGGCGGAAAAATCGGCCAGCAATTGATCAAGGGGCTGAAAATGAGCATCGAAAAGATCGATACGGTTGGCTGATTACAGACCGGCACACGTTTCGGATACCAGAAAATCGACCACCGCTTTGAGTGCCGTCGGCTTGTCGGCACCGGCCTCCATGGCCTGTTGGTAGGTGGCAATCTGGCGATGCGCGCTGGTGCCGCGAGACAGGATGTTCTGAAGATTGGCAATTTCACTGGCACAGCCCAGCGCGTCGGCATCTTCAGCGATTAATCCGGTGAGTTCTGCCAGCAGGTCAGCAAATGGGATGATCTGCTCCTTGCCGAAATCAACCATACCTTCGTCAATGCCATACCGCTGCGCCCGCCAGCGGTTTTCGGCGATCAGCATGGGGGCATATTGACGCCAGCGCTTGTTTTCAAGCTTCAGGCGATACAGCATTCGCAGCAGGCAGGTAAACAGGGCGGCGACGGATGCGGCGTCATCCAGACGTGTGCACAGGTCGCTGATCCGCATTTCCAGTGTCGGAAAGGTCTGACTGGGCCGGACATCCCACCACAACTTGGACGAATCCTCGATCAACCCGGCCTTGATCAGGACATTGACGTGGCGCTGGTATTCCGGGTAGCTGTCGAAGGTGTTGGGAATGCCGGTTCGCGGCAGTTCATCGAAAACACTCAGGCGATAGGACTTCAGGCCCGTCAATTCTCCCTGCCAGAAGGGGGATGACGTGCTGAGTGCGAGAATATGCGGCAGAAAATAACTGACCTGATTGAGCAGGTCGATTCTCAATTCATCGTCATCGATGCCGACGTGCACATGCATTCCGCAAATCATCAGGCGCCGGACGACTGCCTGTAAATCGCGGGCCAGAACGTTGTAGCGCTCTTTGTTGGTGTGGTGCTGGGTCTGCCATTCGGCAAACGGGTGCGTGGAGGCGGCGATTATCGCATAACCGTACTGGCGGGAAATTTCCGACACCCCGTGCCGAAGTTCCGCCAGACGATCCCGCGCCTCTGATATGGTTTGGCAGACCGGTGTGTTGGCCTCGATCTGCGCTTTCAGAAATTCCGGTTTGACCAGATTGGGTAAATGTTTTTCGCAGGTCGTAAAGATTTCCTCTGGCGGGTCGACCGCCAGGGCACCGGTATTCTGATCGACCAGCATGTATTCTTCTTCAATGCCGACTGTAAAGCTGGGATTTAAACGCTGCATCGCCGAACCCCTTGTCGTTGCAACAGGCTAGAATTCCTTCGATTCGTGCAGGCCATCCATCTGCATGATCCTGCCCAGGTCTTCGGTCAGAATATTCGCCCAGCGGTCAATCCCCGCAGCGTCTGCAATCTGGTCCTGGCGTATTTCCAGCACGCAGGTGGCCAGCCCCGCGACTTCCGCATGAACGTCAATGGTATATGCGACATCCAGCGCCGAATAGGGAACGTTGTCGCCAACGTTCAGGCCGCGTTGCCGGAACATTTCCATCATCGGCACGGCAATGCGTGGGTCGCGTTTCCACAGAATGGCGACGTCCCAGGGGCGTTCCTCATCACCAAAATTTGGCGTAAAACTGTGGACAGAGAACAGTGCCGGGGCCGGACCGCGACTCCAGACATGTGCCATCGTCTGGCTGACGGCTTCGTGATAGGGAGTGTGCAGTGCCCTCATCCGCTGTTCTTTTTCCGCCTCGCTCAGTTGCCGGTTGGCGGGAATGACAGTCTGGTCGCTGATTTCCGGGATCGATCCGGGATGACCGACCGGGCGGTTGACATCCAGCACCAGCCGCGAATAACCCGCCAGTACCGCCGGTGCATCCAGATTTCGGGACAACAGACGGGTCACCGCCGCAGCACCGATATCATAGGCGATATGCCGTTCAAACTCGGCGGGCGGCAGGCCGAGATCGCCCAGTCTACCGGGAACCTCCCGACTGGCGTGATCGCAGACCAGCAAAAGTTGCGCAACACCATCCCGATTGATCACCTCGAAGGGGGGCGGGTCATCGGGCCCCAGAAGGGGCGGCAGTTGCAGGGGCAGGGGGTTGGATTGTGTGTTCATGGCACCAACTATACCGCATCATTCCAGTGCGTCGAGCCACATTGTTACCTGTCGGACCGAGAATTTTTACTGCTCGGGCCGGGCGAAAGTTGTAGGCTGCCAGCAACCAATCCGGAGGAAAAGAATGCCAGCCACGACCGGCGAACAGCCGACATTTTCGATCGTCGGCCGATGCGACAGGACCGGTGAAATCGGAGTGGCAGTCGCCTCTGGCACAATCGCCGTGGGTGCCCGGTCCGCGCAGGCGCGTAGCGGCGCGGGAGCGGTGGTCATTCAGAACGCAGCCTCTCCCGCCCTTGTCCGGGAAACCCTTGACCTGCTGCAGTCTGACCTTGGTCCGGCGGCCTCTCTCAGTCTGTTGACCGATGATCGTGTCGATATCGAATTCCGTCAAATTCTGATGATTGACCGGCGTGGCGACGGCGGCCACTTCACCGGTCGCCAGGTCGCCCGGCAGTCTGCCGTGTGCGAGGTCAGGAATGCGGTTGCCGGTGGTTGTGGCCTGGGGTCGGCGATGCTGCCGAGCGCCATAATCATGGCGTTTGATGAACGGGCGGACAGACCACTTGCAGCACGCCTGATTGCTGGTCTGGCGGCGGGATGCAAACAGTTGACAGCAGATGAGGCCGTGCATTCCGCCTTTCTGTCGGTCGCCGGTCGGCAAAAGTGGCCGCACATTGACCTGCGGGTGGATTGGCATCAGTCTTCGCCAGTCAGTATTCTCCGGGGTTTGTGGGACGGCTACCGACCGGATATTGAGCGTCATATCGGGCTGGCGCTGCATCCGGGAAGGCCCGGCGCAGGCCCGGCATGACGCGTGCCCCGTCTGTCTATGCCCTGAGCGTTCTGGTGATTGGTGCCGGATTCGCTGGCGCCTCGACCTTATTTGTCCGGCTGAGCGACCTGGGACCCATCGCCAGTGCGTTCCAACGGGCATTTCTGGCTATTCCGTTTTTGTGGTGCCTGATGATATGGGAAGGTCGCGGTATCGCCCGGGTGGCCACCCGACGCCCCGACCCCGCGAATCTGCGGGCGCTGACGCTGGCCGGCGGTTTTTTTGCAGGTGACCTGTTTTTCTGGCATCTGGCGATCATGAACACGACGGTTGCCAATGCAACCCTGTTGGCGACGCTGGCGCCGATGTATGTCACGATTGGCATGTTTGTTCTGTTCGGCGACCGCCCGACCGGTATTTTTCTGGTTGGCATCGCCCTGGCCTTTGCCGGTGCGTTTGTTCTGATCGGTGACAGTCTGACCTTTCGGCCCGAGCACCTGGCCGGTGACCTCTATGGTCTGGTCACGGGTGGTTTTCTGGCCGGATATCTGATCACCGTCAGTCGCTTGCGGACCCGACTGACGACCGGCACGGTGATGTTTTATTCGACCCTGGTGACGGCTCTGGTGTTGTTGCCACTGGCGCTGTATGTCGACGGCACGATCGTATCGGGCAGTTTGTCCGGCTGGATCGTCCTGCTGGCACTGGCACTTGTCAGCCATGTCGGTGGACAGGGAATGGTGGCATACGCAATGGCCCATTTGCCCGCCGCCTTCACATCTGTGACCCTGATCCTGGAAGTGGTATCGGCCACGTTGCTGGGGTGGCTGTTTCTGGCAGAGGGTGTCAGCCTGTGGCAGGGTATCGGGGCGGCCATTATTCTGTTGGGAATTGGCGTCGCGCGTCGCGGCAGTTGACCGGCCGTCGTCATTGTCCTTGATTTGCCGGTTGTCAGTCTCTAAGTGGCAAGGATGTTTGTCGTTGGAGTGTGTTGATATTGCCCCTGCCGGAAATTCCATCACCCTGTATCAGTATTTGCGTACTGGATCGCGACAGCGGTTTCTGTCAGGGCTGCTGGCGAACCCGCGACGAAATTGCGGGATGGGGATCGGCCAGCCGGGAACAGCGTCTGGCTATTCTCGAACAGCTCAAGCAGCGACAGTCGGCTGCCGGTCTGCGCCCACGACGCAGCAATCGTCGCCGCCCATAAATCGCGATAGGGGAAATGACGTTTCATGCCTGACCTGTTGAGCGAACTGCTACAGACGCGGGATTATCTTCTGGCCGACGGCGCCACCGGCACCAATTTTTTTGCCATGGGCCTGGCAAGCGGTGAGGCGCCGGATATGTGGAATATCAGTCACGCCGATCGCGTTCACCGGCTGCATCGCGGATTTGTCGATGCCGGGTCCGATATCATCCTGACCAACACGTTTGGCGCTAACCGCTATCGTCTGCAATTGCATGGTGATCAGGACCGGGTTCGGGACATTAATCTGGCGGGTGCCCGGATTGCCCGTGAAGAAGCGGATGCTGCCGATCGACCGGTCGTGGTCGCCGGATCGATCGGACCAACCGGCGAAATTTATCAGCCGGTCGGCCCGCTCACCATTGCTGAGGGCGAGGACGCCTTTGCCGAACAGGCCCGCGCCCTGGCCGACGGCGGTGTTGATGTGCTGTGGATTGAAACCATTTCCGGTATTGAGGAAATCACTGCGGCGGTGGCCGGTGCGGCGGCAACCGGGTTGCCGGTGGTCGCCACCATGACCTTCGACACGGCCGGGCACACGATGATGGGAACCGCCCCGGAACAGGCGCTCGACCACGCCCACGGGCTGGACACCCGGCTGGTTGCCTTCGGTGCTAATTGCGGCATTGGCCCGGGTACGCTGGTTGATACGGTACTCGGTCTGAAGCGTGCGGCCCGACCGGGTGATATTCTGATCGCCAAGGGCAATTGCGGAATTCCGGAATATCGGGATGGTGAGATTGTCTATTCCGGCTCGCACACAATCATGGCAATCTATGCCCGGCTTGCCCGCGATGCCGGCGCCCGAATCATCGGTGGTTGTTGCGGCACGACACCCGCCCATGTCAAGGCGATGGCCGACGCCCTGAACGGGTATATGCCGGGTGATCCGCCAGACCGGCCGCAGATCGAACAGGCGCTGGGGCCGATTGCCCCGCCGCCGCCCGCTGCGGGCGAGGGACGGCAGCGGAAAAGCCGCCGCCGTCGCGGTTGACCGGGTTTACCAGCTGCCCGTGTTTGCCATTGACTGCCATGGATCACGTGCCGGCAACGCCTCCCCTTCCTGCAGCAGTTCAATGGAAATGCCGTCTGGCGATTTGACGAAGGCCATATAACCGTCGCGCGGCGGCCGGTTGATCGTGACACCATGGTCCGCCAGTTTCTGGCAGGTGTCGTATATGTTGTGGACACGAAACGCGAGGTGGCCGAAATTGCGCCCGCCGGTATATTCTTCCGGGTCCCAGTTATAGGTCAGTTCAATTTCTGCGTCCGGTGTTTGCTCGGCCGCCAGAAAAACCAGTGTATAACGGCCTTCCGGGCGTTCATATCGCCGCGTTTCCGTCAAACCCAGTGCCGTGCAGTAAAAATCGAGAGAGTCGTCCAGGTCCGAGACCCGGACCATGGTATGGTAGAATTTCATTGCGTCACTCCTTCTCAAGTCGGGCGGACAGTCTATGGGAAGGCGACCGGACGGGCCAATGGGAAAGTGGTCAGGACGGATACAATGATAGTGACAATTTTCCGATTGCCCGATTTTGACGCAAAGCGCATAAAACATCATGAAGAAGTTTCCAGTCAGTCAGTCATGGATTGTATGGTCGTGTGGTGCGCTCGGGTTTTTCTATGCGTTTTTCCAGCGCGTGGCTCCCAGCGTCATGGTGACCGATCTGATGCGAGATTTCGGCGTCAGTGCCGCCGTGTTGGGCAACCTGTCGGCGTTTTATTTCTATTCCTACGCAGCCATGCAGATTCCGGTTGGCATCATGGCCGACAGTTGGGGGCCGCGACGGGTCATGGCCGGTGCCGGTCTGTTATGCGCGGCCGGATCGTTATTGCTGGCCTCCGCCGATACGCTGGTGGTCGCCTATGCGGGGCGGTTGCTGATTGGCTGTGGTTCCGGCTTCTTTTTCGTGTCAACCCTGAAACTCGTGTCCGTCTGGTTCGACTCCCGCCGTTTCGCCTTCGTCAGTGGTATGACCATGTTTGTCGGTTTGACCGGTGGTGTCGGCGGTCAGGCCCCGTTGGCGGCGGCGGTTGAAGCCTTCGGATGGCGTGGCACCATGTTCGCCGGCGCTGCCGTTGCCCTCGCCCTGTCGCTGGCCTGCTGGCTGCTGGTGCGCGATCACCCGGATCAACCGGGCACCCCGGTCACGGCACCGGCCCTGACCCTGTCGCAGGTTCTGTTCGGCCTGGCAGCGGCATTGCGGCGGCGACAAACCTGGTTGCTGGCCGGTCTGGGGGCCTGTATGTCGGCGTCCTTGCTGGCGTTCGGGTCGTTGTGGGGGGTTCCCTACATGATGAAAATTTATGATCTGTCGCGTCCGGTTGCAGCGGGCTCGGTGTCATTGTTGCTGGTCGGCTGGGCGGTGTCGGCGCCGCTGCTCGGATGGATCTCAGACCGGGTCGGGCGGCGCAAGTTGCCGCTGATACTCGCGGCGTTGACGGCGCTGGGCAGTATCTCACTGCTGATATACGGACCGGCTGTATCGTTACCCGTTGCCGATATGCTGCTGTTTGTGAACGGTGCGTCGTCATCGGGAATGGTCGTCTGTTTTGCCCTTGCCCGGGAAAATAACGCGGCGCACACGGCTGGCGGTGCGGTGGCCATCGTCAATATGGGGGTGATGCTGTCCGGTGCCCTGCTGCAACCTGCCATCGGCTGGGTGCTGGACCTGCAATGGCAGGGTGTCATGAAGGCGGGCGCCAGGGTCTATGATGTGCCGGCCTATGAAACAGCGTTTCTGTTTTTGATCGGGGCCAGCATTGTATCGGTGCTGATATCGCTGATGGTTCGGGAAACCTACTGCCGACCGGTCGGTTCGTAAACCGTCTTCCAGGCGGCCAGAGTATCGGATGGTCCATAAAGATGATGGCATTGCCGCAAGGCAACCCGAAGCGCAGTGCGTTCCTGGCGACCCGTCGGTGGACGGACTGATTTCGGCGGGTTGCCCTGTTCAATCGCCCGGAATACATTCCGCTTGATGGCGCGGATCGGGTCCGGCGCAAAGGATTCGATCAGGAATTGAAATGCCGCAAAAGCGGACCTGTCAAACGTCCGCAGGGAGCCGTCCGGTGCCCGGGTCGGATTGGGCGGATAGGCGGCAACAGCCGGTCGCCAGCCCGGTGGTATCGGTATATTTGCCGTGTGTGTCCGGTTATGGGTTAACAACGCTGGCAGTAGGTGAGTATGCGGCCCATCCGGCGTCTCCTCATCTCCGTTCGCCACCGGAATCGGCTGGTAAACCTCGATCTGTCCCACACGCGAGCGGCACAGGCGCACCGGATTGGTGGCAATGATTACGTCGGTCAGGCTTGCCGGATCTGATAGAAAATTGCGCCCGGTTGCAGCTTGCAGGACACCGATCAGGTCGTTGTCGTCGGTGCCGATACAAAAATCCATATGTGTCACACCCAGTCCCAGATCAAACATCCGCAGGTCGCGCAGGTCAGGGTGGATGGCTGACCCGAAGGTTCCAAGGTCGGTGATCACGGTGTGTCCGGCCATGCGGCAACAATGTTCCGGCAGGCAGATCATTACGCCTTGTGACCAGGCATTGTCGAACCGGGACAGAATTTCATAGGGAATGATGCGCGCCTGCGGGTGATCCAGCAGGCGAACAGCCCCGCGGTCGGTGCGCAATTCGGTACGCTCAGGGCCGACTGTCCGGATGGCCGGTTCACACTGCTCGCGGCTGAATTCCGCCAGGGCACCGAACGTGCCCAGGCTCCATCCGGTGTCCGGGTCATCGACAAACTGTTGCAGTTGCCGGAAGACCACTCGTTCAACGCTCATTCAGCCACTCCGGAAAAGGATTCCGGATACCGTGCCGCCTCATATGCCAGCAACGCATGTTTCCGTTCGACTCCCCACCTGTATCCGCTGATAACGCCAGTGTCACGAATAATCCGGTGACATGGAATCAGCACACCGATGCGGTTGGCGGCGCAGGCATTGCCAAATGCCCGTGCAGCCTGACGGCCAAAACCGGCCTTTTCGGACAGCGCTGCATAGGTGGCGGTTACACCGGACGGAACTTTCAGCAGGGCGTGCCATACCTGAATCTGGAAGGCGCTTCCACGCAGCAGCAGTGATACCGGCCCGTCCACCGGTTGTCCGTCGCCAAGCGACAGGCACTGCGCAATCGCTTGTTGCCCGGCCGTCGGGTCGGCCTGCCAGATCCCCCGGTCCCAGCCAGCCTGTTGCTCGGCCAGCGCGGTATCGATACCATTACTGTCGATGAAGGACAGTCCGGTCAGACCGCGATCGGTTTCGACCGCCAGACACTGACCGAACCGGGTCGCATGCACGGCATATCGAAAGGTCATTCCGGCCCCTTTCCGTTTGTATTCCCCCGGACTGACCGCCTGCATGTTGATGAACAAATCATGCAGGCGGCCCGGCCCGGACAAACCGGCATCGAAGGCAGCGTCCAGTACGCTCGACGATCGGTCCAGCGCTGCCCTGGCGTGTTGCAGGGTCAGGAATTGCAGGAATTTTTTCGGACTGATACCGGCCCATCGGGTAAACAGACGTTGAAAATGATATTCGCTGAGCCCGATTGCCCGGGCGACATCGGAAAGTTCCGGTTGATCCATGCGATGGCAGATCAGATACCGGATGGCGGCGGCGATGCGGTCGTAGTCCTTGCGGTTCTGTTCCGCCGATATTGATATATCGTTGGTGAGCGGTCCGCCTGTCATCACGCCGGGTTGATCCGCGCGATCAATGTTCTGTTTGAATTGGGGCACAATTCCTCCGGTCTCTGTCGTGGGAACAGTGAACCACAGGTGCGCCTGCCCGACCACCCGATCCTTGCGCCCGGGTCAGTTGTCAATCAGTTGGGAGGAATGAAAAACCGCTCAGGCCGAGCCCTGCGGCAACCCGAAGCAGGCGTCAAAGTTGTCACAGATAAACTCGACTTCATTTTCGTAGCCGTACAGCCAGTCATCATATTCCGGATGGTAAGGTGAGTAGGGATTGTCCTTTGGCGCCTTACCTTCAAAAAAAGCAATGGCCCCTTCTTCGATGGGCGTAATCAGGAGTGGGCGGGACATTTGCGGGTCTCCAGCATTTCGATTGCCGTTAAGTCTGTTATCATGAAACAACGTAGTGTAATGCTTACCCGAACTCCTGTTTCATGTGTGTGTCAGTATGTTTCAATTGGTTGCATTCAGCATGTCGGACAGGTGGCGCAGGCAAAACGATCAGGGACCGGAGATGCAACGTGGCAAATAAGAAAAATCCGTTGAAACTCAATAAGTTACAGTTGCGCACATTGGCGCTGGCGCAGGTTCTGGCGCGGGACGAAGGAAGCGCAGAAGCGATGGGGGATGAGGTCACCATCCGTCACCTGCCGCACGCTCACGGTGACCATGTCCATATTGGTTCATTCACGGTATCCGCACGTGATGCCAGCGGTTTTGCCAACCCGGCGGTCTGGTTGGCCCTGACCCGCAAGGGCATGGTCCGCGATGCCGGACAGGCGGGCGTGACGTTAACCGCAGAGGGGCTGGCTTATGACACCGGACTGGCAGACCAGTTTGCTGTGCCGTCAGATCATTGAGCGGTAAATTTACCGCTCGCGCCGGTGTCAGGCCGCGGCGCTGACTCGTTCCGAACCCGGCTCGAATATCGAGCGGAATACTTTCAGCAACTTCTGATCGATCTGTGTCTGCATGCTTTCCAGGATGGTGAAGGCCTTTTCCTGGGGGAAGGGGGGTTTGTAGGACCGGGCATCTGTCAGGGCCCCGAATATATCGACGATCACGGACATCCGCGCGAGCTCGTTCAGCTCGCCACCCTTGAGGCCTTTCGGATACCCGCTGCCGTCAATTTTTTCGTGGTGCTGACCGGCAATAATCAGAGCTCCTTTGGTCACGTCGGTCGACTCGCCCAGCAACTGGGTCGAGCGCGTGACGTGGTCGCGCATGATGGGCCACTCGTCTTCCGTCAACTTGCCGGGTTTATCCAGTATCTGTTCCGGTGTCACCAGTTTGCCAACATCGTGGATCAGGCCGCCAGTCGATAAAACCAGCAGGTCGTCGCCTTTCATGCCGAGGCCATGGCCGAACAGGGTCAGCAGTGTGGCGACTCGCATGGAATGAACGTAGGTGTAATTGTGGTGACTTTGTACGGCGCTCAACAGGCTGTGATGCTCGCCGGAGCCGACAGCATCGATCAGTGGCCCGCAACTGGCGGCGGCACTTGTGCAATCAATCGGGTCGCCGTTGGCAATGGCATCTGAAATCCCCTGATATTCCTCGACCGTCAGCGTCAGCGGCCGACCAATTGTGTCCGGCAGGTCGCGCCATTGGTGTTCGGCTTTTTCGCCAACGATCTGGCTGACCGCCGTCAGAAGTGTTTTGCCGACAATCGGCCAGTGCAGAAATCGCGACGGCACATCAATTTCGGATTTCCGGATATCGAAAACGAGGTCCTGGCCGGCCGTGGAAATCAGCCCCGGGCCTTTTTCCTTCAGGCGATTGGAATGTTCAATGAATCGGTCGCTGTTCCGGTCACGACGACCGTTCTGATCGATGATAATGACCTGCGCCGGCTGTCGAACACATTCTTCCATGGCCTGATCAACGTCGCGGTAAATGACCAGTGAAAAATAGGGCGACAGGGTCTGTTCAAAAAAATCCTGATGCGGGGGACTCTGGGTAACGATCAGAATTCGGGGCAGGTGCGAACCAGCGGCAGACGTCATGATTTCCTCTTACATACGGTAGCATGGAAGTCATAAATATATGTTTATTTTTTATTAAAATTACTATCCTTTTTGTGTTTCGAAATATTTCAATCAACCGCGCAATCTCAATGACGACTATCTGTAGCTATACATGGAGCATTTATTACAGCCATCGGATGTCTGGAATGCGGTGGCGGCGGGACGGCAAAGAAAATGGCCGGTCATGATGACCGGCCATATCTTTAATCGGGAAGGTGTCCGGCAGGTCAGCAGGTATACAGACCACCCGCTTTCTGGCGAACCGCATCATAGTCCTTGAAAATCTTGACAACCTTCGCTGCCGTTTCACCGGTCTGGGCGATCTCGTCCCAGAACTTGTCGGCGGCCACTTCCACTTCTTTCCACTGCTCGGCGGGAATACTTCTGACCTTCAGCTTGGTGCCTTGCGCCCGCAATTTCGCTTCGCCGCCAAAGTACCACTGGTTGCGGTAGAAGTGGCTGCTTTCGATGCAGGCCATAACCAGTTTCTTGAGGTGGGCCGGCAACTCGCTCCAGCGCTTTTCATTGACGAAGAACGAACCGATCCAGGCACCGGAAATGTTATTGGTGAGGAAGTAGTCGGTGACGTCCGCCCAGCCGACCGTATAATCCTCGGTAATGCCGGACCATGCCATGCCATCCAGTTCGCCGGTCTGTACGGCGACTTCCGCGTCTTCATAGGGAATAGAGACCGGCACAACACCGAACTGCGACAGGAAACGCCCTGCCGTCGGGAAAGTATACAGCCGAAGCCCCTTCAGGTCGTCCAGGCTCTTGATTTCCTTCTTGGTGTTGAAGTTGCAGGGGTCCTGCCCGGCAGCCGACAGCCAGACGACACCGCCGGCTTTTTTGTAGGCATCCGACCAGATTTCGGCGAGACCGTATTGCTGAAACAGTACCGGCACATCAAGCGAATGTCGGGTTGCCATTGGAAAATACCCGCCAAAGACCGAGACATCGACCGGTGCGGCCATGGAATCATCGTCGGAATGAACCGCGTCGATGGTACCTTTCTGCATGGCCCGGAACAATTCACCGGTCGGCACCAGCTGATCGGCGTAATAAAGTTCGATCTGCATTTCGCCGTTGGATGCTTCGTTGATCGCATCGATGACCGGTTTGGTGACAAACTGCCCGAGGGTCGACCCGGCATAGGTTTGAAACCGCCACTTGATCGGCGCGGTTGCGGCGTGAACCGCCGGAGCGGCGAGCGTGGCGGCACCGGCTGCGGCGACCGTGGCGGCACCTGCCTTTTTCAGAAAATCGCGTCTTTTCGTCGTCATTGAGAACGTCTCCCTGTGTTGTTTTTCAGTTTCTGTCCGGACACTTTAGGCGAACCGGTGACGCCTGGGTAGTTAAATTATCCGACCGCACGACGTCCTCTCGCCCTGTCGTCCGGTGCCGTCGTCAGCGGCCATAATACTTGTTTGGCAGCCACAGGGCAATTTCCGGGAAAATCATCACCAGCGTCAGGCCGCCGACCATGACAATTACAAACGGCACGATCGATCGGTAGATATCGGTCAGAGTGATTTCCGGCGGCGCCATGGCCCGCATCAGGAACAGGTTATAGCCGAACGGCGGTGTCATGTAAGCGATCTGGCAGGTGATCGTATACAGCACACCGTACCAGATCAGGTCAAACCCGAGGGCCCCGACCAGCGGCACGTACAACGGCGCGACAATCACCAGCATTGCGGTGTCGTCCAGGAACATGCCCATGACCAGATAGGACAGTTGCATCATGATCAGGATTTCCCAGGGTGTCAGTCCCATTTTCTCGACGAAAAAGGACTCGATCGCCTTGACTGCGCCAAGGCCGTCGAACACCGCGCCGAATGCCATGGCGGCGACAATAATCCACATGAACATGCAGCTGACGCTGAGGGTTTTCTTGACCGTGGTGTGAATGATGCGACGGTTCAGGCGTTTCTTGAGGACGGCTGCCAAGGTGGCGGAAACCGCACCGACCGCCGAACTTTCGACCAGTGATGTATACCCCATCAGAAACAGCCCGGTCATGAAGAAAAAAATCAGCAGCGGCAGAATGCCCGCTTGCAACAGGCGGAATTTCTCGGCCCAACTGACCTGGCGTTCTTCCTTTGGCAGGGCCGGTCCCAGCTCCGGTTGTAATTTGCAGCGCACCACGATGTACAGCACAAACAGGCTGGCCATCATCAGGCCCGGAAAGACACCGGCCATCCACAGCTGACCGACAGGCTGGCGGGCGATCATGCCATACAGCACCAGTACTACACTGGGAGGCACCAGAATCCCCAGCGAACTGCCAGCCTGAATGACGCCGGTTACCATCACCTTGTCATACCCACGGCGCAGCAATTCCGGCAAGGCGATGGTCGCGCCAATTGCCATGCCGGCAACGCTCAGCCCGTTCATCGCCGAAATGACCACCATCAGGCCGATGGTGCCGATTGCCAGACCGCCGTTCAGCGGCCCCATCCAGACGTGGAACATCCGGTACAGATCATCCGCAATCCCGGATTCCGATAACATGTATCCCATGTAAACAAACAGCGGCAGGGTCAGCAGCGGATACCACTTCATCAGCTTCATGGCGGCACTGAAGCCCAGTTCGGCGCCGCCGTCGCCCCACAGGAACAGGGCAGAGACGACAGCGACCACGCCAATTGCCCCGAATACCCGCTGGCCGGTCAGCATCATGATCATCATGGACGAAAACATGACGATCGCGATCATTTCATAACTCATAAACCGATCTCCTGGCTTTCCGCCGCCATGCCCAGCTGGATGCCCTTGATTTTGGCAACGTCCTTGAAAAACGTCGCAATCGCCTGCAGCAAGGTCAGGAAAATGCCGATGCACATGATGATCTTGATCGGCGCCATCTGTGGCGCCCAGGATGAATAGCTTTTTTCACCGTAACGCAGGGCGTATTCGGTACTCGACAGACCGCCATACAGCAGCAGGATGAGAAAGATCACCAGAAAGACCGATGTCAGGGCATCGGACCAGGCCTTGCCTTTTTCCGACCACCGACCGTACAACAGATCCATGCGGACGTGCGAATCAATCTGCAGGGAATAACCGCCACCCAGCAGATAATAGGCGACCATCATGAACTGCGACATTTCCAGCGTCCACAATGACGGATGAAAGAAGGTTTTTGAAATGGATGACCAGAACAGAACGCCGATCATGACGAAAATCATATACATGACGACCCGGCCGACCCCGTGGTTGAGGGTATCGACCCAGCGGACATAAGTCACGATCATACGCGGCACAAGAATTCCCCCATCGGTCTGATTTCTCCCTGTATGTCTGAGAAGGATCGATTCACCCCCTCCCGAATTTGCGCAGAAAGGTAACGGCTATGGCATGACAGGTCCATAGCCAAATGGTGCGGCTTTAACTGACAGGAAGTCGAGGGAGGAGGGGGGGTGGGCATGCCAACGGGTACGAACCCGACCCGAGCCGTTTCCGGGTGACCGCACGAACAGAACACATTTGCGTGACGTCACGTGAGGGCGGAAAATGCCGGATACCCGACCGCCTGTGGTCTTCCGGACCGGCGGCGGAAGCGTCCCCGACCGGAGTCGGAGACGCATCACAGCAGAATTAATTGATAACCGACAGGTTTTCGGCGGAAGATTTTCCGTCCCGTCCCGGCTCCAGATCATAGGAGACTTTCTGACCTTCATTAAGCGTACTCAGACCAGCGCGCTCGACGGCTGAAATGTGAACAAAAGCGTCTTTTGATCCGTCTTCCGGTTCAATGAATCCAAAACCCTTGGTCGGGTTGAACCATTTTACAGTACCAGTAGCCATAGTGATTTCCTCAAACATATATTACGATTCCGCGACTCACACCATGTGACGGCGGACCACCTTAACGCTCACATAGTCAGGGGATAACCAAGTCAAACGGCGTACCGGTTGTCCAGCTAGCACATAACAGATGCAACACGTCGGGCGATATTTAGATGAATTTGTAAAAATGTCAATGAACTGTTCGTGACATGTGGTTGATGGCCGCAGGCGGAATGCTATCCTGAGTGCACAGGTCATTGTATTCAATGGCGAAGGTCGCTAGGTTGGCACACTTGTAGAGTACCGGCCTGGCCTGCTCAAGTATGATACCTTGCCGGTCATTTGAATGCTGCCACAGGTGTGGGATATGAGAACGAATTCTATAGTCCTTTTCTGGCGTCGGCGGTCTCTGAAATTCTGGCTTTATACCGGCATGATTATGGCTGTGGTTCCGCTTGGCCTGTCGTCAGGCGCCGGATACTACATATATCTTCACTACATTACCAAACCGCTGGTCAGTGCGATTGATACCCACCGCGCCATCCTTCGACCGTTGCAGGAATTGCAACTGACGTTGTGGGACGTGGTCGGCGTCGTAAACAGCACTCTGACGGAAACCGGCAGCAACGGGATGCCCCGGATTGAACAGAAAGCGGACGAAATTATCGGGGAATTTGACCGCCTTGCGTCTCTGTCTGCCGTTTACGGCATCGACGCCGATACGATCCGCTCGGCCCGCAAAGACTGGGCGGAAGTCTTCCGGCTTGCGCGGGCGATCTTGAGGGAGCCGTCACCACTTCCGAGATCTGCCGCCCTTGAGCGGCGCAGAATATTTGAAGACAGAATCGACGATATCGCGCACCAGCTGAGTGAACTTTATGACGACACCCGCATTGAGAACGAGAAAATACATAACGATGCCCTTGGCGCATTCAGACTCTCGGAAGAACTGGTGCTGGCAGCCTTCGGATTGTCAGTGGTTTTTGTCATTTTCGGGGTATTCGTCATAAACCGCTCGCTGGTTACCAGTACGGACGAATTGTCATCGGCGGCATTGCGGCTCGCGTCGGGCGATAAGGAGTACCGGGTCAAGGTGTTGATACCGCAGGAACTTGCCAATGTTGCCGCCGCATTCAACCTGATGAGGGAACAGATCAGACAACAGCAGGAGGCGCTGGAACAGGCCGCCTCCATCGATGATCTGACCGGGCTGCTCAACCGGCGGGAATTTGACCGCCTGCTGCGCGAAGAGGTGGCCCGATGTCGCCGCTATCAGACGCCGACCGCGCTGATCATGATCGATATAGACCTCTTCAAGAATTTTAATGACAGTTATGGCCATCAGGGTGGCGACGAGGCCCTGCGAACCGTCTCGCAGGCGATCCGCAACAGTGTCCGCGATATCGATCGGGTGTGCCGGTTCGGTGGCGAGGAAATCGCCGTCATTCTGCCCGCCGCTGACCGGCAGTCGGCCGTTCGAGCCGCGGAACGCATCCGGCAGGCCGTGGCCGAGCGGAAGATCAGCGTAACCGGCGATCGTCAGGCCAGCGTCACCATCAGCCTGGGGGTCGCCACCTGCCGGGATCGGGACAACACCGCCGATGCCCTGTTGCGGGCCGCCGATTCCGCGCTCTATCTGTCCAAGGAACAGGGCCGCAACCGGGTCACCCTGGCAAACCCGGTGACACCGGGAACGACGGCATAGCGTTCGGTACGCGTCAGTCGGCGGGCAACTCGTCCGACTGAATCCCTGACAGGAAATTGTTAAACTCTGTGCCCAGATATTCTGACTGTTTGGCAAGATCACTCGCCGCAGAAAGGATCAGCGACGCGGACGTTCTGGTTTCGGATGCGCCCTGGGTTACCAGATTGATATTCAGCGCGACTTCCCGGGTTCCGGCAGCGGCCTGCTCGACGTTGCCGGCTATTTCCCGGGTCGCAGAATCCTGCTCTTCGACCGACCTCGAGACATTCGCCGTGTTGGTGCTGACAATCGAAATGCAGTCACAAATATCCCGGATTGATTGAGCTGATTCTTCTGCGACACGCTGTATATTCCCCACCTGATCCCTGATATCCTCGGTCGCACGTGCGGTTTGACTGGCCAGATTCTTGACCTCGGACGCGACGACGGCAAATCCCTTGCCGGCCTCTCCTGCGCGGGCCGCCTCTATGGTTGCGTTCAATGCCAATAAATTTGTCTGTTCCGCGACATCCGAAATAAGTTCGACGACTTCGCCGATTTTCTGTGCTGAAGAGACAAGTTGCCCGACGGTCTGTTGCGATTGATCGGCCTTTGTGACGGCATCCTTGTTTGCCGACAGCGAATCCGCGACCTGACGGGTAATTTCCGTAATTGACGCCGATAACTGTTCGGCAGCACTCGCCACGGTTTGTACATTCGAGGACGCTTCCTCCGATGCCGAAGCGACATTGCTTGCCTGTGAATTTGTCTTGTCTGCGGTGGCCATCATGGTTTGGGCGGAAGACTGCATCTGGTTGGCGGCTGATGAGACAGATTGGACAACCTGTCCGACCGAATTTTCAAATTTTTTCGCCATTTCCGCGTTCTGACGGCGGCGCTCGGTCTGACGCTGGGTTTTGGCGGCGGCTTCCGCCAACTCGGCTGCTTTGGCGGCCTGTTTGCCGACCCGAAATTCCCGCAAGGCCAGCGCCACCGGGCCGAGTTCATCTTTCCGGTTGGGGTTCAGTCTGAGCACGCTGGTTGTTTGATCCGACATTGCTGCGTCCACGTCATAGCTGAGGTCCCGGAAGTTTCTTGTAAGGGTCGTATAGAGGTAGTACACACCGGCAAACATGACAATCGCAATAACCAATACGAGTGTCACCAGCAGGGATACCAGCCCGGCATTGCTGGCCCGCACGGTTCGCGTCAGGATTTGCAGGTCCTTTAACGAGGCAACGGTATTGGCATCTACCAGCTTCAGCAAATTGTCCATTGCCGTATTCATTTTTTCCGCAACAGTATCAAAATTCCCCATTTGCGAATTCCCCCCGTCGGGTCCCTCGTCAATGTAGGCCTGTGCCATTTTCTTTCCGGCGGCATAAAACGGGTCGAATGCCGCGCTCAATTCGCCCAACGCCGTCACGACCTCCACCAGTTTCAAGGTGTCCGCATATTGCTGTGCCTGCCTGACGTCGCCGGCAAGTTTTCTGGCATAGCTTTCCGCCTTGTTGAAACCATCGCCGAATCCGGGTTGCCCTCGGGTTGCGGAAATATCGGTCAGCCAGCCCTGCACGCGGGTCACATCCATCTTGATTTCCTTGATCGTGATCAACAGCGGGATTTCTGAGTCGCTGATCTGATTGACCTGGATTTCGGATTTTGCCAACTCGGGACCTTGACCGGTCAGTTGCAGAACGGCAATTCCGATTGCTCCCCATGCGAGAACGAGAAGCATACCCAGCACGGCAAATATCTTAAATTTGAGTGTCATTTTTCATCGTTCCTTGCTTTTCGTATGAGATGGTGGACGGAAACCCGACTGACCCGTCAGTCACGGAAGTCGTCGCTTCCGGCGACGTCGAGGGGGCGCTTGGGTGATGTTCTGATGGCGGGGCAGGCTGCTCCGCTTCCAGGGCTTCCAGCGCGGACTGCAGTTTCCTCTCCAGTCCATTACTGTAGAAAGCTACTTTCTTGTCGACCGTGCTGATGTGCTGGAAAAGCCAGTTACGCAAAAAATCCCGGTTTTCCTTCATCGTTGCGTGATCCGGTTGCGCGTGCAACAGGTGAGGCATCTCGGAGACCCGGGCCACAAAATCCCGGCGTATCTGATGATGTTCTTCGAGCGCCGGATGCTGGCAGATTTCCATGACCAGTATTTCGCGTTTGAGGTGATACCGGGTAAAGGCTATCAACTGGTGCAACCCTCTGGCCATTTCAACAACATCCCCGGAACGTCGGATTATCCGGTTGTACATGGAAACGAGATTCCGGTGATCCCGGTCGATCGGAGCAATCCCGACTCGCCATGCATTGTTCCAAATGAGGATTGCTCCATTCGAGGCTTGTGGCAATTCGAACCAAAAAAGGCTGCCAACACCCTCCTGACTCTCGAAGCCAATCCGCCCGCCGAGTCTTTCCACAAGGCGCTTGGTGACGCTCAGGCCGATGCCCGCCCCGTCCGTCGCGGTCATGTGGTCCCGGCCATGTCGGAAAAACATCTTGAAAATATCGGCCTGCTCCGTTTTCGGAATCCCGATCCCCGTATCGGATATGGATAGGCGAAGAAAGCCGTTCTCCGTCGACCTTCCCTCCACCGTCACGGTGCCATATTCCCTGTTGTATTTAACGGCATTGGACAGCAGGTTGAAAAGGATCTGCCGGAGCTTGACGTGGTCGGTAAACAGGTCAATGCGAGGGGCATGGCTGAAAAGGTCAATGATCCTGATGTGGCGCCGTTCCGATTCCGGAACCATCTGGGCAACACTGTCGGCAATAATTTCGCTGGCGTTTACCGTGCCAATCGACAGGGGGGTCTGATCCGCTTCAATTGCCGCCAGATCAAGAATGCTATTGATCAGTTCAAGAAGATGCCGCCCGCCGTCCTCGATATGATTTACGTAGCCGTTCTGATCAACCGACAGTGGGTCTGTCCGGTTGATTTTCAGCAATTGGGCAAACCCCAGGACGGCATTCAGGGGCGTGCGTAGCTCATGGCTCATACAGGCCAGGAAATCGGACTTTGCAAGGTTGGCCTTTTCCGCTTCCTCTTTCGCTGTCTGCAACTGCTGCAGGGCAAGCTTGTCGGAGGTGATGTCGTGGATGATCGCACAGAAATATCTTTCTTCGTTTTTCGTCCACGTCCCCAGTGACAGGTTGATGGGAAATTCTTCGCCGTTCTTACGGCGGGCGAATGTTTCAATTGCCCGGCCGATTTCAAAGGCGTTTTCGTTATTTACGGTTCGTAAAAACGCCTGCTTACTCATGGCCTGAAGTCTTTCCGGTACGATATCGAGGACCGAACGCGACAGCATTTCCGGCGCACTGTATCCGAAGATTTTTTCGGCGGCCAGGTTCCAGAAAAATACAGTCCCTTTCTGGTCGATTGCAATAATTGCGGCACTTGCGGGCGACTGACTGATGAATCTGAAGCGTTCCTCCGCCTCTGTCAGTTCCGACACGTATGACCGGATGCTTTTGTAAGCGGGTCGAAATACCAGGAATCCGGCACCACCAAGGGAAATCAGTGTCAATGCAAATGACAGGAAGTGGAAAGACCCGAGATCCCTGATTCGTGCATTGCTCTCCGATTGAAACTGATTGACGATCTGAGACAGGTTGTTGAGCAAAACCGTGGTGTCGTAGTTGCCGTACCGGTGCCAGTCGCCGCTGTGGCTGGCGTCGGCACCTGCGCCGTCCTGAAGTTTGCGAAGGTCACTTGCGGCGATACTCAGGAACGCCCGGATTTCTGCGTCAACAAATTTGTCAGGGCCAAAATACAAGGCATTGACCTTGCGTGAGTGGGGAGCGGGTGATGCGGAACCGGTGGTCCGGTGAAGCAATTCGAGATGGGTCTGTCGCATCTGGTCGATGGATGTTTTCAATTCCGCCAGGGAAGCCTGCTTCAGGTCCCTGTCATCAAGGCTGTCGTATTGACTGGCCAGAAGTGTTATTCGTTGCGTCAGCATTTGCTGTCGCCCGATGAGCTTCAATTCTTTCGCTTCAAGGTTGTGTTCGTGAATAAGGAGAGTCAACAGGGTGTAGTTGCCTGATGCCAGAATTCCGAGAAAGGCAAGAACCCAGATGTAGTGGATCTTCAATTTCCGGATCGGTCTTGATTTCATGGTATTCACTGCGCCGCTTCGCGGCATTCCTTTTGAATAGAGCAATGATTTCGATCAAAGGCAGCATTTCGAAAAAAAAAGACTTGAGAGTAAGAAATGAGAACTGAAAATAAATACATAAGTATTCACAAGAATACCCGCATATTCTTAATGTGAATATTTTAATACTAGATAAATTTAGTGAATCGTATCGTATGCTAAAATCAGGGGAAATGATATAGATCAATGCAATCTGAATTCAAAGAAAAATTGGACCCGTCGGTGGCAAAGACCGTACATCGTGTACCGGGCCGGTAGAAAGAACCATCTGCTACGGTCGGGGCCCCGCGTCGGCGCGGGGGATGGCACCTGTTTTGAACTGGCCGAAAAATATCGTAATACGAGAAATGTGGGTCGGTAGCACATAGTAAACCCGAGATGCTGAAACAGGAAAAAAACAGATCGGATTCAAATGGATGCAAGCGAGTCTCCGGTCGGGCGGGGCTGGCCCGGCCGTTACGACATGCCAGCGCCAGTTCCAATGTCGGTGTTGATCAGCGTGTACAGGCGCACGGACGATGTCTGGCCGCGCACTGCGGCCTCGCCGACAAAACTGAAATCCAGGTCTTCCGCCAGATCGACGGTTGATTGGGCCGCCAGCAGACAGGTGCCGAACTGCCGGTTCAGGTTTTCGATGCGGGCTGCCAGATTGACCGCGTCGCCGTGAACGGTGTAGTTGAGCCGCCCCCGGGCACCGACCGCACCGGCAATCAGGGGGCCGCTGTTGACGCCGATGCGGGCCCGCACCGCATGGCCGGCAAAGTGCCGGGTCTGGAACCGGTGCCGCATCTCGATGGCGGCTTTCAGCGCATGCGTGGCATGATTGTCGTTCTTGATGGGAACGTTGAAGGTCGCCAGAATGGCGTCTCCCTGGAACTGTGTGACGACCCCGTCATGTCGCTCGATGATTTCGACCATGTCATTGAAGAAGGCATTCAGCAGCGTCACGATGCCTTCCGGCCCCAGCGATTCGGTCAGCCCGGTAAAATTTTCAATGTCGGCGAACAGGACGGTCGCGACGATTTCCTCGGTTTTCAGGGCACCGTTTTCCTGCAACAGGGATTCGGCCACTTTCTCCGGCACATACCGGCCCAGCGTCTTGCGGATCAGGTTGCGTTCCCGCAGGCCGCCGACCATGTCGTTAAACGAGCGGGCCGCGTCATCCAGTTCGCGGATCCGGCTGGGCGGCAGGTCGCGTACGGTCAATACACCGCCCTCGCGCACCATCGACATCGCCCGGCTGAGGGAATGGATGGCCTGACTGAGGCGGGACCCGGCCAGCATCGCCAGACAGACCGTCAGCACCAGGAAGGCGCCACCGGTGACCAGCGCCCGGATCAATTGCCGCATGACATGGCCGGCGGCGCGGGCATCCAGATACAGCCCCATGGTCCAGGGTTTGCTACCGTAGCGGAAGATTTGCCGGGTAAACAACACATAGGCCCGCTTGTCGACGATAATCATTCTACCGCCGCTGTATTTCAACCCGGAAAATGTTCCCGGCTTTTGCCAGGGCGCCGACAGCAGGGTCTCAAGGAAGGTATCGCCGATCGACCTGAGCGTCGGATTGGCCCCGTTCTGCCGGTCAAGCGCCGGTCGCCAGCTGCCGAGTTTCGGATGGGCGATCAGTTTGTTACGGTCGTAAAAAATGAACGGTACGCCTTCCGAATAGGCCTGCGCCGTCAGGTACTGTGACAGTGCGGAAACCGGGACGGTCTGGATCAGGATGGCGGACATCTGCCGGTCGCGGACCAGTGGCGTTTGCAGGGTCAGCACCAGTTGCTGCAGGCGGTCCGACCAGAACGGCGGACTCCAGACCGGCAGGGCCCGGCCGTCCGGTTGTCCAATCAGCCGCGCCAGCCGGTCGCCCGCTGGCAACCGGTCATCGCGGATTTCATAGTCCTGACGAAGGATACTCAGCATTTTCCCGCCGGGCAGCACGATGTCGATGGCGACAACCTGCGGCGAGGCCGACAGCACGCCGACCAGATAGGCCTCGAATTCGCCCCGATTGTCGACCGACACCATGCCGGACGCCACCGCCTTGCCGATTTCCAGGGCCTGCCGTTCGACCGGTTGCAGGTTCTGGTCCAGTCGTTCGGAAAAGATGTCCAGGGTATTGGAAATCTCGTCCTTCATCAGTTCCATGGTATTACGGGTGGCGACGGAAAACCCGAGATAGAGGACGCTTGCCAGCGCCACCGCCACCAGCAGGCCAAGCCCGAGAACCGCCAGTAGCCGGAGCCGGATACGCCAGGGTTTGCCGCCATCGCCGGGCAGGGTTATTGCCATCGTGTCCTCACCAACAAAACAATCCTCGACAGACGGCCCCGCCACCATCGTATCGCCTTACCCTTACGATTAACCCGCGCATGGTCAAGCGCGAACCGCAGACGATTGCCATTTCAATAGGGGGGGCAGGTAAAGTTTTGATCGCGACAGGCTTGACCGATGACCGGCCGGGGGCAGGATATCCCGGCCCTATTTCGGTTTGCAGGCGATCACGCGCGGCACGGCAACATGCCTTTTTTGCAGACTTGCGACCGTCGACAACAACATTTCAAAACCGGGTTTGAAATGTCCGCTACAGTTGTCAATGCCAAGAACCTTGCCATCCTTGACCTCGATGGTCCCGGCACCGGCGACGCGCCCGGTCACCGTTCGGGTCGATCTCGGATTGTATGTCCCGAGAATCGTTGAATGGACAATCCGCAATTTGTAGGGCGGGATTTCCTGATCACACTTGCTGGTCTCGGCAATCGTTCTGAGTGATGGAAAGGCCGCGTTTTCCTTGTAATAGGGAACGTTTCGCGAGTCCTTGCAGATATTGACCAGATACAGAGAACCATACGGGGCATCGGTATCTGGTTCGGACAGCACATAAAGGGTTTCGACTCCCTTTGTACAAAGCGCCGCTATTCGCCGGTCGCGCGGATTGAGAGACGAAAACAGCTTGTCGGCGGCGTCGTATATCAGACCGCCGTCTATCGTCACTTTCAGCGAGTCCAGGTACTCACGCGGTTTTGCCGGATTGGCGCCGACGAGTTCGAGCGGACATTCCTGCGGTTGATGCCACTCTCGCATGGTCGGCAGAACATCCTTGAGGGGCGGCGAGGTGTAGGACCAGTTCGCATCGCCACACAGGACTTTCCAGCCGGTCAAACACCGCCGCCCGGCATCGCCCGCCGACCCGTACGCCAGAAAAAACTTGCCCGCGTCGGTGCAGCTCTTTGGAGTTTCTTTACACCAGGGGCCGTCTCCGATCCAAGTCGGGCCGAGCGTGTCGGCGGATTGCTCGAACGGTGCGCCGCCGCACAACACTTTTGGCTCATAACCGAATTGCCACCAGCACTCGGACCCGTCACCGGAATAATCGGATGTCAAATAAACCCTGCCACTCTCGACGCAATGCTTCGGGGCGGCTTTGCAAAGCGGGGCCTTACCAAGCCATTCCGTCGGAATCTGTACCTCCCATCGGGTGATTACGTCCGTGTTGTTTTTTTCGCTGGCGACGCTGATGGGGCTAAACAATGTCAGGCTGCAGAAAACGAGACCTGACATCTTGATCATTTGCCGCACGGTGGATCCCCCCCAATCAGAAATTTTCAGGCCAACCGTTGACAGGGTCCCTGTCAAATCGTGCCGTCACGAAATGGGGGCCGACAGTATGACGCACCTTAGGCGTATTGCTGCGAGAAATGAAGCTGTATTCGTCGCATACGGCGGCGTTGTGCGCTGGCGTACCGGCGCAGGGTCAGATAAACGGGCAAAGAAAAACCCCCGTCGGGCGTCCTCTGGGGGTCGGTCATTGGTCTTTGGATACAGAGCGCCCAATGGACCAATCACAGGGCAGATACTACCGCAAACCGCCGAAAATGCAAGCCCTTTTATTTTTCCCCGCCTGATGCGTGCAGCGTGGTTATATATTGCGGGATTATCTGATGATGATTAAACGGTCATTAAATTGGGCAATAAATAGCCGTTGCTGAGACAAATTTCCGCTAATTTTTTGCGCCAGAACCATGTGTCGCTGGCTCCAAAACCAAATGTCGCGCTACATTTTTACTGCCGTGTCACTGTAGGTGACGGAACCGGGGAAGGGGGATGGTGCCGCCTGATGGAATTGAACCATCGGCCTCGTCATTACCAATGACGCGCTCTACCCCTGAGCTAAGGCGGCTGGGCCCGTTACGAGCGGGCAGAACATGCCATAGCCACTGTCCGGGCGCAAGCATACAAATCGGCAGTCGCGCAATCCGTCTTGACGGTGCCGGGCCAGCGTTCCACCATGTCCGGATCAGCGTCAAAAAACGGGAGAAAACCGATGGCCACCAAGAGGCGGGCCGGTGACGGCCAGACCAAATCCGGGGCCGCGGCGGAACGGCAGCAACGGTTGTCGAAGGCGTTGCGCGATAATCTGGCGAAGCGCAAGGCCCAGTCTCGGGCCCAGTCTCGGGCCCAGTCTCGGGCCCAGTCACAGGCACGGGCCGGTGATGCGGTCGGCACGCCATCTGAAAAAGACCCGTCTTAATCAAATCTCTACCAATTTACGCCACATTTCACGGCCATAACACAGGCAGTGAGGGCTTGAGCTGTCGCACGGTGTCGCGTACAAGCCTGCGACCGGTTTTCTGCAAGCAGGGGTTTCATGGATCAGATCAGAATACGGGGCGGCGCGCCGCTCCAGGGTGAAATCGCCATTGGCGGTGCCAAGAACGCGGCGCTGCCGTTGATGGCCGCCAGTCTGCTGACCGATGAAACCCTGCGCCTGAGCAATCTGCCCTATCTGGCTGATATCAAGACCATGGCCCATCTGCTGCGTGAACTGGGCGTCACGGTGACACCCGACAACGGTGTTCACGAACGCGGCATGGGCGGCACGGTTGATCTGACCGCAGCGACCATCAGCGAAACCACGGCACCCTATGATCTGGTCCGCAAGATGCGTGCCTCGGTGCTGGTGCTGGGGCCGACCCTGGCCCGCCAGGGGCACGCCCGGGTTTCCCTGCCGGGCGGTTGCGCGATCGGCACCCGTCCGGTCGATCTGCACCTGAAGGCGCTGCAGCAACTGGGCGCCGACATCGAGCTGGCCGAAGGTTACGTTGATGCACATGCCCGCAACGGCCTGACCGGCGGTCACGTGGTGTTCCCGATGGTGACCGTCGGCGGCACCGAAAACATCCTCATGGCGGCGGTGCTGGCGAACGGCGAAAGTGTCATTTCCAATGCCGCCCGCGAGCCGGAAATCGGTGATCTGGCCCGTTGTCTGCAGTCGATGGGGGCGAAGATCGAGGGCATCGGCACCGATACCCTGACGGTACAGGGGGTCCGCCGCCTGCACGGTGCCGAACACCGGGTTCTGCCGGATCGCATCGAAACCGGCACCTACGCCGTGGCGGCGGCCATCACCGGCGGTGACCTGACCCTGACCGGTACCCGCGCCAGCCTGATCGGTTCGGCCATCGAGGTGCTGACCAGCGCCGGTGTGACGGTCCGCGAAACCGACCGTGGCCTGCGGGTCAGCGCCGGCGGCGGCGATCTCCGCGGGGTTGATCTGATGACCGAACCCTATCCCGGTTTCCCGACCGACATGCAGGCCCAGTTCATGGCCCTGATGGCGGTTTCGGCGGGCGCGTCGATGATCACGGAAACCATATTCGAGAACCGCTTCATGCATGTGCCGGAACTGTGCCGCATGGGGGCCGACATCAATGTTCATGGCGCCTCGGCGATCGTTCGCGGGGTCGCCGGGTTGTCCGGCGCGCCGGTCATGGCGACCGATCTGCGGGCCAGCGTGTCGCTGGTGCTGGCCGGTCTCGCGGCGGGCGGCGAAACCACCGTCAGTCGGGTTTATCACCTCGATCGCGGGTATGAACGGCTGGAAGAAAAACTGAGCGCCTGCGGCGCCGACATCACCCGACTGGTCGCCTAACCGGGCGAGGTCCGAGCTGCGGTCGGGCGGATGGGCCATTCGACCACAAAATCCTTGAATTTGCCGGCACGGGTGCGTGCAAGGTCATCGGCATAGACAAAACCGACGGCGAACGGATACCCCAGTTTTTGTCGTATCCAGTCGGTGATTTTCTGTTCTTCCGCGATGCTCAGCGGGCGACCGGTCACCAGTCGCACCTCGATCCGGTCTGCCGCGACATGGGCGAACTGATATTGATGGATTGGCGCGATTGCCATGAAATCACGGACGTCGGGGCTACCCAGCAGGGTCCAGCGCTGTTCGCCGGTCGGCAGCACCAGAATGTCCTGTTCGCGCCCGACGATACGGGTCAGCACTGGCAGGCCCCGACCGCAGTCGCATGGCGGTCCGGCCTGTGCATAGTCGCCGACTTCGTAGCGGATCAGGGGCTGCGCATAGTTGTGCAAGGTGGTCACCACCACCCGTCCGGTCTGGCCGGGTTGACAGGGCTGGTCGTCGTCATCGAGAGTTTCCAGATAGACGCCTTCGCTTTGAATGTGGAAGTGGTCGTGTTTCGGACATTGCAGCGCCATGTAACCGACCTCGCGGCTGGTATACATATCGTGCAATGGCACGCCCCAGGCATCACGGCACTGCAGGCGCAGCCATTCGCCGCACATTTCTCCATGCACCTGGACCTCGCGCAGGCCGTCAAACCCAAGGCCGTTCTCAATACAATACGGTGCCAGTCGCTTCAGCACATTGGGCAGGGTCAGCAGATGGTCAGGCCGGTGACGGATGATCCACTCGGCCATGTCGGCGATCGGCGTGTTGACGTTCAGACTGATCGACGGGCCGGTCCGGAACACACTGTCCGATGCTCCCCAGAAATCGTTCCGGGCTCCCGACGGATAGAGGGCAAACCCCTTTTCCGAGGAACGGATAGCGGCCAGCGTGCCCGGCAGGTGGCGGTCCTGCCAGATATGATCGCGGGCCGTGAAGGCGGACCAGTAGTCCAGTGCATGGCGGGTCCGAACGACCCGCACCGGGCGCCCGGTCGTGCCGGAGGTATAGATCGGATCGAGGTCACCGTGCGCCGACGGAATGGCGCGGCTGATCAGGTCGCTGCCAAGCTGGTTGACCCGTGCCCGCTTGAGAACCGGCAGGTCAAGCCAGCGGCCGGCCATCAGCGACGGTATGTCATGCGGATTGACCCGGCCAAGCGATTGCGCGTAGGGGCCGACCGTCAGTTGCGCGTGCGCCAGCAGGCGTGATAACTGTCGAAACTGCTAGGTGCGCAGGTCGTCCGGCGTCCACCATTGTGACCGTTCAAGGCCCAGCAGGATGTGTTGTACATGAGCGGCCCGTGCTGACCGGGGTTTCCGGCGCAGTCGTTTTTGCCAGATTGCGGGCGTCGTGTGCCCGGCCGGTCGTGGTTTCGGGGGCTGACTTTTGCGGATCGGATACACTCCCTGTCTGGCGGGCAGGCAGCAGGTCAGATCGTGAAAATCTTTGATCCACGCATCAGAACTGTTGGCGGCACCCGCAAGGTCCATTACAACCGGGTTAAAATAACCGGAGCCCGCTGCCATGTCGACCATCCCTGCCCGCAATGTACTGTTGATCACCGCCGACCAGTGGCGCGCCGACTGTCTGTCAGCACTTGCTCATCCGTGCGTGCAAACCCCGAACATCGATGCGCTGATCGGTGACGGCGTGTTGTTCCGCAATCACTATTCGGTATGCGCGCCATGCGGTCCGGCGCGGGCCAGTCTGCTGACCGGCATGTACGCCCAGAACCACCGCTCGGTCCGCAATGGCACGCCGCTCGATGCCCGGCACGACAATCTGGCGCTGGCGGCCCGACGGGCCGGGTACGATCCGGTCCTGTTCGGTTATACCGACACCACGCCGGATCCGCGCAGTTGCAGCCCCGAACACATCCGGGCCTATGGGTATGAAGGTCCACTGCCGGGATTTCGCAGTGAACTGTTGCTGATGGAAAGTGACCCGCAACCCTGGATCGGCTTTCTCCGGGATCATGGATATGCGATTCCCGACAAGCTCGACGATCTGTACCAGCCGGTTGCCGGATATGCCGGTGCCGAGGGCAGGGGGCGCACCTACCCGCCGCCGTTCTATGCCGCCGAACACTCGATGACAGCTTTTCTGACAGATCGCGTGCTGGACTATATCGGTTCGCGTAACGATGGCTGGTTCGCGCATGTCTCGTATCTGCGTCCGCACCCGCCGTTCATCGCGCCGGAGCCGTACAATACCATGTACGACGCTGATCAGGTGCCGCCGCCGGTGCGGGCCGCAACCCTCGCCGAGCAGGCCGATGAACACCCCTGGCTGGCCAGCGCGCTGGAACTGACTGCCGATTGGTACGACCCCTGGCTGCAACAATCGCTGGCATCGGGCGCCTATGATCGTGATGTCCGGCAGGTCCGTGCCACCTATTACGGCCTGATCAGCAAGATCGACAACTATGTCGGCAAACTGGTCGATCACCTGAAAGCGACCGGGGCCTATGATAACACGGTGATTGTGCTGACCTCCGATCATGGCGAGTTGCTGGGGGATCGCTGGTTGTTCGGCAAGCGCGGTTATTTCGATACCGCCTATCACATCCCGCTGATCGTCCGCGACCCGGACCGGCAGGCCGAAGGCAGCCGTGGCCGTGTGGTCGATGCCTTCACCGAGTCGGTCGATGTCATGCCGAGCCTGCTGGAACTCCTCGGTCAGGATATCCCGCGCCAGTGCGATGGTCGCTCGTTGCAGGGATTCTGGCGCGGTCAGGATCCGGCGGACTGGCGCACCGAAGTGCACTGGGAATTCGATTTCCGTGACGTCGAGGACCGCCGGATCGAAGACATGCTGGGGCTCGCGATGGATGACTGCTGCCTCAATGTGATCCGCGACCGGCACTTCAAATACGTACATTTTGCGGCTCTGCCGGGGCTGCTGTTTGACCTGGAAAACGACCCGGACGAACAGCACAACCTGGCTGAAGACCCGGCCTATGCGCCGGTCCTGCTGCGGTATGCCCGCAAGATGTTATCCTGGCGCATGCGCAATGATGACCGCACCCTGACCGGCATCAAGGTTAGCCGCGAGGGCGTGACCGAGCGGGCCGGATAATATCGGCCGTCCTGACGGCCCGTCAGTCCGTCGGTCCGAGAATCCGGCAAGCCGGCGCGCGACCGTCGGTGCAGGTCTCCCGGCACTGGACAATATGGTCCTGCAGGGTCTGTTCGATCGATTGCAGGGTGCTGATTTTATCCCGAACCAGTGAGAGCTGTTCGCATGACAGCGCCAACGCCGCATCGCAGTTCAGGTTGTCCGGTTCGGTCAGGTGCAGCAGCGTGCGAATATGTTTCAGGGAAAACCCCAGCGCCCGGCTGGTTTTGACAAACATCAGGCGGCGTACATCGTCGTCGTTATAAATCCGGTGGTGGCTCTCGCCGCGCATCGCCGGCGGCAGAATGCCAATGTCCTCGTAATAGCGGATATTTGCCACCCGCACGCCGGATAACCGCGACAGTTCACCTATTGCCAGATCCGGCATGCCATTTCCCCGACAAAAAAGACTTGAACCTCAAGTTACTTGAGGGGGCATGATGCCGTCAATACCGAACGGAGCAACGGCCCTGTCAGACAGGATCACCCGCCAACCCCGGCGTCCATCCGTCGCCGCCGTCCTGGCCTGACCGGCCCGTACCGGCCGCCAATCCGGTGGTCAGTTCGATTGCAGAAGCAACCCACTGTCAGTCGGCCCGTCGATCTGAAAAAGCGGACAGAAAATAGCAAGGAAATTGAAAGGGATAGAAGAATGAATATGACGATGAAAATGCCGGAACCGGCGGTCGCAAACCGATCCTGGGGCCGGGCTGTTGCCATCGGACTGGCGGTCTCGGTGTTGACCGCCGTGATGATGGTCAGCCTGTCCAGGTCGGGTCTGTCGCCGCTGCCGAAACCGCTCGGCCTGGCGTTCGCCGAAACCCTGTTGCGCCGTGATCTGCCGCTGCCGGTCGGACTTTTGTTTCACACCGCCTACGTCACTTTCTGGTCGGTCCTGTTTGTGCGGTTTTCACCGCGCCGTTCGCTGCCGGTCGCACTGGCACTGGCTGCCGGCCTGTGGCTGGTCGTGCTGCTGCTGTTTTTTCCACTGGTTGGCTGGGGCATTGCGGGTCTCGCCGTCAGTCCCAAACTGATCATCGCCGCGCTGATGCCGCATCTGTTGTTCGGCGTGCTGCTCTGGGCTCTGAATCGTTTTGCCAATCGCCCGAACGCGTCGGCAAATGCCGACATGTGACGCGGCGGGCGGCGGCAAGGCCGGCCCTGCCGACTGGCGTTAATACCGTCGCCGGCACCTTCGCCCGCCCTGAAGCCCTGCCCATTGCCCGGTTTGCCGACGTCATATGCTCTGTTTCAAGGGTATAGGATCAAAGAAAATTTTCGGATCAGGCGCTGGCAGGGACGGTACGTTTGTAATTAACAGGAATAAATACCTTTTATTTTTCCCGATATTGGTTTATAGTCATGTCTGAATGGCTATTGTGCGGTTTCGCCTGTTCAATGGATAGATTCCCGGTGACGCCGTGCGTGAACGTTTTGTTGCGTTTTGTTGTATTTTTGCGGGCGCGGGGTCGATGTTGTAGTCGGTGGGGCCCGGTTTTTGGCGATTTTTTCATGTGGGCGGCAGCGGTGCATGAAAACAGGGGCATTTATGGGGGTAAATGGGGGTGCGGGCCGGGTCGGGTCGCACATGGGCGCTGGAAATAGCGGCCAAAACCCTCTATGTATGCGGCGCATTTACCGGCCGGTCAGACCTGCCGAACAAGGAGAAAACGGGTGTTACGCAACGAAAAACTGGTGCTGGCGCTACCCAAGGGCCGCATTCTCAAGGAAGTCATGCCGATGGTCCGCCGGGCCGGGATCGAGCCGGAGGCGGCGTTTGACGATGACAGCGCCCGCCAGTTGCGCTTTACCACCAATATCCCGCATCTTGACATCATCAGGGTGCGGTCGTTCGACGTGGCGACCTTCGTCGCCTTCGGTGCGGCGCATCTGGGTGTTGCCGGTAATGACGTACTGTTGGAATTCGACTATCCGGAACTGTATGCGCCGCTCGACCTGCATATCGGTCATTGTCGGATATCTGTGGCGGAACCGGCGGCGATGATCGGCCATGACGATCCGTCGACCTGGAGTTCGGTGCGGGTGGCGACCAAGTACCCGGAACTGACCCGCAAACATTTTGCCGCCCGCGGGGTGCAGGCCGAATGCATCAAGCTGAACGGCGCGATGGAACTGGCACCGCAGTTGGGACTGTGCCGACGGATTGTTGATCTGGTGTCGTCCGGTGCCACCCTGAAGGCGAACGGGCTGGTCGAGATCGAACGGATTTGCGAGATCACCTCGCGGCTTGCCGTCAATCGTGCCGCCTGGAAAACCCGGCCCGACGAGGTGGGCGAATGGATCAACCGTTTTCGGGAGGCCGTTGATGCCTGTGCGGCTTGATATCGGCGACGCCGGGTTCGCCCGCCAGTTCCAGGATCTGCTCGGTATGAAACGCGAGTCCGATCAGGACATCACCGACACGGTCGCGGAAATCATTGCCATGGTTCGCGCGCAGGGCGATGCGGCCCTGTTTGATTATACCCGGCAGTTTGACCGCTTCGACATCACCGCTGCCAACCTGCGGGTGTCGGATGCCGAAATCGATGCCGCCTGCCGGGCCTGCGCTGGCGATACGCTGGAGGCGCTGCGTCTGGCGCATGACCGTATCACCGCCTTTCATCTCCATCAGGTGCCACAGGACCTTGCTTTTACAGATGACGCGGGCGTGTCGCTCGGCTATCGCTGGACGGCGGTTGAGGCGGCCGGGCTGTACGTACCCGGCGGGAGGGCCGCCTATCCGTCGTCGCTGCTGATGAATGCTGTTCCGGCGTCGGTCGCCGGTGTCGAACGTGTCATCATCTGTGTGCCGACGCCGGACGGAGTGCTCAATCCGCTGGTGCTTGCGGCGGCCCGCATCTGTGGTCTGAACGAGATCTACCGGGTCGGCGGCGCGCAGGCAGTGGCGGCGATGGCCTATGGCACCGACAGCATCCCGGCGGTCAGCAAGATTGTCGGACCGGGAAACGCCTACGTGGCGTCGGCCAAACGTCAGGTTTTCGGGCAGGTCGGCATCGACAGTATTGCCGGGCCGTCGGAAATCCTGGTGCTGGCCGATGCCGGAAATGACCCGGCCTGGATCGCCGCCGACCTGTTGTCGCAGGCAGAACATGATCCGGTCGCGCAGGCGATCCTGATGACCGATGACCCGGCTTTTGCCGCTGCCGTTGAAGGCGCAATCGGATCGCACCTGCGGACCCTTGGCAAGGCGGACATCGCCAGTGCCAGCTGGCGTGATTTCGGTGCCATCATTGTGCTCGACGATCTGGAACAGGCTCCCGCCCTGATCGATGCCCTGGCTCCGGAACATCTTGAAATCGCGACCGAACAGGCGGCGCAAATGGCCGCCCGGATTCGCAACGCCGGCGCGATCTTTATAGGCCGCCATACGCCGGAAGCGATCGGTGATTATATCGCCGGGCCAAACCACGTGCTGCCGACCGCCCGTTCGGCACGGTTCTCGTCAGGGCTCGGGGTGCTTGATTTCATGAAGCGGACGTCGCTGATCCAGTGTTCCAGTGACAGTCTGGGGCGGGTTGGCCCGGCAGCCGTGACGCTGGCGCGGGCCGAAGGGCTGGACGCGCATGCCCTGTCTGTTTCGATCCGGCTAAACTGAAGAGGCTCCCCGTGCGCCGAACCCGGTCCGCGCGGTTACCAAAAGGTGTCGGTCATGACGGACAGTGAACGTATCGCCAAAATGTTTCTCGACGAACGCACCGTTGTGCGCCGCAGCCCGCAGGTCGAGCACGAACGTCAGGTCGCGATTTTCGACCTGCTGGAGGACAATTGCTTTGCCTTGCTGGACAATCCATGCGGCCCCTATCACCTGCACCTCGGGGTTTCCGACAACCGGTTGGTGTTTGACGTCCGTACCGGGGATGGCGTCAAGGCGTTGACCTTTGCCCTGCCGGTGAAGACCTTTCGCCGGGTCGTGCGCGACTACTTTCTGGTGTGTGAAAGTTATTTCGAGGCCATCAAGACCAAGGCCCCCTCCCAGATCGAGGCCATCGACATGGGCCGACGCGGTTTGCATGATGAAGGGGCCGAACTCCTGAAAGAGCGGCTGGCGTCCTATGTCACCGTCGACAAGCAGACTTCCCGTCGCCTGTTTACCCTCGTCTGCATTTTGCATATCCGGGGTTAACATTGATGAGCGACCTGCCGTCGGCCGTCCTGTTTTGCTGCACCATGAATTCGGTTCGTTCACCGATGGCGGAGTCGATTCTGAAGTTTCTGCACGGCCACCGCATCTATGTTGATTCGGTTGGCGTCCGCAGTACCGATATCGACGGTTTTGCGGTCGCCGTGATGGACGAGATCGGCATTGATCTGACCCGGCACCATGCCAAGACCTTTGACGACCTTGAAGATGAATATTTTGACGTGATCATCCCGCTGTCGCCGGAAGCGCAACACCGGGCGGTCGAACTGACACGCGTGATGGCGGTCGAGATCGAGTTCTGGAATACCTTTGATCCCAGCATCGTCGAAAGCGACAGCCGAGACATCAAGCTGGATGCCTACCGGCAGGTTCGCGACCAATTGATGCAGCGCATCAAGGAACGGTTTCCGTTGACCAGTGCCCGGGATATCTGAGGATAGCCCGTCATCGGATGCCGGTTTGCCGGCAGAAACGCCGATCTCGACGATGCTATGCGGAAAATACCTTGACCCGGCGGGCGTTCATCGGCTTTATGAGGCCACTTTCAACGTTAGAAGAACAGAGTATGGCCAAAGAAGACCTCCTTGAGTTTAGCGGCACGGTAACCGAATTGCTTCCGAATGCCATGTTCCGCGTTATTCTGGACAACGAACATGAAATTCTGGCGCACACCGCCGGGAAAATGCGTAAACACAGGATTCGGGTGCTCGCCGGAGACCGCGTGAACGTGGAAATGACACCCTATGATTTGTCCAAGGGCCGTATCACCTTCCGCTTTAAATAAATTTTGTGGACTCATCGGTGACGCGCCGTCTTATCCTCGCTTCGGCATCGCCCCGCCGTATGGACCTGCTTGGTCAGATCGGCATTGTCCCTGACACGGTTGTCGCCGCCGATATTGACGAAACCCCGACAAAGGGGGAACTGCCTCGCCAACTGGCCAGCCGACTTGCCGAATCGAAGGCCCGTGCGGTGGCGAAAAATCATCAGAAATGTTTTGTGTTGGCGGCGGACACGGTTGTCGCTTGTGGTCGGCGGATACTGGACAAGGCCCATACGGAAGAACAGGCGCGGTCCCATTTGGCCCTGCTTTCCGGGAAAAAACACCGTGTCTTTGGCGGAATTTGCCTGATTGACCCGGAAGGATTTGTGGTGTCGCGTCTGGTTTTGACGGTCGTTCAATTCAAACGGTTGTCGGCACGTGAGATCACAGGTTACATAGACTGTGGAGAGTGGGAAGGAAAGGCGGGCGCCTATGCCATACAGGGTTTGGCCGCCAGTTTCATCAAACGTATTAACGGTTCCTATTCCAACGTTGTGGGTCTGTCCCTTTATGATACGGCGACCCTGCTCAACGGAAAAGGCTACGACGAAAAGGAAAATCACTAAATGACAACCGAGCAAATTCTAATCAATGTCGCACCGGGAGAAACCCGGCTGGCCTTTCTGGCCAATGACCGTCTCGGCGGTTTGATTCTGTCCCGGGCCGGTCAGGAAAGTCTGGTTGGTAATATCTATCTGGGGCGGGTCTCGGCCGTCCTGGACGGACTGCAGGCTGCCTTTGTAGATATTGGTGTCGAGCGGGCCGGATTTCTGGCTCTGGCTGATCTGCAGCCACAAACTGACGGGCGGCGCGAAGACCAACGCCGTGACCAGATCGGCAATTATGTCAGCGAAGGTGATGCCGTTGTCGTCCAGGTGTTGCGCGACCCGGAAGAAGACAAGGGCGCGAAACTGACGGCACGGATCAGCCTGACCGAACGTGACCTGATCTACAGCCCCGGCCAGAGCGGGTTTTCCCTGTCGCGGCGCATCTCCGACGCAGCCGAGCGGACCCGGTTGACCGAATTGATGGAAAAATACCTTCCGGAAGGTTATGCGGGCGGCTTCGTGCTGCGGACAGCGGCCCAGGAGGCAGAAGACGAAGATCTTGAGGCCGAACTTGTACATGTGATGGATCGCTGGCAATCAATCGAAGCGAAACAGAAGGGAGCAGAGGCCCCGACCCTGCTGGACCGGGAGCTGGAACCACCCTTTGCCGCCCTCCGCGATTTTGGCGGAATCGATCTGGACGCTATTCGGGTCGACGATGCAGACCTGTTCAATCGCCTGAAGGAATTTGCCGCTGTCAACATGCATGACCTGGTCGATCTGATTGAACTTCATAAAGGTCCGGCGCCGCTGTTCGAAATGTACGGGGTGGAAGAAATGATTGATGCCGCGCTGGATCCCCATGTATCCCTTCCTTCTGGAGGCAACCTGATCATCAGTGAAACGCCGGCCCTTACGGCGATTGATGTGAATACCGGCGGGAATACCGGCGGCGGACGCGAGGCCAATGCCTTCAATACCAATGAAGAAGCTGCTATCGAACTGGCCAGACAGGTCCAATTGCGAAATCTGAGCGGACTTCTGGTCGTGGATTTCGTTTCCATGCGCCGTCGGGATAATCAGGAAAAACTGCACCAGACACTGCGCAAGGCGATGGGACAGGACCCGCTGCGTCCCCACGTGGTTGGATTTACCAAACTGGGACTGGCAGAACTGACTCGGCGTCGAAGAGGTCCGTCCCTGTCTGAAATCATCGCCGGAGAGTTCATGGCACCGGTTAAATCTGCTGAAACCATTGCCCTTGAAGTGTTGCGATCGGTTCTGAAGGAATCATCCAGCGAGGCGAGTGCGGCGTTTGCCATCCGCGCCGCCCCGGATGTGATCGAGGCGCTGAATGGTGCTGTCGCGGCGGCCCGAAAAGATGTCGAGGCGCGACTGGGCTCGGAGCTTGTCCTGACGGTCGACCCCGACTTCAAACGGGAAAGTTTTCACGTAAACAAGGCCTGACGGGATTCTTGTGAGAAATGGTCGACAACTCTGAGCAGACAGCAGAAATTGTCCCGCTAAAGAACGGAAAGTGTCCGGCGTGCGGTAAAATCCGGCAGCCTGACTACCGACCGTTCTGTTCCAAACGCTGCGCTGATCTGGACCTGGGGCGTTGGCTGAACGAGGCGTATCGAATTCCGGTGGAAGAAGGTGACAAGGATGGGGATGGCTCATTTTTGGAGGAGTAAGCGGCAGGTTGGAAGGCGCTGAAAAGAAATATCAATTGCGCTGTGAAAACCGTCCGGGGATGCTGGACAGACCCCCGGAATTCTTCTATAAGCGCCTTCGCTGCTGAACGGACAGATCAACAGGTCCACTTGGCATTGTCGAGAATGTGTAGGCCCGGGTAGCTCAGGTGGTAGAGCAGCGGATTGAAAATCCGCGTGTCGGTGGTTCAAGTCCGCCCCCGGGCACCATTACTTTTTGAGACCATTGATCTTATTGGATTAAGTTGGCCTTTCCCCCGAACTTTTAACCACCACTTCCAAGGTTAGGGGAAACGTTGTTTATTCGTTCTTAGACTCAGATTTCATACGGGCGTTATCTGCCATTATTCTGCGCCGTGCCGCCTTAGAGTCGATTCTGTTTAGGTTTACGCATACCCTGAATTTCTGAAGTAGTTGGCGCATTCTTGAGGAGGGAATTGGTCGAGCAATGCCCCGATCCGTCGCCATGTT
>Ga0316204_10000533_pt1 | contig 138660 bp, 130 predicted proteins | sample 6monrhotite_MG_2_FD_205661 | JGI IMG/M metagenome (GOLD analysis project Ga0316204, IMG submission 205661) | Microbial mat bacterial communities from mineral coupon in-situ incubated in ocean water Damariscotta River, Maine, United States -... | ecosystem: Environmental > Aquatic > Marine >... | reverse complement strand
CCTGGTCGTATTATGTTTGAAATCGCAGGTGTACCGCACGATGTTGCTAAAGAAGCATTGCGTTTGGCAGCACAGAAATTACCTGTTAAAACAAAATTCATCGTCGCAAGAGATTACGACGCAGCTTAAATAACTGATTAGAGATGAAACAAGCAGAGATAAAAGAACTATCGGTTGAGGAGCTTCAGCAAAGATTGGCTGAGACTAAGAAAGAATATGCTGATTTAAAAGTAGCACACTCAGTGACGCCACTTGAAAATCCATTGCAGATAAGAAAGACCAGAAGAACGGTGGCGAGATTGGCGACAGAGTTAACTAAAAGGGAATTACAATAACGGGTTCGGCCTTATGGAAGAAACAACAAGAAATTTAAGAAAAGAAAGGATTGGCGTAGTAACCAGTAGCAAAATGGAAAAATCCATTGTAGTAGCTGAGGTAAAGCGTGTTAAGCATCCAATGTACGGTAAATTCGTTTTGAAGACCAAAAAGTATGTTGCACATGACGAAAAAAATGATTGCAACGAAGGTGATACCGTAAAAATTATGGAAACCCGACCATTAAGTAAGACAAAATGTTGGAGATTGGTTGAAATCCTTGAAAGAGCTAAATAATTATGTTACAGCAAGAATCTAGATTAAAGGTTGCGGATAATACTGGTGCTAAGGAAGTGCTTACTATTCGTGTTCTTGGAGGAACAAAAAGGAGATATGCTTCTGTTGGTGATAAGATTGTGGTTACTGTAAAGGAAGCCACACCTAACGGAGGTGTTAAAAAAGGTTCTGTTTCTACTGCGGTAGTAGTTAGAACAAAAAAAGAAGTAAGACGTCCAGATGGATCTTATATTCGTTTTGATGATAATGCTTGTGTACTTTTGAATCCAACAGGTGAAATGAGGGGTACAAGGGTTTTCGGACCAGTTGCAAGAGAATTGCGTGACAAACAGTTTATGAAAATAGTTTCACTAGCCCCTGAGGTACTGTAATTGATTGAGAAGATGATAAAGTTGAAAATAAAAACAGGCGATACAGTTGTAATTACTGCTGGAGACCATAAAGGTACCGAAGGTAAAGTAATGCGTGTTGATGCTGAAAAAAATAAAGCTATCGTTGAAGGTGCTAATATGGTTTCAAAACATGAGAAGCCAAGTGCAAAGAATCCTCAAGGTGGTATTGTAAAAAAAGAAGCTCCAGTTCATATTTCAAATTTGGCTTTGGTCGATTCAAAAGGCGATGCAGCCCGAGTAGGTTATGAGGTGCGAGATGGTAAAAAAGTACGAGTTTCAAAAAAATCTGGAGAAATAATTTAGTTATGAGTTACATTCCAAGATTAAAGCAAGAATATAAAGAACGTGTTGTAAAGGCACTTTCTGAAGAATTTGGATACAAAAACGTAATGCAGGTACCCAAGCTACAGAAGATTGTAGTGAGTCGAGGGGTTGGAGCTGCCGTAGCCGATAAAAAACTGATTGATCATGCAGTTGATGAGTTGACTATGATTACAGGCCAAAAGGCCGTTTCAACAATGTCTAAAAAAGATGTTGCTGCATTTAAGTTACGTAAAGGAATGCCTATCGGCGCGAAGGTTACCTTGCGCGGAGAAAGAATGTACGAATTTTTGGATCGATTGATTACTAGTGCATTGCCACGTGTAAGAGATTTTCAAGGAATACGAGCAACTGGTTTTGACGGAAGAGGAAACTATAGTCTTGGGGTAACTGAGCAAATTATCTTTCCTGAAATCAATATTGATAAAATCAATAGAATCAACGGTATGGATATTACATTTGTGACATCGGCCGAAACAGACAAAGAGGCAAAATCATTATTAACCGAACTGGGAGTACCCTTTAAAAAGAATTAATATGGCCAAGGAATCAATGAAAGCCCGTGAAAGAAAAAGGGCAAAAACCGTAGCCAAATATGCTGAAAAGCGTAAAGCTTTGAAGGAGGCTGGTGATTATGAAGCTTTACAGAAATTACCAAAGAATGCATCGCCAGTGCGCATGCGTAATCGTTGTAAACTTACGGGAAGACCAAGAGGTTACATGAGAACATTCGGTATTTCAAGGGTGACTTTTAGAGAAATGGCCAATCAAGGATTGATTCCTGGAGTTAAAAAGGCTAGTTGGTAAACAGAATTAAAGAGTAGTAGAAATGCTTACAGATCCAATATCAGATTATTTAACAAGAATTCGTAACGCCAGTAGAGCTGGTCACAGGGTAGTAAATATACCTGGGTCCAACTTAAAAAAAGAGATGACAAAAATTCTCTTTAATCAGGGTTATATTTTGAGCTATAAGTTCGAAGAAGATGCTTTACAAGGTAATATTAAAATTGCCTTGAAGTATGACAAATTCACTAAAGAGCCGGTAATTAAAAAATTACAGCGAGTTAGTAAACCAGGTCTAAGAAAATATACAGGTTCTGACACTTTGCCAAGAGTATTGAATGGTTTGGGTGTTGCTATTGTTTCAACTTCACATGGAGTGATGACTAGCAAGCAGGCCAAACAAGAAAATGTAGGCGGTGAGGTTTTGTGCTACGTTTATTAATGATCAATTAAGAAAAGTTTAGATAAATGTCTAGAATAGGTAATAATCCAGTTGCAGTGCCTGAGGGGGTGACCATAGAGGTTGATAACAATATGGTTACTGTTAAAGGTAAGCTTGGTGAACTAGCACAAGAATTTTCGGGTGTTGAAGTAGCTATGGAAGATGGAAGTTTGATGGTTAAAAGACCTTCTGATTCTAAGGAGCATAAAGCAAAGCATGGTCTTTACAGATCTTTGTTCTTGAATATGGTAGAAGGTGTATCTAAGGGATGGACTAAAGAATTGGAATTAGTTGGTGTAGGTTATAGAGCAAGCAACCAAGGACAAAAATTGGATTTAGCCTTAGGTTTCTCTCATAACATTGTGATTGATATCGCTCCAGAAGTAAAGATTGAAACAGTTTCGGAAAAGGGTAAAAATCCAATTGTGAAGTTGACCTCACATGACAAACAATTAGTTGGTCAGGTAGCCGCTAAAATTAGAGCTTTCCGTAAGCCAGAGCCTTATAAAGGAAAAGGTATCAGATTTGTCGGAGAACAGATTAGAAGAAAAGCAGGTAAATCAGCTTAATAAGATAGTATTATGATATTGTCAAAATCAGATAGAAAACTACGAATAAGAAGAAGAATAAGAAAAGTTTCTTCAGGAACAGCAGCTAAACCAAGGTTGTCAGTTTTTCGTAGCAATAAAGAAATATATGCCCAATTGATAGATGATAATAGCGGTAACACATTGGCTGCTGCATCTTCAAGAGATAAAGGTATTGATGCTAAAGGCACCAAAACAGAAGTGGCAAACGCAGTTGGTAAAGCTATCGCTGAAAAAGCTAAGAAAGCAGGTATAGAGACTGTTGCTTTTGACAGGGGTGGAAACTTATATCACGGTAGAGTAAAATCATTGGCAGAGGGCGCCAGAGAAGCAGGACTTAAATTCTAAATCATATGTACCAGAAATATAAAAATGTAGAAATCGTTAAACCAGGTGGTCTAGAATTGAAAGATCGTCTTGTTGGCGTACAAAGGGTAACTAAGGTTACTAAAGGTGGTAGAGCATTTGGTTTCTCGGCAATCGTTGTTGTTGGTGATGAAAATGGTGTTGTGGGTCATGGTTTAGGTAAATCAAAAGAAGTGGCAACTGCTATTGCAAAAGCAATTGAAGATGCAAAGAAAAATTTGGTAAGAATTCCTTTGAATAAGGCTACGCTTCCTCACGAGCAAAAAGGGAAATTTGGTGGTGCTAGGGTATTTATCAAACCTGCATCTCAGGGTACTGGAGTTATTGCAGGTGGCGCAGTTCGTGCGGTATTAGAAGCAGTAGGAGTTCATGATGTACTTTCGAAATCTCAAGGTTCTTCAAATCCTCATAATGTGGTAAAAGCTACTTTCGATGCTTTGTTGCAATTGAGGGATGCGGGAACAGTAGCCAAGCAAAGAGGTATTAGTGTAGAAAAAGTATTTAAAGGATAAGGATAATGGCGAAGATTAAAGTAAAACAATTAAAGAGTGCCATTAAGAGACCTCAGAATCAAAAAAGGACTCTTGAAGCATTGGGACTTAAGAAAATTGGCCAAGTAGTAGAGCATGAGACTACGCCAAATATTCTTGGAATGATAAAAAAAGTTGAACACTTGGTTTCCACTGAGGAAGCTTAAAGAAATTATACAAATGGATTTAAGTAATTTAAAACCAGCAGAAGGAGCAGTAAATCGTGACGGAAAACGCCTAGGAAGAGGACAGGGATCTGGTAAAGGTGGTACTGCTGCAAGAGGTCACAAAGGGGCCAAGTCTAGATCTGGATATTCTAAGAAAATCGGGTTTGAAGGTGGTCAAATGCCTTTGCAAAGACGTGTGCCTAAATTCGGTTTCACTAATATCAATCGTAAAGAATATCAAGGAGTAAACTTAGATAAGTTGCAAAACTTGGTGGATAACAAAGTTGTTAATGGTGAAATAACCTTTGAAACTTTAGTTGAGAACAGATTGGTAAGACAAAACGAATTGGTTAAAATTTTAGGTGGTGGCGAATTAAAGGCTAAGCTTAAAGTTTCAGCACATAAATTTACTGCTACTGCTAAAGCTGCTATTGAGGCAGCAGGTGGCGAAGCAATAAGTTTATAACAATAGCATATTATGAAGAAATTTATTGAGACCATATCCAATATTTGGAAGATTGAAGAACTAAGACAGCGAATTTTAATTACGCTTGGTCTTTTGTTGGTGTACCGTTTTGGTGCCCAAGTTGTTCTGCCCGGTATTGATACGACTCAATTGGCAAGTTTATCAGCAAGCGCTGGTGATGGTATTTTAGGCATTCTAAATGCTTTTACAGGGGGAGCTTTTGCCAATGCATCGGTTTTTGCTTTAGGTATTATGCCTTATATTTCTGCTTCAATTGTGGTACAATTGATGAGTATTGCTATACCTTATCTTCAGAAATTGGATAAGGAGGGTGAGAGTGGTAGAAAAACTAAAAACCAAATAACACGTTGGTTAACTATAGCTATCTGTATCGTTCAGGCTCCGGCATATTTATATGGTTTGGGTGCCTTGGGTGTGCCTGATAGCGCATTCATTTTAGGTAAAGGATTAGATTTTATTGTTCCTGCCGTAATTATTTTGGTCACTGGTTGTGTATTTGCAATGTGGTTGGGTGAAAAGATTACTGATAAGGGTATTGGAAACGGTATTTCATTATTGATTATGATTGGTATTATTGCAACGATGCCACAATCATTTGTTCAGGAGTTTATCTCACGAACAACCAATAATACTGGTGGTTTAATGTTTATTCTTATTGAAGTAATCATCTGGTTCTTAGTGATTTTAGCAAGTGTGTTATTGGTTATGGCAACCCGCCAAATTCCAGTACAATACGCAAGAAGAACGGCTTCTGGTGGCTATGAGAAGAATGTGATGGGGTCTAGACAATACATTCCTTTGAAGCTAAATGCTTCTGGGGTTATGCCGATTATTTTTGCGCAAGCAATTATGTTCGCACCTAGCTTAATTGGTCGAACTTTTAATGAGACTGCTGCTGGTCAATGGATGGAGGTTCAATTTGCTGATATTTTTGGATTGGCATACAATATTCTATTTGCAGTTCTTATTATAATCTTTACTTATTTCTATACTGCGATTACTGTTCCTACGAACAAAATGGCTGATGATTTGAAAAGAAGTGGTGGATTTATTCCGGGTATTAGACCAGGTAAAGAAACAGGGGATTATCTAGATAAAATAATGTCATTAATAACATTTCCAGGTTCTGTTTTTTTAGCATTACTAGCTGTATTACCAGCAGTAGTTGTTAAGCTAATGGATGTACAAGCAGGATGGGCATTGTTTTACGGGGGCACGTCGCTATTAATTATGGTTGGTGTTGCTATAGATACTGTACAACAAGTAAATTCATATTTGTTGAATAGACATTATGATGGTTTGATGAAAACTGGAAAAAATAGAAAAGTAGCATAATTTATGGCAAAGCAGCCAGCAATAGAACAAGATGGATCAATTATTGAGGCGTTGTCAAATGCAATGTTTCGAGTTGAATTAGAAAATGGTCACGTGGTAACCGCCCATATATCAGGGAAGATGCGTATGCATTATATAAAGCTTCTTCCTGGTGACAAGGTAAAACTTGAAATGAGTCCATACGATTTGACCAAAGCAAGAATTACATATAGATACTAAGATGAAAGTTAGAGCATCAGTAAAGAAGAGAAGTGCCGACTGCAAGATTGTTCGCAGAAAGGGCAGATTATACGTAATCAACAAAAAGAATCCTAGATTTAAACAAAGACAAGGGTAGTTATGGCAAGAATTGCAGGGGTAGATATACCAAAACAAAAGCGAGGTGTAATTGCACTTACCTATATCTTCGGAATTGGTAGAAGCCGTGCCAAAGAAATTTTGGAAAAGGCTGGTGTGAGTGAAGACAAAAAAGTTTCTGATTGGAACGATGATGAAATAGGTAAAATTCGTGACGCTGTTGCTTCATATACTATTGAAGGTGAACTTCGTTCAGAAACTCAATTGAACATCAAACGTCTAATGGACATTGGCTGTTATAGAGGTATTCGCCACAGATCAGGATTACCACTAAGAGGTCAGCGCACCAAGAATAATTCTAGAACTAGAAAAGGAAAGCGTAAAACGGTTGCTAACAAGAAAAAGGCAACTAAATAATAAATAGAAAAAGTCATTAGTATTTAGACGTTGGAAGGAATCTGTTTGAAATTATAAAGGTTTAGGATTCTAGCGACTATCACTAAAAACTAAAAAATATGGCAAAGGCAAGTACTAAGACAACAAAAAAACGCAAGGTAATAGTTGATTCTAATGGAGAAGCACATATTACAGCTTCGTTCAACAATATCATTATTTCTTTAACTAATAAAAAAGGAGATGTAATCTCTTGGTCTTCTGCTGGTAAACTAGGCTTTAGAGGTTCTAAAAAGAACACTCCTTATGCTGCACAGGTAGCCGCTGAAGATTGCTCTAAGGTTGCACATGAAGCAGGACTTAGAAAAGTTAAAGTTTATGTGAAGGGACCTGGTAACGGACGCGAATCTGCTATTCGTTCCATACACAACTCTGGTATTGAAGTAACTGAAATAATCGATGTTACACCAATGCCTCATAATGGTTGTAGACCTCCAAAAAGAAGAAGAGTATAATTTTAATTATGGTTCGCCTTTTGGCGGATTTTCACAAGAAGGTGTACTGAAGATTATCGAAGGATAAGCCTTAATTCATAATCACACTTTCATAAAAATAGAAAATGGCAAGATATACAGGACCAAAATCAAAAATCGCCCGTAAGTTTGGCGAAGCAATTTTCGGAGATGATAAAGCTTTCGAAAAGAAAAATTACCCACCAGGGCAACACGGAAATAACCGTCGTCGTGGTAAGAAGTCTGAATATGCTATCCAGTTGATGGAGAAGCAAAAGGCAAAATATACTTATGGTATTCTAGAGAAACAATTTAGAAACTTATTTGCAGCTGCGAAAAGAAAAGAAGGCGTAGCAGGTGAGGTTCTTTTACAATTGTGCGAGTCTCGTTTAGACAACGTAGTGTATAGAATGGGTCTTTCACCAACAAGGAGTGGAGCAAGACAATTGGTATCACATAGACACATCACAGTCAATGGAAGTTTGGTAAACATACCTTCTTATTCACTAAAAGCTGGCGATGTTGTTGGTGTACGTGAAAAATCAAAGTCAGTTCAGGCAATTAACGATTCTATTGCTAATAATAGTAGCGTTTATGAATGGATTACATGGAATAATGAAAAGAAGGAAGGCACATTTGTGGCTGTACCAGAAAGACTTCAAATTCCTGAGAACATTAAAGAGCAGTTAATCGTTGAGTTATATTCTAAATAAAAACAACACTAATCCACATGGCATTACTTAATTTTCAGAAGCCCGATAAAGTTATAATGATAGACTCGACAGATTTCGAGGGGAAATTTGAATTTCGCCCCTTGGAGCCTGGCTATGGATTGACTGTTGGGAACGCATTACGAAGAGTACTACTTTCTTCATTGGAAGGTTTTGCAATAACATCGGTGAGAATGGATGGGGTCGAACATGAGTTTTCGGTTATCCCCGGCGTTGTTGAAGATGTTACGGAAATGATATTGAATTTAAAGCAAGTTCGTTTCAAAAGACAAATAGATGATGTTGAAAGTGAAACTGTCTCTGTTTCAGTGAGTGGAAAAGAGCAATTGACCGCTGGAGATTTTCAAAAATTTATTTCGGGATATCAAGTATTGAATCCTGATTTGGTCATATGTAATATGGACCCAAAAGTTTCGGTAAATCTTGAAGTGATTATTGAAAAAGGTCGAGGTTACGTTCCTGCGGAAGAAAACAAAAAATCAAACGCACCTATTGGTAGTATAGCCGTTGATTCGGTTTACACACCAGTAAAGAATGTAAAATATAGTATTGAAAACTTTAGGGTAGAGCAAAAGACTGATTATGAAAAGTTAATTTTCGAAATCGTAACCGATGGTTCTATTCACCCTAAAGATGCTTTGACTGAGGCTGCTAAAGTTTTGATTCACCATTTCATGCTATTTTCTGATGAGCGAATCACTCTGGAAGCCGATGAAATCGCTCAGACCGAAACATATGATGAAGAATCATTGCACATGCGCCAACTTTTAAAAACCAAATTAGTTGATATGGACTTGTCAGTCCGTGCATTGAATTGTTTGAAAGCTGCTGAAGTTGATACTTTAGGTGATTTGGTTTCTTTCAATAAGAACGATTTGATGAAGTTTAGAAACTTTGGTAAAAAATCATTAACTGAATTGGAAGAGTTGGTTATCAACAAAGGACTTCAATTTGGAATGGATTTGGCTAAATACAAATTAGATAAAGATTAATTAATCATATTTTGCTCCTTGTGTAAAACGAGTATGGAAGCAAGATGATAAAATAGAAAAATGAGACACGGAAAAAAATTCAATCATTTAGGAAGGACAGCTGCACATAGAAAAGCTATGTTGGCCAATATGGCTTGTTCTCTAATTGAGCATAAAAGAATTAATACCACTGTTGCCAAGGCTAAAGCTTTAAAGCAGTTTATTGAACCATTGATAACAAAATCAAAAGCGGAAAATAACCAAACTACTGAAAAAGGAACTCATAACCGTAGAGTTGTTTTTAGTAATTTGAGAGATAAGAACGCAGTTACTGAATTGTTTGGCGAGGTTGCTAATAAAATTGCAGATAGACCAGGAGGTTATACTCGTATTATTAAGTTGGGTAATAGACTTGGAGATAATGCAGATATGGCTATGATTGAGTTAGTTGATTTTAATGAAGTCTACAATGTGGGTAAAACTGCTAAGAAAACTACTCGAAGAAGCAGAAGAGGTGGAACTAAAAAAGTTGAAGCCGCTCCGGTTGCTGAAGCAAAAGTTGATGATTCAGAAGAATAGTATGTTAATTACTAGTTTATAATACTTAAAAGGATACGCTAAAACGTATCCTTTTTTTATGTTTTTTTGTGAAATTATTAGTTATAGCATGAAGTATCAAACAAGAAAGAAAGCACTTTTATTATTAGAAGATGGAACTATTTTCTACGGTAAGGCTGTTGGAGAGAGAGAAGGAACTGCTTTTGGGGAAGTATGTTTTAACACAGGTATGACTGGGTATCAAGAGATTTTTACGGACCCCTCATATTATGGTCAATTGATGGTGGCTACCAATGCTCATATTGGTAATTATGGGACTAATGCTGATGAAGTGGAATCAAATTCTGTGAAAATTGCAGGATTGATTGTGAAAAACTTCAGTTACAATTATTCAAGACCAAGTGCTGACTTAAGCTTACTTGAATTTTTAGAAAAGAATGATTTAGTGGCGATTTCCGATGTGGATACTCGTGCTTTGGTAAGCTATATTCGAGATAATGGAGCTATGAATGCTGTGATATCTACCAGAGTGAATGCTATTGAGCAATTAAAGGAAGAGCTAAAGCAGGTGCCCAGTATGGAAGGTCTTGAGCTAGCTTCAAAAGTGTCTACCAAAGAGCCTTATATATATGGAGACGAGAATGCGACTTATAAAATTTCAGCTTTAGATATTGGAATTAAAAAGAATATTCTTCGAAATTTAGCAAAACGAGGTGCTTGCATTAAAGTCTTTCCTTTTGATACTACAAAAGAAGAAATGGCAGAATGGAATCCTGACGGGTATTTTATTTCTAATGGCCCTGGTGACCCGGAACCTTTAACTGCGGCTATAGACACGACAAAAGAAATTTTGAAGTTGAATAAACCCATGTTTGGTATTTGTCTGGGACATCAAGTGCTGGCTTTAGCTAATGGCGTTTCTACTTATAAAATGCATAATGGACATCGCGGTATCAATCATCCAATCCTAAATTTGATGACTGGTAAAGGAGAAATAACTTCGCAAAATCATGGTTTCGCCGTAAATAGACAAGAAGCAGAAGCAAATCCAGATTTAGAGATTACACATACTCACCTGAATGATCAAACTGTTGCTGGTATAAGGATGAAGTATAAAAATGTCTTCTCTGTACAATACCATCCAGAAGCAAGTCCAGGACCTCATGATGCGGATTATCTTTTTGACCAATTTTTTGATGCCATTAAGGCGAGTGCCAACTAAAACGTTATAGTTTGTCTTTTGGTTATTTTTCAGTGTTTTATGACTAAAATCATGAAGTTAAAAAGCACTCCTTTTGTATCTTCGTTCAATTAATTTTCAATAGTAAATAAGCGATTATGAGCATTATTATCAATATTCATGCAAGACAAATTTTAGATTCAAGAGGTAATCCAACCGTCGAGGTTGATGTGGTTACCGAAAATGGTATTTTGGGGCGAGCAGCCGTACCTTCAGGTGCTTCAACTGGAGAACATGAAGCCGTTGAACTACGTGATGGAGGTAGTCCATTTATGGGTAAAGGAGTTAGTAAGGCAGTTGATAATGTAAATACCTTAATTGCAGAAGAATTGGTGGGTGTTTCGGTTTTTGAGCAGAATTATATCGATCAAACCATGATTGATTTAGACGGTACTCCCAATAAATCAAAACTTGGTGCAAATGCCATCTTGGGGGTTTCTTTGGCCGTGGCCAAAGCAGCAGCAGAAGAATTAGTAATGCCATTATATAGATATGTTGGGGGGGTAAGTGCAAATACTTTACCAGTACCGATGATGAATATTATTAATGGAGGTTCTCACTCCGATGCTCCGATTGCTTTTCAAGAATTCATGGTAATGCCAGTTAAAGCAAAGAATTTCAGTCATGCCATGCAGATGGGAACCGAAATTTTTCATAATCTAAAAAAAGTATTACATGATAGAGGATTAAGCACTGCTGTTGGTGACGAGGGTGGTTTCGCACCAAATTTAGAAGGCGGTACCGAAGATGCCTTGGATACCATTGCAAAAGCAGTTGATAAAGCAGGGTATAAACTAGGAGATGATGTCATGATTGCTTTAGATTGTGCTGCTGCTGAATTCTTTGTAGATGGAAAATACGACTATACTAAATTTGAAGGAGATAAAGGGCAAGTGCGTACTTCAGAAGAACAAGCACAATACCTCGCAGATTTATGTGAAAAATACCCAATCATTTCTGTGGAAGATGGAATGGATGAAAACGATTGGGATGGCTGGAAACTTTTAACAGAGAAAGTTGGAGATAAGGTACAGCTGGTTGGTGATGATTTATTTGTAACCAACGTAGAAAGGCTTTCACGTGGAATTGAGAATGGTATTGCAAATTCGATTTTGATTAAGGTAAATCAGATAGGCACTTTAACAGAAACCATTGCTGCCGTTAATATGGCAAAAAATGCTGGTTATACTTCAGTGATGTCTCACCGTTCTGGTGAAACAGAAGATAATACAATTGCCGATTTGGCTGTAGCTCTAAATACCGGTCAAATCAAAACAGGCTCTGCATCTCGTAGTGACCGTATGGCAAAATATAACCAATTGTTGCGCATTGAAGAAGAATTAGGAGGGGTGGCTTATTATCCTCAAGAAAAAGCCTTTAAAGTGAAGTAGTACACAACAATTTTTAAGTATTTAAAAGAGCCTTTCTTTAACGGAAAGGTTTTTTTTTGCGCAGTTTTAAACGTATATTCTTTGCCAAAAATAAATTGACTGATGAATAATTTTTTGTTTGCTGCCGCAGAGAATGATGCTATAGCCCATTGCAAGGCTGGTGGTATGGGAGATGTTGTTAGGGATGTGCCACGTCAAATTGCTGAAAAAGGCGATAAGGCCCATATTGTTGTTCCGTCATATGGGCGATTACACCAAAAAGGCAAACTCTTAACCATTTTAAGTTTTGAATTACGTGGGTTGGATTACACTGCCGAATTATATGAAGTGGCACCAAAAAAGGTTCTAAAGAATATTCATCATTATGTGATACATCATCCTGAAATTGAAGCAGGAGGAATAGCACATATTTATCATGATGACCCAGAAGAGCCCTTCTTCACCGATGCTATCAAGTATTTTATTTTTTGTACAGCGGTTGCAGAAGCTGTAAAACAAAATGCTTTTGGTGATTTGAACATAATTCATCTTCACGATTGGCACTCTAGCTTATTACTCTTTTTGCGAGAGTATCATTTAGCTTACGAGAATTTGAAAAAAATCAGATTTGTTTATAGTATTCATAATTTAGCAATACAGGGAATTCGACCATTTGACAACAACTATTCCTCGGTAAAAAATTGGTTTCCTAATGTTCGTTATGATGAAGAAAGTCTATTAGATTATAGATATCCAGATTGTATCAACCTTATGGCGGTAGGGATTCGTTTTGCCGATGCCGTTCATACGGTATCTCCTTCCTATAAAAACGATGTGATGAAGCCAAGTTCGGCACCAGAATTTATAGGTGGGGAAGGTCTAGAAAAAGACTTGCAATTGGCAGATAAGGAAAATCGCTTATTTGGTGTTCTTAATGGATGTAATTATAAAAACATCAACGTTGAAGAAAAGGGTCAGATTTATCGCAATACAGTTAAGGCTCTCTTTAGGTGGTTGCAAGAGGAGTCCAAAAAGTATAAAGCAGATTTTTTAGCACATACTGGTGAGAAAATCATGAAATATGTTGGCAATAGGCCAAAGTTTATTGTCTCTAGTGTTGCTAGGTTGACTGAGCAAAAATTTTATTTTTTTAAACGTTCGCCTGAAGCATTTGTCGAGATTTTAAAGAAACTTGAAAAAGTAGATGGAATTTTTATGCTTTTAGGAACAGGCGCTCCAGAATATGAAGACCTGTTTCGAGAGATGAGTTATAACCACCATAATTTTATCTTCACTAATGGGCAGTCAGAAAGTCTTATAGACTCTATGTACCTTGAATCAGATTTATATTTTATGCCAAGTCTTTTTGAACCATGCGGAATTAGTCAAATGCTTTCAATGCGAAACGGAAACCCATGTCTGGTTCATCATACAGGAGGGCTAATTGATACCGTAAAACATATGAAAACAGGTTTTGGTTTTGATGGTGACACGTATGATAAAAAGATTGAAAATATGCTTGCGACTTTCGATGTGGCCCTAGATATTTTCGCTAATGACAAACCAACTTGGAAAAAGATTCAAACTAGTGCCAAAAAAGCAAGGTTTACTTGGGAAAAATCAGTTGACAAGTATTACGACTTATTATATAAATTGTAAAGTATTTTTATTGATGTTTCAAGATTGTTAAGAATAATCCAATTTTATATCGGAAAATTGTTAATAGCTTTCATTTTTCGTAAATTTATAATCTTATTTTTTTAAAACCATAAAAGTTAAATGGCCGATATCGCTACATTAGAATTTGAAGGAAAGAAGTATGAGTTCCCAGTAATTAAGGGAACAGAAAATGAATTAGCAATAGATATAAAAACACTCCGATCATCTAGTGGAATAGTAACTATAGACCCTGGTTATAAGAATACGGGTTCTTGTGAAAGTGCAATCACATTTTTAGATGGGGAAAAAGGTATTCTTCGTTATCGAGGTTACTCAATTGAGGAGTTGGCTGAAAAAGCGGATTTTCTTGAAGTGGCTTATTTGTTGATTTTTGGAGAACTACCCAACCAAGAGCAGTTGGAGAATTTTCATAATGATATTAAAGAAGAGTCTCATGTAGATGAAGAGATGAAAAAGATTTTGGATGGTTTTCCAAAGTCTGCACACCCAATGGGCGTATTATCATCTTTGACTAGTGCGTTGGTTGCATTTAATCCAATATCGGTTGATGTGTCTTCTGATAAAGCTATGTATCATTCGATTGTACGTATTTTGGCAAAGTTTCCGGTTTTAGTGGCATGGGCACAGCGCAAGAAAAAAGGACTTCCCTTAGATTATGGCGATGATTCTTTGGGTTATGTAGAGAATATTCATAAGATGATGTTCAAAAAACCAAATCAAGAATATAAGAAAGACCCAATAGTTATTGAGGCCTTAGATAAGCTGTTGATATTACATGCCGATCACGAACAAAATTGTTCAACCTCTACGGTGAGAATAGTAGGTTCTTCTCATGCAGGCCTGTTTGCTTCTTTATCAGCAGGTATTTCAGCCTTATGGGGGCCTTTACATGGTGGTGCAAACCAAGCAGTTTTAGAAATGCTTGAGGCTATTGAAGCTGATGGAGGAGATACTAAAAAATATATGGCTAAGGCAAAAGATAAGAATGACCCTTTTCGACTAATGGGCTTTGGACATCGTGTTTACAAGAATTTTGACCCAAGAGCACGGATCATCAAAAAATCAGCTGATGACGTACTTGGTAGTTTAGGAATAGACGACCCAATTTTAGAAATTGCGAAAGGACTGGAAAAAGAAGCTTTGGAAGATGAGTACTTTGTGAAAAGAAAATTATATCCAAACGTGGATTTTTATTCAGGTATTATTTATAGGGCCTTAGGTATTCCAACAGAAATGTTTACTGTGATGTTTGCCTTAGGAAGATTACCAGGCTGGATAGCACAGTGGAGGGAAATGCGTTTAAAAGGGGAACCTATAGGTCGCCCAAGACAAATTTATGTTGGTGAAAATGAACGCTCTTTTACAAGCGTGTATAATAGGTAGATTGCTACCTTAATAAAAAAACAAAAAGCTCTTTTAGTTTACTGAAAGGGCTTTTTTTAGTCTTAAGATTTTTAATAAGAATATATGCTTCAACTAAATATAAAAGATGAAACTGCCCAGTTAAAAGCGGTTGTTTTAGGCACTGCTGTGAGCTGCGGACCAACTCCTAAACCTAAAGACGCTTACGACCCAAAATCTTTAGAACATATTCTAGAAGGAACATATCCGAAAGAAGTTGATATGATAAAAGAGATGGGTGCTTTTGCAGAGGTTTTTGAAAAATATGGAGTACAAGTTTTTAGACCTTCAATTTTAGAAGATTGTAATCAAATATTTTCAAGGGATATTGCTTTTGTAATAGGTGATAAACTGGTTCATGCCAATATTTTACCAGATAGAGAAAAAGAGTTTCAGGCAATAAAATATGTTATTGACCAAATAAAGGCAGAGAAAATCATTTATCCGCCTGAGGAAGTTCATGTTGAAGGGGGTGATGTAATGCCGTGGAACGAATATATTTTTGTTGGCACGTATACAGCAGATGATTATCCTAATTATATCACAGCAAGAACGAACAAAGAAGCTGTAGAATTTTTAACTGCCCTATTCCCTGATAAAATTGTAAAGCCTTTTGAGCTTCGCAAGTCTAATACCAATGCCAAGGAAAACGCACTGCACTTAGATTGTTGTTTTCAGCCTATCGGAAAAGACAAGGCCATTTTACATAAGAATGGATTTTTGATAGAAGAAGAATATGAATGGCTAGTGAATTATTTTGGGAAGGAAAATATTTTTGAAATAACGGCTGATGAAATGTATCAGATGTTTAGTAACGTATTTTCAATATCACCAGAGGTAATTGTGTCTGAGAAGAACTTTACTCGATTGAACAATTGGCTTAGGGAACAGGGTTTTATAGTTGAAGAAATCCCTTATGCTGAAATTGCAAAGCAAGAGGGACTTCTTCGTTGTAGCACTTTACCATTAATTAGAGAATAAATTACACCAACTTTTACCAAATCAAATAATGCAAATAACCAATACCATTTTAATGATCCGCCCTGTAGCTTTTCGAATGAACGAGCAGACAGCGGTGAACAACTATTTTCAAGAAGAACTAAAAATCAACAATTCTTCAATAAACCAAAAAGCTCAAAAAGAGTTTGATGATTTTGTACAAGTTCTTAGGCAACATGGTGTAAATGTTATTGTTGTTAATGACAGAAAGGAAACGGATACGCCAGATTCGATTTTTCCTAATAATTGGGTGTCCTTTCATGAAAGCGGAACGGTAGTCGTATATCCTATGTTTGCTGAAAATAGAAGAAAGGAACGCCGCGAAGATATTTTTGATATTCTTGAAGAAAACGGTTTTCGTATTGATAATATAGTTGATTATACTGCAGCCGAAGAAGAAGGAATATTTTTGGAAGGCACAGGCAGTATACTAAAAGATAGAGTACATCAAAAAGCGTATTGCGCACTTTCTGAACGTGCACATGAAGACTTGTTTATAGAATTCTGCGAAGACTTTAATAGTTTTCCTGTGATTTTTACTGCCAACCAAACGGTGAATGGAGAGCGATTACCAATATATCACACCAATGTGATGATGGCCATGGCAGAAACTTTTGTTGTGATATGTTTAGATACCATTGATGATAAAAAAGAGCGTAAGAATGTAGTTGACCATTTAAAGCAGGCTAAAAAAGAAATCATCGCTATTACAGAAACACAAATGCATCATTTTGCCGGCAATATGCTTCAAGTTATTGGAGGTGACAACAAGCGTTTTATGGTCATGAGTTCAGCAGCTTATAATTCATTGCTGAAGGATCAAATTAAAACTATAGAAAAGCATTGTGCTATTATTCATGGTTCTTTAGATACTATTGAAACCTGCGGGGGTGGTAGTGCCAGGTGTATGATGGCAGAGGTGTTTTTGCCGAAGAATTAATTGTTAGAAGGTGCTTCAAACGACTTTATAGCCTCATTAGGCTCTAATATGGTATAACCTGCCCAAAAATCGGGTTCATATTTTGGTAAATAACTAATTTCCCCATCGCTATTTGAAGGAAGTTTGTTAAAAGCTGATTTGCTCGAACTTTTTCTCTCAAAAGCTACCCATTCAAAAATATGCGAGTTCTTGGCGGTATAATAAAGTTCTAATACGATTTCGTTTTGCTGTCGTCTGCCTTTTGCGTTCTTATTTTTTTCAACAATCTTCAAAGGACGTTCTGCATTTAAATATTGGTCATGACTCAATTTTGAAAAAGTAAGCTCATATTTTCCATTCTTCATTTTGGAATACACCGTAACTCCTTCGTATAAAGTTTCTTCATAATGAATACCCAATAGTTTTAAAGGTTTAAGAGATCTTTTATTGGTATACTCAACTCGTGTCAAGGCGAAGTCATCGGTGTTGATATATAATTTTCCGCTGAGAGCAGCGTATTTTTTTGGACTGAACGAAATGACATATTGTCCACCACCTTCATTGTTCTTGATAGTGTTTTGAAGCTGAAAGACATAACGTTTAGATTTGCTAATGACGTCCAATCTTGATTTTTTTCCGAATACTTGATTTTCAATTAGACTTAGCCGCTCTTTTCTTTTAGAAATAAAATCTCGTTGCATGAGATTTTTTAGTTCAATATCATTTTTACCATCGGTTAAGACGGTATTAGAATTAACTTTTTTATTGAATTGAAATTTTGAAGATATAGGCCCTGTTTTGACTTTAAAATAAGAATCTGATTTCGTATGTATTTTGATAATGCGCTCTAGGCGTTCACCAAGTGCATCAAAAGTTGCTTGATTGTTTTGGTCGTAAAGCTCTGCTGCTTTTGTAACAATAAGCTTTATGCTATCATTGTTCTTGTAAAGTTCGCCCAACGTTTCAGTGTGGTAGACTGATTTTTTTGGTAAAGCTTTTGTAATACTATCCAATAGTAATTGGTGTACTTTATCAATGCTGGAAGAAATTAGTTTTAGTTCAGCGCGTTCTATTTCATCTGAAGTGGATTGTCTAAGGAAGAAACGTTTTTGTACGGGCAGTATTTGATAATTGTTTGGAGCTTGAAGTTTCATTCGCTCCACAATCTCTTCGGCAGTTAAACCTTTACCGACTAATTCTACACCAATCAGTTCCATAGACTTTGACCTTATGTGAATGGTATCAGTAAGTAATTGGTTATAAGCAAAAGTGGTATTACCATAGCCCATGCATGATATGTAAACAGAATCTAATTGTTTTACGGTTTTGTCAATCACAAAACTGAACTCCCCTTCTTCATTAGTTATAGTACCCAGTTCATAGCCATATTGCACGGTTGTGTACGGAATAGGTGCCTGTGTTTCGGCATCAATGATTTTTGAAGAATAACGCTGTCCGCAAACTGTAAGAAAACAGAATAAAAGCAATAAGCTTAAAAAGAACTGTCTTAGCTTCATAAATAACAATTAGAAGTATTGCTATTCTATAACTCTATTTTCTTTAAAAACGTGTATGAAAAAGATTACAATTTATATTAATCAATATTATTCGCTTTCTTCAACAGTGAATTTTCGAATGGCTTCATTGGGTTCCATGATATTGTAACCTTTCCAGAATTCAGGATTATATTTGCCCATATAAGTAGCTTTTTTGGTTTTGTCTTCCTTGTATACGTCGAATTGAGATGGTTCAATAAGGTTATTTTCAAAAATAACCAACTCCCATTTATTGGTATTAGTCATTCTAAAGTCAATATTCAATTTTAATTCGTTTTGTTTTCTTCGACCTTTTACGTTTTTATTCTTTTCAATAATATCCAGGGGGCGGTCAATCCGAAACCAACGACCAAAATTAAAATCTACAAATTTAAGGTCATAACGCCCATTTTTAAGCTTTGTGAACTGCATGGAACCCTTGTAAATGGTTTCTCTATAGAAAATGCCCAGCAATCTAAAATTTCTCAGGTTCTTTAGATTTTCAAAGTCAACACGCATTACAGCAAAGTCTTCTATATTGATAAAAAATCGACCCCTAAAGTCAGCCCCACCTTTTGGTTGAAAATTAATAATATAAACTCCTTGGTTTTCAATTTCAGAATAACCGGCAAGCTGGAACTCGTACTTTCTGTACTTATCTACAACATTAAGTTTTGTGTCTTCCTGATGATAAACTTCTTGCAGTAATTCGTCAAAAATGAATTTTTGGTTATCAATCAAATTTGAGACAGTATCGTTCTCTATTTCCTTTTCTATTGCGGCGGCTTCTTCCGCTTCAAAATCAGCCATGATGGAATCTACTTGAACTTTTTCACTAAAAATTCCAGATTTTATTTTTAGGTAAGAATCTGGTTTGATGTTTTTTTCAAAAATGATTTTCATTTTTTTGCTAAAATCCTCAAAAGAGGTAACATCTTTTTTATTGTATAATTCTGCAGCTTTCAAAATAGCTATTTTATTTTTTGAGTCCGAAGTGTATAAATCGCCTAAAGTTTCTGTGTAGTGATAAGAATTTTTCGGAATGGCTTTTCCAAGACTATCAACAAAAGCTTCGTCAAGCTCTTCAATAGATGATTTTTCAAAACCAAAATCTAATTTTTGAATGGTTCCAAAAACAGATTGACGCAAGAAGAATCGCTGTTTGATGGGTGTGTTATTAACATTATCAGGTAAGCGTTCAATCATTTTTTCGATAATTTCATCAGCTTCAAGTTCTTTGTCAAAGAGATAAACTCCACTTAATTCAATGGCCTTTGGCGTTACAAAAAGAATACTGTCTTTTAGTTGTTCTAAGGCAAAGCCCGTTCTTTTGTAGCCCATACTAGAGATGTATACGGAGTCTAAACTAGCTAAGTTCGAGCCTAAAGTAAAACTAAAACTTCCTTCTTCATTAGTAATTACACCTTGGTTTTCGCCATATTCTACCGTTGCATAAGGAATAGCCTTTTTAGTTTTGCCGTCAATAATTTTTGAACTAAAAGTTTGAGCGGTAAGACTCGGACTAATGAATAGTAAAAATAAATTTATGGTAGAATAAAAATTGGAATGCATATGTAGTATTTGATGATGAGTATTATTGGTAAGACTCTTTTTTTTATAATATGGTTGCTTGAACAAGACGTTTTTTTAGCGATTTTGTTTCCAGATTTAGAGAATTTATGTTTTTGCAATATTTCGTATCATTCCGCCAAAAATGAAGTAGTGCAGCGGTACAATACTATACCAATATAATCTGCCCTTTAGTCCTCTTGGTCGAAAAGTCGCAGTTTGGTGCAAAATATTATGTTCATCAATCTTAAACTCGAGCCAAGCTTCGCCAGGCAATTTCATTTCGGCAAATAGCAATAATCTTTGCCCTTTTTTATCTGCTAAAAGCACTCTCCAAAAGTCTAAAGAATCTCCTGAGAATATTTTATCGGGGTGTGTTCTACCTCTTCTCAAACCTACGCCGCCAATCAGTTTGTCAATGAAACCACGTATTTTCCAAAGCCAATTGCCGTAATACCAACCAGTTTTGCCGCCAATTTGCCATATTCTATTTAGAACATAGTTGGCGTCATCAACCTTTAATTGTTTTTCATCTTTAAGTACCCCATATTTTGGTACTTGAATGTATTTCTCTAAGTTTTCATTAAAACGCCCACTGATCATGCTGTCTTTCCAGCTACTTATGACTAAATTTTGCTCTATTTTTTTAAAGGCCATGTCAATAGCCTCCATATAGGTATGTGGTTTGATATTCAGTATTTTAGACAATCGATTGTCATTGGCAATGACTTCAATTTTCATACTGTCAACTAGATTGAGTGCTAATTTATACGACGTTGAGGTTACAAAATATAACCAATAGGAGGATAGTTTTGGTGTCATAATAGGAAAGGTTAATATCCAATTTTTGAACCCTCTGGCCGTTGCATATTGATGTAACATTTCTTTATAGGTTAATATGTCTGGCCCGGCAATGTCAAAAGAATCGTTATACGTTTTTTCGTTGCCCAAGACCCTTGTGAGAAAGGTAATGACATCACGTATTGCTATAGGTTGTGTTTTGGTCAACACCCATTTTGGGGTAATCATAAAAGGGAGTTTTTCGCATAAATCTCGAATAATTTCAAAGGATGAACTTCCAGAACCGACAATAATGCCTGCTCTTAGAACCGTGAGACTAAAATCACCTTGGTATAAAAGCTCTTCCACATTTTTTCGGGACCATAAATGTTTAGAAAGATTGGCATCATTTACAATACCACTTAAATAAATGACCTGTTTAATACTAGTTCTCTTAACATAAGTATTGAAATTTTTTGCCGTTTTTGCCTCCATCTCATCAAAGTCTTTTGTGGAAGACGACATGGAATGAATTAAGAAATAAGCGACATCAATGTCTTTGGGAATTTTATTCTCTTCAACATCAGCTAAAAAATCAAGTTCTAGAATACTGATTTTTGATAAGGTCTCTTGATCCACTGATAATCGAGTAGCATCGCGCACTGCACAAACTACTTCATGGCCAGCATCCAATAATTGTGGTAACAAACGCATACCTATGTAGCCATTAGCGCCGGTTAGTAGAATCTTCATTTTAATAAGGTTTCAGGTGTTAGATTTAAGACCGTTTCGTTTTTTGACATATGAATAGATTGGATTTAAAATTTCATCAAGGATTAAATAAATCGCTAAGGCCTAATATTTTTTTTCGATATTATTGGGCCTTACTTCAATTTTTGATTGTTTTCTAAATATTTTATTGATAATTACTGAACAAATTATATTAAAAGGCAATCTAAAATCTAAAATCTAGTGTCTAGTAGCTCATATCTAAACTCATAAGTCTTCAATTGAAGTTGGAGCGTTGTCCGCTTTATAGTCCAAAATCTTTCTAAAGAACTTTTGTATAGCCTTGGTATCAGACTTCATCTTAATAAAATAATTGTCTCGATATATGGAATAGATAGCGTAATCACCTTTGTAAATGGTCAATTTGTAATAAGGAATGACTAGGGCGTAAGATTCTAATAAAGAGCGGAAGCCCACTATAATTCCCTTAGGGCGCATTTCAATATTACACACATTGGCATTATTATCTAAAATCAATAAGTTTCTAATTTCAATACTGGTTTCAGCTATTTCCAACTTTGGGGAGCCAATTCCTCCCAATTTGAAGCGTTCTTTTATGGTAAATGGTTTGCCAACGGCTTCATCTATTTTTCTGGTAACTTTCTTATCGTTGTACGAAACGTTTAGCAGCATGAACTAAAATTAAACAAATACAGAACTCTAAACCGCAATAGAATCTTAATCTTATCTAAAAAGGTTAAAAAAACGTAGTTTTGCTCCTTGAAAATTCCGATTTAATGATGTTAGAGCAGCTATTAGAACAAAAGGTAAAGGAAGCAGTGAAATCGTTGTTTGATTCTGTATTACCTTCAGTTGAATTTCAACCCACAAGGAAAGACTTTGAAGGTGATGTGACAGTTGTAGTTTTTCCTATGCTGCGGGTTCTTAAAGGCAATCCTGTACAAATTGGAACTCAAATTGGTGAATATCTAGAAACTCATGTTGATGAAGTTTCAAAATTTAATGTGGTTAAAGGCTTTTTGAACCTTGTCATTGCGGATAGTTATTATTTAAATTTTTTCAATTCTATTGCTGGCGAATCAAATTATGGCTATGCCCAAGCGAACTCTAAGGATGCCATAATGGTAGAGTATTCTTCCCCAAATACCAATAAACCTTTGCATCTAGGCCATATTCGAAATAACCTCTTGGGTTATTCCGTAGCTGAAATCTTAAAAGCTGCTGGACATAAAGTGTATAAAACCCAGATCATAAATGACCGCGGAATCCATATATGCAAAAGCATGCTGGCTTGGCAGAAATTTGGAGAAGGTGAAACACCGGAATTATCAGGTTTAAAAGGGGATCATTTAGTAGGTAAATATTATGTGGCTTTTGATAAGGTATATAAAGAAGAAATACAATATTTAGTTGCTGAGGGTAAGGACAAAGACAGCGCGGAAAAGGGAGCTCCAATACTTTTGGAGGCTCAAGAAATGCTCCGTAAATGGGAGTCAGGTGATGTTGAAACAGTTGCTCTTTGGAAAAAAATGAATGCTTGGGTCTATGCAGGTTTTGATGTCACCTACAAAAACATGGGCGTTGATTTTGACAAACTTTACTATGAAAGTGATACCTATCTTTTAGGTCGTGATGTAGTCAAGAGTGGATTGGAAAAGGGTATATTCTTTAAAAAAGAAGATGGCAGCGTTTGGATTGATTTAACTGATGAAGGTCTTGATGAAAAAATAGTATTACGTTCTGACGGTACTGCAGTATATATGACTCAAGATATTGGTACTGCCATTCAGAGGGTTACTGATTTTTCAGATGTAAATGGTATGGTTTATACCGTAGGAAATGAGCAAGATTATCATTTTAAGGTCTTATTCTTGATTCTTAAAAAATTGGGTTATTCTTGGGCAGAAAAATTATATCACTTAAGCTACGGTATGGTAGATTTGCCTTCAGGGAAAATGAAGAGCAGAGAAGGAACGGTTGTTGATGCAGATGATTTAATGGAAAATATGACTTCTACAGCAGCATCAATTTCTCAAGAATTAGGGAAATTAGAAGGGTACTCAGAAGATGAAAAGCAACAATTGTATAAAACGATTGGGCTAGGGGCTTTAAAATATTATATTTTAAAAGTAGATCCGAAAAAAAGGATATTGTTCAATCCGGAAGAGTCGGTAGATTTTCAAGGAAATACAGGGCCTTTTATACAATATACTTATGCCCGAATTCAATCCATATTAAGAAAAGCAGCCGAAAATGAAGTCTCGACTGGGCTAGACTTAACATTTGAATTACACGAAAAAGAAAAGGAACTATTGAAACAAATACGGTTATTTCCTGAAACAGTGCTTTTGGCAGCAGAAAATTATAGCCCTGCGGTTGTGGCAAATTATACCTATGACTTAGTAAAAGAGTTCAACTCTTTTTACCAACAGGTTTCTATTTTAGGGGAATCTGATGATAACAAAAAAAGCTTCCGGATTCAATTAGCTAGAAAAGTAGGTGAAGTAATTCAAGATTCCTTTAGATTGTTGGGTGTTGATGTTCCAGAAAGGATGTAATAAAAAAGCCCCAGCTTTTGCTAGGGCTCTCCTTTAGTAACCAACTAAAAATATAGAATTAGTCGTTGTTTCGAGCTGCAACAGCAGCACCATAAACTACTAGACCAAATCCTATTTTGTTTATGGCATCACCTATATTATAGATAACATCCATATTTAAGCCTAGGTTTGCTAATCCGTCATACCAACCTTCTGTGCCGGCCATATAACCAAGGGGATAGATAGCCCATCCGACCAGTACGAACCAACATAAGGTTTTGTGCGCTTTCAATACAGCACCGCCTGCCGATTCGGCCAATTTTTTGGCGCTACCGAACCAAATCTCATAAACGATATAGAAATAAGCTATTCCAGAAACAAGACCCCATACTGCAGGACCTGAACCTGTAGTGTATACTGCTTCTCCAAAATAACCTGTAACCAACATCACTACAGACGCAGCAATTAGTTTCCACATCAATGATTTTTTAGCACCTGCGACCTTTAAGATAAGGTAGAATTCCACGCACATTAAAGGAACCGTAAGTACCCAGTCTACATAACGGAAGAAGGTTGGTGATTCACCAACACCAGCCCAATAGTCTCTCATGTACCAATAGTGTACCGCGGCAATGAAGGTAATTAAACCAGATACCAAAATTGAAGTTTTCCATTTTTTGTCAAAGTCATTCATTGACAAAAAGAAAAAGGCAGAAGCTGCCATCATGGCCATACATCCAACAAAGAATGTAAAACCAACATAATCGTCTGTTGCGATTTTTGAAACATCGGCCCAAAGGGGCATACTTAATAATAACGTTTTCATATAAATAGAGTTAATTAATTTTGTGGAACTAAAAGTAATAATAATTAAACAGAATACTGTAATATATGTTTAATATTTTTATCATATCTTTAAACAAAAGCATAAATTTCTGTTAAGATGCGAAACTGGCTTATTGTCCTTACTTTTTTTAGCTTGTGGATTTCTACGATGTTCAACGATAGTATTCAGCAGATTTTGGCATATGGTTTTATCCTATCTGTTGGTATATTACATGGTGCTAACGATATTACTTTAATCAACTTATTTACAAAGGATAAAACGAAAAAAATAAACTTTTATAAAGTACTGACGTATTATATAGTTGCGATTTTATTAATTCTGGGCGTATTTTCTCTTTATTCGCCTTTAGCGTTGTTCTTATTCATTTTAATAAGTAGTTATCATTTTGGGGAACAACATTTAAAAAATAAGATAAAAGATGAAAATGTTTTCATTGTTCCTTTTTATTTTTTCTACGGAGCAACTATTCTGTTTATGTTATTTACATTTAACATAGACAAAACAAATTTAATTTTTGAAGAGGTAATAGGTTATTTAATGCCTGATTCTTTTTTTAGAACAGGCCTTGTCATTGCAATAATTGGATTGGTTTTAACTTTCATTTTTTTAAGAGTACAAAAAAATGTAAAACTAAATCTAATTGAAGAGGTCTTTTATCTGTTAGTCTTAATGCTAGTCTTTAGAGTTGCAGATCTTTTATGGGCTTTCGCTATATATTTTATTTTGTGGCATAGTATTCCCTCTTTGAAAGATCAGATAGAACTGCTTCATGGAGAAGCCAAGATAGATGGATTCCTAAAATATCTAAAGACTTCATGGGTTTATTGGCTGAGTTCAATCTTAGGATTAGTGTTGTTGTATATTATCTTTAAGGACGATAGCGAATTCTTAATTTCTATCTTAATTTATTTCTTAGCTGCAATTACCTTTCCTCATGTTATTGTAATGTCAAGACTCGAAAAAAATTAAAAACTAACCCTAAAACTAACATTTGGAGTTAATCCCAAAGAATTGTTTTCAACGGTTTCAACGGAGCTATTGTCTTCTGCAACTCTGTAGAATCGGTTCAGAATATTCTTATTGTTGATGAGGTTTAATATAGATATACCAACTTTAGCTTTTACTTTTCGATTAATTTCCCATTGATAAACCGCAGAAGCATCGGCTCTAAAATAATTGGGTAGTCGACTGCTATTTGGCTCTTGGTAACTAATTCTGGCGGGAAAAAAACTATTGTCAATTGGGTTGATTTCTTGGGGTTTGGTAAATGGCTTGCCAGTTCTATAATTAATTCCAAAACCTAATTTCAACCTTTTGAGGGTGTAGGTGCTTGCAAAAGTCATGGTATGACGAACATCTAGATTATTAGGAAAGGTCATAGGAACGATACTGTCATAGGTATAATCATTTTTATTCAACGTATAACTAAACCAAGTACTATAATTATCTCCTTTTTTGTTGATTAGAAACTCTAAACCCTTTATTTCATAACTTCCTTTCTCACCATTGAATTGGTTCTCGTTTTGAAAACCTTGGGTTCTTGTACTAATACCGTCTACTTGTTTGAAGAACCCTTCAAAACCAACATAAAGAGAACTTTTGGAATAGTTAAAGCCCAATGAACCTTGTTTACTTTTTGTAATTGGTAATTCATCTTCGTCACTTAGAGTCCATCTGCGTTTCTCGATTCCTAAAAAGTTTTGTTCTAAATCGATAACCTGATTGGTAGATTGGCTTTTAAATTCACCAAGTAGTTGCGCTCTAAGATGCTTTGCTACTCTTAAATTTAAATTGATTCTAGGTTCAATCAATATTTTAGAAAATGTGCCTAAATTTTCGATATAGTTCATTCTGACACCGCCACTAGCTATAAAGTTTTCTTCAAATGATTTATAACTGATTTGTGTATAAGGTGCGTGAATACGTATGACACCTTTTTCTACTATGTCAAATGCAGGTTGGGTATTAAATACCTTATTAGTAATGCCAGTTTCAATATACTGATAACCATTTTGCCATTTCAGATATTCTGATATTTCAAGATTGGTGTTTAATTTTAGGGCTCTTTCTTCTACTATGTTAGTCTGATTTAGGCGTTGAACCTGATTTGGAAAAAAACTTTGGGCATCCAAATTATATTTTGAAAAATATACATTCAAATTAGAAGAGAAGTTTCTTCTCCATTTACTGTTTAGTTGAAGCCCAACAGATAAATTGGTTTGGTCTAGAAAACTTCTTGAAGTCTCATCAATCTCTGTATCAGTTTCCGAAAAATCCAAATCATTGTCAATACCGATAAAACTCAATCGTAGTTTATGGTCTTCATTAATATTATAAAGAAGTTTTCCTGAGACATCATAAAAAAAGAATTTTTCATCCCTACGTAACCCTTCATCAACCTCTTGGTTTTGTTGGTTACGAACTTCAGTATCTTGAAAAGCTCTATCGGTAAAACTGCCGTAGGCCGGGGTGTTCAGAAAATCGGTGGTTGAGCGTCGTGCCGAGAACTGGAAAGCCAGATTATCTTTTATGGGTATTTGCCCATAAATATCACCACTTATAAAATTGAAACCTGCACCACCAAAAATAGTACCATCTATCTCATTTTTGGTTTCCATACTGATAACACTACTTACACCATCACCATATTTAGTTGGGGTGCCATTTTTGTAAACACTTACCTTATCTGTTAGATAGGGATTAAAAGCAGAAATCAACCCAAAAAAATGGCCAGATTGATACATTTTGATACCATTCCATAAGGTGAGGTTTTGGTCATTAGTGCCACCTCTTACATTAATGTCAGAAACGGTTTCATCAATACTTTTGATTCCGGGTAAGGCTTGAATACTCTGTAAAACGTCAGGTTCAATTAGACCAGGTAAAACTCCCAATTCTGAGGTATTAAGGGTAATACTAGCATCTTCTTGTTTGACTATTCCTGAAGTCAAAAATTCATAAACCACAACTTCCTCAAGCCTTTCATAATTTTGAGCTAAAAGTATATCGGTGCAATTTGTGCTACTGATCAATTCCTTAACGGGAATATATTTAGTGATATATCCTAAATAACGAATTTTCAAAGAAGCATCTCTGGGCACTTTCTCCAATTGAAATGAACCATCTAAATTGGTGATGATTGCGGTATCATGACCCATAATCTCGACGGTAGCTCCAGATACGGTATTCTCAGCAAAATTATCTAGTACTTTTCCACAGATGGCTACAAAAGTTGTTTTTGAAAGCGTGTAATAACGTTCATCAAGTTTTTTGATTTCTAACTGTGTTTGGTGAGCAATTGCTTGTAAAATAGAATTAAGGGTATTGAAATTTGGTTTTGTTATTGTAATACCATCAATTGTCTCATCAACAAAAGAAAACTTGACTGCGTATTTTTCTTCAAGGGAGTTCAAATACACCTTGAGTTCTACAGTTGGCTTGTTTTGTGCATTTATTGTGGCTATTGGAATAATAAAAACAATACCCAATAACAGTCCTAAAATACAATTACGGAGTGTTCTCAGCATAGAAAAGCACGTTATCTTCACCTAATTTATAATTAATCTGTGAAGGGGTACTTATACTTTCTAACGCTATTTTTAAATCAGTGTTGCTAAATGTGCCCGTAAAAAGTTGATTAGTATCAACATTTTCAGTCCTTACCTCAATATCATATTGTCTTTCAAACTCATTAAGCACGTATTTTAGAGGAACACTTGCAAATGAACTTTCATTTACTATCCAAGAAGGTTGTTTGTCTTTAGGCTTTTCGGTGTTCTGAACTTCACCATTGATTACTACAAATGAAGAGCCCGCGGGTAACTTTTTTTCCTTTCCATTGTGAGTTACACTAACAAGGCCCTCGTAACAGGAAACTTCAAAAAAACCATCTCTATTTTCAACATTAAATTGTGTGCCTAAAACAGCGATAATACCAGACGTAGTGGATACGGTAAACTTTTTGCCTTTGGCAACTTTAAAGAAGGCCTCGCCATCTAATTGAACGGCTCTTTCATCATCCCAATTTTTTTCGCTGAAAGAGATTTGAGATTCAGCGTTCAATGCAATCTCTGAATTATCAGGCAGGGTAACTTCCGTTCGCTCAGCAAGCCCAGTTTTAAATGACTTATCTAAAGAATTCAAATAAAAGTAAGAGCCACCGAGCATAATTGCAATAACAGCAGCAATTCGTAAAAATTGTTTGTATGGACGTAATGGAACAACTTTAGAAGTTATTTCAATATGGTTGTCTTTAAATGCAATGTAGGCTTGGTCAACATTAAATTCAGGAGCTTTTATTTTTGTTGAAGCCTCTGAAATTCTCACATAGGAAGTATAAGTATCAGACTTTTTAAATTCTGAAAGCTCTTCTTCCGAGAGTTCGTTGTTTAGCCATTTTGCTAAGTAATTTTCTTGCATGATTTCTCTGCTTTACTGTGATATAACAACTTAAGTTTCATAAACCCTACTTTTTTCAATTCAAGTTCAAATTCAAGTGTCAAATTCAATTTTTATTTCATCTAAAATTTAAATTCCATCTATTTTTTTCCTTAAACTTTTTAAAGCCAAATGCATTCGTTTTTCAATAGCTTTTATGCTTACACCTTCTAGTTCTGCAATCTCAGCGTACTTTTTACCATCTATCCGATTTAATAAAAAAGTCGTTCTTTGATTTTCTGGTAACGAGTTTAGGGCATTATCCAATTTTTTCTGAAACTCTTTTTCTTCTAAAATAAACTCTGGGGATTCGTTTGAAATAGAATTAGAATGTTTGTCGGCATGTTTCATTCGCACTTTTTCGGCTTTCAACACATTTAAATATAAATTGTTGGCGACGGTATATAAATATGATTTTGCTTTTTCTGGAGCGACCTTGGCGCAATTTTCCCAAAGTTTTACAAAAGACTCTTGCACAGCATCATGCGCTTTCTCCTCATTTCCATACTTATAATATATGTAATTGAAAATCGTTTTAGAATTAGCTTTAAATACTGAGCTGAAGGTTTGCTCTTCACAAACATTATCCATGTATGCCTATTTGCTTGGTTTCTCAAAGATATTTTAAAAAAAATTAAAATGGGAGTAGGGTATTTTGTAGGAAAATTGTTTTAAGGTTGTAGTAACAAAAAATAATCCAAATCGTTATGAAAAATTTAATCAATAATTTAATGTATGTAGGGCTTATAATAGTGGCTCTAACATTTACCGCTTGTCAAGAAGAGTTTGAAGAAGTAGGTGGTGACAATGATCAAGAAACTATTACGGCAAGTTCTACGACTGCTGATTTAATTATAAATACTGCATCAAATGATGGCTCTTTTGACAATATTGTTGATGGCGCAAGTTGTTTGGCAATTGAATTTCCTTACATCGTAGAAGTTGGTGGAATTCAAATAACCATTGATTCTAAAGAAGACCTTCATTCGATTGAAGAAATTTTTGACGAATTCGATGATGATGAAAATATTTTAGACATCCTTTTTCCAATAACTATCACCTTAGGTGATTTTTCTGAACTTGTCATTGAAAGTAAAGAAGCACTTAGAGAGCTCGCATCTCAATGCATTGAGGGCGGAGATGATGATGATATTGAGTGTATTGATTTTGTTTATCCTATTACCTTATTCACATTTGATATTAACGAACAAGAGACAGGTTCAGTTACGGTTAGTAGTGATAGAGAATTGCGTTTGTTCTTCAAAGAACGTGGAGAGAATGAACTTGTGAGTATAGACTTTCCCGTGACTTTGAAAAAAGCTGATGGTACTGAATTAGTTGTGAATAGCAACGGCGAGTTGGCTAATGCCTTAGAAAGTGCTAAAGATGAATGTGATGAAGATGACGATGATGATTATAATGATGATGATTTTGATGAGGAACGTTTTGATTTCTGTTTAACGGAATGTCCGTGGGAAGTCCGTGAAGTGATTAGAGGGGATATGAACGCTACAGAGCAATATCTTGAATACGTAATGGATTTTATGGAAGATGGTACTGTAAATGTAATTATCGAAGGCGATGTGGTCGTGCCTGGCACCTGGAGTTCAAGCTTTACTGATCGTGGACCATTACTAACATTAGAGTTTGAACAATTAGTTGACTTTAATCTTGAATGGTTGGTTTATGAGATAGGAGACCATACGATTAAGTTATATGCCAACGAAGGCAGTGATAAGATTATCTTGAAGCAACTATGTGAAGATGACGATGAAGAAGGTGAAGATCCAGATACTTTAAGAGAAATCTTAAAAGAATGTGCATGGATAATTAGAAAGGTTGAATTGCAGAACGAAGAGATTAGAAGACTGTTAGGTTTCGAGTTTAAATTCTTGCCAGAAGGTGTAGCAACTTTAAGCGATGGAATAACAACAGGCGAGGGTACTTGGGAGATTGGTTATAATGACGAGCAAGTATTGGCTTTATTGATAGAATTTGGTTCTGAACCAGCGGTTAACTTTAACTGGCCATTGAGAGATTTAGATGATAATCGTTTAAGGTTTGAGGTCGAAGAGATTGGTTACGAATTGGTATTGCAGCGAGAATGTAATGCAAGTGCTGGTGACGGTGATGTTTCCGAAATACGAAATATTATGCTAGGCGGACAGTGGAATGTAGCTATGTATGATAACGAAGGAGTAAACGGAACTGATAATTTTGCAGGAATGGACTTTAGTTTTTCTATGTTCAATCAAGTTGAGGTTTCAGTAAATGACGACCCTATAACAGCAGGTGTTTGGAGAATTTTAAGAGGTTATGGAGATAATCTTCAACTTTATTTAAACCTTGGTGATGATAATACTTTTGGTGAGTTGACCGAAGCATGGTATGTAACAGAAGTTTCAGCGAATCGTATAGAATTGGTTTACGAAGATGAGAATGTCAACTTTAAGACATTGGTTTTCGAGAAAAAAATGTAATCTTTTTTGCCCCACATCAATTCTGAAAAGGACAGCTTTCCCCAAAGCTGTCCTTTTTTTTATTCCCGTGAAGGCGGGAATCTGATTAATATGTGCGAAATGCTAATGGCATATGTAAAAATTCTGGGTAATAAGGTTTTAGCCTTAGGTGATTTATACGTGCACAAATACGTCAATCCTAGGGATTTTCATAAATTTGTATTTCTTCAAAAATGATGAAAGCCCATGTTCGATAATTTAAGCGAAAAGTTAGATAAGGCATTACATGTACTAAAAGGTCATGGTCAAATTACCGAAATAAATGTAGCAGAAACGCTAAAAGAAGTTAGACGTGCATTACTTGATGCTGATGTCAACTTTAAAATTGCAAAAGAGTTTACTAATACGGTCAAAGAAAAAGCCCTTGGTCAGAATGTATTAACCAATTTGCAGCCAGGTCAATTAATGGTTAAAATCGTAAAGGATGAACTTACCCAATTGATGGGTGGTGATGCTGAAGAGCTTAATCTTACTGGTAGTCCGTCTGTTATTTTAATGTCTGGTTTACAAGGTTCTGGTAAAACAACATTTTCAGGAAAACTGGCGAACTACTTAAAAACCAAAAAAACTAAAAAACCGCTATTAGTGGCATGTGATGTTTATCGACCGGCGGCTATTGACCAACTTCATGTGGTTGGTGAGCAAATAGGTGTTGAGGTATATTCAGATAGAGAAAACAAAAACCCTGTTTCAATTGCAGAAGCTGGAATAAAATATGCAAAATCAATTGGCGCCAATATTGTCATTATTGATACAGCAGGTCGTTTAGCTGTTGATGAGGTAATGATGGATGAAATTGCCAACATACACAAAGCAACTACTCCACAAGAAACCTTATTTGTAGTAGATTCTATGACTGGGCAAGATGCTGTGAATACTGCAAAAGCTTTTAACGATATTTTGAATTTTGACGGTGTCATTTTGACTAAGCTTGATGGAGATACAAGAGGCGGTGCCGCCATATCCATAAAATCGGTAGTTGATAAACCTATTAAGTTCATTGGGACTGGAGAGAAAATGGAAGCTATTGATGTTTTCTATCCTTCTCGTATGGCTGATCGTATCTTGGGCATGGGTGATGTAGTTTCTCTTGTAGAACGAGCTCAAGAGCAGTTTGACGAGGAACAGGCTAGAAAGATTCAGAAAAAGATTGCTAAAAACAAATTTGGTTTTGATGACTTTTTAAGCCAAATCCAGCAGATTAAAAAAATGGGAAACATGAAAGACCTCATGGGTATGATTCCCGGTGCCGGAAAAGCGTTAAAGGGTTTAGATATTGATGATGATGCTTTTAAGCATATTGAAGCTATCATTCATTCTATGACTCCAGATGAACGTTCGAATCCCAATAAATTAAATACAAGTCGAAAAAAGCGTATTGCATCAGGTAGTGGGCGTACTGTGCAAGATGTAAATCAGTTGTTAAAACAGTTTGAACAGATGAGTAAGATGATGAAAATGATGCAAGGCGGTGGTGGTAAAAAAATGATGCAGATGATGCAGAATATGCGATAATTTTGAACAAAATCATATGTTGCCAATATGGAAATCTTAGACGGAAAAAAAATATCCAACGACATAAAAGATGAAATAGCCGTTCAGGTTTTAGAAATAAAAGAACGTGGAGAAAAAGTACCACATCTTGCCGCGGTTTTAGTTGGTACAGATGGTGCCAGCCTAACCTATGTAGGTAGTAAAGTGCGTTCTTGTAAAAAAATTGGATTTGAATCTACTTTGATACACCTTCCCACAGAAACTACAGAGGAAGAATTGTTAAGACAAGTAGAGGCATTGAATCGTAATACCGATATTGACGGCTATATTGTTCAATTACCACTGCCAAAACATATTGATGAACAAAAGGTTCTAATGGCAGTTGACCCTGATAAGGATGTTGATGGGTTTCATCCAACCAACTTTGGAAAAATGGCTTTGGACATGGAGTCTTTTGTGCCAGCCACGCCTTTTGGAATTATGGAGTTACTTCGTAGGTATGATGTCGAAACCGAAGGGAAGAATACAGTTGTTATTGGTCGCAGTCATATTGTAGGTAGGCCCATAAGCATTTTGATGAGTCAAAAAGGAAAGGCTGCAAACTCCACAGTGACATTGACCCATAGCCGCACAAAGGACCTTTCATCATTTACAAAAGAAGCTGATATTATTGTATCTGCTCTAGGTGTACCAGATTTTTTAAAGGCGGATATGGTAAAAGATGGGGTTGTTATTATTGATGTGGGTATTACTCGGGTTCCCGATGAATCTAGAGAACGAGGATATTACATTACCGGGGATGTCGATTTTGAAGATGTCAGTAAAAAGGCATCACATATTACTCCGGTGCCTGGCGGCGTTGGACCAATGACTATTGCTATGCTTTTAAAGAACACTTTGATTGCTAGAGAAAGGCATCGAACTCGAAATTCTAGTTAATCTTCTTTTTGTGTTTCTTCCTCAGGAGTAATAATCTCAACATCTTGTTCTCCCTCATCATTGGTGCAGCTAAATACTAATAATGTCATAAACATAAACAGTATTAACAAAAATTTCTTTTTCATAATAATGTGATTTTGAAGTAAAACCAATTGTTTTATCCTTAAAACGTTGTTTTACAGCTTATTATTATGGAGTGTTTGCGATTATAACAGTCTTTACAGGGTTCAGGTTATCATTTAAAATTCCTATCTTTTGATACTAATTACAACCAGCCATGAAAAAATTCTTTCTATTATTCTTTAGTGCCATAATTCTGTTTGTTTCATGCAATCCGAACAAGATTAGAAATAGTAACGCAATCAAAGTTTCTTTCTCAGAAAGTGCAAGTACTTCCACTTTAGATGGTCGTTTATTATTGATGTTATCTACGAATAATGAAAAAGAACCTCGTTTTCAAATTAATTCAGGACTTACAACGCAACTCATATTCGGAATGGATGTAGAAGCCATGCAACCGGGTAGCGAGATTACTTTTGATAATAACGTATTTGGTTTTCCGTACGCAAGTTTACAAGACGTACCTGCTGGCGAGTATAATGTTCAAGCCCTATTACATACATATGAAACCTTTGATTTGGCTACGGGACATACGGTTAAACTACCTATGGATAATGGAGAAGGACAACAATGGAATCGTTCGCCAGGTAATTTATATAGTGAACCTTTTAAAATTATGATTGATGAAGATGGTATTCAAAATTTAGTCGTTAATATGGATAAGGTAATTCTACCAGTTGAAGAACCAGCGGATACAGAATGGATAAAGCATATTAAAATTAAATCAGAAAAACTTTCAAAGTTTTGGGGCAGGGATATGTACTTAGGAGCTCATGTTTTATTGCCAAAGGGCTTTAATGATCATCCTGAAGCTAAATATCCTTTAATGGTCTTTCAAGGCCATTTTCCTTCTGATTTTGGGGGGTTCAGAACCATGCCCCCTGACCCAGATACGAAACCAGAATATTCGGCTCGTTTCGATATCGAAGGGTATAATATAATTCAACAGCAAGAAGCTTATGATTTTTATACACGCTGGAATGAACCTGATTTTCCGCGCTTTATTATCATTGAAATTCAGCATCCAACGCCTTATTATGATGATTCTTATGCTGTAAATTCAGCAAGTCAAGGACCCTATGGTGATGCAATTACCTACGAGTTGATTCCGCATATTGAAAAAGAGTTTCGTGGTATGGGGGAAGGATGGTCTCGGTTTTTATATGGAGGTTCGACAGGTGGATGGGAGGCCTTGGCTGTTCAGGTCAAATATCCTGAAGAGTATAATGGTTGTTTTGCAGCATGTCCAGACCCAATAGACTTTAGAGCCTATTGCTTGACCAATATTTACGAAGATGAAAATGCATACTACTATAAAAGTGAAAATAAACAATTAGAAGTTCCAGCCCATCGTGATTATCTTGGAAATATTTCGTCAACCATTAAAGACGAAAACCATTTGGAATTGGTTTTAGGTACTAAATCAAGGTCAGGGCAACAATGGGATATTTGGGAAGCTACCTATTCACCACAAAACTCTGAAGGCTACCCCGAACGAATTTGGGACAAAAAGACAGGTGATATCAATCCTAAAGTTGCAGAATACTGGAAAGAAAATTATGATTTGCGTCATATTTTAGAACGTGATTGGGATAAATTGGGAGCGAATTTAAAGGGGAAGATTCACATTTATTGTGGTGATATGGATAACTATTATTTAAATAATGCGGTCTACCTAATGGAAGATTTTTTAGAGGAAACTACGGAGCCTTATTATGATGGAGAAGTCTTGTACGGGGATAGGGCGGAGCATTGTTGGAATGGTGACCCAGATTTGCCAAACCATATTACTCGAATGCGCTATAACAGTATGTACGTTCCAAAAATCATGAAACGAATTGCCGAAAGTGCTCCAAAGGATGCTGATTTAACAAGTTGGAGATATCAATAATTAATAGGAATAATGATTGTCACACTGAGCCTGTCGAAGTGTTGATGGGGAGATAAAAATTCTAGTACGGTATAAAATTAATGAAGAAAACAACAAACAAAGTAGCTTGGTTCGTATTTGCTTTTATGGCTATTGGGGTGAGCATGTATCCTTTGGTATATATTTATCAGGCTTTTCAAGATGGAGAATTTGGTTTACGACAATCAAAAAGCGTTGAGCTTTTAGCAAATACTATTTGGAATATAGGTTTTTATGGTCATGTTTTTTTTGGAGGCATAGCATTATTAACAGGTTGGTCGCAGTTCAGTGAGAAATTGAGAAGAAACCGATTACAACTCCATAGAAATTTAGGTAAAATCTATACGATTTCTGTTTTGATTAGTGGTGTATGCGGAGTGTACATTGCTTTTTCCGCTACTGGTGGATTGATTACGATGTTAGGTTTTCTTGGGCTTGGACTGGTTTGGCTATATACGACTGGTAGTGCCTATTTCGCTATTAGAAAAGGGGATGTTTCTTTACATCAAGGCATGATGATTTACAGCTATGCGGCTTGTTTTGCTGCGGTCACACTTAGGGTTTGGCTGCCCTTATTGACAATAGCCTTTGGCGCTTTTTTACCTGCCTACAAAATTGTAGCTTGGCTTTGTTGGGTGCCAAATCTAATTTTTGCTTATTTCTGGGTAAGACGAAAAGGATTTGTTTTGGGTTAATTAAATTATCTTAGTTAATATGAGAATGTCTTCTGTGAAAATTAGTGTCTTAATCGCTTTTTATTTTTTTACTCAATTAACATTTTGTCAGAATAACGCTCTGAAAAATTTTGATGCATTGTGGGAAATTTTTAATGAGAATTATGCCTCTTTTGAGGAGAAAAAAATAGATTGGGATGTAGTGCGAGAAAAATATAGACCTCAAATCAATAATGAAACTTCAGATGCTGAATTATTTTCAATTTTTAAAAAAATATTAAAACCTTTAAACGATGGCCATGTAAGTTTGAGGGCAAAGAATATTGATTCGGCGTTTTCAGCCAGTCGTGATTCAAGGATTATAAGTGAATTAAAATCAATCAAAAAAAGGGATAGAAAGTCTCAGTTCAAAAAAATGGTTGCAAAAATGTTGGCAGACCAAGAATTCGATGAACTAAAGGAGTTGGGACCAAAATTTAGGGATGAAAGATTATTCGCTTATGCAAATAATAATAAAGTGGGCTATCTAAGATTTATGAGAAGTTTTAGCACTTTGGCGAAAATGAAAGGTGCCTCTTTGAACAAACAGTTGGATTTGATTTTCGATAGCTTTAAAAATGTAGATGCCATTATTCTAGACATCCGATTTAATATTGGTGGTGATGATGCATTTTCGCAAGCCATTGCAGGTCGTTTTGTAGCGAATAAAGTGGATGGATTTTACAAACAGACCAGAAAGAATAAGAAATTTGGCTCGTTAAAAACAAAATATATTACGCCCACAGGCCATAAACCCTTTTTGAAACCTGTTATATTGTTGACTAATGACATCACAGTAAGTGCTGCAGACGTGCTTTGTATCATGATGGCGCCAATGGAAAATGTAACTATAATTGGAGAGCCTTCAAATGGTTCTTATTCTGATTTATACAATAAAACTTTACCCAATGGTTGGAAATTAACATTGAGCAATCAAAGATATTTTGATATCAATATGAATAATTACGAAGGTGTTGGTACTCCTGTAGATATTACTGCGTTAAATACAAAAGAAGACTTTGAACTTTTAAATGATAGCGTATTAACAAAAGCACTTGAGACAATAGCAAACCAAGATTAGTTGTACGAGCATTACTTTGCAAACAACTGTGCCATATCTTTAAAAGCTTTGAACTCCAAAGCGTTTCCGGCGGGGTCTAAAAAGAACATGGTCGCTTGTTCGCCTACTTCACCCTTAAAGCGCACATAAGGTTCAATGACAAATTCTACTCCTTTAGACTTTAAATGACTAGAAAAGGATTCAAAAGTATCCCAAGGTAAAACAACCCCATAGTGTGGCACGGGTACATTTTTACCATCAACAGCATTGGTATGCAGTTGCTCTTCTGTTTTTGGTTTGTAGTGGATAACCAGTTGATGGCCGAATAGATTAAAATCTACCCAATGGTCACTACTGCGACCTTCTTGGCAGCCTAAAACCTCACGATAAAAGGTTCTACATTCAGCTAGGTTATGCACGGGGATAGCAATGTGAAAAGGAGTAACGCTAGAATTCATAAAGGTGATTTAAAAACTGACTTTATAAAAATAAGAATTGTAGATGTCTCGACAATTTCTATTGTAAAAATTCTATGATTTGTTCATTAACCGATTCTTGATGCATAGAATGCCCAAGACCTTGAGTCGCTATTAATTGACTACCTGTCCAGTGTTCATGTACTTTCTTAGAAGCCCAAAAAGGCACTTGTAAATCACCTTCATCATGGAATAATAATCCTGTTTTAGTATTGTTGGCTACGAAAAGGGCGCTTGAAAACTCATGAAAATGAAAGCCCAACCATTCTTTTAGGCGCTTATCCATTGCTTCGCGAACTCTATTATTAAATTTCAGAAGACCTTGATAATGGTCCATAAATTGTGAAAATTCACATGGCGCACCAATTGTAACTATTTTCTCAACTGATGATTCTTGATTTTTAAAATGGTCATATAAAATGGTCATTCCTCCAACAGAATGTGCCACAACGTAATTAGGACGGTATTTATCAAGCATATGACGAGATGCTTCAGAATAAAGCGGAACATGCAATCGATTGCCACTAGAGTAGCCATGTGCTGGAGCATCAAAAGCGATGATGTTAAAATGTTTTTCTTGAAGGATTTTGATGAGGTTTCGCCATCTGTGAGTATTGCTTTCCCAACCATGCATCAATAAAACAGTGTCACCAGTGCCCTTCCAATGATACGACTGAATTTGGTGTTCACCCACCTGTTCTACTTCATTCTTGGCAGCATCCAAAAATTCCTTTTGATTGGGTAGTACTTCACCTTTTCTAATAGTGCAGAAAACATCAAAAGCCTTAATAGCTGTAGCTCGCGGATTAAATATTACTTGAATATTAAAAAACTTGCCATAAGCAAGAGGAATGATTTTAGTCAATACTTTTTTCATATGGTTACTTTTTGTAACTTACTCTTTAATTGAAACTAAAAATACACATTCCTTGCGTAAGAAAAAAGAGGTGTCTAAAGTAAAACCAGGTGTTTGTATGGAAACTATTACTGAAAATCAGAAAGTTAGAATGACAAAAAAATTGGAAAAAATGTTTGGGCACATTGATTACAAAAACCCACCAGAACTTTGTCCTGTGCGCGATGTCATGTCCGTGGCCTCTGACCAGTGGAGCACCCTAATCTTATTGTGGCTGGGATATTTCCCAATTTTACGGTTTAATAAACTAAAAAAATATGTTTACGGAATATCGAATAAAGTACTTAGTCAACGTTTAAAAGTATTGGAAGCTGATGGCTATATCTTAAGAAAGGCCTATGCTGAAGTACCGATTAGGGTCGAGTATAACTTAACCGATTTTGGAAAGAGTTATGTAGAGCGTCTTTTAGAATTAACAGAATGGATGCAGTTGAACAGCCCAAAGGTTTTGGCAAATAGAGAAAAATATGGCTTGCACTAGTCTTCTCTGTGAACAGTTCTTATGCTGAATGCAGGCTTACAAATGGCCAAATATTCACATTCTTCTTCAAATGGATTGGAATATTGAACTCTGTTATTTTTTAAAATCTTAATAGATTCTCCTGCACTTAAAACAACTTTTTCACCGTCAATGTTAAATTGTTTTTTTCCTTTTAGGATAAAAGTATTTTCATCAAATTCAGGAGTTTGAAAAGGTTCGCTCCAACCAGAAGGGGCTTTCATATGAGCGATGCTTATATAGGGGTTTTGATCGGTCGCTAAACCAAAATGCTCACCAATGTACTTGCCATCCTCTGTAGGTATTACAACTGGTGATTTTTGAACTAAGAATTTTTTGCTCATTTCGTTGTTCTAAAATCTCTTTTTTTTAATTTCCTAAGACCCTCTCATCAGTCCCAACTCAACATTAAATATTTAATTTTTGCCTCATCAGGAATTTGAACTGCTTCAATTTTTGAGTTAGTAAATCTAAGGTTGTAAGGTAATTCAGTTTTATCTATAGTAAAATATAGGTTACTGCCTTTAGGAAATACAACGAGGCTATTTAAGGTAGTCACAACTTTTTTGATGGTATACTGGTCTTGAATATCCTCGAAAGTACTGAGCAGCCCAATACCATTTTCTGCTTGGTACCTATAATCCAAGATTTGTATATTTTCTGTGGAAGGTATACTATCTGTATTTGGTGTTAGAACCAATAATGGAAGACCACCTTTTTCGAAAATTTGAATCTTATTTGAAGATGCCCCTACTTTAGAACTCATGGTATCCTTAACGATGGAATCGTGTCTGAAAATTGACTCAATCGCAGAAATCGGAGACGATTTTTCTAATGGCCCTACTGAATTTTCCGCGATTAAAAAGGTGTTGTCTTCTTCAGCACAGCCTATAAAAAAAGCTACAAACACAATTCCAATAATCACAAACGTATTTTTCATATTTCTAACAACTAACAACTAACAACTAACAACTAACAACTAACAACTAACAACTAACAACTAACAACTAACATCAACGAATTACTTTTTTCAGAACCCCTAATACACCTCTTATAAAAGTGGCGCTGGTCAATACTTTTACTACAGGATTCATTCGCGTACTTTTTCTTGTTGAGGTTTTTCGAGCAGTTGGTTTTGCCTTTTCTTTCTCTGCTTCTTTTTCAGCCTTTTCAATTTTCTCATTTAGAATCTCATAGGCACTTTCTCGGTCAATATCTTCATTATACTTTTTAATGAGTTTTGACTTGCCCAAAGTTTCCTTGAGCTCTTTTTCGGTCAAAACATCCATTCTGCTCATGGGTGCGCGAAGCATAGTTGCAGCTAATGGTGTAGGACGTCCTTTTTCATCTAAAGCAGAAATTAAGGCTTCACCAATACCTAAAGAAGTCAAAACCTCTTTAGTGTCATAAAATTCAGAATCAGGATAATTTTCTGCGGTTAGTTTTATGGCTTTTCTATCTTTTGCGGTAAAAGCTCGCAGTGCGTGTTGTACTTTGAGACCTAATTGCGACAAAACCGCATCTGGCACATCTGTTGGATTCTGTGTTACAAAATAAAGACCAATACCTTTAGAGCGAATTAATTTTACAATACTTTCTATTTGATCTAACAAGGCTTTTGAAGCTTCTTTAAAAATTAAATGCGCTTCATCAATAAACAATATTAATTCGGGTCGATCACTATCACCTTGCTCGGGAAAAGTGCTATATATCTCTGCTAATAAACTCAACATAAAAGTGGAAAATAATTTAGGCTTGTCTTGAATATCCGTTAAGCGAATGATATTGATATAGCCTCGACCATTTTCATCGATTCGCACTAAATCATCAACATCAAATGATTTTTCCCCAAAGAATAAGTCAGCTCCTTGCTGCTCTAGTTCAATAATTTTTCTAAGAATGGTGCCAGTAGAACTTGTGGACATTCTACCGTAATTTTTTTGAAATTCCTTCTTTCCCTCGCCCGTGGCATATTGTAAAACCTTTTTAAAATCTTTTAAATCTAACAGTGGTAGTTTATTATCATCGCAATATTTAAAAACCACCGCAACAATACCCTCTTGAGTAACGGTTAAGTCTAATATTCTTGAAAGTAGAATCGGACCAAATTCTGATACCGTGGCTCTAAGACGAACCCCATCTTGTTCTGACAAGGACATCACTTCAACAGGAAAACCTTTGGCCTCAAAAGGCAAGCCAATAGCAGCATGCCTTTCATCAATTTTTGCATGACCAGGGCTTGCCTTTGCGATTCCACTTAAATCCCCTTTTAAATCCATCAACAAAACCGGAATCCCTTTATCTGATAAGTTTTCGGCAATGACTTGAAGTGTCTTGGTTTTTCCAGTTCCCGTTGCTCCGGCAATTAAACCGTGCCTATTCAAAGTTTTGAGCGGTATTTTTATATAAGCATTTGTTACTGTTTCACCATCCACCATACCTGCACCCATGGTAATAAAATCACCTTTGGTAGTATACCCTTTTTCAATATGTGCGAAGAATTCTTCTTTGTTGCTCATAGCATTGAATTTCCGATAAAAATAGGCTAATTTGGTAGAAGACAAAAGATTCAAGACAATTGAAAAAACAGAAAAAGATGAAATTTAAAACACAGCTTATAACGTTATTGTTTGTTTTAGTATTAGGCATTGGAGCTTCCGCCCAAGAAAAGACAGAAATTATATTTCATAAACCTGAGAATCCGGCAAGGGCTTCTGCTCCTTTTAGTGAAGTGGTGCAAGCTGGAAACTTATTCTTTTTGGCAGGACAAATTGGAATGGATAGAAAAGTGGGCAAACTTGCTGAAGGAGGTATTCAAGGCGAAACGGAGCAGGTCATAAAAAATATTCAAGGAGTTTTACAATATCACAATTTAAGTTTGGATAATGTGGTGAAGTGTACCGTTATTTTAAGTGATATTAATGATTTTAAAGCCTTTAATGAAATCTATGTAAAGCACTTTGTAAAAAAACCCGCCCGAACTACATATGCTGCTGCCGGTTTGGCGGCGGGAGCTAAGATTGAAATAGAGGTTATTGCCACAAGGTGAGCTAACGATATTTTCATTCAGCTTAACAATCAAACTTGCTAGGGTAATTTAGTTTGACGACCTTTTGCTCTGCATAAAATGAAAAACACAATAAATCAAATAAAGGTTTTTATTGAATATCTTCTCTTTGGTGAAGTAGGACTTTCATTGTTGGTATTTTTTTTCTTTCATTTAGTGAACGGGCAAGATAATTTAGCGCCTGTGGTGACAGCTGAGGGAGATCAAATTTACTGTCCATTATCCACAATGCCCGTGGTAACCGATTTTAATATTGTTGATGTAGATGATACCGAAATTGATGGTTTTTCAGTTCAAATTTCTACGGGTTATCAAAGAGGTGAAGATGTGCTTAGGCTAATAAATAGCCATCCTAACATCTTGACTACATGGAATGATAAAGAAGGGAAATTAAATTTTATAGGGGTTGGGGACTTACCCATTGCTTATCTAGATTTGATTCCTGCAATACAAGACGTGGTTTTTGAGAGTACGAGTAATGACCCAACAACTGAAAAACTCTTTTCACTTACTGTGGGCAGTGCTAATTATTTGCCAGAAACAGACCATTATTATGAATATATTCCGTCAATCGGTATTCAATGGGATGTTGCAAGAATAGCTGCTGAGAACAGAACTTTTTTTGGCCTTCAAGGCTATTTGGTTACGATAACTTCACAAGCCGAAGCACAGTTGTCTGGTGAACAAGCTGCGGGTACTGGATGGATAGGAGGCTCAGATGAACTACAGGAAGGGGTCTGGCGTTGGATGACGGGACCTGAAGCAGGAGATATTTTCTGGAATGGCGGAATCAATGGAACGACTCCAAACTTTGCTTTTTGGAACAATCAAGAACCTAATAATGTGGGCGGAGGGGTAGGTGAGGACTATGCGCATATAACAGCCCCTAGTGTTGGTATTGCCGGTTCATGGAATGATTTAAGGGTTTCAGGTGAGCCTAGTGGAGATTATCAACCAAAAGGATATATTGTTGAATATGGTGGCACACCTGGTGACCCAGTATTGAATCTTTCGGCCAGCACAAAATTGACTGTTCCAAAAGTTATTACAACGGGTTCAAATGAAATTTGCGGACCAGGCATAGCTATTTTGACAGCAGAAGCTTCTGTTGGCGACCTCCTTTGGTTTGAAAATGAAATTGGAGGAATGCCAATTGGGACAGGGGAAGTATTTGAAACACCTTCCCTAGTTGAAGACCAAACGTTTTATGTTCTAGCATCTTCAAATGGTTGTCTTACAGGTCAAAGAACAGCTGTTCACGCTGCTGTAAAAACGAAGCCCAATATTAATAGCGGACTTGTATTGACCAATTGCGATGAAGATGGATTGGCTGATAGCTTTACAAATTTTGACCTTACACAATATCTATCTTTAATAATATCTGATTTCGAAAATTTTACATTTACGTTTCATTTGACAGAAGAGGACGCTGAAAATAATATAAATGTGCAGTCAGATACTATGTTCAATAACAGTTTGGCAGATGAGGTATTTTTTAGAATCGAGGGGATTGGTGATTTTTGCTATAATGTAGGCAATCTGCTATTAGAGGTTTCTACCACTTCCTTTCCACCTAATTTTTTGTTTGAGTTACAAACTTGTGATACTGGTGAATCTGATGGAATAACCCTATTTAATTTACAACAAGCTGAACCAGATCTACTTTCTCAATTTCCTACTGGGCAAAATTTATCGGTCTCTTTTTTTAGAACAAATGAGGATGCCATTTTAAAACAAAATGAGATTCAGAATACCCAGTCCTTTGAAAATAGTAATCCTTTTAGCGAAACCCTTTTTGTTCGTGTTGATGATGAACAAACAGGCACCTGTTTTGGTGTTGGTGAACATCTATTATTAACGGTGTTTTCATTGCCCTTGTTTCAACTTGAAAATGAATATAACTTTTGCACGAATGAAGCAGTACAAATTGCTCCCATAAACCCAGCCGCAGAATATCAATATACTTGGCTCAATTCAAACAATGACGTTATCGGTAATGATTTAGAAATAAGTATTTCTACTGAAGGTAACTATGGTGTTATTGCTACTAGTTTAGATGGTTGTGAGTCTAATATTATTAATTTTACGGTAATAGAATCCAACGCACCTCTATTGCTTAGAGAGTTTATTGAAGTAGTTGATAATACCGGTACAATCACCATATTAAATGAGAATGGGGAATTGGGTCTTGGTAGTTATGAGTTCTCGTTGGATAATCCATTCGGGCCTTTTCAAACTGATAGTTCTTTTTTTAATGTTGAGCCAGGTGTGCATACAATTTATGCTATTGATGTCAATGGTTGTGGAACAGACCAATTAGAGGTGGGTATCGTTGGGTTTCCGAATTTTTTCACACCCAATAATGATACGGTTAACGATGAGATTAAGGTTTTGGGTATTACCGATAACTTCTATCGAAGTGGCGATTTTTTTATTTATGACCGCTATGGAAAGTTACTGGCACAAGAAAATGCTCTTGAGGGTAGTTGGAATGGTTTTTATGATGGTCGTTCTTTACCGCCATCTGATTATTGGTATGTTTTAGAACTTGTTACTTTGAATGGTGTAATTGAGAGACGAAATGGACATTTTACTTTAAAGCAATAATCTTTAATAGTCGTGTAACTTAGTTTTATCTTTGCAAAATGGTTTTACAAGATGTAATGCATTTAGTGGACAAAGGTGAAATGCTTCCTTTAATGGAGGAGTTTTACACCATACAGGGCGAAGGTTTTCATAAAGGCACTGCCGCTTACTTTGTGCGTATTGGAGGTTGCGATGTGGGTTGTCATTGGTGTGATGTAAAAGAGAGTTGGAATGCACAAACACATCCACCAACAGAAATCGGGCAAATTGTAGAGAACGCAGCCAAATATTCAGATACTATTGTAATTACTGGTGGTGAACCATTGACTTGGGACATGGGGCCTTTGACCGAAGCTTTAAAATCAAAAAACCTTAATATTCATATTGAAACTTCTGGAGCGTATGCGCTAACAGGTATTTGGGATTGGATTTGTCTATCTCCAAAAAAGAATAAACTTCCCTTAGGAAAAATCTATAATAAAGCCCATGAGTTAAAGGTTATTGTTTATAACAAACATGATTTAATTTTTGCCGAAGAACAAGCGGCGAAAGTAAACGGCAACTGTATTTTATACTTACAGCCCGAATGGAGTGTACGTGAAAAAGTAACTCCGATGATTGTGGATTATGTTATGCAAAACCCTAAATGGAAGGTGTCTTTGCAAACCCATAAATACTTGAATATCCCTTAGCTGTCAATACTTGGTCGACCACCATTACTTTCAAGGTCTAAACGACATTCAGAATCTAAGCCCGGCGTAGCTGCATTACCTTTTGAAACTTGAAACTCCATTTGTTCTAAAAGCTGTAACCCATTTAAAGAACAAGAAGAATGTAATGTACTTTTATCTTTTATTGAGAAAGCTGACCTATTGGTCTCTCCAAATTCCAATTGGGCACGCATTAGACAAGGGTCAATATTACAATGATTTTCAGCATCAGGGTCTTCATGGTTGTTTATAGGAACGGTACCTAAGTTTACCAATCCGAATAAATGTCCAAATTCATGATTAAGGGTGGCAGTTTCAACATCTACATTAGTTATAGCTAAGCTACGTCCCGCTAATGTTCTAATTGTTCTTTCAAAAATTACCATAGATGTATTGCGGTAAACGGCTCCTAACGTAACTAAACCTTCGTCTAGGTCATCTCCATCAGAAGCTGCATCTGCAAAAAAGATATAAATTGCTAAAGTAGTTCCGTCATTATATGCAGTTCTATTTTCTTGTTCTAAATCATCTATTTCTTCAAGTGTTAATGTCTCTTCGTTGGTAGGGTCTAATTCTCGATAAACAATTTCAATATCTGTCTTAAAAGTATGGGTTCTTAGATAGTCTTGAAAGTTGTTCATCGCCTCATCAGTAGGCCTGAATCCTGTTGCATAGGTTGCTTCAATCAATAGTTTATCAAAACTTGAGTTTGAAAGTATATCATTTGCAGAGGCACCTGTAGCCAGTAGATTTTGCGATTTATCAACTTGTATTGGGCCATCATCAACTGGGTCAGAAGTTTCGCTGTCATTTGAGCTACAAGCCAAGAAAATCAATGATAAAACCACTAAAAAATAAATACTTTGTCTTTTCATAGCTAAAACTTTGTTAGATAAACGTTCTAATGTGGTAATCTATTATGGTTTAAGAGTAAGTTTGGCTAAATAGTCGTAATGTTTGCCATCACTTACAAGTTCACAATCAAATCCGTAATGTTGTGCATGTTTTTTTAAATTTTCAAAGTCTATATAAAGCCAATTAAAAGGTTTTCCTTTCAAATTTTTATATTCCATTTGAAATTCAACTTCGCCATAATAAGCTACATTGTCTGGCATCCAATATCCTCCATCATCATCTTGTTCGAACATATAAATAATATTGCTGGAATCAAGCAAAATCTGCCCATTTGGTTCTAATAAAGATTCTAAATGAACCAAAAGGTTGCCTAACTTATCTAAAGAGCCTGCAATACCTATACCATTCATTAACAATAAAAGTGTATCAAACTTTGTTCCAAAATAATCTTCAATACGAGCGCAAACAGTATTTTGTATTCCTCTTTGATTACAAACTTCTATGGCGCCAGGTGAAGTATCCAAAGCAGTAACTTCAAGACCTTGTTTTTGTAGGTGTAGGCTATGACTGCCTGCGCCACAGCCTATGTCAAGTACTTTCCCAATACAAAGATGCAGTGCCTTTTGTTCTAATTCAGGCATTTCATTAAATCCTCGAAACAAATAGGGAATTGGAATTATATCTTCTTCATCCAAAGAAGAATAAGTTATTATGTCTTCTGAATAGTTCCCATTTTGATAATCTAATAATGCCTCACCAATAATATCTTCCATAGCAATCGATTGCTATGCAAAAGTGTAACAATATTTTTTAGGTTTGTAGTCTATGCAAGAGCAAATAAAAGCATTACCTCGAAAAGCTTCTGAAAAGCGCAATGAGAACAAGAAGTTTTTTGTAAAACTTAAACGAAGGCCACCAAAGAATCTAGACTACGTGATGCAAGAACTGCATGAAGAAGAGTTTGAACGGACGGATTGCCTTGAATGTGCAAATTGTTGTAAAACCACTGGGCCGTTGTTTACCAATGCTGATATTGAAAGAATCGCGAAACACTTTCGAGTAAAGCCGCAACAGTTTATCGAAACCTACCTTAGAATTGATGATGACAATGATTATGTATTGCAAACCGTGCCATGTGTTTTTTTAGGAGCTGATAATTATTGTAGTATTTATGATGTAAGACCAAAGGCGTGCAGGGAGTTTCCGCATACGGATAGAAAAAAGTTTCAGCAAATCAGTAATCTTACTTTAAAGAATGTTGCTATTTGCCCCGCGGCTTTTAATATCGTTGAGAAGATGAAGAAAAAAATTCTGCTTTAGTAGTCAGCTACTGGTATTAGTGATATTCAAAAAATAATTTCTTCAACCTTCAACCTTCAACCTTCAACCTTCAACCATTGAACTTGAACTTGTTTTTTGTATTTTAGAAATCTATGGAACAATTAATGAACTACTTTGAGACCATTCCCCCACTACATCGAAGTTTAATTTTGGTAGGTGGGATTACCTTTTTTTGGGTATTAGAGGGAATCGTCCCCCTTTTCAATGTCAAGTATAAAAAATGGAGACATGCATTACCCAATATTTTCTTTACACTAACGACTATCATCATAAATTTTCCGTTGGCGTTTTTACTTTTAAAAACTTCAGATTGGACTATTGAGAATCAATTCGGCATTATCAATTGGTTGCCAGAAATACCATTGTGGTTATATGTGGTTTTAGGGGTGATGTTACTTGATTTAATAGGAGCTTACACCGCGCATTTAGTGGAACATAAGGTAAAACCACTTTGGATGGTGCATTTGGTGCATCATTCTGATCATAATGTTGATACCACTACTGCTAACAGGCATCATCCGCTTGAAAGCTTGATTCGCTATACTTTTACCTTAATTGGTGTTTTTGTAGTTGGCGCCCCTATTGGAATTATCATGTTGTATCAAAGTCTTTCTGTGGTATTATCGCAGTTTAATCATGCGAACATTCGTCTTCCACGAAAAGTGGATAAGGCATTGAGCTGGGTTATTGTATCTCCTGATATGCACAAAGTGCACCATCATTTCGTGCTGCCTTATACCGATTCTAACTATGGTAATATTTTCTCTATCTGGGATAGGCTATTTGGAACCTATATGGTATTAGATCCTGATCAGATTACTTATGGTGTAGACACTTTTCCTGATGAGAAAGAGAATAGCAGTGTAGTGGGCTTGTTAAAACAACCTTTTCATAAATATCGAAAACCAACTACAGGAGCAATCAAACCTTAAAAATATGACTAAAGACAAAAAGAAAGCCATAAACTTTGGCTTGATTTTAGGTGTCATTGGTACTTTGGCTGGAATTTTTTTAATAGTTCAGGGGAATTACTTTTTAGGTGTATCCGGGGGAATTGCCAGTTTAGGACTCACCATCATAAGCTATAAAACTACAAAATTTTAAAAATTATTCTTTGGATTCTTGAATGAAGTAGAAAGGTGTTTTCGTAACAATGTTGACATATAATCGTCATATTAGCAAACCAACTACATGTCTAAAATCAAAGAAAAAATCTGGGTTCAAATTTTTATTATTTACACTAGGTATTTGATTGGCGGGGCTTTTGTTTTTGCCAGCTTGGTTAAAATAATGGGTGAACGTTTTACCGCTGAAAGTGGTGCAGAAAATCCAATTGATAGTTCTTGGCATTTTTTTGAAACAATGTACGCTTCTGGTCTTTATTGGAAATTTATTGGCATGGCTCAATTATTGGCAGGATTCCTTCTAATGACCCAGCGCTATGCTAAACTTGGTGCATTGATTAACTTACCCATAATCTGTAATATATTTATCATCACCTTGTCTTACTATTTTGCTTTTACACCGGTTATTACAGGCTTAATGCTGTTGGCGAATATTCTTTTAATTGTTTGGGACTGGAATCAACTTAAAGTTATTGTTAATCTATCACCATCATTTTCTAACTACTATAAATTAGAGAAAGATATTTTTTGGGCAATTTTTGGAATAATCCTATTTTGCTTAATTACACTTTGTAAACTCTTTATGAGTATAGAGAATGTCTTGTTCTGGTTTTTAATTTTCCCAATATTGGGTATTGCAAGTATTATAATTGGTTTTAAAAGAGGAAAAAAGAGAAAAAAGTTGGTATTTAATAAATCAAATATTTAGTTCTAATTGTTTTAAAATTCTCAGTATCAGCTTGCCAAGTAGCCTTAATTTCCTCTTCCAAAAGGCCATCTTCTATTTGTTGTTGAAGTTTCTCTGTTCCAGCATGTTTGGTGAATCCATTGGTATTAAAAAACTTGGATTTGTCAGTAGCATTTTTATACGCTTTTATAATCCATTGTAGCGAAACGGAACTCATTCTAGGGTATTTGGTTAAATCTTCTCCAAAACACTGTTTTCCTTCTTCTTTTGGGTATTTAGAACCAAAATTAGGTTGAGGTACATAATTTAAATCAAAAACGGTACTATCTAAAAAAGAAGCACCATATCGTTGAAATTGAAACTCTGTACCACGACCAGCATTTATGTTAGTGCCTTCAAAGAGCCCTAAACTGGGATATATGTTGATAGATTGGTTGTTGGGTAAGTTTGGTGAAGGGCGAATCGGCAATGAATAGTCAGAATCGTGTGAATAATTCTCTAATGGAATCACAGTCAAATCGACTTTCAAGCCATTTTGCAACCAGCCTTCCTCATTAATCATGGTAGCATATTCGCCAATGGTCATTCCGTATACCAAGGGTATTTTTTGCATTCCTAGAAAGCTAGTATGCTCAGCTTCCATGGTTGGTCCATCAATATAATGCGCATTAGGGTTCGGGCGGTCAAGAATAACAACCGGAATTTGAGCATCAGCACAAGCCTCCATTACCAGTTGTAGTGTTGTTATATAGGTGTAAAAACGGACGCCTACATCTTGAATGTCAAAAACTAAAAAGTCAATATCCCTTAAGTGCTCAGGCCTAGGTTTTTTGTTTTTTCCATGAAGTGATATAATGGGCAATCCGGTTCTATTGTCAACACCATCATTAACCAATTCTCCTGCATCGGCTTTACCACGAAATCCATGTTCAGGCGCAAAGACTTTTTCAATGTTTATACCTAGATTTAAGAGGGAATCCACTAAGTGAGTGTGGGTGTTTAGAGTTTGAGAATTTGACCTTGATTTTTTAAAGATTACACTTGTTTGGTTGGCAACTACTGCTATTTTTTTGCTTTTGAGCATGGAGAGATATTGTTCAGTTCTATTTGCCGCAACTACAATTTCTTTTTCCGTATCTAGGGTATCTGGAGTTTGATTTATTAGGGCTTCGCTATGTACTGCCTTAGAATTTGGGCTTCGCTTTTGCCCACAACTAAGAAAACAAAAACATAGGCTTAAAACCGTAACTTTGAAAATTGTGAAAATTGCCATCAATTGAATTTAGAGTTATTTATAGCCAAACGCCTTATTACAGGAAAGGAACATAAAATTAATATTTCCGCTCCGATAATAAAAATAGCTATTGCAGCTATAGCCATTAGTATCATAATGATGCTTATAGCTATTGCAACCAGTGTAGGGCTTCAGCTAAAAATTCGAGAAAAAGTGGCTGCTTTCAACGGCCATATCCAAATTCAAAACTACGATACAAATACTTCAGATGTTTCCGTTGGCCCTGTAGTGATTAGTAAAGATTTTTACTCAAATTTTGATGAAATAAGTGGAATTTCACATATTCAGCCTGTTGCCGTAAAAGCAGGAATAATACGAACGGAAGAGACTTTTGAAGGTATACTTGCTAAAGGAGTGGGTGAAGTTTACAATTGGAAGTTTTTTGAAGAGTTTTTAACTGAGGGACGTTTACCTAACTTCTCTGACGAACTAAATGAAGAGGTGTTGATTTCCAAACTTCTCGCCAGCAAACTACAATTTGGGATTGATGATACATTTCTAGCTGTTTTTCCAAAAGATGGCGATCTCTCCAAAACTTTCAATAACAGAAGGTTTAAAGTAGTAGGAATTTATGAAAGTGGATTCGAAGAATTGGATGCCTCTTATATTTTTATTGATTTGCGCCACATACAGCGCATGAATAAATGGGGAGCCAACGAGGTAGGCAATGTTGAAGTTTTTTTAGATGATTTTGCTCAAGTAGATCAGAAAACGGTTGAGATATATAATAAAACACCATCCAATTTAGATGCTCAGAACTTAAAAGGGAAATATTATAAAATCTTTGAATGGTTAGAACTTTTTGATTTTAACACAGCTCTTATAATCGGTATTATGATTATTGTTGGCGGTATCAATATGATTACGGCACTTTTGGTACTGATTTTAGAGCGGACACAGATGATAGGGGTTTTAAAGGCCTTAGGCTCGCCCGACTGGAGCATTCGAAAAGTGTTTTTGTACAATGCGGCTTATTTAATCGGTATTGGCCTTTTTTGGGGTAATGTAATTGGTCTGGGAATTATTTTCCTTCAACAAAAGTTTCGGTTTTTGACCTTTCCAAATCCGGAAGAGTATTATATCAAATATATTCCGGTTCAGATAGGTTTAAGCACTATTTTAATGCTTAATCTTGGGGTAATGGCTTTATGTTTATTGATGCTGCTCATACCTTCATATGCTGTTTCAAAGATTTCACCAGTTAAAGCAATAAAGTTTGACTAAGATTTTAGGTGCCAGGTGCTTGGTAAAGGTCTAAATTATCCATCCTTTAAAACAAAGCATACACCGCTGCTCAAACTTCGAGCAGCTAACCTTTGTCACATTCTCAAATTCATATTTCTAAACTCGTACTTTGAACTTCGTACTTCGTATTTTTGTTCTTGATTATGGAATACGCAAAAAATATACTTGAAACCATAGGTAAAACACCATTGGTGAAACTAAATAAACTCACTGCCGAATTACCTTGTTTGGTGCTTGCTAAGTATGAAACTTTTAATCCTGGTAATTCTGTTAAAGACCGTATGGCTCTTCAAATGATAGAAGATGCTGAGGAAATGGGTATTTTAAAACCCGGGGGCACCATTATTGAAGGTACATCAGGCAACACGGGTATGGGTCTCGCCTTGGCTGCAGTGGTGAAAGGGTATAAAATGATTTGTGTCATCAGTGATAAACAATCTAAGGAAAAGGTAGATATATTGAAAGCAGTTGGCAGCGAAGTACATGTTTGTCCTACTGATGTAGCGCCTGAAGACCCTAGAAGCTACTATTCAACTGCAAAACGATTGGCTACCGAAATTCCGAATTCATGGTATGTGAATCAATATGATAATCCTTCTAATTGTAAAGCACATTTTCTAAGTACTGGTCCTGAAATTTGGGAACAAACAGAGGGTAAAATAACTCATTTTGTGGTTGGCGTAGGTACAGGGGGGACTATATCAGGAGTAGGTTCTTATTTAAAAATGAAGAATCCAAATGTGAAGGTTTGGGGCATAGATACGTATGGTTCTGTTTTTAAGAAATATCATGAAACCGGTATTTTTGATGAGAATGAAATCTATCCATATGTTACAGAAGGTATTGGTGAAGATATCCTTCCGAAAAATGTCCGGTTTGAGGTTATTGATGGCTTTACCAAAGTAACGGATAAGGATGCTGCTGTGTATACACAAAGATTGGCCAAAGAAGAAGGTATGTTCTTAGGTAATTCTGCGGGTGCGGCAATTAAGGGGCTTTTACAACTTAAAGAAGAATTTGATAAAGACGACATTGTAGTTGTACTTTTCCATGACCATGGTAGTCGTTATGTAGGTAAAATGTTTAATGACGATTGGATGCGAAAAATGGGCTATATCGAATAGTTTTGGTAATTTGTAGCTAAAAATTTGCCATGATGAAAACTTCTCCTCTAAGAAAAGTCCAATTCTTAGGATTTTTCACGTTTTTTTTTCTAATAATTTCTTGTAGTAGCGATAACGAAGCCCCTCAAAATCCAGACGATGAAATGGGTGAAGAAGAGCAGGAAGAAATTCCTTTACAAGACCGCTTGTCTCAGGTATTTGTTGATACTAAAGGAGGTACTATAGTCGATGAACCAAAAATTCCTTCTGATGCTATTTTGGTAGTGGGTAATGATACGGTTTATAAAGGTAATTTAGGAATCGAATTTAGGGGGGCTACTTCTCAAACGATTTTTCCAAAAAAATCTTATGGTCTAGAGACTTGGGATGAAAATAATGAAGACATCAATGTTTCGTTATTCAACTTACCTGAAGAAGAAGATTGGATTCTACACGGCCCATATAGCGATAAAGCATTAATGCGCAATATTCTGATTTATGATTTATCTAGAGATATTGGGCAATATGCAAGTCGTAGTCTTTTTGTTGACTTGACCCTTAATAATCAATATCAAGGCGTTTATGTTTTTATGGAGAAATTAAAGCGCGATGGTGACCGCATAGACATCAACAATTTGAAAGATGATGAAAACTCTGGAGAAGACCTTACTGGAGGCTATATCTTGAAAATAGACAAGACTGCCGGTAGTAATTTAGGAGAAGGCTACAATGATTTGAATTCATTTGTATCTGCATACGAACCACCTAACGCAGTAAACGGACAAGAGATTTATTTTTTATACGAAGACCCTGATGCAGAAGATATTACAGTAGAGCAGAAAGATTATATAGGAGGTTATATGTCGGATTTTGAAAATGCCTTAGCCTCTGATGATTTTACAGACCCAGATTTAGGTTATATGACTTATATCGATGTTGAAAGCTTTATTGATTTCTTTCTTTTAAATGAGTTAGCCAATAATGTGGATGGATATCGCTTAAGCACTTTTATGCACAAGGATAAAAATGAAAAATTAAAAATGGGACCTATATGGGATTTTAACCTTGCCTTTGGGAATGCTGATTATTGTGGAGGTGGAAGTCCAAATGTTTGGGCCTATAAATTCAACGATAGGTGTCCGAATGATTTTTGGTTAGTTCCATTTTGGTGGGATAAATTAATGCAAGACCCAGCATATATCGCTCAATTAAAAGAACGATGGCTTACTCTGCGAGGCAATGAATTGTCTAATGCCGCTATATTAGGTCGTGTTTCTGAATATGAATCAATTTTGGATAAATCAGGTTCAAAAGATGCGAATTTTGAAGTCTGGCCCGTTTTAGGTAATTACGTTTGGCCTAATAATTTTATAGGTAGTAACTATGATGAAGAGTTGGGCTATTTGACCAATTGGATAGAGAATCGATTGACTTGGCTCGACGCTGAAATAAATCAACTCTAAATAAACTAACCAAAAAGGTTAGGCGCAAGTATAATTTACACATTAATAGATCAATAATGGTACTATTGAAGTTGGGAAACCAAGCTGTAAAGGTTGAAGGAGGTGAATTGGTCAGTTACGCTGTTGATGGTTATGAATTTATTCATCAAAAAGGCAGTCCTGGTTGGGGAAGTGCCGATACAGAAATGTTTCCTATTATTGGTCCTGTAAACGAAGCTGGTTTTAACGTACAGACGCCGATAGGTACTTCGGTACAAGACCAACATGGGCATTTACGATTAATGGCTTATGAATTGAGCGAGCAATCTAATGTCAGATCAAATTTTATAAAAGAATATACTGCCGATACGCCTATCAAAAACAAAAAATATCCAGAAAAGTCAGCAATTGAGTTTTTGGATTGGCCATATAGTTTTCAATTTAAAAAGCAATTTCATCTTACGGAAGCGGGGCTAGAAATCAGGTTTGAGATTTCTGGTGACAAGGGTATGCCTTTTATGTTGGGATATCATCCCGCATTTAAACTACATACTACTAATCCGGTTATCAAAAGTGGCAATAAAGAAATAACCTTAGCAAAAGTTTTGGCTGTGGGCAGTCGAGCGCTTGAAGTATCGCAGTGCAATGAAATCACTTTGATTGATGACCAACAAATTACTATTAAAACAGAGGGATTTGGCAATTTTATGTGTTGGACAGAGGTTGAGAATATGGTATGTATCGAACCTATTACTTTCTATCCCTATGCCGTTGAACAAAAAAAACTTCATAAAGGTTTTGAATATTTGACTGGCGAAAAGGTTTTCAAAGTTAAGCTGACTCCTAATAATTAAAAAATGTTAAGGAAATCACAATTTTCTTAATATATTCTGCGTTATTATAAGTAACTTAGAGGTAGTAATATTACAAGCTGTTTAATGTTTAAAGATTTTATTGAGAGGGTAGGAGTCATGAACTGCGTCATGCTCTTAGTGGTGATATCAATTATCATCGTCTCGGAATATTTATTTCTCAGTGGAGAAAAAATGGATGCAATTTTTATTGCATTCTGGGCACCAACTATTCTTGGTTTTATGAACTATCTGAAATATAACAAATAATGGATTTTATTCTAATGTATTCCATTGTAGTTGCCCTAATATTTTTGGTGTGGTTGGTATTTGTTGCCAAGATGTATCGAAAAATGAAAAAATAGCTTTATGAAACACCTTTGAGCCAGTTTTTAAAGTGTTTCACCCTGTTTCTGCTCACCACTAAATCTAAAGGAACTCGATTTTGTAATTTGATTTTTAATCTGTTGTTAAAGTAATCTTCAACAGAATGGATTTCTTCAATAGAAACCATCATTTTTCTGTTTATTCTAAAAAAACTATTGGGATCTAAAAGTTCTTCTAGTTTTTCAAGGGTATAATCTACAACATGTGAACCACCAGACCTTTCTAATAAATAAGAATTTCCTTCATCTGAATAAAAACAAATAATATTGCTCACATCAGTAAGCATCAACTTGTGGTTTTTTCTTATTAGGAAACGCTTTTTATAGTTGGGCGCAACAAAAGAACTCATCATCTTATCCATGCGCATAGCATACTCATCTTCATCTGACTTTTTGAAAGACCAATATTTTTTTAAAGCTGCCTCAATATCCTGAAGTTTGGCAGGCTTAAGTATATAATCAATACTATTATATTTAAAGGCTTGAACCGCATAAGTATCAAAGGTGGTGCAGAAAATGATAGGTTTTTCGATTCCTACCGTATTTAGAATATCAAAACAGGTGCCATCACCCAAATGGATATCCATAAAAATTAAATCTAAATCAGGCTTTTTGGCAAAAAACGCTAACGATTCAGAAACGGAGTCTAATTCTTCAATGATTTGGTGTTCTAACCCCGTTTGGGCTATAAGGTTTTTCAAATAAGCTCTAGAAATGGGCTCATCTTCAATAATTGCAATTTTTAAGCTTCTTGACATTTTATTATAAAAAATCCACAAAATCAGGTTTAAGGTAGCATATTATTTGATAATATGACACCTAACTTTTCAAAAAGTCACTCATTTAATAATGGTAGTTTTAAAATAAAATCGTCAGACTTACTTTCAATCACTATTTTTTTATTTGTTAAAAGCTGATAGCGATTGGTAATATTCTTAAGTCCTAAGCCATGTTCCAGATTAATATTGTCTTTTTTTTGAAGATTGTTTTCAATAATAAGGTAGTTGTCTTTAGAAAAAATAGTAATGTTTAAAGGTTGTTTTTTTGAAATAATATTATGTTTTACTGCATTTTCAATTCCGAGTTGAATTGCAAGGGGTATTATTTTTTTTTCTTTAGCACAGGGCTCTATCTCAAAATTGAATTTAACGTTTTCGCCAAAGCGCTCTTTTAAAAGCTCAGAATAGGCTCTTATGTGATTTAACTCTTCACTTAGTGTGACTAAACCTTTGTTAGATGTTTCCAAAACACTTTTATAAATACTCGCCAATTTGTGAACAAATTCTTTCGATTTTTCTTTGTCGGTGTCAATCAGGTATACTAGGGTATTAAGGCTATTGAATAAAAAATGAGGGCTTACTTGGTTTTTTAGATTAATTAATTGAGAGGTTATATGTTCTTTCTTAATCCGTTCTTCTTTTACCTTTGTGTTTTTAAGTTCTAAAACTAAAAGAATGCATTCGTAAAAACCCAAGTCAGCAAAAAGTATAATTGCGCCTGTTATTAATTGAACCGAGATACTGGGTTCCGGAAATTCTGAATAATCCCAATCAAAAGCAGGCTGTAGATAGCTTAAATAAAAAAAACAAATTGTAAAGTAGGGAATCAGGAACAAAGGGATTATAAACAGTCTTTTTAACAGCCTTTCAAATCCACCAATTTTTTTAATTATTTGTAGATATAAGGCTCTTATAACCAACCACAAAATTAAAATAACGAAAAACTCACCGAACCATTTTGTTACATAGGCTGCAAATTTCACTTCAAAGAAAGCACCGGTGTAGAAGATGGCCATTGCAGTATGTGTATTCAAAATAACTCCGAATAGAACATACAGCCGATCATCAAAGCCTAGAATGGCCTTGGGGTTTTGTAATAACATGTTTGGTTGTTCTAGTTGGTTGGTCTAGTACGGTATAAGGTAATAAAATTTTAGCTAACCTATGTTTATTTGTTTTGCATAGTTTTTTGAAGAATACGTTGTACTTCAACAGTGTTTTTTTGAGGTAAGAGATAAGCCTCTAAATCACGCTCCGAATTAATCTGAATTGTATTTTCCAAGAAACCGAAACCCTTGTATTTTCCATTTTTTAGAAAAATGAATGCTTTTTCATTAGTATAGCGCCCTTTTTTTTCGATTATGGTAATATCTTTTTTTTTAGTTAAAACTTTAATAACAGCGGCAACTTTTTTATTATATGCTTCCACAGATTCGGAATTGGTGCATATGCCTTGACAAGTTTTTGCTTTATAATGATTACAAGAGCCTATCACTTCTTGCAAATGGCAATACTTAGCACAGAGGGAAAACGACTCACATAAATTTTCTAAAAAAAGTCTACAATCAGATTGATTAGAAAATACCATTAATGGATTAGAAACTACTTTGAGAGAATCAAAGGCCAAATGCAGAATTCCTTTTCGGTCTTCATAACTAAAAATAGCATATTGTTTGACCGTTCTTTTCTGTGCTCTATTGTAAATTGGATAATGCTCTTTAATAGCAGCTGATTCCATCAATAAAGCCAAAAGTTCACTGCCTGACAGTTCAAAATCAATATCAGCTATTTCTTTACAAAGTCGAATTTCATGATTGCTTTTATCGTAAAAATGACCCAAAACCCTTTTTTTGATATTAATGGCTTTACCGATATAGATGATTTTGCCGTTCTTGTCTTTAAAATAATACACTCCAGGAGTGCTGGGTAGCTTGTTTACTATCGATTTTGCCAATAGTGGTGGCAAGGTAGCTTCTTGGCTACGGGCATCTAAAAATGTTTTGATTACGGGTTCAGATTCTGGCTTGTCAAGTAATAACTGAAACAATAGCACTGTGGCATGGGCATCACCACGAGCCCTATGTCTATCTGTTAATGGTATAGAGAGCGAAGAACATAGTTTGCCCAAACTATACGATTTAAAGCCAGGTATGAGTTTTCGTGAAAGCCTAACAGTACAAAGCTTTTTTCGGACAAAATCTACCCCGAGTTGCTTAAACTCTTCTTTAATGACCCCATAATCAAAGTTAACAGCATGTGCGATGAAAATACAATCTTTGGTAAACTCAAGAATTGTAGTGGCAAGTTCTTTAAAAGTGGGCGCATTGGCTACCATTTGGTTGTCAATACCAGTTAGGCCTGTTATAAAATAAGGTATTTCGGCTTCGGGGTTTACCAGACTGGTAAACTCATCAATGATTTTTTCACCATCAAATTTAAATATGGAAATTTCCGTAATCTTGTTGCCTTTGATTCCGTTACCCTTGGTTTCTATGTCGATGATGGTGTACAAAAAATCCCTAATCTTTAATGAGTATCTAAAATTAGGGATTATTTTGAGTTGTGGAGCCGGGGAGAATCGAACTCCCGTCCAAACAAGCAATTAAAAAGCTTTCTACATGCTTAGTTTTTGTTTGGTTTTCGACGAAAGACCGACCAAAAACCGCCTATCTTACGCTTAGCTTCTTAAAGTTTTAGTGCCAATGTCAAAGCGAACAATGGCCTTATGTTGACTTTTATGGTGCCTCAAAACGAATCGCCGTCAACAAGGGCTATTCTGAGACATCTCGCTTCGCTACCTAGTAGCGACGAGGCCAATCTTACTATAATTCAGATTAAGCGGCAAGAGCGTAATTATTATCGCCAATTAAAAGTGTGAATCCTGAGATTTACGAGCTATAATTCAGCGCTCGGCATGCTTACATTCCAATTGGTCTCGCTGTCAAAACCAGTCGGCCCCATAATTTCAATGAACAATTTTAAAAAGACGGCAAAGTTACATAATTTATCCACCAAGGACAGAAAAGTTTGCGTACCCTTTACAATCCACTTAAATTAGGTCAATAATTATACCAGAGTATTTATGAAGTTCGGAATCATTAGGGAGCGTAAAAATCCGCCCGATAAACGCGTTGTGTTGTCACCTGCACTTTGTCAACAGGTCTTTCAAAAGCATGAAGATGCTGAAATCATAGTTGAACCTTCACCAATTAGGATATTTACTGACAAGGAATATAGTGATGCTGGAATTACGGTGGCTGATGAGATGGATAATTGTGATGTTCTCTTAGGAGTAAAAGAAGTTCCAATTGAAGCTTTAGTTCCAAACAAAAAGTATTTTTTCTTTTCACATACAATAAAGAAACAGCCTTATAACAGAGATTTGCTTCGAGCAATTTTGGCTAAGAATATAGAATTGTACGATCATGAAGTCATTACCAACCAGAATGGTCAGCGTTTGGTGGCATTTGGGCGTTATGCGGGCATTGTGGGGGCTTATAATGGTATTCGAGCGTATGGACTTAAGTATAAACTTTTCGATATTCCTAAAGCCGAAAATTTAAAAGATCAAAAGGCTTTGGTCAATGAACTGAACAAAATTCGGTTGCCCAACATTAAAATTTTACTCACAGGAAGAGGTCGTGTTGGTAATGGGTCTAAAGAAATGCTTGATGCCATGAATCTTAGAAAAGTAAACGTTTCAGAGTATTTACAAGATGATTTTGAAGAGCCTGTGTATTGCCAAATTGACGCTTCAGAATATAACAAGCGTAAAGATGGAGTTAGGGGAAATAAAGCGGATTTCTTTGAAAATCCACATGAATATAAATCGAACTTTTTTAGGTTCGCTAAAGTGACCGATTTTTATATTGCAGGACATTTTTTTGGAGATGGGGCACCCTATTTATATACACGTGAAGATGCCAAACATCCTGATTTCAAAATAAAAGTGGTTGCCGATGTCAGTTGTGATATTGATGGTCCGGTAGCTACAACATTTCGTCCTTCTACCATTGCAAATCCTATTTATGGGTATGAACCAAAATCAGAAACGGAAATTGATTTTAAAGACCCAAAGGCCATAGCCGTTATGGCCGTTGATAATCTGCCCGCCGAGCTGCCAAGGGATGCCAGTGATGGTTTTGGTGAGGCCTTTTCAAAATATGTAATCCCTGCTTTTTTTAATGGGGACAAAGATGGAATATTAGAACGTGCTAGAATGACCAAGGATGGTAAGCTAACAGAACGGTATGCATATCTCAGTGATTATGTTGCCGATTAAGTTATTTGATAGACAGTTGCCATTCGAGTATTGGATTAATCCTTGGGGCTTCAAAAGCACCTATCGCTTTTAGTTTAAGGGTAAGTGATTCTTTTCTTTCCAATAATTTGATTTTCAATGTTTTGGTCTTTCCTGACTTGATTTCAAAAACTGGCGAGCTGGAGTAAAAATTGAAGTCCATACCATTTTCAAACCATAAGGTATTGCTTGAGCTATTGGTTAGTTTTACCTCTAATATTTGTGTGTTGGCAATATATTTCGAACTTTCAATTTTGATACAAGCCTCAAGAAGTGGTTTTAAAAATTGAGGTCTGCCAACAAAAAGGTCATTGAAAACAGCTACTGTTCTGCCTTCAAAAAGAGCTTCTTTCAAACTTTCTTGAGTTCGCTCTTTTGCGAATACCAAAGTAATTGGTCTCGTATGTCCGTTCTCAATATAGTCCCAATCAATGAGGCCATGAATATCACTGGTGCCCATGATGGTCAAATCATTTTCCAATGCTAGGGCTAAAGCCTCCTCGGAATAATCTGTAGTATTGATCACTTCAATGCCATGAAGTTCTTGGTTTTTTATGCGCTCTTTTTGAAAATCACTTAAAATAGGATTTCCTTGTGGCCGTTGTGCATACCAGGCAGGGTGGTTCCAAAAAACGAAAGCGCCTTGCTTTTTGGCCGCAGCAAATTGCTTTACAGAATCTTTTTGCATCAAGCCATTGGCGTCTTTAATAAAAATGGCATTACTATGGCCTGCGGGGGCATTTCTTGTAATTTCAGAACCGTGGACTAGAATCAAATTATGGTCCTTGGCCTCCTTTAAGGCAAGCTCATACGAACGGTTTCTATCTGGGTGGGGAATATCTTTTGCATGGGGCTGATATTCTAAATGCTCCGTCAACGAAATCACATCCAAATTATCGCGTAATGCTTCTTGTACCCTTATGGTAGGCCAAACGTTACCGTCTGAAAAAACCGTGTGTTGATGTAAATCGGTCTTTAACGTAAGATAGCCGGGGATGTCGGGAAAAGAAAGCGCCCTTGAACTTTTATGGGCGTGTTCTTGGGCTATTACCGATAATTGAATCAAAAAGACGGGAATAATGAGTAGAATTCGCATGACACCTAGATTTATAACTCAAATATATCTGATTATTCCCGTCTTTTTTCATCTGTAACTTTTTTAAAAAGTTAAGAAACGGTTAGTCCGCATTGCCCCAATCAATCTTTTTTGAAGCAAACATAATTATAGCCAGAATTATGAACAGGCCTATACTGCCCACTAATAAGGCATAGTTTTCCAATTGAATAATGACAAAAATGAAGGTGTATAGGGCGGTCATGGAACTAAAAATTAGAATCGGGAATCTGACATTCTTCAGTATAGTCTTGGAATAGATGGCGATGAGTCCTATTACAGCAGTTCCGGCAATCAAATAGGCCCTAAAAAAGTTTTGATGCTCCGAAATTGAAATTAATAGCGTGTAGAACATTACCAAAGCCAAACCAATCATTAGATACTGAAAAGGATGTATATCAATCTTACTGATAATCTGTATTAAAAGAAATACAAAAAGGGTGAGCCCTATTATCATCAATCCATATTTGCTGGTACGTTCTGTTTTTTGGTAATCGTCAATAGGGATTATTAAATCAGTACCAAAAGAAAAAGTGGAAAGGTCGGGGAGCTTATCATAAAATTCCTGGCCAAATTGTCTGTTGGTTTCCAATACCTTCCAGTTCGCCTCAAAACCATTTGGACCAATTTTTTTTGACTTATCATCAGGCAAGAAATTTCCATTGAAGCTAGGGGAGTGCCAATCAGACTGCATATGGGCCAAGGTCTCTCTTCCAATAGGAATAAACTGCAACTGCTCACTACCATTGATTTTAATGGTTGTGCTAAAACTGACACCATTACTATTCAAGTCTTTAATGAAACCGCTGGATAGCGTACTCATATATTGGTCGTCAAACTTTGGTTTTAAAGCTAATGAACTGGTGTCCACTTGTATCTTAATTTCATTTTGAATTCCCTTAAGATTAGAAGTCTTCATGAGTATACTGGCTTTATCCCATAAAATATCAGCATCAGGAATTTCCTCTGAGGAGAAGTCGAACTTTTTAAAACTTCCTGTTAATTTTATATCTGAAGTGAAAACAACTGATTCATAAATTCCACGTTCTAAAGATTCCGTATCAACATTGGCATCAATATTCAAATTTTCAGGAAGAAAAAAAGCGTTGTGATAGATTTCTTCATAATTTTTGATGTAAGTTTTTGACTGAGCATCATAGGTTTTCTCTTCTTTATAGGTCTTATAAGGCACCTTTATGATGGGACCATACAATGTGACCTGATTACCCCATTTTTGATTAATCTCTTGAATCACATCGGTTTGGCGAAATCCACGTTCGCGTATTAAGTTTTTTACAAAACCCAATGGTATGAGCAATATCAAAAGAATGAATCCAACAATGAGCATTCTAGCAGTGATTGATGTTTTGAACCAGTTTCCGAATTTTTGTCTTTTTGTTTCCATAATATGTAATTAAAAGTACTTTGTATTTCAAAGTAAAATGATAAAAAATTTAGTTTTGTTTTTTAATTAAGTTTTCAAGTGCTTCAATGTGTTTTTTAAAAGCCTCTTTTCCTGATTTTGTGCTATAATATCTGGTATTTGGTTTACGACCAATAAATGATTTTTCAACTATGATATAATCAGCTTTTTCCAGGGTTTTCGTGTGACTGGCTAAATTGCCATCAGTTACATTTAAAAGTTCTTTCAGCTGATTAAAGTCAACTTGTTCATTTACCATGAGAATTGACATAATACCTAGGCGGATACGATGGTCAAATATTTTATTAATATTATCAATGAGTCCCATGCTATGCTTTTACTTCTTTAAAGTACATTAAGCTTCCATAAATAATATGCAATATTCCAAAGCCCAATACCCAAAACCAAAATCCATAGCCCGGCAGAGCAGCACAGATCAAACCAAGTACAATTTCGGCATACCCTAAATATTTGACATCGCTTAAGGTGTATTTTGAGGCATTGATTAAGGCCAAACCATAAAAAATGAGCATCAAAGACCCTGTAAGGCCATAATGCTGACTGCTCAACTTAATTAAAATATAGATTCCCCCTGTGAGCAATGGCACCAAAAAACTAACTAAAAGTCTTTTGGTTGTGGGGCCCCAGATTTTCTCTTGGTTCTTTTTTGCTTTTTTTGATGATAATAGATAAGCTGTGACTATGCTTAAAGATGCTACGGCTAGCAAAATGGCTATAATGAGCCTGAAATTCCAGCTATGGAGCGTTAAAACGGTTCCGGGTTCAGGTAATAGAAAAATATAGGTTACAACAGCACCTATGACAGCATATATGCCCGCCATAATACCAGAGAGACCGCTTAATGAAATAAACCTTGATGAGCGATTCATCAAGTCTTTTATCTCGTTGAGGTCATTTAAATATTTTTTTGATTCCATCTTAAAAGTACTTTGAAATTCAAAGTTAATACTTTTTAAGTAAAGTTTGAATAAAAATCGATAAACAGGTTTGTATATTTAGACAATGAATCCCGCCGAAGACTATATCTTAACTCAGAATGAACCGTTTAGGAGTATGCTGTTGCACATAAAATCGGTTATTGTGGCTGTTATTCCTGAAGTGGAGCTTAAGTATAAATGGCGGATTCCATGTTTTTATGTGGGTAAATCTCCTATCTGTTATCTGAATGTATCGCCAAAAAAGAACTATGTTGATGTTGGTTTTTGGAATTCGGTACACCTAACACAGCATTTAGATAAAATGGTCACTGAAAAAAGAAAGGTTGTCAAATCCCTGAGATATATATCGTTAGAAGAAATTGAGGATACTGTTCTAATTGCTATTTTACAAGATGCATATTCCGTGCGCTCTCATGGGTTTTATAAAAAAGATAACTAAATCTTTTGAATAGTGACAAGTGAGTTTTTTTGAATAATCACTGCTTCATTGAAAAATGTTTTGATGGCTTCGTAGTTTTCAGATTCAAAATAGTGGTTTTTCAATTGAAACATAAAGCGCACATTTAACTTCCCCGCATTTTCTGAACATTTAAAATCAAGAATTCCATGGTTATTTGGCAGGGCAATAGCCTTATTTTCTGGAAGGGACATTAATTTATATTCCTCCGGAATTTCAATGATTAAATTATATTCATAGGTGTAGGGATAACCAAAGTCTATAGGGAAATTTCGACTTTCCCTTAAAAAAGGATTTTTTGTAAAAAACTTTAAGAGTATTGGGTTAAGGTATATAGTACCATCCTTTAAAGCATTTTCGATAACGAAATCATAAGATTGCATCAAAAGTTTATCAGTACTTCTGCCTTTTTCAAGAGTGTAATCTTCGATATAAAAATCTGAAGTTGAAGATTCTTCAATTTGGTCTAAGTATTCAGATTCTGTTTTTCCTTTTAGATATTTATATTTACTAGTAGCCTTATAACCTTGATTAATTTCCCTGATTTTACCTGTTATTTCTCCTAGCTCCGGATTCAAAGTAGCGTTGCCTCTAATTACCACTTTGTTCTTGGTTTGAGGTCTAATATCAAACCAATAACTATCTTCTTTAAAATCCATGACCCGACCATAATGGTTTAAGGATCTAAAGGGTAAAAAGCCAAAAGGAGTAAATTTATCGCTGGCATCCAAAAGGTAGGTCTTTCCGTTTATTTCTGTCTTGGCAATAACATAGTTAAAATCGGTAATCACAGGTTGTGATTTTTTGGGAAGCCCATGTTCACGGGTAGAGACCAACATAAGATTAGTCTTGATATCAGCGGCATTCAACATATTTATCAATGAAATATTGATTTCGCCAATATTTCCAATTTTTTCGTTGTACGCTTCTTTGACGCGAATGTTTTTATAAATACCATACTTGCCATTCCAAGTGAAATGCTTTTTTACAAAGCTGAATACTTTTTGGGCTTTTTCAAGTTCATTTCCAACCTGTAAATTGTTTTCTCCGAGTTGTTTTTCAAAAAAAGAGCTTTTCCCTAATTGCCGACCAATATCCTTATCTTTTCTAAACTCAGAGTCTACGGACTTCCATGTTTTTGTGTATTGTTTTTTAGTTCCATCGTAACGGAAATGTGTGGCCAGTTCAAAATCTAATCGTGCAATATAATTTGACGTTGCCAACATATATTCTTCTTGATCATGAAATGCAGGTACATCTTTCATTGCGTATTTAATTACTTCACAATCAACAATAGGGTATCCAGCTCCAACGTCAAAACATAACTTCTTAATGCTTGTCTCCTTAATAGCTAACGGAAGTCCGCCATAAAGACTTCTATTGTAAAAATAAGTCCCAGGAATTTTCGCATTAAACTCACTGTATATTTTTGGAATGTTGGACTGAAAATCCCAACCATCTAAATTGAAGAAAAAAGGTGTTTTTACTTTGTAAGAGTACTGAATAATGGAGCCTTCTTTTATGTTAGGAAGTGTAAACTTTTTATAAGACCAATTTTCGCCTTTATCTTCTTGAAAAATATCACTTTGTTTTAGGCCAGTTTTAACAACCCCATTATGGGTCATTCCTTTGATATCATACGCCGTCTCTTTTGATTGGTCATTGTGATAAAGTGGTATCTCAATAGTTGCTTCTTCAAAGCCTTGATCATCAAATATTTTGATTTTAGCCTGATAGGTTTTTACTAAGTAAATGTTCCGGTTTATTAATTGAAAATCAAAGTTTCCCTTTTCATAAAGTACTACCGCATGGGCAGTTGTATCTTTTGCGTATATTTTGAGGTCGATGTCTGCCTGCGTTACGTCGTTTGGATTACTTTGTGAATAGGCACTAAGACCAAAAAGAATGAAGAATAAATAATAAAAAATTCGCATTAAAAAGTGGTTGAGACTCTATAAACGATTAACAACCTCTCGTATTGCCACCAAATCAGTCAATAATTTTTCTAGCAAACTTAAATCCAACATATTGGCTCCATCACTTTTAGCGTTAGCTGGGTCAAAATGTGTTTCTATAAAAAGTCCGTCTACTCCCGCTGCAATACCTGCCTTTGCCATAGTACCTATTAACGCTGGGCGACCACCAGTAACGCCAGATGATTGATTGGGTTGTTGAAGTGAATGCGTCACATCAAGAACTACAGGAGCATATTGCTTCATAGTTGGTACACCCCTAAAATCAACTACCATATCTTGATAACCAAACATGGTGCCTCTATCCGTAATGATGGCCTGCTCATTTCCTGTTTCAGTAACTTTAGTTACTGCATGTTTCATACTTTCAGGGCTCATGAACTGCCCTTTTTTAATGTTCACGACCTTTCCGGTTTTGGCAGCCGCAACTATTAAATCAGTTTGTCGCGCTAAAAATGCGGGAATTTGAAGCACATCAACATATTCAGCAGCCATAGCAGCATCTTGTTCGGTATGAATATCGGTAACCGTTGGAATTTGGAAAGTTTCAGAAACTTTTCTAAGTATTTTCAATGCTTTTTCATCGCCAATTCCTGTAAATGAATCTAAACGACTTCTGTTTGCTTTTTTAAAACTTCCTTTAAAAACATAGGGAATTTTCAAATTATCAGTAATTGAAACAACTTTTTCTGCAATTTTCAATGCCATTTCTTCCCCTTCAATAGCGCATGGGCCGCATAAAAGAAAAAAATTATCTGTATTTGTATGTTTTAGTTGAGGAATCAGACTTAGTTGCATCAGGCTTTATTTTACGCAAAAATACTATTTTGAATAAGTCTGTGTTATGTTAATACCCAAATTCACCTACTATGCAAAGAATTATTCTTTTGATTTTTTGTTTTACAGTCTCTTCCACTTACTCTCAATTTGGAAAAAACTGTGAAATACGTCAGTGGAAAATAAACATCATCAATCCAGGTCTTGAATATGAGATGGGTATTGGGGTAAATCAAACTCTAAATATACGAGCGGCATGGCAATTGGCACTAGACCCAGCTTTGTTAGAGCCTTATGAAGAATTGGATTTTTTTCCAGCGATTACGGTTCAGACCCGTTTTTATCACAATTTTGAACAACGCGCTAGAAGACGCCGACAGATTTATGGCAATTCTGCCAACTATTTTGCGCCAACAGTCGCAGTGCTATCTCCAGATCCAAGAGTTGTTGCCAATGAAATTGTAGATGGTGTACATGGTTATGCTGGTTTGGTTTATGGGGTACAACGCAGTTATAGTTCGGGTCTGAGCTTCTCAATTGATGCTGGTGCAGCGTATTATGAGGGGCCATTTGAAGGTGGTATTTATCCAGTGGTAAACATAAGTATTGGATGGATAGTGAGTGAAAAACGTTGGTGTGTAGGTAAATAAGTGTAAAACTCCCTCAAAATCAATAAGATAAAAATAACATTCCTTTACACCTGACTGAAGAAATAAGAAGTATCTTTGCACGCTTAAAATCTAGGTTATGTCTAAAATCAAGAATATTGCCATCATTGCGCACGTCGACCACGGTAAAACTACTCTGGTTGATAAAATCATGTACCATTGTCAATTGTTCCGTGAAAATGAGAATAAGGGCGACTTGATATTAGATAATAATGACTTGGAGCGAGAGCGTGGTATTACCATTGTTTCGAAAAACGTATCGGTTATTTATAAGGATACCAAAATAAATATAATTGACACCCCTGGTCACGCCGATTTTGGAGGAGAAGTAGAGCGTGTTTTGAACATGGCTGATGGGGTTTTATTATTGGTAGATGCCTTTGAAGGACCAATGCCGCAGACTCGTTTTGTGTTACAAAAAGCAATTGATTTAGGTTTAAAACCATGTGTCGTTATCAATAAGGTGGATAAAGAAAACTGTACGCCTGAAGAAGTTCACGAAAAGGTTTTTGATTTGATGTTTGAGCTTGGTGCAGAAGAATGGCAACTTGATTTTCCTACAGTATACGGTTCTGCCAAACAAAATTGGATGGGTGAAGATTGGCAAAAACCAACTGAGAACATAGAGCCTTTATTGGATATGGTTATAGAACACGTGCCTGAGTTTAAGCCTAAAGAAGGTACGACACAGATGTTAATTACATCTTTAGACTTCTCTTCGTTCACTGGACGTATTGCCATTGGTAGGTTGACACGTGGTTCATTGAAAGAAGGACAACAGATTTCATTGGTTAAAAGAGATGGGTCAATTGTTAAAACCAAAATAAAGGAGTTGTTCCTTTTTGAAGGTTTAGGTCGTCAAAAAGTGCAGGAGGTGAAAACAGGTGATATCTGTGCAATTGTGGGTATTGAAGGTTTTGAAATTGGCGATACCGTTGCCGATATTGAAAATCCAGAAAAACTAAAGACCATTGCTATTGATGAGCCTACAATGAGTATGTTATTCACTATCAATGATAGTCCTTTCTTTGGTAAAGACGGTAAGTTTGTTACTTCTCGTCATATCAAAGAACGTCTTGAAAAAGAATTGGAGAAAAACTTGGCGCTCAGAGTTGAAGAAACCGATAGTGCTGATAAATTTATGGTCTTTGGTCGCGGTGTATTGCATCTTTCTGTATTGATTGAAACAATGCGTCGTGAAGGATATGAACTTCAAATTGGACAGCCTCAAGTTATTATAAAAGAAATTGATGGTGTTAAATGTGAACCAGTTGAACATTTAACTATTGATTTGCCTGAAGAAGTTTCAGGAAAAGCAGTTGAAATGGTTTCTATCCGTAAAGGAGAAATGACCAGTATGGAGGCCAAAGGTTCGCGCATGTTATGTGAGTTTATGATTCCCTCAAGAGGTATTATAGGACTGAGAAACCAATTGTTGACAGCAACAGCGGGTGAGGCAATCATGGCACATCGTTTCTTAGAGTACCAACCGTTAAAAGGAGAGATTGCACAACGTAACAATGGTTCATTGGTTTCTATGGAAAACGGATCTGCAATACCTTATTCAATAGATAAATTACAAGACCGAGGAAAGTTTTTTATTGATCCAGGAGAAGATATTTATGAGGGTCAAGTGATCGGTGAAAACTCGCGTGCAGATGATATGACCGTTAACGTAACTAAAACGAAAAAACTTTCAAACGTTCGTTCTTCGGGTGCAGATGATAAAGCTAAGATTGTACCTGCTATAAAGTTCTCATTGGAAGAAGCTTTAGAGTATATTCAAAAAGATGAGTATTGTGAGGTGACGCCAAGTCATTTAAGGCTTCGTAAGATTTATTTAAAAGAAGTAGATCGTAAGCGTAATAAAATTACGTAATCTTATTTTTTCTATAAAAAAAGAGCCGCATTAATTAATGCGGCTCTTTTTTATTTTAAGATACTTTGGGAATTAATTCAAATGCCCGTGGTGGTGTTCTTTAAGACATGCTACTGCTGCACCTATAATACCCGCATGGTTCATTAGCTCTGCCTTTACAACTTCAGTTTCTAAATCTATAAGATGATTAAACTCTTTCCACTTTTTTGATGTTCCTCCTCCTACTATAATAAGATCAGGAGAAACTATTGTTTCAACAAATTTCAAGAACTTGTTGAAACGTTTTCCCCATTTTTCGAAAGAAAGATTTTCTCTTTCCTTTGCTGAGGCGGCTGCCCATAGCTCTATTTTCTTATATTCTTTATAAGGTATTTGCCCTAATTCAAAATTGGGTAATAACTCTCCGTTAAAAAAAGCCCCACTACCCAGACCAGTGCCAATGGTAATCATAATTACTAAACCTTCTTTGCCTTTTCCAATACCATAGTTCATAGAAGCATAACCAGCTGCATCTGCATCATTAACTACTGTAAATTCATGCCCTGTAGCAGAAGTAAATAGCTCATCTATATTGACACCTACCCAACTCTCATCTAAATTTCCAGAAGAAATACAGACCCCATTTTTTACGATAGTGGGAAACCCACAACCAACAGGTCCACTATAATCAAAATGTGCTACAATTTGCTTAATAACTTCAGCCATTTCTTGTGGCTTTCTAGACGGTGGGGTGGGAATTCGAAACCTTTTGGTCAACATTTCACCTGTTTCGGCATTTACTAAGGCCCCTTTAATACCCGTACCGCCAATATCAATTCCAAGAAGTTCCATAAAAGGAAAGAAAATTTTGTTTTGACAAAGAAACGAAATTCTTTTCGCAACTATTAACTATTCTTTAACAACATCAAACGGATTCTAATTATTTTCTTCTTTAGGTTGAATGTAATAATCTATGGAATTTAAGGAATGGTTCGGGTCAATAATATCTAAAAAGTTGTCAATGGCTCTTCCAAAACCAGTAAGGGTGTCCAACTGTTTATTCTTCCCTAATGCACTTGAAATTGTTTCATCGCGATTTCCAAAACGATATCCTCCTTCTTTAATCCAAAGTGAATTAAATAAGTGCTGCATCAAGACATTGCCTAGCTGGTCAATAGACACTGCCAATTGCAAACTATAAGCGCCCAACCCATTTAATCCTTTTGAGAAGAGTAATTTAAAAAATGCAAAAAGGAAGCCTATAGGGCCGGTGATTATAAACAATACTATCGATATCAGGAAAAGAAGTATGCCAATAAACGGATTTGCTTTTTTATCCCTTTTACAGTCTTCTTTATGGAGTATCATAACAAGTTTATATAGCTTTCTGAATTACTTCAAACATTTTATTTCCATCACATTTTATGGTTTTGTGAGGATATTTTAAGATAAGGGCATAATCATGGGTCGCCATAATGATGGTGCGCCCACTTTCATTTATTTCTTGCAAAACCTTCATCACTTCAACGCTCGTCTGTGGGTCTAAATTACCAGTAGGTTCGTCTGCAAGTATCAATTCTGGGTCATTTAATAAAGCACGTGCTATGGCAATTCGTTGTTGTTCGCCACCCGAAAGTTCATGTGGAAATTTAAAACCTTTTGTTTTCATGCCTACCTTTCCAAGAACCTCTTCAATTTTTGCATCCATTTTTGGAGCATCCGTCCAGCCTGTAGCTTTTAATACAAACTTGAGGTTGTTATTAATATTACGGTCAGAGAGTAGTTTAAAATCTTGAAATACGATTCCTAATTTTCTACGTAAAAAAGGAATATCTTTTTCTTCAAGAGTTTTTAAATTGAAGTCAACTATAGAGCCATAACCTTCTCTAAGGGGAATATCACCATATAGTGTTTTCATAAAACTACTTTTACCACTTCCAGTTTTTCCAATAATATAAACGAACTCTCCTTTTTTAACATCTAAGGTTACATTGTTTAGAATTAGATTTTCGCTTTGAAAAACAGCAACATCCTGTAATTTTAAAATGGTTTCGGGCATTTTTATATTGTATGAAGTGTCAAAGGTACTAAGTTCCTATATTCTTTGATTTAATAGCTTCATTTTAGGTCACTTTGATTAAAAATATACTTTGGCGTGAATTTTGACGTTATTCATTCATCAATCGAGAACAGCTTAGAACACTATGAATCGAACCACTTCCGTATTTTCAATACTCTTTTTGAGCTGTATGTTCTTCAGCACTGCTCAAGAAACTCAAGTTTATTCTCACGACAAAAAGCAATTTCAAGATGCTTTGGCATTGTATAATAATAATCAATATCAAGCGGCACAGGCGTTATTTGAAAAAGTAAAGGCTACAACCACTGATTATGAAACCGAAGCCAATAGTGTTTACTATGCAGCCAATGCAGCGGTTCGTCTAAATCAACGCGGGGCGGATAAATTAATGGAAGATTTTGTTGAGCGCTACCCAACCTCTACCAAGCGCAATTCGGCTTTTATAGATGTGGCAGACTACTATTTTGAAACAGGTAAATATCCTTATGCCTTAAAATGGTACAAGAAAGTAGATCAAGGGGCAATGTCTAATAAGGATAAAGAACGTTTCAATTTTAATAGTGGGTATTCTTATTATGCTACAAATAATGCCAATGAAGCGGAACGCTATCTAAATAAAGTTCTTGATTCTGAAAAATACGGAGCACAGGCAAAATATTATATGGGTTACATTGCTTATGAGCAAGATGATTATGAGGGGGCCAATGAACGGTTTGACGAAATTACCGACCCAAAAGTTTTAGAAGAAAAGCTTTCTTACTACCAAGCTGATTTAAACTTTAAACTTGGCAATTTTGAGAAAGCTATTGAAATGGCTGAGAAGCAGCTTCCTAAATCTGACCGTCGTGAAATTTCAGAACTCAATAAAATAATAGGCGAGAGTTACTTCAATTTAAAAAAATATGATCAAGCTATTCCGTACTTAAAAAAATATAAGGGTAAAAGAGGAAGATGGAGCAATACGGATTTCTATTTATTGGGATATAGCTATTATAAACAAGGTGATTTTGAATCAGCTATAGGCCAATTCAATAAGATAATTGGTGGCACTAATAGTGTTGCTCAAAACGCATATTATCATTTAGCAGAATGTTACTTGAAGCTGGACAAAAAGTCGGAAGCATTGAATGCTTTTCGAAATGCTTCAGAAATGGACTTTAATGAAGAAATTGAAAAAGATGCTTTACTCAATTATGCCCGATTAAGCTATGAAGTTGGTAATGCTTATGAGCCTGTTCCTCAAGTTATTAGTTCATACTTGGAAAAATACCCTAAAGATGAGCGACAAGAAGAGTTACAAACATTGTTGGTAGATTCTTATATCACCTCAAGAAATTTTGAGGGTGCCATGGAGCTTCTCGAAAAGAATAGTAACTATGCTAGCAAAGAAACCTATCAAAAAGTAGCTTTTTATCGTGGGGTTGAACTTTTTATTGATGGCGATTTTGAAACTGCATTGGAATGTTTTTCAAAATCATTGAAGAATCCTGAAAACCCCATTTTTGAAGCACGAGCGCAGTATTGGAAAGCAGAATCGGCTTATCGCTTAAATCGATTTGATGATGCTCTGGTCGATTTTAAAGTACTTGAGCGAAATACAAGTGCTAAAAATGTTGAAGAGTTTACCAAATTAGATTATAATTTGGGGTACAGCCATTTTAAATTGAAAGACTACACTAATGCTATTACGTATTTTAAAAACGTCACCAATCAAAACGATGATGATTTAGGTCAAAAAACGGATGCTTTAATGCGGTTGGGGGATAGTTATTTTGTGACAAGCAGTTACAAATCTGCCATAAAGGCCTATGATGATGCTTCAAAGGTAAACGGACCTGAGCGTGATTATGCTACTTTTCAAAAAGCCTTGTGTAATGGTTTTTTAGGAAACAATTCAACCAAGATTGATGAGCTGAACCAATTTGTTGACCGCTTCCCAAAATCTTCATTGCGCGATGATGCCCTATTTGAATTAGGTAACACATATATTAAAGGAGATAATGAATCGCTAGGGTTAAGTACCTACAATCAGTTGATTTCTAAATTTCCAAAGAGCAAGTTTGCCCCACAGGCAATGTTGCGCCAAGGTTTGGTGCATTATAATGCCGGAAGAAATGAACAGTCGCTTACTAAATTGAAAGGTGTTGTGAGTGATTATTCTAATACTCAAGAGGCAAAACAGGCAGTTGCCACAGCAAAATTGGTTTATGTGGACATGGGTAGGGTTGGTGAATATGCTGAATGGGCAAGAAACTTAGATTTTGTTGAGGTAACTGATGCAGAGCTTGATGAGGCCAGTTTTGAAGCTGCTGATAGAAAATATGTCGAGGGTAAAACGGAGGTAGCCATTAGAAGTTTTGAAGACTATCTAAAACAGTTCCCCAATGGGTTGCATTCCAATCAAGCAAATTTCACCTTAGCACAGCTTTATTTTTCAAAAGGGGATAAGGTGAAAGCTCTACCTCGTTATGTTGAGGTAGCTGATAGCGGAACAAGTGAATATACAGAACAAGCATTGACTCGTGTTTGTGAAATTTATGTAGCTAAGCAAGATTATCAGAATGCCGTTCCGTTTTTGGAACGATTGGAGGATACTGCTGAAATACCACAAAATAGAACCTTTGCCCAGTCTAATTTGATGAAAGGATATTACGGTCAAAAGGATTATCAGAGCACTATATCTTATGCTAAGAAAGTATTAGCAGCATTAAATATTGATGATAGAATCAAGAGTGATGCCCAAATAATGATTGCCCGTTCAGCTATAGAAACAGGAAATGAACAATTGGCCGAAACCGCTTTTTCTGAAGTAAAAAAGATTGCTTCTGGTGAAGTGGCAGCAGAAGCATGGTATTACGATGCTTTTTTTAAAAATAGGAATAATGATTATGAAGCCTCAAATTTATCGGTTCAGAAATTGGTTAAAGATTATTCGAGTTATAAAGAATGGGGCGGCAAGGGATTGGTTTTGATGGCGAAAAATTTTTATGCCTTAGATGATGCCTTTCAAGCCACCTATATTTTAGAAAGTGTTATTGAAAATTTTGCGGAGTTCGATGATATTATTGCTCAAGCAAAAGGTGAGCTGTCATTGATAAAAACCCGTCAAGCAGAAATAAATTCATCAGTTAATCCCAATGGAAATTAATTAGAAGATGATGCAGAAAAGAATATTTTTATCCATACTTTTTTTGAGCCTTATTGGGTTAGTTCAGGCCCAAGAAACCGACGATATTGGTACTGAAACGGTTACTGTTGTAAAACCGTATTCCCCTACCGTTTCAGATGCCTTTAAGATAAAAACGGTACCTAATTTGAATGATTCCATTGTTTTGCAGAAAAAGAAAATCGAGTATAGTATTTTTTCGGTGCCAGTAGCTTCAACATTTACCCCGGCTAAAGCCAAAGCTGCCAAAGTTGAAAAATTACCGCCACCAATTTTGTACAATTCGTATGCCTCTGTAGGCTTGGGTAATTTCAACAATGCCTTGGTCGATTTTTATACAAGCCGCGAATTGGGGCGAGATGAAGACTTATTAGATTTTGGTTTAACCCATCATTCTTCTAGAGGAGATATTAATAGCACTCCTTTAGAAACTGATTTTTATAATACTAAACTTGATGCCTCATATGCAAAGAAAGATCGAGATTATAATTGGGGAGCAGGCATTGGTTTGCGCCATCAGTTGTATAATTGGTACGGATTAGAAAGTGGTGTTTTTACGCAAACACAAGTTAATGCCATTGATGAGCGCCAAAATTATTTTAATGCTGAGGTGAAAGCCCATTTAAATGTAGAAGATTCTTTTTTTAAGAATGGAAATATTATGATTCGAAGATTTTGGGATACTTCCGAATCCGCCGAGAATAGAGCGGTGTTCCAAACTGAAATAGAAGTGCCTATAACAGACGAATTAGTGAATATCAAAGCCAAATTTGATTACTTGGGAGGAAGTTTTGAAAATGCAGATTTAAATAATACTGAAAATACTGCTGGTATTGATTATGGCCATTTTCAAGTCGGTGTAAATCCTAGTTTCTTGGTTCTTCGTGATGAATTGACCTTGAGTTTAGGTGCAAATTTTGTCTATGGTTCAGATATTGAGCGTAGTAATGGTAGTTTTTATATTTACCCTTCCTTTAAGGCATCTTATAGAGTGTTAGATGAACAAGTTATCGCCTATGGCGGAATAGAAGGTGATTTGCGACAAAACTCGTATCACGATTTTGTTGGTGATAATCCTTATGTATCACCAACGCTATTGATTCAACCAACAGATCAACAATATGAGGGATACTTGGGCCTAAAAGGCCAGCTATTGTCAAATGTTGGATATAACATAAAAGGATCCTATATGGCTGAGAATCGCAGGCCACTTTTCTTTTTGAATCCACAGAATTTGTTTAGAACAGATGACCAAGGGTATAACTACGGAAACTCATTTCAAGTATTTTATGATGATATTAGAACCTTAGGTGTGTTTGCAGAATTAAATGTTGATGTAAACCGTAATTTCACTTTGGGCTTAAATGCAGAATATTACAATTATAGCACCGAAACCGATAATCCAGCGTGGAACTTACCAGAATTAAAGGGTTCTTTGTTTATGGATTATCAAATTACAGACCAATGGTTTGCGGGTGCAAATCTGTTTTTTGTTGGGGAACGGCAAGATTTACAATCTACTGCCGTTGAAAACACACCTGCCAATGAATTTCCTTCTACAATTGTTACCCTTGAAAGTTTTTTTGATGCTAACGCACATTTAGGATATCGATTTAATGACCAATTATCGGTATTTGCCAAGTTGTCAAATATTGCCAATACTAATTATCAAAACTGGTATAACTTTCGAGTACAGGGCTTTCAGGCACTTGCAGGAGTTTCCTATAAATTTGATTTTTAATCCTTCCGAAGAAAGGAATCTCGAGCGAGCAATGCCAATTTTACTATCTTAGAACTACATGAGAGTGGTTCTAAACGTTTTATTATTTTCTGTTGTAGTGCAAATGCTCTGTGGTCAAAATTTAGTGAAAAATCCAAGTTTTGAAGATTTTGAACACTGTCCAAACAATCTTGGTACCTTTAATGAAGATGTTACCCATTGGTCTACACCCACAAAAGGAACGACTGATTATTTCAATACCTGTAGTAAGGTTATGGGTGCCCCTGAAAATTTTAATGGAGTACAACAACCTAAATATGGTAATGCATACGCTGGACTTTATTTTTATGCCCCCGCAGATTATCGAGAATACATTCAGGCCCCTTTAAAAAGAATGCTGAAACAAGGAGAGACATACTCCTTAAGTTTTTATATAAGCTTGGCAGAAGGCTCTGATTTCGCGGTCAAGGATTTTGGTGTGGTAATGAGTTACAAACCATTAGAAGTAGAAACCCGTAAAGAATTATCGAGAGGTCGCTTGTATCGCACGAAGAGGAATCAATTTCAAACTATTGAAGTCAATCACCCAAAGTTTCATGAAGATAAAACAGATTGGTTAAAGGTTGAGGTTTCCTTTAAAGCAAGAGGTTTTGAGAATTACTTGACCCTAGGTAACCTTCGTGACAACTCATCAACCAGAAAGGTGCAGACCAAGCGTAAAGAGACTAAAAAAGGAGCGTATTATTATATCGATATGGTTTCATTGATTCGAAAGGGAAAATCAATTCCTTTAAGAAGTGACGTAAAAAAGGATTCCTTAATTACCTTCAAGAATATACATTTTGATTTTGATCGTTTCAAGCTTACACCTTTAGCAAAAGTAGAATTATCTGAAATACTCGAAAGAATGGTCAATAATTCTAAACTACAAATAGAGATTCATGGGCACACTGATAATTTAGGAAGTGAAGCTTATAATAAAAAACTTTCTACAAGAAGAGCCAAGGCTATTGCTGCTTATTTAATAGAATCTGGTGTTGCTCAAAAAAGAATTTCTTGGTTTGGTCATGGCAGCACAAAACCAGTATCTGAAAACCTTGATGAAGTAAGCAGGGCTAAAAATCGCCGTGCAGAGTTTTTATTTAAACAAGAGTGATTTTTTATTGAAAGGCACAAGCGATTTGTCTTCTGGGCTTGTCAAACAATACTTTTTTACTTTGAAGTTTAGGAATAAATTTTGAATCTAAGTTAGAATGCCCGCCTAGCAATTTTTGCATTTCTTCATTATACTCCAGCACAATACTTTCGGTGCTACCACCACTCAACACAAAAAAAGATTCGGTTTTATAACCTGTTGAATTTATAATGATTTTCCAATGGAAATCTTTCTCACTTGTTAATGAAAAAATTCCGTCAAAGTCAGTGTAGGTAATATCTTCAGTAGTATCAATAGATATGGCTGCAAGGTAAATAGGCAGTCCAAGTTCATCAGTTACCGTGCCGGTAATGGTGTTTTGGGCTTGTCCAAAAAACGGTATAGCAAATAATATGAGCACAATAAGTACTATGCGCATTATAATAAGATTTGGACTATATGTAACGCAGGGCATTTAAAATTAGTATTTCTTTTCGATGAACGTCATTTTTAAAAGTATTTAAAATAAACAATATTGGTTTAAAACTCACGTTTAAACTAGTGCGAGAGCCAAAAACAGTATTCTATGATAAGACTATACTCTCGCTTTTCCGTACCTTTTATTATCTGTGTACTACTTATTGGTAGTGTTTCGGCGCAAAACTTAATTTTAAACCCAAGTTTTGAAAGTTTTAAAGATTGTCCAACCAATATGGCCAATTTTGATGCTTTGTTAGAAGACGTTTCTCTACCCACTTCAAGTTCAGGTGATTATTTTAATCAATGTGCATCGAATGATTTCAATGTTCCTTCAAACTTTAAGGGCGAGCAAGTTGCAAGTGATGGCGGTGGTTACATTGGTTTGTATTTCTATGCTCTCAATGATTATAGGGAATATATTCAATTGAACACAGCTAAAACGCTTCGAGAAAAACATCCATACAAAATCTCGTTGCAAGTTAGCTTGGCCGAACATTCTAATTTGGCTTTAAAAAATATGTCCATTCTGTTAACCAATAAGAAAATAAGGGTGCCAAATAGTGGAGCATTAACTAGCTCTCGTATGGATTTGCAAGAGGGGATTGAGTTCTACGAAGTACAATTAAAAGCAGATAAAACCTTATCGACGACAGAAGGTTGGGTTACTTTAACTGGGCAGTTTGATGCTAAAGGTTTTGAAAACCATATGTTGGTGGGCAACTTTAAGGCCAATGAAAATACAGCATTATTAAAAAGTGATAAACCAATAATTCCAAGTGATTTTTCATATTACTATGTAGATAATTTGGAGTTAGAGGAGTTACCTCGTGTCAATTACGAAAAAGATAAAATCTACGTTTTAGAGAGTAAGCCTTTTGAGCCGAAAGGTTATGAATTAGATGCTGAAGCAGTTGCTAGCGTTAAAAAAATATTTAAGTTTTTGAAAGAAAATGCTGATGTGCAAATGAAGATTACCGGACACTCCAATGATGCGGGCAACCCAGAATATAACAAGTTCGTTTCTTCGCTAAGAGCAAGGGCTGTTGCGCTTTACCTTAAAAAGTTAGGTGTAGAAGATAATCGTATTGTCTGGGAGGGTGTTGGTGAAACCAAACCACTTCGAAACGGAAAGTTGAAAGAAAATCAATTAAAAAAGCGCCAAGTTGAATTTGTGATGACAAATTTCGATGACAATTAGGCGCTGACCAAATTATAATTAAGGGTGTTTAGAAAGTAATTTAAAATGTCATATTGAGCCTGTCGAAATATTTCAACTTAATAGTTGTCGGAGATAGGTTTCGACAAGCTCAACCTGACAAATAAAAACAACTACTTTTAATAAATATTCTTTAGTGATAACCTAAAGTCATGACTGAAAGGATAACTTTCGTCTTAGTATTAGTTCTTTGTTTTTCATTTTTACCTTTAACCGCTCAAAATCTAGTGGTCAATGGTGGTTTTGAAGCGTATTTCTCATGTCCTACCGCAATTGGTAATCTTTCAAGCGATAGCAAACATTTAAAGGCACCGACTAAAGGTTCAACGGATTATTTTAATATCTGCGGAGCAAAAGACGTAGGTATTCCTAAAAATTTTAATGGTACCCAAAACGCTTTTGAAGGTAAGGCCTATGCTGGACTCTATCTTTTGAGTCCGAATGACTATCGGGAATATATTCAGTTTGAGCTTCAAAAAAACCTTGAAAAGGGTCAGTTTTACAAAGTTTCTTTACGATTGAGCCTTGCAGAAATATCAGCTCTTGCCATTCAAGAAGCTTCAGTGCTTTTAACAGAGAAGCCATTGCATCTTGATACCAATAAAAACCTTTCGCCCAGACGTTTGGATAGGTTTGAGGTAGCCAAGTTTTCATATGTTAAACTAAAAGTAAAAGGGACTATTTTCGATAGCGAAGTATGGGCATTGGTTGAAGCCGAGTTTCAAGCAAAAGGCTACGAACAATATCTAACATTTGGCAATTTTAAAGATGATAGGTATTCTAGAGCCATCCGCCTAAAAACAAAGGAAAATAATCAAAAGAACTTCTCATACTATTACATAGACGATGTCTCACTTGCGTTGAGTGATAAAAGGCAATTTGAAATGAACAAACCTTTTGTTTTGAATCAACTACAATTTGAGTTTGATGATTTCAAGCTAACGGATAAAGCTAAAAAGGAAGTACAAAAAGTATATGTTCATTTACGTAAAAACCCCAAAGTACAACTGGAGATATATGGGCATACTGACGATTTAGGTACTGAAACCTATAATAAATATCTTTCTTCAAGAAGGGCTAGGGCAGTCGCACTATACTTGCAGGAACTAGGATTGCATGAAAGGCGTATTAGTTGGGAGGGAAAAGGAGATAAAAAACCACTTCATTTAGGTACTTCAGACAAAGAGCGTGATGCGAACAGAAGGGTCGAGTTCGTGATTACTGAATTTGAAGACCATTAGAACATTAAGAGGCTAAAAGCAAATCCGTATTTTTGGATAAAGCCTTTGTATGATTAACCGTTCCACCACCACACTATTTTTTTGTTTTCTTTTTTTAATAGGATGTAAAGAGTCCGAGAAGAATCTTGAAACCGGTCAAGCTGAAAACTTAGATTCACTCTTTGAAGACTATCAAACCTTTAAACTCGCGATTAATCCTATTGAAGCTACAAAAGCAGGGTATGCGCAATATAATGATACTATTGCTAATTATGTTTCTGATGAATATCAGATGTATCTGTTAGCGAATTACAATAGCTTTTTAGAACGTATTGAAAAAGTCGATACCAGTGGCTTGGGCGAAACCCAAAAACTGGCCTTAGGGGTTATGGAGTGGGATTGCGACATTAAAAAAGAAGGGCTTTCAACGCCTTTGACTGTTGTTACTTCGCCCATTTATAACTTACCTACACTTGAACTGTTTCCCTTAGGTCAAATACAATCCTTGCACTTATATGTAGCCCAATTGGCGGGTGGTACGAGTGTGCATCCTTTTAAAACGCCTAAAGACTATGAAGATTGGTTAAATCGAATTGAAGACTATTTAGCTTTTTTAGATACCAGCATCCTTAAAATGAAAGAAGGTTGGGGCCGAGATGTGGTGCTGCCCAAGGCGCTAGTGGTAAAAATGATTCCCCAATTAGAGAGCTTTGTTTCTTCATCGGTAAAAGAGCATCTCTTTTATCAACCTATTATACAAATGCCTGATGATTTTACTGAAGTAGATAAAGAAAGACTCGCTGAATCATATGCTAGAGTAATTTCGGAAAAGGTAATTCCTCAGTACGCATCTTTAAAGTTGTTTTTAGCAGAGGACTATTTGCCAAAAGCCAGAGCAACTTCAGGTATTAATGCGATAGCTGGTGGTAAAGCAACCTATGATTATTTGGTGCGATTGCATACAACTACGAACATGACCGCTGATGAGATTCATGAATTGGGTAAAACTGAGGTGGCTAGAATTCGTGGTGAGATGGAAAAGGCAATGAAACAACTAGGATTTAATGGAGATTTAATGGAGTTCTTTGAACATGTGCGTTCCAATAAAGAATTGATGCCTTTTAAAGAACCTAATGAGGTAATTGCCTATTTCAAATCTATAGAAGCAAATATTGATGCAAAATTAGATTCGGTTTTTAACCTAAGACCAAAAGCAGGGTTTGAAGTTCGTAGAACAGAAGCCTTTAGAGAAGCATCGGCTAGTGCCGAATATGTTCCGGGCTCAAAGGATGCGACCCGGCCTGGCGTGTTTTATGTTCCAATTCCTGATGTTGCCGAATTTAATATGTTAACTAGCGAAGCCTTGTTTTTACATGAGGCAGTGCCAGGGCATCATTTTCAACTCTCTTTACAACAAGAGAATACAGATTTACCTGAGTTTTTACATCCTGAAAGCATGGGTGTTTTTGTAGAAGGTTGGGCCTTGTATGCGGAATCTTTAGGTAAAGAATTAGGTTTGTATACCGACCCGTATCAATATTTCGGAATGCTAAGTATGGAAATGCACCGCGCCATACGATTGGTTGTCGATACCGGTTTACATGCCAAGGGTTGGACACGAGAGCAAGCCATTCAGTACTCCTTGGAAAACGAAGCAGATTCTGAAGCGGGTATCATTGCCGAAATAGAGCGTTATATGGCCACGCCAGGGCAAGCACTATCTTATAAAATAGGGCAATTAAAAATTCGCGAGCTCCGGAATAAAGCAGAAGAAGCTTTAGGTGATGATTTTAACGTAGGCGATTTTCACGACCAAGTATTAAATTCAGGGAGTTTACCACTTATTTTATTGGAAGAGAAGATTGAGGGGTGGATTGATAAAAATAAAAAATATTAGAATTGATTTTTGAATGGATAAACTGGATAGTGGATTATCAGGTATAATTCTCTTGATTATTGGAACGTTTTATGTTTTTTGGAATTTGAGAAAGAACATGCCAAAAAATAAAAATAATTTTACAAAATCAGATTATGTAATTTCTTTGGTGCTTTCATTCTCTTTTATTTTGTGGGGCTTGGTATTACTTGTAAAACAATATTTATGAAATAACTTACATTAGTTTTATAATATTATCGGAATATAAGTGAGTAAAAACCCTCAAAACAAAAGTCTTGAGGGTTTGATATTTTTAAACGAAATGGTCTTAGAACATAACCGGAGTAGCAACTCTTGTAGTTCCCCAACCCATAACCAAATGCGCTCCACCATCAACTTCTTTAAAAGCAATAGAAAAGGTATCCAACGATTCTTCGTCAGTTGACGCAGCCGAAGTTACGCGTACCACGTCAGCTGAATTGTCATACGTATAAGCACCCCATTGGTTCAAATTCTTGTTTAAGATTACGGTCCACTCACCATCACCAGGTATGGTAAACAAAGAATAGGTTCCAGCAGCTACTTTTTCACCACCAAAAGTCACGTCTTTGTAAAAAGTAACTTCAGGAGCTTCGTTAGCACCAGTACGCCATACTTTTCCGTTTGGTGCCAAATCGGCCATATCACGTCCTTTTAATTGAGGTCTGCTGTAAATAACACGCGCAGCCTTGTCAGACTCTTTGTAGCTAGTTGGAAAAGAAGCGATATCAGCAGGACTCTTATCCATTCCGCTAAATTTTTGGGCAGTTGCCTCGCTAGTAAAAACTAATGCCAAAGCAAATAATACAGGTAATAATACTTTTTTCATTTTTAAAATTTTAGTTGAATTCAAAAGTAGCTTGTATAAGTAAGCTACATTTTTAAAAAGTCGTTAAAATTTGCTCAACTTTCAATATGTTCAAAAATTAAATACAATTTGTTTAAAATTGTTTTGGTTAGTTAATATAACTACCAAAATAGTTTTAATATGTAATTAAAAATAGAATTATTGTTTTAATTATGGTATTTAATACTCATTTTTGTTTCATAATTGTTATTAAAGAAAAGATATGTGTGGAATTGTATGTGCGTTTGATGTAAAAGAAAGTACCGAGGTACTCAGACCACAATTGTTGGAAATGTCTAAGAAAGTGCGACACCGCGGACCTGATTGGAGCGGAATTTATGCTGATAAAAAAGCTATTTTGGCTCATGAGAGATTAGCCATTGTTGACCCAGCTTCGGGCAAGCAGCCTTTGTTGAGTCCAGATGGAAAATTAATATTGGCCGCAAATGGCGAAATATATAATCACAGTGAACTTAGAACGCAATTTGAAGAGGCTTATCAGTTTCAAACACAATCTGATTGTGAAGTGATTTTGGCACTCTACCAAGAAAAAGGAGTTGATTTTTTAGATGAACTCAACGGAATCTTTGGTTTTGCCATTTATGATAGTGAAAGGGATGAATATTTTATTGCCCGTGACCATATGGGTATTATTCCACTTTATATAGGTTGGGATAAAAACGGAACTTTCTATGTTGCATCAGAGCTAAAGGCTTTAGAGGGCACGTGTACCAAGATTGAGTTATTTCCTCCTGGTCATTATTTACATAGTTCAACTGGTGAGTTTGTGCGTTGGTACCAACGTGATTGGATGGATTATGAAGCTGTGAAAGAAAACCAAACTAGTATTGATGAAATTCATGATGCCTTAGAAGCAGCGGTGAAAAGACAATTAATGTCTGATGTACCTTATGGTGTATTACTTTCTGGTGGATTGGATTCTTCGGTAACTTCAGCTATAGCTAAAAAATATTCGCAGAAGAGAATTGAGTCTGGCGATACCAAAGATGCTTGGTGGCCACAATTACACTCTTTTTCGGTAGGCTTAGATGGTTCACCTGATTTGGCTGCGGCTCAAAAGGTTGCAGACCATATTGGTACGGTACACCATGAAATTAAGTTTACCATTCAAGAAGGTTTAGATGCTATAAAAGATGTGATTTACAACCTCGAAACTTATGATATTACTACGATTAGAGCATCCACACCTATGTATTTGATGGCGCGTGTTATTAAGTCTATGGGTATTAAAATGGTATTATCTGGCGAAGGTGCTGATGAGCTATTTGGTGGGTACTTGTATTTTCATAAAGCACCAAGCCCTAAAGATTTTCATGAGGAGACCGTTCGTAAATTAGATAAGTTACATATGTATGACTGTCTTCGAGCAAACAAGTCATTGGCAGCATGGGGAATAGAAGGTCGCGTTCCATTTTTGGACAAAGAATTTATGGATGTTGCAATGCGAATCAATCCAAAAGATAAGATGATAAACGGCGAACGTATGGAGAAATGGGTAGTTCGTAAGGCTTTTGAATCGTATTTGCCTGAAAGCGTGGTGTGGCGTCAAAAAGAACAGTTTTCTGACGGTGTGGGGTACAGTTGGATTGATACCTTAAAAGAAGTAGTTGCAGAAGCGGTAACTGACGAGCAATTAAAGAGTGCAAACTTCAGATTTCCATTACAGACACCTACGAGTAAGGAAGAATATTATTATCGTTCTATTTTTGAAGAACATTTCCCCTCTGATGCAGCAGCGCTAAGCGTACCGCAAGAACCATCAGTAGCGTGTAGTACCAAAATTGCTCTGGAATGGGATGAGGCATTTAAAAACATGAACGATCCATCAGGTAGGGCAGTGGCAAATGTTCATGATGATGCCTATTAAAAGTAATGCTTGTTCTTATTTTTAAATAAGTCGGCATTTTTATTCATTTTAATTAGTCCGTGAGAAGCACCTTTTTAGGTGCTTCTCTAGTTAATGAGATTCAAGTTTTGTAAAAACTTGCTGGTGGAATTAAACCTGAGCTGTCACACTGAGCTTGTCGAAGTGCTGCCGAAGCTTGAACGAAGTTTTCTAGAATTAAAATAAGTCATTGATTAAAAAGACTTTTTGAACTCAAAAACAAGCACTAAAATCAGATATAATTTTCCACAATAACTTGTTGATAACTTAGAGTGATAAAGCGCCTCAAACCCTTAATTTCATTAGCTATTGGTTATATTTGTAAGATTTGAAATTTTCAAAATAATTTAGGTACAATTATGAGCGAAGAAGCTAAAAAAAATCAATATTCTGCGGATAGTATTCAAGCCCTTGAGGGTATGGAGCATGTGCGCATGCGTCCTTCAATGTACATTGGTGATGTTGGGGTTAGAGGGTTGCATCATTTGGTCTATGAAGTGGTCGATAACTCCATTGATGAGGCTATGGGTGGACACTGTGATACAATAAGTGTTGTTATTAATGAAGACCATTCTATTACCACAAAAGATAATGGTCGTGGTATTCCGGTCGATTTACATAAAAAAGAAGGTGTTTCAGCTCTTGAAGTCGTAATGACCAAGATTGGAGCCGGAGGTAAATTCGATAAAGATTCTTACAAAGTTTCAGGTGGTTTGCATGGTGTGGGCGTTTCAGTGGTGAATGCTTTATCTAATCATTTAAAGGCGACTGTTTATCGAGATGGAAAAATTTGGGAGCAAGAATATGAGAGAGGTAAATCTTTGTATCCCGTAAAAAGTGTTGGAGAAACTTCCGAAAGAGGAACTGTAGTTACATTTCATCCAGATGAAACCATTTTTACTCAAACTATTGAATATAGTTATGAAACCTTGGCAAATAGAATGCGTGAGCTTTCATATTTAAATAAGGGAGTAACCATTAGTATTACCGATAGACGCCAAAAAGATGATAAGGGTGAGTTTATTTCTGAGACTTTTTATTCTGATGAAGGTTTAAAAGAATTTGTCCGATTTTTGGATGGTACTAGAGAATCACTGATAAGGAATGTGATTTCAATGGAAGGTGAAAAAAATGGTATTCCTGTTGAGGTTGCCATGATTTATAACACTTCTTATACAGAAAATTTACATTCTTACGTCAATAATATCAATACCCATGAAGGAGGAACACATCTTTCAGGATTTAGAAGAGGTTTGACCAGTACATTGAAAAAGTATGCGGATGCCTCTGGGATGTTAGATAAGTTAAAATTCGAAATACAAGGAGATGACTTTAGAGAAGGATTAACAGCTATTGTTTCAGTTAAAGTTGCCGAGCCACAGTTTGAAGGTCAAACAAAGACTAAATTAGGAAATAGAGAAGTTTCTTCTGCTGTAAGTCAATCAGTTTCTGAAATGTTGACCAATTATTTAGAAGAACATCCAGATGATGCTAAAATTATCGTTCAGAAAGTAATTCTTGCAGCTCAGGCTAGGCATGCAGCCACCAAGGCTCGTGAGATGGTGCAACGTAAAACGGTAATGAGTATTGGTGGCTTGCCTGGTAAATTGTCGGATTGTTCGGACCAAGATCCAGTGAATTGCGAAGTATTCTTAGTTGAGGGAGATTCAGCGGGCGGTACGGCAAAACAAGGTCGCGATAGAATGTTTCAAGCCATCTTACCATTACGCGGTAAAATTTTGAACGTAGAAAAAGCCATGCAACATAAGGTTTTTGAAAACGAAGAAATCAAGAATATTTACACAGCTCTTGGGGTAACCATTGGTACCGAAGAAGATAGTAAAGCATTGAATCTTGAAAAACTTCGCTATCATAAAGTAGTAATTATGTGTGATGCCGATGTTGATGGTAGCCACATTGAGACCCTGATTTTAACTTTCTTCTTTAGATACATGCGCGAACTGATAGAAGGTGGGCATGTTTATATTGCTACTCCACCATTATACTTAGTAAAGAAGGGAGCAAAAAAGCGTTATGCATGGAATGATGAAGAGCGAGATGATATTGTTGAATCTATGGGTGGTGCAGCAGGTATTCAACGTTATAAAGGTCTTGGTGAGATGAATGCAGAGCAATTATGGGATACTACAATGAATCCTGAATTCAGAACATTGCGACAAGTGACTATCGATAATGCGACAGAAACCGACCGTGTTTTCTCTATGTTAATGGGTGATGAAGTTCCACCAAGAAGAGAATTTATCGAGAAAAATGCAGTCTATGCCAACATTGACGTGTAGGTTCAGCACACATAAACTTAATTTCACAACAAAAACTCGCTCCTACAGGGCGAGTTTTTTAGTTTTAGAGAAAATTAGTACAAAATGAAAATTAAAGTATGTTTTGCTCTTCTGCTGTTTACAGGTATGATGAGTGCACAAAATTTAAATGATCTATTGGTTGCGGGTCTTAATGATGCAGAACGTTTTTCAAATAGTTATTTAGCACCAGTTACCGAGGCAGGAATTTATAGTGTCTCTAATGGGTGGTATAACTCGGCGGATGCAAAACCATTAGCTGGTTTTGAAGTATCTTTAATTGGTAACATTACAGGATTTAAAAATAAGAACGATAAGAAAGCTTTTATCTTAGATACTGCGGACTATGAAAATCTAACTTTTGAAGATGGCAGTACTACAAGACAAGTCTCAACTGCATTAGGTGATATTGATGGTGTAATTGTAAATGTAAATGCCACGGTTGAAGGACAGTTGGTAAGCGAACAATTTGAATTACCGAACGGTATAGGAGATGACATCAGTTTTGTGCCTACTGGCTTCATTCAAGCAAGTGTAGGTTTGATAAAAGGATTGGAAGTAAAGGCAAGGTTCTTACCAAAAATTAATACTGATGATGTACAGATTGGGTTATTTGGAGCAGGCCTCCAATATGACTTTACAAAAATGCTACCGGCAGATAAATTGTTGCCTGTGGCAATCTCCGCGGTTATTGGTTATACAAATTTGAATGGCGAATATGATTTTACCGATACAGAAGCAATAGCTGGAGAAAATCAGCGAATAGATGCAAACATCAGCACATGGAATTTTAGTGCGGTTGTTTCCACAAGAAAAATTCCAGTAATTAATTTTTATGGCGGACTTGGTTATATCGTTGGTAAATCAGAGACCGACATTTTAGGCCGATATGAAGTAGCTACCGTTTCGGGTGTTCCAATTGTATATAACGACCCTTTTTCAATTACCAATGATGTAAGTGGTGTAACTGCTACCGTGGGTACTAAGATTAAACTAGGGTTTTTTAGAATCAACGTAGATTATAATATTGCAGAATTTAGCACGCTTACCGCGGGTATCAACTTCGGCTTTAGATAGAATAAAGAAATTTTAACCAACCCAGAAAAGCCTTGCTAAATGAATAGCAAGGCTTTTTGTTTTCATATAGTGTTTTCGTTTAACTTACTCTCTAAGTGCAAATAAACCACCCGTTGCAAATTCTAATTGCTCAGGTTCACCAGTAATATCCATAATTACTTCTGTGTCTTGAAGTTGCTCTTCACCATAGGTTATGGAATACATTTCGTTGTCAACAGACCAGCGAAAGTCGGTGTAAAAAATTAGAGTTTCATCAGAATAAAGATTGTAACGTCCTAGATAGGCATCGTTAAAAATCCATTCTTCTTTTTGAAGAGCTTGTTGTTTGTCCGCAATGGTACTAATTTGGGTTTTTGACCATATTCCTAATACAGGGTCATTGTTCTCTGGTATACGAGTACAATTACTCACTGAAATAATAGCAATAATAGCCAACAATGAAAAGAACTTTTTCATAAGTAGGTAATTCGTAAGGTTTGGGATATTGCTAACGCTACTTTTTAAGTTGCTATTGCAAAAATTCGATGAATTGCCATTTAATGTCGATTTCTTCGTTAAACACCACTATTTTTTAACATTTGACAACTTTTTTAAGTAGGTATTTCTTCTTGAAATATGACATATTTCATAAAACTATGCCTTAAAAATTCGCTATTTTTGGGCTTCTTGTAAAAATTTATAAAAACACTATAATATGAAAGTAACCGTAGTTGGAGCTGGAGCAGTTGGGGCAAGCTGCGCTGAGTATATTGCAATTAAGAATTTTGCTTCTGAGGTTGTACTGTTAGATATTAAAGAAGGGTATGCCGAGGGTAAGGCTATGGATTTGATGCAAACGGCCTCTTTAAATGGATTTGATACTAAAATCACGGGTAGTACAAGTGATTATTCTAAAACAGCAAATAGCGATATTGCCGTAATTACTTCCGGTATTCCTCGTAAACCAGGAATGACACGTGAAGAACTTATTGGCATTAATGCTGGTATCGTAAAAACGGTTTCTAAAAGTTTATTGGAACACTCGCCTAATACTATTCTAATAGTGGTAAGTAACCCTATGGATACGATGACCTATTTGGTACATAAAACCACTAATTTACCAAAGCATAGAATAATAGGTATGGGTGGTGCATTAGACAGTGCTCGTTTTAAATATCGATTGGCAGAAGCCTTAGGAGCACCAATATCTGATGTCGACGGAATGGTTATAGGAGGTCATAGCGATAAAGGTATGGTTCCTTTAATTGGTCACGCAGCTAGAAATAGTGTAAAAGTCTCTGAGTTTTTGAGCAATGATCGTATGCAACAAGTTGTTGAAGACACCAAAGTTGGTGGGGCAACTTTGACAAAACTACTAGGTACTAGTGCCTGGTATGCTCCTGGTGCTGCTGTTTCTGGTTTGGTGCAAGCTATTGCATGTGACCAAAAGAAAATTTTCCCATGTTCAACCTATTTAGAAGGAGAATATGGGTTAAATGACATTTGTATTGGTGTACCCGTAGTTTTAGGAAAAAACGGTATTGAAAAAATAGTTGATATCGACCTAAGTGATGCTGAAAAAGCAAAAATGCAAGAAAGTGCTGAAGGTGTTGCAGCGACTAACGGTCTTTTAGAGTTGTAGTTTTTTGGCTTATACTGAAACTATCCGCTAATTAATTTTATTAGATTATTTGCGTTTAGTGCATGGTGAAAATTGATAAAAAATCTCCCTTTGAAAAATGGGAGATTTTTTATTTTCCTTAACTCCTAGTATAATTGCGGGTATTCTATTGTCAAATCCTAATTGAAATGATATATTTGCACGCTGTTTAAGAAAAATTCTAAAAATCTAGTAATCAATGCAAAATAAAGGACTTATAAAGCTTTTTGCTTTCCTTTTTGGTTTGGTAAGCATCTATCAATTATCCTTCACATTTATTTCAAGCAAAATTGAAGGTGATTCAGAAAAATTTGCCGTTAATCAAATCTCAGAGGCTGAAGAAGACTATGTGACAAAGCGAGAAGCTTTAGAAACGTCATATTTAGATTCTGTGGGCAGTAACCCTATACTTGGATACACGAGCTATGAAGATGCGAAAAGATGGGAATTGAACAAAGGTTTAGACCTTAAGGGTGGTATTAATGTTACACTTCAAATATCGGTCAAAGATATTTTGAAAGGTTTAGCTGATAATACAAAAAACCCGATTTTCAATAAAGCTTTAGCCGATGCGGATATAGCTTCTAGAGATAGTGATGACACCTATTTAGAGCTCTTTTTTGATGCTTTTGATAATATTAAAGGGGATACGAAATTAGGTTCACCTGATATTTTTGCTAATAAAACACTTAGTGATGTCATCAATTTTCAAATGTCTGATGATGAGGTCAAACCTATCATAAGAACAAAGATTGATGAGTCTATTGAATCGGCATTTGAAGTGCTTCGAGAGCGTATCGATGGCTTTGGGGTAACTCAGCCTAATATTCAGCGAGAAGGAAATTCTGGCCGTATTTTAGTAGAACTTCCTGGTGCAAGGGATATTGGTAGAGCGCAAGAATTATTATCTAGTACGGCTCAATTGGAGTTTTGGGAGACATATCCTCAAAATAGTCCAAGTATAAGTCAGTTTATTTTTAGTGCCAATGAGCGCCTTCGCGATATCTTAGAGCCTCAAGTGAAGGAAAAAGATACTTTGGCATCGGCCGAATCTGAAATTGATTCACTGCTTTCTGATGTAGTACAAGATTCATTGGATTTAACAGCTGAGTCAAATCCACTTTTAAGTAAATTGTTGCCTGCTGGCAACAATGCTATAGCTCAAGTTGCTGTTTCTGATACGGCAGCAGTCGGGTCATACCTTAGAATGCCAGAAATCAGAAGACTTTTACCTACAGATGTTCAATTTGTAAAGTTTGCATGGGAAAGACTAAGTAGAGATAGTGATGCTGAATTGGTTGGTTTATTTGCGCTAAAATCAAATAGGGACAAAATTCCTGCAATGAGCGGTGACGTTATCGTTGATGCAAGTTCAGAAATTGACCCTTTTACTAATGAGCCTAAAGTAACCATGGTAATGAATACCCGTGGTGCTAAAGAATGGGAAGACGTTACTGGTGAGGTTTTCAAGAATCAGACAGGTATTGCGGTAGTATTGGATAATAGAGTCTATACGGCCCCTGGTGTGTCAAGAGGACCTATTTCTGGTGGTCGCTCTGAAATTACTGGAGATTTTACTTTGGTAGAAACTAAAGATATTGCGAACGTACTTAGAGCTGGTAAATTACCAGCAAGAGCAGAAATCATACAATCTGAAGTTGTTGGTCCTTCATTAGGTCAAGAGGCTATCGATAGTGGTTTTATGTCTTTCATGATTGCAATGGCCTTCGTATTACTTTGGATGATTTTTTACTATGGTAAGGCAGGTATTTTTGCCGATATAGCTTTGTTATTCAACATTCTTTTGATTTTTGGAGTATTAACAAGTCTTGGTGCTGTTCTAACTTTACCTGGTATTGCGGGTATTGTTTTGACCATAGGTATGTCCGTTGATGCGAACGTACTTATTTTTGAACGTATCAAAGAAGAATTAGATAAAGGTAAAGGTAAAGCGCAAGCTGTGGCTGATGGATTTAGCAATGCTTTATCATCAATTCTTGATGCAAATATTACTACAGGTTTAACAGCAATAATCCTCTTTATTTTTGGTTCAGGACCTATTAAAGGTTTCGCAACTACCTTATTAATTGGTATTGTTACCTCATTGTTTACGGCAATTTTTATTACAAGGTTGTTAGTGGATTGGTATATTTCCAAGAAGGGTAGAGAGCTTCAATTTTCTACAACTATTACTAAAGGATTGTTCAAGAATATGAACATTAACTTCTTGGGTAAAAGAAAAATTGCATACATCGTTTCGGCTGTTCTTGTTGGAATAGGGGCATTCTCTCTTTTCACCACAGGATTGCAACCAGGCGTGGATTTTGTCGGTGGACGTTCTTATCAAATCAGATTTGAACAGCCAGTGAATGCTTCAGAAATTGCTTCTGACCTTAACACTGTTTTTGGAAGCGGAACTGATGTTAAGACCTTTGGGGAGTCTAACCAGATAAAAGTTACAACACCTTATAAAGTGGATGTAGAAGGTATTGAAGTAGATGCTGAAATTCAGGACAAACTCTATACATCATTACAAAAATACTTACCAGATGGTACTTCTTTTAATGATTTTACCGTTGGTGCTTCTGAGAAATCTATCGGTATATTACAATCTGTAAAAGTAGGTCCTACTATTGCAGATGATATTAAAAAGAATGCTTTTTGGGCAATTCTAGGTTCTTTAGCAGTGGTTTTCTTGTATATCTTACTTCGATTTAGAAGATGGCAATTCTCGCTAGGAGCTGTAACTGCTGTGTTTCATGATGTGCTGATTGTGTTGGGTATTTTCTCTTTAACGGGTGCAATTATGCCTTTTAATATGGAGATTGACCAAGCGTTTATCGCTGCAATCTTGACCGTAATAGGATATTCATTGAATGATACCGTGGTTGTTTTTGACCGTATTCGTGAGGTTGTTGGTCTCAAAGGATGGAAGAATGGAGAGCATATTAATGAGGCATTAAACAGTACTTTAAGTCGTACTTTAAATACTTCGTTAACCACTTTAATAGTATTATTGGCCATCTTTATTTTTGGAGGAGAATCTTTACGAGGATTTATGTTCGCAATGATCATAGGTGTTATCGTAGGTACATATTCATCGGTATTTATTGCAACTCCGATTATGTTTGATGCTCTAAAGAAGAAGATTTCTGGTAGTAAAGAATAATAGCACTAACTAACTCAAACTAAAAAAAGCCGCTATTTAGCGGCTTTTTAGTTTTAATACAAACTATTAGAAATTTAAGTTTTGCAGAATTTGCTTGTCATGATGTAGAACATGATAAGCCGTAAAATAAAGCACTTCTCTTAAAGTAAATTTACCCATGACAGGATGCGGCAACATATAGGTATCTAGCTCATCTTCAGAATAATTTTCTATACCTTTTTCTAGGTTATTAACTATATTTTCCAATTCTATTAGTTTTTCATTCTTTTCTTTGAGATTAACTTCTTCGGGTGAGAATCTTTTTTCAAGTTTATAATTTGGGTTTTGTTCAAGTGTAATTAAATAGTCATTTACGATACTTTTATAATCTCGACTTGATTTATTTGATAATCCAAATTTATCTGCTAAAACAGCTTTTGGAACTTCAAATGCTCGCGAAACCACCATAACTGATTTTAGAATATGCTCTAGTTGCTGACCAGCGGTCCATTTTCCACTGGGATTTTTCATGAAGTCAGTATCCGATAAATTACTTATTTTTTTAATGAATGTCTTGTGGTTTTTGGCAATTGAAGCTATGATTTCTTGTTTGACCATTTCTAAATTTAATCTATTTTACCAATGGAACCATTTTCGTTCATTGATAGTTGATAAGTGAATTGAGGTTTAAGACCATTTTCAGTTCTATGCGAAACGTATAGAATAGCAGAACTAGTTTCGTTGGCAATTTTGTTGATTAGCCTAATAAAAAAACTTGCGTTTCTATCATCTAAATCTGCCGTTGGTTCATCTAAAATAAGCAATGGAGGATGTTTTATCATTGCCCGGGTGACCATGAGTAGCCTTTTTTCACCTGTTGAGAGTTCATGAAAATAGAAGTCTTTTTTGTTATTAAAGCCAAGGAGTTCTAGCCATTTCAATGCTATTTTCCTTTCAATATCAGTAGGTTTTATATACAGTCCAACTGAATCGTGTAAACCAGAAATGAGCATATTTTCTAAGGTGTGATATCCTTTGAACTTATCGGTCATTGATGGTGTAAAATAGCCAATATACTTTTTAATGTCCCAAATGCTTTCCCCGCTTCCTTTTCTGTTTCCAAATAAAATCAAGTTTTGCCCGTACCCTTTGTGACTATCTCCGGTTATCATATTTAGTAGCGTTGATTTTCCGCTACCATTAGGTCCAATGAGTTGCCAAAAACTTCCCTTTTTTATTGTCCAATCAATATTCTTTAAAACTGGTTTGCCATTAAAACTGACAGATATATTATTGAAGACAACAAGCTCTTCATATTCAATTTCTATTTTTTGTAATGGACTGGGAATAGTAGCATCAAAATGCCCACTATGTTTAGTATTAATCTCTAAAAGAGCATTCTTGTTTTCGTAGTGGACTAGATTAGACTGCTCGAAAGTAAAATAGTCTGTGGTAAACGGAAGTATATCTTCTATTCGACTGACCAATTGAATCAAAATGGTGTTTTTGCTGATTCTTTCAAGTCTTGTTTTTAAGTCGTTTTGACTCCTCATATCTAAATTATCATAAGGATTAACCAGAAAAAGATAATCAGGAGAATCGACTAGAATATGATTTAGGAGTGCTTTTTTTCGTTCTCCACTACTCATTGATTTTAGTGACTGCGAATGATTTTTGGTCAATACTTTAACATGATGGCGTTCTTCTTCATCTAAATAACGAGCTACTTCTGATATTGATAATATGGCTCCTTTTTTACCATTCAACGTAGATAATTCTGAAGAGTATTGATTACTAAGCAGTCCTTGGATTAACCTGTCAGTTTTTGATTGATTATCAATTAAGATGGCAAAGTGTTTCAAAACGCTGAAGTTTACTCAAATGTACCTAAACCGTTTGACTCGATAATCGAGATTTATGTGTTCTTGCGTTTACGTTAAATGCGATATTAGTTTTCTTAAAAATGCGTCGCTGGCTTCTCCTGAGATAGTTTATCATTGCTTACTCTAAAAATATGAACAGGATTGTTTTTGTAAATCGTTGTTTTATCTAAAAACATTTTATTTTTTACAGCAACTTTTTGCGATGGAATATTATCTATATGAATTATGGAGATAAGGGAATCTACTAGTTTGTTGTTAAAAGCATAGGTTTTACAGCTTTTGGCAGCTTCAAAAGCATATCCGTTTAGCCAGTATTCTGGAAGTATGGAATACCCAATTTCCAATTCTTCAATGAAATCAACGGTCTGAATTAAGAGCCCACAAATACCAATAAGTTTTCCAGTTTCTTTTGAAATAAGGGCATTCATACCACCAAGATTCTTTTCATAACGTTGAAAAATGCCGTCAAACTGTTCTTTGCAAGCAGTTTCAGGGTCTTTTGGAAGTCCTTGCCAGTATTTTGTAGCGTTTGGATTTCGATAAAACGGAAGCCAGGCCTCAAAATCAAGAGGAGTTATTTTTCGAAAGTATAGTCGCTCACTTTCTTGATTTTCTAATAAAAAAGACTCCATTTAATCTTCAGAATATGTAATTCTATCCCCAACTTCGAGACTCCATTTTTCTGTTAGCCCAGCATTGATTTCAAGAACATACTTGATAGGTACTTTTGAGGAGAGCCCTTTTTCATTAAATGGTTCTGTGTTTTCTTGAAAGCTAGCTATTTGTGAACTATCGTCAATAAAAATAATATCCAGCGGAATTTGAGTATTCTTCATATAGAAAGAATGAATAGATGATTCAGGAAAAACAAATAGCATTCCCTGTTTTTCACCCATAGATTCTCGATACATCAATCCAGTTTGTGTTTCATATTCCGTTTTGGACAATTCAATATCTAGATTGATTAAAAGCGAATCGGTATCTGATTTAAAAATTTGCAACTCTCCCTCTTTTTGAAAAGAAATAGTTTTAGTCTTGATTTCTGACTTAGGCGCATCTTTGCATCCAGAAAAAATCACTAAGAGTGTTAAGAAAAAAGATAAAGTAATTAACTCTTTCATTGTTTTGACTACTAAGTACTGACAACTTTCGAAGGTCTAAACATAAAATACAGCCCAACTAATATCATAGGTATACTTAACCATTGTCCTGTGGAAAAAGTTCCCCAAGTTTCTTCAAAGCCTCCTTGACTTTTCTTAAAGTATTCCACTATAAACCTTGCTGTCCAAAGGCCAACCATGAAGAGTCCGAATAGGAATCCGGATTTTTGAGATTTATTGGTTTTCCAATATATGAACCACATCAGCCCGAATAAAATGAGATATAAAAATGCTTCATAAAGTTGCGCAGGATGGCGATAAGGGATACTCTCTAATACTTGTGCAAACTCAGGTTTATTTTCAATGGCCTTATACGCTCCACTGGCAGTTTTTTCTTTTGTTAGTTGCATTGCCCGATAAGATGGCATATCATCTGAATCGCGTATAAATCTTGTGGCCAGAGCAAAGGATTTATCGACAATATTTCCGTTTATTTCAGAATTAAAAAAGTTTCCTAATCGTATAAAAGCACATCCTATAGTACTAACCACCGCAACCCTATCTAGTAGCCATAGAAAGTTCATGTCTTTATTCTTTCTTGAAAAAAGAAAGAGTGCAATAAAAGCAGCAATGGTAGCTCCGTGACTTGCAAGGCCTGTAAAGCCTGTAAATTCAAATTCAGGTACTGTTCTTATGGGAAGTAGTATTGATAAGGGGTCTTGTGAAATTAATTCAGGCTGATAAAAAAGTACATGACCCAATCGGGCGCCAAGCATTATCGAAACTACGGCATAGACAAAAAGGGAATCTAGTTTTTCTAAGGGTTTGTTCTCATTTTTGAAGATTTTTTTCATGATGTACAAACCAACAACAAAAGCTAAAATCCATAATAGATTGTAGTATTTGATTTGAACAAAACCTATCTGGAAAAGAATGTCATCTGGGTTCCAAGTAAAACCTAAAAAGTACATATGATTTGTTTTGGGCTAAGATAAATAAATTGATGTTAGACCCCTTCGCTTTTAGTCATTAGATTTTAAGCATGTTTCAATAAATGATAACTACGATAGAACGTGATTTTTATATTTGAGTTTGATAGATAAGCTCGTGTTTGCTTAAGGAACTGGATCATAACCTTTGCCTCCCCATGGGTTACAGCTAACTATACGTTTTAATGAAAGCCAACCACCTTTAAAAAGGCCATGTTTTTTTAAAGCCTCTAGAGTATATGTAGAACAGGTAGGAGCGTAGCGACAAGTTGCCGGTGTATAAGGGGAAATCAAAAGCTGATAAGCTCTCACTAAGAAAACAAAAGGGGCTATTAGTACTTTCTTCATTTTCTAGTGTTTATCATTAGAACTCATCTGCGGTCAAATTGGTAATACTAGTTGTTTTGCACTAACTTATACTAAAAGTAGTGCCTTCTTTCCCATCTTTGAGTTGTACACCAAGAACTAATAGTTCGTCTCGTATTTTGTCAGAGGTTGCAAAATCTTTATTCGCTCGCGCATTATTTCTAAGGGTAATCAAAAGTTCAACTACTCCTGAAAGCGTATTTGAACTACCCTCTGAAGCACTATGGTTTTCTAGCCCCAAAACATCATAAATAAAAGTATATAAAATACTTTTTAATAGAGTCTTATCTTCTTTGGTTAGCTGTTCTTTACCCTCTTTGATAAGGTTAATATGTTTAACCGCTTCAAATAAATTAGCAATTAATATTGGGGTATTAAAATCATCATTCATGGCATCATAGCAACTTTGTTGCCATTTAGAAACATCAAAATCACTAGTAGTACTACTTTCAAGTTCTTCTAAAGATTTTAAGCCTTCCATTAAGCGGTAATACCCTTTTTCAGAAGCTAATAAGGCATCATTGCTCAAATCTAAAATACTTGTGTAGTGCGCTTGCATCATGAAAAAGCGGACAACGGAAGGATTGAATGATTTGCTCAATATATTATTTTCACCACTAAAAATTTCATTTGGGTAAATGTTATTATCCGTGGATTTAGACATTTTTTTACCATTGAGTGTAAGCATATTGGCATGCAACCAATAATTTACTGGTGTGTGTCCGTTACTCGCCTCAGCTTGAGCAATTTCACATTCGTGATGCGGAAATTTTAAATCCATTCCACCACCATGTATATCAAAATTCTCACCTAAATATTTTGTGCTCATTGCGGTACATTCCAGATGCCAACCTGGAAAACCATCACCCCAAGGCGAGGGCCATCGCATAATATGCTCAGGTTCTGCTTTTTTCCAAAGGGCAAAATCTTGAGGGTTTCTTTTCTCGTCTTGTGCCGATAGCGCTCTAGTATTGGCAATCATATCTTCAAGCTTACGTCCGCTCAGTTTGCCATAATTGTTGGTTTCATTGAATTTAATTACATCAAAATAAACCGAGCCATTTATTTCATAGCCAAAACCTTTATTAATTATCTCTTTTATTATTTCAATTTGTTCTATGATGTGACCTGTTGCTGTGGGTTCTATACTAGGAGGTAGAAAATTGAATTTTTGGAGAGTTTCATGAAAATCGACCGTATAGCGTTGAACCACTTCCATGGGTTCAATCTGTTCTAGTTTGGCTTTTTTAGCAATTTTATCTTCTCCATCATCAGCATCATCAACAAGGTGACCGGCATCAGTGATGTTACGGACATAGCGTACTTTATAACCGAGATGCTTGAAGTATCTAAAAATCATATCAAAAGACATGAATGTTCTGCAGTTGCCTAAATGAACATTGCTATAAACCGTTGGACCGCAGACATACATGCCAAGATAACCCTCTTTTACAGGCTTGAAAATTTCTTTTTTTCCAGAAAGTGAATTGGAAACTTTTAAGACTTGGCTCTTGAATAACTGCATTAAAATTCGGTGTCAAGATTGATATAATCTAGAAATTCGCGTCTCACCGCTTCTTCCTTAAACTTTCCGCCATACTCTGCGGTAACGGTACTGCTTTCTATATCACGAATACCCCTAGAGTTTACACACAGATGCTTTGCGTCAATTACGCAAGCCACATCTTCAGTGCCCAATACTTGTTGTAATTCTTTGACGATTTGAATATTCAAACGTTCTTGAACTTGTGGTCTTTTGGCGAAATAATCTACAATTCTGTTCATCTTTGATAAACCAACAACGGTGCCCTTTGAAATATAAGCAACGTGGGCCTTGCCAACTATGGGCAATAAATGGTGCTCGCAAGTAGAATACAAAGTGATGTTTTTCTCTACCAACATTTCACCATATTTATATTTATTATCAAAAGTTGATGATTTTGGTTTTCGATCGGGGTGAAGCCCTCCAAAAATCTCATTTACGTACATTTTGGCGACTCTTTTTGGGGTTCCTTGTAAGCTGTCATCATCTAAATCAAGTCCTAAGGTCAACATAATCTCATGGACATTTTCTTGAATACGAGCGATTTTTTCATCATCACTTAACTCAAAGGCATCCGCCCTCATTGGGGTGTCTTGTGACGAACCAACATGGTCATCACCCCTTTCTTCATATTGTTCTTCCAAAGTCTGCTCTAATTTCATTTCACGCCTGATAAAGACAGCAAAGATATACATTAATGGGTTATTTAACATCTGAAATACTGGGTTTGACAACATAAATTATTGTTAAGGCATGAGTGCTTTTATTTTTGCAATACCCGAATTAACAAGTACTTATGTTTAGGCATGTCCTATTTTTTCTTTTTGTCTTTGCTGTCCAAGCTATGGTCAAAGGACAAGTTTCACCTGAATGTAACAATGCTGTACCTATTTGCTATAATACTCCCGTAAATGGTGGTACAGATGGTTATGGTTCTGATGATTTTAACGGTGCAGCTTCAAGCGGATGTTTAGAACAAACAAATACTGGTTCAATTGAATCAAATTCGGCATGGTATCAATTTAGAACAAGTGCTGCTGGTCAGCTGGGTTTTAATATTGGTCATGATGCCTCAGAAGACTGGGATTTTGCGCTCTACCAAACAAGTGATTGTAATAATCTTGGAGAGCCGATACGATGTAACTTTTTTGATAATAGAGATGAAAATACATTTATAGGTGTAGGTGAAGACCCAACAGGGGATACAAGTACATTACAATATTCTGATTGGTTGATGGTTGAACCAGGACAAGATTATTATTTGCTAATCAATAATTTTAGTAATATCAATTCCGGGTTTTCTATTCAGTTTTCAGGAGAAGTTTTTAATACTAATCCTTTTGACGCCTTAGATTGTTCTATTATAAATAATTTACTGGGTCCGCCGATTGCTGCATGTTCTAATGAGCAAGTAGTTTTGGATGCTACCACGCCAAACGCTTTGAATTATGTTTGGTATCAAGACATAGGCAATGGTTTTGAAGAATTGCTTGGTGAGACCAATGCCACATTTGAGGCATTACAAAGTGCGATGTATCGCGTTTTAGTAATCACAAGCAATGAACAGCTAATAAGCGAGGTTCAAGTTGCCTTTTCTTCCCCTCCAACCACGAATATGGTTGTTGATGAAATCACTTGTGAAAATGAGGTCGGTTTTGATTTGAGTATCAAGGATGCAGAGGCTCTTGGCAGTCAAAATATGGATAATTATATAGTTACTTATCATGCTTCACAAATTGACGCCGAAATGGGTATGAATGAACTCGCAAGGCAGTATGTGAGTATTCAAGGTGTTGAAACTATATATATTCGAATTTCTTCAATTCAAAACCCAAGTTGTTTTGATGCTTCTGAAAATTTTGAATTAAATACCATAGCCTCTCCGGTATTAGGTCTCAATGAAGAAGTATATTTTTGTGAAGGTGAAGTAAGTATTACTATAGGCGAAGTTGTTGCTAATGATAATTACGAATATTCTTGGAATACTGGTGACACCACCTCAAGTATTACAGCTTCAGAAGCTGGCACTTACATTTTGACGGCCACTACATCTTTAAACAATGTTTTCTGTGTTAGGACTAGAACCTTTACGCTAATTAAAACACTGCTTCCTGAAATTTCAGATGTTCAAATTGGTGAGTTCGGAATTAGCAATACTGTCACCATAATTACTGATCTAGAAGAAGATTTTGAATATAGAATGGATGAGGGTGAATTTCAAGATAACCCGGTTTTCGAAGGGGTCTTACCAGGAAGCCATACTATTTATATGCGTGATTTGAATGGATGTGGAGTTGCAGTTGAGGAAATTGCCGTGGTAGGCTATTTGCCTTATTTTTCTCCGAATGATGATGGAATAAATGATGATTGGCACCTTATGGGAATTGAGCATTTAAATGATGCAATAATTTCGGTATTTGACAGATATGGAAAACCAATACAGATTTTGACTAAGAATAGTCCAGGTTGGGATGGTACTCAAAACGGAAAGCAATCGCCAGGTTCAGATTATTGGTTTCAACTATCTTTTGTTGACGATAATGGCAATAGGGTAAAAGCTAAATTTCTTGAAAATCATTTTTCGCTACGCCGATAATTGATTTTATAGCTTAAAAAAATGTGCATTTCATCGATTTTTTTTAGACTTTATAATAAACTAGGGTTTACCTAAGTTATATTCATTAATAAGAATAGCTCCGATACTATATGCGAACACTATTTTGTGCTATCAGTTTTTTTCTTTTTTGTGCGGTTTTTAGCTTAAAAGCCCAAAATTCACCGGATTGTAGAACAGCAATACCTGTCTGTGCCGATGCACCTATTACGGGCATTGCAGATGGTAATGGAGATATCAATGATTTTGATCCTGATGTCATTCGTCAAACGGGCTGTCTTGAAAAGGGTAGTGTCTCTTCGGCAAATATTGAGAACAATACTTCATGGTATGTTTTTCGTGCAGGAACAGACGGTCAAATTGGTTTTGATATTGAAGCTCTACCAGTGGTTCCTGGTGGAATTGTGACTTCTGAGTGGGATTTTGCTCTTTATGGCCCCGATATAGATTGTGGAAGTATAAGTAATGGTTCTGCCCAACCCATACGTTGTAATTATGAAGTTAATGGTACTGATTTTACAGGTATTGGTATCAACCCAGATAATGGCCAGGTTGGAGCACCTAATGTAACAGGAAGTCAAAATACATATGATGAATTTATTGATGTTGTTGCTGGTGAAATTTATTATCTGCTTATCAACAATTTCAATACAAATTTTGACGGTGATCCAGAATCTTTCGAATTAACATTCACAGGAAGTTCTGTAAACGCTGACCAAGATACTGCCTTAGACTGCACATTGCGTGATGAGTTTTTAGGATTGGATATTATTGCCTGTGAAGGCGATCCAGATATTATATTGAGTGCATTGAATTCCCCTGCAGGCCCAGATATTGTGAATGTTACTTGGACTTTGGATAGGGATAATGACGGGACAATAGATGAAACGGTTGCTACGGGGCCTGGGGCTACGGAATTGATTGTAACAAGCCCTAATTCTGGAAGGTATTTTGTTGAAATTGAGACAAGTTTTGGTTTAGTTACCGATGATATTTTAATCACCTTTTTTGGTGTCCCGGTATTACAAGAGGTAATAATTTTAGATGATTTATTGGTTTCAGACGACCCCGATTCATACAATGTTGAGATTGTTGTTGATGGTGATGGCGATTATGAGTATGCGATTAATGGCGGCGACTTTCAAGATGACCCTATTTTTCTTGATGTGCCACCTGGTACAAATACTGTAATCATAAATGATAAAAATGGATGTGGTGCTACTGAACCCATTGAGTTTGTGGTAGTAGGGTATCCAAAGTTTTTTACTCCAAATGGAGATGGTATCCATGATAATTGGAATGTTCTAGGCATTGATCAATTAATAAATCCAGCTATTTTTATTTTCGACCGTTACGGAAAGTTGTTAAAACAATTGGATGAGACAACACTTGGTTGGGACGGTACCTTTAATGGTAGTGATTTGCCTTCATCTGATTATTGGTTCAGAATTGATTTTGAAAGAGATCAACAAACAGCAATAGTTGCTACAACAGTAAGAAATCATTTCGCTCTTGTACGATAAAAAAAGACAGACAATCGCCGGTCTTAGATTTTTATTCTTTTAATTAGGTCTAGAATTTTAGGGTATACGATAAGCTAACATTGGTATTCACTCTGTCAACTAGGGTTGAATTTGAAACACCACTGTCGAACAAAAATTCATTGACCTCTTGCTCGGTTCTATTCACTGCCAAATCTAATCGGCTGCCGCCAAAGTCATATCCTATTCCGCCAGAATATCCTTCTAAATCTCCAATAATACCTTCAGTTTCATAAGGACTTTCTTCATAACGGTACCCTCCTCTTAAACTCACTTTTTCGATTCGGTATTCTCCTCCAATACGATAGGTGTTTACAATGCCTAATTCATTAGCAATGAAATCGTTTTCGGTCGAAAAGCTTGGGTCAGCATTTGGTCTTAATTCAGCTTGAGACATATCTTGATAGCCATAGTCGAAACTTAAAAGACCGTCTTTTCCAAATACTACGGCAACGCTTCCCGTTAATTTTGAGGGAATTTTTATTCGATATTCCTGAAAAAGATTTACAATATTGAAGTCAATAAAATTAATATCATTAACAGCTAATTCTGAATTTATTCTTTGCGAGGTATCGTCCAAAAAGCGATACCATGTTGGTGATTGGTAGCTGCCGCCAACCCTTATGTTGTCATTCAACTTCGCAATTGCCCCAAGGCTAAATGAAAATCCGGTACCCTCGGTTCTTAGAAAATTATCGAATGTAGTTTGTTGAATAGGCGACACAGCGTTATACCCGGTTTCATCAAAGAAAGTGACTTTGTCATAAAGAATGCTATGAAAATTTAATGAAGCACCTAGATAAAGGTTATTTTGATATTGACCCGCTAAATTGGCGGTAAATTTACTATTGTACCCGCTGGTTACTTGGGTATATTGTTGGTTTACACTCGAATACTGTGCATTTGAGGAATATGAAGTATTGGCGTCATCATCTACAGAAGGTTCTATGATTCCGCCTTGAAAGCCAAGAAACGCTTGCTGTGCTCCAAATCCTAAACTAGAACCTATATCAAGGTACGCATCTTCAATAAACTCGCCTTGCTGCACTCTTAAAGGACCTAGTGCTTGACCTTGTGCAAAATTGAGAAAGTAATTGTCTATACCTTGAGTGGTATTACCTGATGCAAAAATTTCATTATCAAAATTTTCAACCAAATCGTAATTAAGCCCCAAGGCAATTTTTTTCCAAGGAGAGTTAGGTGATTTAAAAACAAATACACCGCCAACTTGATTAAATTCTAAGGAGTTTAAATCTGTATTTTGAGTACTACTTCCATAAGTGGCATTGTTGTTTCTATTGTAATTAGAGCCCGTAATGCTGAATTGACTATAATTAAAAACGGCCGAACCTGCTGGGTTAATATTTAATGATGATAAATCTCCGCCTAGTGCGCCAAAAGCACCAGACATTGCTTGAAATCTAGCTGTTCCCTGAAGGTCTTCTGTGCCATATCTGACAACGTCATTAATATTCTGTGCGCTGGCAATAATACATACCATACCCATTATGAAAGTTAGAATGCTTCTCATCTTGTATTCTTTTAAGTGTTGTAAATGAATTTAGATTTAGTTTCGTCGTCCGCTGCTTCGCCCACCAGAAGACCGGCCTCCAGAAGAAGACCTGCTTGAGCCACCTGAACTTCTGTAACTTCCTGAGCTTCGTGAACTACCGCCAGAACTTCTAAAACTTCCACTACTTCTTGAACTTCTGCTTCCTGAACTTCGATATCCTGAACTTCTTCCAGAAGATCTACTGTAGCTATTACTTCTTGGTGCAGTTCGAGTTGAAGATTGGTAACTTCTTGTACTTCTGTTTCCTGAACTTCTATAACCAGAACTACGATTTGTAGTTGTACCGCTCCTATAGCCATTTGTTCTAGGGGTAGTGCTACGGTAGGATTGATTACTTCGCGTAGCGCGATTGTAATTCGGTACTGCTCGCGTACTTCTGCTTGTTCTATAGCTTCGATTTCTCGCTACCGCATCAGCACTTATTGATCTTCCAGCTGTTCTTGTTCTTCCTTGATACGTTCTTGAACTTCTTGCAGAGGCACTTCTCGATGCCGCACTAGAGCGACCAACGTTAGAACGACCACTGCTAGAACGAAGTCTTGATGTATTCCCTCTTGAATCGTTTAGTAAGTTTGATCTGCCTCTTAAAGCATTTGAAGCAAAAGTATTTCTACTTGACGCTCTTCGGGTTCTATTGTATGCATAGTGGTTATTGTAATATCCTCCATAATATGGTCTGTTCCAACCGTAGCCTCCCCAGCCCCAATTATTCCAGCCCCAGCCGTAGCCGCCACCCCAGCCCCAACCAAGACCACCGCCCCAACCGAAACGATTCCATCTCCAAGGGTTGTTCCAACCCCAACCGTATCCGCCACCCCAGCCCCAGCCAAGGCCTCCGCCCCATAGCCAAGGGTCGTTCCAGCCCCAATTGTTGCCATAAACATTGATGCTCAAATTAGTCGGGTTATCACCCCAACCAGGATTTCCTTCATAGTTGTTATTATTAGCAAAATAATCTGTTTGTTCTCCCAAAGGAGTCGAATCATTCTGCACACCACTAGAATAACCGTCTACATCCGTAAATACTTCAGAGTCTAATATTTCGCCATATTCGTCTGCTTTTTGACCGAAATAATCACCATAAATATCATCTTCCAACTGTTGAGTTCTCACTGCTTCTGATGATTTCTTTTCAACAGAAACCGTTTGATTTCCATTGGAATAAATTCCATCATCGTCATAATAAGATGCTTGTTGGTATGAACCACAGGATGCGAATAAAATCGCTATTATAGGGAGTATAGCGACATACTGAAATTTTTGGCGAGGTAGAGAATGCTGCATGTTTTTATTTTTATTGTTGAACATAGTAAAAATAGTTAGTTTTACCACACTATTTTTGTTATTCAAGTCACAAGTTTTGTGCCAAACTACTTTTAATGGGAAAAAAATTAACGAGCAGAGAAGAGGATTATTCTAAATGGTACAACGAACTTGTAGTTAAAGCTGATTTAGCTGAAAACTCTGGAGTACGTGGTTGTATGGTTATAAAACCTTACGGCTTTGCTATTTGGGAGAAAATGCAGGCAGGGTTGGATAAGATGTTTAAGGAAACCGGGCATGAAAACGCTTATTTTCCTTTGTTCATACCCAAATCATACTTAAGTAAAGAAGCAAGTCATGTTGAGGGTTTTGCAAAAGAATGTGCTGTTGTAACCCATTATCGACTTAAAAATGCAGAAGATGGGAGTGGAATTGTTGTTGATGAAGATGCCAAATTAGAAGAAGAGCTTATTGTTAGGCCAACCTCAGAAACTATTATTTGGGACACCTATCGTAAGTGGATTCAATCGTACCGAGATTTACCACTTTTAATCAATCAATGGGCGAATGTGGTGCGTTGGGAGATGAGAACTCGTTTGTTTTTAAGAACTACTGAGTTTCTTTGGCAAGAAGGGCATACCGCACATGCTACCGAGAAAGAAGCTATTGAAGAAGCGGATATGATTATGCATTTGTACGCTGATTTTGCCGAGAACCATATGGCTGTGCCTGTCATAAAGGGAACAAAGACAGAAAGCGAGCGTTTTGCTGGAGCAGTAGAAACCTATTGTATTGAGGCGTTGATGCAAGATGGTAAAGCGTTACAGGCCGGAACTTCACATTTTTTAGGACAGAATTTCGCTAAAGCATTTGATGTTAAGTTTGCTAATAAAGAAGGAAAACAAGATTTTGTCTGGGCCACTTCTTGGGGAGTTTCAACGCGATTAATGGGAGCTCTTATTATGACCCATAGTGATGATAACGGCTTAGTATTACCACCAAAACTGGCTCCAATTCAAGTGGTTATTGTACCTATTTATAAAGGGGAAGATCAGTTGGATGCTATTACAGAGAAAGTCAACCCTTTGGTAAAAGAGTTACGTTCTAAAGGAATTTCAGTGAAATATGATAATCGGGATACCCATAAACCTGGATTTAAGTTTAATGAATATGAGTTAAAAGGAGTTCCGGTAAGATTGGCCATTGGACAACGCGATTTAGATAATGATACTTTTGAAGTAGCGAGACGCGATACTTTAGAAAAAGAAACAGTAGCAACTGATGCTATTGTTGAAAAAATTACATCACTTTTAGAAGATATTCAAACTAATATCTATAGCAAAGCAAAAAACCATCAACAGACGCATATTACACCGGTGGATAGTTATGATGAGTTTAAAAAAGTTTTAGAAGAAAAAGGTGGGTTTATTTCAGCACATTGGGATGGAACAACGGAAACTGAGGACAAAATTAAGACAGAGACTAAAGCCACAATTCGATGCATCCCCATTGATGTTTTAGAAGAAGAAGGGGAATGTATGGTCACGGGAAAACCATCATCATATAGGGTTCTTTTTGCGAAAGCATATTAGTGGCATCAAAAAATAATATTTAGGTCTTGCAATACTTAAAAATAGTTGTATTTTTGCATCCGCAAATTATGCGACCCTATGGCCCGTTCGTCTAGGGGTTAGGACGCCAGGTTTTCATCCTGGTAACAGGGGTTCGATTCCCCTACGGGCTACGAAGTTCATTTAAATATTGAAAATAAGTTGCTTTTTTCATTAGTAATGAACTGCAAATTATTTTGAGTATTTAGTTCATGGCCCGTTCGTCTAGGGGTTAGGACGCCAGGTTTTCATCCTGGTAACAGGGGTTCGATTCCCCTACGGGCTACAACCATAAAATATAAAAATGCTGAATCAAAGGATTCAGTTATCAATTAAAAATAAAGTAATGGCAAATCATAAGTCGGCATTAAAGAGAATTAGAAGAAACGAGGCAGTACGTTTACGTAACAGATACCAACATAAAACTGTTCGTAACGCGATTAGAAAATTGCGTGGTGAAGAGGATAAAAAAGCTGCTGAAACTATGTTGCCTTCAGTTGTTAGTATGATTGATAAGCTTGCTAAGCGAAATATCATTCACCCAAACAAAGCTTCTAACTTGAAAAGCAAATTAATGACTAAAGTGGCTACGTTGTAGTATTGGTCATTTATCATATAAAAAAGCCCTTCATTGAAGGGCTTTTTTAGTTTTACTGCTCATCTATTATATATATCATATTTCGATATCCAGGGTTGTCTTTGTACCAATCAGAGTAACTATCTCCTCCTGATGATGCCCAATCATTAAAAAAGTTATAAGCCTCATTAACAGGGACTCGTTCTTTAGGTACTTTAAAGTTATGCATAACGTTAATGGCCCAAGGTAATCGGGAATCCGTCTGATAATTACCATCAGGATCTTGATTAATTCCGTCGACATCAACCGTATTTACCCCTAGACTAGTTCGTAATCTATTAGGTAAATGAATCTCTCTTCCTCTTTCCTTATTTATGATTAAGAAGGCATTAAAAGGTGCGATACCAACTTGGGCAACAGACAATGGTGTTGTAAATTTCACATTGACCTCTGTCGCTACGTTAAGCATGGTTTCATTATTATCAAATAATATGATAACCGCTCTACTTTGTCCTTCTTCGGTGCCGTTTGCCGCTACATTAATAAAGCCTTCTGTTAAAACGTTACCAACCACCGATTCTATTTGGTTCGGCGCAATACTTTCTAATTCAAGCCCCATGGCATTAGATAAACCAGCCCCATCAGAAGTAACTTCAAAGAAGATATCTAATTGAACTACTTCATTTAAAGAATTTTGAATTGCAACGAATCTATAGTTTACTGCCGTATCGTTAAAGTCATAGTCTCCTAGGTATGGCCATAAATCTTCAAAAGCAAGGGTACCCCAACCATATTTACTTGGTGTAAACGTTTCAAAGGCTTTATCTGGATCATCAGGATATTCATCATCACTATCTGTAATACCATCGCCATCTGTATCAGGATCTTCAATATCTTCTGATACCGTATAAGTCGTTAAATCATTTACTGTACGACCAAGATTTACGCCAGAAGTAGAATTAGGACCATAAATGTATTCCCAACCTCCAGTCACGGTATCCATGATGATTAAATCAGAATCAGAACCGTTTGCTGCTAACCAAAGTTCGTCATTAGAATCAAAGGTCATTGAGGTAGGGTTAAAAGGTAGGTTGTCGGCACTAATACGTGTCGCTTGATAAACATTATCAGCATCTAAATCTAAGCGATATAAGCCACCAAAACTGCTTAAAAACAAAGTGCCATCAGCTGAAAATGCTAAATCACCTCCGCTATTGTTATTAAGATTGTTGATATCCCAGGTGTTAAGTACTGTGGCGTTTGATGGGTCTATAGTGTATACTTTAGATCTAGTTGAAAAATATAATAGACCATCATTATCATTAAACGCCAAACGAGGACCTCCCATACCAAGATTGGAAATAGTTGTCCATGCATCATTAATCATATCATAGCGCATTAATGGGTTTCCATTATTTTTTCCAATAGAGTATAAATACATGTTGGCATGATCAATGGCTGCGGTATAACTTCCCATGGGCATGGCAGCTAGTTCTTTTAAACTACCATTGAGTGGGTTTATTGAAAATAATTGCCCTGTTCCATTAACAGCAAATAAAGTGTCAATCTCAACATTTTTAGCACCCATTCTACTTTGAGTGATTTTGTGTTTAAAGCTTGCTATTTCTGCCTGTCTTATTTTGTTGGTGGCATCTGAAAATATATAGTTAGCAGCTCCATTTTGAATATCGACTATTTGAGAAGTAAACATATTGCCTTCTTTTCGGCGAATATATACCTGTGAATAGTAAGATGGTGACATGATAGTTTGTTCTAATACACCATTTACCGGCCTTCCTTTAAATAAAATTTGATTGAGTTCATCAGATTCAAAAGTTACTGCCGTATCGGCCTCTCCTTCATCATTGATAATATCAACCTCTTCAATATTGTATTGTCTATCGTCGTATGCATAAACCGTATAGATGGCATTTGATGCATTATCATTTATCGTAACGGTTACTGTTTCTGAGGTTTCAAACTCAAAACCTTCTGGTATCTGTAAATTGGTGATGTCATTTATTGATGATTCTTCCTCTTCTTCAACAACGTTTTCTTCTTCTGGACTTACAGTTTCAGTGAGTGTGTCCTTAACACACGACTGTATGGTAAGCAGAAAAACAGGAATAAAAAGGAATCTAAAAATGCTTTTTGTATTCATAGCTTTAAAATTTGAGCCCTCAAATATCATTTTTTTGGAGGGCAAGTAGGTGTCGTAATATTTGGAACAAGGGTAAGTTTAGATGTAAGGCCAAAATCTATCGATAATTGGTTCAAACATAAAAACTCTAATAAATGAACGAAAAAGACTACATAAACATATATTTTACCGATGAACAGCATTAAAATGTTGTGTATTTAAAGAAAAATGAGGTGAATCAAAGATTAATTGAATGCTCTGCGCTTACCTAGGATAAGACCAAAAAGGAAAAAAGAGTAGGAAATCACTATCAATACTTTTAGAATGGCTCTAAAATGATATGTAATCCATATCTCAGGTTTGAGAAAGCCAGTGAGGTATAAAAAAGGGTAGAATACGTGAAAAACCAATAGACTGATGCTTACCCAAAACATGAGATTATGTTTTTCAAATGCGAACTTTCTTTTTTTACGCCTTTCCTTAAAATAAAGTATGATTACAAATATTAAGAACCAAGATGCCAACGCTTCGGCATAAAATAGACCTGTGTGTAATGGGTCCTGAAAGATGCTGCTGACGAGGTACGAAGCGAGTATGACCAGGCTTCCCCAACGAACTATATGTTTATGACTATTTTTTTTGAGCACTTGGTAATATACCCAGCTAAAAAAACTAAAAACCAACACATTATAAAGATTAAAAATAGCGACGTTGTGCCAAGAATAGGCGGCATCTTCAAAAAAAGAAAACTCTTCATAAGTAAGAATAAAGTATCCTAATAGCTCCGTAAAAAAGGTATAGGCTATAAAAATGGGAAATAATTTCAAAGCCGTATCAAAATATTTACGGTAGGTCACTATAGCCACGATTAAAATGACCAAATAGAGTACTATAAAATAACTTGACTTTAAAAATTCTATCACAAAATTGATTTAACGAAACGATCTTCTTCTACTTATTGAGAAACCAATACAGAAAAGTACGTACATGATTACTATCAATATTTTCTGGAAGGCGCCTAGATTATACTTAATCCATAAATATTTATTGAAAAAGTTGATTAGGAAAATTATTGGAAAAATTGTGTAAAAGACAATTAAACCTGTAGAAATCCATCTTATCAAGTTATATTTTTCAAAATTCCAAGACCCTTTATTTTTTTTATCCAAAGCGTGGAATGTAATACATATTACTAAAATGATTGATGCATAGACAATTGTAAAATAAAGAGGTTCAATCAAAGGGTTGGTAAAACTTGAATTGATTAAAACTGATAGAATAGTAGTTAACGCTAAATATTTAATCCAATTTTTGTAGTAGCTATTTTCAATAAGTTTCCAATAGACAAAAAAGAAATACGGAAAAAATATTATAGAATAAATGTTATAAACCAAAGCGTTTTTAGCGCTATATTTTGCGAATAGGGCGAATTCTTCTAATAAAACTAATGTGCCCAAGAGTTCATTTAAAAATGTGTAGGCAATTAAAATGGGGAAATATTTTAAAACAGTATCAAAATACTTTTTATAGTTAGCTACTGAAAAGAACCAAGTAATGCCGTAAATAACTAAGAAATAATGTTTGCTGATAAATTCAATAAACTCTTGAGACATGATTTAAAAATCACCGTTTGTGTAACTACAACAACCACCAAAATTTAAAATCAAACTATGCTGATCATACATCAAATTAGCATCAAAGTTAGGTATAAACGATGCCTTTGATTTTTGCTTTTCACTATCTTGCGAAGGATTTTTCCAATAATCACGTATTAACTTCGCATTACCGTTATCATCAATATAAATACCTCCATAACCTCCATTGATTCTTGCTGTGGGTAAAATAAAGACGGTATTATGTCTATCTTTACTAGTTTTGGTTATGCCATAATTACCCAAATAGATTCGGAGGCTGTCCGCTTTTGCTCCACCATTTTTTGCTTCTAGTTCCACATAGCCAATATAATTTTTAAGTACTTCAATATCAAAGGTCACAAACTGGGTTGGCTCAAAGGGTTTTCCGTCTTCTTGATATTTAGCTTCCATTTGCGCAATGCTTGCAGCTCTTCTGTCCTTATAATTTACAAATAGTGAATCTGCTTCTTCTAAGGATATAATTTGTTTAGGAGTATCATATACAATTTGTTCAATTTCTTCAGTTGACATTTCTTGGTTTTCTTTTTTCTGCTCTTGACAGCTAGATAAAAGCAAGAGAATTGCAACTAAAGGCAAAAGCATTTTCTTAATGGTTTTCATACGTTTTGTGTTTATGGATTACAATTGTTGGGGGAATCTACGTTAAAGATATGGTTTTTATCCAAACAGGTTAAACAAAAAAGCCCAATGGAGAGACACCATTGGGCTTAACTTATATACCTTAAAAATTTTATATGACCTACTGATTCATGGTCATTAAAAATTCTTCATTGTTTTTGGTTTGTTTAAAGCGCTGTTCAATAAATTCCATTGCTTCAACGGGGTTCATATCAGCAAGATACTTACGCATGATCCACATACGTTGAATGGTAGACTCATCTAATAACAAATCATCTCTACGCGTACTTGATGAAGTAAGGTCAATAGCAGGGAATATTCTTCTGTTTGATATTTTACGATCTAATTGAAGTTCCATATTACCAGTACCCTTGAATTCTTCAAAAATGACTTCATCCATTTTAGAACCAGTCTCGGTTAAAGCTGTGGCGATAATTGATAAAGAACCTCCATTTTCAATATTACGTGCAGCACCAAAGAAACGTTTTGGTTTGTGCAACGCATTAGCATCTACACCACCAGATAATACTTTACCAGATGCAGGTTGCACGGTGTTGTATGCTCTTGCTAAACGTGTAATAGAGTCGAGTAGAATAACAACATCATGCCCGCATTCTACTAAACGTTTTGCTTTTTCTAACACAATATTGGCCACGCGAACGTGCTCAGTAGCTTCTTTGTCAAAAGTAGAAGCTACAACCTCACCGCGCACATTACGCTGCATATCGGTAACCTCTTCTGGGCGCTCATCAATCAATAAAATGATTTGATAAACCTCAGGGTGATTTGCTGCAATACCATTGGCAATGTCTTTCAACAACATGGTTTTACCAGTTTTGGGTTGCGATACAATCATACCACGTTGCCCTTTACCAATTGGTGAGAACAAATCAATGATTCGAGTTGAAATAGTACTCTGGCGTTCTGCCAAGTTAAATTTTTCTTTAGGAAAAAGAGGCGTTAAGTGCTCAAATGAAACTCTGTCACGAACTACTTGTGGGTCAATTCCGTTTATCTTATTTACTTTTATTAGAGGAAAGTATTTTTCACCTTCTTTTGGCGGGCGAACATTACCAAGTACGGTATCCCCTGTTTTCAATCCGAATAAACGAATTTGTGATTGAGATACATAAATATCATCAGGAGAAGACAGGTAGTTATAATCAGATGATCTTAAAAATCCGTAACCATCTTGCATAATATCAAGAACACCTTCACTTTCGATGATACTATCAAATTCAAATTCAGGCTCTTTATATCTATTCTTTAAATCTTTGTCAAAGTTGTTGTTCTTTTTGTCTTGCTGAGGACGAGGGTTTGGCTTGCGCTGTTCTCGTTTCTGATTTTGGTTTTTTTGTTGCGGGTTTGGTTTTCGAGGCTCTCTTTTTTGAGGCTGACCACCATTACTTTTTTGTGGTATATTTTTTTCTTCTGAAGCAGGAGTTTCCGCTTTTTCAGCTTCTGGTTTGTTCTTCTCTTTGCGAGGAGCTCTTTCCCTTTTAGGCTTTTCTTCTGTTTTTTCAGGAGCCTTCGTAACTTTTTCTGCTACTGCTTTTGGGTTTGATGCTTGAACATCAAGAATTTGATAGACCAAGTCCAATTTTTTGGTGGTCTTAAATTTAGGAATGTTTAATCCTTTTGCTATTTCCTGTAACTCAGGAAGCTTTTTTGCTTTTAGATCTGAAATCTCGAACATTAAATCAATAAGTTAGATTGTATATTTTTTTGAAGTAAAATGTTATTCTTGATATTACAATTGGGAAGATTTCCCTGGGTAAGTGTCTTGTTAATAACATTACAATGATACAAATTATTTTTTAACAACTAGGGCTATTTGTCGAAAAGACATGTATTTTTGTCCTCCCTAAAGGGAAATTATAATGATTCAACGAATTCAAACGTTCTATTTAGTAGTAGTTGCTTTGTTGTCAGCAGTAGCGCCATTCTTTGTGAGTTTATGGGTAGACGCTGATGATAAACAATTTTATGCTAAAAATGACATTCTGATTTCTATTGCTTTTTACACTATAGCTGTATTGGCCATAGTGGCTGTATTTCTTTTTAAGAAAAGACAAAATCAATTTGTTGTGAACAGATTGAATATGATATTAAATCTTTTTTTACTAGGATTTTTCGTTTACCGATCACTAAACTTATCCGGAGGGACGGCGGTCTCTGAGAAGGGTATTGGGATGCTGATTCCTGTATTTTCTATCGTTTTTCTAGTTCTGGCCAACAGAGCTATCAAAAAGGATGAAGATCTTGTAAAATCTGTGGATCGTTTGCGTTAAACCTAACATCTTAGTAGTATTAGTGCGTTAAACCCCGATGGAAACATCGGGGTTTTTTGCTTTCTAATTTTTCCAAAAAGTTTATTAGGGCATATCCGTTATAGTTTCAGGGGTGAAACCGTTATTGAAACTGATATCAGTTAACGTTTGTACCAAATTAGGTGCTTCAGCATATCCTTCAGGGCTAGGCATGAAATAATTTCTTTTAGTCGCTATCATTTGGCCATTAATGTCTGCATATTCATAATCAGCAATAATGATTGGTTCATTAACCCCCATAAATGGTAATGAAAAGTAAAAACGGTCGATTAGTTTAGTTTCTGGGTTCACATATAAAATATAAATGTCATTTTGTTCTTTTCCTGTTAGTACCGGATCATAAGTAATATGTAATTTATCATATGTTATACCATTGAGCGCTTCCTGGCCCATATAAGAGGTGATTGTTCCCTTATCATTTAATTTATAAGGCATTACAAACCAGAAATAATTAGCCCTACGGATAAAATCACCAACTGCATTACCCTGGGCATCTTCAGTTTTTTCACCATCAATGAATACGACAGTATTTGTACCATCAAAACTGTGGCTAATAGTACCATCTACCTCTGGCATTACATTAATCTCATGTTGGGTATAATGTGCAAAAGAAGCTTCGTTTTTAAAAATATATCGTTCCGTTGAAAGGTCAGTTTTTTCAGTATCAGTGCTATAGTAGTTATACGTGTACTGCACATCTTTCTTTTTCCAAAGGTCATTCCAGCCTCCATGAGCATATTCAATTGCTTTTAAAATACTTTGTGGATTGCTCGTATCGTATTTGGGAGCCATATCTACTTCTACAGTAATTTCTTCCATTTTTTCAACTTCTTTTTTTGCTTTTTCAGCACAAGAAATGAAAAATATAAGGGTAAAGATTGATAAAATTTTTAATGATGATTTCATGATGATTTTTATTATTGGTGTGTTAGACGAATAAAATTATCATCCTTACTACAACCTAAAAACATCATTAAATTTTGAGATATTAAAACTATTTTTAAGTACCATTTTGGCTTCATCACTACTCGTATTCAATAAAGGGTTGGTATGATTAAAATGAATGAAGTGTATTTTGTTCTTTTCTGATACTGGTAATGATTTAAAAAGAGCCATACTCTCAATAACAAATGGATGCGGTATTTCAGAAATATCACGATTATTGATTTCTTTGCTATCAAAGAAAGAGGCATCTAAAAAGGCATAATCTACCTTTTTAATTTCATCAATAATAGATTTTTCCCATTTAGACCATTTGTCAATATCTGGTATAAAAAGTGCTGATTTTTGTGGTCCGACAATTGTATACCCTACAGTCTCAGAAAACTCATCACGGTGTGGTACTTTAAAAGGAATAACAGTTAGATTGTTAGTTAACAACAATCTTTCTTCATGATTAATATCTTTCAGTACAATATTCTTTAATACTACCAATTGACTCCAAGGTCCATTGGTTTCTAAAAACGATTTCATTTTGGGCATTGCATAAACAGGCGCAGCGTTGCTACCCATAGCCTCACGACCTAAAAACATCAACCCTGTATAATGCCCAATATGCGCATGGGTTAGCAAAATTCCATCTGGAATTTCAACTTCCTTTTGTGCTAATTCTTTTAATAATTTTAACTGTGCCGGCATATCTGGCGTAGCTTCGAAAAGAAAAGTCTTGTTGTTTTCATAATCAATAACGCCAAGTGAGACCACCTTTCTATTCGGATCTGGGTTTTTGAACAATTTACTACAACATTCTTTTTTACAACCAATATGCGGACTTCCCCCATCTTGAACAGTTCCTAATACAATCAATGAAACTTTAGGATTGATTTGCGACTTGCAGTTGACAAAAACGAAAATTAAAATAATAGTAAAAAACTTTTTCATAACTAACGTTTTTCTAATTCAATGACTTCCAAATTGCTGATTTTTTCATCATCTATTTGAAATCTCAACATTGTTCTGACAGCATGAAATCCATGTTTACCGCAAGCCCCAGGATTCATATGAAGTATATCTAATTTTTTATCGTGCATCACTTTTAAGATGTGTGAATGTCCGCAAATAAAAAGTTTTGGCGGATTTGCTTTAATTTCCTCACGAACTCGAACGTTATATTTGGTTGGGTAACCTCCAATATGTGTAATCCAAACATCAACGCCTTCGCAGAAAAATCGGTTATGTTCAGGAAATTCTTTTTGAATTATATGATCATCAATATTTCCGTGAACTCCTCTTACGGGTTTTATGGCTTCTAATTTATCGGTAACCTGCAAATTTCCAATATCACCCGCATGCCAAATCTCGTCTGCTTGTTTTGCATATTTCAGAATGGTATCATCTATATGGCTGTGGGTGTCGGAAAGCAATAAGATTTTGGTCATAACGCTAAAAATATGCTAAAATAAAATGGGCTGATAATCCTTACTTGGTATTCAAGTATCTTTATACTTTAAAAATAGTTGTTTAGGTTGAGATATTTTATTGAATTCTCTTATTTCGGAAAGGCATATCATGGCTGGCAAAAACAACCAAATGCAATAACCATACAACAGGTTTTAGAAAAGGGTATTTCTACACTTTTGAGGTCGACTATTGAAGTTGTTGGTGCCGGTAGAACGGATGCAGGGGTGCATGCTAAACAATTATTTGCACACTTTGATTTTGAATGTATTGAAAATACTGTTCAACTAACACAACGATTAAATAACTATTTGCCCTCAGATATTGCAGTTAAAGGAATTTTTAAAGCGCAATCAGAAGCCCATGCTCGGTTCGACGCTGTGCAACGCACTTATGAATATTGGCTCGTGCAAGAGAAAAATCCGTTTTATGCAGAAAGAGCCCATTTTATATGGTTGCCGTTGAATCTAGAAGCAATGAATAATGCGGCAACAATCTTATTGGAATATGAGGATTTTGAGTGTTTTTCAAAATCCAATACTGATGTAAAAACATTTTTTTGTCAAGTTAATCAAGCTGTGTGGGAACAAAAAGATGATAAACTGGTATTTACGATAACTGCAGACCGATTTTTAAGAAATATGGTTAGGGCCATCGTAGGTACCCTTTTAGAAATTGGATTAGGCAAGAACCACCCTGAAGGAATTAGAAAAATAATTGAGAGTAAAGATAGGGGTATGGCTGGGGCTTCCGTACCTGCAAAAGGATTATATTTAACCAAAATACGATACCCAGAAAAGTTGTTTGATGAGTAACGAAAAAGAACAAGGAAAAGCATTTGATTTTAGACTTTTTAAAAGAATTTTTGCTTTTACAAAACCGTATAGACCCATTTTTTGGTTGGTGGCTTTTGTAGCTATTTTTTTAGCAACTTTTGCAGTTTTTACGCCAATTTTAGTTCGTGAAATTATAAATACCGCACTTCCAGACAGTGATTTAGAATTATTGACAATACTGGTTCTAGTAATGGGAGGGGTGTTGCTAGGTCAAGTTATTTGCCAACTGAGCTTTAATTATTTTGCCAACTTATTGGGTGAGTCTGTTATTAAAGATTTAAGGGTTAAGCTTTTCAAAAAAATGATGGGTTTTAAAATGACCTATTTTGATAACTCATCGATTGGGGTTTTGGTCACTAGAGCCGTCGCTGATATGCAGCGGATAGGTGAAATTTTTAGCCAAGGTTTTTTTGTCATTGTATCTGACTTATTGAAAATGTTAGCAGGGGCTTTTGTGATGATTTATATCAATTGGAAACTAGCTTTAATCGTTTTTGCAATTCTACCCATCATCCTAATAGCTACCAGACTATTTCAACAAGCTATGAAAGTTGCTTTTATCGAGGTTAGAACTCAAGTATCTAATCTTAATTCTTTTGTACAAGAGCGAATTGCTGGTATGAAAATTGTTCAGTTGTTTAATCGAGAAGAAATTGAAAAAGAAAAGTTTAGAAACATAAATGAAAAGCATCAAAATGCCTGGTTGAAAACAGTTTGGTACAACTCTATTTTTTTCCCGATTGCAGAAATTTCATATTCTATTGGTATTGGTTTGGTTGTCTATTTTGGGGTTATTCAGAATATTGATGACCAAATATTGAATGATACAGGTTCAATTTTTGCGTTTTTCTTTTTGATGGATTTGTTGTTCCGCCCCCTGCGTCAAATCGCAGATAAATTCAATACTTTACAAATGGGTATGGTTGCCGCAAATAGGGTTTTTAAAATACTAGATACTGATAGCCATATTGATGATTCGGGTACCGTAGCTAAAGAAAAGGTGAAAGGAGATATTGAGTTTAAGGATGTTCGTTTTGGATATGTTGAAAATGAAGAAGTTTTACACGGAATTTCATTTGACGCTAAAGCCGGAGAAACCATTGCAATAGTTGGGGCTACGGGCGCTGGAAAATCTACTATTATCAATTTGTTGAATCGTTTTTACGAGATTAATTCTGGAAATATTTTAATTGATGGAACCGATATTTGCGATTATAAATTGCATTCGCTACGTTCGCATATTGCGGTGGTACTGCAGGATGTGTTTTTATTTGCAGATACGATTGCCGGTAATATTTCTTTACAAGACGGAGCTGTTGATATGAAAACTATTGAATCTGCAGCAAAGGAGATTGGGGTGCATGAATTTGTTATGAGATTGCCTGGTGGATTTGATTACAATGTAAAAGAAAGAGGGACTATGCTTTCTAGTGGTCAACGACAGCTTATTGCATTTTTACGTGCTTATGTAAGCAACCCCAGTATTCTGGTGTTGGATGAAGCTACTTCTTCTGTAGATACTTACTCAGAACAGCTAATTCAACAGGCTACTGCAAAGATAACCGAAGGCAGAACCTCAATCATTATTGCTCACCGTTTGGCCACTATAAAAAAGGCGGATAAGATATTGGTAATGGAAGCTGGTAAAGTCGTTGAAAGTGGTACTCATAAACAATTACTAAAAAAAGGGGGTTACTACAGTGATTTGTATGAGGCTCAATTTATGGTTGAAGAGGTGGCTTAGGCTTTTTTCGGTATAAAATCTTCTAGATTAATTGAGCCTGTTATTAAACCAATCACGAACATAAGAACTCCCATTCCAACGCTGACGATTAAGAACATGAAGATGTAACCAACTGCTCTTATCAGTATTGTTCCATAACCAATTTTATGAATCTTCTTGTAGACATAAAAAAGATAACCTGTTGCGAATAATAGGTAACACCAATTGAAAATATCATATCTAATGTCAAAAAAGCTAAACAAAGGTATAGCTATTGCTATTTGTATAAATGAGGTTTGACCTGTTGCATAAGCAAGAGTTACCAAGTGTTCTGTATAATTTAAAACGTTTTTATCTAAAAATAGTATCCATGTAATCAGAGCATAAATTGGCATGATTAAATAGGATAAAAGTGCTTGATAATCAAACACAAAATCCATATTGGGAGTATTTTGATTGGAAAAACTGTTCTCTGTAAGGTTGACATGTAACATGTCTTTTAATATAAAGAACATTATACCAGATAGTGTTATGGCTATTGCGAAGTAGCTAATTGGGTTCATGTACTTTTTTCTAGCCCCAGATATATAGCTTTCAACAACATTTTCTGGTTTTGAGAATAAATGCCTGAAGGTCTTTAAAAAGGTATTGTCAATATCAAAGACTTGAAATTTGACATCTTCCCAAACATTTTTTAATGTTAATCTGCCTTTAATAACTTTGGCTCCGCAACTAGGGCAATATCCAAAATCTGATCTTAAATTGCTCTCACATGTTTTGCAATTCATTAGCTTAAATCTTTTTTTATCATTTCAGTCAATTCATCAAGGCTTTTATAGAGCACAAACTCCCCATTTTTTATGTAAGAAATAAGTCCGGTCTCCTCACTTACCACTAAGCAAAGGGCATCAGTTTTTTCAGTAATTCCCACAGCAGCACGGTGACGTAATCCAAATCGTAATGGTATAGTTCTTTCATTTGAAACAGGAAGAATGACCCTAGTAGCTGTGATATAGTTGTCTTGCACTACGGCCGCACCATCGTGAAGGGGACTATTTTTATAAAAAATACTTTCAATAATAGGTTGGGTGATTTCAATACTCATTTTATCACCAGTAATTTTCACAAAATCGAGAGTGTTGTTTCTTTCAATAACTAAAATAGCACCTGTTTTGCTTATGCCCATTTTTTCACAAGCAGAAATGATTGCACTTACATCGGTATCTGTAGGCAAACCTTCTTGTTTTAAAAATTTAAAGTGCTTGATGAAGTTTCGTTTAGAGGCAAAATTGGTAGAACCAATCATCAACAAAAACTTCCGTATCTCTTGCTGAAATACAATAATAAGGGCTATTAATCCAATATTCATAAAACCACCAACCATACTGCTAATCATTTTCATTTGAAGCAACTCAGTCAATTTCCAAAGTGCCCAAACAATAACGATACCAATAAAAATATTAATAGCAACGGTGCCTTTAACAAGTTTGTAAATGTAATAGAGAAGTACCGCAACCAAAATGATATCAATGAAATCGGTGATTTTAAACTCCAAAAAATTAAGAAATTCCAATGGCGGTGTTTTTGTAAAATTATGAAAAAATAGCGCTACCTAAATCGAAATTCTATTTGCCACTAATTCTTGAAAAAGGGTAATGCATTCTTTTGCTTCTTTCACATCATGCGCCCGTAAAATATTAGCACCATTTTGCAAAGCAATCATATGTAAAGCGGTTGTTCCATTCAATGCCTGCGCTGGTTTTAAATTTAAAGTTTTGTAAATCATTGATTTGCGGCTTAATCCAGCTAGTAGAGGTAAGTCGAATGTTTTGAATAAGTCAAAATGCGTCAAAAGCTGAAAATTTTGTGCTGTTGTTTTTGCAAACCCAAACCCCGGATCAATTATGATATCGTTTATTTTAGTTGCTCGGGCAACAGCTACTCTATCTGAAAAATAGGTGATGAGATCTTTGATGAGGTCATCATAATCGGTTAACTCTTTCATATTTTGTGGTGTACCCTTCATATGCATCATAATGTAAGGCACTTGATGATGAGCTACTATCTCAAATATTTTATTATCTAAATTACCTGCAGAAATATCATTGATGATGGCTGCCCCTAGTTGTAACGATTTATTGGCGACTTTACTTCTAAAGGTATCTATTGATAAAATACAATCAGGAAATTCTTTAAGGATAAGGTTTATGATGGGCAGCAGACGAAGTAGTTCTTCATCTTCTGATACATGCTCAGCGCCAGGTCTTGAACTATAAGCACCAAGATCTAAAATAGAAGCACCTTCATCAAGCATTTTTTTAACTTGCTTCAAAATGGAGGTTGGGTTTTTAAATTTTCCTCCATCATAAAAAGAATCAGGAGTTAAATTTAAGACTCCCATAACGATTGGGGAGTTTAAATCGATTAGAATTCCCTTACAGTTTATCGTCATAAAAAAACTTCTCTTTAATGGGTTTCATTATCTTTGTCATTGTTAGTTTTAGGTCTCGAAAGACAGACGAAATTTACACAAATTAACCCATATGCAACAAACCTCTAATCAGTATGATTCCGTTATATCAGAATGTCGCAAACTCTTTGTGAATAAAACAAAAGACTATGGCACAGCTTGGCGAATCTTGAGGTTGCCTTCATTGACCGATCAAATTTTCATTAAGGCGCAACGCATCCGAAGCTTACAAGAAAATGGTACTAGAAAAGTAGATGAAGGTGAACAATCAGAGTTTATAGGAATAATCAATTATTCCGTAATGGCTTTAATACAAATTGAAAAAGGAGTAGTTGATACCCCCGACCTTGAAGCAGACGAAGCTATTTCGCTATATGATAAAAAAGTCGATTTGACCAAAAAGTTGATGGAGGATAAGAACCACGATTATGGAGAGGCGTGGCGTGAAATGCGTGTAAGTTCTTTAACTGATCTTATCTTACAGAAACTATTAAGAGTAAAAGAAATCGAAAATAATAAAGGCCATACCCTGGTAAGTGAGGGGGTTGACGCCAATTATCAAGACATGATAAACTACGCTGTGTTTGCATTGATTCATTTAAGCCAAGAAAAATGAAATATTTAGTTGCCTTCTCAAGAATATTTGTAGGTGTTCTTTTTATTATCAGCGGATTAATAAAATTGAACGACCCAGTAGGTTTCTCTTTTAAGCTTGAAGAGTACTTTAGTCAAGGAGTGCTCGATTTACCATTTTTGATGCCCTATGCTTTGGCTATAGCTATTATAGTAGTTATCATAGAGGTGCTTTTAGGCGTTATGCTTATAGTCGGGTTTAAGGAAAAATTTACCGTATGGAGTCTACTCGGCATGATTGTTTTCTTCACTTTTCTAACTTTTTACTCTGCATATTTTAATAAGGTAACAGATTGTGGATGTTTTGGAGATGCTGTTAAATTGACTCCATGGGAATCATTTATAAAAGATATTATTCTTTTGTTGCTTATTCTAGTATTGGTTTTTGGAGTTAAACATATAAAACCACTTTTTAATAAGAATGTTAATGCGATTTTAATGCTCGTTTCACTTGTTGGCTGTGTTATTTTTTGCTACAACGTTTTAAATCATTTACCATCAAAAGATTTTAGACCATACAAAATAGGAGCAAATATTGAGGAAGGAATGACCGTTCCTGAAGATGCACCAAAAGCTATTTATGAATATGCGTGGAAGTTCAACGTTGATGGTGAAGATCAAGTAGTAATCACCAATGGCGATTACCCGTCTGTTGAGGGCGAATTTATTGGTGTTGAAACTACCGAAATTCAAAAAGGCTATGAGCCACCCGTTCACGATTTTACTATTGAAAAAGACGGAGGGGACTTTACCACTTCCATGTTACAAGAAGAAAAATTGGTAATGGTTATTGCCTATGATTTAGCTAAAAGTAATTATGAGGTCTTCGATGCTCTTAAAATTACTATGGATGAAGCTATCAAAAAAGGTTATAAAGTAATAGGCATGTCAGCTTCTAGCAATGAGGTAGGTAGTGCTCTAATAAAAGAACACGATTTAAGCTTTGATTTTTACTTTACTGATGAAACTACGTTAAAAACAATTGTTCGTTCCAATCCTGCAATTTTGATTTTGAAAAAGGGAACGATTTTGCAAAAAGTGCACTACAATGATTTTGATAAACTAAAATTTTAATTAGAAACGATAAATATCTAAATACAGAACAACATGAGAACCAAAATAGTCGCTGGAAATTGGAAAATGAACAAGAACCTAGAAGAAACTGAATCGCTTTTAGGGGAATTGGCAGCAAAGCTGCCTGATACTAACGCTGAGGTGATTGTTGCGCCAACTTTTGTTAATCTGGCTTCTGCGGTAAATCAATTATCACAATCAGTAATTCAAGTTGCTGCACAAAATATGCATTTTGAGGAGAGCGGTGCTTTCACTGGAGAAATTTCAGCAGATATGTTATTGAATATAGACGTTGATACGGTAATTCTCGGACATTCTGAACGTCGTTCAATTTTTGGTGAAAGTGATGCGCTTTTAGCCAAGAAGGTTAAGACAGCACTAACCAAGAACATGAAAATTATTTTCTGCTTTGGTGAAGAGTTAGAAGATAGAAAGTCTGGTAATCATTTCAACGTTGTAGAAAGTCAACTTAAGAATGCTTTATTTGATTTAGATACATCATCGTGGAAACAAATTGTTTTGGCTTATGAGCCTGTTTGGGCTATAGGTACTGGTGAAACTGCAAGCCCTGAACAAGCCCAAGAAATGCATGCTTTTATTCGAAAAACTATTGCTGAAGCATTCAATGGTGAAATAGCTGAGAATGTTACTATTCTTTATGGAGGTAGTGTTAAACCGAATAATGCTAAAGAAATATTTTCTAAAGCTGATGTAGATGGAGGTCTAATAGGCGGAGCAGCATTGAAGTGTGATGATTTCATGGAAATTGTTAAAGCTATCTAATACTTATTCTTAAAGACATTGACATATTTAGAGCTTCAATTTACTATTGACCCAGTACAACCCGCTTCAGATATTCTGGTTGCTGAGCTAAGTGAACTAGGTTTTGAAAGTTTTGTTGAACACGAAACAGGCTTAACAGCATACATCGCTGAATCAGATTTTGATAAAAAAAAATTAAGTACAATTCATATCGTGGATTCAACAGAATTTAAGATTGATTGGACTTCCAAATTGGTAAAACAACAGAATTGGAATGCAGAGTGGGAGAAAAGCTTTAATCCGATAGTAGTTGATAAGCGTTGTATGGTCAGGGCACCATTTCATCAAAAAACTAGCGTAGAATACGATATCGTTATTGAACCAAAAATGAGTTTTGGTACAGGGCATCATGAAACCACTCATATGATGCTCTCACATATTCTTGATAATGATTTCAAAAATAAAAAGGTTCTGGATATGGGATGCGGTACGGGTGTATTGGCTATTTTGGCTGAAATGAGAGGGGCTTCACAGCTTGAGGCAATAGATATTGATAATTGGTGCTATTTAAATTCTTTAGAAAACGTAGAGCGCAATAATTGTGATAAAATAGAGGTGTTTGAAGGGGACTCAAGTTTACTTTCTGGTAAAAACTATGACATTATTTTGGCTAATATTAATAGAAATATCCTTTTAGAAGATATTCCTATTTACGCTTCATGTCTTAATAAAAATGGAAGCTTGTTTCTTAGTGGGTTCTATTCAGGTGATTTAGATATGATAAATGAAAAATGTAAGGCCTATAATTTGCAATTTGAAAAAAATCTGGAAAAGAATAATTGGGTTGCAGCAAAATATGTATTTTAGTTTCAGTAAGTTGTAATTATGGGAACCAAAGAAAAAATCTCCGAAGAACTACTCTTAGAGGAAGAAGTACTAAAACAAAACGAAATAGTACTTTTTAATGATGAGGTCAACACTTTTGACCATGTGATAAACACCCTAATTTCTGTTTGCGACCACACTCCTGAGCAAGCGGAACAATGCTCATTGATTGTTCATCATAACGGAAAATGTACAGTAAAAACCGGTGAATATGATGATTTAAAGCCAAGATGTTCTCGCTTACTGCAAGCTGGTTTAAGTGCAGAATTGGTTTGATTTTGTTTTGAAAGCTTAGCTTGGCCTTGTTTTCTTTTCTTATATTTAGCAATACCTATCTCAGATAGCATATTGCAAAAACTTCTAAAAATATCCATTCTTTTTTTTAGTCTTGCTATTCATAGTCAAGAGCTACCACCTATACAAAGTTTTGCCCCTACTGATTATAAAGGTGAAAATCAGAACTGGGGAATTTCACAGTCTAACGACAAGCTAATTTATATAGCGAATAATAAGGGGTTACTAGAATTTAATGGGGCTAGTTGGTCATTATACGACTCGCCTAATGAAAGCATAATGCGTTCTGTCAATGTAGTAGGGGACCGTATCTACACGGGATGTTTCATGGAGTTTGGTTACTGGAAAAAGAACAGTACTGGGTGTTTAGATTATACTTCATTATCAAAAAAGATAGGTTTTTCCTTAATAGAAGATGAAGAATTTTGGAATATTATTGCTTTAGGAGACTTGGTGGTATTCCAATCTTTGAAAAGAATATATGTTTATAATATAAAAGAAGATACCGCAAATGTCATAGACTCGGACATGACAATCACCAAAATATTTAATGTCGGTGAAACTATCTATTTCCAAAGATTGGGGCTTGGTGTTTTTAAAATAGAATATGGAAAAGATTATTTGGTTATTGCTGATGATATCGTAAAGAATGATGAAGTTATTAATGTTTTTGAAGATGGTCAAGACTTGCTTATTCTCACACAAAATGAAGGATTTTTTCGTTTTGCAAATAATTCATTAGTTAAAACAAATTTTACTTCAAACGAGTTATTATCAAAGGTTAGTTTTTACGATGGGGTACAGTTAAAAAACAAAGACTTTGTTTTGGGAACTATCGCAAATGGTGTGATTTGTTTAAACCAGAATGGGGATTTTAAATTCCAGATAAATCAAAATATAGGCCTTGCGAACAATACGGTATTATCTTTATTCGAAGACATTGAAAATAACATATGGTTTGGCCTTGATAATGGAATCAGTTACTTAAATACCGATGGACCTTATAAGGTTTATAATGACAGTAGAGGTGCTCTAGGTAGTATTTATGCAACTGCAGTATATAAAGGCACTATTTATGTTGGCACCAACCAAGGACTTTTTTTTAGAAAAATCAATGGTAACAATACATTTAACTTTATTCAAGGAACACAAGGTCAAGTTTGGAGTTTACGAATAATCGATGAAACCTTATTCTGTGGCCATAATTCAGGAACCTTTATAGTCAGTGGCGAATCTGCCAGAAAAATAGCGAATGTTCAGGGCACCTGGGATATTTCATCATTGGATCAACATCCAAATCTACTTTTACAAGGCAATTATGACGGTTTGTATGTACTTGAGAAAAGAGATGATTCCTGGAGCCTTAGAAATAAAATTAAAGGTTTCAATAATTCTTCAAGATATTTTGAAAATGTTGGAGATAAAATTTTTGTAAATCATGAATACAATGGTGTTTTTGAAATGAAAGTTGATAGCACTTTGTTTCAAGCTTCCGATGTAGCAATTGATACGACAATTAAGGGCTCAAATTCAGGAATTTTAAAGTATCGGGGAGACTTGCTGTATGCATATAAAGAGGGTGTGTTTACATATCAAAATAAAACAAACACTTTCGTTAAAGACACTTTTTTGAGTAAAGTATATAATGAAGAAGAATATGAATCTGGAAAATTGATTCTTAACGACCTAGATGATGTATTATGGGTTTTTACAAAATCAAATATAAGTTTTGTAATTCGCGATAAATTAACCAATACCCCAAAAATAAAGAGAATACCACTTGCAAAAGATAAAAGAAATGGAATATTGGGATATGAAAATATTGCAAGAATTTCCGATGATAACTATTTGATTGGAACAACATCTGGCTATATTACGGTTGATGTCAATAATCTTGAAGTGAAAGACTTTCAAGTTCAAATCGGTAGTATTAAAAGCAGTAGCGGTAACTATGAAAATCCGAAGCGTATAGATGTAACCATAGATGGTAAATTTAAGACGGATGAAAACAATATCAGTATTTCTTTTTACACTCCAGAATTTAATAAATATTTAAAAACGACCTATCAGTTTCAACTTGAAGGTATTTATGATACTTGGAGTAATTGGACTGAAGAGCATTCGGTAACTTTCGAAAACCTTCCTTATGGTGACTATACCTTTCAAGTTAAAGGAAAAATAGGGGATAAGATTTCAAATAATAGCGCAGCATTTTCATTCCAAATTGCAAAACCATGGTATTTCTCTAATATAATGGTAGCACTTTATCTAATAGGATTTGTTCTATGTTCTTTGATATTACATAACATTTATAAAGGCTATTATAAAAAGCAACAACAAAAACTTATTGAAAAGAATGAATATGAGCTTGAGCTTGTACAAGTGCAGAATGAAAAAGAAATAATTAAAGTTAAAAATGAACGCTTAGAAACAGAATATAGAAGCAAGAGTAAAGAGTTGGCCGCCTCAACGATGAGTATTATAAAAAAGAACGAGTTACTCACCAAAATAAAAGATGAATTAAAGAAGGTAAATGATAAAGATGCCCTAAAACCTGTAATTAACATTATTGACAAGAGTTTAAAACAAAACGATGATTGGGAACTTTTCCAAGAAGCATTTAACAATGCGGATAGCGAGTTTTTAAAAAAAATAAAGGACACACATCCCTCCTTGTCTCCGAACGATTTAAAATTATGTGCTTATTTGCGTCTAAACCTATCTTCAAAAGAAGTGGCCAATCTTTTAAGCATATCCCCAAGAAGTGTCGAAATCAAACGCTATAGACTACGTAAAAAGCTGAACTTACAGCATGAAGAAAACTTGGTCAATTACATTTTAAACTTTTAACTACTACAACAAATCAATTTCTTTCTACAACAGAACTAATTTTAACCTCAACATTACCTATACAATTCAAGTTTAGATAAGTCAAATTGCACTTCGCAAACGTTTTAGTAAGATTGGGTTTATTGCTGTTATAGGCTTGTTTAAAAGGGCTAAAGATGTTAATGTGTCAAAAAAATAAGACAATTTTTATCATGTATGTTTTTTGTTGAGGTAATTTTTAAGGAATTCACATTATTTAACAATAGTTTTAGAAACTCAAAAAAAAGCACATGATTACACATCTAAAAAGACTATTGACATTAACATTCATCATGGCAACTTTTGCTGTATTTGGTCAGACGGACAAAGTATCGGTTGTGAATGATGCTGAAGGAATGAAGTTGGTTGTCAATGGAGAAGATTTTATGATTAATGGTATGAATTGGGATTATATTCCGATTGGAACCAACACGGTGAACGCAGCATTTTGGAAAAAATCTGATGATGCGATAAAGGCAGGGCTTGATACAGAAATGTCTTTGTTGAAAAACATGAACGTTAATGTAATAAGACAGTATACCGGCGTACCTGCAAGATGGATTCAATACATCTACGAGAATTATGGTATCTACACCATGCTGAACGACTCGTTCGGACGTTATGGTTTAACCTTGGATGGCGTGTGGACCCCTGTTACCAATTATGCAGACCCCAAAACCCAAGAGTTCCTGCTTTCAGAAGTAAAATCGTTGGTTCAAGAATATAAGAACACTCCTGGTTTATTACTGTATTTACTTGGAAACGAAAATAATTATGGTCTTTTCTGGGCCGGAGCAGAAACTGAAGATTTTCCTGATGGTCAAGAAAAAATTGATGCCGTAGGTGAACTGCGTGGTAGACCAATGTATAAATTGATGAATGAAGCATCAAAAATGATAAAGGCTATGGATGATTCCCATCCCGTAGCCATTTGTAATGGTGATGTTTTGTTTATTGATATTATAGCCGAAGAATGTAAAGATATTGACATCTATGGAACCAATACCTATCGAGGGGTTTCTTTTGGTGATATGTTCGAAGTGGTGAAAGAAAAGCTGAATAAGCCCATCATGTTCACAGAATTTGGTGCGGATGCCTACAATGCGGTTAAAAACGCTGAAGATCAAAAAATGCAGGCGTACTACATGGTCAACAACTGGAAAGAAATCTATGAAAATGCTGCAGGAATTGGTAAAGCGAACAACTCAATTGGAGGCTTTACTTTTCAGTTTTCTGATGGTTGGTGGAAAGCTGGTTTTGACGATAGAAAAGACGCCGACACGCATCAGACTGAAGCTACATGGAATGGTGGGGGATATACCATCGACTTGGCTTATGAAGGAGCCAACAATATGAATGAAGAGTGGTTTGGGATCTGTGCAAAAGGACAAACTGATTCTCGTGGACTTTATGATTTGTATCCTCGTGCAGCTTATTATGCTTTGCTCGAAGCTCATCAACTCAATCCGTATGATGATGGCGTAAACCTTGGATTTATTTCAAATCATTTTGATAATATCAATTTAATGGGGGCGGAATTGAAAGCTCGCGGAGATAAGGCAGCTTTAAATTCAGAACAAGGAAATTTATTGCGTATTAGTAACTTACAAGCAAAATTTTCTTCCTTTAGCACTGGTGGTAGTCTTATTACTACTCCTGATACTCCAGACCCAAATGAACCAAATACTTTTCCCAATCAATTGGGATTTGACCACATGCAATCATACTTCATTGGAGTGGAAGGAAATCCAGCTTCTAATATGAGGGCAGAAGTAAATCTTAATGTGGTGGGTAATGTAGCTCAAAATCCAATCAATGAGATTTTTTATGAAAATAACTCTCGTCCAATTGATGTCAGCACTGATCAAGGAGATGTTGTTGTTTCGGATGTTAACAGAATTAGGGTATATCAAGCGGAATTCGAATGGAGGGCAAAAGAGTTTGATTTACGAGGGTTTTATAGAACAGGACATTATCATTGGGGTTATGAAGGCGACTTTTTTGGATTCTACCCTGAAGCCAACTATGGGCCAAACTTAGATATTTATAATGGTGAAATACTAGGTGCTGAATTAGATGGTAAGGGTCCTTTGAAAGGGCTTAAGGTTGCCATTGGGCCACAGCTTTGGTGGGGCGCCAACCCAACTATGCTTTTCAAGTACAAGAAGCATATAGGTAAATTTGATATAACAGGTATTTACCATAGAGACTTTGAAAAAGATGTTGTTCTAGACGAGAATGGACGACGAGTTTTAGACGTAAATCAAACCCGAAGTGGTGTAATTCCGCCATGGCCTACAGAAAGGGCAGCCATCGCAATAGAGCGGGAATTTGGCAAGTTTGGGGTTGAGCTGGGCGGATTATGGTCTGGCAATCCTTTGAATGGAATTGGATTTCAGGATGTTCGCGGTACTCCAGGTGATTATGTTGTTTTTCAAGATAGAATTCAGTCAAGCGATAACTGGGGAGGTAAAGCCAAGATTACTTATGAAGGCGGTAAGTTCAATTGGTATGGCCAGGCCGCAGCAATGGGTTTGATTGCCAATGGTGGTGCTGACCAAACACTCACATTTACCGGTTGGAAATTAAAAGATACCGGAAGTGGCAATGTTACCAGTGTTCTATCTGGTTTTACTTTTGCTACTGGTAAATTTCAAATCGCTCCCAATTTTATGTGGCAAAAGCCAATTGTTGAGGCCATGCCACAAGACGTGCAAGGTCCAGGCCGTTTAAGGAATATTATTGATGATCCTTTTTCCGTAAGAGCAAATCGGGAAACAACAGCTGGTGAAGTATTGATTACGTATGACCCTACACCTGGTACATGGATGTATGAATGGGATAACGACCGGTCGGAAGATGCGAAGTTCGCTGCGAATTTAGGCTTTGTTTATCGTCATCTGCCAACAACAATGGATGCTCATATTGGATTTTTAGCAAATCGTACATTTTTTGCTTTTCCCAATTCGGCGCCAGCTCAGGACTTATGGGAGGTACATTCTAGAATGGTCTCCAAAATCAGCCCAGACCTCGGTATCATAGGTAATTTTTATTATGGGAATGGTCAATCGAACGGAGATTCACAAAGGTTGATTAAACGCTTTGGCGGAGACATTAGAATGATTTATAAAAATTACAAATTACGTTACGAACAAAAAATAAATGATTGGGGGCCTTTTGATTACCATCGAGATTTTAACTTGACTTTTCCAGTACAATTAATGTTGGATCTTTCTACAACTTTAGGCAAGCCGGACTGGTTTATTTTACCTAGTACTCAAGTTGGTATACGCGGAACATGGCGATCACTAGATGAATTTTCGCCCCGGTATTCTCCGAATGTGGCAACCGGATTTGCCACTGAGCCAAATATTAGTCCTGTTGGATTTGGTAACGGCAGCGAATGGGAGATTATGACTTATATACATATTAATATTGGGAAATAAAAGATAGAAAAATGAAAAACAAAAAATATAATAACTTACGTTTTATACTTCTTTTGGGCGTGATGATAACTTTTTCTTCTAGTTGCGAAAGAGACTTTTCAGATGATGTGGAGTTTTCCACTTTTCCTCCAAATGGAGATGTATTTCTCGATAATTTTTCAGCCGGATTGGATTATTTTCCGTTTGTTGATGCTGGCGCCGATCCCGAGGCGTTTAGTGTAGATACTAGCGAGAAGTTTGAAGGGACAGCATCAATGCGTTTTGATGTGCCTTCTTTTGGGAATGGTTTTGTTGGTGCTACCTTCAATACTACGGCAAATAGAGATCTTTCTAGTTTTGATGCATTAACATTTTATGCCAAGGCATCCCAAGCTGCATCTATTGATGCCATTGGTTTTGGAATTGATGGTGATACCAATAATAAGTTTCAGGTAACGCTCAATGGTTTAGATATTAGCACCAGATGGCAAAAATATGTAATACCTATTCCTGATGCCTCTCGATTAATTGCGGAAACCGGATTGTTCTGGTTGGCAGAAGGAGCTTCCTTTGAAGGTGATGAAGGAGGATACATCCTATGGTTCGATGAGATAAAGTTTGAGAAGTTGGGAACACTTGCTCAACCAAGTCCTGCAATTTTTTCTGGAGAGGATTTAAGTCAAGTTGTTTTTACAGGTTCCAGTTTATCAATAAATGGATTGACCCAAACCGTTAATTTGGGCTCTGGTTTGAATCAAACGGCTTCACTAGCGCCCTCATATTTTGAGTTTAGCAGTTCAAATAACGCGGTTGCTGTGGTAAATGAATTGGGTGAAGTTTCTATTGTTGGAGAGGGAACCTCTTTAATTACAGCAATCGTCAGCGGCGTCTTGGCAAAAGGATCTTTAGAGATCACCTCGGCAGGCGGGTTGTTAGAATCTTCAATACCAACACAACCTGCTGCAAATGTTAAATCAATTTTCAGTGATGCTTATCCAAATGAAACGGAAAGTAACTTTTCACCAGGCTTTGGAGGTTCAACCACAGAAACTACAATTACGGGGACTGGAAATGGAGAAGTACTAACATATGCAAACAATAATTTTACGGGTATTCTTTTTGATAGTACTGTTGATGCCTCTAGCCTGAGCTTTTTGCATGTAGATGTTTATGTTCAAGAGGCTGGAACTGAAGTTGGAATTCAAATAAGGGATGTTGGGGCAAACCAAGAAATTGAAACCGACCCAAATACAGGTAACCCTATAGAAGATGATAGAGATTATAGGTTTACCCTAACAAATTTAACACCAGGCCAATGGACTTCATTTGAGATTCCATTAAGCGGAGACCTAGCAAACCAAAAGAATAATTTGGGAGCATTAATACTTACGGATGGACCAAACTTTATTTTGGATAATATCTATTTCTATACAGAATAAATTGCTAAAAATGAAAACGATGAAAATTAGAACAACACAATTTAAATTACTGGTAATTATTCCTGTAATAGCAATAATGCTAGGTTGTGAAACAGATGAGGAACAGACAGTGGCCAGATTCACAAACCTGGTATTGTCAGAAGAGTTTAATTCTGATGGAGCGCCTAATGCTTCAATTTGGGCGTATGATATTGGAAGAGGCCCCAATGGAGATGGTTGGGGAAATCAAGAATTGCAATACTACACAAATAGTTCAGAAAATGTTACTGTTCAAAATGGGGTGTTATTGATAACCGCACGTGAAGAATCTATTGAGGATTCACAATATACTTCTGCAAGACTTTTGACCAAGGATTTGTTTGAACAAAAATATGGTCGTTTTGAAGCACGAATTCGCTTACCCTCTGGACAAGGTATTTGGCCGGCTTTTTGGATGTTAGGTGCAGATATTGATGAAAACCCATGGCCTGCAGCTGGTGAAATTGACATCATGGAATATAGAGGTCAAAATCCTTCTGAATTAATAGGAAGTGTTCATGGGCCTGGTTATAATGGCGGTAATGCTATTTCAAAAGAATATACTTTGCAAAATGATCGATTTGATACCGGATTTCACATTTTCGGAATTGAATGGGGTCCGGAATATGTGAACTTTTATGTTGATGACGTCCTATATAATCAAATTACACCAGAAGATGTCACTGGCCCTTGGGTATTTGACAAGCCTTTTTACATGCTGATGAATGTAGCCGTTGGAGGATCTTTTGTTGGTTCACCAAATGCTGAAACTGTTTTCCCCCAAACCATGCTAGTCGATTATGTGAGGGTTTATGAATATAACGAACTATACTAAACTATTAAATCATGAAACAATTATTAAAAAATATTAAGTTACTTACAGTATGTCTGCTTGTAGTATCCTTTATTGGGTGTGATGAGGACGACGAGGCCAATTTGCCGGAGGTTGTAGCAGGTTTTACATACACTCTTGATGAAGAAACAGCAACCGTTACTTTTATCAATATATCTGAAGAAGCCAATTCCTATGAGTGGGATTTTGGCGATGGGACTAGTTCCAAAGAAATCAACCCTATTAAAACTTACACTGAGAGCGGTACTTATGCCGTATCGATGGAGGCATCCAATGTTGCTGGGGCTTCAGAAATTTTTGAAGATGAAATTACCATTGTAATTCTTGATTCAATAACATTGCCGGTCACATTTGATAATAATACTGTAGATTATAGTGTTAGTGTTTTTGGAGGAGCTTCTTTTGAAATTGTAGCCAATCCAGATGCTTCTGGTTCAAATACTTCTGCTTCAAATGTTGGAGCTATAACAAATGGTGGTAACGCATTCGAAGGATTTTTCTTCGACTTAGGAACAGCCATTGATTTTACAGATGATAAGACCATCAAAATGAATTTCTGGTCAGAAAGTGCAATTGATTTACTACTTAAGTTAGAAGAAGGAACTAGTGCAGATGTAGAAGTTGTTGCCAGCCATGGAGGTACAGGATGGGAAGAAGTTTCTTTTGATTTTACTTCGGATGCTAGTTACTCAAGATTCACATTTTTTGTTGATGGGCCTGGCACAACTGCTGGAACATTCTATATAGATGATATTACTCAAATTGCAACGGCGATAGCTGATAGTGGGTGTGCTGATACTCCAGTTGCTGCTGCTGCTCTTCCTTTAGATTTTGAAGGCTGTGACACCTTTCCTTCAGCAGATAATTTTGGTTCTGGAATATCATCTGAGCTGGCAGCAAATCCAGCTAAAGGTGGTATTAACGATTCTGATTTTGTATTAAAAGTTGATAAGCCCACAGGTTCAGATTTCTTTGCAGGAATCCAAAATACATTCGCTAGTAATTTTGATTTAACTACAACGGATGCTTTTAAATTAAAAGTATACAGTTCTAAGGCCAATACAGTATTTAGATTTGAATTGGCATTGAACCCACAATCAGATCCTGTAACTGGTAATCCAGCTCCAGTATTTGTTACTGTGCCAAATGCTAATGAGTGGACAGAAGTCGAGGTGGTTTTTACAGGTTTACCTGGCGGATCGATGGCATATAATCAATTAGTAATCAAGCCGGATAATACTCCTACAGATGACCCAATTACTGATGGAGGAACTTATTATTTTGACGATTTAAGACTTGAAGCTTCTGGTTCTACTGGTAGCGGTGGTACTCTTGAAGTATGCGATGGGGGTGAATTGGTCAATGATTTTGAGGCTGCTGACGATTCTATCTTCAGTAACTTTGGAGGTGGAGTAGGAACCATTATCGATAATGCAGATACTTCTGTCAATAGCAGCGCCAAGCTGGGGCAGTACGTAAAAAATGCTGGTGAGGTTTTCGGTGGAATAACCATCGCCTTGGACAGCAACATTGATTTAAACAACGGAACGTTCTCCATTGACGTAAATTCATCTTCCGTAAGACAGTTGTTGTTCAAGCTTGAGGGCTTGAACCAAGAGTTGATATTACCGACATCAGGTACTGGATGGGAAACCATATCTTATGATTTTGCTGGTAATGCAGGTGAAGTCACCGGCATAACTTTAATTATGGATAATGGCACCGCCGGAGACGGTAGTGCAGATTGGACCATTCAGTTCGATAACATCAGGTTATGTGATAACGAAAGCACTGGTGGCGGTGGTACTCTTGAAGTATGCGATGGGGGTGAATTGGTCAATGATTTTGAGGCTGCTGACGATTCTATCTTCAGTAACTTTGGAGGTGGAGTAGGAACTATTATCGATAATGCGGATACTTCTGTCAATAGCAGCGCCAAGCTGGGGCAGTACGTAAAAAATGCTGGTGAGGTTTTCGGTGGAATTACCATTGCCTTGGACAGCAACATTGATTTAAACAACGGAACGTTCTCCATTGACGTAAATTCATCTTCCGTAAGACAGTTGTTGTTCAAGCTTGAGGGCTTGAACCAAGAGTTGATATTACCGACATCAGGTA